>CDZU01002915.1_pt1 | contig 554595 bp, 460 predicted proteins | sample 557441 | NCBI WGS metagenome assembly CDZU01 (sample SAMEA3182114, study PRJEB8094) | gut metagenome | biome: human; feature: gut; material: Stool; isolation source: human stools | place: Canada | collected 2013-06-10
GGATGTATGTCGCCGTGGTGACGTGCCACTCCTTGCGGCTGGTTCGCAGGCCGTCGAGCGCCGCAAGATCGCCCTCCGACAGCACGACCGAGGTACGGATATGCTCGACGGTCGCCGCACCCAAGGCGGTCGTCACCTCGTCGTATGCGGCGTTGCGGATTTCGGCCACGAGGTACTGACCCTTGTAGCCCCACAGATAACAGATCGGAGGCTGTCCCACGGCCTGCACCTCGCAGATGTTGCCGTCGGCGTCGTAGCGCAGCGACGCCCGTCCGATGTAATGCGTGTCGGGCGTATAGGCGCCTTTCCCGCCCGTAGAGCTGCGGTTCGAGAAGCGGAACGATGCGGGCGAGAGGTCGAGCGAAGCCAGCGTCGAGAGGCTGTCGGGACGCCCGTAGAGATCGTAGCGGAACGTATCGCCGTGCGTGACGGTCTCGTCGGTATAGACGACCCGTTCGAGCGGGAGCGAGAGGAGGTTGCGATCGAGCATCGTCCGTACGCTCGACGGCAGGTAGTCTTCGGCGTAGAGCGTCCGCTCGGTGACGGTTCGTCCGTCGGCGTAGGTCGTCTCCTTGCGGCTGGCGGTATAGGGATTCGTGTCGTAATAATAGTTCGTCCGTCGGCGCAGGATGCGTCCGTCGTCTTCGCGCTGCTCGATAATCTCCTCCGAAAGCTACATGCAACCCACGTCGATGGCATTGTAGGAGTAACTATATGTATTTTTATTGTCGTCGTAGGGTGAAGTTGTCAACCGAGGTTGTTCCCGTAAGGAGCCATTCGCTTCGATCTGTACATGCCGGGTAGTTGGCCAGACACGTCCTCTGAAAATTTTCTTAGCCGAGAGATACGGCATATAGGTATAATCTCTGCGGACGAGCCATTCGAAACGACCGTCGACATACTTGTATTGGATGACGGAATCGAGACTTCCTTGATGCCAAGATTCCATTTCCATGGGATAGGGACTTCCGGGGAGTGCTATTGCGGGGCGATTCAGCGAGCCCTCGAGCGGCGGATCGAGCGTATATTTGTAGACGGTTTTTCCGGACAGAACTCCACCTTCGCTTTGGTATTCGGCCACCTCGTCGTACTGGACATGGCTCCCGTCGTCGTAGTTGGTGCGATACGTCGTATGAGGATAATATGTCCTGCAACGTAACCGCAGGGTGTTCGTTGTCGCTCCATTGTACGTCTCATAATAGACGATCGTCTGTAAGGTATGGCAATTACCCTGTTCCTCGCTCGTGTCGGGTTCATGACGAATGATGCCGTTGCCGCTTTCATTGGCTCCGTATTCGTAGTGTGTCTGTTTGAGCAACATACTGTCACGATCGAACGCACGGATGTCCCGAATGCGGTAACTCGAGATATAACGGTTTATGCCTGAGCGATCGCAGAACTGGTTGTGGTCGCAGTGGAACTCCGTATAGCCGCCTGTGGGATAGGTAATCGTAAGCAGTTTTTTGGGGGCTGCCGTATAGAGATAAATCTCGGATGTATAGTACGACGGAATATATTTCTCATATTCCGAAAGAGGCGTATCGATCAATCTGTTACCGTGACGGTCTCGGGGTGAGCTGCCTTTCTCGATCGTCGTATAATGGCGTGCAATAGCAGGAATTCCGCGGTCGTAGCTGCCCATACGCGCATGTCCCCAGAAATCCGAGAAAGAATCTCCGTAGTGCATCGCTCCATACTCGAATCGATAACGTTGAGCGTCGATCGTCAGTGCGTTCAGGTAACGGCCGTACATCATGGCCAAATTTTCGTCGAGGTAATACCCCGTATCGATGGATTGTGTCAGCAGGATCGTCTTGCGCAGCACGCCTTGCAGATCGTAAACCTCGATACGTGTCAGAATGGGCCTGCGAATCGCTGTGCGATTGGAGTTGTATTGTTCGTAGACGAATTGCAGGGAACCGCCGCGGAATTCGATTCTGTCGATGTAATGGGTGTGTATCGTATTGAGGACTTTGCGGGCAAATTGTGCGCTTTCATCCTGTTCGGGCGCAGTTTCCATCTCCCAACCGTCGGCAATTTCATTGTCTCCTCTCAGAAAATAATCGCACGAAGTATTCATTCCGTAATGCAGCTCCTGCCGGGGCGTTCGAGCCAGCGATTCAAACATTGAAGAGCCGGAACCTGAAATCTCGGCATCGTCGTACAAATCGTGCGATCCCTCCAATTGTCGAACCAGATTGGATTCATAAGGTAGGTACGAGAAGGTGATCGCATCGCTGCCGTCGGCACTCTCGATACGAGTGCATTTCCATGCAGTCGGTGCCGGAGCCTCCATCGCGTTGAAATCTCGCACCCAATCGACGTACTGCGATGAGAAACTGTATTTTGTTCCGTCACTACCCACGATACTAAAATCTGTATTCCCGTTGCGGTTCGCATAATCGATCCTATCGCCGTTCATCGGTACGGTCGTCGGCCCCAGCTCTTTCTCGATGTAGAATGCACCGCTGCTACCGAGAAGCTTATAGTAAAACTTGTCGGGCTCTTCGTCTATATTCTTAATCCACATCGAAAAGAGATGTTGATCCGAAGGAACGATTTCGGGAGTATTCTTGTCGATATTGGTGTAGGATGTGCCCGTAGACAGATAACCCGAGGCGTGAAAATCATCACGGCCGTTGATGATGCGCGAGACCTGCAAGTCGCAGCTCAGCGACCAGCCTGCGCCGGCCGCGCCGGCGAGCTGGTTCACGCGCGTGAAGTCGTCGAGGTGGAAACTCAGGTTCACGGGCAGCTCCAGCGATCCCGATCTGACGGTGTAGAGCGGGATCGAGATTTCGGGAATTCCCGTGCGGTGCGAAACGGGATAGTCGATGTACTTCATCATCGACACCGCCGACGGCGGATAGAAATGGACGTCCGTCAGATCGGACGTCTCCTGCGCCTGTACGGACGTCGCTCCGAGAAACAGGAACGACACGGCGCAACATACAAAGGCCGGATGCTTCATAGCCGAAAGAATTTAGGTTAGAATGAGAATGTGTATGGAGTTCGGTTCGTAAACCGGAAGATGCGCCTTGAACAAAGATAGGGAATCTTTTCGGAAAAAGAGGATGAAATAGCAATGACAGAATTTTCGCAAACTGTTACTAATCAATTCGTTGAAAAATAAAAATCTTACATTTTCCTTACAGACCGTCCAAAGCGTAAAATCGCACTCTTCATTTCCGCTTTTCGGTAAGTCCCGGCATGTCGAATGCAAGCAGTGACGGAGCTGTTCCGCGATACTTTTCCAGAAGACGCAAAGCTGCGGGGAGAAATTTGATCGTATACTCTCCACCCGTTTTGCAGCGGTTACCGTGTATCCGCAGGTGCCTCTTGGTATCCGGTATGATTTGTTCACAGGTCAGATAGCGCATGTCTTTGTAGCAGATTTCCGTAAAACAGGAAAAGAGAAACAGGTCGCGGTGGTATTCGTGTTTGGCACTCTTCAATCGCGACGTCTGAAAAATCCACAGTTCCTCCTCGCTGAGAAAGGTTCTCGGTTCCGTCGGAGCGGAATAGCGGCAAAGTGCGAACGAATTCCGCGGCATAAGACCGTTGTGAACGAAATTCTCACCACGTTGTTCAAACAATCTATGTAGCGGCATACGCTTCCCGCCTTCGAACGGCAGACAGTTTTCAAATAGACGTGATATTGCTCGATGAACGACTGTTCCAATTCGAGCAGCGGAATATGGTGGAGGTTGTACTCGTGTTTCAGAAAGGCTCGGAGATGACCCAGCACCGCCCGATAGCGCCACCAGGTACTTTCCGAGCGATCTACGCCGATACGTTTGAAAAGATCATTCGTGTAATGTTCGAAAACCTCCACAAGAGTCTGGTATCGTTCGCCCATACCCAGCCAGGCATTCTTGACCTTTTCAGCCGTGACGTAGGCATCGTGATCGCAAATCGACTGATAGTGTTTGCCGATCTGGATGCGGATATTGTCCAGATGGCGGTTGATGCGTTCCGACTCGACGCTTTTGCCTTTGGCTTGGCCGCCTTTAACCTCCCACAGTTGTTCCGGAACGTTGATTTCGGCACTGAACTGAGAAATCGTGCCGTTGATCGTGCTGCGGCCCATAACCGGATAGACTGCACGCGGGGTGTTCTTTGTTCGTTTGAGGTAGAACAAGACCTTGAAAGTACTGCGCATAAACTCTGCTTTTTTAAGGTGGACAAAAATAATTTTGGCAGAGTCGTCCGGCAAGATGAATATAAACGTAATAGACTGTAAATAACCGTTGTATGTAACCTCAGGCATCCCAAAACGAGGTAATGATTTGGAAACGCAACTCTCGGTTATTTATGCAGAATGATTCACATTCTCTCGATATTTCAATACCGATATGATGAATAACAATCTGAATATCAGATAATATTCTTTAATGTACTTTTTGTAGATAGCCGTTGTGATTTTTTGGGGAGGGGGAAGGTGTAACCCAGCTGCTTGCAGGAAATCCACGAATCGAAGATATTCCCGAAGAATCGATTGGGAAGTTTTTTCTTTTGGCTTGATCCTAACGAATCGAAGACGTCAGCCGTCGATTGACACGATCCGTTCCATGCGCACGTACCACAGATAGCCTTCCACCTGCGTGTATCCGATTTCGCGCAGCAGTTCGATGTATTCGCCGAGCTGCCGCCGGTGCTCGGGGTTTTCGCGGAGTCCGAACTTGTAGTCGACCACTACGGCGCGCCCCTCTTTCACCATCACGCGGTCGGGCCGCCGGATCGTCCGCTCGGCAGTCTGCTCACGGCGTGTCCGCCGGATGCGGGTGCGGTGGGGGACGATGATCTCGTTCTCGTTGCGCACGATGTTCCATCCGTCGTCGAACCATCCGGCGACGAGCGGATCGTCGAACTGGCGACCGATCGCGCCTGCCAGCGCTTCGGCATCGGTGGGCGACAGTGCAGCGTCGGCGACCGCACGGCGGATGTTGTCGTCGATCTCCTCGCGCGTGGTTGCATTCTCAAAGGCGCGGTGCATCAGAATGCCGAGATTGCGCGGGGCGAGTTCCACCTCCTCGCCCTGCTCGAAATAACGGTCCGACGGGAGCCGCAGCCGCAGGTCGGGGACGGTCGTAGGGTAGTCGTCCAGAACGACGTGCAGCGGTCGTTCCGCCGACTGCTCTTCCTCGGGTTCGGGTGCGGCCGCGACGCCGAACTCGAAGGTCTCGCCCGCCTCGCCGGCCGTATAACGGCCCGTCGTGCTGCCGAGCCGTGCGACGTCGCCGTCGTGTCCGAGACTTTGCAGCAGCAGCGACCCGACGTTGGCGCCCCGCTGCGACTGCGGGATGAAGATGCAGAGCACCTCGACGGCGCGCGTCAGCGCCACGTAGAGCAGGTTGATATTGTCGACGTGCGTGTAGACCAACTCGCGGTAGTAGGCTTCCGAAAAGAGCGATTCGCCCATCGTCCGCTTGTAGCGCACCGGAAATTCGCCGAGCGCCGCCAGCGGCGCGGTCTCCACCTGTTCGGTGCGCGGTGCGGCCCATACGACATTGTTGGCGCCGCCGCCCGTCTTGGGGTCGAGCGGCCAGTTGCAGTAGGGGATCAGCACCACCTTCTTTTCGAGTCCTTTGGCCTTGTGGACGGTCATGATCTCGATCGTCGATTCGCTCTCGTCGACGCTGAGCGAGCGTGCGGCCCCCTGCTCTTCCCACCAGTCGAGGAAGAGCGGAATGTCGGCCACGCGCCCCGTCGAGAAGCCGATGATCTGTTCGTGAATGGCTTGCAGATAGGCCGTTTCGCCGCTCCGGCGGTCGAGCCCGTAGCGCATGACCAGTTTCTCGAAAGCCTCTTCGGGCGACAGCAGGCGGATCGTGCGCAGGAAATCGGCCTCCTCCGGCGGCAGCTGCGCGTCGAACGCCCGTCCCAGGTAGCGGTTGTAGACGGCTTTGCGAACCGAATCCTGCTGTTCGACCGCCAGGCGGAGTGCCGCCGCGACGAAGCCGCTCACGGGAGCACGGCCGATGACGAGTGCCTCCTGCGTCATGATGTCGAACCGGTAGCGCGGATCGTCGTTGCGCCGTTTGAAATCGAGCAACTGTTCGGCCACGCGTGCGCCGTCGTTGCGTCCCCGCACGAGAACGACGATCTCCTTGGGACGGAACCCCCGGTCGATCGTCTCCTTGATCCGTTCGATCAGCGGCGGATCCCCGGCGAAGGTCTCGATGCGGACGTACCCTTCGTTGCGGCTCTGTTTGCAGGGGCGCTGCGTGTGCGACGCGTAGGCTTCGGCGAGCGTACGTCCCAGTTGCGCGGCGAGCGGTTGGGCGATGGCGCCTTTCGCGACACCTTCGTCGAGCGTACCGCACAGGGCCGCGCTGTCGATCTCCACGACTCGGTCGATTAGCAGGTTGTTGAAATTGACGATGCCGCGCAGGCTGCGCCAGTTCTCTTCGAGCGGCTTCACCTCGACGTTGTCCGCCCCCAACGCCTCGACGGCGCCGCTGTGGAGAATCTTCCAGTCGCCGCCCCGCCAGCGGTAGATCGACTGTTTGATGTCGCCTACCAGGAGCACCGACGTCTGCTCGCTCTGCGCCATGGCGTTGTGCAGCAGCGGTAGGAAGTTCTGCCACTCCTTGACCGAGGTGTCTTGGAACTCGTCGATCATGAAGCGCTCGAAGCGGTTGCCGACTTTTTCGTAGATGAACGGCGCGTCGTTGCGGCCGATGAATTTCGAGAGGATCTGCTTGGTTTCGGAGAGGAACAGCACGTTCTGCTCGTCGCACAACTCGCGCACCTTGGCGTAGAGGTCGGTCAGCAGGGCGAAACTGCGGTAATTCTCGCGCAGCAGTTCCGCCGTGTTCCACAGCCGGACGTGTTCGTCGTAGAATGCGCACAACTCCGCGAGCAGGGGTTGCAGCAGTGCGGCGGCCGCGACTACCGCAGGCGATGCGGTTTTCGTGCACCAGCCGTCGGTCGACAGTGAGCAGGTGCGTACCGTCTTCGTCGGCGGGACGATCTCGCCTGCGGCGACCTTGCGGAAGATTTGGGCGAAACTGTTGCGCCCGCCCTTGAAACTTTCGGGAGTGACGCCTGTCTGATTCATTCGTTCGACCGCCTGTTTACCAATCGCTTGGAAATGTCGTTTTGAAGCGGCGCTTCGGGTCGTGGCCTCGTTCACCAGCCGCACGAGCGTCTCCTTGTCGCCGGCTGCGGCCAGTGCGTCGCGGTTGCGCTCCTTGAACAACTCGTCGCCCAGCGCGAGGATGCCGTCGCGGATGTCCCACTTGGCGCCGTCGTCGATGCGCTCCTGTACGAAATCGGTCAGCCAGCGTTGCAGCTCCGGGTCGGAGGTGATCTGTTCGACGAGTGCGTCGGCGCTCTTGGTCAGTACCGATGCGGTCTCCAACTCGATGTTGTAGTTCAGGTCGATGCCCAGCTCCTTGATGAAGGCCCGCAGGATGCGTTGGAAAAAGCGGTCGATCGTGAGTACCGTAAAACGCGAATAGTTATGCAGAATGCGCGTGCGGGCCATGCGGGCGCGGCGGCGGATTTCGGTCTCGTCGAGCCCCGTCTCGCGCCGCAGCAGGCTCATGTATCCGCTCCGCTGCCCCGACGCCAGCGTGTTGATCTCCTTCAGGATGCGCGTCTTCATCTCCTCGGTCGCCTTGTTGGTGAAGGTGACCGCCAGAATCGCGCTGTAACTTTCGGGACGTTCGATGACGTCGTGCACGTATTTGTAGGCCAGTTGGTAGGTTTTGCCCGATCCGGCGCTGGCGTTCAGTATTTTCGCTCTCACATTCGTCGCGTGTTTTCTACCAAAGGTACGAATTTCCCCGCAAATCGACGCGGGAAACGGGAATTTTCGTACCTTTGACTTCGTCTTAGATACTCTGTCTCGGCATAATCAAGCTGACGCTTGCTTCTGCGCTCGACTTTTCGTATCTTTGACTGCGTCTTAGATACTCCGTCTCGGCATAATCAAGCTGACGCTTGCTTCTGCACTCGACTTTTCGTATCTTTGGCTTTACCTTGGTTCGGATGCTGTGCCTCGGCAAAATGCTGCCTGCGTTTGCTTCTGCGCTCGGTTTTCCGTATTTTTGAGAAATAAAACAGAGAGAATTATGAGAAAAATCGGAATTATCGCCCTCCTGCTTGTGACTGTTCAAAGCGTATCGGCGCAGGTCAGCATCTCCGCTTCGACTTCGAATGGTGCGGGCGGACAAACTGTTGTTCAAACCGATACGATCGCAGGGCAACGGCTCTGGCCGGACTTTCACGCCGTGGAGGTCGAAGGCGCCATGAAGGTACGTTTCGAAACGGCGGATGCGGAGCATCCCGTGGGCATCAGTTATTATGCCAACGATTTCAAGGCGGGCAAATACGTGAGCAAGGTCGAAAACGGCGTATTGAAACTGCGGATGCAGCGGTCGAAAGAGGCCGATTCGTTGCAGGTGACGGTACGCTACAATACCCTCAGCGCCGTGAAGGTTTCCGGCGCTGCCGTTCATTTCGCCGGACTGTTGAAGACGAATCTGCTGGACGTGAAGGTTTCGGGCGGTGCCCGCTTCGAGACGACGCTCGATGCGGCGGATCTTCAACTTGAAGTTACGGGTCGCAGCAAGGTGACGCTGAGAGGAAAAGTTCGCTATATGGATGCTGTCGTTTCGACGGCCGTCGTCGACGCTTCGCAGTTGCAGGCGATGGCCGTGACGGTCGATGCGTCGAACAAGGCCGAGGTGACGGTGCAGGCCACCGAGCGCGTGGTGATGAAGTCTACCACGGGCGCTGTGATCCGCTATGCGGGCAATCCGTCGATCGAACGTTCGCACACCTCCTCCATGCTGAGCGGTACGTTCGAGCGGTTGAATACCGATCCGAAATAGGGGCGAGCGGGCGATGCAGAGTTTTTTGCAGGAGATTGCAGCCGATCTCTACCGGCGCTACGGAGAGGATGTTTCGTCGCTGCACATTCTCTTCCCGACCCGTCGTGCCCGCCATTTCTTCATCGACGCCCTTTCGCATCTGGCCGAACGGCCGATGTGGCAGCCCCGTTGGCTGACGATCGACGACCTGATGCAGGAGGTTTCGGGATTGCATTCGGGCGAACGCATCCGATTGATCGCCGAGTTGTACAAGGTCTATTCGGCCTGCCACGACGAACCTTTCGACAAGTTCTATTTCTGGGGCGAGATGCTGCTCAACGACTTCGACACGATCGACAAGTACCGTGTCGACGCCGATGCGCTGTTCCGCAATATCTACGAGTTGAAGGAGTTGGAGTCCGACGTCTCCTACCTGACCGCCGAACAGTTGGAGGTGATCCGCCAGTTCTGGGCCAATTTCACCGACGGAGCGACGCTTTCGGAGGAGAAACGCCGTTTCCTGGCTGTGTGGCGGACGCTGGGCGACGTCTACCACGGTTTCCGCGCACGGCTGCAACGTCAGGGGATCGCCTACGGCGGTATGATGCAGCGCGCCGCGGCCGAGCGGCTGCTGGCGGGCGATTTCGCTTTCGCCGAGCGGCGGCGCTATGTCGTGGCGGGATTCAATGCTCTTTCGGCCTGCGAGAAGGTGTTGTTCCGTTTTCTGCAACACAACGCCGAAACCGATTTCTATTGGGATTACGACGACTACTATCTGAAAAACACCGACCAGGAGGCGGGAATGTTCGTGCGTGAAAACCATGCGTCGTTTCCTCCCGTGGTCGAGCTGTCGCACGATAATTTTCGAAAAGAGAAGGAGTTGACGGTCGTATCCACGCCTTCGAACGCCGTGCAGTGCAAATATGCAGGCCGGATCCTCGATGCGCTGCGCACCGGTGCCGACGGCCGGAAACGGCCGTTGGATAAGGAGACGGCCGTCGTGCTGACCGACGAAAACCTGTTGTTGCCGCTGCTCCATGCGTTGCCGGAGGAGGCCGGCGGCATCAACGTGACAATGGGATACCCGATCAAGACGACCCTTGCCTACGCCTTTCTGGAACGGCTCGTCGAGTTGCAGGCGCACCGGCGCGAAGGGCGGGAGGGGACGTCGTTCTATCATGTCGATGCGGCGGGTATCCTCGCGCATCCCTATGTTGCGCGGAGTGCGCCGCAAACGATTGAGCAACTGCACCGGACGATGCTCGCCGACCGCCGTATCCGGATGACCGCCGACGAGCTGGGACAGACGCCGCTGTTGAAAACGCTTTTCACTCCGGCGGCCGAGTGGCGGGAGTTGTCGGACTATCTGCTGCGGGCCGTGGCGGCCGTCGCCCGAGAGCCCTACGACGGCGACGACGCCCGGCAGCGGGTGGAGTTTCTGGCCGTCATTTCCGAGCAGTTGATTCGATTGCGCAATTCGCTCGAAGCTTGTGATATAGAAATAACTACCTCGATCTATACATCGCTTCTGCGGCGGCACCTGCAAACCGTGCGGATTCCCTTCGAGGGCGAGCCGCTCGAAGGGTTGCAGGTGATGGGAATTTTGGAGACCCGCAACCTCGATTTCCGCAACGTGGTGCTGCTCTCGATGAACGACGACAATTTCCCGGGCAACCGCGTGGCGCAGGCTTCGTTCATTCCCTACAACCTGCGGGCGGCTTTCGATCTGCCGACCCCCGCCCATCACGAGGGAGTCTACGCCTACTATTTCTACCGGCTCGTCCAACGGGCAGAACGTGTCTACATGCTCTATTGCGCCCATGCCGACGAGAAGACGACCGGCGAACAGAGCCATTATATCTACCAGCTCGATTTCGAAACCGGTTTCCGGTTGAAGCGCGTCGAGGTGGGGGTCGACGTCAATCTGGCGGAGAATCCGCCGATTGAAGTGGCGAAGGAGGGCGACGTCTGGGAGAAGCTCTCGCGTTTCGTCGACCCCGAATCGCCGGCGATGCTCTCCCCGACGGCCTTTTTCCGTTATGTCGCCTGTCCGCTGCGCTTCTATTTCTACTCCGTGGCGCGGTTGAAGGCCGACGACGATCTGACCGAGGAGGTCGACGCTCCGATGTTCGGAACGATTCTCCATACCGCCGCGCAGCGGCTTTACGAGCGGATCGCGGGGGAGGAACATCCGGGCGGGACGCTGCGTGCGCTGGTCGGAAGCGGGGCGGTCGAACGGGCCGTCGCGGCGGCGATCAACAGCGAGTACCTGCAAAACGAGGCGGCCGACGTGAAGGAGTATCCGGGAAACCTGATGCTGGTACACGGCATCGTCTCCAAATACCTGCGTCACGGCGTCGTCGCCTACGATGCCGCGCACGACGGGTTTCGCGTCGAGGGGTTGGAGCGTCCCGTCGAAGACTCCTTCCCCTTCGTCTCGGCCGGCCGTGAACTGCGCGTCCGGTTCGGCGGCATCGCCGACCGGATCGATCGGTTGGACGACGGCCGCCTGCGGGTGGTGGACTACAAGACGGGCGAGTCGCAACTCGAATTCGCGGGCGTCGAAGCGCTTTTCAACGGCGAAGCCAAACAGCGGCAGTCCAATGTCTTGCAGACGTTGCTTTACGCGATGATGCTGACGCACTCCGAAGGTTGCGAGGCGGTGCCGGTGCTCTACTACGTGCGGCGGATGAACCGTCCCGATTACAGCCCCGAACTGGTGGATCGTTCCACGGGCGGCGTAGGGGAGGGCTATTCGGCCTATGCGGTCGATTTCGAGCGGCTGCTCGGCGAGAAACTCGCCGAACTGTTCGATCCTGCCGTGCCGTTCCGCGCGACCGACGATGCGGAGCACACGTGCCGTTATTGCGATTACAGGCAGATCTGCCGGAGATAATTACCCGATAAAGATTGAAAACGATGGGCGGAACGATCCGCTGCCGCCCCGTCCGCATGTCTGCGATTCTGTGTATTGCAGGGAATTGCCTGCGGCAGTGTGGTGCAGGAGAGGATATCTCTCCGACCGGTGCGGGCGAACCTTCCCGAAAAAGATGATTCTGCGGCTCAGAGCTTCACGACGAAATAGGCCGCTCCGCTGCGGCGTGCCGCTTCGATGCCGACGGCCGAATCCTCGAAGATGAGCGTTTCGTCGGGCGTCGCCCCTTCGATCTCCATCGCTTTGAGGAAGCAGCCCGGATCGGGTTTGCTCTGCGGTGCGTCGAGCGCCGAGATGATGCCGTCGACACCCGCTTCGAGGTGCAGGTGGCGCATCACGTTGTCGATGTTGGCACGCTGGCCCGTCGAGACGATCCACACGCGGCCGCCCTGTTTCCGGAATTGCTGACAGAACTCCCACAACGGACGGTTGAGTGCCACGAGGTCGAAGTAACGGGGGTAGAGTTCGATCTTGCGCCGCCGCAGCCGGTCGATCTCCGCGGGATCGTCGATGCCGATCGACCGCAGGAATTCGGGGCAGCGCACCCCGAAGTGGCGGGCGGCGTACTCCTCTTCGGTCATTGCGTAGCCCACTTCGCGCAACGTTTCGACATAGGCGCGGGCATTGGCGCGGCGCGTATCGACGAGCGTACCGTCGAAATCCAAAAGAATCAATCGAATGCGAGACATGATCTCAAACGTTAGTCGAACGATTGCATACCGGAACGAGCGATGCGCATCATCCGCTGGTAATCGTCGGGTGAGAGCTCCATGAAAAAGTAGTGGATCGGATCGACGCGCATTCCGTTGCAGCGTACCTCGTAATGCAGATGCGGAGCCAGCGACAGTCCGGAGTTGCCCGACAAGGCGATGATGTCGCCTCGCCGCACCCGCTGTCCGCGTCGCACGCTGATGCGGCCCAGATGCGAATAGAGGGTTTCGTACCCGCCGCCGTGGTCGATGACGACCGTCTGGCCGGAGGTGCTGTTGCGCAGCGACACCTCCTTGACCGTCCCGTCGGCCGTAGCGAAGACGCGCGAACCTTCGGGAATGGCGTAGTCGACGCCCTGATGCGAGCGCAGCACCTTCTGGAACGGATTGATACGCATGCCGTAGGAGGTGGTGAGCAGCGTCAGCTGCTTGTTGATGATCGGCTGGATGGCCGGTATCCGGTTGCGGTAGGCGCAGCTGTCGATCGCCGCTGCCATGCGGTCGTAGGAGTCCGCCAGATCGGCGACGGCGCGCTCGGTGGCGTCGAGCCGTCGGGCGAACTGCTTCTGCAACTCGATAGTCGACTGCGACAGCAGTCCTTCGTAGAAATTCCAGCGGTTGGCGGCGTTCTCCTCCTCGAAATCGTAGGGATCTGCTTCGAAGAGGATGTGGAAGACGTTGCGGTCGCGCGCGATGACGTTCTCCATGACGCGGTTCAGCGAGTCGTACCGCCCGGTGAGCGTCGCGTACTCCCGCCGCAGCCGGTCGGTCGAGTGTTTGAGCCGGTACTCCACCGGCGTGTCGAAGAAGATCGAGAAGGCGAAGTAGTAGAGCACGGCGGCGCCCGTCCAGACGAAGAGCTGGATGACGACGCGCGTGACGTTGTTCCAGAATGTCTTGCGGCGGCGGACTTTGGCTATGTATCGGCTGTCGGGCATGGCGTCAATCGGTTTCCATGGTTGTTTCGTGCATCTCCTCCATGAGTTTGTTGTACTCTTCGGCCGTCATGTCCTTGTTGAAGTAGTTGATCGGATTGACCACCTGCCCCATGTACATCACCTCGTAGTGGAGGTGCGGGCCGGTCACGCCGCCCGTGCGTCCCGCTTCGGCGATGAGTTGTCCGCGCACGACCGGATCGCCCGGTTTGACGAAGACCTTGTTCAGATGCGCATAGCGGGTCTTGTAACCGAATTCGTGATTGATGATGACGAAGGTGCCGTATCCGTGGCGTGCGCGGTTCAGGTCGACTTTTTCGACCACGCCGTCGCCCGTGGCGTAGACGGCGTCGCCCACGTTGCACGCCAGGTCGATCCCCTTGTGCATGATGTAGCGGCCGTAGATCGGGTGGCGGCGCATGCCGAAGGCGCCGATACCGTTGCGCAGCTTGTTGCGGTCGATCGGCCACGTGGCGGGGATCGCCGAGGAGAGTTTCTCCTTGTTCTTGGCCAGGATCTGCAACTGGTCGAACGAGACGGACTCCAAGTAGAGCTGCCGTGCCAGCGCATCCATCTGCTTCCATGTGCCGATCATCAGCGACGAGTAGCTGTCGTCGGCCATGGGGCGGTACTTTTCGCTGGGGTATTCCGTGTAGATGCCGTCGAGCGAGAGCGTGTCGGTCGAGAAGAGCGCGCGGTAGACCGACTGGTCGCGGTGGCGGATCTCGGCGATCTTGCGTTCGGAGGCCTTCAACCGGTCCTGCATGATGCGGTACTTCATCACCAGCTCGCGGTTCGCACGGTTGATGCGGTACATCTTCGGCGTATAGAAGAAATAGGAAAAGAGGACGTTGGCCACCGAGATGAGGATGAATCCGATGAGTATTTTGCGCAGCAGGCGGTAGGTACGCAGCCGGAACGGAGCCGTGATAACTTCGTAGGTAAGGGTCTGCGGATTGAATCGGTGTTCTTTTTTTGCCATGCCTGAAAAAACTCAGCGGGAACGCGCAAATTTAGGTTAAATTGTGTAATTTTGCAACCTGATAAAAGCAAACGCAGGAATCGGATAAAACAGTATATATGGAATCGAATGAAATTCGCCAGGCCTTTCTGGACTTTTTCCGGAGCAAGGGACACGAGATCGTTCCCTCGGCCCCGATGGTGGTCAAGGGCGATCCTACGCTGATGTTCACCAATGCGGGCATGAACCAGTTCAAGGACATCTTTCTGGGCAACGCTCCGCGCAAATATCCGCGGGCGGCCGACACACAGAAATGCCTGCGCGTATCGGGCAAGCACAACGATCTGGAAGAGGTGGGGCACGACACCTACCACCACACCATGTTCGAGATGCTGGGCAACTGGTCCTACGGCGATTACTTCAAGCGGGAGGCGATCGAATGGGCGTGGGAGCTGCTGACCGAGGTCTACAAACTGCCTGCCGAGCGGATGTACGCCACCGTCTTCGAGGGATCGGAGGAGGACGGCGTGCCCTTCGATTCGGAGGCCTACGACGTGTGGGCGCGGTTCCTGCCGGCGGATCACATCATCCGCGGCAACAAGCACGACAATTTCTGGGAGATGGGCGAGACGGGTCCCTGCGGTCCCTGTTCGGAGATTCATTTCGACCTGCGCGACGAGGCGGAGATCGCTGCTCGTCCGGGGCGCGAAATGGTCAACACGGGCCATCCTCAGGTGATCGAGATATGGAACCTCGTCTTCATGCAGTTCAACCGCAAGGCCAACGGCACGCTCGAACCGCTGCCGGCGAAGAACGTCGATACGGGTATGGGTTTCGAGCGTCTGTGCATGATTATGCAGGGCAAGAAGTCGAACTACGATACCGATGTGTTCCAGCCCACGATCGGCCGTCTGGCCGCGCTGTCGGGCAAGAGCTACGGGGCGGACGCCAGGTGCGACGTGGCCATGCGCGTGGTGGCCGACCATCTGCGCGCCATCGCCTTCTCGATCGCCGACGGCCAGCTGCCGTCGAATGTCAAGGCGGGGTATGTCATCCGCCGCATCCTGCGCCGCGCCGTGCGCTACGGCTACACCTATTTAGGTTTCACCGAGCCATTCATCTGCAAGCTGGTGGCGGGGCTGGTGGCGCAGATGGGCGACCAGTTCCCCGAACTGCGGGCGCAGCAGACGCTCATCGAGCGTGTGATCGAGGAGGAGGAGAGTTCGTTCCTGCGGACGCTGGCCACGGGTATCACACTGCTCGACGGCGTGATCGCCGAGGTCAAGAAACAGGGCGGGACCAAGATTTCGGGGCACGACGCCTTCGTGCTCTACGATACCTACGGTTTCCCGATCGACCTGACGGAGTTGATCGCCCGCGAGCAGGACGTGGAGGTCGACCTGAGTGCTTTCGAGACGGAGTTGCAGGCGCAGAAGGAGCGTTCGCGCAACGCCGCCGCGGTGGCTACCGACGACTGGCAGGAGTTGTTCCCGCTCGCGCAGAGCGAGTTCGTCGGTTACGATACGCTGACCGCGCCGGTGCGCATCGCGCGCTACCGTCGCGTCTCGGCCAAGAACCGGACGACCTACCAGTTGGTCTTCGACCGGACGCCCTTCTACGGCAATTCGGGCGGTCAGATCGGCGACGTGGGCTTCATCGAGAATGCCGACGAAAAGATCGACGTGGTGGCCACCGACAAGGAGAACGGTCTGATTATCCATATCGTCGACAAACTGCCGGAGAATCCCGCCGCCGATTTCACGGCGGTGGTAGATCCCGCCAAGCGGCAGGCTGCGGCCAACAACCATACGGCCACGCACCTGCTCGACGCTGCGCTGCGCAAGGTGCTGGGCACGCATGTCGAGCAGAAGGGTTCGTTCGTGACGCCCGACTACCTGCGTTTCGACTTTTCGCACTTCCGGAAGGTGACGCCCGCGGAGCTGCGCGAGGTGGAGCGTCTGGTCAACCGTGAGATCCGTGCCAACCATCCGCTCGTGGAGCGGCGCGACGCGACGCTGGCCGAAGCGCAGGCCGAGGGGGCGATCATGCTCTTCGGCGAGAAGTACGGCGACCGCGTGCGCATGGTGCGTTTCGGCGATTCGGTGGAGTTGTGCGGCGGTACGCACACCTGTGCTACGGGTACGATCGGATTTTTCAAGATCGTGAGCGAGAGCGCCGTTTCGGCCGGCGTGCGGCGCATCGAGGCCGTGACGGGCGAAGGCGCCGAGAAGGTGCTCTATGCTGCGGAGGATACGTTGCAGAACGTCGCCGAATTCCTGAACAACACGCAGGTCGTGCAGGCGATCAAGAAGATCGTCGAGAGCAACGACGCCCTTTCGAAGGAGGTCGAGGCGATGCGTCAGGAGCAGGTCCGCGAGTGGGCCGACCGTCTCGTGAAGAGTCTTCCCGAGCAGAACGGCGTGATTCTCATGGCCAAGCAGTCCGAGCGGATGCCGGCTTTCATCAAGGATCTGGCCTATAACCTGCGTGCGCGCGTGCACAATCTGGTCATGGTCGTCGGTACCTGTCAGGAGGGGAAACCGAGCCTGACGATCATGCTCGGCGACGACGTGGTCGCCAAGGGCGTCAACGCCGGCAAGGTGATTCGCGAAGCGGCCAGGGAGATGAACGGCGGCGGCGGCGGTCAGCCCTTCTTCGCAACGGCCGGGGGCAAGAATCCCGACAAGTTGCAGGCGGCGATCGACAAGGCCGTCGAACTGATTATGGATGAATTGAAATAAACTAAGATAAAACAATGAAACAGAAAGTATTGCTTATGATTCTGGACGGTTGGGGCATCGGCAACCGGTCCAAGGGCGACGTCATTTCGACCGTCCATCCCGCATATATTTCGGCGATGACCGAAAAGTATCCTCATGCGCAGCTGCATACCGACGGCGAGAACGTGGGGTTGCCCGACGGGCAGATGGGCAACTCCGAGGTGGGACACCTCAATATCGGTGCGGGCCGCGTGGTCTATCAGGATTTGGTGAAGATCAACCGCGCCTGCAAGGACGGTTCGATCATGGAGAACGCGGAGGTGAAGGCGGCTTTCGAGTACGCCAAGGCGAAGGGCGTGAACGTGCACTTCATGGGCCTCGTGTCGGACGGCGGCGTGCACTCGTCGATCGACCACCTCTACAAACTCTGCGACATAGCCAAGACCTACGGCATCGAGCATACCTATGTACACTGCTTCATGGACGGCCGTGATACCGACCCGCACAGCGGCAAGGGTTTCATTGAGGCGTTGGAGCGCCATACGGCGCAGTCGACGGGCGTCGTCGCGTCGATCATCGGCCGTTACTATGCGATGGATCGCGACAAGCGCTGGGAGCGTGTGAAAGTGGCCTACGATCAACTCGTGAACGGTGTCGGCGAGCCGGCGACGGACATGGTCGCCGCCATGCAGAAGTCCTACGACGCCGACGTGACCGACGAGTTCGTCAAGCCGATCGTGCGTGTCGACGCCGAGGGGAAAGCCGTCGGGACGATCCGTCCCGGCGACATGGTGATCTTCTTCAACTACCGCAACGACCGCGCCAAGGAGCTGACCGTCGTGCTCACGCAGGAGGACATGCCCGCCGAAGGGATGCACACGCTGCCGCTCTATTACTGCTGCATGACCCCTTACGATGCCAAATTCCAGGGGTTGCACATCCTGTTCGACAAGGAGAACGTGCAGAATACGATCGGCGAGTACGTCTCGTCGCTGGGCCTCTCGCAGCTGCGCATCGCCGAGACGGAGAAGTATGCGCACGTGACCTTCTTCCTCAACGGCGGCCGCGAGGAGAAATTCACCGGCGAAGACCGCATTCTGGTCGCTTCGCCCAAGGTGGCGACCTACGACCTTCAACCCGAGATGAGCGCCTACGAGGTGAAGGACAAGCTGGTCGAGGCGCTCGATTCGCAGAAATACGATTTCATCTGCCTGAACTTCGCCAACGGCGACATGGTGGGGCATACGGGTGTCTACGACGCGATCGTCAAGGCCGTGAAGGCTGTCGACGAGTGCGTGGGAGAGGTGGTCGAAGCCGCCAAGCGCAACGGCTACGAGGTCGTGCAGATCGCCGACCACGGCAATGCCGACAACGCGATCAATGCCGACGGTACGCCCAACACGGCGCACTCGCTCAATCCGGTGCCCATCGTCGTGGTATCGGACCGCGTGAAGACCGTACACGACGGCGTGCTGGCCGACGTAGCTCCTACGGTGCTCAAACTCATGGGGCTCGAACAGCCTGCCGAGATGACGGGCAAGGTGCTCGTCGAGCTGAAATAGCCGTCTTCCACGGAGGATATGAGGGCCTGCTCGTCCGGAGCGGGCCCTTTTTCGTTTGCGTGATGTCGGGCCGCAAGTCCCGATACCCTTCATCGCAGTTCCTTCCGATCGAAAGTTCGTCTGGTACTCCTCGGAATTTACGCAACCTGCTAATAAATTTGGTTCTACGTTCGCCTTGCATCTTTGCGGGGACAAGCCCTGTTTAGATAGGCTTCGCCTCGGCAAAATGCAAACAAGTTTGCTTTTGCCCTCGGCTTGCACTATCTTTGTTTCGAAGAGCCGTTGTTTTTTAAAACGAATTGAAAATGAAGATCGCTATTTTGGGCGCAGGCAACATGGGCAGCGCCATTGCCTGCGGATTGGTTCGCAGCGGAAAATTCCAGGCCGGAGAGATCGTTTGTACGGCACGTACCGAGGCGACGCTCGAACGTTTGCGCACACAGTGCCCGGGTGTGCGGACGACGACCGACAACGCTGCGGCCGTGCGGGATGCCGCGGTCGTAATGCTGGCCGTCAAGCCGTGGCTTACCGAAGCGTTGATCCGTGAAATCCGACGGGAGATCGATCCCGACCGGCAGTCGGTGGTTTCGGTGGCGGCCGGTGTTTCGCTGGCGCAGCTCGCCGAGTGGATGACGGCCGACAGCGCGGTGCGACCGGCGTTGTTCCGCGTGATTCCCAACACGGCGATCGCCGTGCGGCAGAGCATGACCTTCGTCGCTGCACGGGGTGCGGACGAGGCTTGTACGGAGCGGGTGTTGGGAATCTTCCGCGAACTGGGCGAGGCGATGCTCGTCGACGAGCCGATGTTGGAGACCGGAATGATCCTCGCCTCGTGCGGAATCGCCTTCGCTCTGCGCTATGTGCGGGCGTCGGTCGAAGGAGGAGTGGAACTGGGTTGCCCGGCAGGGCAGGCGACGCATATCGTCGCCGCGACGCTCCGCGGTGCGGCCGAACTGCTGTTGCAGCGGGGCGAACATCCCGAAACCGAGATCGACCGCGTGACCACGCCGGGAGGGATCACCGTCCGCGGTCTGAACGAAATGGAGCAGGCCGGATTTTCGGCAGCCGTGATCCGCGGGTTGAAGGCCTGCAAATAGGCGGAGGATGATCCAGCAACGGGAAGCGTCCGGATCGCAAATCGATCCGGACGCTTCCCGTCTGTTGTTGACGGGGTTATTTTTTCAGGTATGCTTCGATGTTGCGGGCTACGCAGCGCACGAGCGTGTCGATCGCTTCGCCCGTGGCCCATGCGTTGTGGGGCGAAGCGAGCAGACGGTAGGGGTCGCGCAGGGCGAGCAGGGGGTTGTCGGCCTTGACCGGCTCCGACGAGAAGACGTCGAGTGCGGCGCCGGCGATCCGGCCGTCGTCGAGCGCTTCGGCCAGCGCAGCTTCGTCGACGATGCCGCCGCGGGCGACGTTGACGAGCAGGGCCGATGGTTTCATCCGGCGGAGCTGCTCGGCGCCGATCAACCCCCGCGTGTGAGCGTTGAGCGGACAGTGGATCGACACCACGTCGGCCCATGCGAGCAGTTCGTCGAGCGGAAGAGCGGGGTAGGCCTCCTCGCGTGCGACGCCCGACGTGGAGTGGTAGCTCACCTCGCAGCCGAAAGCCGCAGCCAGCCGCGCCACTTCACGGCCGATCGCACCCAGCCCGATGACACCCCAACGGCGCCCGTGCAGCTGCCGGATCGGACGGTCGAAACAGAACAGGCGCGGCGAGCGGGCGTAACGGCCGCTCTTGAAAAATTCGTCGTAGTAGACCGATTCGCGCAGCAGGGCGATCGCCGCGCCGAGCGTCGTTTCGGCCACCGAATGCGTTGAGTAGCCTGCGGCATTGCGTACTTCGACGCCGTGTTCGGCCGCGGCGTCGAGATCGATGTTGTTCACGCCCGTCGCGGCTACGCAGATCAGCCGCAGGTGCGGCAGTTGCGCAATCGTTGCAGCGTCGAGCCGCACCTTGTTGGTGACGACGATTTCGGCGTCGGCGCAACGCGCGGCCACCTCGTCGGGCGCAGTCATGTCGTAACCGGTGTAGTCGCCCAGCGCCTTCACGGCCGAGAGGTCGCGCCCCGCGAGCGAATATTCGTCCAGAAAAACAATCTTCGGTTTCATATCTTTAACGGTTTAATCGTTGCTTTCCCGTTTGCCGGAATCCTCCATTTCGCCCAGCAGGTCGCGCACCACGACCGATGCGCAGCCGATGCCGAAGAGCGCGGGCAGGTAGGAGATCGTCCCCACGTTCGATTTCTTGTTCTGCTCCTCGCAGAGGATCATCGCCCCTTCGCGTGCAGGTTCGGCCGAGAAGACGGCGCGGAATCCGGTACGGATGCCGAGTTTGTGCAGACGTTTGCGCAGCATGTGCGCCAGCGGGCAGTGGTGCGTGCGGCCGATGTCGGCGATCTCCATGCGCGTGGGATCGGTCTTCGCGCCGGCGCCCATCGAACTGACCAGCGGAATGCCGCGGTCGAGGCAGCCCTTGATGAGCGCCAGCTTCGGCGAGAGGGTGTCGATCGCATCCACCGCATAATCGTAGGGCGCGGCGTCGAGCAGCCGGTCGGTCTCTTCGTCCCTGATGTATTTCTCGATGACGGTGAGCTGCAAATCGGGGTTGATGTCGCGCAGCCGCTCGGCGAGAACTTCGGCCTTGGGGCGTCCGACCGTCGAATGCAGAGCGACCAGCTGCCGGTTGATATTGGTTTCGGCCACACGGTCGGCGTCGGCGATCGTGAGGCGGCCCGCACCGGCGCGTACGATCATCTCGGCGGCGTAGGCCCCCACGCCGCCCAGTCCCACCACCAGTACGTGCGCACTGCGCAACCGTCCGAGTTTTTCGTCGCCCAGCAGCAGCCGGGTTCGTTCCGTCCATCGTTCCATCGCTCAGGAGAAAATATGCAGGTAGTTGTTGTAAATCGTCTCTTTGAGCCGGTCGAGCGGCATTCCCAGCAGTCGGGCCGCCGTTGCGTAGACCGACTCGATCGTCGCGGGAGCGTCGTCGGTTTCGAGGAAAAGCCGCTGCGTCGGGATGCTCCCGAGTGCCCGTACGGTGCGCGGCGAACGCAGCGAGCGGGGACCGAAGGAGAGGTAGTAGCCTGCGGCGACGGCGCGTGCGGCCTGTTCGGGCGAACCGATGAACCCGTGGAAGATGACGGCCCGCAGGCGGAACTGTTTGAGCAGCCGCATCGTCTCCTCGAATGCCTTCACGCAGTGCAGTACGACGGGTTTTCCGGCCGCCTCGGCCAGTCGCAGCTGCCCTTCGAAAATCCGCAGTTGCGCCTCGCGGTCGGGACGCAGGTAGTCGAGACCGATCTCGCCGACGATCTGTGCCGGGCCGACATGCTCCCGCACGGTCGCAAGATCGCCTTCGGCAGCCTCCCACGGATGTATCCCGACGCTCGCGGGCTCGATGCCGTGTCCGGTCGGACGGTGGGTGTGGATATTGACGAACGGTGTTTCCATCGGTGCAAAGGTAGGAATTTTCGGGCTGTTTTCCGGTTTTTTCGGGACGGCCGAAAAATATTTGAAAAAATCTTAAATAAATAGGTAAAAAATCGTATCTTCGCGCACGGAAAATCAATGTTATAAAACTAACAGAAACTTTTCATAATTATCACACTAATCAAACACTTTTACACATGTCGAAAATCATTAAACTGAACAAAGGTCTCGACATCAAACTCGAAGGTCAGGCGGCCTCCGTGGTGGTCAACGCCCCGTTGGCCGACACGTATGCCGTTTCGCCGCTCGATTTTGAAGGTGTAACTCCGAAGTTGCTGGTGAAAGCAGGAGATCAGGTGAAAGCGGGTACTCCGTTGTTCTTCAACAAGTACAACGAGCGCGTGCTGTTCACCTCTCCCGTGAGCGGAACGGTCGAGGCGGTCAATCGCGGCGAGAAGCGCAAGGTGCTCTCCGTGACCGTCAAGCCCGATGCCGAACAGCAATACGAGGAGTTTGCGATTCCCGATCTATCGAGTGCGACCCGCGACCAGATCGTCGGACTTTTGTTGAAGGCCGGCCTGTGGACGATGATTATTCAGCGCCCCTACGGTATTATCGCCGATCCCGACGATGCGCCCAAAGCGATTTTCGTTTCGGCATTCGACTCGGCGCCGCTGGCGCCGGACTACAACTTCGCGCTCGCGGGCGAAAAGGCCGCCTTGCAGCGGGGCGTGGAGGTATTGAAGAAACTCACGGCAGGCAAAGTGCACGTTTCGTTCCGTGCGGGTGCCGAAGGCGAAGCCGCTACGCTCGAAGGCGTCGAGTTGCACGCCTTTGCCGGCAAACATCCCGCGGGCAACGTCGGCGTGCAGATCCACCACATCGATCCCGTGAACAAGGGCGAGGTGGTCTGGACGGTCAACGTGCAGGATCTGGCCACGATCGGCCGTTTCTTCTCGACGGGCAAGGTCGATCGCTCGAAGGTGATCGCCGTGACCGGTTCGGAAGTGGCCCAGCCGCAGTACTGCCGCATCATCGACGGCGCCTCGATCCGTTCGATCGTGGGCGGGAACATCAAACCGCAGGCCGAAGGGGAGAGCATCCGCTACATTTCGGGCAATGTGCTTACGGGCGTCAAGACCTCGCTCGACGGCCATATCGGGTACTATGCGCATCAGTTGACGCTGATTCCCGAGGGCGACAAGTACGAGTTGCTGGGTTGGGCGATGCCCCGCTGCAACAAATTCTCCGTGTCGCGCGCCTATTTCTCGTGGCTCTGCCCCAAGAAGCGTTACAACCTCGACACCAATCTCAACGGCGGCGAGCGTCCGTTCGTCGTGACGGGCCTCTACGAGCAGTACCTGCCGATGGACATCTATCCGATGCACCTGCTCAAAGCGACGCTCGCGGGCGACATCGAGAAGATGGAGAACCTCGGTATCTACGAGGTCGTGGAGGAGGATTTCGCGCTCTGCGAGTTCGTCGATCCGTCGAAGACCGAGATGCAGCAGATCATCCGCGACGGTATTAACTTAATGATCAAGGAGGCTTAACGATGAGCGGATTAAGAAATTTAGTAGACAAGTTGAAGCCGACCTTCTCCGAAGGCGGCAAACTCTCGTTCCTCGCATCGACCTTCGATGCGTTCGAGACGTTCCTTTTCGTACCGAACACCACGACGCAGAAGGGTGCGCACATCCGTGACTGCAACGACATGAAGCGCACGATGATCGTCGTGGTCGTCGCGTTGCTTCCGGCCCTGCTGTTCGGCATGTACAACACGGGTTATCAGGTGGGCATGACGGGCTGGGCGGCTTTCTGGTTCGGATTCCTGCAAGTGCTGCCGATGATCGTCGTGTCGTACGTCGTGGGTCTGGGCATCGAGTTCGCTTTCGCGCAGGCGCGCGGCCACGAAGTCAACGAGGGCTTCCTCGTTTCGGGTCTGTTGATCCCGATGGTGATGCCCGTGGGGACGCCGCTGTGGATGATCGCGCTGGGTACGGCCTTCGCCGTGGTCTTCGGCAAGGAGGTCTTCGGCGGTACGGGCATGAACGTATTCAACCCCGCGCTGCTGGCGCGCGCCTTCGTCTTCTTCGCCTACACCCCGCAGATGTCGGGTGAAAAGGTGTGGTTCGCCGTCGACAGCGTGTCGGGGGCTACGGCGCTCGAACAGCTCTCGACGACGGGTGCGATGAGCTATTCGAATCTGGACGCCTTCCTCGGCTTCATCCCGGGCTGCGTGGGCGAGACCTCGACGCTGGCGATTCTCATCGGCGCTGCGATCCTGCTCTTCACGAGTATCGCTTCGTGGCGCACGATGCTCTCGGTCTTCGCGGGCGGCTGGCTCATGGGCCTGCTCTTCAATGCGGTGGGCGCCAACGCTTACTGCGAGATTCCCGCATGGCAGCACCTGATCGTGGGAGGTTTCGCCTTCGGTGCCGTCTTCATGGCCACCGATCCCGTCACTTCGGCACAGACCAACGCCGGCAAGTACATCGTCGGCCTGATGACGGGTGCGCTGGCCGTGATGATCCGTGTGGTGAACCCTGCTTATCCCGAGGGAATGATGCTTTCGATCCTCTTCATGAACGCGCTGGCGCCGCTGGTGGACTACTTCGTGGTCGAGCGGAACATCGCGCGTCGTAAGAACCGTGTCAAACTTGCAAAATAGGGAGTGAATTATGGCAACCAAGAAATTCAAATGTAAAGTCTGCGGCTATATTCACGAAGGCGATGCCGCACCGGCCAAATGTCCCGTTTGCGGCGCACCGGCTTCGGAGTTTGAAGAGATCGTCGAGGCAGGTGCCGGAGATGCAGGCGCGAAGAAGGGCGGGCTGTTCTCGGACAAGAACTCCAACGCCTATATCATCCTCTACTCGACCGTGATGGTCGTCATCGTCGCCGTTCTGCTGTCGCTGGCCGCCTTGTCGTTGCAGAAACGCCAGTACGCAAACGAATTGGGCGAGAAGAAGAACAATATCCTGCAATCGCTGGGTGTTCCGGACGGCGACTTCGACGCGATGGTCAAGGCCTATGTGGTCGACGCGGCCGGCAACAAGACGGAAAAGCCCGCCGAGGAGGTCTTCGACATGATGAAGACGAACAAGGACCTGCGAGCCGATTACGAACGGAAGACGCTGATCCTCTTCGAGGCCACCGACGGCCGCGTGATCATCCCGCTCATCGGCAAGGGGCTGTGGGACGACATCTGGGGCTATATCGCGCTCGAAAAGGATATGAATACCGTGTCGGGCATCGTGATGGCCCACAAGAGCGAAACTCCGGGCCTGGGGGCCGAGATCGCCACGCCGGCGCATCAGGCGCTCTACAAGGGCAAGACGCTCTTCGAGAAGGGCGATTTCGTCTCGATCACCCTGCGCAAAGGCGGTGCCAAAGATCCGGCCCACGAGGTGGACGCCGTGACCGGCGGTACCAAAACTTCGGACGGCGTGACAGCCATGCTGCGCGACAACCTGAGCGAATATCTTCCCTTCTTCGAGAAGGCACGGACCGCCGCTTCGGCAGCCGGTGCGGAGGAGTCTAACGATCAAAAAGTAGAAAGCAATGAGTAATAAGGAAAAAGAGCCTCTGTTTTCGGCTAAGAACATGAAGTACCTGACCGGCCCGTTCGGCAAGAACAATCCGGTGATCGTACAGATCCTCGGTATCTGCTCGGCGCTGGCGGTTACCGTCCAGTTGAAACCCGCCATCGTCATGGCGCTTTCGGTGACGGTCGTGACGGCATTCTCGAATCTGGTGATGTCGCTGCTGCGCAAGGGCATTCCGGCGCGTATCCGCATCATCGTCCAGCTGGTGGTGATCGCCGCGCTGGTGATCCTCGTCGATCAGGTACTCAAAGCGTATGTCTACGAAGTATCCAAACAGCTGTCGGTCTACGTCGGCCTGATTATCACCAACTGTATCATCATGGGCCGCGTCGAGGCTTTCGCACTGGGCAACAAGCCCTGGCCGTCGTTCCTCGACGGTATCGGCAACGGTCTGGGCTACGGTATGATTCTGGTGACGGTCGCCTTCTTCCGCGAGTTGCTGGGATCGGGTTCGCTGCTGGGATTCCGCATCGTTCCCGAAAGCTGGTACATCGCAAACGGCGGCGCCTACTCGAACATGGGCCTGATGCTCTTCCCGCCCATGGCCCTCATCATCGTGGGGTGCATCATCTGGATTCACCGCTCTTACAACAAGGATTTACAGGAAAAGTAGCAGGTAGCGTATGGAAACTCTGAATCTTTTTATCCGGTCGATCTTCATCGACAACATGGTCTTCGCCTTCTTCTTCGGCATGTGTTCCTACATCGCCGTGTCGAAGAGCGTCAAGACCGCATTGGGACTGGGTGCCGCCGTTACCTTCGTGATGGTGATGACCGTTCCGCTGAACTATCTTCTCAACGAGTACGTCCTCAAAGCCAACGCGCTGGTCGAAGGGGTCGACCTGAGCTTCTTGTCCTTCATCGTCTTCATCGCCACGATCGCTGCGTTCGTGCAGCTGGTGGAGATGGCCGTCGAGAAGTTCTCGCCGACGCTCTACAATCAGCTGGGTATCTTCCTGCCGCTGATCGCCGTGAACTGCGCCATCATGGGCGGTTCGCTCTTCATGCAGCAGAAGGTCGACGCCGGTGCGATCGGCAACGTATGGCAGTCGATCGTCTACGGTCTGGGTTCGGGCATGGGCTGGTGGCTCGCCATCGTCATGATGGCCGCCATCCGCGAAAAGACCGCTTATTCGCACATCCCCGCCGCACTCAAAGGGCCCGGCATCGCCTTTATCATCACGGGTCTGATGGGTATCGCCTTCATGATTTTCAGCGGCATCAAGTTGTAACTGTTAAAGATTAAGTAAGATGACATTAACGATTATAGTCGCGATCGTAGCCTTTCTGGCGGTGACGCTCGTTCTGGTGGGGCTGCTTCTCTATGCGAAGGCGAAGCTCACGTCGTCGGGCGACGTGACGATCGACATCAACGACGGCGAGAAGGTGCTGACCACCGAGAGCGGTTCGACGCTGCTCGTAACGCTCGCCAACAACAACGTCTTTCTGCCTTCCGCCTGCGGCGGCGGCGGTTCGTGCGGCATGTGCAAATGCCAGGTGCTCGAAGGCGGCGGCGACATCCTGCCGACCGAAACGGGCTTCATTTCGCGCAAAATGGCCAAGGATCATTGGCGTCTGGGGTGTCAGGTCAAGGTGAAGGAGAACCTGAAAATCCACGTTCCCGAAGCCGTGCTCGGCGTCAAGAAGTGGGAGTGCGAGGTGATCTCGAACCGCAACATCTCGACCTTTATCAAGGAGTTCGTCGTGAAACTGCCCGAGGGCGAAAACCTCAATTTCCGTTCGGGCGGCTACATCCAGATCGACATCCCGAAGTACGATGCGATCAAGTTCTCCGACATGGACGTCGACCCGCAGTTCCGCGCCGACTGGGACAAGTTCAAGATGTGGGATCTGGTGACGACCAACCCCGAACCTACGTTCCGCGCCTATTCGATGGCCAACCACCCGGCCGAAGGAAACATCATCATGCTCAACATCCGTATCGCCACGCCGCCGTTCGACCGCGTGAACGGCGGATTCATGAAGGTCAACCCGGGTATCTGCTCGTCGTACATCTTCTCGCGCAAACCGGGCGACAAGGTGACGATTTCGGGCCCCTACGGCGAGTTCTTCCTGCCGGACAACCTGCCCGATACGCAGGAGCTGGTCTTCATCGGCGGCGGTGCCGGTATGGCGCCGATGCGCAGCCACATCATGCACCTGTTCAAGACCGAGAAGACGAAACGTCCCGTGTCGTTCTGGTACGGCGCCCGTGCGTTGAAAGAGGCTCCCTACTTGAAGGAGTTCCACGAGATCGAGAAGGATTTCCCCAACTTCTCGTTCCATCTGGCGCTCGACCGTCCCGATCCCGAAGCCGATGCGGCAGGGGTGAAGTATACGCCCGGGTTCGTGCACAACGTGCTCTATGAGAACTATCTGAAAAATCACCAGGCACCGGAGGACTGCATCTACCTGATGTGCGGGCCTCCAATGATGTCGGCCTCGGTGGTCAAGATGCTCGACGACCTGGGCGTGCCGCCCGAAAATATCCTTTACGACAACTTCGGCGCCTGACGTTCGGCGTAAGACAGAAAAATAAGACCCGGCAACGGGTCTTATTTTTTGCGGTTATGCGGTCTTCGCTTTCGTGTGAGCGGCCGGGCGACGGGACGGATCGGATGCCGCCGGCTGCGGTTCTGTGCCGCGGATCGGAGGCCGGAGCCTTATTTCTGCGGGAAGGAATCCTTCGGTTCCTTGTGAAGCCATTCGATCAGCGAATCGGCGGTGAGCTCCGATCCCTGCCGGCCCGCATGGCGGAGTGCGATTTCCAGCAGCCGGCGGAGTTCTTGCAGAAGAGCTGCCGTCTGCGTCTGCGGACATTTCGTGACCAGCAGAACGTACAGATGCAGAAGTTCTTTGAGAGCCGGCGGTATCCGTACCTCCGCGAGGAGTTCCGACCGGTCGTAGCGCAGATAGTTGCGGCATGTGCTCTTTCCGATTCCGCAAAGAGTTTGCGTAATGAGCGAATGGCATCGTTCGTGGCATCTGCGCGCGTTGCCGGTTTCGTAAAACAGCGAGTCCACATAGCAGGTGACCGCCACGCGGTAGAGATAGTGTTTATCCTTCATGAGTGCCGATGTTACGTGTGGGACGATCCGTCTGCGATTTCTCCGTCCGGCGTCGATTCGGCGGGAGGTCGCGATGCCGGTCGTACGACACGTGGAAAACCGTGAGCCGCGGGGTATCGTCCGCTTGTCCGGAGCGCGAACGTCGTCGTTTGTAGTGTCGGAAAGGCGCGGACGGCCGGTGCGCCGGATCGGATGGGGCGCTTCCGGTTGAAGACGGAAAATGCAAGCGATGAAGCGAATACTCGTCTGGATTCGCCGTGCAGGTTCGTGACCTGTTTTGTTGAAGTTTTTTCATTTTCGGCATATTTTTTGAACCGTTTGTTTCAAAAAATACGCAGTCCCAACTGATGCATCCTTACTTTTAGCCTATAGTAACACATAGCTGAGAACTGCGCACATACAGTTTCAGCTGTTTAGCTGTTACTTTATAGGCTTTAGGATGGGATAAACAGGTTATCGGGCGGAGAGAATAATTTTCTCTTCATTATGTTCTACCAAAAGTAAGACTTTTTATCGCTTTTACAAAATTTTGGCAATATAAATTTTATATAATATTGTATCAACGGGTCGTTTAGACGTTTTTCCATGTCGGGATCGGGTTTCAGGGGGGCATTCCGAAGGAGCAGGTTTGCGAATTGCGGCTCTTTGGAAGATTGTCCGGATGTAGGAGTCGTTCCGGAGCGGATGGAGGAGAGTTTCCCGCGGATAAAATAAAAGCTGCCGATCGGGTAGACCGGCAGCTTCATTGGGCGAAGGAAAGATTATTGCTTCATTTTGATAAGGATGACGCCGTTTTTGCCCCGTTCGCCGTATCGGACGACGGCCGAGGAGTCTTTGTATACCGAGATGCTTTCGATCAAGTCGGGATTCATCGTCTTCAACGTGTCTTGTTTCACCTCTTTGTCGTCGATGAATACCAGCGCCTTTTGATCGATCGATCGGGAGTGTCCAGCGGAAGCTTGTCGTCCGGTCGTTTGGGGATCGGTCTTGCCGCACCGGACGGGCAGCGTATAACGTACGCGGACCGGTTCCCCGTCGATCGTGCCGGCCTTCCATGCCGGTGACGATGCGACGATGCGTGCGGCGGCTTCGCCCATAGCGGGATCGGGAGTATCGAGAACCTGTACCTCGGCGACGGAGCCGTTCTTTTCGACGACGAACGTGAGGATAACTTTACCGCTGCGGTCGTATTCGGCCGCACGGGCGTCGACCCAATGCTGGAAATCTCGCAGCGTTCCCTTGCCTTCGAAAAGCGGCATCTTTTCGGCGACGAGATAGACGTCCGCTTCGCCTTTCGCCTTGCGGTAGCGTTCTTGGGTATCCGGAGCTTTACGGATAGTCCCGACCGACACGATCTCGATGTCGGAGTCGCTCTGCCCGTTCGGCGGGTCGGTTCGGATTTCGGTGGCCTGCGAAGTGAACGAGAAACAGGCCAGCAGGAGCAGTACGACGGGAATATTTCCCGCCAGACGCAACAGCGCGCGGCTGTCGCCGGAGTGTTTGGTCATCATCTGGAATCGTTTTTTGGTTAGTGAATCCCGCAACCCGTTGGCTATGTCCGGACTATAACCGAACTGGGTTTTGAAGATCGTGGCGATGTATTCGGACGGATCGTACCCTTGCGTCAGTACGTCACGGTCGGCTTCGTACTCCTCGACTTCGGCCAGACGCCGTGCAGCGATCCGGACGAAAGGATTCCACCAGAGCAGGGCCTTGACGCACTCCATGACGATCCGCTCGGCGGAGTGACGGTGGCGGATATGGCTCAGTTCGTGGGCGACGACGGCCGCCATGTCGCTTTCGGGAATCGCATCGTGCAGATAGACCGTGCGGAAGAACGAGAACGAGGAGATGTCGGCCTGCGTCAGTACGATGTCGCAGTCGGCGCGGCGGATCGTCCGTGCGCCGTGCCGGAGACGGCGGATCCGCACGATCTGGGCGATCATCGCGCCGAACGAGAGCAGCACGCCGAGGGTGTACAGGAACAGCGTGACGGCGACAGGCAGCGACGGAGTACCGGCATCGGCGGCGGCCGGTGCGGCGGTTGGTGCGGCGGCCGCGACGGGATCGGCTGCCATATAGAGTGTTTCGCCTGTCCAGACGGGAATGCTGAGCGCAGGGATGAGGGCGGCCAGCAGCATCGCGCCGATCAGATAGAGCCGGCAGTGGAGGAACGCCGTCCGGCGTTCGAGCAGCACCGAGTAGGCCAGCAGCAATGCCGCGCTGCATACGAGAACTTCGAGTGCGTAGATCAGCAGTTCTTTCATGGCGTCAGCGTTTTTTGCGGATCTGTTGCATGACGGAGAGGATCTCGTCCATCTCCTTCATCGAGATGTTCTCGTGTTTCGAGAAGAAGGTGACCATCTGCGCGAACGATCCGTCGAAATAGGTGCGCAACATCGACTGCATCTGCCTGCCGGCGACCTCTTCGCGTGAGACGAGCGGTGTGAAGACATAGCTCTTTCCCTCGCTGCGGTGGGCGACGTAGCCTTTATTTTCCAGAATCTTGATGAAGGTGGCCACCGTGGTGTACTTCGGTTTGGGTTCAGGGATGACGGCGAGGATGTCGTTGACCGTTCCCTCGCCGAGCGACCAGAGCATCTGCATGATGCGTTCTTCGCCGTCGGTGAGCGGTTCGATTGCGGGTGTTTTCATAGCTGGGCGTTTTTTTTCGTTACGACAAATTTAGTACTAAAATTTTAGATAAGCAAGTGTTCCTACGATTTTTTTAGTAGGAATAAGCTTTTCGGCGGAATACCTTGATTATTAAGCGGCCTCTTCTATGTTTTCCGCTGTCGAAACCGTGCGGGGCGGGGTTGCGGCAGCCTGCTTTTCGGCATGACGCCTCCGGCCGCCGAAGCGTTCCGTCCCGACCGGCATCCGATTATTCGGGAAAAGCGTCGGGGCAGCATAGGGTATTTCAGACTATTTTATTAAATTTGAGGCGATGAAAAACATAGTTTTCGATTTGGGCGGGGTGGTGTTCCACCGTGATGCGAAAAAGGTGCGCAAGGAGTTGATCGATTTTTTCGCGTTTATTTTCGCGGCGAAGATGCCCCTTTTCTGGGAGGAGTACGATCGGGGGACGCTGACCTTCGACGAGGTGGTGGACGAACTGAGCCGGTCGAAAGGCTGCGACCGCGCCGTGGCCGAGGATTATCTGCGCGAAGCGCTGGATCGTCAGGAGGCGGTTCCGCAGACTGCGGCGTTGATCCGCGACCTGAAACGGGCCGGATACCGGCTTTACGTGCTCTCGAACATGTCGCGGGAGTTCATCGATTTTCTGCGTCGGACCGAGATTTACGGGTACTTCGACGGAGAGGTGGTTTCATGCGAGGAGGGTGTCGTCAAGCCCGAACCGCGCATCTATGAAATTCTGCTCGACCGTTTCGGTCTTGATCCCGCCGAAACGCTCTTCATCGACGACCGCCGCTCGAATCTCGAAGCCGCCGCGGCATTCGGTATTGCGACGTTCCATTTCCGTGAGCCGGAGTCGAGTTGCACGCAGTTGCGCGAAATGTTGTTGCAGAAGGAGTAATCACTTACCTTATAATATATTAAAACACGAACAAGATGGGATTTTTTAAGGAATTCAAGGAGTTTGCCATGAAGGGCAACGTGATGGACATGGCCGTCGGCGTTATCATCGGCGGTGCGTTCGGAAAGATCGTCTCGTCGCTGGTCAACGACATCCTGATGCCGCCGATCGGAGCATTGCTCGGCAATGTGAACTTCACCGACCTGCGGCTCGACATTTCGAAGATCCGCGACATGTCGCAGGCCGTAGGCGAAGTCGTTAACGAGGTGACGCCCGACGGTGTGAACATCGCCGCCAAGGCAGCCGAGACACTGGAACCGGTCTATTGGAACTACGGGGCTTTCATCCAGCAGTGCATCGACTTTACGATTCTGGCTCTCTGCGTTTTCCTGATGGTCAAGCTGATGAACCGTCTGATGAAGAAAAAGGAGGAGGCGCCCCAGCCTGCACCGGAGCCCGCTCCGACGAAAGAGGAGCTGCTGCTCGCCGAGATCCGCGACCTGTTGAAGGAGAAGAAGTGACCGGGAGTGCCCGATGAAGAAACGATCCCCGCGACCATCCGGTCGCGGGGATCGTTTCTTCATGTCCGGCGGATTTATTCCACCGGTTCGAAGGCTTTGTCGGGATTGCCCGTCCATTTATAAAGCTGTACGGTACTGCTCTGATTGCCCGTCTGCTTGTCCTTGGCGTTGTGCGAGATGTAGAAATAACCGTCGCCGATGGGGCAGAGTCCCGTCGTACCCCATTTGAAATTCCAACCCCACGTGCCGCTTTGCGCATCATGCAGTCCTTCGGGCAGCAGCGAGAGCACCTCTGCCTCGACGGCGGGATCGAACCCTTGCAGCTGCTTGCGCTCGGGAGCCTTGCTGCCGTCGATGACGAAGTAGGAGTAGTTGGGATAGTGCGATTTCTTGCCCTTGTAGACGGCGGCGTGCATGTTGCCCGAGGCCTTGTCGTAGGCGAGGTTCTGGATGCCCCACGAGGTGTTGCCCGTGTAGAGGAAATATTTGTGGAGCGGTTTCTCGGGACCGCTCTTGTGCAGGTTCTCTTGCGTGAGCGGCTGCTCGTACCGCTTCCAGTCCCGGGTGTCGTAGGCCAGAATCACCTGATAGTCGTTGTCGGTGCGCAGCGTGTCGCCGTAGATGCCGTAAGCGACGTAGAGATACTTCTTGCCGTCGCGGCTCTGGCCGAATGCGGGTGCGAATGTCACGCCGTCGATGCCCGAGCAGCCGAAACGGTGTTCCAGCTCCTGTCCGTTGTTGGAGACTTTGGCGTAGTAGTCGTCGACGGCCTCCTTGATGTAGACGGTCTTCATCACGTCGTCCTTTTCGGCATTCATCCCGATGCGGTCGATGCGGTCGACGTCGAAGACTGCGACGTAGAAACCCGTCTGCTCGTCGTTCCGGACGCCTTCCAGTTTGTTGAGAATGCCCTTTCCGATCGCGTCGTGCTTGTACTCGATCGAAGCGTAGAGCCGTCCGTCGTCGGGATTGAGCGTCATGCAGCCCAAGTGCCCGGTCATGCCTTCGACGCTGCCGAGCAGGTTGCCCTGCATGTCGGTTTTCAGGAGCGTGGTGGTGAACGAGAAGTACATGTAGCCGCGGTCGAGATCGACGGCGATGCCCTGTACGTGGAACGGGCCCTGTTCGCCCGAATAGATCTGGCGGGGCAGTTTGGAAACATCGACCGGCATCTTGCCGTTCGGATTTCCCGACGGGCAGGCCGCGAGCAGCGGCACGGCCAGCAGAATGGGAATCAGTCTTTTGAGAATCATGTGGTTAACGGGTTAATAGTTATGAATTTGAATTGTGTTTCCTTTGTTTTTCTGATTTTCTTTCTTTTGTTTTCGTGACCGATCGAACAAAAATACGAAATTGCAGGTGATAATCCAACGGTCGGTGTGAAAATCGGAAAATTTTGTCGTTCCTGCCGATGCAGGATACGAAAAAACCGGAAAACCCTGTTCGGATTTTCCGGTCGTAAATATCGGTCGGAGGAAAAACGCTACTGCGCCGTTTCCGTTTCGCGTCCGCCGCCGAGGGCGTGGTAGAGCGTGACCACGCTCTGCAATTCGGTGAAACGGTTGGCGACCTGCTGCAACTGCGCCGAGAGGAGCGACTGCCGTGCGGTCAGCACTTCGAGGTAGGTCGTCGAGCCGTGCTGCATCAGCAGCTCGGTGCTCTCGACGGCACGACGGAGCGATGCGACCTGCTGGTCGTAGAGCGCTGCCGACTCGCGTGCCGTCTGGCAGGCGGTCAGCGCATCGTTGACCTCTTGTCCGGCATTGAGAATCGTCTGCTCGTAGGCGAGCATCGCCTCCTGCTGCTGCGCTTTGGCGATCTTCACGCGCGCACGGTTGGCGCCGGCCTGGAAGATCGGCTGCAACAATTGTCCTGCGGCCGACAGAAGCAGCTTGCCGGGGTTGACGATCTGCGACCCTGCGCTGTTCGTCCAACCGGCCGTACCGCTGAGCGTAATCTGCGGATAGAGCGCCGATCGTGCTTCGGCCGTAGCGTAGTAGGCCGACATGAGCGAGTACTCGGCGCGGCGTACGTCGGGACGGCGCGAGAGCAGTTGCACGGGGACGCCGATGAGCAGGTCGGCGGGCATCCGCTGGCTTTCGAGCGAGCCGCGCTCGATCTTGTGCGGAGTCTGCGCCAACAGCGAACATAGGCTGTTTTCGGTCTCGCTGATCGACTGCGCGAGCTGCTTGACCGACGTCTCGACACTGTAATAGGCCGCTTCGTTCTGTGCGACGGCTGCTTCGGTCGCCATGCCCGCGTCCTTCATCGCACGGATGGCGTCGACTGCTTCACGCCATGCCGAGGCGGTCTCGTTGGCGATGGCGTATTGTTCGTCGAGCATACAGAGCGTGAAGTAGAGGTTGGCCGTCGTGGCGATCAACTGCGTGCGAACGGCCTGGCGATACTCGATGCTCTGGTAGTAGAGCGCCTTGTTACGGAGTTTGCCGTTGCGCAGCCGCGAGAAAATATCGATCTCCCAGCTGGCCGTCACGGGAAGGTTGTAAGTCCAAGTCCCCTTCGAATTGTCGAAACTGCTTACGCCGCCCTGGGGTGCGAGCGTGAAGGAGGGGAGCAGCGAGAGCCGTGCAGTGCGGAGCGTTGCTTCGGCCTCCTCGACCTGCAACTGTGCCGTGCGCAGATCGGTGTTGCGTACCAGCACCGTATCGATGAGCTGCTGCAACCGCTCGTCGGGGAAGAGCGCCCGCCAGTCGAGGTCGGCCAGCGAGGCCGTGTCGGTCGGAGTTACGGCCTCGCGGTAGATGCCGTCGGTCGTAACTTCGGGACGCGTGTAGGGTTTGTAGATGCCGCAGCCCGTCATAAGCAGGGCGACGGCTGCGAATAAACTATTTCGTATCATCATCGGTTTTTGCTTCTTCGTCAATAGGTTCTTTTTGATTCTCTTCGATCTCGGCCTGGATGCACCAATCGGGAGAGGTGAACTCCACCGGCTTGATCTTCTCCTGCAAGGTCTGGAAGACGATGAAGAGCGTAGGTACCAGGAACAGCAGCGCCAGCGTACCGACGATCATGCCGCCTACGACGCCCGAACCGAGCGTGGAGTTGCCGTTGGCGCCGACACCGTGCGAGAGCATCAGCGGGATCATACCGAACACGCACGTAAGGACGGTCATCAGAATCGGGCGCAGACGGGCTTTGGCGGCCGATACGGCGGCTTGCGTGAGGCTCATGCCTCCGGCGCGGCGGTCGGCGGCGTACTCGGTGATCAGAATGGCCGTTTTCGACAGCAGACCGATCAGCATGATGATACCCGTTTGGAGATAGATGTTGTTTTCGAGTCCCATCGCCTTGGCCATGAGGAACGAGCCTGTCAGACCGCACGGTACGGCGAGGATGACGGTGAACGGAACGAAGAAACTCTCGTAGAGCGCACTCAGGATGAGGTAGATCAGCAGAATACAGATACCGAAGATAATGGCCGTGTTGCTGCCGGTCTGCGCCTCCTCGCGCGTGATGCCGTCGAACTCGAATCCGTAGCCCTTCGGCAGCACCTCGGCGGCGACCTCGCGGATCGCCTGGATGGCGTCGCCCGACGAATAACCGCTGGCGGCCGTACCGTTCACGGCGATCGAGTTGTAGAGGTTGAAGCGGTTGAGCACTTCGGAACTGTATACGCGCGTCAGGTTCACGAACTGGCTCAGCGGCGCCATTTCGCCGCTGTCCGTGCGGACGTAGACGTTGTTGAGCGACTCCGTGTCGAGACGGTACTTCGGATCAGCCTGCAACGTCACGTAGTACATCTTCGAGAAGCGGTTGATGTTCGAAACGTACTGCCCGCCGTAGTAACCCGCCAGCGTCGAGAGTACCGTGCTCGGCGACACGCCGGCACGTTTGGCTTTCGCGGCGTCGATGTCGACCAGATACTGCGGGAAGTTGATGTTGAACGTCGAGTAGGCGCGTTCGATTTCGGGACGCTGGTTCAGCGCGCCGATGAATTTCAGGTAGATGTTGTAGAAATCGGTCAGCTCTCCGCCCGCCTTGTCCTGCAAGTTCAGCGAGAAGCCGGTCGAGGTTCCGTAACCCGAAATCATCGGCGGTGCGACGGCGAAGATCTGCGCATCCTTGATGTCGGCCGTCCGGGCGTAGATCTGTCCGATGACGGCCTGTACGGCATCCGACTTTTCGGGACGCTCGGCCCAGTCTTTGAGCTTGATGATACACATACCGTAGGACGATCCCTGTCCGGCGATCATGCCGTAACCGGCGACCTGCATGAAGTCGCGGATCTGGGGAATGTCCTCGATGCGGTCCGCAACCTGCTCCATGATCAGGTGCGTCTCGGCGAGTCCGGAACCCGGAGCGGCCGTCACGTTGACCATGATCGTACCCTGGTCTTCATCGGGTACCAGACCCGTCTTGGTGGTATCCATCAGTATGACGAGCGCCACGAGGGCGAGTCCGAGCGTCGACCACATCAGCCACTTGTGCTTGATGAAGAGCAGCACGCCGTGCTTGTACTTGTTGACCATCGTACCGAACGTGGTATTGAACGCCTTGCGGAAGCGGGCGGCGAAGTTGTCGCGCATCTGCCCGTTCTCGTCCATGTAGGGTTTCAGCAGCAGGGCGCAGAGCGCCGGCGAGAGCGTAAGGGCATTGACGGCCGAGATACCGACGGCCACGGCCATCGTGATACCGAACTGGGTGTAGAAGATACCCGACGTTCCGCCCATCATGGCCACGGGAATGAAGACGGCCATGAAGACCAGCGTCGAGGTGACGATGGCCGACGTGATGCCCGACATGGCGTCGATGGTGGCATGGTAGGAAGACTTGTATCCCACGTCGAATCGCGCCTGCACCGCCTCGACGACGATGATGGCATCGTCGACGACCGTACCGATCGCAAGCACCAGTGCGAAGAGCGTCAGCAGGTTGATCGAGAAACCGGCCACCGACAGGAATGCGAAGGTTCCGACGAGTGCCACGAGAATCGAAATCGTGGGGACGAGCGTCGAGCGGATGTCCTGCAAGAAGACGTAGACCACCAGCACCACGAGGATGATGGCTTCGATCAGCGTTTTGAGCACCTCGTTCATCGAGGCGTAAAGGAAGTCGTTCACACTTTGCAGGTGGGCGATTTCGATGCCTTTCGGCAGTTCGGCACGTACCTCTTCGAGCAGCGCTTCGACATCCTCGACGACCTGCGTGGCATTCGAACCGGCGGTCTGAAAGATCATCGTGCTGACGCCCGGGTGGCCGTTGGTATAGCCCTTGTAGGCATAGGATTCGCTGCCCAGCTCGATGTCGGCGACATCTTTCAGACGCAGCACCTCACCGTTGGGGAGCGAGCGGATGACGATCTGGCCGAACTCTTCGGGCGTTTCGTAACGTCCGCGGTATTTCATCGTATACTGGAACGTGTTCTCCGAGTTTTCGCCCAGCGTACCCGTGGCCGACTCGATGTTCTGTTCGGACAGTGCGGCCGTCACGTCCGACGGGATGAGCTTGTACTGCGCCATCACGTCGGGTTTCAGCCAGACGCGCATCGAATAGTCGGCGCCGAGCGTGAAGGCTTCGCCGACGCCCGGAATACGCAGGATACGCGGTTCGATGTTGATTTTCGAATAGTTGGAGAGGAACGTCTCGTCGTAGGAGTCGTCGGGACTGTACAGCGAGAAGATCTTTACCATGGAGGTCTGGCGCTTCATGGTCGAAACGCCGATCTGGGTTACCGCGGAGGGCAATTGTCCGGTGGCGCGGGAAACTTTGTTCTGTACGTTCACGGCCGCCATGTCGGGATCGGTGCCCTGACGGAAATAGACGGTGACCGAGGCGCTGCCGACGGCTGCGCTGGAGGTGATGTAGGTCATGTTCTCCACGCCGTTGATGGCCTGTTCGAGCGGTACGATGACCGACTTCTGGATCGTTTCGGCACTGGCGCCGGGGTAGCTGGCGCGGACCATGACCGTCGGAGGCGCGATATCGGGATACTGCTCGATGGGCAGCGTCGCAAGTCCGATGATACCGGCGATGACGATGACAATGGAGATGACCGACGCCAATACGGGTCGTTCGATAAAATGCTTGAGTGTCATGGCCTATTCCTCCTTTGCGGTTTCGGGTTGAGCGGCTGCCTGGTCGGCGGAGGGTGCGGCGGCCTTCTGTGCCTTGGGCTGCACGGGCGTGCCTTCGCGCATCAGACCCACGCCCTCGGCGACGATCACGTCGCCCGGCACCAGACCCGAGTTGACGATGTACTCCCTGCCGTTCGAAATCCGGTCGACGGCGATCGCGGCCGACGTGGCTTTGCCGTCGACGACCTTATATACATATACCTTGTCCTGCAATTCGAAGGTCGCGGCCTGAGGGATTACGACGCACTGCTTGCGGACGTACGGCAGGATGATGTTGCCGGCTCCGCCGCTGTGGAGCAGCCCGTTCGGGTTGGGGAACGCCGCGCGGAGCTGCACGCTGCCCGTCGAGGTGTCGATGACGCCGCTGATGGCCTCGATGCGGCCCGCCTCGTCGTAAACCGACCCGTCGTTGAGACGCAACTGCACGTCGGGCATGTTTTTCAGCGTGTTGTCGATCGAACCGTACTCGCGCGTGAGGTTCAGCAGTTGGTTCTCGGTCATCGAGAAATAGACGTACATCTCCGAATTGTCCGATACGGTAGTCAGCGGCTGCGGCGTCGAAGGACCGACCAGCGCGCCCACCTTGTAGGGCAGTGTACCCACGATTCCGTCCGAGGGACTGGTCACGACCGTATAGGAGAGGTTGTTGGCGGCGTTCACGCGCTGTGCTTCGGCCTGTGCGAACTGCGCCTTGGCCGTCAACAGGTTGTTCTCGGCCGTCGAAAGGTCGAACTGCGAAACTACCTTGCGTGCGAAAAGTTCCTTCTTGCTGTCGTAGGTCAGCTGAGCGGTCGCAACACTCGCCTTGGCGGCGGCGACGTTGGCTTCGGCCGTCTGCAAAGCTGCCTTATAGGGAACCTGGTCGATGATGAAAAGCGTCTGCCCGTTGCGGACGCGCTGCCCCTCGTTTATGCAGACCTGGGCGATCTTGCCCGATACCTGCGCATAGATTGCGATATCCTGACGACCGCGGATCGTCGCCGAGTAATCCACCGGAATGGTACGGTCGGTCGTAGCCACTGTCAGGACGTCGTACTCCGAACTTTGGGATTGCATCGGCGCCTGACGACAGCCGAGCATGAAAAAGCAGCAGGCGAGTGCTGCTGCACGGATCGAATTTTTCTTCATGTTTCGTTTTTCCTTTTTAATCGCGACAAAGATAGGCAAAAGCCGTAGAACATCCGGTTTCAAAAAATGGGCGGAATTTTTCAAAACGTGAACTATCATGGGCTTTTTTGCCGAATTTTATCTATTTTTGTGACGTATTTATGTCAAAAACGAGGATATGATCGAATTATTGTTATCCGACGAACAATCTTTTTCAGTGGAGGATACGAATTTGTCCGCTTTTCTGAAACGTCCCGTTCGGGTGAACGGCGGCGCCGTGTTCCTGTGCACGGCCGGCCGTGCGGTCGTATCGGTCAATGTCGAGGAACATGCGATCGAGTGCGATACGGAGGTGGTGCTGCTGCCCGACATGGTCTTCATGCTCGTCGAGGCGAGCGCCGACTTCCGCGTGATCTTTTACGCTTCGAGCATCCAGGTGTTCGACGGAGCGATGCAGCGGCTCGATACCGAATGTTTCCACTATCTGGAAACCCATCCGGCGATCCGGCACCGCGGGGAGACAGCCCGCGGGGTGAAAAACCTTTATTCCGTGGTATTGGCCGCCAGCGCGGAGACGGAGAACATCTACCGTTCGCAGATCATGTACCTGCTGATGCGTCATATCCTGCTGAACGTTTGCGACAAGGTCCGGCGGAACTACATCCGTTATCAGGAGGAGGGCGCCCATCGCAAGCGGGAACTTTACGATCGCTTCGTGAAGTTGATCGCCGAGCATTTCATCGAGCGGCGCGACGTGGCCTTCTATGCCGGAAAACTCTGTATTTCGATGAGTTACCTGGCCTCCGTGACGCGCACGCTGACCGGCGAGACCCCCAAGGAGATGATCGACAAGTGGATCGTACACGAAATCAAACTGATGCTCATGTTTTCCGATCTTTCGCTGCAACAGATCGCCGATCGGATGCACTTCCCCGACCAGTCCTATCTGGGGCGTTTCTTCAAGCGCCATACGGGAAGTTCGCCTCTTGCCTACCGCAATGCGAAGTAGGCCGAATCGGTAAAAGTGGTAACGAAATCCGTAATCCGTGTAGGTCGTGCAGTGCGGAATCTCCGTAATTTTGCATCGTGAACCTAAAAACGAAGAGACGATGAGAAGAATCGCATGTCGGCAGGCAGTCGTTTTTGCACTGCTGATCGGTTCGGCAGGAACAATTCATGCACAGGAAAACACGATGAGAGAGAATCCTATCTTTGGGCAGATCTTCCCGCAGGGCGAGAAGCTGCCGGAGGAATTTTCGGCCTATTTTATCGGTCAGGCCTACCGTGCGCCGCTGGTGCGCGACGAGGCGTTGAACTGTCCGGTGTCGAACGTGACTTTCAGTCCCGGATGCCGCAACAACTGGCATAGCCATACCGGAGGGCAACTGCTGCTTGTCACGGCCGGCAGGGGCTATTACCAGGAACGGGGTGAACCGGCGCGGCTGTTGTTGCCGGGAGATGTGGTGGAGATCGCTCCCGACGTGGAGCACTGGCACGGAGCGGCACCCGACAGCTGGTTTGCGCATCTGGCCGTCGAGACCAATCCGCAGACCAACGAGAATAGGTGGCTCGAACCGGTGGACGATGCGCAGTATGCAGCGGCGACCGCCGGGACGGAGGAATTTCGCAGCCGGATGTCCCGGACGGCGCTCCGCAATTTCGATGCGTTGTTGCCGGCATGCAAGTCGGAGTTGGAACAGAGCGATCCCGAACTGGCGGAGATCGTCGGCAATTTCGCCTTCGACGAGGTGTTGCGTTACGGAGAACTCGACGAGCGGACGCGCAGAATGACCCTTCTCGCTTCGGCGATCGCCTTGCAGGCGGAGGGGGTCTACCGCTCGCTGCTCGACGCGGCGCTCGACGGCGGCGTGACGCCCGTCGAGGTGAAGGAGATTTTGTATCAGGCCGTGCCTTACGTCGGTTTGGCCAGGACCTTCGATTTCATCGGCATAGCCAACGATGTGCTGCGGCGACGGGGCGTGGCGTTGCCGTTGGAGGGGCAGTCGACCGTTTCGTCCGATGACCGCTTCGAAAAGGGACTGGCCGTACAGCGATCGATCTTCGGCGAACGGATCGATCGGATGCACGAGGAAGCACCGGAGAATCAGGTGCATATCCAGCGCTATCTGTCTGCCGATTGTTTCGGCGACTATTACACGCGCGGCGGGTTGGATGTGAAGACTCGTGAACTGCTTACTTTTTCGATGCTCGTGTCGCTGGGCGGTTGCGAAGCGCAGGTGAAAGGGCATATTCAGGGCAATGCGAACGTCGGTAACGGCAAGGCGACACTGCTGGCCGTCGTTACGCAGCTGCTTCCCTACATTGGTTACCCGCGCACGCTCAATGCGATCGCCTGTCTGAACGAGGTGATTCCCGAATAGATGAGAAAAACGATTCGCCGTATGTCCGCAATCCTCTTGTCGATCGTCGTGTTGCTTGCTGCGGCGGGGATCGCATTCGTCAATCAGCGGAGTTTCGGCCGCTTGCCGCGCGGCGAGCGGTTGGAGCGTATCCGCCGTTCGCCCAATTACCGCGACGGGCAGTTCCGCAACCTGCATCCTACGCCGCAGATGACTTCCGACAAAGGGTTTGCGGGCAGCATGTGGGGTATTCTCTTCGGGAGCAAAGAGCGCCGCGAACCGGCGTCGGCGCTTCCGGTGCTGAAACCCGATCTGCACCGTTTGGAGCGGGCGGAGGATGCGTTGGTGTGGTTCGGCCATTCGTCCTATCTGCTGCAATTGGACGGGGTGCGTCTTCTGGTCGATCCGGTGCTGACCGACAAGTGGCCGATGTCGCTGTTCTTTTCTCCCTTCAAGGGTACGGACGTCTTTTCTCCGGAGGACATGCCCGATGTCGACTGCCTGATCGTCACGCACGACCATTGGGATCATCTGGATTACCGTACCGTAATGCAGTTGAAAGAGCGTATCGGCAGGGTAGTCTGTCCGCTGGGCGTGGGGGAGCATTTCGAGTATTGGGGATTCGATTCCGACCGGATCGTCGAACTGGATTGGAACGAGAGCTGCGGTTTGTCGGACGGGTTTCGGATCCACTGCCTGCCTGCGCGCCATTTTTCAGGGCGCGGGTTGCAGCGCAACCGTTCGCTCTGGGCCTCGTTTCTGGTGGAGAGCCCTTCGCGGCGGGTCTATCTTGCAGGCGACGGCGGTTACGATACGCACTTCGCCGAGATCGGCCGCCGGTTCGCGCCGATCGACCTGGCGGTGGTGGAGAACGGGCAGTACAACGCCGACTGGCGTTACATTCATCTGATGCCCGAAAAATTGCCGGAGGCGATCCGCGACCTGCGCCCGGCACGTGTGCTGACGGTGCATCACTCGAAATTCGCGCTGAGCCGCCATGCGTGGGACGAACCGCTGAAAAACGCCGCCGAAGCGGCGGCAGGCGACGGGTTCGTACTGTTGCAACCGATGATCGGAGAGATCGTGCCGCTGGCCGACACCGTCAGGCGTTACGAGGCATGGTGGCGAGGGATCGATTGATTGACCGAATCATAGATAATTAGGTAAAAAGATGAAAAAACGAATTTTGCTACTTTCGTCTTCTCCACGCCGGCACGGGAATTCCGACCGGCTGTGCGACGAGTTCCTGCGCGGGGCGCGGGAGGCGGGGCACGACGCGGAGAAGATCTCGCTGCGCGACTGCCGGATCGGTTACTGCACCGGTTGCGGCGTCTGCTACGATACCCGAACCTGTCCGCAACGGGACGATGCGGCGCAGATCGTCGGGAAGATGATCGCGGCCGACGTGATCGTACTGGCTACGCCGGTCTATTTCTATACGATGAGCGCCCAGATGAAGACGCTGATCGATCGTTGCTGCGCACGTTACACCGAGATGACGGGCAAGGAGTTTTATTTTATCGTGGCGGCGGCCGACGACAGCAAGGCTGCCATGGAACGGACGATCGACGGTTTCCGCGGTTTTCTGGACTGTCTCGACGATTCCCGCGAATGCGGTACGATCTACGGCGTCGGGGCGTGGAAAATCGGTGAGATCGAGGGTAGTCCGGCCATGAAACAGGCCTACGATGCGGGGTTGAATTGCTGAATACGCGGGGTGCCGTCATTCGGACGATGCGACAACGGAGCGGAGCGGCGATCGCCGCTCCGCTCCGTTTGCTCTGCTGAAAAGCGCCGGACGCCTGTACGTCTTGGGTTCGGTGGCGCGCTGCGAAATGACGGATTGCGCCGGCTGTTCCCGACGGAGGGCTTTCAAATGTCCGGTGATGCGTGCGGGATACGTCGCGCATCTGAACGATAAGTAAAATATAAGACGCCGTAACACGACACAGGAAAACCGAGCGATATTTCCCGGCCTTCATCCGAAACCGCGGCCGGCCCGACGACGGGCTGTACGACGGTACGGAACAATCCCTCCTTGCCGGGAAAATAGTGCGGATATTGCTCGGTCCGACGTTTGCGGCGTCGGCGATCTCGCGATGCGACGTCCCGCGAATCCTCTGATACGAAAGATCCGTGCGGCCTGTCGCAGAATTTCGGCACCTATCCTCATTTTTACGCTTTACATGTTTGCATGTTCGAAATATCCCTTTTCGAGACGCAACGCAGAGGAAATTCCGTCGGATACGCAATACCGAATTATAGCGATTTCGACATCGGCCGAAGGCCCTGAGTGTGGAGTCCGTCCGCGGTACGTGCGTGCGGAATTCACACGGGCAGCAGGATCGAGAAGCGGCTGCCCTTGCCGATCTCGCTTTCGACGCCGATCGTGCCGCCGTGCGCCTCGACGAACTCCTTGGAAATGGCCAGCCCCAATCCGCTGCCCTGTACCTTGGTGCCCGGTACGCGGAAGTAGCGTTCGAAAATGCTCTTGTGGTAACGCGGGTCGATGCCCCGTCCGAAATCCCGCACGTAGATTTCGACCGCCTTTTCGTGCTGTACGGCGCCCACGATGATGCGCGATTTTTCGGGCGAGTGGTGGATGGCGTTCGACAGCAGGTTGGTGATGACCCACGCGATCTTTTCGCTGTCGACGAACAGTTTCGAGATTTTTTCGGGGTATTCCACCTCGACGAAACAGCAGAACCGCTCGGCCAATACCTGCGTCGCCTTGACGGCGTAGTCGATCAGTTCGATCGGCTTGGTGATTTTGGGCATGAGTTTGAGCTTGCCGGTCTCGATCTGCGTCATGTTGAGCAATTCGCCCGTGATCGAGAGAAGACGGTCGCTGCTGTCGCGGATACTCCCGACCAGCTGCTTCTGTTCGTCGTTGAGCTTGCCGAGCCGGTCGTCGCCGAGCAGTTGCAGGCTCATCAGGATCGACGAGATCGGGGTCTTCATCTCATGCGAGACGGTCGAGATGAAGTTGGTCTTGGCCGAATCCAGTTCCTTGTATTTGGTGACGTTGCTCAGGATAATCAGGTTGCCGACGAACTGTTGTTCGCGTCCGCCGACGGGCGTGATGTAGAGCGGTGTGTTCTCCATTTGGAAGTAGCTCTCCTTGTTGTCGGCGTAGATTTTCAGCGGCTCTCCTCCGGTCGATCGCTTTTCTCCGTAAAGCTCGCGCATCAGACGGCGCAGCAGGTCGTTGGAGAGGGCGACCTCGGCGGCGTTGCGGCCGACGACCTCCGCTTGCAGATTCAGCACCGCGAGCGCTTCGCGGTTCATGAAGAGGATCTTGCGGTCGGGGCCGAGACCGATGATCGGCTCGTGGAGCGTATCGACGATCGCTTCGATGCGTTTCTTGGCCGTCATCAGGTCGTCGAGCGAACTGCGGCGGTATTCGTCGAGCTTGGCCGCCATGTCGTTGAACGATTCGGCTACGGATTCGAATTCACGGTTGCCCGTGAAGTCGAGCCGTTGCTGGTAGTTGTGGTTGGCGATTTCGCGGATGCCCTTTTTCAGTTCGTCGATGGGACGCAGCACCAGCCGCGGAAACCATACCAGAATGGCGCCGGCACTGACGACGCAGAGCGCCGCCACGACGATCAGCCACCACATCACGTAGTCGGCGCGTTCCTCGACGGCCGAACTTTTGGCGCGGATGGCCGCCATGTTGAGTTCCATGATGCGCAGCAGGTCCTGGCGCACCGTTTGCAGTTCGGCCTCGGTGACGGGGTCGCTCAGCGCCGCGATATGGCGGCCGAGCTCCGATGTCATCTCCCGTTCGCTGATCTCGGTGATGTTTTGTTGTTGGAGGGCGAGACTCTGCCGCAGGGCGTGCCGCGAAACGGAATCTTCGCCGATGTCGTTGAGCGAACGCAGCATGTCGGCGGCGTATTGCAACGAGTTGTAATTGTCGGCCAGAATGGTTCCCGTGGCGCGCGAAAGCTGCCGCACGTAGCTGACCGACTGGATGCCGAGCAGCACGATCATGGCGAAAAGAATGCCGATGCCCAATGTGAGCCTTCGTTGTATTTTCATGGTTATGACAATATATACAGGTCGATGTTCATGCGCGACAGTCTGCCGATGAGGCGGCGCATCCCGACGACGTTTTTCAACAGCGAAAATAGTGAAAATTCGGGTCGGCCGACGCAGACGATATTGATTTTTTGTTCGCGGCAGATCTCCACGATCGTCTCGACCGGACGGTTGGAGTGTACCTGCCGGATCTGACCGCCGAGTTCGGTGGCCAGATTGAGGTTGTTGATCAGGTAGCGCTGGTTGGCAAGCGGGATGCGGTCGGCGGTCTCGCGGTCGCTCTGGACGTAGAGTACAATGAACGAACTGTTGAGATGCGTGGCCAGACGCGCGGTTTTGCGGATCAGGCGGCGGGCGCGTTTCTCGCTGCTGTCGATCACGGCCAACAGCTTGTCGTGCAGCAGGGCGGGTTTCTCCGTCACTTCGTTTTCCACCTTCTTCTCGACGCGCAGCGCCACCTCCTTCAAGGCGAGTTCGCGCAGTTGCAGGATGTTCTCCTGCCGGAAGAAGTTGCTCAGGGCGGTCGGCACCTTGTCGGGTTTGTAGATTTTACCCGCTTTGAGCCGTTCGATCAGTTCGTCGGCCGTCAGGTCGATGTTCACCACCTCGTCGGCCGTCGCCAGCACGCTGTCGGGCACCCGTTCGTGGACTTCGATGCCGGTGATCTCCTGCACTTGTTCGTTCACCCCTTCGATGTGTTGGATGTTGACGGCCGAGATGACGCTGATACCCGCGTCGAGGATCTGCATCACGTCCTGCCACCGTTTGGGATTTGCGCTGCCCTCGATGTTGGTGTGCGCCAGTTCGTCGACCACGACGATATCGGGGTGGAGGTTGATGATGGCCTGCATATCCATCTCTTCGAGCTCCTTGCCCTTGTAGAAGAGCTTGCGGCGCGGAATGAACGGAAGCCCTTCGGTGAGGGCTTCCGTTTCGGGACGGCCGTGCGTCTCGATGTAACCGATCTGGACGTCCACGCCTGCGTCGAGCAGTTGGTGCGCCTCCTGCAACATGCGGTAGGTCTTGCCCACGCCGGCACTCATGCCGATGTAGACCTTGAATTTCCCGCGGTGCGAGGCTTTGATCAGGGCGAGAAAGTGCTCGGCGCTTCGCCGGGTGTCCTGTGTATCCATAGTTATTACATTCTGAATGAAAATCCTCCGACAAAGTTAACGTCGTCGAGAGCAGGATTCCAAATCAGATTGGTGAAAATTCCGATTTTCATGCCGTCGGCACCCTTGATGTCCCAGGTCTTGCCGGCATTGAGGAAGACGTTCTGCACGTAGAAGTCGCGATCGCCGCAGTTGTAGGTCGTGGCGGCATTCCAGGGCACCATGCCCACGCCGGCCTTCATGTCGACCGTCTTCACCGTGAAAGGATAGGCCACCTCGAAATAGGAGGCATAGGCGCGTTCTCCTTTGTCGTTCCGGTCGGCGGCGCCGAACAGAATCGTGTACCACGACAACGTGAAGGGCAGTTTTTCCGATACGACCCAGCTCGCGCCTACCTCGATGCGGTGGGGGGAATGGCTGTCGAATATGAAATAGCGGTCGTCGTCATGTCCGGTCCAGTAGAGGTCGGCCACCGAAAGCGTCACGGGCCCCAGCTGGTAGGCCAGCGTGAGATCCATCTCCTTGTAGCCGCTGTCGCTGAAATCGATCGACCCCCATGCCGTTACCGAGAAGTTTCCGGCCGTCATGGTCAGCGTGGGCTGCAAGGCCGGGCCCGACTCCTTGACGCCGCGCCAGTAATACGAGCTTACGAGATCGGAACCGCCGCTGAACGATACCCCTTTGTCTTGAGCGGCGACGTGATTCGTTCCAAACATGGCTGCCGTAGCCAATACTCCGAGTAAAATACGTTTCATAAATTTAAAAGATTTCTTCGTTGATTGTTGATGATTCGGGTTTGTTTTTCCGTCCGTGGCGCCACGGAACCCGTTTCCGGGCCCGGGCGTACGCGACGGGAAATAGAGGGTTTGCGCAGTCTGACTTGCGAAAGCAGGATGACCGACAGGGGTCAGATCAGATCCGTAATCAGAAATACGACCAGAAAAACGATCAGTACGATCAGCCACCGTTTGGTCGGTTTATCCAACTTTTTCATAAGTTCCGCACACGCTATTTGTTCTGTGCGGCGTCCAACGCCACATTCAGTTTCAGAACATTGACCTTATAGGTGCCGAAGAGTCCGAGCCACGGCTTGTGGATATTCTCCTCGACGATCTTCTTCACCTCGGCTTCGGACATGCCGCGGGCTCCGGCGACGCGGCGGATCTGAACTTCGGCACCGCGGATCGAGATGTCGGGATCGAGGCCCGAACCGCTCGCGGTCACCATCTCGGCGGGAACCTCCTCGCGCGAGAGGTAGGGGTGGGCGGCGAGGAACGCATCGATGCGCTCCTCCACCTGGGCCAGATATTCGGGATTGTTCGTGCCCTTGTTGCTGCCGCCCGAACCTCCGCCGTTGTAATCCACGTTCGACGGACGTCCCCAGAAATAGACGCTGTCCGTAAAGACCTGGCCTACGTTGGCAGCGCCGACCACCTTGCCGTTATAGGTCACCACGGGAGCCTCTCCGTCGTTGGGCGATGCCACCCATGCCACGAGGCGCAGTACCAATACATAACCGACGAACAGCACGACGCACATCGCCAGCGTTATCTTGATTGAAATCCAAAGATTTTTCATGATTCAAGCAATAAATTAAAAGAACACACTTACTAACATGTCGATCAGTTTGATGCCGATGAACGGAACGATGATGCCGCCCAGACCGTAGATGAAGAGGTTGCGGCGCAACAGGGCCGAGGCTCCGATCGGTTTGTAAGCGACGCCGCGCAGGGCCAGCGGAATCAGCAGCGGAATGATGATCGCGTTGAAGATCACCGCCGAGAGAATGGCGCTTTCGGGCGAATGCAGGTGCATGATATTCAGCGTTTGCAGAGCCGGAATCGAGGTGATGAACAGAGCCGGAACAATGGCGAAGTATTTGGCTACGTCGTTGGCGATGGAGAAGGTCGTCAGCGTGCCGCGCGTCATCAGGAGCTGCTTGCCGATCTCGACGATCTCGATCAACTTCGTGGGGTCGTTGTCCAGGTCGACCATGTTGCCCGCCTCCTTGGCGGCCTGCGTACCGCTGTTCATCGCGACGCCCACGTCGGCCTGAGCCAGCGCCGGAGCGTCGTTCGTACCGTCGCCCATCATGGCCACCAGTTTGCCGGCGCGCTGTTCGCGCTTGATGTATTCCATCTTGTCCTCGGGCTTGGCCTCGGCGATGAAGTCGTCCACGCCTGCCTGCTCGGCGATGTATTTCGCCGTCAGCGGATTGTCGCCCGTCACCATCACGGTCTTCACGCCCATCTTGCGCAGACGCTCGAAACGTTCGCGGATACCCGTCTTGATGATGTCCTGCAATTCGATCACACCTTTGATCTGTTCGTTTTCCGAGACCACGAGCGGCGTACCGCCGTTCTCCGAGATCGTGCGTACGATCTTCTCCACCTCCGGCGAGAAGCCGTTGCCCGCTTTCCGGACGATCGCACGGATTGCCTCCGAAGCGCCCTTGCGGATGCGGGTGCCGTCGGGCATGTCTACGCCCGAACACTTGGTCTCGGCCGTGAACTTCACCATGTGTACACCCACCAAATCGGTCTGGCTGAACCGGAAGCCCTGTTCGCGTCCCAGTTCGACGATGGATTTGCCTTCGGGGGTCTCATCGGCCGCGGAGGAGAGGACGCAGAGCCGGAGAAAATCCTTGGGGCTCACTCCATTGACAGGATAGAACTTGGTGGCTTTGCGATTGCCGATGGTGATCGTACCGGTCTTGTCCAGCAGCAGCGTATCGATGTCGCCGGCGGTTTCGACGGCCTTGCCCGACTTGGTGATGACGTTGGCTTGCAGGGCGCGGTCCATACCGGCGATGCCGATAGCCGACAGCAGACCGCCGATCGTGGTCGGGATCAGGCAGACGAACAGCGAAATAAACGCTGCGACGGTGATGTTGGCACCCACGTAATCGGCGAACGGTTTGAGCGTGGCGCAAACGATCACGAAGACGATCGTGAAGCCTGCGAGCAGGATGGTCAGCGCAATCTCGTTCGGGGTTTTCTGGCGCGAGGAACCTTCCACGAGGGCGATCATCTTGTCAAGGAAACTCTCGCCCGGCTGTACGGTCACTTTTACCAGAATACGGTCGGAAAGAACCTTCGTACCGCCCGTGACCGAACTCTTGTCGCCGCCCGCCTCGCGGATCACCGGGGCCGATTCGCCCGTGATGGCGCTCTCGTCGATCGACGCCAGACCTTCGATAATCTCGCCGTCGGCGGGAATGGTATCTCCGGCGACGCATTCGAACACGTCGCCCTTGCGCAGTGCCGAGCTGCTGACGATATGCGACTGTCCGTCCTTCTCGATCCGTTTGGCAGGGGTCTCCTCACGGGTCTTGCGCAGCGAATCGGCCTGTGCCTTGCCGCGTGCTTCGGCGATGGCCTCGGCGAAATTGGCGAAGAGCACCGTGGCCAGCAGGACCAGGAAGATCACGATATTGTAGCCCAGCGAACCCTGCGACGTGTTTCCTGTCACGGCGATCCAGACAATCAGCAGCAGCATGACGAACGTTACGACCTCGACGGTGAACATGATCGGATTCTTGATCATCACACGCGGATCGAGCTTGCGGAACGACTCAACGAAGCTTGCGTTTACAAGCTGTTTGTTGAACAACGAATTATTTACTCGATTTTTCATTTTTCAAATCCGGATTAGAAACTTAAATAATCGGCGATGGGACCCAGAGCCTGTGCCGGGAAGAACGAGAGGGCGGCCACGATGATGATGACGGCGAAGGTCATCAGCGAGAAGGTGAACGTGTCGGTCTTCAACGTGCCGGCGCTCTCGGGGACGAATTTCTTCGAGGCGAGCAGTCCGGCGATGGCCACCTGTCCCACGATCGGGAAATAACGGCCCATGATCAGGGCGATACCGGTCATGATATTCCAGAACGGCGTGTTGTCGCTGAGTCCCTCGAAGCCCGAACCGTTGTTTGCCGCAGCTGAGGTGTACTCGTAGAGCATTTCGCTCAGGCCGTGGAACGAGGGGTTGTTCAGCCACCCGATTTCGGGGTTCGCGGCGGCCACGGCGGCGGAAATACCCGTACCGACGAGGATCAGGAAGGGGTGCATCAGTACGACCATCGTGGCGATCTTCATTTCGCGTGCTTCGACCTTATGTCCGAGGAATTCGGGCGTGCGGCCCACCATCAGTCCGCTGATGAAGACGGCGATGATGAGGAAGGCAAAGTAGTTCATCCAGCCCACGCCGACACCGCCGAACCAGCAGTTGATCTGCATGTTGAGCATCTGCATCATACCGCTCAGCGGGGTCTGCGAATCGTGCATCGAGTTCACCGAGCCGTTCGAGGTGACGGTCGTCACCATGCCCCACATGGCCGAAGCGGCCGAACCGATGCGGATCTCCTTGCCCTCCATCGAGCCGAGGTCCTGCGCGATGCCCATTTCGTCGATATTGGGGTTGCCGCCCATCTCCTGCGGAACGGAGACGAAGATACCGGCCGTGAAGGCGAAGAGCATCACGCCGAAGATCCAGGCGGCCAGCTTGCGGCGACGGACGTAGAAGCCGAAAGCCCAGGCCATCGCCATCGGGATGATCAGAATCGACCAGCACTCCAACATATTCGTGAAGGCGTTGGGATTTTCGAGCGGGTGCGAAGAGTTGACGCCGAAATAACCGCCGCCGTTGGTACCCAGCTGTTTGATCGGCACGATAGCGGCCGTGGGGCCTTGCGAGATGACCTGCTCCTGGCCTTCGAGCGTCGTGATGGTCTGTTTGCCGTCGAACGACATCGGGGTGCCGTTGATCACCAGCAGGATACCGACCAGAAGCGACAGGGGCATCAGGATACGGGTCGTGCTCTTGACCAGATAGACCCAGAAGTTGCCGATGGCCTTCGTGGTCTTCGCTGCCAGCGCCTTCATGATGCCGGCCATGGCGGCCATGCCGCACGCTGCGGTGATGAACTGGAAGAGCATGATGACGAACAACTGCGTAAAATAGGTGAGACCCGTCTCGCCGCTGTAATGCTGCAAGTTGCAGTTGACCATGAACGAGATGCAGGTGTTGAACGCCAAGTCGGGGGTCTGGTTGGCGTTGCCGTCGGGGTTGAGCGGCAGCCAGCTCTGGCAGCAGAGCAACACCATACCCCAGAAGAACCAGAAGAGGTTGACCATCAGCAGAGCTTTGAGGAACTTCTTCCAGTCCATATCCTCGTCGGGATCGATGCTGCATACCTTGTAAATGCCCCTTTCGAGCGGAGCCATGAAGTCGAGCCACGTGCGCTCGCCTCGGTAGACTTTGGCAATGTAGCGGCCCAGCGGATAACAGAGCACCACCAGAGCCACCCATTGCAGAATTACGCCTAAAATTTCCGTATTCATTTATTTATCGTTTTACGGGTCAGACAATCAGAATTTTTCGGGTTTAACGAGCACATACATCAAGTAGATGAATCCGATGATACTCAGAATAAGCAATCCTGTAAACATTTTCCATTAAATTTTTTCGAACCAATCCACACATTTGAAATAAAACCAATAGCACAACGCCCCTAAGGCGCAGAGCAGGATGAAAAGTACGATTGCATTCATCGCTTCAGCTTTTTTGAGTTAGACAACTTTTTCACGAAACCGCACATCATGCGATCGAACAGGCATCCGATGCCGCAAAAAAACAGAATCATTAGTATCACCTGCATTTCGCATCCTCCGTTTGGTTCGTGCCGACTTCTATACGAAGGCGGTGCCAAAAAAACGCCTTTTTATTCAATCCGCTTTGGAATAGGCGTTTACGCTCTTTCGCGATGCGCCGAAAAAGAAGGGCGTCCTATCAAAATGATAAGACGCCCTTCTCGGAATGAAACGGTGCGTGTCTACTAGACGCCGTAACTTTCCAACTTGCGGTAGAGTGTCGCGATGCCGATTCCCAGCAGGCGGGCGGCTTCGGTTTTGTTGCCCTTGGCGTATTCGAGGACTTTCAGAATATGATGCCGTTCGAGCGCGTCGAGTGCCAGCGAATCGGGAGGTGCGCCGGCGCCGGCGCGGAATTCGGGCGACAGCGTATCGGCGGAGAGCCGTTCGCCGTCGGCCATAATCAGGCTCCGTTCGACGACGTTGCGCAGTTCGCGCACGTTGCCGTGCCATGTATGGCGTTCCAGCGCGGCGATGTATGCGTCGTCGATGGTTTCGATGCGTTTTCCCATCTTGGCGGCGAACTGCCCGACGAAGTAGCGGGCGTATTCCGCGACGTCTTCGCGCCGCTGGCTCAGGGCGGGCAGCTGGATGCGGAAGACCGAGAGCCGGAAATAGAGGTCTTCGCGGAAGTTTCCGGCGGCGATCTCCTTTTCGAGGTCGCGGTTCGTGGCGGCGATGATCCGCAGGTCGACTTTCGTCGGGCGGGTCTCGCCGATCTTGATGAATTCGCCGCTTTCGAGCACGCGCAGCAGCTTGGCCTGCAATTCGACGGGCATTTCTCCGATTTCGTCGAGAAACAGCGTTCCCTTGTCGGCCTCTTCGAACAGCCCCTTTTTGTCCTTCGTCGCACCCGTGAAACTGCCGGCGCGGTGGCCGAAGAGTTCGCTTTCGAGCAGCTCTTTGGAGAAAGCCGAGCAGTTTACCGCCACGAATGCCTCTCTGGCGCGCGGCCCGGCCTGGTGGATTGCCTGCGCGAAGACCTCCTTGCCCGTTCCGGTCTCGCCGGTGAGCAGTACCGACGTGTCCGTCGCAGCAACTTTGCGCGCGAGGTTCACGGCCTGTCGGAGCGCCTCCGACGAACCGATGATGCGGTCGAACGAATGTTCGTCGGAGAGTTTCGCCTCGAAACGCGCCAGTCGGCGCTGCATCCGCGCCTTCTCCGTCGCACGGCTCAGCAGCGGCAGGATCTTGTTGTTGTCGTCGCCTTTGGTGATGTAGTCGAATGCGCCGTTCTTGATCGCCTGCACGCCGTCGGGTATGTTGCCGTAGGCGGTGAGCAGGATGACTTCGGCGGCGGGTGCGATCTCCTTGATCCTGCCGACCAGTTCCACGCCGTTGCCGTCGGGGAGTTTGACGTCGCACAGCACGACGTCGGGTTCGTATTGGCTGAGCAGCCGGAGGCCCGTGGTACAGTCCGGAGCCTGCTCCACGTCGTATCCTTCCAGTCCGATGATGCGCGCCAGCAGCGCACGCAGTTGGGGTTCGTCGTCGATAATCAGAATTTTCGCCATTGCGGTTCGCGTTCTTTGCGGCAAAGGTACGACAAAATTCGAAATTGTCGACATGCTCCTGCGGCGGCCGTCGCGGAATCCTGCCGTCCGGTTGTGGGGTGTGTTTCCGGTCGGAATTGCGATGCGTTCCTGCCGGTCAGGCCGCCCCGTCGCATATCCGTCCGCCCGATCCGGACGGCGTAACGGAGGGCAAGAGTGAAATTATTCCGGAAAAAAATTTAACAAAATTGTTGAATGTTTCGAAACTCTTCGTATATTTGCACTGACAAAATTGTTAAATCAAAATGTTAAACAAAGGTAGAATGGGAGAGAAACCGATGCGGAACAAGGAGCAGGCGATTCTCGAAGCGGCCGAACGCGAATTCATCGCCAAGGGATTCGCGGGGGCGCGGACGACCTCGATCGCCGAAGCGGCCGGCGTGACGCACGCCATGCTGCACTACTATTTCCGGACGAAGGAACAACTGTTCGAACGTATCCTCGACGAGAAGATGCGGTTGATGGGCGAATCGGTGCTGGCAGCCTTCGGGCAGCCGGGATTGCCGCTGGCGGAGCGGCTGCGCGACGGAATCGAGCGGCATTTCGATTTCATCATGGCCAATCCCGACATGCCGCGCTTCATCGTCAACGAAGTCTTTTCGCGGCCGGAACGTTATGAAACGATGCAGGCGCGCATCCGTGAGATCGCAGGCGTCCTGATGTGCGATATCCAGCGGGAGCTCGACGCCTCGGCCGACCGCGGCGAAACGGAAAGGATCGACGTGCGGATGCTGTTGCTCGACATCATCTCGCTCAACGTCTTTCCGTTCATCGCCTATCCTGTCATCGAACCGATTCTGGGTGACCTCACGGCCGACCGCGAACGTTTTTTCGCACGGCGCAGGGCGGAAAACACGGAGGTGATCCTGCGGCGGCTTAAAAAATGCGACTCATGAAACGGATCGTTTTACTGTGCGGGTGTCTGCTGGTCTGGGGTTCGGCCGGCGCCCAACTGACGCTCGACTCGTGCCGTCTGCTGGCGCGGAACCATTACCCCGAAATCCGGCGCTACGACCTGGTGCGGCAGACGGAGGAGTACACGCTTTCGAATGCACGGCGGGAGTGGCTGCCGCAGCTGTCGCTTTCGGCGCAGGCCACGTGGCAGACCGCCGTGCCCGCGTTCCCCGATGCGCTGACCGGTATGCTTACCCAGTACGGCGTAGGGATGCCGGGGATGAATAAGGACCAATATAAAGTGCAGTTGGAAGTGACCCAGACGATTTGGGACGGCGGAAAGTCGGCCGCCGACAAACGCATCGCCGAAGCCGAAGCCGCCGAACAACGGCAGGCGACGGATGTCGATCTCTATGCGTTGGAGGGGCGGGTGGACGACCTCTATTTCGGCATTCTGCTGCTCGACGAACGGGTCGCGCAGACGAAACTGACGCTCGGACTGCTGCGGAGCAACCTCGACAAGGTGCGTTCGCTGCAACGCAACGGTGCGGCGATGCAGAGCGATGCCGATGCCGTCGAAGCCGAACTGCTGACCGTCGAGCAGCAGCTCGCGCAGGTCGAAGCCTCGCGTGAGAGCTACCGCCGGATGCTGGAACTTTTCATCGGAGAGGAGCTGGCCGGTCGGGCGCTCGTGCGGCCGGACGTCGCGGAGCCCGCTTCGTTCGAGGCCGCCCGTCCCGAACTGGCGCTGTTCGATGCGCAGGCCGAGAAGCTCGCGGCGCAGCGACGGCTGGTGAAATCGGCGACCCGTCCCCGTTTCGGACTCTTCGCGCAGGGATATTACGGGTATCCGGGCATGGACTACTTCGAGAGCATGATGGCGAACGACTGGTCGTGGAATGCGCTCGTCGGATTCCGGATGTCGTGGAATTTCGGGGCGTTCTACACGAAGAAGAATTCGCTGGGCAAACTCCGCACGGCACAGCGGCAGCTCGATGTGCAGCGCGACGTCTTCCTCTTCAACACACGGTTGCAGACCGTCGAGGAGAGCGGCGACATCGCCCGCCTGCGCCGCGCGCTGGCCGACGACGACCGCATCGTGCAGCTGCGCCGTGCGGTGCGCGAAGCCGCAGAATCGAAGCTCCGCAACGGGGTGATCGATACCAACGACCTGCTGCGCAAGATCACCGAGGAGGCGACGGCCGCCACGGCACGGTCGGCGCGGGAGATCGAGTTGGTGAAGACGATCTATGAATTGAAACATACGATAAACCGATAAGACCATGAAACGATTCATTATTTACGGTGCGATCCCGCTGTTGGCAGCCTCCTGCGGGGGCGACGGGGATTTCGATGCCACGGGGACGTTCGAAGCCACGGAGATCGTCGTGTCGGCCGAAGCTGCCGGGCGTATCCTCCGCTTCGACGCCGAAGAGGGTGACGTGCTCCGAGCCGGCAGGCAGGTCGGTGCCATCGACACCGTACAGCTCTATTTGCAGAAATTGCAGCTGGAACGTCAGCGCGCTTCGGTGCGGAGCGGCCGTCCCGACATCGGGAAACAGGCCGCGTCGCTGCGCGAGCAGATCGCCAAACAGCAGACCGAACGCCGCCGCGTGGAGAACCTGTTGAAGGACGGTGCGGCCACGACCAAACAGCTCGACGACATCGACGCGCAGTTGAAGGTGCTCGGCGGGCAGTTGGACGCGCTGTTGTCGACGCTGGAAAACAATGCCGTGTCGATCGACGAGAATTCGTCGGCCATCGAGTTGCAGATCGCGCAGGTCGAAGACCGGCTCGCCAAGTGCCGCATCGTGTCGCCCGTGACGGGAACGGTGCTGGCCAAATATGCCGAGGCGGGCGAACTGGCCTCCGTCGGCCGGCCTTTGATGAAGGTCGCCGACCTCGACCGCATCTACTTGCGGGCCTATTTCACGTCGGATCAGTTGGCCGACCTGCGTCTGGGCCAGGAGGTAACGGTGACGGCCGATTTCGGCGGGGAGCGGCAGCTTGACTATCCGGGACGTATCGTGTGGATCGCCTCCGAGAGCGAATTCACTCCCAAAACCATTCAGACCCGAAATTCGCGGGCCGGACTGGTCTATGCGGCCAAGATCGCCGTCGAGAACGACGGCCGGTTGAAGATCGGCCTTTACGGAGAGGTGAAACTCTAAGTGCGACGACGATGCGGAATGCCATAGAGATTCACGCCCTGACCAAACGTTACGGTATCCTCACGGCGCTCGACGAGGTGTCGTTCGAGGTCGGGCGGGGCGAGTTATTCGGCCTGATCGGTCCCGACGGAGCCGGCAAGACGACGCTTTTCCGGCTGCTTGCGACGCTCGTCGCACCCGACGGCGGCACAGCCTCGGTCGACGGGCTGGATATCGTGGCCGACTACAAGCGCATCCGCGAGCGGGTAGGCTACATGCCCGGACGGTTTTCGCTCTATCCCGACTTGTCGGTGGGGGAGAACCTCGCTTTCTTCGCGGCGCTGTTCGGGGTGGAGATCGCGGAGAACTACGATCTGATCGCGCCGATCTATCGCCAGATCGAACCGTTCCGTGCACGTCGTGCGGGAAAGCTTTCCGGCGGTATGAAGCAGAAGCTCGCACTCTGCTGCGCGCTGATCCACCGGCCCGCGGTGCTCCTTCTCGACGAGCCGACGACGGGCGTGGACGCCGTGTCGCGCAGCGAGTTCTGGGATATGCTCTCCGAGTTGAAAGGCAAGGGGATTTCGATGCTCGTTTCGACGCCCTACATGGACGAAGCGGTGCGGTGCGACCGCGTGGCGCTGTGCGATGGCGGGAAGATTCTGGCCGTCGACACGCCGCAGGGCGTCGTCGGGCGGTTCGACGAGCCGCTCTACGCGCTTGCGGGCGACGATATGTACGGCCTGCTGCTCGAAGCGCGCCGCCATGCCGACGTGAAGGAGTGTTACCCCTTCGGCCAGACGCACCACCTGATCGCGGGCGAGGGGTTCGACGCCGGACGCTTCGTCCGCGAGACCACCGCGCGGGGATTCCGCCGTGTGACGCTCCGACCGGTCGGGGCGGGAATCGAGGATGTGTTCATAAAACTGATGCGCCATGCGTGAACCGATCATATCCGTCAGGGAACTGAGCAAGCGGTTCGGCGATTTTACCGCCGTAGACCGCATTTCGTTCGATGTGGCGCGGGGCGAAATCTTCGGATTCCTCGGCGCCAACGGCGCCGGAAAGACCACCGCCATGCGGATGTTGTGCGGATTGAGCTATCCCACGTCGGGAAGCGGTACGGTCGCCGGTTACGACGTGATGCGCGAAGGAGAGCGGATCAAACGCCGCATCGGCTACATGAGCCAGCGCTTCTCGCTCTACGACGACCTCACGGTGCGGGAAAATATCCGGCTTTTTGCCGGAATCTACGGTCTTCGGCGGATGCAGACGCTGCGCCGCACCGTCGAGCTGCTGCATCGCCTCGATTTCCGCTCGGAGGCCGATACGCCGGTAGGTTCCCTGCCGCTGGGCTGGAAGCAGAAGCTCGCCTTCTCGGTGGCGACGCTCCACCGTCCCGAAATAGTCTTCCTCGACGAACCGACAGGCGGTGTCGATCCGCTGACGCGCCGTCAATTCTGGGAGATGATCTACGAGACGGCCGCCGCGGGGACGACGGTCTTCGTTACCACGCACTACATGGACGAGGCGGAGTATTGCTCGCGGGTGTCGATCATGGTCGACGGGCGGATCCGCGCGCTGGGAACTCCGGCCGAATTGAAAGAACAATATGCCGCAGGGTCGATGGACGAGGTATTCCGCATCCTGGCCCGCACGGCCAAACGCTCGGAATAAGATGAAAGGATTCTTCTCGTTCGTCCGAAAGGAGACGCTGCATATCCTGCGCGACCGGCGCACGATGCTCATCGTGCTGCTGATGCCCGTGGTGCAGCTGCTGCTGTTCGGCTTCGCCATTTCGGTCGAGGTCAACAACATCGACTTCGCCGTCGTCGCGTCCCATCCGACCGAAGCGGTGCGCCGGCAGGTGGAACGCATCGCGGCCAATCCCTATTTCACTTTCGGAGGGTACATCCGCCAGGACGAGGCGGACGAAGTACTGCGCACGGGAGAAGTCGGGGCCGTGGTCGTCTTCGCCGACGACTACGACCGGCGGACGGCCGGTTCCGGCGAGCCGGACGGTGCGGCGATCCAGTTGATTTTCGATGCCTCGAATCCCAACGACGCCTCCTCCGGCGCAGGGTACCTGCGAAGCGTCCTGCTGGCGGAGGGGACGGGCGGCGCGCCGACGCCCGAACTGCATCTGCTTTACAATCCGCAGATGAAGAGTTCCTACAACTTCGTGCCGGGACTCATGGGATTGATATTCATGTTGATCTGCGCCATGATGACCTCCGTGTCGATCGTTCGAGAGAAGGAGACCGGAACCATGGAGGTGTTGCTCGTGTCGCCCGTGCGGCCGCTGCGGATCGTCGTGGCCAAGATGATTCCCTACTTTCTGCTGTCGTGCGTCAACCTGGCGACGATCCTGCTGCTGGCGCGTTTCGTGCTGGGCGTGCCGATGTCGGGCAGCGTCGTGGGACTGGTGGGGCTGTCGCTGCTCTATCTCGTCCTGGCGCTCGCGCTGGGGCTCTTCATCTCGACGATGGCCGACAGCCAGGTGACGGCGATGCTCATTTCGGGCATGTTGCTGATCCTGCCGCTCATCATGCTCTCGGGGATGGTCTTCCCGATCGAGAACATGCCCGGCGTTTTGCAGGGAATCTCCTGTATCGTTCCCGCCCGCTGGTATATCGAGGCCGTGCGCAAACTGATGGTCGAGGGGTTGCCCTTCGCTGCCGTGCTGAAAGAGTTCGCCGTCCTGGCCGTCATGACCGGTGCGCTGATCGGCGTGGCGCTCGGAAAGTTCAACGATAAACTCGAATAACGATGCGAACACTACTCGTTTTACTCGACAAGGAGTTCCGGCAGTTCTTCCGCAATCCGTTCCTGCCGAAAATGGCGGTCGCCTTTCCGATGATGGTGATGCTCGTCATTCCGTGGATCACGACGATGGATGTCCGTCATGTCGGCGTCTCGGTGGTCGACAACGACCGCTCGACCGCTTCGCGGCGGCTCGTCGGGAAGATCGGAGCCTCGGACTATTTCCGGCTCTACGGTGTCACGGAACATTACGGCGCTTCGCTGGCAGCGCTGGAGCGGGGCGATGTCGACGTGATCGTCGAGATTCCCGACGATTTCGAACGTTCGATCGCGGAACGGTCGCCCCGCAGGGTGAGCATCACGGCCAACGGCGTGAATGCGTTGAAGGGGAGTCTCGGTTCGCAGTATATGGTGCAGACCGTCATGGGAACCCTCGCCGAACTGCTTGCAGAAGAGGGTGTCGCACCGTCGCCCGATCTGATTACGGTGCAGAACCGCTACAATCCGACGCTCGACTACCGTGCCTACATGATCCCTGCGCTGATGATCATGCTGCTTATCATGCTGTGCGGCTTCCTGCCTGCACTCAATCTGGTGGGAGAGAAGGAGCGCGGGACGATCGAGCAGATCAACGTCACGCCCGTCGGCCGCCTGACCTTCACGCTGGCCAAACTGATTCCCTATTGGATCATCGGTCTGGCCGTGCTGACGGTCGCCATGTCGCTGGCATGGCTCGTCTACGGACTGACGCCCGTCGGCGCGGTCGGTGCGGTCTATTTGGCCGCCGCGCTCTTCATCGTCACGATGTCGGGACTGGGCGTGGCGATCGCCAATCGATCCGATACGATGCAGCAGACGATGTTCGTGATGTTTTTCTTCGTGATGATCTTCGTGCTGATGAGCGGACTGATTACCCCGATCGCGTCGATGCCCGGATGGGCGCAGGCGATCACGCGGCTTCTCCCGCCCCGTTATTTCATCGGGATCATGCGTGCGGTCTATCTCAAAGGTACGGCGCTCGGGGAACTGTGGGGCGATTATGCGGCGCTGGCCGGTTTCGCCCTTGTCTTTGGTATGTCGGCTATACTGACTTGCAGGAAACGGACGTAGGACCGCAGAGCGCTTGGAAACGGGTATTTCGGTGGGAAAAAACGAATTTGTCCGACAAAATGCATGTATTCGAAAAATAATCCGTATCTTTACAAAAATGCTCCGGTAACCGATCACGAACGATGTGCTGTTCGGAGGGGCCATTGCGGATATTCTGGCCAAAATCTCTGCATGATGTGCGAAACGGAGATTTTGGCTTTTTTATTGCTACCCGAATACCTCGGGGTTTGGACGACCTCGAACAGACTGCTTAAATCGAAATAAACATGGAAGAAAAACGAATTTACGAAACACCGGAACTGTCGCTTTGCGACACGGCCATAGAGCGAGGATTCGCGGCATCGATGGATACCTCGACCGAGGAGATCACCCCCGGAGAAGAGGTGGATTGGTAATTTAAAAAACACAGCCATGAGAAAAATCTTATATTTACTCCCCGTCGCTGCATTTTTCGTCTCCTGCGTCGTCGACAGTATACAAGAGGAACTTTCGACCTCGCAGGGGCAGTACGGCGTTTGTCTGTTCGACGCTTCCATTTCGGAACGGGAGGGGACACGCGTCGTCGGAGAGTGGGGTACCGACGGTATTCTCGCCGAATGGGAATCCTCCGACCGGATCGGCGTCTTCGCCGGCGACGAAACGCAGGCGGCCGTTTTCACCGTCAAGGAACTTGACGGTACGAACGCCGTATTCGAAGGCGAGACGATTGCGGACGCAGCCTCCTATCTCGCTTTCTATCCTTACAGCGAGTTGTTGGGACGCGAGGGAACGTCCCTCTCGGGGAAGATGAATTTCCTGCAACGTTATAGTTCGCCCGGATACGGCGAGAACCGGATCGGCATCCAGCCGGATTTCTTCCCTATGCTCGCATACTCTCCGACGGGCGCGCACAGTCTCTCATTCAGACAGATGTGTGCCTACATCCGGGTACGGGTACGCGCCTCCGCAACCCTTGCGGGAGATACCTATCTCAAATCGGTCATTCTGCAAGGCAACGACGGCGAGGTGCTCGCCGGCGAAGGCATCCGGGTTGCGGTCGCCGCGGCGGACGATGCGTCGCTGAATATCCGTACCGGCGACCCTGTTCTGAGCGTCGATGCTTCGGAACAGACCTATTCGGCCGTGGCGCTCGATCTGACCGACCCCGACCAGCCGGAGGGCGAGACGAACGGCAGTCTGCTCTCGCAGAGCGAATTCACGGAGTTCTACATCGCCCTGCCTCCGCAGAATTTCGCGAAGGGGTGCAAACTGACCTTCATAGATACTCGCAACCGGTACATGGGCACCCTGACTTCGAAACCCTTCAATGCAGCGCGGGGGCAGTTCGTAACCTTCCGCGCCGGCGGCGGGGAGAAGGTGTTCGAATACATCGCCGACAACGCCCTGATCTGGCAGGACACGCCGAGGCTGCTCCTGCATGCGAACCGCCAGGCCGAATCCCCGAGCGGGTACGATCTGACGGACGGCAGCGATGCCAATCTCGCCAATTGCTATGTGATCACTCCGTCGATGCTGGCGGCGCATCCCGACGGACTCTTCTGCTTTCCGGCCAAATCGCCCGTCCAGTCGGGAACGGTCTATTGGGACGACCTGCTGCTCGACACGAACGACTACATGGTCTTCACCGTCGACAAGACGATGGCCCGGACGGGAGGCAACGCGGTCATCGGCTATCTCGATCCGGCGACGGGTCTCGTGAAATGGAGCTGGCATATCTGGGTGGTGACCGACGAACTCTTCGCCAAGGATCAGGACTACGAACGGCAGGAGGGAGAGCAGACGCTTATCTACCGCATGATGGACCGGAATCTGGGGGCGAACGATCCGACGGGTTCCGGCGACAAGTCCCGTTCGTGTCTCTACCAGTGGGGGCGCAAGGACCCCTTCTCGAACGCTACGACCGTGTACGGCCCCGAGGGCAATACGCTGGACATGCACTCGTGGCCCAGTTGCGAGGGGTATACCATCGATCCGGTATGGAATGCCCAGATCGGCCGCAAGTCGGGGGATTATCTCTACAACGGCACCGTGGAGTTCACGCTCTCGCATCCGGCGACCTACATCTCCTATGCCGATGAGAAGGATATATCGAACCCCAATCAGACATGGCTGCGCAGCGATGTTCCGGGGCATCAGAACGACCGTCTCTGGGGCACCTATTTCGAGAAGGAGGCCGTGGGTGCCGCGACCGTTCTGCTCTCGAAAAGCGCCTTCGATCCCTGTCCGGCTGGGTACCGCATCCCCCTGATCGCTCCTTTGAAGTTCACGGGAAACGATGTCGAATCGTATACGACAGAGGGCGTGTGGCTCTACGTCGATTCGCAGCGTTCGGTGAAAGCTTGGTATCCCTATGCGGGATCGCGTTTCTCGAAAATGGACGCTTCGGGTAAACAGATCGGTATTCTGGGATATACGGAAGGGGCTTCGGGGCTTTACCAGTTCAGTTATGCGGCATCGATTTGGAGCGCCACGCTGGAATTCGTGCAGGAGATCTCCGTCGGCACCTCCTGCAATTCGGACGATTTGACGGTTACCGGGTATAGTAGCACAGGCTATCGGCCGGAGTTCGTCTACGAAGGACCCTATGCCCGGAGTTTCGCCCTCGCTGTCCGCTGCGTCAGAGAGGATGCGAACGGAATTGTACGGTAGCCGGACGAAGCAGGCATGGTATCTGCGGGAGATGAAAACAATGGAAATACCGTTCGAAAAGTCTGATCCGACGGCCTCGTGGTTGCCTCCTTTTGCGAAGGTTCGTAATTTTATTGGAGTATGACCTCTCCGCCGACTTTTGAATGTGTACAGCGTGGTGAAATCCCCTCGGTGAACGCTTTGTTGCGAACGGCTTTCAGCACGTCGAATTTCGAGGCTGTCGAGTTGCTCTTGTTTCCATTCGGGGGCAGGAGCATTCGAGATCATGCAGGTAGCCGACCGTAATTTCGTCGAAACGGATATTGGTCGAGCGGAATTGTTGCGGGATTGAAAACGAGACTTGGTGTTTCGACGCCGACCCGATTTTTCCCACCGATTCCGACAGTGCGGTCGTACAATGGAAATATTCGGCAATCATGCAATAAACCCTCCGGCCGTCGGTTTCCGGCACGTTGCCGAGCGTTGCGCGGGAACCTCCAACGCTTCGAGTCGTTCGATGCGCTTGCCGTATTTCTCGATTCGTTCGTAGATCCGCAGCTGAACGGCGGGATTCTGTATTTTAAGCGTTGGGATGTCGAAATCCCGATCGTCGGCGGGGATGCTGATTCCCGTACTTACATAGCGGCTGCGGCGATCGACGGTAAAACGCTGGTAAATATTTCGTGGTGCGGTTTTGATTGATGCGGGCTTTTCTGTAAAAGGAATTGATGTTGACACTCATAATGTTACGGCATTATGCAGACAGGTGCGAGCGGTGTTTTACCGCCGTAAAACATGGTTAAACAAATGGTAAAACATTCTTCGGAAAACGGCGCGAAAAAGGCATTACAGGGAGTTTCATTTCACATCCGCAAAAAGGAAAAATAGGCGATAATTCATTGATTATCACTCGCTTATCGAGAGCGGAAAACGGAAATTGAACCTCCGATTTCTTTCCGTTATGTATCAATAGTTTGCGAGATTTTCTCGATCTCGAGGTCACCGATGCGCCGGAGTTGATTTGCGCTTCAATAGCTCTCTATACTACAATACAAAGATAATGTTAATTTTTTGAATTTGCAAGTCTCATACCCCTTGCCCGATCACTCTTTCAGCCACTCCTCCCGTAATTGTCTGGTCAGTTCCGACACCTGCTCGGAGAGGGCTTTCAACTCGCGCGTGCAGGCCACCAGCGTGTCGATCTGGCGGGGCAGCATGTTGCGCGAGAGGCAGGTGTTGATCGCCTTGACGACCTGATTGTAGTTGTTGCCCACGCGGGAAATCTGAGCGATATACTCGTTCAGCCGGACGATGTAGCGTTGCTTCGTGGGGTCGGCCCTGACCACGCGGAACGTCTCGTCGAAGATTCGCCCGACGATGAAGCGGCTGCGGTTGTGCTCCAAACCCGCCCTTCACAGCATCCGCTCGAAGCGGATATGCTGCTCCTCGGTCAGGCGGAAGGAGTATTTGCGGCTCTTGTTGTCCGATGCGCGGTTCTTTCTCATCGTTCTCTCGTTTTAAAGGGTTCTGCATCGCCGTATGCCGCGGCCCCGCAGGGCGAGCACCTTTGTATGCCGAAAAGGTTTTCGGCATACAAAGGTACAGCTCGCTGTTCCCGCTGCGGGAACAAAACGCCGCACAACGGATCGCTCGTTCCCCGCATCGAAAGTCCTACGCGGATCACTCCGGCGGCACTCGGTTTTCAGGGTGCAATATTACGACGTCGCGGCGAGAGCGGCAAACCCTTCGGACGGCCTCCGGCGGTCAGGAGCGGCCAACCGCTTCGGGGGCCACGATGGCGTATTATCTTGCGGCCGGAAGCACGAAAGAACGGATGCGGGATCGTCCGCCGCCGTGCTTCCGCCCGTGCGAGCCGACAAGACCGATTCGCCGCGAACATCTTCCAACAAATTCGAGAATGAATGATCGCTCGAACGGGGCAGGGCCGTAAAGCCTTTTCGTTCGTCGCCGACCGTTCATTCGCACAAAACAGACTGCATACCATGACGAAGAAAACCGTGATCGATGAAGAGCTGGTACGCCGTGCCATCGGAAACACCCCGTCGATTCTCGACGCCGACCCGCCGCCCTTCGACGAGCGGATCATAAAGACGGTGGAGGATTCCGACGAGGCTCCGCAAGCCGCCGAACGGCGCAGGAGAATCCTGCTTCCCGATTTCGAGCGGAGGTTCATGGCCCGCACGGAGATCCGCTTCCGCGCGGCGATCTATGTCGATGCCGAAACCAAGCGCAAGATACTGGACGTCGTGCGAAAGATCGGGCCCGACCGTATGACCGCAACCTCCTATGCGGACAACATTTTGCGGTGGCACCTCGAAACCTACCGCGAGGAGATCAACCGTCTGCACAACGACCGGAACTCCCGCGAGCTGCTCTGACCCCGCCCGTAGCTCCGGCCGGCCCGAACGGACATCCTCGAAAATGTCGGTGAGGGGAGGCCGGAGACGAACGGAGCCTAAACGCACATGATAAGAATCGTGCGACGTTTCAAACAGAATGTACGTGAGCTATTATGCGTCGAATCCGATCGGACGATAAACAAGTAAACCGGCGGTACCTTCGCCGAGAGTGCGGCGATCGCCGTGTAAATGGCATCCGGCACACGGCGTTCCTACAAGGATAACATCAAGCGAAATCCCATATTGACTCGTCTGGTTCTGCACTCCTATGCCCACAACTTGTGTATGCTCGTGCAGAAGACAAAGATACTGGCGGATATTCCCGTCGAGATGGAGACCGCCTCAATGACCGCGGTCGAGGATTATGTCGGTGCATTGAAACGAGTGTATGTCATCGAAAATATCGATGTCTGGCGCACGGCAATTTAGTCGGCTACGGCAATAAAGAGCCGCAAAAGCGCAGCTTCGTCGATCCGTCGATTGCGGTCGCAGCGATAGGTGCCTCGCCGTACAGCCTCGAATCGGATTTGCAGGCATTCGGTTTTATCTTGGGATGCATGTGCATCTGGGATTTGAAGGTCTACTAGTAGGCATTGGGCGGCAAGGGTTCGTATTACCGCGACCGCTACGGATTGGAAGCGGATATTGTTCTGCATCCAGACGACGGACGCTATGCCCCGATCGAATGCAAGCTCGGCAACCGGAACATCGAAGGGGGCGCCTATTATAAACCATACGGCTGATCCGACAGAAAAACGAGACAGAAAAGCCGATACCTCTGCGCGAGCCCGACCTGCTGCCGTCCTTACGAGTAGCGAGCTCGCCTACACTCGCGAGGATGGGATGAGGGGCACGCCGTTAGGGCATCTCAAAAATTGATGGAGGATATTATTTCTTGATCTGGTCCCCACAAAAGGCTTTTCGGCGACACTTTTTACAAGGCAGGCCGTGCCATACGGCGTCGAACTGGTCGGCGGCGGCATCGACCAGCGCAGGGACGTCTGTGAGGATTCCCGCCTCGAAATTGCGCGTCGCAGCCCCTTTCATGCCGAGCCCTGCGCCGGTCAGGTTCGCCGAACCGATGTAGGCCGCCTCGCAATCGAAAACCAGTATCTTGAAGTGTACGCGCGGACACAACCTCCGCTCCAGCCGGCTCCACAAAAGCGGATACTTGTCGAAATCGTCGGCAAAGTTCCGCCCCGGCTCCTTGGCATGGATCAACCGCACCTCAACGCCACGGCGAATCAATCCTTCGAGTACGCTAAGCAGCGGTACGGAAGTCGAACCCTCCTTAACATAGAGATCCTTGATGTCGGCCGTGCCGATCCATAGGTATTGCCGCACACGGCGGATGCGTTCGACCACCTCGGTATAGTGCATTTCGTTCTGGATGTAACGGATCATAACGTATCTCCTATGAATTGTCTGTCAGACATTCGGCCTTTGCTATCTGAACCAGCCACCTGAACCGGTTGCGGTATCCGACAACGGTCGGATCCTCCCGCCCCTTGACCATGGCGAGGTAGTTGATTTTGCCGTAAATAACCGTTTTCAGATTTTTGTTGGTGCCGTGGCAGAAGTCGCGGTTGTAAATTCGCTGTGCCTGTTCGTACCCGTAGTGTTCCCACAGATGGAGCAGCGTGCGCAGTTGCTTGATGTAGTTCCGCGGTACGTTGACCTTCTCGCCGATGGTCAGCCCCGTGACCTCCAGCCGTTCACCCCTGACGCTTACTTTCGTCTTGCGGTCGTTGATCTTCAGGCCGTACTCCCCGATGATCGAGCGGACTCTTTCCATAAAGAACGGCGAGAAACGGCGTATGGGGCGGTCGTGGCTGAAGGTGATGTCATCGGCATAGCGCGTGTAATTATATCCGTGTCCCCCGGCGAATGCCGCCAGCCGCCGATCCAATCTCTTGAGTACGATATTCGACAGTACCGGGGAGGTCGGTGCTCCCTGCGGCAGGACTTCGACTCCGGATTCGTCGGGACGGGTGCAGAGGTTGCAAATCAGGTTACGGACCTCGGACGAGAGAATCCGGTCGGCAAGCTCCCGCTCCAGTGCCCGGCGGACCATCGGTTTCGTAATGCTCGGAAAAAAGTTTTCCAGATCGAGGTTGAGTACGCAGCTCTGATACAGGTGGCAGCGGGCATTCGCCACGACGCTCCGGCCCGCGACAAATCCCATGGCAGCTTCGGACGGCTCGAAAAGCGCCTGCAACATTGCACCGAGTGCCCGCTGTACCTTTTTCAACGGTTGGAGGGGCGCGCAGATCGACCGTGTGCCACCTGTTTTTTTGGGAACGGTGAACTCCCCATAGGAGTCTGCACGGACCCGCGCGGGCAAAAAACGGCGGACGGTCCGCTCCGGCTGTTCGCTCATCGCCCAGCAGTCGGTCAGATAGCCGCAAGTGTGCAGAGCCTCGAAAAAATCGTATCGGTCATTGATTTTCAGCCACCCTTCGGCAAATACTCGTGTGCGTACCATTGTATATTACAAAAAGTTCCTTGAAAAATCCGATCCGCCTTTCGTGTGTGTCGGAGGTGAAGGCTACGGCCAGGTGCGCACGAGCGGAGGAGTGTACCATTCATCATTGAAGGCGAAGCCGGAGATGATGATCGTTGCGCACGATATCGTGCACACGTCGTACAGGACGACCGCGAGGGCGTGCATGGACACAGCCGCAAAAATGGACTTTGGTAGCGTCCCGATCGGAGCCGGAACGAAATCTGCCGGATGCAGCAGACAGGTTGCAAAGTGTCGGATCGGATTTTCAAGGAACGATTAAAGATACGAAAATTTCTTAGCAATATTTTTTATTATCCCGCAGCGATACTACAAGAGCATGAGTGATCGGGCATCCACAGTTCGTTCCATTCTCTCAAATCTCTTCTTCATTTCCATCGCAGCTCAAAGCAGCAATGGACTTTCTTAAATGTTCTATCAAAACATGCTTCTTTTCTTCTTTCTTCCATTTTTCCACCTCGGCTTCATTCCGGGAGATGAACCCGCAACCATGTTCGTAGTCTTTCATAAGTTGTACTCGTATCTGCCAGTATTCTTTAGCAAGAATGACATATTGATCAAGCCACCATTTATTGGCGCGCTCCGGACACTCGATTGCGCGACGGCGGATCTCCTCGAATCGAACTTTTATACTGTCGAACTGGCGTGGGTAAATCTCTAAATGAACGAGTCGTACACCAGCCCCGGGGAATGATATATGGGATAGATGGGGAGCAAAACCGGCATCCGGCAACTGCCGGATCATTTGCTCCAGCGCTTCCAGAATCCGAACCCGCTGTGCGGGCGTTCTCGGGTCGACGGACTCGAACGTCCAGCAATGGATGATGCCGCACACGTTTGTCTTTGTCATCTTTCCGCAAACGATTCCGCACTCCTTGAACATTTCATCGAGCCGCGAATCGACGAAAGAGATCAGTTCTATGAATTTCCTCTCTTCGTCTCTTGCTCGTTCTTCCTCAAGATTGTACATAAGCATGATTTGTTTCGTGTTATTCGGATGATTTCACGCATCTTTTTTCACTCCCGCCAGCGCAAATACACTGATATCCGCCTCCATTCCGGCATCCTTCGTAATACCCCACAGGATCTTCACACCGTCCGCAGGAGCGTTCGATTGGACTGCGGTCATAAGTTCCACCCAATCGTCGTAGCGAAACAGTTCGGGGAACCTTACCCGAACCGACACGAAAAACCTCGAAACCAAAGGACAGCCGGCAACCGCTTCACGCACGCCCGGAATCACCGATCGCAAATCGCCCTCCTCGACCACGGAGTGGAGCGACCGCACGATCACGTAATCGGCAGCGAACTTCCGGTAATCCTCCATACCGATCGCTACGATCGCCTCTCCTTCACCGTCGAAGTGCACGGCGGCGATCTCATCCAAATCGAAATCTTCCATAATCAGTTCAGGTTGTCCATCAATGACTCGAACAGAGACAAGGTAGGCACCCACCGTGCAGCGTTGTCACGGCTATGTCCTGCATAGTAAAGCAATACATTCAATGTCAGCAACAATAACAGTGTAACGCCCACCGCTTTCGTCCAATGTTTGATCTCCCCGCGTTTCATGGTATTTTCAGGTTTACGGGGACAAAATAGCACGTCGCCTCGGCCAAAAGCTGACCGAGGCGACAACAAACAAATGGAAAACTTGTATAGCGCCATGCGCTATTTCGAAACAGATCGGTCCTAACCAGGCGTGTGATTAAAGTGATGTAACAGGATAGGCAACGAAAAGACAACGGTTTATTTTCAGCGTCTTGCGCTCAAATACCGCATTTCAAATAACCTGCTGTAAGATACGAAAAAATTTCCGACCGAGCAAATTCTATTCAAATACCGAAAAAAATGGCTGAATCAACAAGCTATTGCAATGATTAAAAATTGAAGGATTTATTTTTTCTGATAAAAGGTGTCCAAACTTTTGACCCCAAAAGTGTCTATCAAATCTAACTATTTGATAGATAATATAAGGTGAAAATCGAGGTAATGATTTGTCGATTATAAAGTCTGTGCTTTTTGCATTCTATATTAACAAGTCAAAGACTCCTTTGCAAAGATACGCAATAACAGAATATAGGTAAAAAATTAGTCCGAGAAATTTAGGCAGAGTCGGCAGAGCCCCAATCAGCAAATATTTTCGGGAAAGCAGATAATCTGTCCTGTGAATACCTCGCCGATCCCACACCCGATATTTGATTTACCACCATGGAGATGCTATGCATAATCCAATGGCGGTAAAGATTGAAGCAATCATCCCGCATCAGATATGTCGTGGCGTATATCCACTTACCACGACACGAATCCCTCCAGTTATGTAGATGGAGCTCCAGACGCTTGAACAGAATGTAGTGGGCCTTATGGTAACGGACGTCCTGCTTGTTTGCTTTGTAGTATGCTCTCTTGTGGTCTGTAAATCGTAAAACGGTTGACATTGCGCATATTCACCCGATAGGAATCGAAATCGCCGCTACTACGGTCTTTGCTCAGGACAATATCGACCAAGTTAGCCTCATTAGGAAAGGCATAAAATAAAGTTATAGAGGCAAAACTAACGACTATATATGACACATTGCCGCTCAAACTCATTTTTTCATCGAAAAATTAATTGTTCATTTATTATTTTTATCTGCCGCTTTTTGGCAGTTCGGCACACCATCTTTGCATCGTAAAACAGATGAAACTAACATATAACTTAAAAACGATGTAATTATGGCAACAAAAAATTGGGATAACGACTTTATGTCGCAACTTATCGACGAACAGGCTTGGAAAGGGCTCTCGCAAGATTTTCAGTGGAGCGAACAACTCCTCGAAAAGTATGCCGACAAGGTAGACTGGCACGAGGTGTCGGGCAATAACCAGATGCTCTGGACAGCATCAATGCTCGAGAAATTCAAGAAAAGAATCAACTGGCGCGAGCTCTCCGGAACAAGCCATCAGTGCCTGCTCAATGCCGATATGCTGGCTCGCTTCGAGCAGTATTGGGACTGGCACGAACTTTCGGACAATTCGAGCCTCGAACTGACCTGCGAACTGCTTGACAAGTTTATCGAGCGTTGGGACTGGCGCGAAATTATCGGCCGCTGGGACGACGTCCTCTTCAACGAGGGTTTCCTCGAACGATATAAGGATTATATCCCCGCATCGGAGTTGCAGCACTCGCGACTGTGGGACAAGATTGTCGAGAAACGCAAGATGCAGCTTGCCAGACAAATAGCTGCTACGTTGTGAGGTATGGGGCACATAGACGACTGCTGATAGCTTTGGCGGTTATCGCAATAGCGATTGTAATGCACTTCTGCACATCGACCGACCGATGGATTAGAATCTGAGTTTTGCTGAGCAGACTGCCATATTAATGACAGTCTGCTTTGTCGTTTTTGCCAGAGCAGATAGACTATGGAAAAGATAGAGAATATCAAATGGCTGAACAAGACTTTTATCGAAAAAACTATCTCGGCATGATTCAACGCGAGGAGGTCATCACACTCGCCTGGGAGTATGCTCTTCCGCAGGTATATAGCGCAATATGGGACTATTATCGTGAGACTTATATCGTCGAATCATGTTTCGTCGACACTCATCCCTACAAGCTTCTATATGGAGTAGTAAACGATGTTGGAGAGATGATTCTCCTGTTTGAATCTCGCTTAATTTTCCGTTGCTGGAACTCCTGTAAGGTATTATGTCCCGGACCGTGCGGGCTTTAACTCTTTGACCGGCAAAGTGATTATCCCGTGCGAATATGACTCGATAAATGTCCGTGACACGCTCGGCTATATTGCTGTCTGCAAAGGCGTGGAATGGTACTATATCAACAGCGGGAACGAACGCTGTTATAATATTTTCAATATCTTCAACCGGCTGCCACTTTTTGGCGGTTTCATTTGCTATCTTTACGGTCTCTTAAAACAGGCAAATTATGGCAGCAAATCTTTTTAACCGTTATATATGGTTGGTGGACAATATTCTCCGAGCCGGTGAGCGCGGCATTACGCTCGAAGAAATCAACCGACACTGGATGCGGTCGCAGTACAACGAGACGGGCGACAACTATCCCGAACGTTCGTTCCACCGTCACAAGAACGCCATCAAGGATATGTTCGACATCGATATCGAGTACGACAAACGCACAGGGTGCTACACTATTGCCAATGCCGACGATATGAATCAGGGCGGAGTTCGCACATGGCTGCTCAACACCTTTGCCGTCAATAACCTTATCAACGAGAGCCACCACCTCAAACGCCGCATTCTGTTCGAGGATATTCCTTCGGGGCAGCGTTTCCTTACGACAATTATCGAGGCTATGCGTGACGGACTGACCATTATGCTGACTTATCAGAGTTTCAGTCGTAATGAACCGTCGACTTTCGAGGTGCATCCCTACTGTGTCAAAGTATTCAAACAGCGCTGGTATCTGGTAGCGTACAGTCCGTGGTATGATGATATGCGTATCTATGCGCTTGACCGTGTGGAGGCTGTCGAAACGAGTGAAACAACGTTCAAGTTACCGAAAAATTTCGATGCAAAGGAGTATTTCGCCGATTCGTTCGGAATCATTGTCGATGAGGAAAATTACAAAGTCGAGCATATTGAAATTAAGGTCGCGGCCGGCCAACGCGAATATTTCCGCACGCTGCCGCTACATCCGTCGCAGCATGAAATAGAAACAGCGAACGATTTTTCGGTATTTGCGTTCTGCCTGCGTCCGACATTCGATTTCCAGCAGGAATTGCGTCGCTACGGGGCAGCAGTCGAGGTATTGTCGCCCGCGTGGCTGCGCGATGAGATGGCTGCTGAAATCAAACGGGCAACTGAACTATACGAACGATGATCGCCTACATTGCAATACTTCGCATTATAACGATGTGTTGAGCCGCGTAGCACGGGTCGAAAATACGCTGTGGATTGGTACGGCCGATATCAAGTTTGCATGTGCGGGTCGGAGCGTCGTGCGAGCCATTTCTTGCCGTTTTAGATATTTTAGTGCGACGGGGAGTGAAGGTACGGTTATTTACGCCAAAGAGCCGGGACCGAATTTTCGCAAGGATTTCGACCGCTATCCGGCATTGTGGAGCGGACTGAAACGCAAACTCTGCCCGAGAGCCCACTTCAAAATGATGATTTTCGACTGCTCGGTGGCCTATATCGGTTCGGCAAATCTGATGAGCGCGGGTATCGGTATGAAGAGCGACGGCAAGCGCAACTTCGAGGCGGGTATTCTGACTGATGATTTGGGGCTAGTCGATGCGGCTGCCGACCATTTCGATTCAGTCTGGACCGGCGTACATTGCAAGAGTTGCCGCCGCAAGGATTTCTGTCAGGACAGAATCCGGTAATTAGACCGTTCATAATCATTGTAATTCCTGCCGTCCGGCAGGAATTTTATTTTCGCTCTGCCGCTTTTTGGCACCCTCGGCCATCATCTTTGCAACATGAATAAAAGATGACTAATATGGGAACCTCAAAAAACAACAAGTCGAAAAAGCAACAGGCTGACGAAAACACAATACCCGAAAATTTGTTGACACCCGTCGAGCCTACGCTTGTGGCAAATATGGAACGTGTAGTCGAATTGGCTACAACCTCACATCTCAGCGATGTATTCAACAGGGCAGCACAGCCTTATATGAACTACATCGCCGAACGGATGTCGCTCACCGAGAAGCAGGCTCTGCTGCTCTCGCTATTTCTCGAAAAGAGCAACGATCCCCGTATTATGATTAGCGACTTCGCGCATATGATTGACTGCCGTACGATTCGCATCATCTCGCTGATGTCGGAAGTCGATGCGCTGGTTGCCCGCGGATTTGTGCGTCGCCGCAAGGGGGCGGACGGTTCATTGAGCTACCGGATGCCGATGGATGTGGTAATGGCTTTCAAAGACAATAAAGTCTATACGCCCGATTCTACAAAATGCTTGTCAGCGGAAAAGTTTTTCGACACGATGGCCCGGATATTCGAGGACTATGAATCGGGCGACAATATCACCCGAAAACTCGACTTGCTGGTCGGTGAGAATCTGCATCTCGAATTCTGCAAAACCGCAACGACGATTTTCGGGCTGGACGATGACGACGAACGTCTGCTGTTTTACGTCTTCTGCAATCGTTTTGTCAACGAGGACGACGATATGATCGGCGAGCACGACTGGGAGGATTACTATGAGTCGAAGTCAACGCTTCGTATCCTGCGCGGCGAATTGAAACGACAAGACAGCACGCTGCAACGCAAGGGCATTATCGAAAATCGCAACTCCGACGGAATGGTAGACAGCGATTATTTCAAACTTACGGACAAGGCGAAGGAGACGCTGTTCAAAGATCTGGACATCGGACAGCAACAAACTAAAAATCAAAAGGAACTGCTTAAATACTCCTCCCTTGCCGAAAAGCGGCTCTTCTATAATCCGTGTGAGCGTGGGCAAATTGAACAGCTGTCGGAACTGCTGATGCCGGAAAAGTTTGCGACGGTGCAGCAGCGGTTGGAAGAGAACGGGATGCGCAAGGGGTTTGCCTGCCTCTTTTACGGATCGCCCGGAACGGGTAAGACCGAGACGGTATACCAGCTGGCGCGCCGCACGCAACGAGATTTGATGGTCATCGATGTCTCGCAAATCAAGAGTTGCTGGGTCGGCGAGAGCGAAAAGAATATCAAAGCGGCATTCGACCGCTACCGCAACTATGTCAAACTGTGTGAGCGTGCTCCGATACTGCTTTTCAATGAGGCCGATGCCGTGCTGGGCATTCGTCAGGAAGGTGCGCAGCGAGCAGTGGATAAGATGGAGAACTCGATTCAAAATATCATCCTGCAAGAGATGGAGCAGCTGGATGGTATTATGATAGCTACCACCAACCTCATGCAGAATCTGGACAAGGCTTTCGAACGGCGGTTCCTCTATAAAATCGAGTTTTCACGACCGTCGATAGAGGCGAAGCGGTCAATATGGCAGTCGATAATTCCGACACTGGCTGAGCCGATAGCCGAGGAGCTAGCGGCCGAGTACGATCTCAGCGGCGGTCAAATCGAGAATATCGCCCGCAAGCGCACGGTGGAGTTGATATTGAACGGTGAGGAACCATCGTTCGAACAACTGCACTCGATGTGCAGAACCGAGCAGTTGACAGGCAACGGCGGCACAAGACGAAGAATTGGATATTGAATGAAATTGAATATGAAAAATTTTGCAGCAATAGATTTCGAGACAGCCAACGAGTGCCGCAGCAGTGTCTGCTCGGTTGGCGTGGTAATCGTGCGCAACGGCGAGATTGTCGACCGATTTTATAGCCTTATTCGTCCGATACCCGAATATTACCGCTGCTTTTGCAGTGAAGTACACGGGTTGAGTGACGACGACACTTGCAATGCTCCATTGTTCCCCGAAGTTTGGCGGCAGATTGAGCCACTGATAGAGGGACTGCCTCTTGTGGCGCACAATGCGATGTTCGACGAGGAGTGTCTACACAAGGTGCATAACGTATACGGAATGGATTATCCTGAATACGAATTTCACGGCACCTTGCAGGCCTCGCGCCGCACTTTCGGCAATACATTGCCCAACCACCAGTTGCAAACTACGGCATTGGCTTGCAGCTACGATCTCACGGCACACCACCATGCCTTTGCCGATGCCGAAGCTGCGTCAGCGATAGCTTTGAAAATTTTATAAAGCATGTCGGAGATATTTACAAAGATGCGTGAACGTCAGGCATACTTCACAGCAATGGCCGAGAAGCATGCCTCGTTTGAAGCGTTTGCCGAAGAACATGGGTATTGGCTCGATATGGTTGGCATCAAACTGATTGAAGGCGCGAACTACTTGATGCTGCACATTCAGTTGGACTGCACCGATTATGAGGATTATTACATCATATACGGACATAATGGGCATCTGACAATCAGCAACATTGTCGGCTTTCAAGATGATTGGTGCTCTAACCGGTTGATAAATATATTCACCGGCGAGGTTGCAGAGGAAAATGATATAACCGAAAATAATATGAAAACAATCGAAGGTTACGACGTAAAGATTTTTACGGACAATGTGGAGGATAGCGCATTGGAGCAGATACGCGAGTTGCTTTCCATCGAGGTCTTTGCTGACCAAAAGATACGCATTATGCCCGATGTTCACGCTGGAGCCGGGTGTGTCATCGGCTTCACGGGTAATATCGGCGACAAGGTGATTCCCAACATAGTGGGCGTCGATATCGGCTGCGGTATGCGTGTGGTGAATCTAGGCAGGGTCGGCGAGGTGGACTACCACGCCTTCAACGAACATATCGTCGCCAACATTCCGTCGGGAACTTGGGTACGAGAGGAGAAACACGGATTCCGTCTCCTCGCAGGCGAGGCAATGGATATCTACCGCGAGGCCAAACAACTTGTGATGCGGCTCCGATGCTACCGCGAACTGAAGAACATCGGCCGCCTCTACAAGTCGGCGGGGTCGCTTGGCGGCGGCAACCATTTTATAGAACTTGACCGTGATGATGTCGGCAACCTCTATTTAGTTATCCACACCGGCTCGCGTAACATAGGCAAGCAGGTGGCGGAGATATATCAGGCACGTGCCGTCAAGCACCTTACAGCAGGAGCCGATGAGCTGGAGCTGCGTATAAAGCAAACTATCGGGGAATATAAGGCCGCCGGTCGCCGCGACGAGTTACAGGCTGTAATCAAGCGGATGCACCGCGACTATCGGCTGCCCGAACCGTCGGCACCGCGCGACTTGTGCTATGTCGAGGGCGAATCGCGCGAGGATTATCTGCACGATATGCGCCTGTGCCGGCGTTGGGCGGTACTGAATCGCAAACTGATAGCCAAGCTGCTTTTAAAATTCTTCGGTAATGTTAAGATCGCAGAGGAGTTCGAGAGCATCCACAACTATATCAGCGACGACAATATGATTTGCAAGGGTGCGACTTCGGCGCAGGCGGGCGAGCGTTGCATCATACCGCTCAATATGCGCGACGGGTCGCTGCTCTGCACGGGTCGCGGGAATACCGACTGGAACTGCTCGGCTCCGCACGGAGCAGGTCGCGTATTAAGCCGCACGCAAGCCTACGAACAGATTTCGATGGCAGACTTCGAACAGGCGATGACGGGTATCTATTCGGAAAGCATCAGCAACTTTACGCGCGACGAGTCGCCGATGGTCTATAAACCTGCATCGGAGATTATCGCCAACATCGGTGACACGGTTACGATCGATTCGATTATCCGCCCGGTATTTAACTTCAAAGCATCGAAATAGAATTTTGAGTTGAACGATATGATAAATGATATCTGCTACAACGGCCGTCCATTAGCAACGGAGAATGCAACGATGCGGAGCGTATCATGAGAGTAAAAAGTTGGCAGGCGGATTTCGCGCAGACTACAACACCTGCGAAAACTACAAAACAACGCCGAGAGAGTCAATCAAGGCCGGCAATGAATGGATAGATAAACTTTTTGACGACTGATTTTTGTATTTATTCGGCAAATTATATATTTTTATTTGACAAACTTAAATTTCGATTATATGCCGATAAACAATAGCAACGAAATCATTGCATTTCACACCATAAAGGATTTCGAAGGCGAATCCTTTTTTATTCCTGATTACCAGCGTGGATATCGGTGGACTGAACGAGAGGTCTTGGACTTGCTGAACGACTGGAACGATTTTTATGAAAACAATCGCGACGGCTCATATTTTATGCAGCCCATTGTTGTCAAAAAACGGCCCGATGATGACAGTTGGGAAGTCGTGGACGGACAGCAGCGTTTGACTACGGTGCATCTGATATTGCAGGCACTTAACAAAAAGTCCGCATACGATATCAAATATGCTGTTCTTGACAACAGCAGCAATAATGTCGCAGATATTGGAGAATGCCAAAACACCGGCGATGATATCAACCTATATTATATGAAGCAGGCTTACAAAATGGCTTGCGGGTGGATGAAAGGCGAAGAAGCAAAAGCTTTCGGGGCAGATGAAGGTCAAAAGAAAAAGAACCTTTCGAATTTCATCTTCAATAAAATTCGGTTTTTGTGGTACAGAGCGGATTTGGTTGATGACAGCCCGGGCGAGAAAATTTTTCAGCGTCTCAATATCGGCAAGATAGAGCTTACACAATCCGAATTGATTAAAGCGCTGTTTCTCTCCAATGACAATTTTACGGGCGATGCAGTCAATCGCAAGGAGGAGTTTGCGCGTCAGTGGGATGAGTTTGAGGCCATGTTCCAGAACGATGAATTTTGGTACTTCCTTACAGACGGTGAAGGCGCGGATTCCCCGACACGTATTGATTTTCTGCTCGGGATGATGACCGAGATTCACAGCGACATGTTTGAGCAAAAGGAAATCTCGCGGGAAAACCTCGACAGCAGAGACGGTCTTTTTCGTGCCTACTATTCAGTGTTCCGGAAGAATAGAGAGCAGTTCAAAAGGATTTGGGACTGCGCAGTCGACTTTATGGATATTATGCGTCTTTGGTACGAGGATGTCGACATGTATCATCTTGTGGGGTTTAGGGTTATCGACCGCGAGTCGATTCCGAATTTAATAAAGGCGTGGAACGGCAAGGTTGTGAGCGACTTTATGACCAACGACCTTGTTGGACCTATCGTACAACGGTACATTGACGATTTCGATGCCAAAAAAACTTACGGTTCATCCGATACCAATGGGGGTTGGAAGGACCGAAAAAGCGAAGCGCGGGGAGTGCTACTTTTGTCGAATGTTTTGCAGGTGCTACGTCAGAACAAGTCGCACGAGGAGAATCAGGACTATACTCAGGGCATTTTCTACAAATTCCCGTTCCATCTCTATAAAAAACAGAAGAAAGGGTCGGGCTATGGCTGGGATGTGGAACATATAGCTTCGGCGACGGATAATGATTTGGATAGCGTGCAAGATCAGAGGGAGTGGATCCTTTTTGCCTATCTGTCTCTCACGGACGAGAATCGGAAAGAGTTCAACAAGGCGCATCGGAAGAGTCTGTGTACATTCTTTTCGAACGAGACAAAAAGCGCCGGCAGCGGGGAAGAGGGTGTTTTCAGCAAACTCTACGAGTCTCTGACTAAATATCTCGGGGTAAATCCCCCGCAGCCGATGAGCCGTGAGGAGAAGAATAGAATTTCGAATTTCGTGCTGCTCGATTCCGCCACCAACCGCGGGTATAAAAATGCAATCTTCCCGACCAAACGCCTGCATGTAAAAGACAAGGAGCGCGGCAGACTTCGGTTTGCTGAATGGAATAAGGTCAAGCAGGAAATAGAAATCCGCGAAAAGGATGTCAAGTCGGCGTTTGTCCCGCCCTGCACCAAAGACGTATTTATGAAGGCCTACTCAAATGTGGTAAACAACAGTATGGCATGGACAGCGCCGGATGCCGCAGCCTACGCCGATTATTTAACCGATTTATCCGACTGGTTTAAAGAAAAATACTGCCCCAACAATTAAAATGAAATAGTTATGCCACAAAATAACCGCCCCGTTTCTATATGGGAAATGTTTAAAGAATATACTTGCGTTATTCCGATAATCCAGCGGGACTATGCGCAGGGCCGGCAGGGAAAAGAGCTGTTGAGAAAGCGATTCTTCCGCCAGTTGATAGAGGCTATCGTCAGCAAAAAAAACATAACGCTAGACTTTGTATACGGCACGCCTGCTGAGCATAACGATAAAGTGATATATCCGCTCGATGGGCAGCAGCGCCTGACCTCCTTGTGGCTGCTTTACTGGTATGTGGCTTTTCGTGCGGGAAAACTGAAATATTCCGAAGTGTGCGACACACTTAAAAAGTTCACCTACCAAACTCGCACATCTTCGCGCGATTTTTGCAGTCGCGTATGTCAGGAACTAATCGGTAAAAATAATTCTGCGGCTAAACTTATAACCGAGCAGCCGTGGTTTTCGCGCCGATTCAAAATGGACCCGACCGTTCGGGCCATGCTGCGTTCGCTATCCGACGAGGAGCACGGAAGCGGATTCGAGCAGATGCTTGGCAACAGAACCGACTTCGCCGAAATCTGGGAATGTCTGATTGCGCCGGATTGTCCGATTAAATTCTATTTCCGCAGCACAAAGGAAGAGAATATCGCCAATTCCGATGACCTGTATATCAAGATGAACGCCCGTGGAAAGAAACTGACTGATTTCGAAAATTTCAAGTCGGAGTTATTCAGTTTCAAGGATGATGAAGGAAAAGAATTGTTCAGGGAAGGATCGAATTTTATCAAGAATTTCGAAAATGAATGGACAAATCTCTTTTGGACACTTCGACACAAGGAGAAAAAGATTGTCGACCATATTCAGTTCGAATTCTTCAACCGGATGATACTTGCACATATCCTGGTCAACGGAGATGTAAAGAGTGCTGACAAAGAACTTTACGAACATATTTCAGGACATGAAAACTTCTCATCCATAAAGGTCTATCACAATGCGCTCACTCGTAAATTCAGAGATTTTTTTGCATCGGTTATGGATGGTATAATAAAACTCAAAAAGAGTGGGGAAGAGATAAACGAACACCTTTTTGACGAACCTTATCCATTCAGCTATCTACCCATATACGAGTCTTCACAAAGTAAGAGCAAGGCATTTCAGACCGGTAATACGAATGAATCATTTTGGGTTACAGACATTACAGTGGCCGATATTGTCCGATTTTATGCGGCCTCCCTATTTTTTCATCAAATTGATAAGTCGAAAGATTCGTTCGACGAATCAGCTTTCAAGGATTGGATGTTTTTTAGCCGGAATCTATTCGAAAATTCCGGAATAGACGAGTTTGCAGAAACCAAAAGAATTCTTGAACTCTTCAGGGCGATAGGCGATAATTGTTTGAGAATCATAGAGTATTTATGCTCCGAAGAGGCTGGAGGACTCTCCGTATCGGGCGATCTATTACAATCCCAATACGAGGAGGAGCGGGAGAAAGCGCGGAAAATTCAGGAGTCCCGAATAAGGAATGAAGAATCAGAGTATGAAAAGTTTATCCGCGAAGCCGAAATTAAATATCCATTTAGCGGAGCGATTCGCTTCCTTTTTACAAACGAAAGCGGAGAAACCGACTGGAGCAGTTTTAAGATAAAGAAGAAAAATTTCGACAAGATTCTAAAACTGGATCATGAAGACAAACGCCTTTCACCATTGGCTTTGCGTACATTATTGGGGTATGTAGAATCGTGGGAGGTGTTGACAGAGATATGGGATATCAGTAGTTCATATGATTCGTGGAAAAAGATTTTGATAAACAAACAGAGCTATATACGGCCGGTTCATTTAATGCTACTGAACGGGGTTAATGAGGAGAGACTTGAAAATTTCAAGTCTCCGATTACCGACCCGATTCAAAAGGCTACTCACGAAGAGCTGGTTAAGAGTAAATTCCTGCATCAAACTACATGGGCTTCATTTACTTTTAGGGCAGAAGACCATATGGCTATGGTGTGGAATAGTAGCGCGCCATATAAAAGATATCTGCTCGGAACTCCGCGCAACCGCCTAATTGCTGAAGGTATTAAGGAGGAGGAAATCTCCGTTGATTGTATTCTTGAAGATCACGAACATCTTTGGGGCGAAAATTTCTATTTTGAGTTGAAAAAGAATCCTTCTGACAGATTCAGATTTTGGTGGAACGGCACAAAGTTCCGCAGGATAAAAGAAGGTGGGAAAGATATATATATTTGCACAAAAGCCGATGATAAGTATTTCCCAGACGCTGAGAAGTGCGAGGAGTTTGCGATAAGCGTGGATTATAGTCTCCGTTATGAGGATTTTATAAATGATCTTACAAAATTGCTTAATAAAGCCGAGAATTATCAGCCCTCTGGTTCAGGCGAATAGCCCTTACCTTAGATATGGCTTATGAAAATTCTACATTTGTCTGATACGCACAGCGTACATCGGCGGCTTGGCGAACTGCCTGCTGCCGATGTTGTCGTACATTCCGGCGACTTCACGATGGCGGGCAGCGGGGCGGAAGCGATTGACTTTCTCAGTTGGTTTTGCAATCGGTCGCACCGACACAAGATTTTCTTACACAAAGGATGTAACGACTTGATTTATCAAGTCGTTACATCCTTTTAATTCCGCTCTCGACCAGGTCCCGCTCGGCAGATGACTTTACAACCAGTTGTTCGGACCTTGTGCTTCGCACCTGCACACTTGGAACATCATTGCTTCCAGCGGAGTCTATGGACGTACCGCCCAGGACCGACTCGTCGGTCGCCTATCCCTCGGTCGCAACCCGCCGTTTCTGCCATGCTGCAAAAGCATCGAGTTCGTTCATCAGCAGATTGCAGACATAACCGATAACCAGAATATCGTCGGCCCAGCCTACCCACGGAAAGAAATCGGGGATCAGATCGAACGGACAGACCACGTAAAGTAGTCCGGCCGTGGCCTTGATGAACGCCCAGGCCGAATAGTCGACGTAATCGCCCGACATGATGGCCTTCACATAGCTCCACAGCAGAATCAGCTGTTTTCGAATCCGCTTCAGCCCCGTCTTGTTCGTAAACTCCTGCTCCTTGTCGAGCAGATCGTTCATGCGCTTCTTGTCATTGATGGTTTGCTCGGCATCATCCTGCCAGTCGCCCGTCTCAAAATGGTCTTGTGCCGCCTGTTCGGAAGCCGTCGTGCGGTTTTTGTTCCGCGCTTGCTCCTCGTTGTAGCCTGCCGACTCCTCCTCCATGCGCGTTACCGTACGATAACCTATCGGATTCCTCTTCATCTTTCTCATTTTGCAATAGTTTTATAAGTTAAACATATGGTTGTTTCTTATTTCTACTGCAAAGATAGAGGGAGGGTCGGACAAAAGAGGTCAGAGTATATTTCGTTTTTCCAATGCTTGTCAAAAGCTTTCATAGGGTCCTTATATTCAAGATAGTTTTTCCTATGTTTACATAGCACCGAGAATATTATTCATCTCCACATAAGTGATAATTAGGTCTTAATATTTCAAGTTCTTGCAATATTAGAAGACCATATAAAATTCCACATTTTGTAACTTCCGAATCCTGCATTGACGATTTTCTCCTTTGCTTCTCTAACGAAGTATTTGAAAAATAGTGGGAACACTTAGCAATCTCGTAATTTTCAGTAATTTTTGCTGTCAAATAATTCTTTTGCAAAATACCTAATTACTACGAATGTGCAATATGCAATTAGTGTATTTTTATGGAATCTAACCCTAGTTTTTATGATTCAACAGAATGGAATAAAAGAGAGATGAGTTTGTGCAAATAAGGAACTTTATAAGGCATTCTTTTTACCACACCCCAAAATCATAACCCATTAAGTTTTTCTTTGTTCATTTTGAGATTTCTGATAACTTTTTCAACACCTAGTCCTTCCGCTGATTCAAAAAGTTTGATAAGACGGTCAATGATATTTTTTAGCTCAGTAATAATCTTATCTTTTGCTTTAAGTTTCTCATCATAATCTTTTTTTAATGCCTCCAATGCTTCTTCATGTAGCTTATTTAGATCTGTTATAGCCTTTTTTACTGCTTTTGCTACTTTGTCACGATTTTTCCATGCATGAAGAGACCATCCTGCAAGAAACATTAACAGAGCTCCCCCAATAGACAATATAATCTTGAAAATTTTATCCATCTTATTCCATATTTTCAAATTCTTCAATAATTCTCTTTGTATAGAACTCTCGTTCTATCTCGCTAATTACATTTGAACTATGACATATTTGATATAAAGTTACAAGATAACCTCCTAGGTCAAACTTTCTCATAGTATTCTTGTCTCCCATATATGCTGTAAACATAGAGTAACCAATATCTGATACTGTAGAAAAAGTATCAGAATACATGATAATTTTTTTTGTCCTTACCATATATAATTTTTCATCTTCATATTTACTTCTACATAGTCCATGTAGAAAACCAATGAGCCAGTTAATGAGCATTGTTGCAATACTACCCTGTGCTATGGTACTAGTATTTAATCCATATAAAGACAGTGCTCGAGCAAGTTTTTGGGAAAAAGTAGGTATTATAGGAAGTGGTAAACCTTGTTTACTTGGAAGGTCACTAAATAGATGAACTATCTCTTTTAGTAAAGCTGTTCCTAATGTAATCCATCCTTCTTTACCTTCCTGTTGTACTCTATTTATAATGCTTCTAAAAATTTCTATTGTATCTGCTCTATCGCATACTGTATCAAGATAAGCAAAATACTCTCTTCCATTTTTAGCTGTTCTAGAATGAGGTATTGTTTTTATATGCCAACTAACAAAATCGTTACGAGTTATTGTTGAAGTCATAATATTGGCTGTTCCAAAGACTAAACCCAAGAGCGGATCGTGACCTAAAGCAGTGACTCGATGATTAAAGCCACTAAAACCTGGAACTATTTGTCCATTATCTTTATACCATTTATTTTTATGCTCTTTCTGTATTGCATCAAACGGTACTGGATTTGACATTATCTCTTCTCTTGAAGCATAATATATATAACCTTGCCTATCAGATTTTTCATCTTGATGAAAAGGAGTTTTTTGAGCAAGTTCTTTATCGCTCATTTCTCGTAATATTTTTATACAGTACTTTACACTACATTGAAGTAGAACTGAAAAAACGAAAAATGAGATGTCTTTTTTATTTAGTATTGAAGTTAGGCCATTAAATTCAGTCGTGGCATTATCAAGTATTTGCGGTGTCTTTTCGCAAATCTTGATGCGTCTGTCAATTTTATCATTAATAGCCACAACTTCTTGATTCAATTTCTCATCTTGACGTCGTAGCTCGGCATAACTGGCTAATATATTATCTAAACTATCTTTCCTCATGTTTTTATATTAATACACCGGCACGTCCGTCCCCGATCAGTTACCGGGCACCGCCAAGCGCCCCAACCCAGATAGAAAGACAGTCCGTGCCGGATACGACAAGACCATCTGTTCCGTCTGTGAGTTGTAGAAAATTGGCGGTTTCGGTAACTCAGATCAAAACAAACGTCTCAATATTTTCGTCAAAGCTAACAAATTCCGACGAAAGTCGCAAGGGCACGGACCGAAAAATACATGCGGCAGGTCGCTCCTGCCGCACGCGTCATCTGCCTAATCCTGGCAGGCCGAGCAGCTGCAATAGCCGCCCCACGCATGGCCGCAATCGTCGCAGACGAATTGCAGTCTGTCGAAATAGCAGTCGTAACCGCCGCAGGCGGGACATTCGAGTTCCATACTTCAATTATTTAAATGATACAATCCGGTTAAAGGTCTATTTCATCACCCTCGCGGTAAACGGAGCAACGCTCGTTCGGGCATATGTCTACAATGCCCCATTTCGCACAATAGAGCGCATCTGTCAGTCCTTCGTCGGGCAACGCGCGGAGTTTCTCATCGGTTATAACCTCATCGGGAAGCTCCACTACGGCCCTGTCGCTCATCCGGAGCCAAGCGCCGTCCGCCTGCGGACGGTAAAGGCAACGGCTGTCAAGCCGGCCTAAAGTACCGCAATCGACGAGGAAACGGTCGTCTGCGGGCAGAGTGGCCGCCGTGCCGAAATCGAAACGGAAAACTTCATCCCGAATCGTCAGACGAGCATAGTGCGACACAGCGGGTGTGGGCCGGTTGTTTTCAAATTGTTGTTCATTCATCGCTTTATGTATTTCGTATTCTTGGTGCAAAATAAATCCGTCGCTCGGACAAAAAGTGTCTGACCAAACGGTTATCTTTGCACTATCAAGAAAAATGAACCGCCATGACAAAAAACGGGAAATGCCTCTGGATTATCGACACGCTCCTGCATACGGGCGAATTGTCGCTCAAAGAACTGAATGCAAAGTGGGAGCGCTCGACGCTCCGCGACAGCGACGACACGTCGCGCCTGCACGAGCGTACCTTCGCGCGTTACAAGGAGTTTATTGCCGGCGAATACGGCATCGACATCGAGTATTCGCCCTCGACCAACAAATACTTCATCGCTAATGCCGACGAGGTGAAGAAGAATGCGCTGTACCGTTATCTGCTCTCGGCCTACCGTGTGGCCGACCTCAATACGCGCATGATCCGCCACAAAGAACAGATGATGTTCGAGCCTGCACCTACGGGAGTCGAGCATCTGGAAACAATGCTCAAAGCGATCGAGGAGGGGCGTACCGTGCGGTTCGATTATCGGTCGCACTATCGCGATGAACCGACACGCGATTGGGAGGTGATCCCGTGTTTTCTGCGCATCTTCGAGGGCCGGTGGTATTTGGTTGCCGAGCTGACCGACCGTACCGACACACGGCGACTGGCGCTCGAACGGATGTCGGCGCTCCGCATTACGGAAAATCGTATGATGCCTTCGCCCGGCATCACACCCTCAGAGTTTTTCGAAGGTTGCTACGGCATCATCCGGGAATCGCACCTCAAACCGCGTCTGATCCGTTTGAAAGCCGACGCCCAGCAGCGCAACTACCTCCGCGCGCAGCCGCTCCACGAATCGCAGGAGGAGGTCGAAACCGTTGCGGATTATTCGGTCTTCACCTATTATGTCCGTCCCTCGTTCGATTTCTTCCAGCGTGTATTGTGGATGCGCGAGAAGGTCGAGATTCTTGGGCCCGACGACGTGCGCGCAGAAATGGCGAAAATTGTCGGGCAAATGGCTGCGATGTATCGGTAATTTTCGGGCAAGGCGGTTGCCGTTCGGCCATGTTTTGACCGGGCCGTCCGGTACCTTTGCCCGAAAAACCGCATATATATGCCACCCAAACCGCAATCGAATTCGCGGATGAACCGCATCCGCAAGCTTCTCGAACAAATGGGTGCCGGGGTCTACGAGCGCGACCACGTGCTGGCCCTGGCATTGTTGAGCGCCGTGGCAGGCGAGAGCCTCTTCCTGCTCGGACTGCCGGGCGTCGGCAAGAGCCTCGTCGCCCGACGGCTCAAACTGGCGTTCCGCGACGCCCGCGCGTTCGAGTATCTGATGAGCCGCTTCAGTACACCCGACGAAATCTTCGGTCCGGTGTCTATCTCCAAGCTCAAGGATTGCGACACCTACGAACGTCTGACCGACGGCTATCTGCCCTCGGCCGACATCGTCTTCCTCGACGAAATCTGGAAGGCCGGTCCCTCGATTCAGAACGCGCTGCTCACCGTGTTGAATGAAAAGCTGTTCCGCAATGGCGAGCACGAAATGCAGCTGCCGCTCAAGGGAATCATCGCCGCCTCGAACGAACTGCCCGCTCGCGACGAGGGGCTGGAGGCGCTGTGGGACCGCTTCCTGCTACGACTGGTCGTACCGCCGCTTGAATCGGAGGAGGCCTTCGCCCGGATGATTACCGGCACGACCGCGCCGACGGCCGAAGTGGAGGCCACCCTGCGCATTACACCAACGGAATATGCCTCGTGGCAACCGGCGATCGACTGGGTGGAGGTGGGCGGAGCGATTCTCGCAATGATCGCCCGCATCCGCGCCCTGCTCAAAAAGGGGATTCCGACGGGAGAAGCGCAGGAAGCTGCACCGATCTACGTTTCGGACCGCCGGTGGAAGAAAATCGTGCGGCTGCTGCGCACGGCGGCCTTTCTGAATGGTCGCGAGGAGGTCGATCCACTCGATGGGTTTCTTATTGGCGCCGCCGTATGGAACGAGGCGGAACAAATTGAGCCGTGTACCGCCGCTATAGATCGGGCAGTCGCTGCCAGCATTGCCGAACCCTTCGAACGGGAATTCACGCAACTTGGCGAGCGGTGGCAGGCGGTGCGCGCCGAGGCTATCCGGCGCGCGGGACGCAACCGGCAGTTCGTGTCGCGCTACCGCATCATCGACAACCGCTACTACAACCTGGTAGGCTATGCCGAGGGCGACGCGCTCATCGACATCGAGGAGTACAATGCCCTGCGGCCCCATGTCGCGGCGCCGGCGGCCCTTTCGGAAGTGGCACGTGCGGGAGAGTGCATCCTCTCGACCGCAGCTGTCCGACCGATGACGCATACGGCATCCGTTTCGCTGACCAAGAACAAGGAGGGGATTCAAATCGACGGCGTGACCTATCCGCTGGAGCGAGTGAAGGATCCGGAGCTGCACAAAATCTATCCCGAAGCTCCGCAGCTGCTCGATGCGCTCGACGGCGCGCTGAGGATTTTGGCCGACCGCATCGGAGTGTATTCCCGCACGGCACTCGCACCGAAACTCCGCTCGCCGTTCGTGAGCGACGCGCAGTACAAATTGCTCAAGGGCGAACTGGCACGCCTGACGCTCCGCATCCGCAGGATGCGTAACAGCCTCTATCAGATTACGGCCGATGAGTGACCGCGAACGATACAAGTCCTACCTGCTGCACCTGCTTTCCGACCGCAACGCCGATGAAGCGGGAGCTACGGGTGGCGATATATCCGGTACGACCGCGAGTCCCGGCGGCGAAGCGCTGCGCGAAAGTTTCCGCCGGACACTCGAAGCCCTCGCCGCCAATGCTCACCTGCAATACGGCAGCCGCACGGTCGAGGGGTTGGCCGAACTGGTTGCCGACGAGGTGGCCGACCGCCTCGACCGTGCGCGACAGTTCATCGACTCACAAAATCCCTTCCGTGTGGAGCGCGACTTATGGAACCGCTGTTCGGCCTTCGACGACGAGGCGTTCGCAGCGCACTGGGTGCAACTCCGCCCGTGGTTGGAGAAACGCTATACGGACAAGGAGTTGAGTCTGAGTTTCTACGACGCGGAGCTCCGGTCCGCCGCACCGATCGAATACGGGTACGTCCGCCAGGAATTTCTCTCCGAGTGGGACCGTGCTTTGATGCGGCGGGAGATTACATGGGAACTGGAAATACTCTCCCGTGTTCGGCAGCAAATCGAATACACCGCGGGCAACCGCATCAAAGGATTTTACGGAAGCGATTTTTCACCCGTGGAGCTGAGCCTCCACTGGAGCCTCGAACCGGGGCAGTGGCAACGGCAGAAGTCCGATCTGTTGCAGACTTATGCTGCCCTATGCCGGAAGAATCCCTCGATTCACACGCTGCTCGACGCACTCGGACGCAAGGGAGGTACAAGGAACGACAAAGAATGCGGTTACAAGGAACGCTACAGCAGTTCGCTTAGCCGTTTTGTGCGGGCCTCGCGCTCCGACATCGAGGGTGTCGGCGAAAGCGACCGGCTCGACGCCCTGCTGCCGACGGAACTTGCCCTGCTCGGCGAACCGCTGCTCGAACGGCAGTTTTACAGGAAATACGTCGAACGACGACTCCAGACCTTCGATTTCCGTTCGCACGAACCGGTGCGAGAACATGCCGCGACGCCGCATATCGCCACGGCTCCGGCAGGCCCTTACATCGTCTGCCTCGATACGAGCGGCTCGATGTACGGCAAGCCCGAAGAGGTCGCCAAGGCGATTTGCTACGGACTGCTGTTGCGATCGCGCGAAGAACGACGGGCCTGCTACCTGATTTCGTTTTCGCTCCATGTCGAGGTGCTTGACCTTGCGGACTGGGAGGGACAGCAGGCCCGCATCACCGATTTTCTGGCCCACTCCTTCTGCGGCGGCACCGACCTCACGCCCGCCATCGACGAGGCGCTGCGAATGCTCCGCTCCGACACCTACCGGTTGGCCGACGTGCTGGTCATCTCCGACTTCGAACTGGACGACTTTCCTGAGAAGACATCCGCTGCCATCTCGGAGGTACAATCCTTCAATGTCCGCTTTCATGTCCTGCAAATAGGCCGCGGCGGCAACGAATCAACTTTACGTCACTTCGATGTCCGCTGGGAGTACAACCACCGCAACCATCGGATTGTCCAGCGCGAAAAGTCCTATTTCACAAAATAGCACGGTTCGGTAAAATCACAGCGAAAAGAGAACGTACGCAGTCGGATTATTCTCTCTTTTAACCGTAACAATTCATTCATGCACGACTATGTTTCGGAGATAAGAGGGTTGGGGCAATCGGAAAAATCTTCAAAAGATACGTCGGTTGCGACTATTGAAGAGTCAAATATTATCGCGTTGATTGACAAAATAGCTGATTGACTCCGCTCCTCTTTTTCTTTTCTCTGCATGTGCATGATCCATTATCCCAAACCTCGACCACCGTCGGGACATCCGCCCGACGCCGACAGCCCTGCACGAGCGGGCTCCTCACATCTATGCCGTGAGGGCCGCACGAAATTTGCCGCGCGGCGATTCTGGCCAACGAGCCGCTGAGGGTCGACGACGAGACGATCGCGCGCCATGCGCTGATGGCCGAAGACCCTGCACGGCTCCGGCGGATCGTCAAGCGTTGCAACACCAAGATCGTCGCCGAGTTGCGCAGACAGTACGAACGTCTCGCGGCGATCGACTGTCTGAAACGATAGAATAAACACAGACAAGGGGCAAGGCTTCGACGGCCCGCCCCTTTGTCTGTCGATGTATCACGTTATAATGCAGCATCTCTCCGATTTTTTTCATCTCCCGACTGATATTCGCCTCCGAAATCTTCGCATAGCGCCGTGTCATGTTCGTATTCGTGTGGCCCAGTATCTTGGCGATGATGTCGATCGGCATCCCGTATTCGATCGCAAGCGTCGCAAACGTATGTCTTGCGCAGTGCGTCGTCAGGTTCTTCGGAATGTTGCACAACGTCGCAATTTCCTTCAGATAGGCGTTCATCTTCGCGTTCGACGGCACGGGAAGCAGCTTGCCTCTCACCCTACACGCTTCATCCCGCTCGTATTTCCGCAGCAGCGCGATCGGATGCGGTAGCAGCGGCACACGACTCATTACCGACGTCTTTTCCCTCGGCTTGTGGATCCACTGCGTCCCGTCCTCATCGGTCGTGATATGCTCCCTGCGCAGGTGATCCACATCCGTAAAGGCCAGCCCCGTCAGGCAGCAGAACGAGAACACGTCGCGGATACGGGCCAGCCGGTCGTTCGGCAGCGGCTTGTGGATAAGCGTATCGAGCTCCTCTTTCGTCAGCGGAACCTTGACGTTCGTCCGGTCTACCTTCATCTTGTAGTAGCGGAACGGATTCTTTTCCAGCCACTCGTTCCGTATCGCATAGAGGATAAAGTTTTTCAGGCAGCACAGCAGGTTCACGGCGCCGTTGTTCCGGCAGTTATGCGCCGTCTGCATGAACGTATTCAATCCGTCGATATATGCATAGTCGATCGCATCCAGCGGCAGGTCGTCTTTCCTGTACTGTTCTCTCGTGTATTCGGTCATATAACGCAGCAGACGGTGGTATTTGTTCGCCGAGAGTTGCGTAAGGCGGATACCCACCTCCTTTTGCCGTTTGTCGCAGTATCCGGAAAACTCGGCAAGGAACATCCGCGAACTCGCTGCCGCATGTTCCAATCGGTGCTTGATGGCAAAGCAGTCAAGGGTCTTACCCTCCTTAATAAGGCTATCGTAGGCGGCGAGGATGTTTGTGCGGTAAGTAGCGAGAATCCCGTTGATCTGCGTAGAAACGGGGTCTCGCAACATGCAACGTTCCAAACGCTGGTTCCAATGCTCCGGTTCGATCCGGCACTGGGTATAAATCTCCGTCGACCGGCCGGAGGTCGTGATACGGGCATAGATCGGTGCTGTGCCTTTCTTCGTGAGTTTCGTCTTCTTGCAGAAGAAGACCACGCTGAATGTCGTGCGTTTCATAATGCTGCTTGGGTTTGGATGTGTTAAACGTATGCAGCATAGAGATTGTTGAGTGCAAAACGATGTAATTCAACGCATTGATCGAAAATCGTGACCTCTTTTCGGTTCGAGCGAAACAGGTCACGATTTAGGTCCGGGCAACCTGCTTTTTTATGCGCTCGAAGACATCGCCCAAAAAACGAAAAAACCTTACATATCGCTGATACATAAGGTTTTTTACTCGTTCTTGCTCCTCCTTTCAAAGAAGCCCGGAGCGGAAAACGGGACTCGGACCCGCGACCTCAACCTTGGCAAGGTTGCGCTCTACCAACTGAGCTATTTCCGCAAAATGTGCGATCTTCTTTCGGAGATTGCGTTTGCAAAGATAGACAAAAAAAACGGATTTCCAAATTCGGAGCGACAGAAGATCCGATTTTTCGTCATACTTGGCTGTACTTCGGACGTGGTGTGCTGGTAAAATGCAGACAGAGGTTTATTTTTGCTTGCGACTTATTCGCATCTTTGACTTCGTCGAAGATACTCTCGTTCGGCAATGTTCAAATAAATTTGACATTGCACTCGCTTATTCTCATCTTTGGCTGCACCGGAGATGCTCCCGCTCGGCAAAACACAAACTGCGTTTGCTTTTGCTCTCGCTTATCCGTATCTTTGCCGGAGCATGAACCGTATGATCGACATATTCTCAGCGTTGGGGTATCGGCTGGCGGCGTTCGGAAAGACGCCGGATACGGTGGAGGTCGTTCGCCGTGCCGCAGTCGAAAATCCGTGGTTTCTGCCGCAGGAGATCATCCGGGCCGTGAAGGCTATTCGCTGCGAGATGCTCGAACGGCAACGGCTCGAAGCGTGGGCGGGCGCATATCCTCCGGTGCGGACGCCGAAGCGGGTATTGGTGGTTATGGCCGGCAATATTCCGCTGGTCGGTTTTTTCGATCTGTTGTGCGTGCTCGCGAGCGGGCATGCGTGCAGGGTCAAACCTTCGAGTAAAGATACCGTTCTGATCGGTTATGTCGTTGATTTGCTGAGAACGATCGATCCGGCTATTCCTCTTCGGATGGCAGAGCAGGGTGAGCGACCGGATGCAGTCATCGCAACCGGAAGCGACAACGCGAACCGCTATTTTCGGATGCTGTTCGGCGGCATTCCGTCGTTGTTGCGCGGAAGCCGGCAGTCGATCGCGGTCTTGTCGGGCAGGGAGACGGCGGCGGAGCTGAGCGGCCTGGAAGAGGATATTTTCTCCTATTCGGGGCTGGGATGCCGCAACGTGTCGTTGCTGTTTCTGCCGCGCGGGTATCTGCCGGAGTTGCGTTGCACGGCGCTCAATGAAAAATATCGCCGCAATTATCTTCGGGAACGCGCCCTTCTGCGGATGCGCCGAATGCCGTTCGTCGACCTGGACGGGGCGGTATTGTGCGAAGATCGGTCGTTTCCGGCGGCGCTCAGCTGCATCCACTATACGTTTTACGACTCGCTTGCCGATGTGGAAGCGTGGTTGGCGGCCCATGACGATCGGTTGCAATGCGTCGTTTCGCAGTGTGTGCGGCACTCCCGCCGCATCGCTTTCGGGCGGGCGCAGCATCCCGGTTTGACCGATTATGCCGACGACGTGGATACGATGCGGTTTCTCGGTACGATCTGATCCGGAAAAACATCGTGAGAGGGCGATTCCGGATTATTTCCTAATCTTCGGCTACGCCTTAGATGCTTTCGCTCGGCAAATCGCAAACGAGTTTGCATTTGCCCTCACTTATGCGTATCTTTGGCTGCGCCGAAGATACTCCCGCTCGGCAATGTTCAAATAAATTTGACATTGCCCTCGCTTATTCGTATCTTTGCTATGGGATAAATCTTCGCCGAGGGCGGTTCGGTTCCGAGGCGGGCGAAATTTTTCCCGATCTTAAAGATTCAGAGAATATGTCGATGGTATTCAAATTCCGTATGTTGAGCGACGAAAACGATAATTTCGTCCGCGATCTCGAAGTGCCCTACGATATGACGTTGCGCGGTTTTCACGAATTCCTCGTGCGGATTCTCGGTTATGAAGCGTGCATGACTTCGTTCTTTACGGCCGACGGGCAATGGGAGCGATTGCAGGAATATACGCTGCTCGACATGGGAGACCCCGAAAGCATTCCGATGGAGGACGTATCGCTCGGTCAACTGCTTCACCACAACAGGGAACGATTGATCTATCTCTTCGATCAGTTGAACAACAGGGCCCTTTACCTCGAATTGACCGAAGCGAAGAAGCCCGAGCCGACGATGGAGTATCCGCGCGTGGCATTCGAACATGCTCCGGCTCCCGACCAGTACGATCCTGCGGCGAACGAGGACGACGGCTCGATCTTCGAGCAGATGATGGACGATTTCGGCGAATTCGAGGGCGACGACAGTTTGGACGATGAGTAGGTCGCAACTGATCGTGATCGTCGGCCCTACCGGAGCGGGAAAAACGGATCTGAGCGTCCGCATCGCCGGCCACTACGGCGCACCGATCCTTTCGACCGATTCCCGGCAGATTTACCGGGAGTTGCCGATCGGTACCGCACAACCTTCCTCCGATCAACTTCATGCCGTTGAGCATCATTTCATTGCGTCGCATAACATTACGCAGGGGTTCAATTGCGGCGCATTCGAATCGGCGGCATTGCAACTGCTCGAAACCCTCTTCCGGAGAGGTCGGCGGGTCGTCGCCGTCGGCGGGTCGGGACTCTACGTGCGGGCGTTGTGCGAAGGGATGGACGATCTGCCGCAGGCGGACGGGGCGCTTCGCAGGGAGTTGCTGCGGCAACTCGAAACCGAAGGGGTGGAGGCGCTGGCCGAACGGTTGAAGAGGCTCGATCCGGTTTATTACGGGGAGGTCGACTTGCGGAATCCCGCACGTGTGCTGCGTGCCGTAGAGGTCTGTCTGCAAACCGGCAGACCCTTTTCGTCGCAGCGTACCGGACTGCGCAAGCAACGCCCGTTCGACATCGTGAAGATCGGCGTGACGCTTCCGCGCGAGGAGCTGTACGCCCGCATCGACCGGCGGGTCGACGCCATGTTGGAGGCGGGGTTGGAGGAGGAGGCGCGGCGGATGTTGCCCTACCGCAGCCTCAATGCACTGCAAACGGTAGGGTATAGGGAGTTCTTCGATTATTTCGACGGAACGGTTACGCGCGACGAAGCCATAACGCTCATCAAACGCAATTCACGTCGGTATGCCAAACGGCAGCTCACATGGTTTCGCCGCGATGCGGAGATTCGGTGGTTCTCACCGTTCGATACGGAAGGCGTCATCGCCTGGATCGACGCCCAGAGCGGCGCGGGGGAGTACTAATTCGATGGTTTTGCCTGCGACATAGGCGGGCGACGCATACCAGTAGCCGTGGCGTCCCGCCCGCTCGCCCCAAGAGTTTTTCACCTTGTAATAGCTGTTTCCGAGCGAATCGACGGCCGTGCCGACGATGTGCATGACGTGGTCGTCGGTCGTGGCCTGCGTGTCGAACATCCGCTGGCGGAGCGGCTGGTCCACGACGATCTCCGGTGCGGGAAGCGTGATGCGTCCCTCCTGCTGCGGCAGCAGGGCGATGCCGGCCCGTCGACCGAAACCCCGCTCCGAGACATCGGCGTCCCATGCTGCCGTATAACCGGCCGCAAGAGCGCTGTCGAGCAGTCGCATCAGCGAGTCGAGCGGAATATTAAGTGTCGCGTGCGCCGCCCAGTTGTCGGGAATTTCCAGCACGAACCGTTCGAAAAAAGGGTGGTGGGTGAAGGAGGTCAACGCGATGTAGTCGTCCCGCCGGAAGCCGATCGAGTCGGCATAGGAAAACGGCGTGTAGGCAACCCCGTCGATTACGAAGCGGTCGGGACGCGCACCCAGCCGCCGATCGAGTTCTTCGTCGATCATCCGCTGCCAATGCTCCTTTTCATACAGTTTTTTGTCGACGATCCGCTTCGCCAGCCGCCGGATCGCCTTCGCCAGCGAGGCGTGGTCGTAGGTGCCGTCGGCCGCTCCGCCTTCGTAGAGGGATTGAGGCACGATGCCGTAGCGGTCGACCAGCCACAGCACGTCCTGAATTTCGCCGCCCTGGTCGAAAGCGACACGGCCGCGTGTGCGGACGTACTTGACGGCTTTTTCGAAGTAGGCATGGCGGACGACCCACATCTCCGAGAGATCGAGCGTGCACCGTCGGGTGCGGATCGCTTCGCTCTCGATGAGCGACACCCCGCCGAAGGCCCAGCAGGTTCCCGACTTCGCCTGATTCCGGACCGGCGTCGCGGGGGCCGTTGCGACGTCTGTGATCGGGTAGCGGGCGGCCGTGCCGGTTGCGGCGGAGGGAGGTGACGGGCAGAGGCCGCAGCCGGTCAGCAATGCGGCGAAAGCCGAACAGAGGAGTGCGCGTTTCATAATCCGAAGGCTTGTATCGGGACAAAGATAACTCTTTTCCCGGGAAAACGTCTTTCACTGCGGCAGGAGGGTGCGTCGGTCGCAGCGGATCGAAAACGGAGCGGCCTCCTTTGCCGGTTGTCCGACAGGGAGGCCGCTCCTGAATCGAGAACGAGTGAAAGAGCGTTATTTCTCGATGATCTCCACGTTGTTAGCCTCGTCGTAGGTCATGTTGTAGAAATCGTGCGTGTATCCTTTCCAAATATAGATCCGTTTGAGATGCGGATTGTTATCCAGGAAATAGTCGTTGCCGGGATACCGTTCCACTTCGCTCAGATCGATCTCCTCGAAGGCATTGCCGTTGGCTATGAAACGCCATAGTTTGTTGCAGCCGGCGAGTTTGATTTCGGTCAGGCCGTTGTCGTTGACGTAGAGGCGCTGCATGTTGCTGAATCCCGTGAAATCGAGCGACGGCGTTTCGTCGGCCTTCCGGTTGAAGATTCCCAAGGTGTGGATTTGCGTCTTGATCTTCTCGATCTGCGGACGCACCGAAAGGAAAACATCGTAGTTGCAGCCCAATTCCATGAGGTTGGGACAGGGCGAAAGATCCAGCGTCTTCAAATTGTTGCAGTTCTGTACATGGATACTCATCAGTTCGGTGTTTCCGCTGAGGTCGATCTCGGTCAGGTTGTCGGAGGTGTTGACATCCAAATGCCGCAAGTGCGGGAAGTTCTCGATACCTTTGGTGGAAGCCACCTGCCACCCTCCGGCGTCGAATCCGTAGGGTACGCCGTCCTCCGGCACGAGTTCGGCTTCGTAGGCGGATACCTTGCCGTCTTCGTTGGCATCCATTCCGTACATGATCGCCGAGATTTCGGCGGCCATGCGCAGCATCTCGTCTTCGATCAGGTCGAGCATGTTGGGACTTGCCGTTTGTCCGACGACGAACTTGCCGGTTTCATCCGGCGTGCTGATCTTCAACTCCGCATATCGGTCTTCGAAGAGATCGTTGGCACCCGCCCTGAGCTTGATGGCCGTATTGCCTTCGCCCGAAATGGAGGTTTTCTTGACCCACTGCTGCGAGGCCGCATCGTAGGATTCGAACCACGTGCCTTCGGGAACCGACACCGTCCATTTCTTCTCCGAAACGACACGCACTTCGCGCTCGCCGCTCCGGTAATCGAAAGTCAGTTCGTCCTTGCCGTCGTCGCTGACCATCAGTTTGACATCCTTTTCGAGGTTGACGGTCACCTGATGCTGTGCATTCAGGCCGCCGGTATCCTCGACGTAAAGAGCGACGGTCAGCGCTCCCTTTTGCAGTTTCTCGGGTGCGATCGTGCATTCGAAAAACGGCAGAGAGAGTTCTTCGCCGACCGTTTCGCCGCCGACGGTCAGTTTCACTGCGGAGACGTTGTTCTCCTTATCGTTGATACGCCCCTTGATCGTAAGCGGGAGGTTCGCATCGTAGGTCTCGCCTTCGAGCGGTTCGGTTATCTTGCAGGTCGGGGCCGTGTTCTCACCTTCGTCCTGCGTATTGTCGTCGCTGCATGCCGTAAAGGCGAACGACAGACACGCGGCTGCCAGAAACAGATATTTTTTCATCTTGCGCTGATGTTCGGGAGATGCGAAGTACTAATTCTGTAAGCAGCGTACCGGATAGGCGCGGTCGCACGATGTCCCTCTGCCGAAATCGGGTTCGTATTTGTAATTGGACACCCCTGTCGTTACTCCACCCGGACTGGAGGGATAGGTGACACCGTCGTAATGGGGTGTCCAAAACGAGACGTTGCTTCCGACCTCTCCGGGGCCGTAGTAAAAACCGTTTTTCCCCAGCAGGCAACCGCTCGGACGTATCGCGAACCCGTAGGTATCCATGCCGCCCTTGGTCAGTTGCGGGAAATCAGGGTCTTCCTTGATTGGCCAAACGTTCGCACGCAGATGTCCGCTGACATTGTAGACTGTCGAACCGTCCCAGTAGATCGCTGATTCGTTTTCGGGAATTCGATCGCGAACGTATTTGTACAGAACCTCCCATTCGGCCTCGCTCGGCACGTGCCAGCCGTCGGGACAGGGTCCTTGAATGCCGCTGGGAATGGCGTCGTTCTTCGAATCCATATTGCCGCCGGCGGCCGGCCAGTTGTAAAGAACGCCTTCGTTGCGATAGTTCTCGGTCGCTTTGGCGGCGGCTACGTCGTTGCCGTCGTAGTCGTAGACATAATAACAAGGCGTTTCGGCCGAATATTCGGAGGGCTTCATCACCTGCGGCAGGTAGGCGCAGTTCTCGGCGAACCAGATCTGTTCGCCGATCTTGACGGTCTTGTAGGTCTTGCCGTCACGCGTGTCGGTGAATTCGCGGAACTGACCGAGAATCACGACCGTTACCTCGTCCGTAGCGGTCTTGCCGTAGTTGTCGGTTACTTCCAGCGAGATCTTCACGTTCCCCGGCTCCTTCTGCTCGTCGGTGAGCGTGTATTCGAACGGAACCGTAGCGACCGATTCCACGGCCTTGTCGTTGATCTTCAACACGGCTTTGGCGATCGTGCCGTCCTCGTCGCTGCCCGTACCCTTCACGACGATGGCATCGGTCGGTTCGAACGAAGCGCCGTCGGCCGGTTCGTCGATCGAGCAGACGGGGGCTGCGTTTTTGTCGACGAGCGTGACGGTAACCATATCCTTGGCGACCAGACCGCGGCTGTTCTCCACTTCGAGTATAATAACATAGGTGTCGACAGGGTAGGTGGCCGCCGGTACGGTGTACTCGAAGGGAAGTGCGGTCACGTCGGGAATCACGTCGTCGTTGATCTTCAACGCTACTTTGGAGATTTCTCCCGAAACGGCTTCGCCTTCGCCTTTGATCGTAAACGGTCCGAATGCGTTCAGTTCATCGCCGTGGGCCGGTGCTGTAATCTTGCACACGGGCGCTTCGGACTGATCCTGAATCGCCACCGAAATTTCGTCGGTTGCCGTATTGCCGCCGTCGTCTTCGACGGCCAGCTTGATCTTCATGACTCCTTCTTTGAGATCGCTGGCGGGAATCGTGTATTCGAACGGTACTTTGGTGACATCCGCAACAGCTTTTCCGTCGACCGTCAATGCGACTTTTACGATGCTGCCGTCGCTGTCGGAGGCTGTACCTTTGATGACGAGATCTTCATACAGATCGAGAATCGCCCCGTCCTCAGGAGCGGTTATCGAACATTCGGGCGGGTTCGAATTCCCCCCCCCCTTCGTCCGAAGAGCAACTGTAACCGATCGACAGCGCCGTCAACATGAATGGCAGTAAAAATCTTTTCATACGTCTGAAATTTTAAAATTAAACTTACTCGAAAAGAGATTCGATTTATCTGTTAATTGCACGTTTTAATTACAATCTGTAAGCATCAAGTCCGTTTTCCCCTCTTTCGGAGGTCTCTTTGTTTCGAAATATGCCATTTAACATGGCAACAAGATAGCGGAAAAAGTTCGAATGACCAAATATTCCGATAGTTTATTTTTCTATTTCGAAAGCAATGCAACCGTTGAATCTCTCCGTTCAACCTGCTTTTTATATTATATATTGTTGTAAATTATAATGTTATATTCTCAGATATGACTCCGGAGTATTCCGTGGCGCCTCGTCGCTGCTTCGTTATCGTATTTTAACAGAATCGAAACTTACGGATCGTAGTATTTAGCCGTTTTAAATTCCCGTTTTCGGAGGAAAAATCCCGAAAAATCGGGATGGATTTCCGTTTTGTAATCCTCGTTATTTTAAATTATAATTTAATTTTCTTATTCCGGCAATTTTGCATGATGTAAATTCCGACGAAACAGGAATGTGGGCGAGGTTCGGATCGTCCGGAAATCGTTTTTCCATCCGAATCGTGTCGAAAAGGGCGTTTCCTCTTGTCGTTTTCGGGAAATCTTTCCGTATCTTTGTTCGGCAGGGCAGTCAGCCGCCGCCGAAACGAGCCGGTCGCAGGATGGTACGCAACCGCTTCCGCCCGGTTCGTCGGACGACTTTCCGCCGGACATGAAAATCGTTGTTGGAAATGAAGATCGGAATCTATCTCGCCGCAGGTATCGCCGCATTGTCGGTCGCAGCCTGCACCCCGAAGACGACCGGAACGCCGGAAACCAATCCGGCGTTGGAGACCATTTTTTCGCGCACGAGCATCCGTACCTATCAGGACAGGACCGTCGAGCCGCAGAAGATCGAACTGCTGCTGCGCGCCGCCATGTCGGCCCCTTCGGGAAAGGATCAGCGGCCGTGGGAGTTCGTCGTCGTGAACGAACGGCCGATTCTCGATTCGCTGGCCGCAGCGCTGCCTTATGCCAAGATGTTGGCTCAGGCGCCGTGCGCCGTGATCGTGTGCGGAAGTCCGGCCCGTTCCTCTTATTGGTATCTGGACTGCTCGGCTGCGGCCGAGAATATCCTGCTGGCCGCCCATTCGCTCGGGCTGGGCGGCGTATGGACGGCGGCCTATCCCTATGCCGAACGGATGGAGGCCGTCCGTTCGAATCTCGCCCTGCCGGAGGGAATCCTGCCCCTGTGCGTCATTCCGATCGGTTATCCGGCTGCCGTCGGAGAACCGAAACGGAAGTTCGACGCCGGACGGATTCATTACAACGGGTGGTAGGGCTTCCTGTTGCCGCGACCGTCGCCGGAATCCGATGCAGAATCTCCTGCGTCGAGCCGAACGAGCACGGTGCGTTTTCTTGCAGAATAGAATATTAATTCGTACTTTTGCCCTGCCTTTCGGACGAAAGGAGGCTGCTCGGATGGTGGAATCGGTAGACACGCCGGACTTAAAATCCTGTGGCCAGTAATGGCCGTGCCGGTTCGATCCCGGCTCCGAGTACGAAACAGGCCGTCGACATCGTCGACGGCCTGTTCTTTATTATATGAAATCTCCCTCGTCTCGACCGTTCCGCAATTTGCCGGCCGTACGGCGACACGACCATCTCTTTGCACCGATCGAAAGCCTCGCGTCGCTTGGTTTCGGCGAGAATCGGATCACGAACACGGACCTTTCGAAACCGGCCGATCCTGCATTGAAGAAAGTGATCGTCGATCCGGGCTACGAATTCGAGCTGGTGACGACGCTGTTCAAGAATCGTCCCGATGTCAGCATCGTAACCGAGTAGGGGATCGTCCGGAATCCGCACGAGAGACGAAGAGGGGTGTCTGCAAAATCGGAAGCCCCTTTTCGTTTTGCCTCGAACAGGGAATGAAAGCGTGTCCGACGACGGGAAATCGGTGAAATTGTTCCGATATTTTTTCATATTCTGCAAGAAAGCATTATATTTGCACTGTTGATTCGCGAAACCGGTCATCCGACCGGATTTTTTACCATTTTAGATTTTATTATCAGACAATTTATGCAGGATTTTAATGCACTCGAAGGCAAGAGCCTCGCCGAATTACGCGAGATCGGCAGGGCCTTGGGAGTCGGGAACGTAATGTTGAAGAAAAAGGAGTTGCTCGAACAGATCAGGGCGGTCGCCCTCGTCGCCGGGCAGCATAGCGATACCGAGCCGAACGCCGTGCCGGCGGAAGAACCCAAGCGTCGCGGACGCCGTCCCCGGATGTCGGGAGTGAAGGTCGAGGGCCGTTCGCCGGCCGAAGGCCCCGAAGTTCCGGCCGAGACGGAGACGACGGTCGCCGTTGCACCCGTGGCCGAGGAACAGCCGGTCGAGGCGGCGGCCGTCCCCAAGCGCAGAGGCCGTAAGCCGAAAAGCGCCGAGGAACCGGCCGAACCGGTCGCCGGGACGGGCGCCGTCGCCGAACAGTCCGTTACGGAGGTCGCCGCGCCCCGCGTGCGCGAAGAGCGTGCGGAGGTGATTACCAAGGACGATTTCGTCGGCGAAATCGAGGGCGAAGGCGTCCTCGAAATCATGCCCGACGGATACGGATTCCTCCGTTCGGCCGACTACAATTACCTCAATTCGCCCGACGACATCTATGTGTCGCCTTCGCAGATCAAGCTCTTCGGCCTCAAACCGGGCGATACGGTGAGCGGTTCGATCCGCCCGCCCAAGGAGGGAGAGAAATATTTCCCGCTGACGAAGGTGGCCGAGATCAACGGCCTCGATCCCGAATTCATCCGCGACCGCGTGCAGTTCGAGTTCATGACACCGCTCTTTCCGAGCGAGAAGTTCTGCCTGACGGGCAAGGGGCACAACAGCCTTTCGAACCGCGTGATCGATCTCTTCTCGCCGATCGGAAAAGGGCAGCGCGGTCTGATCGTCGCACAGCCCAAGACGGGTAAGACGATGCTCATGCAGTCGCTCATCAACGCCATCGCCGACAACCATCCCGAAGTCTATATCATCGTGCTGCTCATCGACGAGCGTCCCGAGGAGGTGACCGAAATGGCCCGCAACGCCAAGGCCGAAGTCGTGGCTTCGACCTTCGACGAACAGGCTTCGCGCCATGTCAAGGTGGCCGAAATGGTGCTGGAAAAAGCGAAGCGCATGGTCGAATGCGGTCACGACGTGGTGATTTTCCTGGACTCGATCACCCGTCTGGCACGTGCCTACAACTCGGTGCAGCCGGCTTCGGGCAAGGTGCTTTCGGGCGGTGTGGACGCCAATGCGCTGCACAAGCCCAAGCGTTTCTTCGGCGCGGCGCGCAATACGGAGGAGAAGGGGTCGCTTACGATCGTCGCCACGGCGCTCATCGACACCGGTTCGAAGATGGACGAAGTGATCTTCGAGGAGTTCAAGGGCACGGGTAACATGGAGCTGCAACTCGACCGCAAACTGGCCGACAAGCGTATCTATCCGGCCGTGAACGTGATGGCTTCGGGCACACGGCGCGAGGATCTGCTGTTGCAGCGCGAAGTGATGTCGCGCACGTGGGTTCTGCGCAAGTACCTGTCGGACATGACCACGGTCGAGGCGATGGAGTTCCTGGAGAAACAGATGAACATGACCGCTTCGAACGAGGAGTTTCTGGCTACGATGAACCAATAAACAACGATACGATGAAGAGATTTTGGTTATTCGTCCTCTGCGCCGGCTCTCTGCAAACCGCCTTGGGATGGGGACAGAAGGGACACGATGTGACGGCTTACATCACCGAATGCAACCTGACGCCCGAAGCGGCGCAGGAGATCGACCGGGTATTGGACGGTCATTCGCCGGTCTATTACGCCAATTGGCTGGATTCCGCCAGCCACACGCCCGAGTACGCCTATACGCGAACATGGCACTATGCCAACATCGACGAAGGGTATACCTACGACACGATGCCCAAAGAGCCTGCCGGCGATGTGGTGACGGCCGTGAACGACCTGGTCGCCGAACTCAAAAGCAAGGAGCTCTCCGCCGAGAAAGAGGCCGAAGCGTTGAAGATGCTGATCCATCTGGTCGGGGACATGCACTGCCCGATGCACTCGGGCCACCGCAGCGACCGTGGCGGCAATACGATTCCGGTTACCTTCTTCGGCAAGCCGGCGAATCTGCACTCGATCTGGGATACGTCGCTGCCCGAAGCCGCTCACAAATGGAGTTACACTGAGTGGCAGAATCAGATAGACCGGTTGTCGGACGACGAGGCGACGCTCATCGAGAGCGGTACGCCGAAAGAGTGGTTCATGGAGACGGCCGAGCTGTGCAAGGGAATCTACGAGGCGACGCCCGAAGGGACGAACGTGTCCTATGATTATATAGACCGGTTCACGACGCTTATCGAACAGCAGTTCGTCAAGGGCGGTCACCGGTTGGCCAAACTGCTCAACGAGATTTACGAATAACGGTTTTCTCCGTCAAACGCAGGGCGGCTCGCTGTACAAGCGGGCCGCCCTGTCGTTTCGGAATGCGTGGCTATACTTCCAGATCGACGTCGAACTGCTCGTGCCAGGGCAATCCCTGCTCGCCCAACTCGGCGAGGAATGGATCGGGATCGAACTCCTCGACGTTGAAGACGCCGGCGCCGCGCCACAATCCCTTGGCCCACATCGACGCGCCCAGCGCCGCCGGAACACCCGTCGTGAAGCTCACGGCCTGCGTGCCGGTCTCCTTGAAGGCCTGCTCGTGGTCGCAGTTGTTGTAGATATAATACGTGCGTTCCTTGCCATCCTTCACGCCCCGGATGCGACAGCCGATCGAGGTCTGGCCGTGATAGTTGGCTCCCAGCGATTTGGGATCGGGCAGTACGGCTTTGAGGAACTGGATCGGGACGATCTCCACGCCGTTGTACATGATCGGATCGATACGCGCCATGCCGATGTTCTGAATGACGCGCAGGTGGGTGAGGTATTCCTGCCCGAAGGTCATCCAGAAGCGGGCGCGGCGGATCGTGGGGAAGTTCTTGACGAGCGACTCCAACTCCTCGTGGTAGATGACGTAGGATTCGCGCTCGCCGATACCGGGATAATGCAGTCCCTTGTGAATTTCGTGCGGCTCGGTCGTGACCCATTTGCCGTTTTCGTAATAACGTCCTTTCTGCGTTACTTCGCGGATATTGATTTCGGGGTTGAAATTGGTGGCGAAGGCCATGCCGTGGTTTCCGGCGTTGCAGTCCACGATGTCGAGGTAGTGGATCTCGTCGAAATGGTGCTTGGCGGCATAGGCGGTGAAGATCGCCGTCACGCCCGGATCGAACCCGCAGCCGAGAATCGCCGTGAGTCCCTTTTCGCGGAAACGATCCTGATAGGCCCACTGCCACGAATATTCGAAATGCGCTTCGTCCCGTGGCTCGTAGTTGGCCGTATCGAGGTAATTGACGCCGCATTCCAGGCAGGCGTCCATGATCGTGAGATCCTGATAGGGAAGGGCCACGTTGATGACGATATCGGGACGGAAGGCGCGGAAGAGTTCGCACAATTCGGGAACGCTGTCGGCATCGACCTGAGCGGTCTTTACGCGGCCGCCGCCGATCGCCGCCGCAACGGCGTCGCACTTCGACTTGGTGCGGCTGGCCAGCATCACGTCCGAAAAGATTGGATTGGCCGCCACCTTCTGCGTTACGACCGTACCGACGCCGCCTGCGCCGATGATCAAAGCTCTACACATATAATTTATAGGTTTTGAAATGATTTCTTGCTTTCAGCAATACAAAAATATCGTTTTATTTTGGTAAAACAAAAATATTCTCTACATTTGCACCACCAAATCGGAAGAAGACCGTTTCAACCGTTTGGCAAGTGTTGAATCCGTAGCTCAGCTGGTAGAGCACAACACTTTTAATGTTGGGGTCCCGGGTTCGAGCCCCGGCGGGTTCACCGAAAAGCCGTCTCGAAAGAGATGGCTTTTTTTGTCGTTCGGCCTGTCCGGACGTTCCTTCGGTCGAAACGTCGCCCCGTCCCATACGATCTTCGCATCGCAGGAGAGCGGAAAATCCCCATTTGTGGGTATTTGGCGCACGGTGAAAAGTCGCTATCTTTGCAACGAACGAAAGGATATTCCATTATGCACAGGCTCGGGAAATATACGGCTTCGGACAGGATGAGCGATCTGGTATGCGGCAATTACCATATCCTGCTCATCATGAGCCGGTTCGGTATCGCTTTGGGGTTCGGCGACCGCACGGTGGACGAAGTGTGTTGCCAGAGCGGCGTCGACACGGCGACGTTCCTTGCCGTGGTCAATCTGCTCTACGACGAAGGCACGACGACCGTCGATTGCCGGAACGTCTCCCTCGAAGCGTTTTTGCGCTATCTGCACAATTCGCACGACTATTTCCTGCAATACCGTCTGCCGGACATCCGCTGCAAACTGAGCGAGGCTGTCGCCTGCGGCCGCGACGGGATTGCGGAGGCGATCATCCGGTTCTTCGACGACTATGCGGCCGAGGTACACAAACACATGATGTACGAGGAGGAGACGGTTTTTCCCTACGTGCGCCAGTTGCTTACGGGCGAATGTCCCGCGGGATACGACATCGAAACCTTCCACCGCCAGCACGATCAGATCGAAGCCAAACTGACGGAACTGAAAAACATACTGATCAAATACTATCCCGCTTCGGAGAGCTGCGGCAAGGAGATGAACGGCGTGTTGTTCGACATCTTTCTCTGCGAATCCGAGCTGGCCTCCCATAACGACCTTGAAAACAGGCTGTTCATTCCGGCTGTTGCGGAGGTGGAACGTAAAATCCGCGACGCACGATGAGCACTTTCCTGAAAATCGTCCTGGTCGAGCCGTCGCTGATTCTGCGCAGCGGTATGAGTTATGTCCTTCGACGGTTGACGACATTCGACGTGCAGGTCGTCGAGACGGGGGAGCCTGAACAGTTGGAGGAACTGATCGCCGAAGCGGCTCCCGATGTGTTGATTATCAATCCGTCGCTGACAGACGAGGAGATGCTCCGGGAATTGCAGCAGAAGTCGTTGCGGTTGATCGCGTTCCAGAGTGCCTTGGCCGATGCCCGCCTGATGCAGCGTTTCGATGCCGTCGTGTCGATCTACGACACGGCCGAGCAGATCAAGGAAAAACTCCGTTCGGTCTGCAATTCGCGCGACGGGGAGGCTTCGCAGGAGTTGCTGAGCGCACGCGAAAAGGAAATTATCGTCGGGGTGGTGATGGGTTTGACCAACAAGCAGATCGCCGAGCGCCTGTTTATTTCGGCGCATACGGTCATCACGCACCGGCGCAATATTGCGGCCAAATTGCAGATACATTCGCCGGCGGGCCTGACCATCTATGCGATCGTCAACAAACTGGTCGAGCTGAACGATGTGAAAAATACGATTTACAGCAACGAAGAACAATAACTGCCGTTATTTTTTGAATTTTGTTAAGTGGCGCTTCGCCCGGGTTCGCCCGGGCGTTGTCGTCTCCGGCCATGCGGTTCCGGCATGTGCTGCGAAAGAATATTTTGTACTATCTTTGCGGAAAATTTAAGCACGTAACCGATGGATTTCATACTCGAAGAGCGGGTGGAGAAGGCCCGCGATCTGTTTCGGCAGGGATACAATTGCTCGCAGTCCGTGTTTTTGGCCTACAACGACCTGCTGGGGGTAGAATCGACACTCGCTGCGACGATCTCGGGGCCGCTGGGAGGAGGCATGGGACGGCTGCGGGAGGTGTGCGGGGCTGTGAGCGGCATGTCGCTCATCGCCGGTTTCCTCGCACCCTGCCCCGATCCGGCCGTCCGGCAGGCCAAAGCCGCGACCTACGCGCTCGTACAGGAGTTCGCCGAGCGGTTCCGCGCCGAGAACGGTGCGATCGTCTGCCGCGAACTGCTGGGGCTCGCCTGCCGCAAGGAGGAACCCGTGCCTGCGGAACGGACGGCCGAATATTACAAAAAGCGCCCCTGCGTCGAACTCGTCGCTTGTGCGGCCCGTATTGTGGGGGAGTACCTGCAACGGCAGAACGCTGCGCCGGAAGAGTAGCTGCGGGCGCATGCTTTACCCCGGGAGCTCACGACCGACCGCATCGGCCGTAGTTCCGCGATACGTCACGGATTCAGCAGCGATTTCCAGTCTGCCGGCGAGAGCGGCGTGTATTCCGCCGGGAAATCGCGCGATTCAAAACGCCCGTCGCGCCATGTTTCTACCTTTACGCCGAGCAGATAGGTCGAGTCGTTGTCCGAACAATAGGAGAACTCCCGATCTGTCTTTCGACACCGGATCGAATCGTAGTCACACGGAAACAGCTCCTGAAAACCGCGACAATCGATCATGCCGTATTTCCCGTTCCGCCGCACGATGTATCGCTCGGTGATTTCACAGGGCCATATCGTGTCGTAGACTGCGGGAATAAGCGTCTTGCCGTCGGCCGCGACGAAACCCCACTTCCCGTCCTGACGGGCAAGGTATCCGAACCGGTTCATCGGCGTCAATCCGTCGATATGCACATAGAGACCTGCGTGTTTTTCGAACTCGCCGAACCAATTCGCCCAAATCGTGTCCCGCATGATCAGCGTGTCGTAGCGGGCCGGGACGAATACATTGCGGCGCCCGTCGATTACGCCTTGTTTTCCCTGCTCGTTACGGTAGAGATGGAAATTGCGACATTGCGCCCGTATCCCGAATACGGAGCATAAAATCAAGAAGGCAGCGATCGATCGTTTCATAACGAAAACGTTTGTCCAAAGATACGAATAGGCGAGGGCAATGTCAAATTTATTCGAACGTTGCCGAACGGGAGTATCTAAGGCGTCAGCCAAAGATACGAAAATCGAGTGCGGAAGCAAGCGTCGGCCGAGCGGGAGTCTCAACGGCGCAAACCAAAGATAATGAATTAAGGAGAGAATCCTCGAAAGATTCTCTCCTTATTCGATGGAGTTTCAAATCCGGTTACTCCACCTCGATCAGCGCGGCGTCGGTCTGTACGTTGTCGCCGGTTTTCACCAGAATCTGCTTCACCGTTCCGGCGTAATCGGATACGATGGAGTTTTCCATCTTCATCGCTTCGAGCACGGCGATCTCCTGACCGGCCTTGACGCTGTCGCCGACTTTGACCTTGATCTCCAGAATACGGCCCGGCAGCGGTGCGTTGACCGTATTGCCCGTGATCGGCTGTCCGACGGGGGCCTCCTCGGCCTTCGTCTCCGCTTTCGGCGCTTCGGCGGCCTTCTTCGCCTCGTATGCCTTCACCTTCACTCCCGTCAGATAGGTTTTCGCCACCATCGGGAACAATTCGAGCAGCAGCACCTCCTTTTCGTTCTCGGCGAGTTTCACCCCTCCGGCTTCGGGCAGTTCGGGATTGGGCTGCATCTGGTATTTCGAGGTGTCGTAAGGCGTCTCCTCACGCACGCCGGCGATTTTCAGCCGGAATTCGGGGTCGATCGCAACGGGGGTCTTGCCGTATTCGCCCTTGACGAGCCCCACGAACTGCGAACTCTTGGTCGTATACATCGGCCGGCCGGCCTTCTCGTCCATCGCGCAGGCGACGGCCTGAGCGCCGACGATCTGCGACGTGGGGGTTACCAGCGGCGGCAGTCCGGCCGCCAGACGCACCGTGGGGATCAGCTCCATGGCTCGGGGCAGAATCTCCTCGGCTTTGAGCTGTTTGAGCTGCGCCACCATGTTGGAGTACATGCCGCCGGGAATTTCGGCGTTCTTCACCAGCTCGTTGGGAGCGGGGAATCCGAAATGGGCTTCGATCCTGTGGCAGGCCGCCAGCAGCGCCGCTTCGTCGCCGGCCTTGGCCGCAGCGATCGCCTTGTCGAATTCGGCGTCGATCTCGGCGGGCAGGGTGTCGGTCAGCGGGTCGAAGGCTTTCGGTGCGGGCTTTTCCGCTCCGAAAACCGAAAGTTCCAGTTCGCGGCGGATCTCTTTCAGTTCGCCGTTGATCTTCGCTACGGCCTCCATGTTGGCCTGCAATTCGATGCCTAACTTCTTGCAGAAGACGTAGATCAACTCGATGGCCGGCGCACCCGTGCCTTCGGCGAAGTACCAGCAGTTGGTGTCGACGATGTCGGCTCCGGCCAGAATGGCGCTCAGGACCGATGCCAGACCGTAACCCGGCGTGCAGTGGGTGTGGAAATCGATCGGTACGTCGACGTGCTGTTTGAGCAGCTTGACCAGCCCGCTCACGCGCATCGGCGGAATCAGGCCCGACATGTCCTTGATCGTAATCATGTCGGCGCCGAGTGCTGCCATCTGTTCCGCCTTGTCGAGGAAGTAGGCGTCGGTAAAGACCGGACGGGGTTTCTTCTTCCCCGTGAGTCGCGCGAAGAATCCCGGTTCGGGGTATTTCGGATCGACCGTATAGCAGACCGCGCAATCGGCGATGCCGCCGTACTGCTTGACGTATTTGATGGTCGATTTCACGTTGTTCACGTCGTTCAGTGCATCGAAGATACGCATGATACCCAGGCCGCTCTGGATGGCATTGCGGCAGAATCCGTCGATGATCTGGTCGGTATAGGGGGCATACCCGAAGAGGTTGCGGCCGCGCGAGAGCGCGGTCAGTTTCGATACGCCGCCCACGGCTTTGTGGATCGTTTCGAGCCGCGTCCACGGGTTTTCGTTCAGATACCGCATCACCGAATCGGGCACGGCGCCGCCCCATACTTCCATCGCGTAGAAATTCGCGTCCTTGTAGTAGGGTAGGCATCGATCGATTTGCGCCTGCGTCATACGCGTCGCGAACGAAGACTGCTGTCCGTCGCGCAGCGTCAGATCCCGGATCTTGAGAGTTTTTGCCATAATTAAACGATAAAGTTAATTTTGATGAATTTATGTGTCGTGATCGATTTACTGTTATTTTTATAACAAATGTAGCCAATTTCTTTTAATAAACAAATAAAACCTCGAAAAAGATAACACGGTCTCCGATTTTTCCGTATTTCCTCTGCAATCCGTAATCACCGGCAGGTTCCGACTTCGTTCCGGTATGGCGGAAACGCGGATTTTTTTACTAACTTTGCTCTTTTGGAGCGAAGGGTGCTCCGCCCGAACTAAAAAAACGCCTCATGACCCCAGCAGCAGTCATCCTCACGGTCGCCGTCTACATCGCCGTCCTGTTCGTCGTCGCCTACCTTTCGGGCCGCAAGGCCGACAACGCCGGTTTCTTCACGGGCAACCGCCGCACTCCATGGTATATGGCCGCTCTGGCCATGATCGGCGCAGCCATATCGGGCGTGACCTTCATTTCGGTGCCCGGATCGGTGGCCGCCGACTCCTTCTCCTACATGCAGATGGTGTTGGGATTCACGGTAGGGCAGATGGTCGTCGCCTTCGTGCTGATCCCGCTCTTCTATAAGATGAAAGTGGTGTCGCTCTACGAGTATCTCGACGACCGGTTCGGCGTGGGCTCCCACCGCACGGGGGCCTGGTTCTTCTTTATCTCCAAATCGCTCGGCGCCGCACTGCGCGTCTATGTCGTCTGCGCCGTCATGCAGCTGCTCGTCTTCGACCACTACGGACTGCCGTTCTGGGTCAACATGGCCGTCACGATGTTCTTCGTCTGGCTCTATACGCAGCAGGGCGGCGTCAAGTCGCTGATCTGGACCGACACGCTCAAAACGGTCTGCCTGGTCGGAAGCGTCGTGCTCTGCATCGTATTCATCGTGCGGGAACTGGGATTGACGTTCCCTGCGGCGCTCGAAGCCGTGCGGCAAAGCCCCTACTCGCAGGTTTTCTTCTTCGACGATCCCCGTTCGGCGCACTATTTCTGGAAGATGTTCTGGGCCGGCGTCTTCACGCTCATCGCCATGACGGGGCTCGACCAGGACATGATGCAGCGCAATCTGAGCTGCGCCTCGCCGCGCGATTCGCAGAAAAACATCGTGCTGACGGCACTCAGTCAGATGGTGGTCATCTACCTCTTCCTGATGCTGGGCGTCTTCCTCTACCTCTATATGGATGCCAATGCCCTTTCGATGCCCGAAAAGAGCGACCAGGTCTTCTCGCTCGTCGCCGTCGGCGGCGGTCTGCCGGCGGCCGTCGGCATCCTGTTCGTCGTGGGACTGATTTCGAGCACCTATTCGGCGGCGGGTTCGGCGCTCACGGCGCTCACCACCTCCTTTACGGTCGATATCTTGGAGGGTACGCGCCGTTACGACGAACGCCGGCTGACCCGCGTCCGCCGGCGGGTGCACGTGGGCATGGCCGTGCTCATGGGGTTGTTGATCCTCTGTTTCGAGGCCTTCGGCAACGACAGCGTCATCAACCTCGTCTACAAGGTGGCGAGCTACACCTATGGCCCGATTCTGGGAATGTTCGCCTTCGGCATGTTCACCCGTTGTCGGGTGCGCGACCGTTGGGTACCGTTCGTGGCCGTAGCGGCGCCGCTGCTGAGCGCATCGCTGCAATATGCGGCCCGCGTGTGGTGGAGTTACCATATCGGTTTCGAATTGTTGATTTACAACGCCCTGTTCACCATGCTGGGCATGTTGCTGCTGGTTCGTAAAAAATGATGAAAAACAGACTCCTTATCCTCTTCCTGCCGCTGCTGCTGTCGGTCGTTCCGGCTGCGGCCAAAGGCCTCTCGGCCGAAAAGCGGAAGGAGATTTCGCAGATGCTCACCCGCATCCTCGACCGCGAGGTGGCGGGCTGCAAGACGAACGTCACACAGGTCGTCGACGCAGGCAACCGCCTGACGCTCTACGCCTCGATCGGCATGTCCTACTATCCCTTCCGCGAGCGGAGCGTGGCGGCGATCTACGACTCGATCCGCAGCCTGCTGCCCGCCTCGCTCGCCCGTCGGCGCTTGTCGCTCGTGACGGACAAGCACCCGATCGAGGAGCTGATTCCGCAGATCTACCGCAGCGGCAGCCGGGGCAAGACCTTCACCAACCGTTCGGACCGTCCGCTGGTGACCCGCCTGTCGTCGCCCGTGAAACCGACGCACGGACTCGCGGGGCGCCACATAGCGATGTGGCAGAGCCACGGCCGCTATTTCGATCAGGAGGAGAACCGCTGGCGCTGGCAGCGTTCGCGGCTGTGGGAGACCTGCGAAGACCTCTACACGCAAAGTTACGTGCTGCCTTATCTGGTGCCGATGCTCGAACGGGCGGGTGCCAACGTGCTGTTGCCGCGCGAACGCGACGTGCAGACCGAGGAGGCGATCGCCGACAACGATGCGGGCGTGGACGAAGGATCGTCCTACGTCGAATTCACCGGCGACCGCCGCTGGTTCGACGCGGGAACGGGATTCGCACACCGGCGCGAGGTCTACGTCGAGTGCCAGAACCCCTTTGCGGAGGGGACGGCACGCGGCGTGCAGACCGTAACCGACGGCCGCGAGAGCCGTGCCGAATGGAGCGCCGACCTGCCCGCGAGCGGCGAATATGCAGTCTACGTCTCCTACAAGACGGTCGAACGCAGTTCGGAGGATGCCCTCTACACGGTGCGCCATCTGGGTGGCGAGAGCCGTTTCGCGGTCAATCAGACCATGGGCGGCGGCACATGGATCTATCTGGGGACATTCCGCTTCGCGGCGGGACAAAATCCTGCGTTGGTCACGCTGAGCAACCGCTCGTCGAAAAAGAACCGCGTCGTGACGGCCGACGCCGTGAAGATCGGCGGCGGCATGGGCAACGTCGCCCGCACGCCTGCTGCGGAGTTCCGCACGCAGGATACCGACTATTTCTGCGAGCCGAGCGGTTATCCCCGTTTCTGCGAGGGCGCCCGCTATTGGCTGCAATGGGCGGGATTTCCCGAAACGGTCTACCGCCAGAAGGAAGGGCTCGACGACTACAAGGAGGATTACATGTCGCGCGCCCACTGGGTCAACGCGCTCATGGGCGGCTCCGAACGGCTGCCCGACGAAGAGGGTCTGAACATTCCCGTCGACATGGCGCTGGCCTTCCACTCCGACGCCGGCGTGCGCCGCAACGACGAGACGATCGGCACGCTGGGCATCTACTTCACACAGGAGAACGGCGGCCGCTTCGAAGGGGGTGCCAGCCGCTACCTGTCGCGTGACCTGACCGATCTGGTGATGAGTCAGATCGTCGGCGACATCCGCGCCACCTACGAACCCGAATGGCGCCGGCGCGGATTGTGGAATCGCTCCTACTACGAAGCGCGCGTTCCTGCGGCGCCGACGATGCTGCTCGAACTGCTGTCGCACCAAAATTTCGCCGACATGCGTTACGGAAGCGATCCGCGCTTCAAATTCCTCGTGTCGCGTGCGATCTACAAGGCGATCCTGCGCCACGTCAGCTTCCAGTACGGCCGTCCCTGCGTCGTCCAGCCTCTGCCCGTCGAAGGATTTTCGGCCGTCTTCGCCGAACGCGACGACGAAGTGCGGCTGCAATGGCACGGCGTGGAGGATCCGCTCGAAGCGAGCGCTTCGCCGACGGGATATGTTCTCTACACCCGTATCGGCGACGGCGATTTCGACAACGGCGTGCCGGTCGACGGGACATCGACCGTCGTGCGACAGGAGCCGGGCGTAATTTACAGCTACCGCGTCACGGCGACCAACGCCGGCGGCGAGAGTTTTCCGAGCGAAACGCTCTCGGCGGCATGGGTGCCCGAACCGAAGGGGCGCGTGCTGGTGGTCAACGGTTTCGACCGCGTGAGCGCGCCGCTGAGCATCCAGGGCGATTCGCTGGCGGGTTTCTACCGCAGACTGGACAGCGGGGTAGCCGATCGGCACGACATTTCGTTCATCGGCGAACAGCGGGTGTTCGACCGGCGTTTCACCGAGGCGGAGAACGACGAAGAGGCGCTCGGATCGTGTTACAGCGATTACGCCACGCAGGTCATAGGCGGCAATACGTTCGACTATCCGCGTTTGCACGGCGCATCGATCGTGCGGGCGGGCTACTCCTTCTGTTCCGCTTCGGCCGCGGCGCTGGCTGAGGGGGAGGTGAAGACCGACGACTACTTCTTCATGGATGTGATTTTCGGCAAACAACGCTCCGTCGAAATGGGGCGCGGCACGAGCGGCGTCGAGTTCCGCGTCTTTCCCGAGGGGTTGCGGCGTGCACTCGGCGAGTTCACCGCTTCGGGTCGTTCGCTCTTCGTGTCGGGCAGTTTCATCGCCACCGATCCGTGGCGGTCGCCTGCGTCGACGGATGAAGAGCGGGCATTCGTGAAGTCGGTTCTTCGGTACGATTATCGCGGGGGACAGGCTTCGCGCCGGGGCGAGGCGCGCATCGTGGCTTCGCCGGCCCGCATGGATCGCGAACGGTTCTATTTCAACACCGAACCGTGCCGCGACTTCTATCCCGTCGAGGCTCCCGACGCGCTGCGTCCGGTCGGGGGTGGGTTCACCGTCATGCGGTACGACGACGGCGACCAGACCGCCGCCGTGGGCTACACGGGCGACTACCGTTCGCTGGCGATGGGATTCCCGTTCGAGGCGATCGTCGACGAGGGGCAGCGCGACCGGCTGATGCAGCAGATCATGAATTTTCTAGAACCGCGCAAATAGTATGTTTACAACAAATTAAATAGTATTACCTGTTATGTCACTCGAACAACAAATCTCGAAGGGTATCATGGAGGCCATGAAGGCCAAGGAGTCCGTGCGTCTGCAAACGCTGCGCAACATCAAGAAGTACATCATCGAGGCGAAAACCGCCGGTACGGAGATCGCCGAACTGCCCGACGCCGACGTGGTGAAGATCATCGCCAAGCTGGCCAAGCAGGGGAGCGACTCGGCCGAGATCTACCGCCAGCAGAACCGTGCCGATCTGGCCGAGGAGGAGCTGGCGCAGGTGGCCGTGATGCAGGAGTTCCTGCCCCGGCAGCTGTCGCCCGAGGAGTTGACCGAAGCCGTGCGTGCCGTCATCGCCGAAGTGGGCGCCACCTCGGTCAAGGAGATGGGAAAGGTCATGGGCGTTGCCTCGAAGCGGCTTGCCGGACAGGCCGACGGCAAGGACATTTCGGCCAAAGTCCGGGAGCTGTTGGGCTGAGATGACCTTCCCGCATCCGCATAACCTCCGCACCGTTTCGATGCCGCTCGGTATGGTGGTCGGGGCGATGTTCTGCCGGCCGATCGCGGCGTTGGAGACGGCCAGCGGCGGAATGATTACCCCGTCGCTCATCTTCCTGATGCTCTTTTTCACCTTCTGCCGCGTCGACGTGCGCAGTATGCGGCTGCAACCGTTTCACCTCTGGCTGCTGACGGCGCAGATCGTTTTCAGCGTGGCCGTTTACGGGATTCTGCTGCCGTTCAGCCCGACAGTAGCGCAAGGCGGGATGATCTGCGTGCTGACACCGATCGCAATGGCCGCCGTCGTGATCGGCGGAATGCTGGGCGCCGACATCGTTTCGATGACCACGTTCAGCCTGCTCTGCAACATGACGATCGCCGTCGTCGCACCCTTCATCCTCTCGGTGGTCGGCAGCGGCGACTGCTCGCTGGCCGTCATACTGGCCAGGGTCGCGCCGCTGCTGATCCTGCCCTTCGCCGCCGCGCAGGGCTGCCGCGCCTTAATACCGAAGGTCAGCGGCTGGGTGGCCGCCCACAGTCAGATTTCGTTCTACCTGTGGCTCGTGTCGCTGACGGTCATCATCGGCCGCACGACGACCTTCATTCTGGATCATCCCGAGGCCGACGGCGCCGTCGAGACCGCGTTGGCTGCCACGGCGCTCGTGATCTGCCTCGTGCAGTTCAGGTTTGGCCGCTGGCTGGGACGTCGCTACGGCGATGCGGTCGCCGGCGGACAGTCGCTCGGACAGAAGAATACGGTGCTGGCCGTCTGGATGGCGCAATCGTTTCTCGATCCGATCTCGTCGGTCGCTCCGACGGCCTATATCGTGTGGCAGAACTTCGTGAACTCCTACCAAATCTACAAAAAGGATAGAGAAACGACGAAAAATAAAATATAAATCATTAAAATATGACATCGATATACCTTAATGCATCAACCAAAACATAGGATGTCCTGATGCGAATATGGAATTTTTCTTTGAAAATTCAAATTCAAGTCAAAACACAAGTCCTTAAATGTCAGCCATAATGGTTGACTTTTTTCATTTTCTTTGAAAATTTTTCCGAAAATGGTGCAAAATCGGGGGGGGGTAGTATAATTAATAATTCGTTTTTCCCGAATGATGAAGTCACTGATAGATTTACCGAGAAACTTGCAATCCGAGGAGGATTGTAGGCTTTTCTTGGAACATATCAGGTGGCATGGAGTTCCGATTTTCCGCATTGCGGCAGCAAGTCGGAAGAACATTATGAATTGACGAATGGCGGAGTATTCCGAGGACTATACAAATGCAAGGATTACCGGGAACGGTTTACCGTAACGGTAGAAACCATGTTCGAGGGTTCACATATCCCGATGCAGAAATGGTTTGTAGCAATAAACAACGGCAATAGATGGTAAAACATATACACCCGCGGTAATAGTTAAAAATGAAACTATTATAACAGCAGTTCTAAATGGAATCGTTGCCATGCGATTATTATTGGGCAGATAATATTATTCCGTAAGGGTAGTGCTTTTTCCGGGACAATCGGTGCCTTTTCTCCGGAAAAAGCCGTTGTCCGGTTTCCTGTTTTTCGAAGACGGATCTTGCAAATTTGAAATTAATATTATCTTTGCAGAAGATGGTCTGCCGTTCGGATGTGCAATGCCAATGCTTGCCGCCGTTTCTGGCCGATACCGTCTTTGCTGAAACTATGACCGAAGATTTCACGCAGGAACCCGAGGACAGGGAGCTGTTCCGACAGATCAAACAGGGGAGCGAGGAGGCTTTCCGGGAGGTCTACGGGAAGTACCACCGGATTCTCTATGCCGTGGCCCTGAAAATGTTGAAGGATCGCTCCGCGGCTGAGAATGCCGTGCAGTACGTCTTCGTGAAACTCTGGGTCGGGCGGCAGGACATGACCGTCATGTTGAGCCTGCGGAACTACCTCTACACGATGACCCGCAACTACATCCTCAATTACCTGCGCAGCCGCAATACCGAACTGGTGCACAGTTACCGCCTGGCACAGCTCGTCCCCGAGGCTTCGGACCCGCTCGACGCTCAGATCGAGCGCGAGGATCTGTCGCAGGTACTCGACACGGTGATTGCAAGGCTTCCGCCCCAGAAGCGGCAGGTCATGCATCTGCGCAAGGCAGGCTATTCGAACCCCGAGATCGCCGAGATGCTCAATCTCTCGGTCAATACCGTCCGTTCGCACTACCAGGAGGGTGTCAAACTCCTGAAAAACCGTTTCGGCCATATCGTTCTGCTTATCTTCATCCTGCAAACCTTATTTTTATGAACAGACCTTCGGAAGAACTTTTGCATAAGACGCTCGAAAACCGCGCCACCGCCGCCGAGGCCGCTTCGGTCGCCGAGTGGCTCGCCACCGATTCGGGGCAGGCGTGGGCCAGTCGTTACATCGGCCGCGATTTCGACCGCCGAGAGGCCTGTGGCGACTGCGAACAGGCGGAGGTCGATTCGGAACGCATTTTTACACGGATCAAATCCACACTCACACGCGGACGCCGACGCCGCATTCTTTTCCGCGTTGCTGCTGTCGTGATCCCCGTCGTGTTGGTCTTGGGTGTCGCCCTGCGCCTCGACCGTCAGGTAGGGGGCATCTTTTCGGCCGCGGAGTACGACGAATTCGTCGTCGACAGAGGCCGGCGCACGCAATGCTTGTTTCAGGACGGCTCGATTGCCTATCTCAATTCCGAGTCGAAAATTATCTATCCCGTGAAGTTCGGGCTTTTCGAACGCCGCATCCGGCTCGAAGGCGAAGCCTATTTCAAGGTGGAGCACAACACCCGGCGGCCGTTTGTCGTGGAGTTCGAGGGCGGTGAGATCAGGGTGCTCGGTACTTCGTTCAACGTCAAGGCCTATCGCGGTGACGACATCGTTGCCGTGACGCTCGATGAGGGGCGCGTGGTGCTCGACGGCCGCAGCGGCAGCTTCGAGCTGACCCCTTCTGAACAGCTGCTCTACGATCGCCGCTCGGGAGAGGGGCGCATTGTCCGGGTCGGCGACGCCATGCGTTACTCGATCTGGAAGGACGACGTGATCCTGTTCCGCGACACACCGTTGGGGGAGGTGCTCGAAACCTTGTCGCGGTGGTACGACGTGCATTTCGAAATGACGCAGTTGCCTCCGCAACCCATATCCTATACTTTTACCACCGACAATACGCTATTGGATAACGTGTTGCATGAGATGGAACTGATCTCTCCGGTGCGCTTCGAACGTTCCCGATCCGAAATCAGGGTGAGTTTCAGATAAAAAATAGAGTTCCGGCTCATCGTTTTTTCCCGTTTGCGTGTCTATTGTATGAAAAGCGCGCAAACGGGCTTTTTAGTAAACTACTACCTAAATTAATCTGTATGAAACGAATCAGACTATTATTTCTGATGCTGCTTTGTGCTGCCGGAACTGTCTCGACGGTTCGGGCGCAGAAAGTGACGTTGAACTTCCGGGATGCCAAACTCGAACAGGTGTTCGGGCGGATCACCGAGCAGACGGGCTACACGTTCTACTATGCGCGTCCGACGGTCAATCCCGACAAGATCGTGAGCATTGCCGTCAAGGATGTCGACGTGCGTGCGGCGCTGAAGCAACTGCTGGCGGCCGACAAGGTCGAGATAGAGATCCGTGACGGTAAGATCTATCTTTCCCCCCCCCTTCTCTTGCAGGCTGCTGCCAGGGAGCAATCCGTTGAAGGCGTTGTCCGCGACGCTGCGGGACAGCCTGTGGTCGGCGCTGCGGTGATCGTCAAGGGTACGACAAGGGGTGTGAGTTCGGGAGCCGACGGCTCGTTTGCCTTCGACGATCTGGCGGGCGATGCCGTGTTGCAGGTTTCAGCGCTGGGGTATGCGGCCTCTGAGGTGCCGGTCGGCAACCGCTCGTTCGTCGCGGTCGAACTGAAAGAGGACACCAAACTCGTCGACAAGGTGGTGGTCGTGGGCTACGGCACGCAGAAGAGGGCTAACTTGACAGGCGCTGTCGACCAGGTTTCTTCGGACCTTCTGGAAAACCGTCCAGTGGCTAATGTCACGCAGATGTTGCAGGGTGCCGTTCCCAACCTCAATATCTCGCTGGCCGACGGCAAACCCAACCGTTCGGCGTCGTACAACATCCGCGGCAAGACGTCGATCGGTGCGGGCGGATCGGCTCTGGTGCTGATCGACGGTGTCGAGGGCGACCCCGCGATGCTCAACCCTAACGACATCGAGTCGGTTTCGGTGCTCAAAGACGCTGCCTCGGCTGCCATCTACGGTTCGCGCGCACCCTACGGCGTAGTGCTCATCACCACCAAGGATCCGGGAAAGCTTCCTGACAAGTTCACGATCAACTACACGGGCAACGTTTCCATCCAGCAGCCGACGGCCATTCCCGACGTCGTGGACGACGGGTACGTCTATGCGCGCCTTTTCTACGACGCATGGTATAACTACCGTTTCAACGAACCGACGGGCTTCAATAACTCGCAGGACTTTTCGCGTGCGTGGCTCGACACCTTCCGCCAGCGCAAACTCGCGGGTAACAAGCTCGAAACGACCGTCGATCCCGACGGTAAGTACGTTTACTACGGCAATACGGACTACTACGACGCGCTCTACAAGGATACGGTGATCGCACAGACGCACAACGTTTCGATCAGCGGTTCGAACGGCAAGATCAGCCACTATCTTTCGGGGCGTCTGTACGATTACAACGGTCTGTTCAACTTCACACCCGACACTTACCGCACGATGAACCTCCGTTCGAAGGTTTCCTCACAGGTGTTCAAATGGTTGAAAATAAGCAATAACTTCGACTATACGCACGACCGCTATCGTCAGCCGATGGGCTATTCGAAGGAGGGCGGCGGCGTGCTGTGGCGTTCGGTCAACGATCAGGGGCATCCCTCGTCGCCGATCTTCAATCCCGACGGTACGCTGACCAAGTCGGGCGCCTATGCCATCGGCGGACTGGTGACGGGCGACAACTGGCTCGACCGTACGACCAAGACGCTCAAAAACACCACCACACTCAACGTCACGATGCTGGAAAACCGCCTGCACCTGACGGGCGACTTCTCGTTCCGCACCAAGGACTACACCGAAACCAAGAAGACCACTGCCATTCCTTACAGTGCCTACGAGGGCGAAACTGTCTATCTCGGCACGCCCGAGACCGACGACGTGATGAAGGAGTCGTTGCAGCTGACGACCTATATGGCCACCAACGCCTACGCCGAATTCGAGGACACCTTCGCCGAGAAGCACTATTTCAAGGCGTTGGCCGGTTACAACTACGAGCAGCAGGACTACAAGTCAACCTACTCTGAGCGCAACGGTCTGCTGATGCCCGACGCCGGCAACATCAACTTCGCGCTGGGCGACGTCATGTCGATCACCGGCGGCGGTAGCCGCTGGCGTTATGTGGGAGCCTTCTTCCGTTTCAACTATGCCTACGACGACCGCTATCTGCTCGAAGTCAACGGCCGCTACGACGGTTCCTCGAAATTCCCCAATAACTCGCAGTGGGGTTTCTTCCCTTCGGCTTCGGCCGCCTGGCGCGTTTCGCAGGAGAAGTTTTGGAATGTCAGCCCTATGGCTGTTTCGAACCTCAAAGTGCGCGCTTCGTACGGTGCGCTGGGCAACAGCAACGTCGATCCCTACACCTATCTCGAAACGTTCGGCCTGTCGACCTTCGGTACCGGTTCGGGCGATGCGGCCCGCTACCTCTTCGGGCAGGCCAAGTTGCGCTACACGAGCCTCCCGGGGCAGATTCCCGACAACATCGGCTGGGAAACCTCCAAAACCTTCGACGTAGGACTGGACGCCGGTTTCCTGAACGGCCGGCTGAACCTCACGGCCGACTACTACGTCCGCAAAACGGTCGACATGTACACCGTCGGGCCGACGCTTCCCGATACCTTCGGAGCAACGGCTCCCAAGGGCAACTACGCCGATATGAGCACCTACGGCTATGAGATCTCGTTGAGCTACAACGACTCGTTCAGGCTGGCGGGCAAACCTTTCAATTTCGGGATCAAGACGACGTTGGCCGACTATTATTCCGTGATCGACCGCTATAACAACGCCTCGCGCAAACTTTCCGATTACTACGAGGGGCAACGCCTGGGCGAGATCTGGGGTTTCGTCTGCAACGGGCTGTTTCAGAACCAGGCCGAGATCGACGCGGCGTTCGGGGGCAAGGGCTACAAGAACGACATCATGCAGACCTCCGAGAAGTACATCACCTATCCGGGTGACATGCGCTTCGAGGATCTGAACGGTAACGACGCCATCGACCGTGGCAGCAGCACGGTCGACGATCCGGGCGATAGGAAGATTATCGGCAATTCCGAGCCGCGTTACATCTATACCATTTCGCTCAATGCCGACTGGAACGGCTTTTTCCTCTCGGCGCTGTTCGACGGCGTGGGCCGGCAACAGTGGTTCCCCAGCGACGAGAGCCTTTTCTGGGGCATGTACAACCGTCCCTACAACCAGGTTCCGACGTGGCATCTGCAAAACTATTGGACCGAGGAGCGCCCGAATGCCTATCTGCCGCGCTACGTGGGCTACTACGGTCCGATGAACGCCGGTACGGCCAACATCAATACGCGCTATTTGCAGGACGTGTCGTACATCCGGTTGAAGAACCTGCAATTCGGTTACGACCTCCCCAAACGGTGGATCTCGAAGATCGGCCTTTCGAAGGTTTCGGTCTACTTCTCGGGAGAGAACCTCTGGAGCTGGTCGCCGCTCTACCGCCACACGAAGGACTTCGATGTGACGGTGGCCAACAAGAAGTCCGACTCGGATATCTCCGACAGCAAGGGCGACGGACATAATTATCCCGTGATGCGGAGTTTCAGCTTCGGCATCTCGATCACCTATTAAACTGTTTCCGTACTATGAAAAATCAACTTATATTATGGAGTATGTTCGTGGGCTGCGTTGCGCTTGCCACATCGTGCGACCTGACGGAGAACGTGCAGGTGAAAGCCGACAAATCGATGATCTTCGGATCGAAATCGGGTCTCGAACTCTACTCCAATTCGTTTTACAAGGCTCTTCCGACACTCAAAAACGGTTTCATGCAGGACAAGATGTGCGATGTGGGAGCCGTCAGCAATACCGACACTTTCATCAAGCAGGGAGCCTACAACACCGAGACTGCGACCAGTTGGAGCTGGGGCGCTTTGAAGAATATCAACTATTTCATCGACGGCTGCAACGACCCGAAATACTGCACCGTCGACGACAATACGCGCGACAACTACCTCGGCATCGCCCGCTGGTTCCGTGCGTGGTTTTACTACGATAAGCTGACCACCTATGGCGAAGTGCCCTGGTTCCCCCACGACATCCAGTCCTACCAGAACGACGTGATGTACAAGGATCGCGACAGTCGCGACGTGATCATCCGCAATCTGATCGCCGATCTCGATTTCGCTTACGAGCATATCCAGGCCACCTCGTCGACCGGAAGCTCGACGCTCACACGCTGGGCTGCTGCCGCGCTCAAGTCGCGCGTCTGCCTCTTCGAAGCGGCTTACCGCCGTTACCATAATCTCACGGAGCTTGAAATAACCCCCGAGGAGCTATATCGCGAGGCCGCCAAGGCCGCTAAACTGGTGATCGATAACAGCGGCTGTTCGCTCAATACCGCCACGGGCAAGAAGGGCGCTTACCGCGATTTATTCTACAACGAAACGCCGCTGACGCAGGAGGTGATCCTCGCCGTCTGCGCCAACGAGAAATCCGGTATCTTCGGCGAGCAGAACTGGTGGTTCAACGCCCGTTCGTACGGACTATGTTGGAGCCTCGTCCGCTCGTTCGTCCACACCTACCTCAAGCTGGACGGTACGCCTTTCACCGACGCCGCCGACTATGCCGTGAAATCTTTTACCGAGGAGATGGAGGGGCGTGACCTGCGTTTGGAGCAAACCGTGCGCGGGCGCAATTTCCTGTGGGACGGCAAGACGGCAGTCGCCGACATCAAAAACCTTTCGCTCACGGGCTACCAGGTGATCAAGTACACGCTCGATGAATCGAAATACGACGGCGGAGCGAAGAACATCAACAGCATTCCGCTGATCCGCTATGCCGAGGTACTGCTCAACTACGCCGAAGCGCAGGCAGAGTTGGGCGTAATCACCGATTCCGAATGGGCGCTTACGGTCGGCGCGCTGCGCAAACGCGCCGGCATCACGGGCGGCACGGAAACGTTGCCCACGACCGTCGACGGCTACTTGCAGCGCACCTTTTATCCGGACGTGACCAGCCCCGTGCTGCTTGAAATCCGCCGCGAGCGGGCCATCGAACTCGTCGCCGAAGGCATGCGCTTCGATGATTTGCGCCGCTGGAAATGCGGGTCACTGATGGAAACCCTGCCGTGGAGCGGCATTCACATACCCGGATTGGAACAGCCCGTCGATGTCAACGGCGACGGTGTGGACGACTATTATTTCACCGAGGGCGAGGTCACGGCGGCTCCGGCGGCGTACCGGAACATTGCCATCCGCGTCAACCAGGACGGAGTGGGGCTTTATGCCGAGGCGAATGCCGTGGCAGGTTATGATCTGGTCTACAAGACCGGTGCGGGCGATCGTTATTGGTATCCCGACGGCCGCCAGTACCTCTATCCGATTCCCGCCAAGGTGATCCGGGATTATAAGAACGCGGGCTATACGATCTCGCAGAACCCCTACTGGGACAACGAATAAAAATAGAAAGACCATGAGAATATTTCGTTATTTACTGACGTTTACGCTGAGTTTCTCCTTCGTTTTCGTCGCCGGATGCAGCGATCCGAAGCCCGATTACTCGGAATTCTACAAACCCCAGCCCGGCGACGAGCCGGAAGAGCCGGTCAATCCCGGCCTTGATGACAATCAGTTGAAAGTCATGTCGTTCAATATCCGTTACAGCTCTGGCGACGACGGAGCGAACAGCTGGGACAACCGCAAGCAGGCCGTTCCGGCGATGTTCGCCGACCAGCAGCCGACGGTGCTCGGCGTGCAGGAGGCGCGGCTCGACCAGAAGACCTACATGGACGAAAACTGCGCGGGCTACAAGAGCATCGGCGTGGGCCGCACCGACGGTCAGAATGCCGGTGAGTTCATGGCCATCTACTACCTCGACGATGCAGTGAAGCTCGAAAAGTGGGGAACATTCTGGCTCTCCGACACCCCCGACACCCCGTCGATCGGCTGGGACGCCTCGACCTACCGCACGGCCACGTGGGCCGTGTTCACTCACTACAAGTCGGGCCGCAAGTTCTTCTACGTCAACACCCACATCGACCACGTGGGACAGGTGGCGGCCCAGAAATCGATGGAACTGATCGAGGCGAAGATCAGGTCGCTCAATCCCGACAACCTGCCGACGCTGCTGACCGCCGACTTCAACAAGATGCTCGACAGCCCGATTTTCGACGGCGTGAAGAAGTTCATGGTCGACGCGCGTACGACCGCTCCCGTGACCGACAACAAGGCGTCGTTCAACAACTTCGGCGGCGCGACCAACTATCCGCGCATCGACCATATCTTCAGTTCGGGCTTTACGCCCCTGCGCTTCGCTACCGTCGACCAGCGTTACGAGAAGGTACCCTATATTTCGGATCACTATCCCATTGCGGCCGTATTGGAGTTCAAGTAATCCTACAACCAAAACTCAAAACCGATTGAAATGAAACGATATATCTATATGATAGCTGCTTTCGCCCTCATAGGGGCTGCCTCCTGCCAGCCGGACGAGGAGGTGGCGGTTCACGCCTCGTTCACCACCGACAAGGAGTCCTACGACGTGGGCGATCCGGTGGTGCTCACCAATACTTCGACGGCCGAAAACGCCCTCATCGCCATCTGCAAGTGGGAGTTGGGCAAGGGCGTCGTTTCCTACGAAACCACTCCGGAGAACATCTCCTACGACCAAGCCGGGGAGTACGTCATCAAGCTGACCGTCACCTCCGACCGTGGGGCGAAGAAGTCGTCGTTCGAGAAGACCATTCTGGTCGTAGACAACAACATCCGGCCCGTGGCTGACTTCTCGTGGTCACCCGAGAAGGTCGTGGCGGGCGAACCGGTGCAATTCACCGACCGTTCGACCGACGAGGACGGCGAGGTGGTGGCCTGGGAGTGGAAGTTCGGAACCACGACCTCCGACAAGCAGAATCCCGAGTTCACTTTCGCGGCGCAAGGCCCCACTGAGGTTTCGCTCACCGTGACCGATGACAAGAAAGGCAAGAACACCAAGACAGTGACCATCGACGTGGGGCGCGGCACCATCAACCTCGACCTGCTCTGGTCGTACCCCTACGATGATACGAAGGATGCCTATGTGTTCGGTACGTCACCCGCGGTCAGTCCCGACGGCGAATACGTTTATGTGACCTCGACGGGCTATTCGTTGGTCTGCTTTACGAAGGCGGGCGAGCGTCTCTGGGCCTTCGATATCGGCAAGGATGGCGCGTCGGCTGAGAACAACAGCGGCTCGATCAAGGTTCAGTCGCCGACGCCTTCGGTCGGCGGGGACGGCACGGTCTACGCGCTGGCAGGCTTCAACGAACCCAACAAGGGTGCCGGAGGCAGTGCTTTCTACGCCATCTCGGGCGGTGCTGCGGGCGGATCGCAGCTCTGGTACGTCAACACGGGCGTAAACACCAGTTTCAGGTTCCTTTCGCCGGCTGTTACCGAGAAATACCTCTTCATCGTGGCGCGCAACGTACCTTCGGGACACCAGAATTTCCAGGTCTATGACAAATCGTCGGGCAATCTGGTGGACGAGCGGCATGTCAACAGCGGCTCCTATGGTGGCGTATTACCGCTCAAAAACGGTATGGTGATCGCCGGTACGGGCGGTAGTCACGGCATGCGCGTCTATTTCCCCGACGGCACGGGGAAGTGGAAATTTTCCTGTGTGAAATCGAACGGTCGCGAGCACAACTACGGCGGTACGGGCGAAGATAAGACCTGCGAAGCCCCGAACGGAACCCAGCCCGCTTCAGGTCCCGGCGGCAAGGTCTACATTCTGTTCCAGAACCAGGGCGTGCGTGCGGACAAGAGCCTGGGCGGGGGTATCGTCTACTGTTATGATCCGGCAAAGACCGTCTACGGGCAGACGCCCGAGCCGGACTGGTACTGTCCCGTCAAGGGAGACTGCGCCCAGTCAGGTATGGGCGTGGCGCTGGGCGAGGACGGTACGGTCTACGCCGCGACGCAGAAGACCGGCAGTGAGGCTGCCCACGTCACGGCTATCTCCGCGCAGGGTGTGAAACGTTGGGAGCACGCTGCCGACGGCGACATCAACGGCGTTCCGGCCGTTGACGACCAGGGTTTCGTCTATTACAACGACCGAACCACGGGCAAGCTGGTGAAACTCCGCCCGGAGGACGGTTCGCGCGTGGCGGAGATCAAGCTGGCCGACGAGTTGCGCTCGTCGCCGACGATCTCCTACGACGGTACGATCTACGTTAACGGCATGAAGGACGACAAACCCACCGTCTTCGCGGTGAAGGGTGCAGCCGAGGGCTGCGCCGCATCGTGGTCGCAGCAGGGTGGCAACCCATCCAAAACTGAGTATATGTACTGATTGGCCGGACGCAAACGACAAACGGGCTGTAACACGAGTTATAGCCCGTTCTTTATGTGTTAGGCATGAACGAGTGGAAGTCTCGGATAAACATTGGCTACGGAAGATTTCCAAATCGGAGAAGCTATTTGTCTTAAATCAGGCGAGATACGAAAATTTAGAGTCTGTCAAATCGATGATACTTGTCTAAGAGGGATCTGTTTTAACATGTATTCTGGGAATTAGTACCGGGATTGCCCCGATCGGCACGAAAGCCGTGCAGGGCTGCATCGCCTGCAACAAATGCGGCGAGCTCGGCCGCTGCGTCTTTCGGGACGAATTGTACGATACGCTGCACGGAAAACTGGCCGGAGCGGACGGTCTCGTCGTCGGTTCGCCGACCTACTACGCCGGCCCGAACGGTTCCCTGTGCGCGATTCTGGACAGGCTCTTCTACTCAGCAGGGGAGTTGCTCCGCTTCAAGCCGGCAGCAGCCGTAGCCGTCTGCCGGCGCGGCGGTGCGAGCGCGACGTTCGACAGGTTGAACAAGTATTTCACGATCAACAACATGCCTGTCGTATCGTCGCAATACTGGAACAGCGTACACGGCCGGCTGCCCGGCGAAGCGACGCAGGATGCCGAAGGTATGCAGACCATGCGCACACTGGGCGACAACATGGCGTGGCTGCTGAAAAATATCCAAACGGGCAAGATCCCTCTTCCGGAACCGGAGGAGCCTGTCCGGACGAATTTCATCCGGTAAACGGACAGCAAAAAGCCCCGACCGCACGTCGGGGCCTTTTTGGTCGTTTCGGCGTTCGTCTACGGCCTGAAAATAAAATAGACGGCCAGTACCAGACAGCAGAACCCTGCGATATGATTCCATTGAAGCGATTCGTTCTTGCTGAAAAACAACACGAAGGAGGAGAAGACGATAAGCGTGATTACCTCCTGAATCACTTTCAGTTGCCACAGCGTGAACGGCCCCCCGTATTCGACGCTGCCGATCCGGTTGGCCGGAACCTGAAAACAGTATTCGAACAGGGCGACGCCCCAACTCAGCAGCACGATGGCTGCGAGCGACACCCGTTCGAGTTTCGACTTGAATACGATGTGCCCGTACCACGCCAGCGTCATAAAGGCGTTGGAGCAGACAAGCAGCAGGATGGTAAGAATTCCGCGCGGCATCGGGTTCGGATTTTTATCGGGCGCAAAAATACGAAAAAATACGATCCCGTGTTCCTCGCGGTGAAAAACTTTGCATCGCTTGCCGACATGCGTCGCGGAATTCCCGGAATCCGACGGCCAGGCGGAAATAAAATGACTTCGCAACCGGTTCTTGCGGTCGGGAATAACCGAAGATTCGGATTAAATTGCTATTTTTGCGGATGGAATCGGAGTTCCGGAAAGCGCATGAAACCCGATGTTGCCGGTCGCTGCGGACGGAACGTGCCGCGCGCCGGAGAGCTCCGCTAAAACGAATCGTATGAAGCAACATGCCAAAAGAGTGATAGCCTTCTACCTGCCGCAGTACCACCCGTTCCCGGAGAACGACCGGTGGTGGGGCGCCGGATTCACGGAGTGGCGCAACGTGGTGAAGGCACGGCCGCTCTTTCGGGGGCATTACCAGCCCCACCTGCCGGCCGATCTCGGGTTCTACGACCTGCGTGTGCCCGAAGTGCGCCAGCAGCAGGCGGCGCTGGCCGAACGCTACGGGCTGTCGGGATTCTGTTACTATCACTATTGGTTCAACGGTCACCGGTTGATGCAGCGTCCCGTGGAGGAGATGCTCGCTTCGGGGAAGCCCGATTTCCCCTTCATGCTCTGCTGGGCCAACGAGAACTGGACGCGGGCGTGGGACGGCGGCGAGCAGGAGGTACTGATCCGGCAGGAGTACTCCGAGGAGGACGACCGCGCGCACATCCGCTATCTGCTCGACGAGGTATTCCGCGATCCGCGCTACATCCGTGTCGACGGAAAGCCGGTCTTCGCCGTCTACCGTTCGGCGCTCTTCCCCGACATCCGGCGCACGATCGAGGTGTGGCGCGAGGAGGCGGCCGCCCGCGGCGTGGAACTCTATCTCTGCCGCGTGGAGAGTTTCAACGCCGCCGGACGCGAAGAGCTGGCGGTCGGATTCGACGCTGCGATCGAGTTCCAGCCCTTCACTCCTGCGATGACCGATTTCTGGGAGCATCGTCCGTGGCGGCAGAAGCTCATGTACCACCTGCGCAAATTGTGGGGCGACCGCCGCAAGATGCGCAAAGCCGATTACGACGCCTACGTCGCATACAGCCTGAGCCGTCCGGCTCCCGATTATAAACTTTACCCTTCGGTGACGCCGTCGTGGGACAACACGGCGCGGCGCAAGCAGCGGATGTTCCTGTTCCACAATGCCACGCCCGAGAAATACGGCCGCTGGCTGCGCGAGGTGCTGCGCCGCTTCAAACCTTATTCGGCGGAGGAGAATTTCATCTTCATCAACGCATGGAACGAATGGGCCGAAGGCAACCATCTCGAACCCGATATGAAATGGGGGGGGGAATACCTTGCGGCGACGCTGCGGGCAATCGAGGAGGACGAGCGATGAGCGCGACCGCATCCCCGAAAGTCAGCGTGATCGTGCCGGTGCACAATACGGCGCCGTGGCTCGATCGCTGCGTCGAATCGGTCCGGGCGCAGACGCTCCGCGACATCGAGATCATTCTGGTCGAGAACCGTTCGACCGACGCCTCCCCCGAGTTGTGCGACGCCTATCCGGCTGCGGATGCGCGCATCCGTGTGCTGCACCTCGCCGAAGCGGGGTTGTCGCGTGCCCGCAATGCGGGGCTGGCCGTTGCGACGGCTCCCTACGTGGGGTTCGTCGACAGCGACGATTACATCGAACCCGACATGTTCCGGCGGCTCTACGACGCTGCGGTCGAAAGCGGGGCGCAAATCGCCTACGGCGACCTGATCTACGAGGAGGAGGGGACGCCGCAGCCGGCCGAACCCGCGGGGCCGGTGACCGTCCGCACGCCCGACGAGGTATTGTGCGACCTGCTGCTCGAACGCATCAGCGCTTCGGCCTGCACCAAACTTTTCGACCGGACGCTGTTCGAGGGACTGCAATTCCCGCTCGACGTCTGGTTCGAGGATCACCGCGTCGTCCACGAATGGGTCGCCCGATGCCGGAGGATCGCCCATGTGGAGAAGGTCTGCTACCACTATGTCCAGCGCGACGGCAGCATTTGCCACTCGTTCAGCGCACCGAAGCATTATCACTTCTTTCTGGCCAATTTCGAGCGTTTCGAGTTCGTCCGCCGGCAGCGGTTGTTCGAGGGTCGGACTGAGCAAGACGCGATCTGCGACAAGCTGGTGCGCAACTGCCTTTACAATTTCCGGGAGGCGATGCGCCGCAGACATGCCCCCGATTTCGCGGAGGCCGTCGCGGATATGCGCCGGAAACTGGCGCGGATGTACGAGGTGAAAGCGCAGCTTCCGCCGGCGACGCGAAAGCGCTTGCGGCGGGTCGTGAAGCACTACGGCTGGTACTACCTGACCCATTTCGTGTTCCGTAAAAAGAGATGAGATGAAAAAAATCCTGTTCATCATCAATTCGCTGGGCGGCGGCGGTGCCGAAAAGGCGCTGATCGAGTTCCTGCGCCATATCGACTACACGCGCTACGAAGTATCGCTGTGCCTGGTCTTCCACGAGGGCTGCTATCTGAGCGACGTCCCGCCCGAGGTGCGGGTCTTCTGGCTCTATGAACGGGAGCGGAATTTCGTGCACCGCAAATCGCTGAAAATCTATCGCAACCACGGCATACGCACCTTGTTGCGGTTAAGGGCCCGCCGGAAAATACGGGGGCGTTACGACGCGATCGTCTCGTTTCTGGAAGGCGATGCCCTGTTGTTTCACGACATGGTGCGCGACCGTGCCGAACGAAACGTGGCCTGGCTGCATTGCGATCTGCGGCTCTTCCATTGGACGCGTAAGACGTTTCGCAGCGACCGCGACGAGGAGCTGGCCTACGGCCGCATGGATACGATCGTCTTTTGTTCGCACATCACACAGGAGAGTTTCGAGCGGATGTACCGTATCGATGTTCCCAAGACGGTAATATACAATATTATAGACGGCGATTCCATTCGCCGGCAGGCCGATGCCGCGGTCGTTCCGCACGATGGGTTCACCATAACGGCAGTAGGCAGTCTGTCGGAGGTGAAGAGCCACGACCGGCTCGTTCGCGTGGCACGGATGTTCAAGGATGCCGGTTATCGTCTGCGGTTTCAGATCGTAGGCGCAGGGGCGCTGGAGGAGCCGCTCAAACGATTGCGCGACGAACTGGGATTGCAGGATTCCGTCCGTTTTCTGGGGTTCCGGAAGCCTCCTTATCCCTTCATGAAGGCGTCCGACGTCTTTGTCAGCACGTCGAAATCGGAGGCGGCTTCGCTGGTGATCTGCGAAGCGATGACGTTGGGCGTTCCTATCGTCGCCACCCGCACGAGTGCGTCGGAGGAGTTCCTCGCCGACGACCGCTACGGCATCGTCACCGGCCACTCCGACGTGGAGATTTTCGAAGGATTGCGCCGCATGGTAGACGACGAAACCCTGCGCGCGCATTACCGCGAACAGGGTTTCAAGCGAACAGGACTCTTCTCGGCCGAGCAGACCATGCGCCAATTCGAAGCGTTGTTGTAACCCGCGCCGAACAGCACTCCTTAAATTAAAGCGACCGGAGCCGCTCGACGCTCATCTGCGTGAAGTCGTCGATCACGAGCGTTGCGGCCGTCCGTTCCAACTCTTCGCGCGACAGGGTCGTGGCGAGAGCCACGACCTTCATGCCGGCACGATCGCCCGCCTCGATACCCGCACGGGCATCTTCGAATACGACGCACTCCTCGGGGCGGAGTCGCAACGCTTCGGCCGCTTTGAGGTAGATCTCCGGATCGGGTTTGCAGCGCGTGACCTGCTCGCTGCTGACCACGGTCTGAAAGTAGGACTCGATGCCGCACTTCTCGAAGACGAAACGGATGTTGCGCATCTCGGCCGACGAGCCTACGGCACAGGCGATTCCCTCCCGGCGGAGCGCTTCGAGAAAATCGAGCAATCCGGCGGTCGGCCGGATGAGCGGTTCGTAGAGTTCGCGGTAGATCGCCTCCTTCTCCTCGCTGAGCGCCTGCCAGCCGCCGAGTTCGGCGAGCCGTTCGGGTGTGAAGAGCCGTTGCATGATCTCGTCGTTGCCCAGTCCGCTGAGCTCTTTCAGCACGTTCTGCCGGTTACCGACGCCGTGGCGTTCATAGAAAATATCATATGCCCGGGCATGGATGCGCATGTTGTCGACCAACACGCCGTCCATGTCGAACAATGCTCCTTTTATCATATTTTTCGAAAAATCTGCGGCCGCAGCCGGATTCATAATGTCTGTCGTGGGGATTCGAAACTCCCGCCGACCGGATGCGCTCCTGCCGGCGGGAATATTCCGTCCGCCGGGCGATCAGTTCGTGAAACGTTCCCACGGAATCTCTTCCGAGGTGGCCTTTCCCTCGATGATGGCATCCATGTGCATCAGCAGCGGGAATTCGGCAGCATCGAGCTTGCCGTCCTGCGCCAGCTTTTTGACGGCTTTGTTGATCCGGCCGATGATGACGAGCGATTCCAGCGTCACGCCTTTCAGTTCGGCCAGCGCCTCGTCGATGCCGTATCCGCGCCCCAGCAGGGTGCCGATCAGGCGCGTGCGGCCGCCGAAGATGGTGACGTACATGTCGCCGGCCGCCGAATCGATCTGCCGGTCGTTGCCCGTGAGGTAGGTGAGCAGTTTGCGGATCTCCTTGACGCTCTGGTAGAACATCGCCGCCTGCGAATTGTAGTGCGGCGTACAGCCCACGCCGTTGACCTTCTCGTTGAGTCCGACGGCCAGCGCCACGCCCAGGGCATAGGCGTTTTTCAGCGCTACGGCGCTTTCGACGCCCATCACCTCGGTCGAGAGGTGAATGTGGTAATAGTCGGTGCGCATCAGCCCGCGCAACGTTTCGAGCGTCTGCATGTCGCGGCCGCAGAAGGTGACGATCGTTTGGTCGTGCGCCACCAGTTCGTAGCTGGTGCAGGGACCGCCCACGGCGTTCAGGTTCATCTTGCGGGGCGCGATGTTGCGCTCCCAATACTCGGGATAGCTGATGAGCGTGCCGTCGTCGTAGGCGACGAGGCCCTTGGTAACCGACAGCACGGGCGTCGTGTCGGGAATGTGGGGGAGCACCTCCTGCATGAACCAGTCCACGCCGAAGCTGTTCACGCCGCAGATGACCATGTCGGCTCCTTCGAGCGCTTCGGCGAGCTCTTCGAAATAGAAATACTCGACGCCTGCGGGAAACGGCTTGTCGAATTTCGGATGCTTGCCCGTCCGCTTCGATTCGGCGATAATCTCCCTGTCCAGATGCGTGCCGGTCAACCGGACGCGATGACCGTTTTCCCGTGCGGGAAAGGCCAGTGCCGACCCCATCATACCGGCGCCGACGATCGTAATGTTGCTCATGACGATAACTGTTTTAATTTTCCAAGATTACAAAGATAATTTTTTTCCGGCAGATCGACGAGAAATAACCGTAAAATCGCTATTTTTGTTCGATGGCTGCGAAAAAAATCGAAAAGACCAACGCCGCCCGTCTGCTCGACCGGGCGAAGATACCGTATACGCTGATTCCGTATGAAGTGGACGAAGAGGACTTGTCGTGCACGCACGTCGCCGCACAGCTGGGCGAGGCGATCGAGTGCGTCTTCAAAACGCTCGTATTGAAGGGCGACCGCAGCGGTTATTTCGTCTGCGTGGTGCCGGGCGACCACGAGGTCGACCTGAAAGCGGCCGCCCGCGTGTCGGGCAACAAGAAGGCCGACCTGATCCCGATGAAGGAGCTGCTGCCCGTCACGGGCTATATCCGGGGCGGCTGTTCGCCCATCGGCATGAAACGTGCCTTTCCCACCTATATTCATTCGTCGTGTCTCGGTCTGTCCGAGATCTATGTGAGCGCAGGCGTGCGCGGTTTGCAGATCCGGATCGCACCCGATGCGCTGATCGCATTCACGCGGGCCGAAACGGCCGACTTGATCCGGAAAGAGGAGTAAGCATGGAGGTGATTTTCGAGATCGAATACCGCACGGAGTGGGGGCAGCGGCTCGTCTGGTGCAGCGGCGAACGGCGCATTGCGATGGAGTACCGGAGCGACGGCGTATGGCGATGCCGCACGACGCTCGCAGCCGGTGACGTCGAATACGGTTACGAAGTGGAGGCCGACGGGCGGACGATCCGCCGCGAATGGCGGCCCCACCGTCAGGTGATTCCGCAGCGGGGCGCAGAGCGGATGTCGGTCTGCGACCGCTGGTCGGATCGGCCTACGGATGCGCCGTTTTACACCTCGGCCTTTACGCGGGCGATCTTCGCTCGACCGGCGGACGGGAAACCGTTCGACGAGGGGCATGGGCGGCTGGAACTGCAAGTAGAAGCGCCGACCGTGCGCCCCGACGAAGTGTTGGCCATCGCCGGCAATGCGCCCGAACTGGGCGGCTGGCAGCGATTCGTCGCACTGGACGACAGCGATTTCCCGCTCTGGCGGGTCGTGCTCGATGCTGCAACTCCGTTCGAATACAAGTTCGTGCGGCTCGATCGCCGTTCCCGTCGACCGATCGTGTGGGAGGAGGGGGAGAACCGACGCTGCGACCGGCTGCCGGCGGCGGGAGAGCGCATCGTCGTGGCCGGACTGCGGCTGCGCGAGGCGAACGCCTCCGCATGGCGCGGCGCAGGTACGGCCCTGCCGCTCTTTTCGCTGCGTTCGGCGTCAGGTTTCGGTACGGGCGAATTCCCCGACCTGCGGAAACTGATCGACTGGGCCGCAGCCACGGGGCAGCGGGTCGTACAACTGTTGCCGGTCAACGATACGATCCGCACGGGAACGCGAAGCGACTCCTATCCCTACAACGCCGTTTCGAGTTTCGCCCTCCATCCGCTCTACCTGAGCCTGATCGGGGCGGGGCTGCAACCCGATGCCCGATACCGTCGCCAGCAACGACGGCTCAACGCCTTGCCCACCGTCGATTACGAGGCGGTCATGCGGTTGAAACTCGACTGGGCACGGCTGCTTTTCCGCCGGACGTGGGAGACCGTCCGGACGACGGACGGCTATGCCGCCTTCGAGACGCAGAACCGTCTGTGGCTGGAACCCTACGCCGCGTTCAGCGCCTTGCGCGACCGCTTCGGTACGGCCGATTTCCGGCAATGGGGCGAGTATGCCCGTTACGACGAACAGCGTCTCCGCGTATTCCGGAACGAGAATCGGGCAGCGATCGATTTCTACTGTTTCCTGCAATATCATCTGCACAGCCAGTTGAGCGACGCCAGCCGTTACGCACGGCAGCGGGGCGTCGTCCTCAAAGGCGATATTCCGATCGGCGTCAGTCCGTCGAGCGCCGACGTGTGGCAATATCCGCACCTCTTCCATCTCGACGGGCAGGCCGGAGCGCCGCCCGACGCCTTTGCCGCAACGGGGCAGAACTGGGGATTCCCGACCTACGACTGGGAGGCGATGGCGCGCGACGGCTACGGCTGGTGGCGGGCGCGGCTGCGCAAAATGGGGGAGTATTTCGACATCTACCGCATCGACCACATCCTCGGTTTCTTCCGCATCTGGGAGATACCTGCCGATGCGTTGCACGGTCTGCTCGGCCGTTTCCGGCCGGCGCTGCCCTACACGCGCGAGGAGCTGGCCGCCGCAGGGTTTCTGCTGCCCGACGCCCGCTACACCCGTCCGCAGGCGACCGACGACGTACTGCGCGAACTCTTCGGCCGCGCCGCGGCGGAGGTGAAACGGCGTTACGTCGCCGACGGCACGCTGTGCCCCGAAGCGGCGACGCAACGGGGCGTATGGCGGCTTTTCGGTGACAGTCCCGACCGACGGCAGCGCCGCATCCGCGACGGACTGCTGCGTCTGCTCGACGACGTGCTCTTCCTCGAAGACCGTGAACGTCCCGGGCATTACCATCCGCGTATCGCGGCGCAGGCGACCTTCGCCTACCGGAGGCTCGCGCCGGCGCAGCAGCGGGCGTTCGACCGGCTGTACGAGGAGTTTTTCTACCGTCGCCACGACGACTTCTGGCGCGACGAAGCGCTGCGCAAACTCCCTGCGCTGCTCGATGCGACCGCGATGCTGGCCTGCGGCGAGGATCTGGGGATGATTCCTGCCTGCGTACCGGAGGTCATGGAGCGTCTGGGGATTCTCTCGCTCGAAATCGAACGGATGCCCAAAACCGCCGGCACGACGTTCGGCGATCCGCGGCAGTATCCCTATCTGTCGGTCGGCACCACCTCGACGCATGACATGTCGCCCCTGCGCAGTTGGTGGTGCGAGGACACCGCCCTCACGCAGCGTTATTTCTCCGAGGTGCTGCACCGCCGCGGAAAGGCTCCCGCCGAGTGTACGCCTGCGCTGTGCCGGCAGATCGTCCGCCGCATGCTCGACGGCCGGTCGATGCTGGCCGTACTGCCGTTGCAGGACTGGCTGGCCACGGACGGCGGTCTGCGGCGCGACGATCCCGACGAGGAGCGGATCAACCGGCCCGACGACCCGAACAACTACTGGCGATACAGAATGCATCTGACCATAGAAGAGTTGCTTGCATCCGCCGAATTCAACCGGAGCATCAAGCGAATGCTCCGCACTTCCGATCGAACCGACAAACCTTAAATAAAACGAGAAATCATGTACGAAAAAGACCGACGCATAGTCATTACGCTCGATGCCGGAGGCACCAATTTCGTCTTCGGCGCCGTACAGGGCGACCGCTTCGTCGTCGAACCGATCACGCTTCCCTCCAACTCCGACCGGCTCGACCGCTGCCTCGAAACGATGGTCGAGGGATTCCGCACCGTCATCGGCCGTCTGCCCGAACAGCCCGCGGCGATCAGCTTCGCCTTTCCCGGCCCGGCGGACTATCCGCGAGGCATCATCGGCGGATACCTGCCCAATTTTCCGTCGTTCCGCGACGGCGTAGCGCTGAAAGACTTCCTGGAAGAGCGGTTCGGCATTCCGACCTTCATCAACAACGACGGCGACCTCTACGCCTACGGCGAAGCGCTGGCGGGTGCATTGCCCGAAATCAACGCCCGGCTCGAAGCCGCAGGAAGCGCCAAACGCTTCCGCAACCTGATCGGCTACACGTGGGGCACGGGATTCGGCGTGGGGATCGTCTCGGACAACCGGCTGCACATCGGCGATAACTCGTGCGTCGAAACCTTCTGCCTGCGGCACAAGGACCTGCCCGACATCAACGTCGAGGAGGGTGTCTCGATCCGCGCCGTCAAACGGCTCTATGCCGAGTATGCGGGCGTCGACGACGATACGCTCGATCCGAAGGCCATTTTCGAGATCGCCGAGGGCGAGCGTCCGGGCGACGCCGATGCGGCGCGGCGCGCTTTCGCGCGGTTCGGCGAGGTGGCAGGCGACGCCATGGCCACCGCCGTGACGCTCATCGACGGACTGATCGTCATCGGTGGCGGCATTACCGCTGCGCGCAAATACATCCTGCCTTCGCTGCTGGCCGAAATGCGGGGTTCCCTGCATACCTTTTCGGGTGAAACGCTTCCGCGCGTACAGATGAAGGTCTACGATCTGGACGATGCGACGCAGTTCGCCGCCTTCGCGCAGGGCGATTCCCGCCGGATCAAGGTTTACGGCAGCGATCGTGAAATCGTCTACGATCCGCAGAAGCGCATCGGGGTAATGACCTCGCATATCGGCGCAAGCCGGGCCATTTCGCTGGGGGCCTATGCCTTCGCGCTGAACAGCATCGACAGGGACGCTCGCTGACGCCGGCTCCGTCATGAACGCGATTCGCCCCTGCCGCGATCTGTTGCGGCAGGGGCGAATCGTCGGGAACGGGACAGTCAGCGCAGACGATGCCGGAGCACTGCCGCCGCGAAGAGGATCAGATCGCGGGTGGGAGCCAACCGCGCGAAGCCGTTGAGCATTCCCCAATCGTGGATGACGCCGTTGAAGCGCACGGTCGTCGTCTCGACGCCCGCCTCGTCCAACCGGCGGCCCATCGCTTCGCCCTCGTCGCGCAAAATGTCGTTTTCGGCCACTGCGATCAGTGTCGGCGGCAGGCCGAACAGTTCTTCCCGCGAAGCGTTGACAGGCGACAGGAGAATTTCTTCGCGCGCCCGGGCGTCGGTCGTATATCGGTCGAACATCCATTTCATCAACGGCGCCGTAAGAAAGCGCTCCCCGCCGTAGAGGGCATAGGATTTCCAATCGGAGGAGGCGCTCGTCACGGGCCACAGCAACACCAGCGCCCGAACGGCGGGCGCATGTCGTTTCTTGGCGAGCAACGCCGCCGCGAGCGCCATGTTTCCGCCCGCGCTGTTGCCGACCAAAGCCATCCGGCGACGGTCGAGGTCGAGTTCCGCATCGTTCTCGGCCACCCATTTCACGGCGGCGTAAATCTCATCGACCGCCTGCGGATATTTCGCTTCGGGCGACGGCGTGTAGTCGACGAAAACCGCTGCGACTTCCGATTCGACGACCAGATCGCGTACCAGCCTCCGGTGCGTGGGGTAGTCGCCGAGCACCCATCCGCCTCCGTGGATGAAGACGAAGTAGGGAAGCCTCCCTCGGCTGCCGTGCGGCCGCACCAGATGCAGTGTCAGTGCGTGACCGTCGGCCACGATTTCGCGCTCCCGCTCGTCGATGCCCGACAAGTCGACTTCTACGGCTGCCTGCACGTCGGCGAGTACTTTGCGCGCTTCGGCCACCGGCAGCGATTCCACAGGACGACCGCCGGCATTGAGCACGCGGAGATATTCCCGGGTACCGATACTCAGATGTTCGTCGTTCAGGTAATTCTTTGGCTTGTTTTCCATGTCGTTAACTTCTTTAATTAAACCATCGCAGCGGCAGGGTGGAGCGCGGGGTCGTTCTTCTCGTCGAGCGCTTCGTCCAGAGCGATGCCGAGCGCATCGGCCAGCCCCCTGCCGTAAGCCGGGTCGGCGCGGTAGCAGTTGCGCACGTGGCGTTGCTTGATGAAGAGTTTGCAGTCACCCATGGCGCGCGCCGTGTTTTCGAACAACGCCTGCTTCTCTTCGGGCGTCATCAGGCGGAACAATGCACCCGGTTGCGAGTAATAGTCGTCGTCATAGGCGCGTTCGTCGTAGTTGTCGACCGGTCCGTGCAGCGGCAGAGGCGGTTCCTTCAATTCGGGTGAATCGGACCATACGCCGTAGCTGTTGGGCGTATAGCTCACCGTCGCGCCGAAATTGCCGTCCACGCGCATCGCACCGTCGCGGTGATACGAATGTACGGCCACGCGCGGCCGGTTGACCGGAATCTGATCGAGATTCACGCCCAGGCGATAGCGCTGTGCGTCGCCGTAGGAAAACAGCCGTCCTTGAAGCATCTTGTCGGGCGAAAAGCCGATGCCGTCGACGATATTGAGGGGATTGAAGGCAGCCTGTTCCACCTCGGCGTAGAAGTTTTCCGGATTGCGATTCAGTTCCAGGATACCCACGTCCTGCAACGGAAAGTCGCCGTGCGGCCAGACTTTGGTCAGATCGAAGGGATTGATGCGGTAGTTGCGCGCCTCCTCTTCGGTCATGGTCTGTATCTGGAAAAGCCAGCGCGGAAAATCGCCCCGCTCGATGGCTTCGAACAGATCGCGCTGATGCGATTCGCGGTCTTTGGCGATGACGGCTTCTGCCTCGGCATCGGTCAGATTGCGAATGCCCTGCATCGTGCGCAGATGGAACTTGACCCACGTGCGCCGGTTCTCGGCGTCGTAGAAACTGTACGTGTGGCTACCGAATCCGTGCATGTGGCGGAATGAAGCGGGAATGCCGCGCGTGCTCATCGTGATCGTCACCTGATGCAGCGCCTCGGGCAGCAGCGTCCAGAAGTCCCAGTTGTTGTCGACACTGCGCATCCCCGTGCGCGGATCGCGCTTGATGGCATGGTTCAGATCGGGAAACCGCACCGGATCGCGCAGGAAAAAGACCGGCGTGTTGTTGCCCACCAGATCCCAGTTGCCCGCATCGGTGTAGAATTTCATCGCGAAGCCGCGTATGTCGCGTTCGGCATCGGCGGCACCGCGTTCCCCCGCGACGGTCGAAAAACGGACGAAACACTCGGTCTGCTTGCCGATCCGGCTGAAAATCGAGGCCCGGGTGTAGCGCGTGATGTCGTGCGTCACGGTAAAGGTTCCGTAGGCGCCGGAGCCTTTGGCGTGCATACGCCGTTCGGGAATCACCTCGCGGTCGAAATGCGCGAGCTTTTCGAGCATCCAGGGGTCCTGCAACACGATGGGGCCACGCAGTCCGGCAGTCTGCGAATCCTCGTTGTCGGCGATCGGCCGGCCGTTGACCGAAGTCAGCTTTTCGGGTTTCCCCTGAGTTTTTCCGCTCGGTCGGGAACGTTCTTTTTTCTCCATAAGTCAAACGTATTTGGTTTACGTCGACCCTCTCGAAAAACGTGCCGTTAGCGGGCGGAGGCAAGAAAAAATCCGCGGCGGGAAGACCGTCGCGGATTCTGCCGGGCCCGCTTTATCGCAAACGGAGCACCTCCAACCGTGAGGGACGGCGGCGGTCGTGGTAAATACGCACGTCGCAGGGAATGAAGTCGGAGGCCGCGCAGCGGTAAATGTCGACGAACTGTTGGGGGTTGCGGTCGGCCAGCGGAAACCACGAGCTCTGCACCTGCACCATGATCCGGTGCCCTTTGCGGAAGGTATGCGCGATATCGGGCATCGTGAAGGCCACTTCGGTCGGCTCGCCCGGCGTGAAGGGTTCGGGGGCTGAAAAACTGCGGCGGTAACGTCCGCGCATGATGTCCCCGCGCACGAGCATCTGGTAACCCGGATACTCCGTATTATCGGGCCAGACGTCGATGAGCTTGACCACGAAATCGGCATCGGTCGTCGAGATCGCCGCTTGCAGGACGGCCCGGATGCCGCCCGCGAATGTTACGTCGCCTGCCAGCGGTTCGGTCGTGAAACACAGCACGTCCGGCCGACCGGCAGCGAAGCGCTGATCGGCTACCATATAGGCCTTGTCACGCGACGCACGCATCGGGAAATCGTAGGGCACGGGCGACGCGGGATCGGAGCGATAGCCGCTGAACGACTCGCGCTCGATCGGCCTCTCGGCAGACAGCGCGCCGTTGCTGCGAAGAAAGAGAACCTCCTTGCGCGCATCGGCCGGAGGCCACTCTTCGAAGGTGCGCCAGCGATTCTCACCGGTGAAGAAGATCGTAGCGCCGGCCAGCTCGCCGCCGTCGCCCTTGCCGAGCAGGTAATAATTGAAAAAGGGCACTTCGATCCGCCGCTGGTAGTAGTCGGTCAGCGACGCGTCGCCGAAGCGCATCTTGCCGAGCCGGTTGCCGCCGTTCGACGACCGCCAGCCGCCGTGCACCCACGGGCCGGCGACCATCCGGCACGACGTGCGGGGGCTCTGGCGCCGGATCGAGGCGTAGGTCGTCCACGCGCCGTAGCAATCCTCGGCATCGAACAGGCCGCCCACGACCAGTATGGCCGGCCGGAGGTCGTGCATGGCGCGCACCGAGCAGCGTTCGCGCCACCAGTCGTCGTAATCGGGATGACGCATCATCTCGTTCCAGAAGCGGACGGTATCGCCCAAAAGCTGCGTCAAGCTGTCGACGGTGGCCTTGCGCAGAAAGAAATCGTATTCGTCGGTACGGACGTAACGGGGTGCTGCGGCGGCCTCGGTCGTGGGATTGTCCATCGGCCTGCCGAAACTGCCGCCGATGAAGGAGAAGGCGTCGCGCAGGAACAACACGCCGTTGTGGTGCGTGTCGTCGCCCATGAACCAGTCGGTGACGGGCGCCTGCGGCGAGGCGGCTTTCAAGGCGGGATGTCCGCTCGCGGCGGCCATAAGGGCGTAGAAACCCGGATAGGAGTTGCCGTAGACGCCGACACGCCCGTTGTTGCCCGCGACCTCGCGCACCAGAAAGTCGATCGTATCGTAGGCGTCGCTCGCCTCGTCGATCTGTTCGGGCGAATGCTTGTCGGCGATGAACGGACGGAGATCGACGTATTCCCCCTCGCTCATGTAGCGTCCCCGCACATCCTGGAAAACGAGGATATAGCCCTCCTCCAAATAGAGTTTCAGAAATGATTTCCAGAGCGACGCGGAGAATTCCGCGCCGTAGGGGCGGCACGAATAGGGAGTGCGCGTCAGCAGAATAGGGTGCCGGCCCGCCGTGTCGCACGGAGCGTAGACGGTCGTATGGAGCCGTACGCCGTCGCGCATGGGGATGCGGTACTCGGTTTTACGGTAATTTCGCTCGACCCACGCACGGTCGATCGCCCCTTCGGCCGCGGCGGCGAAGCAGAACGGCAGAAGCAGCAGGAGGAGAAGCGTCTTTTTCATGGAAGGGTAGCGGTTACCCTGCAAAGATAGCGTTTCTCGCGCGATTTGTCAATTGCTGCTCTTTTTTCCCGTATAGTATTGTGAAATGTAGACCGTGAAGATCGGGAAGAAGATCATGCCGACGATGGGCAGCAGCACGCAGACGACCTTCCCCACGGCCGTGACGGGGAAGATCGCGGCCCCGACCGTCGTGACGTTCATCCAGGCCCACCACAGAGCATCGCCGTAGTCGGTCAGGCGGGGATTGACCAGAATCTCGTAGTCGTAGAAGACCAGCGACGCCAGATAGGTGAAGACCAGCACCGAAAAAAGATAGGCCGCCAGCAGTTGATTGAAGCGGTTCCTGGCGAGCCATGCGACGATGATGTAGAGCGCCAGAAAACCTCGAAGCAGCGGCGTCAGTCCGATGAGCATGGCCCAGCCGCGCGCGAGCTCCAGCGAAAACCAGTCGACCAGATTGAGGTAGGGGATCGACAGGAGCAGGAAGAACAGGTTGCGGAGGAAAAAACGCGTACGGCGCTCGCTGCGCGCCAGCCGGATGAAAAAGTCGGCGAGAAAGACGATGCAGACGGCGAACTGTATCCACAGATAGGCTTGGGAAAAGTGGCGGTGGTCTCCGGTGAGAATTTCCACGGACATGGCCAACAGCAGCAGGGCACCGGCCGCCAGCGTGACGATATTCAACGAAAGATTCCGAACGAACGGGGTTTGCAGTTGATTCATAATCGGTTGAAGTTTACGGCCGGATGGACAAAATCGATGCCACAGCCGTTACTTCGCTTTTTTTGCGTAAAAAAGCGTTGAAAACTTTTGCGCGAATAAAAATTTCTATTACCTTTGCACTCGCTTTCAAAGCAATGGCGAGATAGCTCAGCTGGTTAGAGCGCATGATTCATAATCATGAGGTCGAGAGTTCAAGTCTCTCTCTCGCTACGAACAAATCGACAACTTCTTATCCGGCCTGCATTGAAATGCAGGCCGGATTGTTTCGATGCAGACTCTGTCCTCTTCGGCCGCGAGAACCGATCCGGCTGTGCAGGCGTTACGCGGATTCGAGCGGATTTCAGCTGCCGGAACCGGCCGAAAGGTCAGGTGAGGTAACGCGATCCTTCGTCGATGCTGGCCTGCAACGGATAGACCAACACAAAGTTATTGCCTTTGAAATACTGATCCAGATAGCGGGAAACGCGCGCCATCGATGATTCGTAGGAGACTCCGTTGCGGCGGCTCATCCAGATCCACAGCGTATCGTCGGTACGCACGTCGCGCGAAACGATCAGGAAATCCTCCCAGTTCACGAACGGGACGTAGCCGATTTCGTTCGACGACCGCGCGAAGCGTTCCCGAATCAGATCGAGCGTGGCGGGTGCGGCGTAGAACACCGCCTTGGCACCAGTGTTCCCGACCACGTTGGCCAGACGTTCCAGCGCACTGAGGAACCCCGCCTCCTTTTCGGCCTGCGGCGGCAGGACTACCAGATGACGCTTGACGGTCGACAACGGCTGCGCCGGCTTGTAGATGAATACGTTGGTCGTGTTGTCGGCAATGGTTCCCTCCGCCACGCGCCCCAGGAATCCCGACGAAATATCCTTGCGTTCGTGCAGTCCCAGGATGACGTCGGTAATGCCGCATTCGCGGATAACGCCCGAAATGGCATTGGCTGGACTCAGGTCGTAGCGCAGCAGTTCCTGCAAACGGGTATCCGTTGCCGCCGCCGTCTCGACGGCCAGTTGCAGCAACCGTTTCGAGCGCTTCGCCGATGTGCCGTCGGAACCCTTGTCATCGACGACGGTGAGCGCATGCAATCCGTTCTTGGCGCGCTTCGGCTTGAGCGACAGCCCCAGGTTGACCAGCTCCTCGACGTTGGCCTGGTTGCTGACCGGAATGAGTATCTCCACCTCGTTCCGGTCGGGTTCCTCGACGTCCGTCGACTCCTCCATGGCGATATTGTGCGCCCCCTTCTGCGCTGAAAACGACGCCATCGTACAGGTGACCAGAATCATCAGAATCGTACCGTTGAGCACGCTCTCGTTCAGCAGCCGGATCGGCTCGCCGTCGGGCGTCGTTCCCAGAATGACGTTGTAGCCCACCAGCACGGCCGCCAGCGTCGCTGCGGCCTGCGCATTGCTCAGCCCGAAGATCACGCGCCGCTGATCGACCGACATACGGAAAGTCTTCTGCGTGAGCCATGCGGCGATGAACTTGGCCGCCGTGGCCACGACGATCATCACGGCGCCGACCTTGATCGTCTCGAAACTGGTAAAGAAAGCACGGTAGTCGATCAGCATCCCGACGCTGAGCAGGAAGAACGGGATGAAGATCGCATTGCCGACGAACTCCACACGGTTCATCAGCGGCGAAGTGGCGGGAATCAGCCTGTTGAGCGCCAGCCCCGCGAGGAACGATCCGATGATCGCTTCCAGTCCGGCCAGCTGGGCGAGAAAAGCACCCAGAAAGACCATCGCCAGCACGAAGATATATTGCGAGATGTTGTCGTGCACCCTTTTGAAGAACCAGCGCCCGATCAGGGGGAATCCCAACAGAACGAAGAGCGTGAAGGCCGTGATCGACAGCCCCAACCGCACCCAGAACATGTCGTCGGCGTTACCCGTCGAGAGCGCGACGACGATCGTCAGCACCAACAGCGCGAGCGTATCGGTAATCATCGTTCCGCCCACGGTGATGCAGACCGCATTGTTCTTGCTGATTCCCAGCTTGCTGATAATGGGGTAGGCGATCAGCGTGTGCGAAGCGAACATGCTGGCCAGCAGTACCGAAGTGAGCCACGAAAAGCCGAGCAGGTAGTATCCCGCGACGATACCGAGCGCCATCGGCACGCAGAAGGTATAGAGACCGAAAGTCAGGCTGCGCAGGCTGTTGCGTTTGAAATCGCCCATATCGATTTCCAATCCCGCCAGGAACATGATGTAGAGCAGCCCCGCCGTGCCCGAAAGGATGATGCTGCTGTCGCGCAGGACGAGGTTGAAGCCGTGGGGGCCGATCACGGCTCCGGCGATGATGAGCCCCAACAGCGGCGGGATGCGGATCTTGTTCAGCAACAACGGTGCTCCGAGAATGATGAGCAGGATGATGAGAAACTTCAGCACGGGATCGGCCAGCGGAAGCGTGAAATCCATTGCGGTGAGGAATATCATAGACGATTTCGATTTATTCAATCGTAAAATTACGAAATTTTCCCCGTTTTTCCTAACTCGCGGAACGATTTTCCGCGGTGTCCGTGCAGAACGGATCGTCTTTTTGTATGCAATTTGCACGGGGAAGGGAAACCGTATCACATCAAACGAATAAAAATTATGAAAGACGAACAGATGACCTGCACGCCCTGCGAGCAGAATTTCGAGGACAACATCAACGAACTGGTCGATCAGGTGGAGGATTACACCCGTAAGGACCGTATGAGGAAGGAACGAGAGGTCGAAGAGGCCTTCGCCGCGGACAAGGAGCCGAAGCGCTGACCCGCTCCGCCGCAGGGCGGCCGACAGCGGAATTTACCCGATTACACAGGGTAAATTCCGCTTTTTCTTCGTCTCTGCGGGAATGGGTATTTATACTTAGTGCTGCTTTACGATATTAATGTATATTTGCACGTTAATTCTTTGAACAACGAATGATTGATTTCAAGCGGGTTCCCTCGCCCTGTTTTCTGTTGGACGAACGTCTGCTGGCGCGGAATCTTTCGGTCGTCGACCGCGTGCGCCGCGAGTCGGGCGCCGAGGTGATCGTCGCGCTCAAAGCGTGTGCCATGTGGAGTATCTTCCCCCTGTTGGCGCGTCACAGCGACGGCGCGACGGCCAGTTCGGCCGCCGAGGCCCGGCTGGTACGCGAAGAGTTCGGGCAGCCGGCGCACACGTATGCTCCGGTCTACACCGACCGCAATATCGGCGAGATACTCGATTGCAGCAGCCATATTACCTTCAATTCGCTCGGACAATTCCGCCGTTTCGGCGCAATGGCGCTGCTGCGCGGCATCTCGTGCGGTCTGCGCGTCAACCCGCGCTATTCGCCCGTGGAGACCGATCTTTACAACCCCTGCGTGGCGGGTTCGCGGCTGGGAGTGACCGCCGAGGAGCTGGAAACGCAGGGCGGTCTGCCCGACGGGATCGAGGGGCTGCATTTCCATGTGCTGTGCGAATCGCGGTCGGAGCATCTCCGCAAGGCGCTCGAAGCCGTAGAGCGGCATTTCGGCCGTTATCTCGACCGCATCCATTGGCTCAACATGGGCGGCGGCCACCTGATGACCCACGCCGACTACGATTGCGACGACCTGATCGCGCTGCTGCGCGATTTTCGGGCGCGCCATCCCCGCCTGCGGCTGATTCTCGAACCGGGCAGCGCCTTTACGTGGCGCACGGGCTATCTGGTCTCGACGGTCGAGGACATCGTCGAAAACGGCGGCGTGCGCACGGCCATGCTCGACGTGTCGTTCGCCTGCCACATGCCCGACTGCCTCGAAATGCCCTACAAGCCGGCGATCGTCGGGGCCCGCGAACCGCAGGAAGGCGACCGGCGCTGGCGCATGGGCGGCAACAGCTGTCTGGCGGGGGATTACTGCGGCGACTGGGCGTTCGACCACGAATTGCAGGTCGGCGAGCGGATCGTATTCGAGGATATGATCCACTACACGATGGTCAAGACCACGATGTTCAACGGCGTGGCGCACCCCGCGATCGCCGTCGCCGACGCCGACGGAGCCGTCCGCATCGTCCGGGAATTCGGTTACGCCGATTTCAAAGGGCGCATGTCCTGAAAACCAAAGATACCCAAAGATACTACATGGAGAATTTTACACCCACTCATTACACGCTCGAATGCGTCGCTACGGGGCGGCAGTTCGAAGACGAAGGCTGGATGCTCGACGATCCCTGCTGCAAAATCCCTTCGATGATCCGCACTCGTTACGCCGTCCGGCAGATCGACGTACGTCCCGACAGCTACGGCTTCTACAAATTCTGCGACTGGCTGCCGGTCCGCCGCATGTTGCAGGGTTCGAGCGCACCCGTAACCTACAAAAGCAAAGGGCTGGCCGACTACCTCGGCCTGAAAAACCTCTATATCACCTTCAACGGCTATTATCCCGAGATCGGCGCGAAGATGACGACCTGCTCCTTCAAGGAGACCGAAGCATACAGCGTCTGCGCCCGCATCCGCGAGGGCGACAACCGGATTCTGGTGGTCGCCTCGGCCGGCAATACGGCGCGCGCCTTCGCCAAAGTCTGCTCGGACAACAACATTCCGCTGCTGTTGTCGGTGCCCGAAGAGAACATCTCGGCGCTCTGGTTCGACCGGCCGCTCAACCCCTGCGTCAAACTGATCTGTCCCGAACGGGGCGGCGACTATTTCGACGCGATTTTCCTGAGCAACCTGGCCCTCAAATCGCGGAAGTTCTACGCCGAAGGCGGCGCGAAGAATGTCGCCCGCCGCGACGGCATGGGCACTACGGTGCTGTCGGCCGCCACGACCATCGGCGAGATTCCGGACTACTATTTCCAGGCTGTCGGCAGCGGCACGGGCGCCATCGCAGCATGGGAGGCCAACATGCGCCTGAACGAGGACGGCCGCTTCGGCAACAAGACGATGAAACTCGTCGTCTCGCAGAACGCCCCCTTCGTCCCGATGTTCGACGCATGGCGGGTCGATTCGCGCGAGATGTTGCCCTACGAAGCCGCCAAGGCCCGTCGGGACGCCGAAATCATCGACGCCAAAGTACTCTCGAACCGCAAACCTCCCTATTCGCTGGCAGGCGGTTTGTACGACGCGCTCAAAGCCACCGGCGGCGACATCATGGTAGCGACGAACGCACAGGCACGCAAGGCTCGCGCCCTGTTCGAGGAGACCGAGGGAATCGATATCTACTCTGCGGCGGGAATCGCCACGGCGTCGCTCGTCAAGTCCGTGGCCGACGGGCGGATCGACCCCGAGAAGATCGTCATGCTCAACATTACGGGCGGCGGCGAACACCGCTGCCAGCAGGATAAGGAACTCTGGTATCTCGAACCGAGCCTCGTCTTCCCGCTCACGCCCGATCCGGAGGAGGTCGTAGCGAAGACCGAAGCCCTGTTCGACTAAAACTCAATTAGACTATGGCGGAACAATCGAACCCGACAACATCCCGTCGCCGTCACCACCGGCGGCACCGCAGGAACAGCCGCAAACGGAAGCTCCGCAACGGCGTCCTGATCGCCACGATCGCCGTGGGTATGCTGACCGTCCTGGGGCTGAAACTCATCGGACGGGGAAAAGGACATCAGGCGGAGATCGTCCAGCGCAGCTATCCCGTGCGGGTAATCAGCGTGGTGGACGGCGATACGTTCCTCGGTCTGGACGACGGAGGCGATACGCTGACCTACAACGTGTACAGCATCGAGGCTCCCGAAATCGAACAGCCGCAGGGGTACGAGGCACGCAAATACCTCTACAACATGATCCTGCAACGCCGCGTCGAGGTGACGCCCAAGGGCGGACGCACCCCGCAGGGCGTGCGGGTGATCGCCACCACGCGCGACAACGACGACGTGGCCGATCTGATGCTGCGTTCGGGATTTGCGTGGTATCGCAACGATACGGTCAATGAACTGCGCTACATCCGCTCCGAGCGATTCGCACAGGAGGAGGGCGTCGGCATCTGGGCTTCGCCCGACCACGTCGCGCCGTGGGAGTGGCGCAAACGACACGTCGAAAAGTAACCGACAAAACATAGGCTCCTCCTTTGGGCAGGGCCTATGTTCGTTTTTATTCATTAACCATCTAAAAAACTTCATCAAGATGAAGAAACATTCAACCGCGAAGCCGATCCCGTGCTTCAAGCGTTGGAGCCGTACGAACTATGCCGTGTTCGCCAGCCTCCACCGCCAAGTGACGATCGGGGTGCTTGCGGTCGGGATGTCCATTCTCTTGCTGACGACTGAAACGGCTGCGGCTCAACAGGCCGACACCTCGGGCGTATCCCGCGTGATGCGAATCGAGCCGGTCGGCGTGACGGGGACACGACTAAGCCCCTCCCGCAGCATTCAGTCGCAAACGCCCGTTTTCGATCGGGGTACAGAGGCTGCCGCGCCGTTCCAGACGCTGGAAGACGCCCTTCGCCTCAGCCCTTCGATCGACATTCGCGAGCGTAGCGGCAAGGGCGTGCAGGCAGACATCTCGATCCGCGGAGGATCGCCCGATCAAACCATGATGCTGCTCAACGGCATCAATTTCACCGATGCCCGCACCGGACACCAGACCCATTCGCTGCCGATCGACATGGATTGCGTGTCGGGTATCGAACTCATCGAGGGAATTCCGGGAGTGGGTGCCTATGCCGGTGCAGTCAACGTCCGGACCGTTCCTTTGTATCGCAACTATCTTCGGCTCAAAGCCGAAGGCGGGCAACACGGGTATGGCTATACCAATCTGTCCGGAGCTCTTACACGCGACCGTCTCGTGCTCTTCGCCGCCGGATCGCTGCGTCGCAGCGACGGATATATCCACAATACCGACTTCCGCAACGTGAACGGGTACCTCCGTATGACATACGATTCGCCGAAAGCCGGATTCTTCGACTTTCAGACTGGCGGACAGGGCCGGCGCTTCGGGTCCAACGGATTCTATGCCGCCTACAATCCGGATCAGTTCGAACAGACCGCCACGGCGCTCGGTTCGTTGCGATGGATCAAGGAGTGGGGGCTTTTCCGAATCTGCGCCGATGCAAGTTACCGCAAGAATTTCGACCGTTATGAATGGACACGCGGTACACCGACCAATTACCACAACACCGACAACGTCGGAGCGGAGCTTTGGGGCGACTTGCAGTGGCGGGGAGGCTCCACTTCGCTGGGTGGCGACTACATCTATCACCACATTTTCAGCTCCAATCTGGGCGAACCGATGGCCGCTCCGCGCGGCCGCTACAAGTGCGAAGCCGAACGCCACGTGGGCAATCTGTGGCTGCGCCATTCCATGAGATGGCGCCGTTTCGCTATCGCCGCTTCGGCCGGTGCGAGCTTTACGCCCTACGGAACGTCGGTCTCTTGGGCCGTATCGGGACGCTACGGCAATGGCGGCTGGCAAGCGGAAGCCGGAGCCGCACAGTCGATGCGGTTACCGACGTTCACCGACCTCTACTATACGTCGGAAGCGCAGGTCAACAATCCGAATCTCAAACCCGAACGAGCTGTCACCTACCATATCGGAGGAGGTTACGCCATCGAAAAATGGCATGCCTCCGTACAGTTCTTCTACCGCGACGGTCGCAATGTAATCGACTGGGTGTGGCGCGACGAACTGACGATCGGCGACCGGACTCTATATGACAAATGGCACTCGGAGCAAGAGTCGCATCTGGGTACATTCGGCATCGAGGCATCGGGCGGATATCGTTCCGACGGAGGAGTAGTGCGTCGCGCGACAGTCTCTTACGGGTATCTGACCACATCGCGTCTGAGCGACGTGAGGACGTCGAGCATTCTCGACTACATGCGCCACAAATTGTCGTTCGCCGCGGAGATTCGTTTCCTGCGCCGCTTCTCTCTGGCCGTGACCGGAACCCTCTTCGATCGTTACGGCTTTTACAACCGTTACCTGCGCGACGCCGACGGGAAATTGCTGACCGACGACAAAGGGCGAATGCAGACCGAAGAGGTCGATTTCAGTCCTTATTTTCTGCTCGACGGACACCTGCGATGGGAGAAAGGGATCGTCGCTCTACACGTCGATCTGGCCAACATCACCGACACCGATTACTGCGATTTCGGCGGGCTTCGTCGTCCGAATTTCTGGATTACGGGCGGCATTACCCTTACAATTCGCTGACCGGCGACTGAAACAAGACAGGAGGCTGCCTTTCGAGGCAGCCTCCGTTTTCTTGCACAACTGTCAGATACCGGCGATCTTCTTGATCTCGTTCAGCTTGTTGAGCGCTTCGAGCGGCGTAAGGGAATCGATGTCCAGTCCCTTGATCTGATCGCGGATCTGCACCAGCACCGGATCGTCGAGCTGGAACATCGACAACTGCATCGACGCCCCCTTGTCGGCCTCTTCGACCGCATCCTTGACCGACGCCTGCTTGCGCCCTCGGAGTTTGGGGCTTTTGCTCGGCACGATCTCGTCTGTGCCGTAGACCTTCACCAGGTTTTTGAGAATCTCGTCGGCGCGCGACACGACCGACGCCGGCATGCCGGCCATTTTGGCGACATGAATACCGAACGAATGTTCCGTGCCGCCGCGTTCGAGCTTGCGCAGGAAGACGATCGTGTTGTTCATCTCCTTGACCGTGACGTGGTAGTTCTTCACGCGCGGGTACATCTTTTCCATCTCGTTCAGCTCGTGATAGTGGGTCGCGAAGAGCGTCCGCGCATGGGCCGTGGGGTGGTTGTGCAGGTATTCGACCATCGCCCAGGCGATCGAAATGCCGTCGTAGGTACTCGTGCCTCGGCCGATCTCGTCCAGCAGCACGATGCTGCGGTCGGAGATGTTGTTCAGGATGCTGGCCGATTCGAGCATCTCGACCATGAAGGTCGACTCGCCCTGCGAAATATTGTCCGACGCGCCGACACGGGTGAAAATCTTGTCCACCACGCCGATGTGCGCCCGGCGTGCTGGAACGAACGAGCCCATTTGCGCCATAAGGATGATGAGCGCCGTCTGCCGCAGCAGAGCCGACTTACCCGACATGTTGGGGCCGGTAATCATCACGATCTGCTGCTCCTCGTCGTCGAGCCGGATGTCGTTGGGGATATATTTCTCGCCCACGGGCATCAGCGTCTCGATGACCGGATGACGCCCCTGTTCGATGTCGATGCGCGCCCCGTCGTCCAGTTCGGGGCGCACGTAGTTGCGCTCGCGCGCGATGCGGGCGAACGACAGGAAACAGTCGACGCGCGCCACGGCGTGTGCATCGCGCAACAGTTGGGACAGCGACTGCGAAACGAAGGCGATCAGCGCATTGTAAATCTCCTGTTCGAGCGTCAGGATGCGGTCTTCGGCGCCGAGAATCTTCTCTTCGTACTCCTTCAATTCCTCGGTGATGTAACGCTCGGCGTTGGAAAGCGTCTGCTTGCGGATCCACGTATCGGGTACCTTCTCCTTGTGGGCGTTACGCACCTCGATGAAGTATCCGAAGATATTGTTGTAGCCGATTTTGAGCGACGGGATACCCGTCAGTTCGCTCTCGCGCTGCTGGATCTGCTGCAATACGTCCTTGCCGTGCAGAGCGATGCGGCGCAGGTCGTCGAGCTCGGGATTGACCCCGTCGGCGATTACGCCGCCCTTCTGAATCTGGTTGTTCGCCGGATCGGGATAGATCTCCCGTTCGAGTTTCAGGCGCATTTGCGCCAGCACGTCGATCTCGGCGGCGAGCCGGTGGAGATTCCCGTCGTCCGTCGATTCGAGGATCGCTTTGAGCAGTTCGATCGCAGCGAGCGAATTTTTCAGTTGCACCAGTTCGCGCGGCGTCACGCGCGCGGCGGCGATACGCGAAGCGATGCGTTCCAGGTCGCCGATCAGCGAGACCTGCTCGCCGACGGCTTCCGCCAGATCGCTGTCCTCCACGAAGCGCTGTACCACGTCCAGCCGCCGGTTGATGCGCCCGATGTCGCGGATCGGCATGGCTATCCAGCGTTTGAGCAGACGGCCGCCCATCGGCGTGAGCGTACGATCCATCACGTTTGCGAAGCTGCTCCTGTCGCGCGAACCGTTGGTGGTGAAGAGTTCCAGGTTGCGGATGGTGAACTTGTCGATCCACACGTAGTCGTCCTGGTCGATCCGCGAGATCGATGCAATGTGGCCGATCTCCTTGTGTTCGGTGAATTCCAGATAGTAGAGGATGGCGCCGGCGGCCGAAATGCCTGCCGAGATGTGGTCGATGCCGAACCCTTTGAGCGACTGCGTGCCGAACTGCTTGCAGAGCTTTTCGCGGTTCAGCTCCTCCGAAAAGACCCAATCGTCGAGCTTGTAGGTGTAGTAGTTCGTGCCGAAAGCCTGCCGGAACCGCTCGTCGAATCCCCGCTGGTAGATGATCTCTTTGGGCGAGAGATTCGACAGGAGTTTGTCGATGTAGTTGTCCGGTCCCTCGGCCACGTAGAATTCGCCGGTCGAAATGTCGAGAAAGGCCACGCCCGTGGTCTGCCGGCCGAAGTAAACCGAAGCCAGGTAGACGTTTTCCTTGTTGGCCAGAAGGTTGTCGCCCAGAACGACGCCCGGCGTAACCAGCTCGATGACGCCCCGCTTGACGAGTCCTTTCACCAGCTTGGGGTCTTCCAGCTGTTCGCAGATCGCCACGCGCTCCCCGGCCCGCACCAGCTTGGGCAGGTAGGTGTCGATGGCGTGGTAGGGGAATCCCGCCAGCTCGACGAAGGTCGCCGACCCGTTGGCGCGGCGGGTGAGCGTGATGCCCAGAATCCCGCTGGCCTTGATCGCATCGTCGCCGAACGTCTCGTAGAAATCGCCCACGCGGAAGAGCAGGATCGCATCGGGGTGAACCGACTTGATCTGGTAGTACTGCTTCATCAGCGGAGTCTCTACATATTTCTTATCCGTACCTGCCATAATCATGCAATAAAATATACAATGTGTAGTGCGAAATAAGTCTTATTCAGACCAATTTCGGGATAGCAAAGATACGAATAAACGAGGGCAATGTCAAATTTATTTGAACATTGCCGAGCGGGAGTATCTTCGACGAAGTCAAAGATACGAAAAGTCGGGCGCAGAAGCAAATTATTTCCAATTTTGCTTGACCCGGACAGAGCATCCGAGGCGAAACCGAAGACAAAAAGTCAGATCATACCGACCGCAGCGAACATCTTCCGGTAGAACTCCGCCTTCCATTCCACGGACCGGGGATAAGCGCGCGACGACGACGGCATACGGAAGAGCTGCATCCGGCGGCCGGCGTATTCGAACGGTGCGGAACCGCCGACAGCAGGACGCTGGCACCTGAGTTGCCCCACCAATGTTTCGGTCGCCTTCTCGCCCGTCGTCACGACGGCCCGGCATTCGGGCAGGCGATCCAGCAGACCGCACACGTCGGTCGGTCGCACGACTTGCAGGAAGTTGTCCGAGGCGTTGTCCCGAAGGCGGACGACTTCGCTGGCCGTATCGTAGAGCGCCAACCCGACCGTCCGGCAAAAAGCCATGATGCGTTCGCGGTCGAAATGCTTGGGATCGGCCAGGAAATGGGCCTTGTCGCCGAAAAAGAGCAGCCCCATGATCCGCCACATGTCGTTTTGAAGATTGGGGTAGAAGAATTCCATCGACCAGCGCACGCGCTTGGGCGGAAAGCTGCCCAGCATCAGCACGCGCGCGCCGTCGGGCAGGAACGGGGCGAGAGGATGAACCTCCGAAGACGGGTTATTCATAGAATCGGGGATCGAAATTTACCAGATAGAGTTTTTCGGTGGCGCGCGTCAGCGCCGTGTAAAGCCAGCGCAGCATGTCGCGGGTCATCGGTTCGTCGCCGAACAGGCAGCGGTCGACGAAGACCGCCCGCCACTGTCCGCCCTGCGCCTTGTGGCAGGTCACGGCGTAGGCGAACTTCACCTGTACGGCGTTGAAATGCGGATTTTCGCGGATTTCCTTATAACGTTTGATCTTGCTTTTCGTCTCGACATAGTCCTTTTCGACTTCGTAGAAGAGGCGGTTGCTCTCCTCGCGCGTGAGCGACGGCGATTCGGACTTGATGGTATCCAACAGGATTTTGCAACCGACCTCCATGTCGCCGTAATCGGCGAACGAGAGCACGGCGTCGGCGAAATGAAATCCGTAGAAATCCTCGAAGCGACGCAGGCGGACAAGCCGGGCGATGTCGCCGTTGGCGATGAAGTTCATCGCCCCCTGGGCATCCGCCGCCGCATAGTGGTAGTTGTTTTTCACGACCATCAGCATGTCGCCGCTCTCGATCTCCTCTTCGGCACTGAGAATATAACGGCGAATCCCTTCGTTGTAACGGTTCGCCCGCTTGTTCGACCGGGTGATGACGATCACCTCGTCGCGGCCGTAACGGTCGAAGGCATCCTGCAACTTTTCCATGAAATCACCGCCCTCTACCGACTCGAAATCAGGGTAGTCCATTTCGAATTTCGGTATTTCGTAGATACGGTTTTCGAGCATGCAGCGCACCAGCGTAGCATTGAACAGAATACCCGACTGCATCTGCTGGCGCACCACCTCGTCCATCAGCCCGTAGACGACTTCGCCGTAGCGCGAAACCGTCGCCGGATCGAGCGCCGGACTGAAATCGCACCCGACGGGAGGCAGCTGCGCGCTGTCGCCGACCAGAATCAACCGGCAACCGCGTCCGCTGCGCACGTAACTCACCAGGTCTTCCAACAGCGATCCGCTGCCGAACAGTGCGCCGTCGCCCGTCGAATCGGAGAGCATCGAGGCTTCGTCCACGATGAAGACGGCACCTTGTTCCCTGTTGAAGTCGAGCGAGAATTTCGATTCGTAATCGGCGTTGGTGCGCTGGCGGTAGATGCGTTTGTGGATCGTAAGCGCCTGCTCCCCGCAGTAGCGGGCGAGCACTTTGGCCGCCCGTCCGGTCGGAGCGAGCAGCACGGGCTTTATTCTTAACTCTTTGAGCGCGGCAACTAACGCGGCGATCAACGTCGTCTTGCCCGTACCGGCAAAACCGTTCAGTACGAAAATCCGCGAAAAATCGTCGTCCGAGAGGTATTCCGATAAATTTTCTATGATTTTTTTTTGACTATTTGTTGCTTCGAAACAAATTTTGGCGTAAATTTGGGTCGCGATTGTCGTGTTAAACATTGCAGCGTTACCTTTTTAAACGGGATACAAACTTAAACAAATAATTGAAATGAAAAAAATCGTTCAACTGATTCTTGCCTTGGTGATCGTAGGTCTGGTATATGTCATCTACGATCAGATTTCGACACCCATCCGTTTTGAAAACGTGAAAAAAGCGAAGGAAGAGGCCGTTATCGAGCGCATCAAGGACATTCGTACCGCCGAACGTGCGTTCAAGTCCAAATACCAGCATTTTACGGGCGATTTCGATACGCTGATCAATTTCGTTCTCAACGATTCGATCGAGGGGCAGCGCCGTATCGTCGACGAGGACGACTCGGTGGCCATGGCACAGCTGAAAAAAGCCGGCAAGAAAAATATCGAAACCTTCACGGTAGCCGTTATCGACACGATCTTCGCACCGAAGAAGCTTTCGCCCGATCAGGTGAAGAATTTCCGCTACATACCGGGAACGAACAAGCAGGCCGAATTCACGATCGCAGCCGGCATGGTTACGACCGAGTCGAAGGTCGTCGTTCCGGTCGTCGAGGTCAAGGCCCCCTACGTGAAGTTCCTCGATACGGTTACGTTCCGTCAGGAAGTGATCAACCTCATCAAGGCTCCGGAGGTCGTCGCCTACGACAAGTATCCCGGAATCAAGTTCGGTTCGATGGAGGGTGCGAACAATGAAGCAGGCAACTGGGAGTAATTCCGCGACTCCTTCGAAAGAGATGTCCATCCGGCTTCGGTCGGGTGGACATTCTTTTCCGAAAGAGCTGCCGGCAGAGTATGCAGCTGCCGACCGCGTCGTATGTTCGGTACTGACGCACAAAACGCTGTTGGTACCGGCCGAGGTCTTCGAACGGGAATCGGCTCCGAACTACCTTGCGCTGGCGGGGCTCGGCTGTGCGGAGACGGAGTGTGCGGTATACAGCGATCCGCAACGGCAACAGATCGCCGTAATGGCCGTCGACAAGGAGTGCCGCCGTCAATTGGCCGAGACGGCGGGCGATCGGGTGACCTTTACCTCTCCGCTGCTGTTTCAGCCGAAATTTGCGGGACAGGGCGCATGGCTAATCCATACCGACGGGCTGCTCTACATAAAGATTTACGACAACGTGCTGCGGCTGGCCGAAGTGGTACGGGCGCAGGGGACGGCCGACGTCCTCTATTACCTCGGCCGGCTCGACCGGACGTTTCCGCTCAAAACCTATCCGCTCTGCCTGTCGGGAAGCGACACGCTGGCCCGCCAGTTGCGGAAGTATTTCAGAGATGTACGATGCGAATAATCAGCGGCAGATACAAGGGCAGGGCGATCAACCCTCCGAAGAATTTGCGGGCGCGTCCCACGACGGACTTCGCCAAGGAGAACCTTTTCAACGTCCTGACCAATCTGGTCGATTTCGAACAGTGCGACGTACTCGACCTCTTCTCTGGCACGGGATCGATCAGCTACGAATTCGCTTCGCGCGGCGCTCGCAGCGTCACGGCGGTCGAAATCAACGCCGTGCATTACAACTTCATCCGGCAGACGGCGCGGGAGCTGGGATGCGAAACGATCTATCCGGTCAAGGCCAACGCCTTTCTCTACCTGAAAAGCTGCCCGAAACAGTTCGACATCGTCTTCTCCGACGCCCCGTACGATTTGGAAGGCAGCGGGGAAATCGTCCGGCTGGTGCTGGACAACGGGTTGTTGCGCGAAGGCGGTCTGCTGATCTTCGAACACTCCCGTAACATGGATTTTTCGGATCGAGACGCTTTCTGGCAATTAAGAAGTTACGGCAGCGTGCAATTTTCTTTCTTCAAAAAATAAAGGGAAGTATTGTATTTTCGAAAATTTGTACTACCTTTGCATTCGCAATCAGCAAAAGGTGTGTTAGTTCAGCTGGTTAGAATACGTGCCTGTCACGCACGGGGTCAGGGGTTCGAGTCCCCTACACACCGCTTGAAAAGATACCCTGATCTATTCGATCGGGGTATTTTTATACCTGTCAATCAAAATTCCGCATCTTCCCGTATCGAAATTCGACATCGCACAGCGCCGGCATCCCCGATACGCCATGTGGTGGCGGGGCACGACGGTTCCGCCGCCGGAAAACAGCAATACCGTTCGAAACGGACGTCGATGTATCAAGGGATTTCGGCGGACAGACTTTCGTCCGATCCCGAACCGGTCAAGCGGAGCGGAATGTTTTTTCATGCCGCATCCATTCTCTCGACGCAAAAACTTTCTATCTTTGCAATGTGACAAATTTCCGGAAACTGATATTTTTCGCTGTCCTCGCGATTGTCCGTAACGGTATGGCGGCGCCACCCGACACGAACATCGATTCTTTGATCGAATACGCCGCTGCCCAAAGCCGAAAGGGGAACTTCGAAGAAGTGGTCGCTGCCGCCGGCCGCCTGCGCGCCCTCGGACGGATGGGAGACGACAAAGCCCGTTTGTACGGTCTGATCTACACCGGACACGTATTGGCGCGCGAAGTGAACGATTCCGTAAAACTCTATTACGGCAGGGCACGTGATCTGGCCCTCGCAGCGAAGGATTATCGGGCGCTGACCGCGATCGACAACGCGTTGGCCATCTACACTTCGGAGATGGAGATGAACTATCTCGGCGGGCTTTCCTATTTCATGGAAGCGCTCAAATACGCCGAACTGAGTCCCGACAAACAGGCCTATCCGGTCGTGCTCAATAACATCGCGATGGCGCACTACCTGCGCAATGACCCCAATGGGTTGAAGTATTCGCTTCAAGTCGTCGACATCGGAACTGCGAACGGCGATCCGCTGCTCCTCTATTCAGGATCTTTCGTAACGGCTTATATGTACTACTTGCAGGGCGATCCGGCGACGGCTCTCCGGTACATCGAAACGGCGCTCGCCGTCGGCGGAAACTACATCGAGTATGCCGAAGCATACAGCCTCTACGCGAATATACTGGCTGGACTCGGTCGTAAAAGCGAGGCGGAACGCTATTACAAACGTGCCGTCGCCCACGTAGGAAGTGAAAAAAGCAATACGCTGGCTTACCTCAATTATGGAAGTTACCTGATGGCGAACGGTTCGGTCGATCGGGCCACGTCGGTTCTGGAAAAGGGGCTCGAATTCGTCAACAAGCGCAACAATGCGTTTTACCGCTACCAGCTCTACGAAAAGCTGTCGGAGGCATACGAATTGGCGGGCAGGCCGCAGAGAGCCCTCGACTACTATAAAAAATATCATGCCGAATTCGACAGCATCTTCAATATCGGCCGCGAGCGGGCGATCAACGAACTTCGCGTGCAATATGAATCCGAAAAACAGGAAAAGGAGTTGCGCGGAAAGGAACTAGACCTGCTGCGTGAAAGACAGAAACTGAACATCACGATTTTCACCGTAGCGGTTCTCGTCGGACTGCTCGCTGCATTGTTCATCGCCTACCGTCGTAAAAATCAGCGCTACCGGCAAATCGTCAGACAGCAACACGAACTTATTCAGAAAGAAAAAACGATCAAGGAGCTGTACAGCCAATCGGAGGGAGGCAGGAAATATACCGTCTCCTCGCTTTCGGACGAAAAGGGGCAAGCGCTGTTTTCGGAATTCGAGAAACTGATGCGAACGGAAAAAATCTATCGGAGATCCGATATCACCGTCGATAAGATCGCCGACCGACTCGAAACGAACCGCACCTATTTGTCGAGAGCGATCAACGAGAACAGCGGAATGTCGTTTTCGCAATACATCAACTCGTGCCGCATCGACGAAGCCCGCCACATCCTCTCTGAAACCGATAACGACATACAGATAAAGGCGCTCGCCTACGAGCTGGGGTTCGCAACGCCGGAAACATTTTCCGCGACTTTCAAAAGATCGATCGGGATGCTGCCGACCAAATTCCGGAAAGAGATGAGGCGCATGTACAACGACGCGCGGGAGACGAATTGATCGTCGGCGGGGACGGGATTCCACGCCGCGAAACATCAATTTACGTTTCCCGACGTCGAATCCGTTTGCGCGTTTCCGCACGGCGGTCTAATTTTGTGTCGACAGCATTAAGTTATCCATAATAATTTCGTTTCTGCTATGACGACGCAACTCTTCCTCAAAAGGTTTTTCTTGCTGACAGCGCTTGTCGCTCTGACTTTGCCCCAGGGATGCGGCGACGATGATCCCGTCGATGATCCCGCTTCCAATACGAACACCGAACCGCAGCCTACGCCGGAACCGGAACCAGAACCGGAGCGACATGCCATAGAGTTTGCTCCTTCGTTCTCCGGTGCGACCGACCATTCGCAGATCGGGGTATTCGCCTTCGATACGAGTACGAAGTGGGATGAATGGGCGCAGCCCGACCTCATGCACGACATACGGGTCGAAAAGGATGGGAGCGGCGTCTGGAACTACGATCCGATCGTGTATTGGCCGTCGGACGGATCCTTCGATTTCTCGTTCATGGCCTATGCTCCTTATGCAACGGCATCCAACGGACTTTCGGTCAGCGACGCATCCCATGTCGGAGCTCCCGTTCTGCGCTACGAAATGCCTTCGGCCACCGACTGTCATACCGATATTTGTCTTGCGACTCCGATTCTGGATATCCGGAATCGCCAAGAAGCGGTCGGGCTGGAGTTTCGATCCGTCATGTCGAAAATCGGATTCCGGATCAAAGGACAGGGCAACAAGGTTTCGAACATCGCGGTGCGAGGTATCCAGTGGCAGGGTGAAATCGCATTGAATGCCGACGATCAGGGATCGATGACCTGGACGCAGGTTTTGGACTTCTCGACGACCGAATACCAAGCGAAACTCAACTACGACGAAGGGCATGATTACGTGACCGCCACCGAAACCATGACAGACGTGACGGCCAAAGATGGATATCTCTATCTTATTCCTCAGAATATTACCTACAACGCCCGCATCGTTGTCACCGTCGACGGCGACAAACTCGGCTTTCCCTTCGTAGACATGGCCCAAATACTTCCGGGCAAGGAGTATATCATCGACCTCGAAATTCCGGGAAACAAGTTGCTCGACTATACGGACAACGCCATGCCGGCATTCCTGCTCGCTCCCACGGATGCGGCCGAAGCGGCCAACATCGACTGGAACGATGCGAAAGCGGCATGTGAAGCCTCCGGATATCGGCTGCCCACTTATAACGAAGGGCTGATGACGCTCTTTTACATGAACGGCATCGAGGGCAATAATCTCCGTTTCGCTTCCTACTGGACATCGACCACCTCGCTGGAAGATCCGACCGGAGAAAGCGCAATGGGGTACAACATCATGCCTTGGATGGGGCTTTACATGCCGAAAGCAGGCATAACGGCCGCACGATGCGTCAAAGACGTGCCTGAGGGAGGCAAGAAATATCCCTATGTCGATTCAACGCTTCCCGACGGTCCTGTCATCGTATCGCGTGACAACGACGGCGGTGTGATCCCTTCGGCTTTCAATGTGCTATACGATGCTGAGCGTCCGGTATTCCACGAGAATTGGACCACGACTCCGGATCACGACGGCAACACCGATGCCGATCGGATCTCCCGAAAGCTGCAAGTCGCCAATACGGACGCGACCGCAGGAAAAGTCGTATGGAGCGGATTCTCGTGTCCCGAAGGTTGGCGGAAACCTACCATGATGGAGATGGCGCTTATCTTCACGATGGGCGGGGCACCCGAAAGTTCCTACGGTGCCGACAATGCGCCCGTAACCGAAACGCCGTTATACAAGGTGGAAGGATTCACTCCGTTGAATGCCGACTACTATTGGGTAGCCAGCATGTCCGCCGGACGTGGCGGCCGAAATCCGGCGACATGGTCATTCGGCCCGACGCCCCGCAGCGGTCTCGGAACCATCGCAGGCCCCGATGCCAACTACGTGCGATGCGTTCGGGACATCGAATAACCGCGGTTGCCAACATACCCGCCCTGCCCGTAACTCCTTCGAGAATCGGGCGGGGCGGTTTGCAAAGCAGCGGAAAATCGACGAAGCACGGATCGGAGCACAAAAATATTTGCATTTTCGAATTTTTGTATTACCTTTGCACTCGCAATGAACAAAACGGTGCGTTAGTTCAGCTGGTTAGAATACGTGCCTGTCACGCACGGGGTCAGGGGTTCGAGTCCCCTACGCACCGCCAGAAGAGACACGGAAGAATTGGATGGAATTCTTCCGTGTCTTTCATTTAGAACGATTCCTAATCCCATCTTGTCTTCCAACACGAAATCCGCAATCCTAAAAAGATACGGATTTTGTAAGGATTTCTGAGACACTGCTAAATCAACCGAGTCTTATCGCCGGCGAACGGCTGCCGCCATACCGTCAGCGGGTGGGTGCGACCGACGCCTCGGCTGCATGAAAATTTCGTGCAGGAAACAGTCGGCAGGCTCATCGGTTCGCCTTTGCAGGGAACAACTGCCCGTCGGCGTACCGATCAATTCCATGAACACCAACCGGCTCTTGCAGGATTCGAACGAGATCTCAGGATCGGTCAGTTGACCACATCTTTGCCCTGATAATCCGAGAAACGCTGCGAGAGATACTCCGCTTCCCGCTGGCGGCGAAGCTCCCGGTGGAACTCTTCGAGCGCCTCGTTATAACGCCGCGTATGCTCGGCCACGGAGAATTTGAGGATACGGATATAGGAATCGAAAAAACCGGCGAATTCGCTTTTCCGGCATTGCAGACATTCGATCGAGAAGAGAACGGCTTCGGGGCGCAGCAGGATTTTGACCATCCGTGTCGAACTCATCACCTCCTGCGCCATACGTGTCATCAACTCGTCGTTCAGCTCCGAACGTTTGCGTCCGAACCCGATATGCAATTCGAAATAGTGCTCTTTGATATGAAGTACATACTTCATGTTGTCGAGCAGAAACAACACGTCGCCGTCGGCATCCTCCTCGGGATCGAGGCCGCGCGCTTTCAGAAACGACAGCACCCAGCGGCGGGAAAGGAGTTGCCGCTTCCGGTATTCGCGGTATCCCGACGCGGTGCCGACACCGATCAGAAGCACGACCGCCGCTCCTCCGAAAACGGCAGCGACCGGCCCCGAACCCGAACAGGCGGCCGCCAACGCCGCCGCTACCAGAAATACGACGGCGAAATGCGCCCGGTATCTTTTGAGCCGCGCACGAAATATTTGAAAACGAGATGCAACCGACTGTTCCATTACAATTCGGGGATTGCTTGCAAATATAGCAAAAAAGAGACCGATCGTGAAAGGATCGGCCCCGAATTTTCAACCGAACGCCCGATCACTTCGCGGCGATCAGCGACCGGATATTCTGAATGAGCATGGCCACGGCCACCGAGTTGAATCCTCCTTCGGGAATGATGACGTCGGCATACTTCTTCGACGGTTCGACGAACTCCTCGTGCATCGGCTTGACGGTGGTGATATACTGATTGATGACCGACTCCATCGTCCGGCCGCGTTCACAGACGTCGCGCAGGATGCGGCGCGCCAGGCGCACGTCGGCATCCGTATCGACATAGACCTTGATGTCCATCAACTCGCGCAGGGCCTTGTTCTCGAAGATCAGGATGCCGTCGACGATGATTACTTTCGATGGCTTCACGGCGACCGTCTCGGGCAGGCGGTCATGCTCGACGAACGAGTAGACCGGATGCGAAATCGGTACATTGTTTTTCAGCGCACGGATATGTTCCACCATCATGTGGGTGTCGAACGCCTGCGGGTGATCGTAATTGAGCTTCGTGCGCTCCTCGTAGGTCAGTTCGGGATGCGCCTTGTAGTAGTAGTCGTGGCACAGCGTGGCGACGTCGTCGTCCTTGAACGCCTCCTGCAACCGCTTGACGAGCGTACTCTTGCCGGAACCCGTTCCGCCGGCAACGCCGATGATCGTAACGTCCATGATAAAATCGTTTATTGAGGGTCATACAAAAGAGGAGCCGCCCCGCAGGGGCAACTCCTCCTTTCAATCGGACTACGCGTCGATATTGGCGTAGGTGGCGTGGCGTTCGATGAACTCGCGCCGGGGCGGCACGTCGTCGCCCATGAGCATCGAGAAGACGCGGTCGGCCTCGGCTGCGTTCTCGATCGACACCTGCCGCAGGATGCGCGTATCGGGATTCATCGTGGTCTCCCACAACTGCACGTCGGACATCTCGCCCAAACCTTTGTAACGCTGGATGTGCACGCCCTTGCCGAATTCGGCCGAGATCTTGTCGCGCTCCTCCTCCGTCCAGCAATAGCGTTCCTGCTTGCCCTTCTTGACCAGATAGAGCGGCGGGGTAGCGATATAGACGTGGCCGTTCTCGATCAGTTCCTTCATCTTGCGGAAGAAGAACGTCAGCATCAGCGTGGCGATGTGGCTTCCGTCGACGTCGGCATCGGTCATGATGATGATCTTGTCGTAACGCAACTTTTCCAGATTGAGCGCCTTGCTGTCCTCCTCCGTCCCGATCGTGACGCCGAGCGCCTGGAACATGTTCTTGATCTCCTCGTTCTCCCACATCTTGTGCTCCTGCGCCTTCTCCACGTTGAGAATCTTACCGCGCAGCGGCATGATCGCCTGGAAGTTACGGTCTCGGCCCTGCTTAGCCGTTCCGCCTGCCGAGTCACCCTCGACGAAGAAGATCTCGGCGATCGACCGGTCGCGGCTCGAACAGTCGGCCAGCTTGCCCGGCAGACCGGCGCCCGACAGCGGCGTCTTGCGCTGCACGGCTTCGCGCGCCTTGCGCGCCGCATGGCGCGCCTGTGCCGCCAGCACCACCTTGCCCACGATCGCCTTGGCATCCTTCGGATTCTCCTCCAAGTAGTTGGCCAGCGCCTCCGAAACGGCCTGATCTACCGATGCGGCCACCTCGTCGTTGCCCAGTTTGGTCTTGGTCTGCCCCTCGAACTGCGGCTCGGCGACCTTCACCGAAATGACGGCCGTAAGCCCCTCGCGGAAGTCGTCGCCGCTGATGTCGAACTTCAACTTGGCGAGCATCCCTGAATCGTCGGCGTACTTTTTGAGCGTACGCGTCAGCGCCCGGCGGAAGCCCGTGAGGTGCGTACCGCCTTCGATCGTATTGATGTTGTTGACATACGAATGGACGTTCTCCGAGAACGAATCGTTGTACTGCATGGCCACTTCGACCGGCACGCCGTTCTTTTCGGTATCGAGATAGATGATCGATTCGATGATCGGCTCGCCGCGCGTGGCGTCGAGATATTGCACGAACTCCTTCAAACCGTCTTTCGAATGGAAGGTCTCGCTGAGGTAACCTCCCTGCTCGTCCTTCACCCGCTTGTCGGTGATCGTGAGCTGGATACCCTTGTTCAGGAACGCCAGTTCGCGCAGGCGGTTCGACAGAATTTCGTACTTGTACTCCGTCGTATGCGTGAAAATCTCGCCGTCGGGTTTGAAAGTGATCGTCGTACCGCGGTCCGAACATTCGCCGACGATCTCCAATTTGGAGGTGGGCACGCCCTTGCTGAACGTCTCGCGGTATATCTTGCCGTCGCGATGCACTTCGGCGATCAGCAGCGTCGACAGTGCGTTGACGCACGACACGCCGACGCCGTGCAGACCGCCCGACACCTTGTAACTGCCCTTGTCGAACTTACCGCCTGCATGGAGCACGGTCAGCACGACCTCCAACGCCGACCGGCCCTCCTTTTCGTGGTAGTCGGTCGGGATGCCGCGGCCGTTGTCCCGCACGGAGACCGAACCGTCTTCGTTGATCGTCACTTCGATATCCGTGCAATAGCCGGCCAACGCCTCGTCGATCGAGTTGTCGACCACCTCGTATACCAGGTGATGGAGTCCCTTCTCGCCGATGTCGCCGATGTACATGGCCGGACGCTTGCGCACGGCCTCCAGCCCTTCCAGCACCTGGATGCTCGACGCGGAATACTCCTTTTCCGGTCTGTTCACTTCTTCACTCATTCCTATATTGTTAAATTAACGTACAAATATACGATTTTTTTGCGATACCTGCAAGCCTCCGGACAAGATCGGCAGGCTTTTCGCAGGGTCAAATCCGCCCCAGAAGCGCCTGCATGTCGACCTCCTTGACGCGCCCTTTTTCGAAGACGAGCGTGCGGGCCGGATACTCCTCAATGAGATTCGTGTTGTGCGTCGACATCACCACCGCACAACCGCTCCGGGCGATCGTGAGGAACAACCGCATGATCCCGTCGGCCGTCACGGGATCGAGGTTTCCCGTCGGTTCGTCGGCCAGCAGCAGGCGGGGCTTGTTGAGCAGGGCGCGGGCGATCACCAGGCGTTGCTGCTCTCCGCCCGAAAGTTCGAACGGCATCTTGTAGTGCTTGGCTTCCAGCCCGACCAGTTGCAGTACTTCGTCGATACGGCGTCGGATTTCCGTTTCGGCTCGCCAGCCTGTGGCCCGCATCACGTAGTAGAGGTTCTGGAACACGTTGCGGTCGGTCAACAACTGATAGTCCTGGAAGACGATGCCGATCTTCCGGCGCAGATAGGGTATCTGCCGGCGGCGCAGTTTCCGCAGATCGAAACCCACGACGCACCCTTCGCCGACCAAGAGCTGGACATCCGCATACAATGTTTTCAGCAAGGTACTCTTCCCGCTCCCCACGCGGCCGATCAGATAGACGAACTCGCCCTCTTCGACCGAGAAGTCGACCTCCGAAAGTACCAGCTCGCCCGAGCGCACCAGCCGTTCGGCCGACTGCCTGCCGAACGGATTTTCTGCATGATAGATCGCGATGTCCCGCAACTCGATAACGCGTTTTCCGCTCATAAACAGCTTCCTTAGTTAAAACAAGGTCAAAGATAATGTTTTTTCGCGGGATCGGGGATGTTTCTCCGCAAAAAAAGCGCCGCCTTCGTTCCGCGTGCCGGCGGCGATAATGCGGATAAATTTGCTTTTGTCCCCGATTTGTATTATCTTTGCATTGTATTTCAATGGAACTTTCCCGCGAAAGTCCCGTCCGAGAAGAGGGGATGACCGGTTTTGACAGCAGGTAGAGTTCGATTGTAAGCACGTCGAGCGCTGTGCGGCAGCTCGTAAATCCCGACGCTCAACGTACAAATGGCAACAACAGCTATGCACTCGCTGCCTAATTTTCAGAGAAAATTGGCTTAATCGCCGAGCCCAAGGAGGTTCGGCGACGAGTATCCCGAAGGGTGGTTCCGCTCTTTAACCGCTCTTCATACGGGGTATCGTTCATTTAGAGATAGTACGGTGCAACGCCTCGGGCGCCGTGCGAAACAAAGAGGCTGGGACTTGGGTTAGGCCGCCGCCTGCCGGGCCCAAGTAGAAGGACGAAACGGTCGGCTAAACGTGTAGAAAGCAGTTGGGTTCCTTGTTTGGACGCGGGTTCGACTCCCGCCATCTCCACCAAAGTACCGGAAACGAAAAGTGCAAAACCCTGCAAAATATTCATTTGCAGGGTTTTGTGTTTTCAAGCGCAACGCCGCAAAATGTAAAAAACGCATATTACCTGTGGTCTATTCGGACTGCCCTTTTTCCCATCTCTATATAGGGTCTCATACAGTGCCGTCCCGTAGGATATTGGCTGTTTTTGACCGGTTCCTTCCTGCCGTCCGAACAGGCCGCCGGCAACTGACGATATATTGTTTTTTCATTTTCGCGGAATGCTTTTACGGATTATCGACCGACAGGGAAAACGTTCCGGCCGGGAATCTGTATTTTTGGGGCTGGCTCGCCCGAAACGGGATCGACTGCCCGATGCGAATTTCGTCGAGGCGCGACGATAAAAGAAGAGGAGGACGGATAAGTCCTCCTCTCTTTTTCAGTTCGGAATATGGCGTATGGAAAGGCGTACGGCACATTCAATGCAAAACCATTCGGAAGGGCCGTCGGAATCTCTCCGTCCGTCCACCGATCTCTTTCTTCCGCGACGTCGCCGGACGGAGTTACCTGATCGTAAAACCGAACGACACGCCTACCTTCGTCGGTCCGAAGTAGTTCTTATGCCCCCGACCGAGGTGACGTCCGCATTTCTTCCAAACGTAGCGGTCGTAATCCGAACGAAGATAGCCCAAAGCTGCCGTAGCCTCGACGCTCCAATTTTTTCCGAGGGGCCATCTGTACCCGTATGCCACACCCGCCCCATACAGGGCCCCCTGGTATCTCCGGTCGCTCATGCCCAGAAACTTCATGCCTCCGACATTGAAATCGGCATACAGAAGATGCACGCCCCAAAAATGCCCTTCGAAACGGTTGCGGAACCAATGCCGGATTTCGGGTTGTATCATCCAGAATTTGAATTTCCGATTGTCGCTGAATGTCCAGGGATTATATCCCGCATCGATCTCGAACGTAATCCTCGGAGTCAACCCCACCTCAAAACCTGCATTGAGGGACGCGGTAGTCCAATAAAGCGCATTCGTCTTGACTTCCAGCAGGGGAAGAGCCGCCTCCGGTTCGGCCGGTGGTTCCTGGGCAGCGGCCCTGCCTCCCGATACGACTCCCAAACACAGCGAAATACAGAATATATACCTCTTCATCCTTTCGTTTTTTATCTCCCAGTTTACATACGGCGAACGGCCGCAGCCGCCGTGGACACTCATTCCTGCTCGCATACCTGCTCCACGATCCAGGCCCACAAGTTGGCAGTCAACCGGTCGAAATCCGACGTTACAGATCCATTCGCATTGGCCTGAGAACTCAATCGTCCGTTCTGATTCAAATTGGCGTCGCCATGATATACGATGCGATCCTGACGGTTGACCCCGACGATCATCGCCTTTTCATAGCCGACCGCATCGCTGACCACCAACGGAGTCACCCCCGCCGGATAATTCAAACAATAGCCCGCATAATCGTCGGCTCGCGCGATCGGCGCATTCTCGGCTACCGTACCGAAGGGCGAAGTGAAGAACCGTCTATTGCCGTCCGTCTGCGCCGCCCGCTTGAACTTACCCCCGACGGCCGGACTCTGGTTATAGTACTTCCACGTCCCGTCCGCAGTCAGGTAGCTGCGTAGATTGGCATTGGTCGCATCGGTGTCGGTACCGACGATCAATACCCGATTCGGACTGCTTCGCAACCATGAAAGTACGACCTTGGCCAGTTCGTCCGAGATCGGGCTATTGTAGGTCAGATAGATGACGTCCTGAGTATTGATCGTATTCTTCACGTTCTGGAATATATCGGAGCCGGAACCCGTACTCGTAGCCTGTATCTCCGCACGGGATGCCTCCGTGAAGGAGAATCCCCCGACGATCACCGTACCGGAAGGAGAAAAGTTCTTCGCATTGTCCAATATCCTACGCAGCGGCTGTCCGCTCGCCGCAGCGGGATTGTTCGTCCCGAACGACCCTACCTCCGTGACAGATAACACCCGAATGAAACGCTTGCGGTATTTTTCCGGACTCTCCTGCTTTACCGAAACATCCAAAGTCCAGCGACCGGCCGTTATCCTCAATCCGGCCGTCGCCTCGCTCTGCGTACGATTGTCCCCTGTCGTGGTAAAGATCAGCCGCGTGACGGTCTCGGCATCATCGGAATTCCGAGCGATCGCGACCGTAAAACCGCCGCTATCCGGCAGTGAAGCGCCGACACCGGATACTGCGCTACCGACAGGAGTGCCGGAAGTATCCAGCCATTGAATCGCATAGGGTACCGTCGTCTGAACATCCACGGTATCGACTCTTCCCGCCTGATAGCCCAGCGTCACGTTGCGGGACGACAAGCCGAAATAGTTATCTCCCTCGAAATACATCTCGGTCGTAAAATTCTCCCACGGACGTATCTCAGCGACGATGCCCGTCGCACGATTCACGGCCGCCAGCGCAGGATCGCTCCAACCGGGGCCGGTCACCTTCCTGATTCGGAAAACGTACCGGTAATTCCTCAATATCTGACCGAACGGATGTCCTTCGAGGCCAGGATTGAAATCTATCCGGTAATAAGTAGGGGAGGACCCTCCGTCGTAATACCCGCCCACGACGATGCAGGTCGCCTCGGTCAGCTGAGCCGACGGATCGGTCTCTCCGTCGGCTTCGGGAAGATAGATCCCGGCAATCGAAACGGGATCCGGTTCGCCCGCCGTCGTTACGATCGGAGTCTGCGACTTTACGGCTCCCGCAAATACCGACGGCGCAGCAACCCGAGGGGATTCCTCATCGACGGCTTCGTCGGGTGCGATTTGGATTTTGTCGTTCGCGCGGTATACGCGGACGCTCTCGATCCGTAACGGCCGCGAATCCGCCGCCAAGTCCTTCTCCACATCGACCCGGGCTACAGCACGCAGCATCTTGACACTGTAACGGTTCTCCCTGTCGGCTTCCAGTCCGGACGGAATGACGATCTGACCGTACATGGGCAGACTCCGTAGGGATTCTCCGAACGAACATCCCGTTCCGGCTTTGACATCGGCTTCCGAATCGCCCGGCGAAGGCGCGTAAACGGCAAACGCATCGCCGTAATTGCCGACCAGCATCAGTTTGACCGGATTGGGTGTACTGAGGAGTTTGGCTTGAAACAGAACGCCGGTGCCGCTCGATTGGAGTTGTTCCGCTTCCACCATATAGCGATACGCATATCCGCTTTCGTTCCGTTCGAATACGAGTATCCTCATCTCCTCGATCCGGTTTTCCGTCTCGTCGGATGCCTTTTCGACTTTCGTGCACTTCTCGGGGAAGGCCGATTGCGGCAAACTAACCGTCAGGCGTATCGGTACTCCGCCGTCCGGATAACGTTCCAACACATCTCCATCCGGAAACGTCTGCGCACAGGCCGCGAAGAACAGGCAAAGTACCGACAGTGCGATCCCCTGCAACCGACAACGAGCTCTTCGCCTCCCGAAGATCGGGCGATTCCCGTCATTATTTCCATGTTCGTTCATCGTTCGTCCGTTTGTGATTACCAAATATCCCATTGGTATATTTCATTCCAAGGGGTAATCTCCATGCGAATGGAGAGCCCGCCGCCTTCATTCAACTCAATCAATAAATTGAGGGTACGGCCCGCCGGCAATGAAATCCGGTCGCCATCGACCTCTGTCACCGAAGCGAGCAGACGATCCGCCGAACGGGCGGACATCCGTTCATACAGATTCACGATCACCTCGTCCGCCTGCGAATCGGACTCATCGGTATGAACCAGATTGAACGTTCCGTCGGTCGAGAAATCCCCGTTGTCGCGGAACGTGCCCGTTCTGCGTACATGGGCCGTTCCGGAGATCGGATTCCCCGCAAAATCATAACCGTCGTCGGGTATTTCAACCGTGAAATAATAGAGGTCTTCGGGAGTGTTCCGGTCCAATCCCCTGGCGGTAATATGTATCCTCGCATTCTTACGGATCAACGTGATCTCTTCGGAGGCGGCTTCCCCTGTCGGGCCGAGTCGGGTCCGCCCGAAAAACAGATCGTCCGGCGTATGATGAAACGTATCGTCCTCTTCTATCAGCGAAACGGCCCGGTCTTCGATCCGGCTTCCTGCCGCGGGAGAATGGAACCGCTGGCCCGTTCCGGCATTGGCCCAGACAACGGCACGGCAACGGCCGGGCGTACCGTCGGGTAACGGAATCGGCGCACGCTTCATGATCCGCTCTCGGGTTACGGAGATTCGATCGACGAAACGGCCGCCCTGCGAAAACAGGTACAATACGGCACTGCCGGCCTCTCCCGTCTGCGTGATGTCCTGTCCCGTCGCTTCATCCACGATCTTTAACACGACAAATCTCGTTTCCGCTACCGGGAAACAGTCGCTCCGATCCTCACGGATGCAACCGAAAAGTAGCGGAAGGAGCATACCGGACAGGAAAAAGCCCCGCGGCCATCCTCTGCGGGACAGATGTCGAACCGTATTCACCACCGTGTCGTTCAAACGATCTGACCCCGTCCCGAAGAAAGATACTCTTCGGGACGGAATCATCCATTTCCTGCTACCACTCTACGTCCTGGACGAGTTCCGCAGTCCAGTCCTGCGGCTCGACGGTAATATCGAGCGACGCCGGATCGGCCGGGACTTCCGGATTGGAGCTACCGCCTCCCAGACGTTTGAGTTTCACGTTGACCGTATAGACATAGTTGCGGCGAATGAAAGTTCCGTCGCTGGATGCTTCGCCTGTTCCCGCCTTGTCGTTGATGCGGAACGGGAAATAGGCGGGCTGCCCGTCATAGGTACCCGCGAGCGTTATGAGCGTGGTATTACCGTCGTCATTGTCGCTGGGCAAGACATAGAAATAACGGTTGGAATAGTCGCTCGCCGATATGGTCTCCGACAGATAAGCCTTTACGGTACTTTTATCTCCCGCCATTCCCCCGTAAAACACATTCGGAGTGTAAGCCGCCGAGGGAAGTCCCATCATGGCCGAACCGCGAGCTTTCATGACGATCACCTTGTTCAGCACGAATTTATCCGGGTCGTGCCCGGGATCCGGAGAAATCGTAACCGTCCCCAATTTGATTTTTGCGGCGATACGGCTGATGGATATGGTTTTCGTTGCGGTGGAATTGGCCGTGAGCGTTACCATATCCTCTCCACTCATGAAAAGTCCGTTCGTTTCCGGAGATTGGGTGTCCAGATCGATCACATTGTCCGCATCGGCGAACCAACTGTAATTGATGCCGTCCGGAAAGGTGACGGAGGACGGAACGTTCGCCACCACCACGACTCTCTTCTCCCCGGCGAGCAATCCGGAGATCGTCGCGGAGAGACTCGGTGCGGCGAGCGTTTGCCGCTTGTCCAGCGTACCGTTGGCGTTAAACACGAATACCGTCGCATTCTTGACCGTATTTTCGGCCTTTTCCAGCTCATCCGCATCTTCCGGCGGAGCGACGGCTTTGGTGCGGGGCGCCTGACCGTTCAGCGTAACGGTCAGTGAGGCCGTCCCCTCGGAAAGAGTTTTCTCCGTGTCGTCTTTGCTACAAGAGACCGACAACGATGCAGAGGCTAAAATACAGGTGAATATCGCCAAGAGGCCTCTTTTCCCGACATTGATGCTTGTTCCCATAATATAAACTATTTTCGTATAAAAAATAAATACACAGCGAATGCCCGACAACGGCATTCGAACGATGTGCAAAAGTCAGGCAAATCCTTGCTTTCCGACGATTTTTTTTCGTTTATAGATCTTTTCCACGAAAAACGACAAGCCATGTACGGCTCCACGTCCTACCAGCATCGCGCCGATCCGAATGTTCCGGCGGAAGAGGTGGCGTCGACCGTCGCCGGCTTGACGAACGAGGGCGAGGTGTAACGCCGGAGCGTGTGCGAGGTCAGTGCGGAAACCATCCGCAAGGCCCACGCCGTATGCATGCATCGGCGGTTCCGTTCCCCTCGAATATTTCCGTCGGAGGCCGTAATATCCGTATATCCGAATCCACCCGTAAATTTCCTCTCTGCCGAATACTTTCGCCCAACCCCTTCATTCTCCGCGGCAGACGACGGCCTTCGACGATTTTATACAATACAAAATTGCAAGAGGTGACGCCGCCGACAAACAAAATTTCCTGCACCAAGATTTGGTATTTTGATTGATGCGCAATTTTTGTTTTGCGATTTTTGATATATATTTAAAATCAAAGTTATATGAAAGATAATTTAATCGCGAGACAGCTCAGGCGCCTCGGGCTCGCCTATGAAATCCAAAAGGTCGCCAACCCGATTCTGAAAAGAGGGGACACCTCGCAGACAAGCATCTATTACAATGAAATATTGAAGAAATTCGCCGTCTGCGAAAATACGTTCCGCAGTCTGGTGAAACTCAAAGAGGCCGAAAACTTCCCGACGTTGCTCGCCGAGTATCGCAACCGTCAGAAAGCACGGTATCAGGCACGTCTGGAACACCAGCGCAAAAAACGGATAAAGCAGAAATAACGCTTCGCCGCCGCACGTAGGATCAGGGCAACATGCTTCTCGAAAAAATATCTCTCCTATCCGGTGCCTCCATTTCGACATCGCTGGCGATGCCGGCAGGAAAATCGCAGCATGGAGAGGGTAGCCCCCTGACGCTGCCGCGAACGGCGAATGACACGACGAAAATCGGGATGCGTTTCCGGAGAAGCATTTCACGCAATGTCCCGAAACGCAACTCGCGCATCCCGACGATACGGACTTCACTCCGCCGGAACGTTTCTGCACGGAAACGCAGGTTCCGAAAAGAAGAGAGGGTCGGAATTTCAATCCGACCCTCTCCTTGCGTTTATTCCTCGGTCAGGAACCGCGCCAGCAGCTCCGGCAGCGCGACACGGCACGGTTGCAGCCTTTCGAGCTCCGCACGGCCCGCTTCGGTCAGCGAAAAGTACATCTGGCGTTTGTCCTCTTCGCCCAATTTTCGTATCACGAATCCCTTGCCCTCCACCGACCGGATCACCTTCGACGTATTCGAACAGGTCAGCCGGAGCATCTCCGCAATCTCGCCCGACGAGAGTTCCCCATGCCGTGCGAGGCAGCAGAGCAACACTCCCTCGTTCATCGACAGGCGATATTCCCGCTCGAAACACTGTTCGAACTCGGCGATCGCGCGCGACACTTCGCGTATGCGGCAGAGCGTATTCATCGGACTATTTCAACAGATACTCCTCGATCGCCTTTTTGAACGCATCCTTGGGCATCGCGCCCTGCAACATCTGCGGTTTGCCGCTCATCGGAATGAAGAGAATCGACGGGATGCTGCGGATGCCGAATGCCGCCGCAAGGTCGGGCTCCTTCTCGGTATTGACCTTATAGACGACGATCTTGCCTTCGTACTCACCGGCAAGCTCTTCGAGAATCGGAGCCACCATGCGGCAGGGGCCGCACCACGAAGCGTAGAAATCGACGATCGCGGGTTTGTCGCCCAGATACGTCAGCGACGACGACGCATTGGCGTCGGACAGATTGTAGACTTTTTGCTGGAACTGATCCAGCGTTAATTCCTGTACCATAACTTTTTTCGATTTTGATTGTTCTCTCGGTTTCTCTGCATGCGCCGCACCCGTCATAAGGGTCAGTGCGGCCACCAAACTCATTGCTTTCAACATACTTTTCATTTTTTATCGATTCGCGGAGATCGTCCTCTTTGCAGACGATCCCTGCCGATTCGTTGCAAAGAGAGTGCAAACTCGTACCTCCCGTCCTTGAAGGTGCATCTCTCCTCCTTTCCACTGCAAAGATACAACAATTTTCCAACAAAACAAATTTCCAATGGAAAATATATGCAAAATAAACGATACTCTTCGCCGCATCGATACAACGCGGCAATTTTTCGTACCCGCTGCAATCGAGAAATCGAGCCGGATCGAACCGGATGCGGGCGGATTTTCAGTCTCCGCCGGATAATATATTTCTATCCCAAATACCCCTTAATATATTTTAACGGACGCTCCGAAGACGACAGCGTCCATCGGCGGCGGAACTCTACGAACTTCGGCGAGCGGCACTCCGTCGCGGAGTGGGGCTTGCCTGCCGGCATCGCACAGCATGTCGAACCGCCGCCTCGAAACATCGTCGGGATAGGAATGCAGAGAAGCATTCGGACAAGATGCCTTGCAGCACAACCGCCGTCCGGACTGCGACGGTTCGGCAAAACGAAGCCCCGCACCCGCAACAGAAATCCGGGCCCGCCTTCTCCCCCAAGGGGGGGGGCAACACGTATCCCCGCAATACGGCCAGAACGAAAAGGCTGCTTCCAAACGAAAAATCGCAGTCTCCCCGTACAACGGGTCGGGGCTGCCCGACGATTTGCAGGCAGCCCCTCCGATACGGCTTTCCGGCCGCAACCTCACCGAAATCCGGCGTCAACGGTTGCGGTACATCTCCTCATAGTATTTTTCGTACTCGCCGGAGGTGATGTTGTCCATCCACTCCTGGTTGTCGAGATACCAGCGTACCGTCTTCTCGATTCCCTCCTCGAATTGCAGCGAGGGCTCCCAGCCCAATTCATCCTTCAACTTGCGCGAATCGATCGCATAGCGCAGATCGTGTCCCGCGCGGTCGGTCACGTAGGTAATCAAATGCTCCGACGCACCTTCCGAACGCCCCAGCAGCCGGTCGACCGTGCGGATCACCACGCGGATCAGGTCGATGTTGCGCCACTCGTTGAACCCTCCGATATTATAGGTGTCGCCGACCTTTCCGCGATGGAAAATCGTATCGATGGCACGTGCGTGGTCGACCACGTAAAGCCAGTCGCGGACGTTTTCACCCCTGCCGTAGACGGGCAGCGGCTTTCCGTGGCGGATATTGTTGATGAACAGCGGAATCAGTTTTTCGGGGAACTGGTAGGGCCCGTAGTTGTTGGAACAGTTCGTCACCAGCGTCGGCATTCCGTAGGTATCGTGGAACGCCCGCACGAAATGGTCGGACGAGGCTTTCGATGCCGAGTAGGGCGAATGCGGATCGTATTTGGTCGTCTCCGTAAAGAGCGTGCCGTCGAACTGCAAGGCTCCGTAAACCTCGTCGGTCGAGATATGGTAGAAGAGTTTCCCCGCCCAATCGCCGTCCCAGCAGACCCGGGCCGCCTGCAACAGCGAGAGCGTACCCATGACGTTGGTGCGTGCGAAGGTAAAGGGATCCTTGATCGAACGGTCGACGTGCGACTCGGCGGCCAGATGGATCACGCCGTCGATCCGGTACTTGCGGAAAATGGCGAGCACCTGCTCGTAATCGCAGATGTCGCACCGCTCGAAACTGTAGTTCTCGGCCTGCTCGATGTCTTTCAGGTTGGCCAGATTCCCCGCATAAGTCAACTTATCGAGATTGACGATGCGGTAGTCGGGGTATTTGGTGACGAAAAGCCGCACGACATGGCTCCCGATAAAACCGGCGCCGCCCGTTATCAAAATGTTCCGTGACATAAAAATCCTGTTTTGTACGAGTCCGCCCGAAGAGATTCCCCATCGGCGGGAAATCTCTCCGGGCGAAATAGCACTCCGTTTACTTGCCGATCAGCGCTTTCAACTCGACGGGATTGTTCGTCGTAATGAAATCCACGCCCAGGTCGAGCATCGCCTGCATATCCTCCTCCTTGTTGACGGTCCAGACGTTGACCTTCAACCCGAGGTCGTGCGCCTGCTTCACCCATTCGGGGTGCTTTTTGATGACTTTCAGGCTGTAATCCAATCCGTTCATGCCGGCCTTCTTCAACTCGGCGGGCGACTTTTCTCCGTTGAGGTAGTAGACTACGGCCTTGCGGTCGGCCTTGCGGATCTGCTCGCAGATGTTCCAGCTGAACGAGATGTACTCCACGCGTTTTTCCAGCCCCAGCTCCTCGACCATTGCCATCGTCTTGGCCACGATCTCGTTTTCGCGTTCGGGCGTGGGATGTTTCTTGATCTCCAAAATCAGCTGCGTAGACGGATCGCTCTTTCCTGCAAGCAGATATTCGCGCAGCGTCGGCACTTTCTCGCCATTGCCCAGCAGCGTATTGCGCACCTTGTCGAAGGTCGATTCCTGGATGACGAGATCCTTCACCACGGGATGCTTCGAACCGTGTACCACCACGATCGAATCGTCGGCCGTAAAGTTGATGTCGAACTCGCTGCCGTAGATACCGAAATTCATGGCGTTGTCGATCGCCTTGATCGAGTTTTCGAACGCCCCCGGCGTATTCCAGTATCCGCGGTGCGCGATCACGATGTTCTTGGCCGTGCGGGGCGCAGGTTTGTACTTCTTGGCTTCGGCATTGCCGCCTGCCAGCAACAGCATCAGCAGGCTCATCATAACTACTTTCATGATCTATAAGTTTTTAAGGTTTTTCATACATACTTTGAGCGACTCCGTCCAATGGGGTATCCTCACCCCGAACGTCGCCTTGATCTTGCTCTTGTCAAGCACCGAATAGGCCGGGCGCTCGACTTTCGACGGATATTCCGACGAGTGGCAGGGTTCGATCGTGCATTGCGTGTGGCCCGCCTCGGCGGCAATGGCGTGGGCGAAGTCGTACCACGAGCAGACCCCCTCGTTCGAAAAGTGGTAGATACCTTCGCGGCCGGCATAGGCCCCGCTCTCGACGATGTCGAAGATCGTCCGCGCCAGATCGCCGGCATAGGTCGGCGTCCCCGCCTGATCGAACACCACCGTCAGACGGTCGCGTTCGGCCGTAAGGCGCAGCATCGTTTTGAGAAAGTTGTGTCCGAACTCCGAATAAAGCCATGCTGTTCTGATAATAAGCGATTTACATCCGCTTTGTTCGACCTCCGCTTCACCCGCCAGCTTCGTCCGGCCGTAAACGCCGAGCGGGTGCGTTTCGCACGTCTCGTCGTAGGGCCGGTTGGCGTCGCCCGAAAAGACGTAGTCGGTCGAAACGTGGATCAGCGTGGCGCCCGCAGCCGCAGCCGCACGTGCCAGATTACCCACCGCCAGCCGGTTGATCCGATCGGCTGTCGCCTCGTCCTCCTCGGCCCGGTCGACGTTGGTGTAGGCGGCGCAGTTGACGATCACGTCGATCCGCCCGTCGCACACCGCCCGCCGGACGGCTTCCTCGTCGGTAATATCCAGCTCCGCCACATCCGTAAAACGATATTCGTTCCGCGATGTCGCTCCCAACAGCCGCATGGCGTTCCCCAACTGTCCGTTGGCACCCGTTACGAGAATCCTACGCATAATAGTCCGTATTATAATCGAACAACTCCTTGCACTCGGCCAGCGTCGGATGACGGCTGTCCTTCGGCGAGAGGATCACCTCCTCGGGGCGCAGCCGCCAGTCGATCCCGATCGCGGGGTCGTTCCAGGCGATCGCCCCCTCGCTTTCGGGAGCATAGAGGTTGTCGCATTTGTATTGGAATACCGCCTCGTTGCTCAGCACCGAAAAACCGTGGGCGAACCCGCGCGGAACGAAGAACTGACGTTTGTTCTCTGCCGTCAGCTCCACGGCGACATGACGGCCGAAGGTGGGCGAGCCGCGGCGGATGTCGACCGCCACGTCCAGCACCTTACCCTTCACCACGCGCACCAGTTTCGACTGAGCGGCGCGGCCGCACTGGAAGTGCAGCCCCCGCAACACGCCGAATTTCGATTTCGATTCGTTGTCCTGTACGAAACGCACGGGACGCACGGCGGCGTCGAAGCGCGCCTGATTGTAACTTTCGAAAAAGTAACCCCGATCATCGCCGAATACGTCCGGCTCGATAATCACCACTCCTTCGATCTCTGTTTGAATGACTTTCACGTTCTATCTAAACTGACGATACGGCCGCAAGGGCCGCATCCGGTTCAACGGTCTATCTGTTCCAACTGTTTCAGAAGATACTGCCCGTAGGGGTTTTTCGCCATGGGCTGCGCCAGCTCGCGCATCTTTTCGGCCATGATCCACCCCTGGCGGAAGGCAATATCTTCCAGGCAGGCGATCTTCAATCCCTGCCGCTTCTCGATGACCTCCACGAAGATCGACGCCTCGGCCAGCGAGTCGTGCGTCCCCGTATCGAGCCATGCGAAGCCCTGCGAAAGCGTCTGCACTTTCAACTCGCCGGCTTGCAGGAACTCCTGGTTAACGGTAGTGATTTCCAACTCACCGCGCGCCGACGGCTTGATCCGCTTGGCGACGTCGACCACCTTGTTCGGATAGAAATAGAGCCCCACGACAGCATAGTTCGATTTCGGCTCCTTGGGCTTCTCCTCGATCGACAGGCAATTGCCCTCCCTGTCGAATTCGGCCACGCCGTAACGCTCGGGGTCTTTCACCCAATATCCGAACACCGTAGCCTTCCCCCCTTCGGCGGTGCGGACAGCCTCGCGGAGCATTTCGGAGAAGCCCGCGCCGTAGAAGATATTGTCTCCCAGCACCAGACAGGCCGTATCGTCGCCGATGAATCGTTCACCGATCAGGAACGCCTGCGCCAGCCCGTCGGGCGAGGGTTGTTCGGCATATTCCAAACGGATGCCGTAGTCCGAACCGTCGCCCAGCAACCGCCGGAATCCCGGCAGATCCTGCGGGGTGGAGATCACCAGAATATCCCTGATTCCGGCCAGCATCAGCACCGAAATAGGGTAGTAGACCATCGGTTTGTCGTAGATCGGCAGCAGTTGTTTGCTGACTCCTTTGGTAATGGGATACAATCGGGTGCCCGATCCTCCCGCCAATACGATTCCTTTCATTCAGGTATGGGTTTTACGTCTCTGTCAAGCTGTTCTCTCCTCTTCCAGTTCCCGGTCGTATATCTCGAAGCGGGAGTTCTGCGAATGATACTCCGGAACGATGCGTTTCATCAGCCGCACGACGTTCGGAATATCGAACTCGCGCGCCAGCCGTTCCAGCTCCTCGACGTCGCGGCACGCCTCCTCGTAATCGTATTCGCGCACCTTGGCGATGCGGATCTTCTCGTGTGCGGTCGGCAGGGTATTTTCCGTATTGCTCAGCACCTCTTCGTAGAGTTTCTCGCCCGGACGCAGTCCCGTGTAGACGATCCGAATGTCCTGATCGACCCGGAAACCCGCCAGTGCAATCATCCGCCGGGCCAGTTCGGCGATCTTGACGCACTCGCCCATATCGAAGACGAAGATCGTATTGCCGCGGCCGATCGTCGCGGCCTCCATCACCAGCCGGCACGCCTCGGGAATCGTCATGAAGTAACGCCGGATCTCGGGATGCGTCACCGTCACGGGGCCGCCGTGTTCGATCTGCTCGCGGAAACGCGGGATGACCGAACCGTTCGACCCCAGCACGTTGCCGAAGCGGGTGGTGATGAACTGCGTGCGCCCTTCGATCCGTCCGCTTACGATCGCCTGTCCGAGACTCTGTACATAGATTTCGGCCAACCGTTTGGTACAGCCCATGACGTTGGTCGGATTCACGGCCTTGTCCGTCGAAATCATCACCATCTTCTCCACGCCGTAGCGAATGCAACGGTCCGCCACGTTGCGCGATCCGACGACGTTGACCAGCACCGCTTCGCAGGGATTCTCCTCCATGAGCGGCACGTGCTTGTAGGCCGCGGCATGGAATACCACCTGGGGCCGATAGGTACGGAAGACGAAATCCAGCCGCTTTTGAATCCGCACGTCGCCGATCACGGGGACGAATTTCAGATCGGGAAAACGATCCTCCATTTCGAGGCGTATCTCGTGCATCGGCGTCTCGGCGTTGTCGAACAGGATCAGCTGCCGGATGCCGAACGTCGCCAATTGGCGGCACAGCTCCGATCCGATCGAACCGGCAGCACCCGTCACCAGCACGGTTTTGTCGCGGAAATTGTCCATGATCTCGCCCAGCGAAATCTTTATCTCCTCGCGTCCCAGCAGGTCTTCGATCTTGATGTCGCGGATACCGCCCTGATGCGCCAGTTTCCCGTCGACGATCTCGTCGATCGGCGGGGCGATCAACACCTTGACGCCGTGCGTCACGCAATATTTGATCAGGCGGTCTGACTCGGCCTTCGCATTGACGTAGTTGCCGAAAAGAATGGCTTCGATTCCGAACTTGTCGAGCACGTATTCGATATTCTCCTCCGTCTCGAAATAATAAACCGGCCGTTCGGCGATCTCGTAATATTTGAGCCGGCGGCCGTAGGTGATGAATCCGCACATGTCGTAATGCGGCGAGTTCTGCAACCGCATGACGAGCGCCACCTCCTTCGACTCGACACCGTATACCAGCGTACGGATACGGTTCGTCCGCCGGATGTGCGAGAGGATGATCGCATCGTAAAGCAGAATCATCAGCACGCGCACCGTAATGAGCATACAAACCGTCACGAACAGATCCAGCACCACGCAGAGACCGATCGCCTTGAAGGTCATCCCGTCGGGCCAGAACCATAGTATGAGGAGCATCAGCAGCTCTTTGAGCAGGGTAGCGGCCCCGAGCTTCCATACTTCGCGCAGCGACGAATGGCGGATGACGGTACGGTAGGTACGGAAAATATAGAATGCGACGGCGCTGCAAAAGAACGCCGACACCAGCAAAAACAGATAATGAAGCAGGGAAAAGCCGGAATTCCTGACGAAATAATCGATACCCAGAAAAGCGACCAACGTCGCCGTGGCGGATACCGCGAGATCAATGGCCAAAATCAACCACGACCGGATATAACTGCCGTCCAGATGCAGCCTTTTAACCAAAGAGAAAAACATGAATATGAATCGGTTTCGCTGTCGTTTGCAACTTAACTTAAATACATTCGCCGGAGTACGGCATCCCTGCCGCTCCGGAAGCGGACGGCGTCATACTTCTTTCACGCGCTTTTTCAAAGCGCGCCTCGGAACGCTCCGCCTACGGATCACAAAGGTAGGACTTTTTCCCGAACTAACAAACTTATTTCACAGTCGTTTCGCCCGTCGCAAACGCCGCAAAGCCCATGCCGCGACCGGAGCGGAACCGGCGAATCACGCCTCCGCGAACCATTTCGTTAAGCCGAGTGCAGAGCCGAACGAAGTTCGGACTATGCCGAGGCGAGAAATGGACGAAAGAAATTCAACCGAAAACCGCCGCCGCGAGGAGATTTTTCGCAAGAAATGCTTCCCTTCGTCCCGGCATAATCAAAAAGGTTGCTTCTGCACTCGACTTTCCCTATCTTTGACTCCGTCTTAGATACTCCTGCTCGGCAATGTTCAAATAAATTTGACATTACCCTCACTTATTCGTATCTTTGTGTTTCGTATCGCACAACCGCCGCCAAACGAAGCGCGTTTTCGTTAAGCCGAGTGCAGCACCGAACTCGTTCGGGTTATGCCGGGGCGAGAAAATGTCCGTTGAAAACAAACCTAAATACTACGTCATTATGTGGAAATTTCTACAACCGGCAGCACACAAACCCGAACTGCCCGCCGAAAAGGTCGACAAAGAGTACTCCCGCCTGCGCCGTCAGGTATTCTGGGGTATCTTCATCGGCTATGCCGGCTACTACCTCGTACGCAAGAACTTCTCGATCGCCATGCCGGCGCTCGAATCCATGGGCTACGACAAGGCCGACCTGGGCTGGGCGCTCTCGGCCGTGTCGATCGCTTACGGTATCAGCAAATTCGTCATGGGCACGGTCTCCGACCGCAGCAACGCCCGCGTCTTCATCCCGCTGGGATTGATCGCCTCGGCGCTCATCATGATCTTCATGGGCGTGCTGCCGTGGGGGTCGATCTCGATTCCCGTCGCCATCATGGCGATGTTCTGCCTGCTGTTCGTCAACGGCTGGATGCAGGGCATGGGCTGGCCCCCCTGCGGGCGTGTCATGACGCACTGGTTCTGCACCAAGGAACGCGGCGTGAAGATGTCGGTGTGGAACGTGGCGCACAACATCGGCGGAGCGGCGATGGCTCCGCTCGCCGCATTCGGTATTACGCTGGGGTACACGCTTTTCGGAGACCCGCTGGGCGGCGCTTTCTATGTTCCGGCACTCGTCGCGCTGGCGATCGCCGTAATCGCCTATCTCATGGTGCGCGATACGCCGCAATCGTGCGGCCTCCCGCCCATCGAAATTTGGAAACACGAAACCAAGCAATACTCCGCCTCGAACGAGAAGGAGATGACCGTGCGGCAGATTCTATTCGAAAATGTATTGAATAACAAACTATTGTGGCTCATCGCCTTCGCCAACGCCTTCATCTACTTCGTCCGCTACGGCGTGCTCGACTGGGCGCCTTCCTATCTGACGACCTCCGTCGCCGACGGGGGCAAGGGCATGGCGCTCGACGGCAGCAGTTGGTCGTACTTCATCTTCGAGATCGCCGGCATCTTCGGCACGATCCTCTGCGGCTGGCTCTCGGACAAGGTCTTCAAGGGACGCCGCGCCCCGGCCACGATCATTTACATGGCGCTGGTCATGGTGGCCGTCTACGTCTACTGGCAGAGCCGCTCCGAACTGGTGACCAACGTCGCCATGGGGACGATCGGCTTCCTGATCTACGGCCCCGTCATGCTCATCGGCGTCTCGGCGCTCGACCTGGTGCCGAAGAAGGCCGCCGGCACGGCCGCCGGTTTCACCGGCCTGTTCGGCTACCTGATCGGTTCGGCGTTCCTGGCCAACATCGGCATGGGCTACATCTTCCAGCATTTCGGCTGGGACGGCGGCTTCATCGCCCTGATCGGCGCCTGCGTCCTGTCGATCGGATTCAGCGCCTCGACATGGAACCGCGAGAAACAGTACATCGCTTAAACTTACATAGATTGAAATGACCAAAAAGATTCTCTTACTGGGCTCCGGAGAACTGGGCAAGGAGTTCGTGATCGCCGCCAAGCGGCTGGGACAGTACGTGGTGGCCTGCGACTCGTATGCAGGCGCACCGGCCATGCAGGTGGCCGACGCCTGCGAGGTCTTCGACATGCTCGACGGCGACCGACTGGAAGCCGTCGTGGCAAAGCATGATCCAGACATCATCGTTCCCGAAATCGAGGCGATCCGTACCGAACGGCTCTACGCCTGCGAAAAGCGGGGTATCCAAGTCGTGCCGAGCGCGCGTGCAGTCAACTTCACGATGAACCGCAAGTCGATCCGCGACCTGGCCGCCGAAGAGTTGGGGCTGAAAACAGCGAAATACTTCTACGCCAAGTCGTTCGACGAACTGAAAGCCGCCGCCGAACGGATCGGTTTCCCGTGCGTCGTCAAGCCGCTGATGTCCTCCTCGGGCAAAGGGCAGTCGCTGGTGCGCACCCCCGACGAACTGGAACACGCCTGGGAATACGGGTGCAGCGGCAGCCGCGGCGACATCCGCGAACTCATCATCGAGGAGTTCATCCCCTTCGACAGCGAGATCACGCTGCTCACCGTCACGCAGCAAAACGGCCCCACGCTCTTCTGCCCGCCGATCGGCCATGTCCAGAAGGGCGGCGACTACCGCGAGAGTTTCCAGCCCGCCCCCATCTCGCCCGAGCATCTGGCCGAAGCGCAGGCGATGGCCGCCAAAGTCACGCAGGCATTGACCGGCGCGGGACTGTGGGGCGTGGAGTTCTTCCTCAGCCACGACAAGGGCGTCTACTTCTCGGAGCTGTCGCCGCGTCCGCACGACACGGGTATGGTGACGCTTGCCGGTACGCAGAATCTCAACGAATTCGAACTGCACTGCCGCGCCGTACTCGGCCTGCCGATCCCGCGCATCACACTCGAACACACCGGCGCCAGCGCCGTCATCCTCTCGCCGATCGCAAGCAGGGAACAGCCTCGTTACCGGGGCGAAGAGGAGGTCTGCCGCGAGGAGAACACCGACCTGCGCATTTTCGGCAAGCCCTCGACCAAGCTCAACCGCCGCATGGGCGTCGTCGTCCGCTACGACGCGCTCGACGCCGACCTCGACGCACTGCGCGACAAAACCAAAGCCGCAGCCGCCAAGGTCGAGGTCTACTGACCTCCGACGGTCGGTTCTCAACATGGAAAACGGGGTTGCATCCGAGAAGATGCAACCCCGTTCCACTAAAAATGAGGATTCTATTTATTTCCGTTCGTCCGAGCAGCGACGCTCTACCGAACGCCGGAGCCTGAGCTCGATCAGAAATTCGAAGAAGATAAACAGTCCCATTCCAAGAACGGTCACCGAAATGATTTTGAAGACGGAAACCGGAGAGATGCCGAAACCTTTGAGATTATAAATTTCACTATCGAAACACTCCAATCCGATCAGCAATCCCACACCGATTCCGAGAATCGCCATGCCGACCCGCAGGAACCAGAGGTTGCCGGCGCTGCGTCTCCGACGTTCGATCTCGATCTCGGCATCCACGCGCCGGATGTCGGCCAACTGCTCGGGCGTCATACGTTCCAACATCGTCATGCTCTCGCGCCGACGCCCCCATTCGCGGTAGATAAAATAACCGACGATCCCGAAAGCGACGCCCATCCACATAATCTGTTCGAGGACTTCTTTTATTTGATATCCGACACTCATAACATTATTGTTTTATAGGTTAATAACAAATTTCATCTATTAGACAGCTTCAATCGCAAAAGGTTACAGCCTGTGCAGAATTTCCGTCGCCCGGTCGCCGCAGGCGACCACCATCGCCGCAACGGCTCCCGCCAGAATCGCCAAGACCTGCAACGCCCCCTCCGGCGAATCGACCGACCGCAGGCAGACGAACGCCACGACCATCACCGCCGCGACGGCAACCGCGCAGTAGCAAGCCATTGCCGCGATCGCCCGGCGTTCACGCCGCCGCCGGTCCCGCAGGATGACCTGCGCCATAACGCGCGTTTCCAGTCCGACGGGAACCTCCCGCCGGAGAGCGGCGGCGCAGATCAGTTCCGCCAGCCGCTCGTCGCTGATTCGCTTCTTCTCCATATCTCACTCCTCCATATAGTGTCTCAGCCGCCCGCGCAGCCGGTGCAACCGCACCTTCACGTTGGACAGCGTCAGATTCATGATCTGCGCGATCTCGGCCAACGACCGCTCCTCTTCGTAAAACAACGCCACCAACACCCGCTCGTCGGGACGAAGCCGTTCCAACGCACGGCGCATTCGCACGACCGTCTCCTCGTCGAACCGTCCGGCGGACGATTCCTCGGCCACCGCACAGTATTCGGCATCGATACGGTCGTAAGCCCTGCGGCGGCATTCGCCGACGGCCCGATTGTAGGCGATGCGATAGAGCCACGTGGCGAAAGCGCTCGCACCCCGAAATCCGCCGAGGTGTTCATACGCTCGGATGAAAGTCTCCTGCGTGACATCCTCGGCCCGCTGCACATCGCGCACCATGGCCAGCGCCAAGGCGTAGATCCGCCCCGAATAACGGTTCACCAGCTCGCCGAACGCCTCTGCGTCGCCGGCCTGCACACGCCGCACAATCTCCATATCGGTCGGGGTCTCCATTCTTCGGATCGCAATTCATCCGTTAGATACAAAAATAACGGAAAAGTTACAAAAAGAGCGGGATTTTCGATCCCGCTCTTTCCTATGCCGTTTGTGGCCGTCGCCGACCGTACCTCCGGACGAACAGCGTCAGCATCACGAATCCCAACAGCGCGAATCCGACGCCGGGCAACGCCGAATATTCGTAGCCCAGACCGTATTCGATCGGCAAACCGCCGCAGTACGCGCCCAAGGCATTTCCCAGGTTGAACGCCACCTGAATCAACGCCGCTCCCAACATCTGACCGCCGGGTGCATTTTCCAAGATCAACACCTGTTGCGGTGACGAGACGGCGAAAAGCATCGTCGTACAAACGACCGTCAACGTCAGCGCCGCCCAGCGGTTCGCCGCGAGGAAGAAGATAAGCGCCAACGCCACGACGGCGATTCCCTGAGCGAAACGCGCCACCCGTTCGGGCGTATAGCGATCCGACAATCCGCCGCTGACGAGATTGCCCACGAACATGCCCAGCCCCGCGAGCAGGATGACCAACGTCATCGCTTCCGGCGAGAATCCCGCGACACGGATCATCAGCGGGCTGACGTAACTGTACATGCAGAAGATACCGCCGTTACCGAACATCGTCGCCAGGATGATGAGCCACGGCGCCCGATTCCGCAGGAAGGCGAACTGCCCCTTCAATCCGCGGCTGTCGGCCACAGGCTCCATCCACGGTACCCAGCGCCAAAGGAAAAAAGCCGTCACCGCACCCCAGACGCCGGCGATGCAGAACAGTGCCCGCCACGACAACAGGTGGCTGACCAGCGTTCCCAGCGGCACGCCGAAGAGATTGGCCACCGTCATGCCGGCGATCATCACCGCCACGGCCTGTGCGCTCCGGCCCGGACCGGCTACCCGTGCCGCAACGATCGACCCGACCCCGAAATAGGCTCCGTGCGGCAGCCCCGACACGAACCGCATCGCCAGCAGCACACCGTAATTCGGAGCGAACGCCGCACAGAGATTCCCCGCCACCATCAGCCCCGCCAATGCGAGCAGGATCTGTTTCAACGGCCGCGTATGCGCCACAGCGACCGTCAGCGGCGCACCGACGCAAACCCCCAGCGCATAGGCCGAGACCAGATGCCCCGCCTGCGGAATGGAGACGTGCAGTCCCGAAGCGACGAACGTAAGAATACCCATCATGCCGAACTCGGACATCCCGAGTCCCAGCGTACCGAAGGCGAGGGCTACCAGACACTTTTTCATAGCGAGACGAACTTTTCGGGGTGCAAAGATAGTGCAAGACGGAAATGGATAGAACGGTCGAACCGAATTTTTCCGCTCCTCCCGAAACGCAAATGAAAAAGCGGGCGCCGCATGCGCCCGCTTCCGATAAACAACCCGGAGGTCTTATTTATGAAAATGTACGTTTTTCAACCGTCGTTTTCCCGCCTCGGCATAGACCGAACAAGTTCGGTTCTGCACTCGGCTTAATGAAAACGTTCCTTGATCGCGTTCGCTGCCTTTTCGAGCAATTCGGCAGGACAGCAGAGCGTGATGCGGATGTAGCGCTTGCCTTCGCTGCCGAAAATCGCGCCCGGCGTGAGGAAGACGTCGCACTTCTCCATCACCTCGTCCGAAAACTGGAACGAGTCGCCCTCGTAGTCCTCCGGCAGCTCGGCCCACACGAACAGACCGGCCTGCCCCGGACGGTATTTGCAACCCAGCGCGTCCAGCAGCGCATAGGCCTGCTTCTCGCGGGCGTAATAGATATCGTTGAGCTGCGTGAACCACTCCTCGCCCAGTCCGAGCGCCGTAGCGGCTGCGGCCTGAATGGGATAGAACATTCCCGAATCCATGTTGCTGCGGAACGTGAGCACGTCCTTGATCCACTCGGCCTTGCCCAGCAGGACACCCACGCGCCAACCGGCCATCGAATGCCCCTTCGAAAGCGAGTTCAGTTCGAGCGCCACCTCTTTCGCACCCGGCACTTGGAAGATACTCAGGCGGTTCTTGTTGCGTACGAAACTGTAAGGATTGTCATGCACGATCAGGATGTTGTGCTCGGCGCCGAAAGCCACGATCCGCTCGAAGAGTTCCAGCGTCGGAGTCTGTCCCGTCGGCATGTTGGGATAGTTGACGAGCATCATCTTCACACCGTCCAGTCCGGCCTTCTCGATCGCCTCGAAATCGGGCAGGAAATCCGTCTGTTTGTTCAGCGCGTAGGTGACCATTTCGCCGCCGGCGAGTTTTACCGCAGCGCTGTAAGTGGGGTAGCCGGGATTGGGTACGAGCACCTTGTCGCCCTCGTTGAGGAACGTCATGCAGACGTGCATCAGGCCCTCTTTCGAACCGATCAGGGGGTAGACCTCCGTCTTCCAGTCGAGATCCACGCCGTAGAACTTCTTGTACCAGTCAGCGAAAGCCTTGCGCAGGATGGGTTCCCCCTGATAGGACATGTACTTGTGTACGTCGGGGCGCTGCGCTTCACGGGCCAGCGTGTCGATGACCGTCTGTGCAGGCGGAAGGTCGGGGCTGCCCATAGCCAACTTGATGATTTGACGGCCGGTAGCCGCCTCCGTTTCGGCGATTTCGCGCAAACGACGCGAAAAATAGTACTCGCCGATACCGTCCAGACGATGTGAACGCTCGATAGTTACTCCTTTTCCCATAAGATTCAGTGTGAAATCATTAACAGCACAAAGATAATTAAATTAATTAACATCCCGACACGATTCCGCTACTTATTTTCGATCGGACGGTACACATTCGCCGCCGTTCGTCGTATATTTGCGCCCGTGTTGGGACTGTTCCATATCCTTCTGTTCTGGTTGGCAGGCAATGCAATCGCCTATTTCACAGGAAGCTATATCTCCGGAAACGTGATCGGCATGGTATTGCTTTTCGCCGCGTTGCGCCTGCGGATCATCAAACCGCACCGCGTACGCCCCGCCGCACGGTTCCTGCTCGGCTCGATGGGCCTCTTTTTCGTTCCCTTCGGCGTGGGACTGATGGTCTCCTACGACCTGATCGTGCGACACCTGTGGGCAATCGCGGTCGCCAGCATCATCAGCACGCTGCTGGTCCTGCTCAGCGTAGGGTGGACATTCCAGAAAATCGGCCGCAAACCATGATCCGCACCTTCATCGACTCCGACATGTTCCTGCTCACGCTCACCGTAGGACTCTACTGCGGCGGCGTGGCGCTGCACCATCGCCTCCGCCTGGCGATCCTCCACCCGACGCTGCTGGCGTTCGTCGCGCTGATACTCTTTCTGAAAGTCTGCGGCATCGACTACGGCCACTATCGTCAGGCCACCGAAATTCTCGACTTCCTGCTGGGCATGTCGGTCGTCGCGCTGGGATACCTGATGTACGAACAGACCGACCGCCTGCGCGGGCAGGTGCTTCCCATTCTGACTTCGATCGGCGTCGGCTGTACGGTCGGGGTGCTGAGCGTCGTCTATATCGCCCGCGCATTGGGCGCCGACCGCACGATTCTGAACTCCATCGCCCCCAAATCGGTCACCGTACCGATCGCCGTGGCCATCAGCGAACCGCTCGGCGGAGTAGTGAGCGTCACCTCGGTAGTGGTCTTCCTCGTGGGCATCTTCGGCAGTATCGTCGGCCCGCGCCTGCTGCGCAGATGCGGTATCCGCAACCCCCTGGCGCGCGGGCTGGCGCTCGGTTCGGCCGCCCACGGCATCGGCACGGCGCGCGCCATCGAACTGGGCGCCGTCGAAGGCGCGCTCAGCGGACTGGCGATGGCGCTGATGGGAATCGTCACGGCACTGCTGGTTCCGTTGTTCGAAAAATTCTGTTATTAATTTTTTTTAGTATCAATAAAGTACTACCTTTGTCGAAAATTCGTCATAGGTTAATCTCGTTACGGTATGTATTGGTTGTACAACCTCTTTTTCGGCGATACGCTGGCGCACACCATTTTCGTTCTGGCGCTGGTCATCACCGTCGGAATCCTGCTGGGGAAAATCAAGATCGGAGGCGTTTCGCTGGGGACGACGTGGATTCTCTTCGTCGGCATCGCAGCCAGCCATTTCGGCATGACGATCGACCCCGGCGTGCTGAGCTTCATCAAGGAGTTCGGCCTGATCCTGTTCGTCTTTTCGATCGGGTTGCAGGTCGGGCCCGGTTTTTTCTCGTCGTTCAAGAACGGCGGTATGCAGCTCGTCGGACTGGCGTCGCTCATCGTCGTACTGGGTGTCGCCACCGCCTATGCGCTGCATCTGGCCACCGATACGCCGATCCCCACCATGGTCGGCATCCTGTCGGGCGCCGTGACCAACACGCCGGGACTGGGCGCCGCACAACAGGCTTACAGCGACGCTTCGGGGATCAACGACCCTTCGATCGCACTGGGCTATGCCGTAGCCTATCCGCTGGGCGTCATCGGCATCATCTTCTCGATGATCTTCATCCGCTATGCGTTGCGCATCCGTTTCGAGAAGGAGGACGAGGCGCTGGCGGCGATGAGCAACGAACACAAGAAATACGCCGACAAAATATCGGTCCAGTTCACCAACGCCGTACTCGACGGCCGGACGGTGGGCGAGATGAAGGAGCTTATCAACCGCTCGTTCGTCATTTCGCGGATCGCCGACGCCGACAACCATATCACCGTCGCCACGCAGGACAGCCGCCTGCATATCGGCGACAAGCTGCTGATCGTCTGCTCGTCGGAGGATACCGACGCCATCACCGCCTTTCTGGGCCACATCATCGACATGCCCTTCGAAGAGTGGGGATCGCTCGACAGCCAGCTCGTATCGCGGCGCATCCTCATCACCAAACCTTCGATCAACGGCAAGAAATTCGCCGACCTGCACCTGCGCACCAAATACGGCATCAACATCACCCGCGTCAACCGCGCCGGCGTGGATCTGATTCCCTATCAGGGCATGGAGTTGCAGGTGGGCGACCGCGTGATGGTCGTCGGCTCGGAGAAGGCGATCGCACAGGTGGCCGACCTGCTGGGCAATTCGATGAAGAAACTGCGCGAACCGAACCTCGTCACGATCTTCGTCGGCATCGCCCTCGGCGTGCTGCTCGGCTCGATTCCGCTGCTCAACGTCCCGCAGCCGGTCAAACTGGGGCTGGCGGGCGGCCCGCTGATCGTGGCGATCCTGATCGGCCGTTTCGGCACCCACTTCCATCTGGTGACCTACACCACCATGAGCGCCAACCTGATGTTGCGCGAGGTGGGCATCACGCTCTTCCTGGCGGCCGTGGGTATCGGCGCGGGCGACGGTTTCGTCGACGCGATCGTCGGCGGCGGTTACCGCTGGGTAGGCTACGGCGTCATCATCACCGTCGTTCCGCTGCTCATCGTCTCGCTCATCGCCCGGCTCGGAATGAAGGTCAACTACTATACGCTCATGGGTCTCATCGCGGGCAGTACGACCGATCCTCCCGCACTGGCCTACGCCAACTCGACGGCAGGCAACGACATGCCGGCCGTGAGCTATGCCACGGTCTATCCCGTCGTGATGTTCCTGCGCGTGCTGACGGCACAGATATTCATTCTCTTCGCACTGTAACACAATCGCGAAATAACCGAAAAGGCCGCTCTCAGGAGCGGCCTTTCTTGTCGGAGGATTTCAGGTCGTGCAGCGGGCAATCGCGTTCGCAGGAGGCGCAACCGCCCGAGGTGTTTCCCCGCCCGCGGCAAAAGAGCCTCCGGACGATGATCCACACCAGCGCGACGCCGACGAGCGCAACCGCTATATCCTGCCAATTCATTTACAACAACAAGGCGATGTGATAGACGATCCAAGCCACGAACCATGCCACGGCCGTACTGTAAACCATCGACGCCAGCGCCCAGCCGCGCCCCGCTTCGTTGCGGACAGCCACGATCGTGGCGATACAGGGAAAATACAACAATACGAAGACCAGGAATGCCAATGCCGACGCCGGCGTGAAATCGCCGCTTTCGCGCAATGTCTGCGCCAGCGACGCATCGTCGGCCGTCGCATCCTGCGAATAGAGCACGCCGAGCGTGCTGACGACGATCTCCTTGGCCGACACGCCCGACAGAATCGCCACGCCCGCCTTCCAGTTCAGGCCAAGCGGTTCGACAGCAGGCTCGCACCAGCGCCCCAACTGCCCCAGATAGGAGTTTTCATAGTGTTCGATCTCCGGTTCGCCCGCTACGGGACGGGGAAAATAACTCAGGAACCAGACGAAGAGCGACGCCACGAGAATCAGCCCTCCCATCTTGCGCAGGTACTGCGCACTCTTGTCCCACATGTGCGACAGCGTGGCGCGCATCGTCGGCATACGGTAGGGGGGCAGCTCCATGACAAACGGTGTCTCGTCGACCTTGTAGAGGAACCGCCGCATCAGCCGCGCCGTGACCACCGCCAACGCGATACCCAGCAGGTATAGTCCGAAGAGCACCAGCCCGCCGTGGTCGGGAAAGAAGGTTCCGACGAAAAGGATGTAGATCGGCAACCGCGCGCTGCACGACATGAAGGGGGTGATGAGCACCGTGATAAGCCTGCTCGAACGGCTTTCGATCGTGCGCGTGGCCATAATGGCCGGCACGTTGCATCCGAAACCCATCACCAGCGGGATGAACGACTTGCCGTGCAGTCCGATGCGGTGCATCACGCGATCCATGATGAAGGCTGCGCGGGCCAGATAGCCGGAATCCTCCATGAAAGAGATGAACAGGTAGAGGATGATGATATTGGGCAGGAAGACGATCACGCTTCCCACGCCGCCTATCACGCCGTCGATCAGCAGATCCTTGAACGCTCCGTCGGGCATCGCCTGCTGCAACCCCGAACCGATCCAGCCCACCAGTGTCTCGATCCACTCCTGCGGATAGGCACCGATGTTGAACGTGCAGTAGAACATCAGCCACATGAGGAAGAAAAAGATCGGGAACCCCCACAGCTTGTGCGTGACGAACGCATCGATGATATGCGTCGTCTGCGCCTGCTCCTTGCCGCCCGGCGTGAAGGTCTCTTTGAGTGCACCCGAGATGAAACCGTATTTCTGATTGGCCAGCGCCGTTTCGACGTCTTCGCCCAACTCCTCCTCGACCTGCGGCACGGCACGGTCGCGCAAAGCGATCCACTCGGCGAAATGGGGACAGTCGGCCAGCTGCGCTTCGACCTCCTTGTCGCGTTCGAGCAGCTTCATGGCGAAATACCTCGGCGGGAAGTGCTTGGGCAGCTCGTCACGGTCGGAACGCAGACGCTCGTACAGCGGCCGGAGCGCCTGCTCGACGACAGGGCCGTTGTTGATATGGATATGGCGCACGCGGGGATCCCGATTTTCGTAGACGGCGATCACCGTGTCGAGCAGCGCCTCCAAACCCCGCCCCGTCTTGGCCACGACGGGCACCATCGGCACGCCGAGCATCGCGCCCAAATGCTCGTAATCGAGTACGGCGCCGCTCGCTTCGAGTTCGTCGTACATGTTGAGCGCCACGACCATCTTGGGGTCGATGTCGATCAGTTCGGTGGTAAGATAGAGATTACGTTCGAGATTCGAGGCCACTACGGCGTTGACGACCACGTCGGGCGTGTCGTTCACCAGATGGCGGCGCACGTACAACTCTTCGGGCGTATAGGCCGAGAGGGCGTAGGTGCCGGGCAGATCGGTGATGACGAACCGGTATCCTCCGTAACGATATTCGCCGCGCTTGGCGTCGACGGTCACCCCGCTGTAATTGCCCACATGTTCGTGGCCGCCCGAAATGGCGTTGAACAGCGAGGTCTTGCCGCTGTTGGGATTGCCGATCAATGCGACGTTGATCGTGCGGCTGCGCGTGGAGATCGCCTCCTCGAAATCCGCATCGTCGGGTGCAGAGAGCGTTTCCCCCGCCACGGAGAGCTGCTGCTGCACCTCTTCGGCGGTGATGACGACGATCATCGCGGCCTCGCTGCGCCGCAGCGAAACCTCGTAATCCATAATCCTGTATTTGATCGGGTCACGCAGCGGGGCGTTCTGCAAAACGTCCACCCGCTTGCCGCGCACGAAACCCATCTCCATGATCCGGCGTCGGAATCCGCCGTGTCCCAGTACGTTGAGGATCGTGGCCGACTGTCCGGTTTTCAATTCCGAAAGACGCATTTTTCTCTTCAATTAACTTCGCCGCGCAAAGTTAACGGAAAAAAGCGGTTTTCCGATACCTCGATATAGGTATTCTCCCGACCGCGGCACAAGGGCTACCATCCGCCGCCCAGCGCCTTGTACAGTCCCACGTAATTGACGTATTGCTGCACGGCGATCTCGACGAACTGCATCTGCGAAGCGTAAAGCTCGCGTTCGGCGTCGATCACGTCCAGATAGGCCGACATGCCGTTGCGGTACAACTCGCGGTTCATCTCGCTGATCCGGCTGTTGGCCAGCACCAGCTGCGCCTGCCGCGTGGCCTGTTTGCGATAGGTCTCGATGCTCACCAACGCCTTTTCGACATCGGCGAAGGCTTCGATGACCGTCTGCTCATAGGCATATACCTGCTGTTTGTAGACCTCGACGGCCGCCTGCTCGGTGCGCTTCAGCTTTCCGAAGGCAAACAGCGGCTGGGTGATCTGTCCGACGGCCGACCACACCCACGGTTTGCCCGAAGTCATCTCTTTGAGCGTGTTTCCCGCCACACCGCCCGCTCCGGTGAGCGCGATCGACGGAAAACGCACGCTGCGCGCATAATGGGCCTTGTAGGCAGCCGCTTCCATATTGTAATAAGCCTCCATGATGTCGGGCCGCCGTTCGAGCAACTCCGACGGAAGTCCCACCGGCACGTCGACCGGCCGGTAATCCTCCATGAGCCGTACGCCCGCCCCGACATCCTGCGGACGCTGCGGATTCTCGCCCAACAGTGTGCAGAGGGTCAACTGCATCTGCGCCACGGCCCGACGATAGGTGGGTATATCGGCAGCGGCCGTATAGACCAGGCTGCGCGCCTGTTGCAGCGCCACGCCGTTGGCCATCCCGTGACGATACATCGAGTCGATCAACGCCGCCGATTCTCGCCGCAGGGCATAACTGCGCTCGGCGATCCGCAAATTACGCCGGTAGCCGAGCAACTGGAAATAGGTCGTGGCCACCTCGGCCGTCAGCGACAACATCACGCCGCGCAAGGCCCACTGCGAAGAGAGCAGCTCGGCCCGCGCCGCCCGCGTCGAGTTTCTCAGCGCACCGAAGAGCGACACCTCCCACGTCATCTGCGGCTCGACGGCGTATTTCTGGACGATCTTCGTCTCTGCATTATAGTCGCCTTCGGCCGATACGCCGACGCCGAACGAAGGCAGGAACCCGGCGCGCGCCACGGCGATCTGCCTATCCGCCTCCTCGACGCGCGAGTAGGCGACAGCCAGATCGCGGTTGTTCGCCAACGCCTGCGAAATCAACGAGTCGAGCGTCGGATCGCGGAAGACATGCCACCACTCCTCGCTGCCCGCGAGCGAATCCTGCCGGAACCGGCCGGCATACAGGTAGTTGTCCGGCGTCTCCACCTGCGGCGGATAGAGCCGGGGATTGCAGGCCGTCAGAGCGGCCAGCGCGACGAGCAAAAACAACGTGCGTCTCATAGGTTCTGCGATTTTAAGTCCCGTTTGCGCTCGAACCGTCCCAGACGGGCGATCAGGTAGTAGAGTGAGGGGTAGATGAAGATTCCGAGCAGCGTAGCCAGCAACATGCCGCCCACCAGCGCCACGCCCATGATGTTGCGGGCAGTGGAGTAGACGCCGTCGGCGAAAATCAACGGCATCACCCCCAATATGAAGGCGAAGGCGGTCATCAGAATGGGGCGCACACGCAGCTTGGCGGCGCCGACGGCGGCATCGACGAGCGACTGCTTCTGCTCGAAGAAAAGCCGGTCGGCATACTCCACGACCAGAATTGCGTTTTTGGCCGCCAGTCCGATGAGCATCACAAGCGAGATCTGCATGTAGATGTCGTTGATGAAGAGCGAGTCGAACAGATGAGCGAACCACAACAGCACAAAGGCGCCCAGCACGGCAGGAGGCACTCCCAGCAGAATAGCCGCCGGAAGGCCCCAGCTCTCGTAAAGCGCCGCCAGAGCCAGGAAGACGATCGCCAGCGACAAGAGGTAAACCAGCGACGAACTCTTCGATTCGTTGCTTTCGACGAGCGACGTTCCGCTCCACGCTACATCCACGTCGGCGGGCAGCACCTCGCCGGCCACCTCCATGACGGCTTCCATCGCCTGCTTCGACGATACGCCGTCGGCCGGTGCGATGTTCAGGGCGATCGAGCGGTAAAGGTTGAACTGCGAAATATAGGCCGGGCCGACCGTGTCGCGCACGCTGACGAAAGCCGACACGGGCACGCTCTCGTTACGGGCGTTCTTCACGAAATAGCTGTCGAGCGACGTGCGGTCCGTCCGATAATCGGGTGCGGCCGACAGATAGGTCTGGTACAACTTTCCGAAACGGTTGAAATTGTTGATGTAAGCACCGCCCAAATAGGTCGTTATGGCCGAATAGACGTCGCTCAGCTCCACCCCTTCCTGCATGGCGTAGGCTTTGTCGATCACCAGCCTTCGCTGCGGGACGCCGGCGTTGAACGACGTGGTGGCCGTAGCGATTTCCGGCCGGCGGCGCAGCGAATCGAGGTAACGCACCGTCTGCTCGCCCAGGTAAGCCGTACCGCGCCCTTCCAGATCCTGCGTAACGGCCGACAGGCCCGACGTGACGCCCAGACCCGGAATCGACGGCGGGATGAAGGCGAAGCCCTCGGCCTCGGGCAGCCCCTCGTAGAGCATCCCGTTGAGCGCCGCGGCGATCTGCATGGCCGAGCGTTTGCGGTCGGAGTAGTCGACCAGCTTGACGAAGACCACGCCGCTGTCGGTTTCGGCGATGCCGGCCAACATGTTGAACCCAGCGGCATAGGAGGTATACTGCACTTCGGGCAGCGAGCGGATGATGCGGTCGGCCCCGACCAGCGCCTCCTGCGTCACCCGCAGCGACGATGCTTCGGGGGCATTCACCACGACCATCACGTAGCCCTGGTCCTCTTCGGGAAGGAATCCGCCGGGCATGAAGTACCATGCCGCACCGATCGCACAACCGATCGCCAGCAACAGCACGGCGGTACGCACCATGTGGCGCACGGTGGCGGCGATCCGCGAGGAATAGCCTTCCAGCCAGCGGTCGAACCGCCGGTTGAATGCGGCGAAGAAACCCTTCGCTGCCTCCTTGCGGGGTTTGAGCAGCAAGGCGCACAGTGCGGGCGACAGCGTCAGGGCGTTGAAGGCCGAGAGCACGACCGAGACCGAGATCGTCACGGCGAACTGCTGGAACAGCCGCCCCGAAATTCCGCCCACGAACGACATCGGGATGAAGACGGCCAGCAGCACGACGGTCGTGGCTACGATCGGCGAAGCGACGTTGCGCATCGCCTCGATCGCCGCCTCGCGGGATTTCATGCCGCGTTCGATGTTGACCTGCGCGGCTTCGACCACCACGATCGCATCGTCGACCACCAGTCCGATCGCCAATACCAGGCCCAACAGCGAGATGATGTTGATCGAGAAGCCCAACAGCGGGAAGAAGATGAACGTGCCGATGAGCGAGACCGGAATGGCGACGAGCGGAATGAGCGTCGCCCGCCAGTCCTGAATGAAGAGGTAGATAATGGCGATCACCAGCACGAGCGCCAGAATCAGCGTGAGGATGATCTCCTCCACGCCCGAGCGGATGCTCTCGGTCGAATCGACGATCGTCGTACAGCTCATGCCGTCGGGAAACCGTTCCGACAACCGCCCGATGGCCGCCTTCACGCGGTTGCCTACGTCCACGGCGTTGCTGCCCGGCTCCTGATAGATGACCAGCAGCGTGGCCGGCTCTTCGCCGAAGGCCGAAGCGACGCCGTAGGACTTGCTGCCCAGCGCCACGTCGGCCACGTCGCGCAGAAAGATCTGCTCGCCGGCGGGGGTGGTCTTCACGACAATCGCCGCGAACTCCTCGGCCGTGGAGATCTGGCGCGGCATGGTGACCGTATAAGTATAGGTAGTCCCTTCGGGCGACGGCTCGGCGCCGAACTGGCCGGCAGGGTAGATGCCGCCCTCCGCGAGCACGGCCGCCCGCAGTTCGTCGAGCGACACGTTGTAGTAGTTCAGCAGATCGGGCTTGACCCAGATGCGCATGGCATATTCGCCGGCGCCCATGATCGAGACCTTGCCCACGCCGTTGATTTTGAGCAGCTGGTTCTGAAGATTGATGTAAGCGTAGTTCGAGAGGAATTCGTTGTCGTAACGGCCGTCGCTGTGCAGCGCGAAGACCATCAGAAAACCCGTCATCGTCTTCTGCGTCACCACGCCCTGGGTGACGACCGACGAGGGAAGCAGTGCGGTCGAGGTGGCGACGTTGTTCTGCGTGAAGATCGCATCCAGATCGGGATCGGTACCCACGTCGAAGACTACCTGCAACACCATCGAACCGTCGTTGGCACTCGTAGACTGCATGTAGAGCATGTCGCTCACGCCCATCACGCTCTGCGCCACGGGCGTGGCCACGGCGTCGTTGACCGTCTCCGCGTCGGCTCCGCTGTAACTGGCGGTCACTTCCACGACGGGAGGCGTAATGTCGGGATACTGTTCGATCGAAAGATCGAAAATCGAAATCGCGCCCAACAACACGATCGCCAGGGCGATGCAGATAGCGAAGATCGGCCGGCTGACGAAAAATCGTTCCATAGGCTATTTATTCGTATTGATCGGGGTCGGAATAACCTTCTGACCGTTGTGCAACTTCTGAATACCGGCCGTAACGACCCATTCGCCCGGCTCGACGCCCGACAGGATGCACCACCGGTCGCCGGCAATACGGCCGAGCGTCACACGCCGGTATTCGGCCGTGCTGTCGCGCCCGACGACCCAGACCGAACTGAGATCCTGCATCTGCGTCACAGCACGCTGCGGTACGACGACGTAGGGCAACGACGGTCCGACGTTGGCCGTCACGCGGGCGAACTGTCCGGGTTTGAGCGTATAGTCCGGATTGGCGAATTTGACCACCAGCACGATGGTTCCCATCGAACTCGATATGTCTTTCTGCGTATAGCTGTACCACCCCTTCGAGGGATAGACCACGCCGTCGGCCAGCGAGAGGGTGATGTCCGAGAGCAGACCGTCGTTTTCATAGATCGACGGGCGCGTCCCCGCATAGCGGAGATACTGCGCCATCGGAATGGCGACATCGACCGCAACGGTATCGATGTTCGAAATGGTCGTCAGCACCGAAAATTGGGTACCCACGCCCACGTAGTCGCCCGTATGGGCGTTGCTCGAAGCGATGATACCGTCGATCGGAGCATAGATACGGGTATAGCCCACCTGCAACCGTGCGTTGCGCACCTGCTGCTCGGCCGAACGCACGGCGGCCTGCGCGGCGACGTATTCGGCCGTATACTGGTCGAGCTGCGTCTGACTGATGGCGTCGATACGCGCCAGCGGCACGGCGCGTTCGTAGTTGTTGCGGGCCGAGACCTCCTGCGCACGCGCCGATTCGAGCGAAGCTTCGGCCGAAAGCAGGGTGGTGGAGAGCAGGTTGGGGTCGATCGTAAAGAGCAGCTGCCCCTTTCGAACCGGCATACCGCTGCTGAAATACTTGTTCACGAGATAGCCGTTGACACGGGGTTCGATCAGTGCGTCGAAATTGCTTTCGACACTGCTCACGAAGCTCATGCGGTTGGGGACGGTGTCCGTCGCCGCTTCGATCACCTCGACGCGCAGGGAGGGCTGCGCTCCGGTTGCATGCCGGCCGCGGCAACCGCCTGCCAGCAACGCCGCAAGGGCGCAAAGGAGTGTTCCGATTTTGTCCATTGAGAGCCATGATTTTTTCCTGAAAGAAGGCAAAAAACATACCGGTATTCGGTCTTGAATCTCCTAAAACACCGTGAAATAGCGCTTCAAGCGTATTTTTTTTATAAAAATATTTTCTCAATTCGAGATATTTCCTATATTTGCAAACGATAAACAACCCAAAATTTACGATTATGGAAAAATTAGTTGAGCAAATCAAAGCCCAGTACGCTCTTTTCGCTGAGAACGCAGAGGCTCAGGTATCTAAAAACAACAAAGCCGCCGGCACCCGCGCACGCAAGGCTGCGCTGGAAATCATGAAGCTGATGAAGGAATTCCGCAAGGCTTCGGTCGAGGCTGCCAAATAAGTTTGGAACCTGCAACGAATAAGGGCTGTCCCATCGGGACAGCCCTTATTGTTTCGTTATTCCTTTTCACGGACTATTCCGCCACGGATGCACGGTCTCGCCTCAGCACCGGCGGTTCCGCTCCGCGTGCAACCCCGACCGAACCCCGCTACAATTCGATACCCCGCCGACGGAAATAGGCAAGGTCGGTCCCGTTGAGTCCCGTCGCACGGAACGGTACGGCACGGTTGTGATCGTTGAGGTAACAGCGCCGCACCGTCGTATCGTAGGAGGGGCTTGCCAGCGACGCCTCCCTGTAAACGTAATCCGCCTCGATACGGGCGATGTCGGCGATGGTCTGAAAAAGCGCATGTGTCGTCGCCGGAGCGTTTTCATGGCTGGCGGCCGCGGCCACCTGTTGGGGAAACACCCGCTTGTAATCCTCCGAAAACCACGCCAGCGAAGCGACGTGCAGCTGCCAGCAGGTCGTCGTAGGCGAGGCGTGGAGGAAACGTTCCCGATCGTCGTCGAGCATGTCCTCGCCGTGGTCGGCGCTGTAAAGCAATGCGCTGCACGCATCGAGCGATGCGAGATACCCGATCACCGACGACAGAAAGGTGTCGGTATAACGGATCGAATTGTCGTAAGCGTTCCAGATCTTCTGCTTGTGCTGCCGTTCGATGGCCACGTCGTCGTCGGGCAGAAAGTAGGCTGCCTCGCGCGGATAACGCTGGTGATAGCTGAAATGCGACCCGTAACAATGCAGGATGAAGAGCAGGTCGTTCTCCGTATCGGCCTCGACGATGCGTTTCATCGTGTCGAGCAGCTGCATGTCGTAACGCGGATGCCCCATATAGATAAGGCTGTCGGCATCGCGCGCCAATTTGTCGATCATCGCCCCCTGCGGCGACTGGTTCGAAAGAAACCACGTGCGGAAGCCCGCTTCATTGAAGAGCGCGGGCAGTCCCTTGCGACGGAAGAGTTCGTCGTGTTCGTTCGTCCGGACAGACGAGAGGATCATCGGCACGCTCTTGTGCGTGGTATTGCTCTGCGTGAGCATGTTGCGGAACACGACGATCTCGTCTCCCAATGCCTTCAAGCGGGGATTCGTGGGGCGGTCATAACCGTACAGCTCCCAATTGGCGGCACGCGACGCTTCGCCGATCACATAGACGTAGATCTCCCGCTTGTCGGCCTTCGCCGTACGGCGGGCATGATAGCGGAACCCTGCCGACGTGCGGTCGTAATTCTCGATCTTGACGTATTCGCGCGCGCAGAGCACGACGTTGTAGGCCACGTTGACCGGAAAGATCTCATTGCGGAGCACATGCCGTTTCGTTTGATAGGCCGGAATCAGCAATCCCGCCCCGACGAGCGCCAACACGCCTCCGACCACGGCCGTCCGGCGGCGGAAACGAGGCGAAAAGTCGACCTTACGCCGCACATGCACGGTTGCCGTCCATAACAGCGGAAGATAGATGACACAGACCAGAATCACCGAGGGATAGATGTTGCTCAGCAACTCCGTCGCCTCGCCGGGGTTGGTCGTGACGATATTGATGAACATATCGGTCGCCGCGACCGAATTCCCGAACAGGTAGAGCAGCACGATTTGCAGGGCGCAGAAAAAGATCACCGGAAAACTCAGCCACACGGCGATTCCCGAACGACGGAATGCGACGCTCCACAGCAGATAGCCTCCGGCCGGCAGCGTCAGCAGCGCTGCCTTCGACCAGATCGAATAGGGCTCCGTAAAAAACAGGATGCAGTTCGGTATCATCACGGCCGCAAAATAACAGAGCGCCAGTAACGCAGCGTGACGACTGCTTCGCAGGAATGCTTTGCCGGTCTGTTCCATGAGTGTCAGAAAGCTTCGTTAATATTGAAAACCAAACCGCTGGTCTTGCGGCCGAAACCGTAGTCGATACGCACGTTCACGCGGCGTTTGAACTCCCAGCGCAGACCCAGCCCGTAGTTGGGCAGCGTCTGATCCCAGCGGAAACGTTCGAACGACGAAAAGACATTGCCCGCACCGCCCCACACGGCGCAACCGATGCGCCGCCAGATACGCTGACGGTACTCGATCTGACAAGAAAGGATGTTGTTGTCGATATAACGTCCCAGATAATACCCGCGCATCCGGTAACCGCCGCCCAGCTCCGCCAGCATGCACCACGGCATTCCCGAACTGTTGAATTCGCCGAAAATATCCGTGGCCAGCACGGCGCCGCGCCACAGACGCTGGTAGTAGTCGGCCGTAGCGGTGGTCTTGTAGAGCGTCTTGCCGCTGTTTCCCAATCCCTTGGGGTAGATAACCTGCTTGACCATTAAAAAGGTACCGCGCTCGGGAGCGGGGATGAAATCGCGCGAGTCGTATTGCAGCGTCATGCCGATCCCCGACAAGGTGTAGTGCAGCTTCTGTCCCGCGAGATAGTCTATGCCCCGGTCGTCGAAATCCGTACCCTTCGTATGGGAGAAAAGAACCGACCCGCCGACATACAGGTGTCTCCACACCTCATACAGATAGCCGGCGTCGAACTTCACCTGTTTGCGGATGTAGTCGGCAGATTGATTGAACCGCCCCGCCTCATAGCCTATACCCCAGAATTCGAGCGGCTTCGAACCGAACGACACCTCGTAGATCACCCGCGAGCGGTTGTGGTTGAAGAGCGTGTTGCCGCTCACGCCGAACATATAGAAGCCCGACAACGAGAAGTTGCCGAAGAACGACACGTCCGACGGAGGCGTCAGCGAATCGGTGCGATCCACGCGGTAGAGTCCCGACGCCAACACGCCGATCCCCACGCTCGCCTCTTTGGAATAGTTCGGTGCGCCGATAAAACTGAAATCGATCTTCTTCTCGAACGTGCGGTCGACGTTGCCGTGGAAGATCCGGCTCCAGAAATTGTCCTTGCGTTTCGGCTGCTGCTGCGTCTCGGCAGCCGGCGCAGTCGCGGGCAGCGGAGTATACCGGTAACGCAACGTATCGCCGCCGCGCACACAGAGCGTATCCTGTTGCGCACGGGCGGAGAGTAGCAGAAAACAGCAGACGACGGCAGGGAGAAACCTTCTAAATACCATTTATTTATAGTTCTCTAACACCTCGTAAAAGGCCTCCTTGTCGGCATCCGAAAGCACCCCTTTGCGCAGGAAGACCAACTCGCCCTCCTTGGTGACGAACATTAGCACGAACTTGTTGTTGCAGTCGCCCAGATTCCACGCCGTACTCAGGGCATGTGTCTGATCGGCGAGCACCGTCGCACCGTTGGTCGCAGTACGTTTGCGCGCCATCGAACGGGCCATGCTGTTGGGCACCATCGGCGCGTCTTTGAGATTCATCACGCCGAAGCCGTGGATCTTGTCGCTTTCGGCACGGTGGTTCTTTTCCAGTTCAACGGTGAAATCCTCGTTCTGCTTATGGTGGTCGGGATCGACATAGAAGATCATCAGGTTCTTTTCACCCCAGTACGGAAGCGTCACGGGCTTTCCTTCGAGATCGAGCACTTCGACGTTCGATACCTTTCGCGGCAAGGCCGCCTCCTCGGTCTGAGCCGATACGGTGCCGAATGCCAGCGAAAGGGCTGTCAGCGCCAGAAAATTTTTCAGTGTCATCATAATCCAATGAATTTATAATACATCATTGCACCGTGCAAAGATACGAATTTTTCAACAGACCGTCCCCTCGCAAAGTCCGAATAATGTTCAAAAAGACCACTGTTATCTACATCTTATTCCTGTCTGGAAACTCCTTTATGCAGAGTCGGAGGGAGAAACACGACGGGCCTACGAGCCGGTCGGCCGCCCGCATCGTTTCCGCCGAACCGCCGGATCGATCGGATTCGGACAGGGCGGAGATATCGCCTGCGCCAAAATCAGCAGGAATGTTCTGCACCCGGCATACGCACTTTGCGGAAGATAGGTTTCCGCTCAGACAAGCGGTGCCTCGGTAGGACCGCAAACAAATTCGCTTTTGCACTCGGCTTGCACACTTTGCAGAGGACAAGCCCCGCTTAGATAGGCGGCGCCTCGGCAAAACCAAATAAATTTGGTTCTGCGCTCGGCTTGCACTATCTTTGTCCTCCGATGAAAACCAGAATCCTTTTTGTCTGCCTGGGCAATATCTGCCGCTCTCCGGCCGCCGAAGAGATCTTCCGCACGCAGGTCGCTCGCCAAGCGCTGAGCGACAGTATCGAAGCCGATTCGGCCGGCACCTATTCGGGACACGCCGGCAACCTGCCCGATCCGCGGATGCGGCGTGCCGCCGCCCGGCGCGGTTACGAACTCACGCACCGCGCCCGTCCGCTGCGCGAAGCCGACTTCGAACGGTTCGACCGCATCGTCGTCATGGACGACAACAACTACGAAACGGCCCACCGGCTCGCGCCCTCGCGCGAACTGGCCGGCAAAATCCACCGCATGACGGAGTTCTGCCGCCACAGTCCGCAGTGGGATCATGTTCCCGATCCCTATTACGAGGGGCACGAAGGGTTCGAACTGGTGCTCGACCTGCTCGAAGACGCCTGCGAAGGATTGCTCGACGATCTTAAAAATCCAACCCGATCGTAAACGAATAGGCATTGTGCATGGGCGAAGCCTTCTTGGCCACGGTATATCCCGCGTCGAAACAGAGATGCATGAACCGCACGCCGACGCCCAGCGAAAAATAGTCGGGGTAGTACAGCCGCGACTCGCCGCCGTGATACCCCACGCGGAATTGCAGCAACTGCATCAGGCTGTACTCCATGCCGATGCCTCCCTCCACGCCGCGCGCCGCAACAGGTGAAAAAGTATAGCGGCACTCGCCGGCGAAGGTCAGCGCATGGGCATCGCTCAGAAACAAATCGTAGGCGGCACCCGCCGCGAATGCGACCGGCAGCTTCATCTCCGCAGAACCGTCCAGAAATCCGCCGATCCCCGTCAGTTTGGCGCCCAGCCGCAGCGCGGAGTAGTTCTCGCCCCGCTCGAACGGCACGACCGCCTGCGCCGTAATGCCCGCCGAGAACGCATTGCCGCTCCGCTCTCGCACGAAACGCGCGTAATCGGCCGTCAGACCCAACGCCACGATGTCATTCAGCCGATAGGCATAAGCCAGCGACACCGACTTGTCCTTCAAACGTTCGTCGAACCCGAACGTTCGCCAGCCGCCGGCGAGCAAATGCTGCATGTTGAACTTGTAGTAACCGGCGGCGGAGTAGGTCGTCTTGTCCGAAATGGTAAAGAACGAAGTCGCCACCTGCGCCTTCTGCCGGCCGAAAAGTCCCGCCGCGGGATTGTTGAAAACGGCATACGCATCGGCCGATGTCACCGTCTCGATGCCGCCCATGCCCAGCGTCCGGGCATCGGGATTCGCAATCCCGTAAGGCTGCGCCGCTACGGGGAGGAAACCGCCGGCGAGCGACACCATCCAAAGAATCAATCGTTTCATATCCTGTTCGTTAAAAGCAAACGAGGTGGAAGAGCGTGCGGCCCTCCACCTCGTCCGTATCGTGATTCGCTGCCGACGGTTAGCAGTTCATCGCGCCGCAGCAGTGGATGACCTGGCCGCTGACGTACGACGACAGGTCCGACGCGAGGAACAGGGCCACCTTGGCCACATCTTCGGGCGTACCGCCGCGTCGCAGCGGGATCTGCTTGTACCAACCCTCCTTGACCTCGTCGGGCAACTTGTCGGTCATGTCCGTGATGATGAATCCCGGAGCGATGCAGTTGGCGCGGATGCCGCGCGGGCCCATCTCCTTGGCGATCGACTTGGCCAGACCGATCATGCCGGCTTTCGACGCCGAGTAGTTGCACTGGCCGGCGTTGCCGCTCACGCCCACCACCGACGACATGTTGATGATCGAACCCGACTTCTGACGGGCCATGACCGGCGTCACGGCGTGGATGAAGTTGAAGGCCGATTTCAGGTTGACCGTCAGCACGGCGTCCCACTGCGCCTCGCTCATGCGCATCATCAGACCGTCTTTCGTAATACCGGCGTTGTTCACCAGAATATCGATCCGGCCGAACTCCTCGACGATCCGTTTCACGACTTCGTGCGTCTGCTCGAAATCGGCGGCGTTCGAGGCGTAACCCTTGCACTTCACGCCCAGCGCGGCGATCTCCGCCTCGGTGGCTTTTCCGTTCTCGTCGATCGCCAGATCGGTGAATGCAACATTCGCGCCTTCCTTGGCGAACTGCAATGCGATCGCCTTGCCGATACCGCGGGCGGCGCCCGTCACGACTGCGACTTTTCCTTCCAGTAATTTCATGTCTCTTTTCAGTAATTGTTATAGAGTTGTTGATAAAATTCCGTTGACAAAGGTAGTAAAATAATTCGGATTGCGTATCTTTGCCCGAGGATAAAGCGCCGCAATCCGGGCTTCGTCCGTTACCGCCGGAAGATAAATCACGCTTAACACATATTATGAAAAGAGATTCTCAGATTTTCGATTTGATCGGCGCCGAGCGCAAGCGCCAGACGGAAGGTATCGAGTTGATCGCCTCGGAAAACTACGTCAGCGACCAGGTCATGGAGGCAATGGGGTCGGTGCTGACCAACAAATACGCCGAAGGCTATCCCGGCGCCCGTTACTACGGCGGCTGCGAGGTCGTCGATCGGGTCGAGACGCTGGCCATCGAGCGCGTCTGCCGTCTCTACGGAGCCGAATACGCCAACGTGCAGCCCCATTCGGGCGCACAAGCCAACATGGCGGTCTTCTTCGCCGTTCTCAAACCGGGCGACACCTTCATGGGGCTCGATCTTGCGCACGGCGGACACCTGTCGCACGGCTCGGCGGTCAACATGTCGGGCATGTATTTCAACGCCGTCGGGTACCAACTCAACGAGCAGACCGGCACGATCGACTACGAAGACATGGAACGCAAGGCGCTGGAACACCGTCCGAAGCTCATCATCGGCGGCGCCTCGGCCTATTCGCGCGAATGGGACTACAAACGTATGCGCGAAATCGCCGACAAGGTGGGCGCGCTGCTGCTCATCGACATGGCCCACACGGCCGGACTGATCGCCGCCGGCCTGCTGGACAACCCCGTGAAATACGCCCATATCGTCACCTCGACGACGCACAAGACGCTGCGCGGCCCGCGCGGAGGCATCATCCTCATGGGCAAGGATTTCGACAATCCGTGGGGCTACACCACGCCCAAAGGCGTCGTCAAGAAGATGTCGCAACTGCTCAACTCGGCCGTCTTCCCCGGCATTCAGGGCGGCCCGCTCGAACACGTGATCGCCGCCAAGGCCGTCGCTTTCGGCGAAGCGCTCGCGCCCGAATACAAAGAGTACCAGGCGCAGGTGCAGAAGAATGCCAAGGCCATGGCCGAAGCCTTCGTCAAACGCGGCTACAAAATCGTTTCGGGCGGTACGGACAACCACCTGATGCTGGTCGATCTGCGGACGAAATTCCCCGAATTGACGGGCAAGCTGGCCGAGCGATGCCTCGTCGCGGCCGACATCACCACCAACAAGAATATGGTGCCGTTCGACAGCCGCTCGCCGTTCCAGACCTCGGGCCTGCGTTTCGGTACGCCCGCGATCACCACGCGCGGTCTGAAAGAAGACAAGATGGAGTTGATCGTGGAGTTGATCGACCGCGTGCTGCACGACCCCGAAAACGAGGCCAACATCGCTGCCGTCCGCAAGGAGGTCAACGCACTGATGTCGCAATATCCGCTTTTCGCCTGGTAGCATGAAGGCGGTCGTCGAATTCCTGCGGCAACTGCACGCTCACAACGAACGCGCATGGTTCGAGGCGCACCGCGCCGAATGGCTGCAATTGCAGGAGCGTGTCCGCAGCTTCGCCGAAGGGTTGATCGAGGGAATCGCCTCGTTCGACCCCTCGGTCGAGGGGCTGACCGCGAAGGACTGTACCTATCGCATCTACCGCGACGTGCGTTTCAGCCGCGACAAATCGCCTTACAAGACCTGGCAGGGCATCTACGTCGCACCGCACGGTAAAAAAGCGGGGTATGCGGGCTACTATTTCCACCTCGAAGGCGCCGCCGAGGAGGGACTCGTCGGCAGCCACATGCTTTTTTCCGGACTTCACATGCCGCATCCCACGGTGCTCCGAAGCGTACGCGAGGAGATTCAGGACAATGGCGCGGAATTTGTCGGGAACATCCGGCGCGCCGAAGGATTCGCGCTCGACGAATCGCAGCGACTGAGGCGCACGCCCGCAGGGTTTCCGACGGACTCGCCCTACGACGAACTGCTGCGGTTGAAGGAAGTAGCGCTCTGCCGCCCGTTCGGCGACGATTTCCTCGCGGGCGACGACCTGCTGGAACGCACGCTCGCCGAGTTCCGCAAGACCGCGCCTTTCGTGCAACAGCTCAATCGTGCCGTGCAGTACGCCTACGAAGAGATGATGTAATCCACAAATACGTGTAACTATGCGAAACATTCTTCTGTTGATATCGATGCTCGGCCTGCTGCCGGCAGGATGCGGCCGCACGGTCTCCGACACCGACACGGTCTCGTGCGACACCTTCGTCTATTCGGTCAAGGGCGGCGACTCGCTGCGGCTCGACCGTTACACCGACATCCCCGCAGCCGAAATCGACGCAAAAAAGCCCTGCATGATCTTCGTCTTCGGCGGCGCCTTCATCAGCGGCACGCGCGACGCCGAATCGTACCGCCCGTTCTTCGAATACATGGCGCGCGAACAGGGGTACACCGTCGTTTCGATCGACTACCGGCTCGGCCTGAAAGAGCCGCTCGCCGCCGGCAAACTCTCGCCCGAAACGTTCCCGCAACTGCTTCCTCAAACGGTACTCATGGCCGTCGAGGATCTATACGACGCGACGAGTTTCGTCGCAGGGAAGTCTGCGGAGTGGGGGATCGATCCCGCGCGGATCGTCGCCTGCGGATCAAGCGCCGGAGCGATCACCGTCCTGCAAGGAGCCTATTTCATCGCCAATGAAAATCCGCTGACGGCCAAACTGCCCGACGGGTTCGATTACGCCGGCGTGATCTCTTTCGCCGGTGCCGTCGTCGACATGGCCGACGATTTGACCTGGAAACGCGCTCCTGCGCCGATCATGCTCTTCCACGGCGACGCCGACTCCAACGTTCCCTACGGGGCGCTGCGGATGGGCGGTGCAGGGATCTTCGGATCGGACTACATCGCACGACAACTCTCCGACATGAAATCGCCCTATTATTTCTACTCGGTGGAGGGTGCCGACCATGCACTGGCCACGGTACCGATGAACAACTACCGCGATGCCATCGACCAGTTTCTCACGCAACAGGTAGGCGAGCGGCTTCCGGCCATGATCGACACGAAGGAGCGTTTCACCAATGCCTCGCCCGGCGGCAAGACATTCACCGCCGAGGACTACATTCGCAGCAATTTCGCGGGCGAATAACCGTCGACGAAAGGGTAGCGTTTTCAACGAAACACCCCCGGCCGAACGATTCGGCCGGGGGTGTTTATTGAAAGCGTTCGCTCCTACATTTCCGCGAAATAACGGTAAAAATAGGGGATCGTCTCGATACCGCGCTGGAACTGATCCAATCCGAAACTCTCGTTGGGCGAGTGGATCGCGTCCCGCGACAAACCGAAGCCCAGCAAAATAGACTTCACACCCAGAATCTCCTCGAAAGCGCTTACGATCGGAATCGAACCGCCCGAATAGAAGGGCAGGGGCTTCTTGCCGAAGGTGGCTTCGACGGCCTTCTCGGCTGCCTTATAGGCGGGCAGGTCGGTCGGCGAGACGTAGGGCGCGCCGCCGTGCAGGAACCGCACGTCGACCTTCACGCTGCGGGGCGCAATGGCGCGGAAATACCGCTCGAAGAGCTTGGCGATCTTACGGAAATCCTGATTCGGCACCAGCCGCATCGAGATCTTGGCCGACGCACGCGCCGGAATGATCGTCTTGGTTCCCTCCTCGATATAACCGCCCCAGATGCCGTTCACGTCGAGCGACGGGCGCACGCCCGTACGCTCCATGGTCGTATAACCCGCTTCGCCCGCCACGTCGCCGATGTGCAGCGACCGCTTGTAGTCGGCCAGACGGAACGGCGCCTTGTTGAGCGCACGCCGTTCGGCGGCCGACAGTTCGCGCACGTCGTCGTAGAATCCGGGAATCGTCACGCGCCCCTCGTCGTCGACCAGCGAAGCGACCAGCCGCGCCAGCACGTTGGCCGGATTGGCCACCGCACCGCCGAAAAGTCCAGAATGCAAATCCTTCTCCGGTCCCGTCACCTCTACCTGCATATAAGTTAAACCACGCAACCCGCAGGTAATCGAAGGTGTATCCATCGAAATCATCGACGTATCGGAGACCAGAATGACATCCGATTTCAGCAGTCTCTTCTGCTCGCGGCAAAATTTGTAGAGACTCTGCGAACCGATCTCCTCTTCGCCTTCGAGCATGAACTTCACGTTGCAGGGCAGTTGTCCGGTCGCGCACATCGCCTCGAACGCCTTGATGTGCATGAACGACTGCCCCTTGTCGTCGTCGGCTCCGCGCCCCCAGATGCGGCCGTCGCGCACGACGGGTTCGAACGGCTCGGTCGTCCACTCCTCGCGCGGATCGACCGGCATCACGTCGTAATGGCCGTAGACCAGCACCGTTTTGGCCTTGGGGTCGACGATCTTCTCGGCGAAGACCACCGGATTCCCCTCGGTGGGCATCACCTCGGCGTGGTCGGCACCGGCCTTGACGAGCGCTGCCGCCAGATGTTCGGCACAGCGCACCATATCCCCGCGGTGTTCCGTCTGCGCGCTGATCGACGGGATGCGCAGCACCTCGAACAACTCTTCGACGAAGGCGTCGCGGTGCGAGCGGATGTAATCGAGAACCTTTTCCATAATCGTATGTCGTTTTACAGGTTGCAAATTTCGCGCAGTTCGCCGATGAACCGCTGCGCCAGCGCATCGGCTTCGGCCATCGACCGTGCCTCGGTATAGATGCGGATGATCGGCTCGGTATTGGACTTGCGCAGGTGTACCCAATTCTCCGCGAAATCGATTTTCACGCCGTCTATATCGTTCACCTGTTCACCGGCATAATGATCCTTTATCTCACGCAGGACTTTATCCACATCGATGGCCGGCGTCAGGGCGATCTTGTTCTTCGATGCGTAGTAGGCGGGGTAAGTGGCACGCAATGCGGTCATCCTCAGCCCTGTCTGCGCCAGATAGGTCAGGAACAGCGCCACGCCCACCAGCGCGTCGCGGCCGTAGTGCAGTTCGGGATAGATCACGCCGCCGTTGCCTTCGCCGCCGATGACGGCGCCGACCTCCTTCATCTTCGCCACGACGTTGACTTCGCCCACGGCCGAAGCGTGATAACGGCCGCCACGACGCTCGGTCACATCGCGCAGCGCCCGCGACGAACTGAGGTTCGAGACCGTATCGCCCTTGCGGTGCGACAACACGTAGTCGGCCACGGCCACCAGCGTATACTCCTCGACAAACATCGAGCCGTCCTCGCTCACGAAGGCCAGCCGGTCGACGTCGGGATCGACCACTACGCCCAGATCGGCCTTCTCGCGGACGACCGCCGCGGCGATCTCCGTCAGGTTCTCGGGCAGAGGTTCCGGATTGTGGGCGAACTCGCCCGTAGGCTCGCAGTTGAGTTCCACGACCTCGCAGCCCAACTCGCGCAACAGCTTCGGGATCACGATGCCTCCCACCGAGTTGACGGCGTCGACCACCACCTTGAAGCGTTTGCACCGCACAGCGTCGACATCGACCAGCGGCAGGGCGAGCACCCGACGGATATGTTCATCGTTGAACGATTCGCGTGAAAGCACATGCCCCAGTGCGTCGACCTGGGGAAATTCGAAGTCGCTTCGTTCGGCCAACTCCAACACGCGCTTGCCCTCGGCATCGGAGAGGAACTCGCCGTCGGCATCGAGCAGTTTCAACGCGTTCCATTGGCGCGGATTGTGCGAGGCGGTAATGATGATGCCGCCGTCGGCCTCGTGGGCCGTGACGGCCAGTTCCACGCCGGGCGTCGTGCAGAGCCCCACGTTGACCACGTCGGCGCCGCAGCCGAGCAGGGCGCCCTCGATCAGGTCGCCCACCATTTCGCCCGAAAGACGTGCGTCGCGGCCGACGACGATCCGCAGGCGGCCCTGTTTGCGCTCGCCCAGAAAACGGACGTAGGCAGTGGTGAATTTCACGATGTCGAGCGGGGTCAGATTGTCGCCCGGGCGGCCGCCGATCGTACCGCGGATACCCGAGATGGATTTGATGAGTGTCATGTCTGAACTTGTTTTACACCTATGTAAATTAAAAGAAATCGACGGGTTTGTTTTGCAATTCGAGGTAAAAATATTACTTTTATGCCAATTATGAAAATTAAAACGCGACCATTATGAGAACGATCCCCTCTTCCGAGTTGATTATCAACGACGACGGTTCCATTTTCCATCTGCACCTCCGTCCCGAGCAGCTGGCCGACACCGTCATTCTGGTGGGCGATCCGGGCCGCGTGGAGCTGGTAGCCTCCTTTTTCGATACGCGCGAATGCAACGTCTCCAACCGTGAGTTCAACACCGTCACAGGCACCTATAAAGGCAAACGTATGACCGTCCTGTCGACAGGCATCGGCATCGGCAACATCGACATCTCCGTCACGGAGCTCGACGCGCTGGCCAACGTCGACTTCGAAACCCGACAGGTCAAGCCCGAACTTCGGCGGCTTACGCTCCTTCGGCTCGGCACGTCGGGAGCCATCCAGCCCGACATCAAGGTAGGCGAGGCGGTCTTCTCGCGCATGTCGATCGGCTTCGACGGCCTGCTCAACTACTACAAGGGCCGCAACGAGGTCTGCAATCTGGAATACGAGCAGGCATTCATGCGCCACACGGGATGGAGCGACCTGCTGCCGAAGCCCTATTTCGCCGTGGCCGACGAGGGGCTGTTCGACCTGTTCCGCGACTCGACACGCGAAGGTATCACCATCGCCGCACCGGGTTTCTACGCCCCGCAAGGACGCTGGGTGCGCCTCGAACCGGCCGACGCGCACCTGAACGAGAAGATCGAATCGTTCGAGTACGAAGGCCGCCGCATCACCAACTTCGAGATGGAGAGCTCGGCGCTCGCAGGCATGGCCTCGCTCATGGGGCACCGCGCCGCGACGATCTGCACGATCATCGCACAGCGCATCGCGCTGGACGCCTGCACCGACTACAAACCGTTCGTCAAACGGATGATCCGCATGGCGCTCGACAAGCTGGCGACGATCTGATTCCGTACAAACGCAAGCATATCAAGAATTATCAAAATCATAGAGACTCAACATGAAATTTTCCGTATCAAGTTCCGCGCTTCTGTCGCTGCTGGCGACCACCGGTAAAGTAATCAGCAATAAGAACACGCTGCCGATCCTCGACTATTTCCTCATGGAGTTGAAGGGCGACCAACTGAAAGTGACCACCTCCGATCTGGAAACCACGCTCGTCGGGCAGATCACCGTCGACAACGTCGAGAGCGAAGGGATGATCGCCGCCCCCGCCAAGCAGCTGCTCGACTCGCTCAAAGAGTTCGCCGAAATTCCGTTGACGATCGACTGCAACGACCAGACCTTCGAGATCAAACTCAACTGGAAAAGCGGTTCGCTTTCGATTCCCGGCGCCAGCGCCGTGAGCTATCCGGCGCTGCCCGCGCTCGCGGAGGACAAGAAGGAGCTGACGTTCGACGTCGACACGCTCGTCAACGGTATCAACAAGACGATCTTCGCCACGGCCGACGACGAACTGCGTCCGATCATGAACGGCGTCTACATCAACATCGAGCCCGTGTCGATCACGTTCGTGGCCACCGACGCCCACAAGTTGGTGAAGTACTCCTCGGAGCAGCCGAGCGAGCTGACGGCGGCTTTCATCCTGCCCAAGAAACCGGCGAACCTGCTCAAAGGCATGCTGCTCAAAGAGGAAGCGCCTGTCAAGGTGTCGTTCGACTCGAAGAACGTGCTCTTCAACCTCAAAAACCACACGTTGGTGTGCCGTCTGATCGAGGGCAGCTATCCCAACTACAACGCCGTCATCCCGACGGCCAACCCCAACAAGGTGCTCATCGACCGCATCGAACTGGTCAACGGCATCAAGCGCGTGGCCGTCTGCTCGAATCCGGCGACCAACCTCATCCGCATGGACATCGCCGACAACAAGATCAACCTCACGGCGCAGGACATCGACTACTCGATGTCGGCTAACGAGACGATCTCGTGCAGTTACGACGGACAGTCAATCACCATCGGGTTCAAGTCGACCTTCCTCGTCGAGATCCTCTCGAACATCGAGACGCCGACGGTGGTGATCGAGCTGGCCGATTCTACCCGTGCGGGCGTTTTCAAGCCCGTTTATGACGAAAAGCAGTCCAGCGACACGCTGATGCTGCTCATGCCGATGATGATCAATGCCTGACGACGATGAACAAACGTGAATTGATCGGCGAAGTAGCCCGCCGCACCGGCTACGCCGAAGAGGTCTGCACCCGCGTACTCGACACGTTCGAAGAGGTGCTGGGCGACGCCGTCGCGGACAAGGTGAAGGACGCCTCCGACACCTTCCGCAGCAACGCCGCCGAGGCGCTCGACCTGATCCGCGGACTGTTCCGCAAAAAGACCGAAGCATGAAACTGAACCTCAAACGTCCCATCGTCTTTTTCGATCTGGAAACCACCGGCGTCGACACCGCCAAAGACCGCATCGTCGAGATCTCGATGGTCAAGGTGATGCCCGACGGCGAGGAGATCGTCAAGACCCGCAAGATCAACCCCGGCATACACATCCCCGAAGAGGCGACCGCCATTCACGGCATCACCGACGAGGATGTGAAGGATTGTCCGACCTTCGCGCAGATCGCCCGGTCGCTCGAACAGTTCATCGCCGGCTGCGACTTCGGAGGGTTCAACTCCAACCGTTTCGACCTGCCGATGCTCGTCGAGGAATTCATGCGCGCCGGCATCGGCGTCGACTTCAAGCGGCGCCGCTTCGTCGACGTGCAGAACATCTTTCACAAGATGGAGCAGCGTACGCTCGTAGCCGCCTACAAGTTCTACTGCGACAAGGACCTCACGAACGCCCATTCGGCCGAAGCCGATACGCTGGCGACCTACGAGGTGCTCAAAGCGCAACTGGACCGCTACGACAACCTGGAAAACGACATCGATTTCCTGGCCGAATTCTCCACGCGCAACGAGTCGGCCGACTACGCCGGACGCATTCTCTATAACGAGAAAGGGGAGGAGGTCTTCGGCTTCGGAAAGTACAAAGGCCGCTGCGTAGCCGAAATATTCGAGTCGGAACCGAGCTACTACAACTGGATGATGAACGGCGATTTCCCGCTCTACACGAAAAAGGTCATCACCGAAATCCGGCTGCGCGGCTCGAAGGAGAAGAAACGTTAGATGCGTATGTACAGACCGATTCTCATAACGGCGGCATGTCTCTGCATCGGGTTGACGCCCGTATCGGCGTCGGCTCCGCAGTCGCAGAAGTCGGAGACGATCGTCTATATCGGCGGCGAGAAGTTCTACATCCACACCGTGCAACCCGGCCAGACGCTCTACTCGATCGCGCGGCTCTACGGCGTGAGCGAGCAGACGCTCGTGGCGTACAATCCGACGATGGCCGACGTGTTGAAAGCCGACCAGAACGTCAAAATTCCGGTTCCCGCCCCGCAGATGCAACCCGACGAAGCGCCGCTCACGGCCAGACAGGAGAAGAAACTCCGCAAAAAGTTCATTCTGCATACGGTGGAGGCGCATGAGACGCTCTACGCCATTTCGAAGCGCTACGGCATTTCGGTCGAGACGCTGCTGGAGGATAACGAGAATCTCGATCCTACGCACCTGACGATCGGCGGCACGCTGCTGGTACGGAAAAAGGAGGTGGGCAAGACCAGCAACGCCGAAAATCTCGCCGAATTGGAAGAGTACAAGGAGAAGCTGAACAGCGTTCCGACCGACGGTTTCCGCTATTACGTCGTCCGACCGGGCGATACGATGTATTCGCTCGCCCACGCCAACCGGACTACGGAGCAAACGCTCTCGGAACTCAATGAAGGCCTTTCGTCCGCAACGCTCAAAGCCGGTGCGATCATCAAGTTGCCGACGGCCGATGCACCCGCCGAGCAACCGGCCGACACGCTGACGGTGCGGCCGCCCGCCGAGAAACTCCTGACGCTCGCGCCGGACGCCGCGCTCCGCTTGTCGCTGCTGCTGCCCGCCACGACCGACGGGCGCCCCAATGCCAGCTATACCGAATTCTATCAGGGATTTCTGCTGGGCGTCGACCGGCTCCGCCGCGACGGCCGGTCGGTACGGCTCGACGTTTTCGACACGGCGCACGATCCCGCGAAGGTCGCGACACTCGTCGCCGACAGCGCTCTCGCCCGCTCGCAACTGATCGTCGGCCCCGTGTACGAAGACGAACTGGCACCCGTCCTGCGCATCGCCGAGCAGGAGGGTATTCCGGTCGTTTCGCCGCTGGCGACGATCGACCATACGCACAGCGACGTCCTCTTCCAAATGGCGCCCGATCCCGCCCGGAAATACGCGAAACTCGCCCGGCCGCTCAACAGCGGCCGCAGGGTCGTACTGATTTACAGCCAGCACACCGACACGGCGTTCGAACAGGCCGTCAAGGCGCTGATTCCCGACGTGGGGTACGAAACGTTCCGCTACGAGCAGGGCAGCAACATCGGCAGCATCCTCTCGGCCCGCGACAGCGCCCTGCTCGTCGTATTGTCGGGCAAAGAGACCGAGGTCGACTCGATCCTCGCCGCACTGGCCTCGGCCAGCAGCAATATCATCGCCCGCGGCCACTCCGCACCGCAGTACGACGTCATCGGCGGCCCGCACTGGAACCGGTTCGGCAACATCGACCGCAACCTCTTTTTCAAGAATCGAGTGAATTTCATCTCGACCTATCACGCCAAACGCGACGACGAACGCATCCGCACCTTCGACAACCGCTACATCTCCGCATTCGGTTCGCTGCCGACGCTCTACTCCTATCGGGGGTACGACGCGGCCGTCCTGTTCGGCTCGGCGATGTTCGACGACATCAACGGCTTTTTCGACGACGAGACCTTCACGCCGCTCCAGACGCCTTACCGCTTTACGCGGACGGCCGACGGCAACCGCGTCAACACCGAATGGGTGCGTGTCGTCTACAACGACAACTATACCATCACACTCGAATAATCCGACCATGGCATCTTCCAATATCCCCGAAAAAACGATCGAACGGCTGAGCGAGTACCGCCGTACGCTGCTCTCCTGCCACAAGCAGGGGATTACCCACATCTTCTCCCACGTGCTGGCCGGCATCCACGGCATCACGGCGGTGCAGGTGCGCCGCGACCTGATGCTCATCGGCTTTTCGAGCGACACGAAGAAGGGCTACGACGTGAAGGTGCTCATCGATTTCATCAGCAACATCCTCGACAGCGACACGGTGACCAACATCGCCGTCATCGGCATGGGACACCTCGGCCAGGCCATCACCAAGTATTTCAACGGCCGCGGTCTGAAATTGAAGATCACCACCGCGTTCGACATCGACCCCGCGAAGGTCGGCCAGACGATCGACGGCATTCCGTGCCACCATATGGAGACATTCGAGGAGGTGGTCGAGGACAAGGACATCGACATCGTCATCGTCTCGTCTCCCTCGCGCGTAGCCGACGAACTGGTCGTCCCGATCGTCAACGCCGGCATCAAGGGCGTGCTCAACTTCACCTCGCGGCCGCTCAACTTCCCGCGCGGCATCGTGGTCGAGAACTACGACATCACCACGCTGCTCGAAAAGGTCGCCTATTTCGTCAAGGAGAACGAGGAGAACCCGACCGACGACTGAACCGAGGCACGATGAAAGTTTTCCACGGAATCGACCGGCTCCCCGCATTCCGCCATCCGGCGGCTACCGTCGGATCGTTCGACGGCGTACACGGCGGTCACAGCGAATTGCTCGCAGCCGTGCGCCGCTTCGCCCGCGAACGCGACGGCGAAAGCATCGTCGTCACATTCTCGCCCCACCCGCGCATCGTACTCGAAACACAGACCGATCTGCGCCTGCTCACGACGCTCGACGAGAAGGCCTGGCTGCTCGAACGGGCCGGCATCGACAATCTGGTCGTCATCCCTTTTACCCGCGAATTCAGCCGGACGGGTTCCGCCGATTTCATCCGCCGCGACCTGATCGGAAAACTGGGCGTCGAAACACTCGTAATGGGGTATAACCACCACTTCGGGCACAACAAGGAGGGCGACTACGGTTCGCTGCGCTCATCGGAGCGGCCGACGTTGCGGCTGTACCGGATCGAACCGTTCAGCGTCGGCGGCGAAAAGGTCAGTTCGACCGTCGTCCGGTCGCTCGTCGAACACGCCGAGATGGCCCGCGCCGCCCGTATGCTGGGACATCCCTATCTGCTGATGGCCGACGTCGCCCGCGGCTCCCTCCGCATCGACGACCCCTACAAGCTGCTGCCGCCTGCGGGCGAGTATCCCGTCACGGCTGACGGTGTACCGGCGAGACTCTTCATTCCCTCCGAAGGAGCACCGCATCTGGACCGGCCGTTTACCAAAGAAAAGAGCATTATCGAATTTACCGCACTATGATTACACACGACACCAAAATCCGGGTCTGGTACAAGCATACCGACCAAATGGGGTTCGTCCACCACTCGAACTACATCTGCTACTACGAAGAGGCGCGCTCCGACCTGATGCGCTCGATGGGGCTCTCCTACGCCGACATGGAACGAAAGGGCATCATCATGCCGATCCTGGAGGTGCAGTCGGTCTACAAACGTCCGGCTTTCTTCGACGACTGCCTTACGGTGCGCATCCTGCTGCGCGAAATGCCTACGGCGCGCATCCGTTTCGAATACGAGGTCTACAACTCGCAGGGCGACCTGCTCAACACGGGCATGACGGCGCTGGGTTTTCTCCATGCCGACACGCACCGTCCGACACGCGCTCCGCAATGGTTCGTCGAGGCGCTCGCTGCGGCGATGAAGTAGGGGCTGCACGCTTTTCGGCAGCCGGAGATCGGACAACGGTCTCCGGCCTTTCGTTTTTGTCAGTCTCCGGCTGTCATTCTGGCAGGAAACGTGCGCTGGCACATAGTTTGATCTCTCCGCGAACGGAAAAAACAGACTAAAACCAGAATACGACTATGACAAACGGTAAAATCGGGGTGACGACCGAAAACATCTTTCCCGTCATCAAGAAATTCCTCTATTCCGACCACGAAATCTTCCTGCGCGAATTGGTGTCGAACGCAGTCGACGCCACGCAGAAACTCAAAGCACTGGCTTCGCGCGGCGAAATGCAGGGTGAATTGGGCGACCTGACGATCCGCATTGCGGTGGACACCGACAAGCGGCTGCTCACGATCACCGACCGCGGAATCGGCATGACGGCCGACGAGGTCGACCGCTACATCAACCAGATCGCCTTCTCGGGCGCCGAGGAGTTCATGGCCAAGTACAAGGATCAGGCGATCATCGGCCACTTCGGTCTGGGGTTCTACTCTTCGTTCATGGTCGCGGACAAAGTGGAGATCATCACCAGATCCTACAAGGAGGGCAGCAAAACCGTGCACTGGGAGTGCAACGGCTCGCCCGAGTTCTCGATGGAGGAGAGCGACGAGGCGCACGACCGCGGGACGACGATCGTCCTGCACCTCTCCGAAGAGGCCAAGGAGTACGCCGAAGCGGACAAAATCGAGGAATTGCTGCGCAAATACTGCCGGTTCCTGCCCGTTCCCATCGCCTTCGGCAAGGTCAAGGAGTGGAAGGACGGCAAGTATGTCGATACCGACAAGGACAACATCGTCAACGACACCGATCCGCTGTGGATGCGCAAGCCGGCCGACATCACCGAAGAGCAGTACAAGGAGTTCTACCACGAGCTCTACCCGACGGGCGAAGAGCCGCTCTTCTCGATCCACCTGAACATCGACTATCCGTTCCACCTGACGGGCATTCTCTACTTCCCGAAGATCCGCAACAACTTCGAGATTCAGAAGAACAAGATCCAGCTCTACTCCAACCAAGTCTACGTGACGGATCAGGTCGAGGGAATCGTACCGGAGTACCTCACGCTGCTGCACGGCGTGATCGATTCGCCCGACATCCCGCTCAACGTCTCGCGCAGCTATCTCCAAAGCGATTCGAACGTCAAGAAGATCTCAAACTACATCACGCGCAAGGTGGCCGACCGCTTGCAGGAGTTGTTCAACACCATGCGCCCCGAATTCGAGAAGAAGTGGGACGACCTGAAAATCTTCATCCAGTACGGAATCCTCACCGATGAGAAATTCGCTGAAAAGGCGCAGTCGTTCATGCTGTGGAAGAATACCGACGGCAAATACTTCACGCCCGCCGAATACGAGGAGCTGGTCAAGGCCAACCAGACCGACAAGCACCAGACGCTCGTCTTCCTCTACGTCGACGACCCCGTCGCCAAACTCGCGGCCCTCGAAGCGGCGAAGGGCAAAGGCTACGACGTGCTCGAAATGAACGGCCCGCTCGACAACCACTACGTCAACTGGTACGAGTCGAAGCACAAGGAGCAGCGCTTCGTGCGCGTCGACAGCGACATCGTGGACAAATTGATCCAGAAGGAGGACTCGCTCAAAATGTCGCTCTCGGAGGCGCAGCAGGAGATTCTGCACCCCGTCTTCGAAGCGCAGATGCCGCACGACGAGAAGATCCACTACAACATCGCCTTCGAGCCGATGGCAGCCGGCGAAGCGCCCGTCGTTATCACGCAGAACGAGTTCATGCGCCGCATGAAGGAGATGGCCGCCATGAGCGGCGGAGGCATGAGCCAGTTCTACGGTCAGATGCCCGACAACTTCACCCTCGTCGTCAACGGCAACCACCCGATCGTGATCGACATCCTCCAAAACGTCGAGAAGGAGTACGGCGACAAACTCAAATCGATCACCAAGAAGATCGATGCCGCCGTGCAGGAGGAGAAGCGGTTCGAGGAGACGATCGACAAGAAAAAGGAGGAGGAGCTCACCGCCGAGGAGAAAAACCAGCGCGAGGAGTTGTCGAAGAAGGTCGTCACGCTGCGCGACGAACGCAACGAACGGCTGCGCCAGATCGGCGAGAAGGATTCGCTCGTGCGGCAGATCATCGACCTGGCACTGCTCACCAACGGGATGCTCAAAGGCAAAAACCTGACGGAGTTCATCCAGCGATCGATCTCGCTGATCGAGAAATAAGCGGGCACGGCACTCGCAGCATCAAAAGGGGATATGTTCTTTCGAGACATATCCCTTTTTGGTGTGTCTACAATCGGAAAAGCACGGCATCGCTCAGCGATGCCGGCAGTTCGCCGCCGCCCCATGCGGCGGACTGCAACTCGCCGAAGCTCGTGCAGTACCGGCCGCCGGCGTTGAACCGCACGGGTAACCAAACGTAAATCCGCTTTCGGCCCCCTCCCAAAAAATCGCTATCTTCGAAGCATGGAACTCACGATACGTCCGATTCGCAGGGAGGAATTCCCGCTGTTGGCCGATTTTCTCTACGACGCGATCTATCGCAGCGACCCGTCGTCGCCCCTGCCGCGACAGATCGTCGAACATCCGTCGCTGCGCATCTACATCGCGGATTTCGGCACACTCCCCGACGACCGCTGCCTGGTCGCGCAAGCGGAAGGGCACGTCGTCGGAATGGTCTGGGTGCGCTGCATTCGGGCCTACGGATATATCGGCGAAGGCATTCCCGAATTCGTCCTGTCGGTCGCGGCTCCCTGCCGGGGACAGGGCATCGGCACAAGGTTGATGCGCGAGATGCTGCAACGGCTCTCCGCAGCAGGGTATCCGGAAGCCTCGCTTTCGGTGCAGCGCCGGAATCCGGCCGTGCGTCTCTACCGCCGGCTCGGATTCCGCACCGTGAAACGGACACCCGAAGAATATATCATGGCCTGCGACCTCCGCGACGCGGATTCCGCCGTTGCGAACCGAACGGCTGGAACAGAGTAGAACACTGCGTCCAAAACAAAGGCGTCCTGCGGCAACTGCCGCAGGACGCCTTTCATCCGATCGGAAGAGGTTATTTATACGCGCCCCTTGTACTCGAAGCCCAACTCCTCGATCACCTTCTGAATCCCGGCGGCGTCCGCCGTCCCCTCGACAGCCACCGTTCCTGCCGTCAGATCGACTTCGACGGCCGTGACGGAGGGCAGCAGCGCGAGATTCTTCTCGACGCTGGCCTTGCAGTGGTTGCAGCTCATGCCGCCTACGCGATAAATCTGTTTGGTCATACTCGTATCGTTTTTTCTGTGAATGAACCGTTTCATCAGGGCATAGGCCAGCAGAGCCGCGAGCAGCGCGCTCGACGCGACCTCCACCCACGAATAGCCCGCCTCGCCGTGGCAGGCCGCATGTACCGCCCCCGAAGGGACGAACCACGCTGCCGGCAGCAGATAGTCGATCGCCAGCCCGAAGCCCACGGCTCCCGCGACGATCGCTCCCAGGTAGGCCGCCAGCGTGCGGCGTCCCAGCACCTTGCCGATCACCAGAATCGACGCCGTGTTGGTCGCCGGTCCCGCCATGAGCAGCACTAGCGCCGCACCGGGCGACAACCCTTTGAGCATCAGCGCCGCCGCAATCGGAATCGATCCCGTGGCACAGAGATACATCGGAATCGAGAAGAGCAACACGACGGCCATATTCAGCAGCGGCTTGTCGGCGAACGAGGCGAAAAAGTTGTCGGGCACCAGAATCGTAATCAGCCCTGCGACGAGCAATCCCAGCACCAGCCAACGGCCGATGTCCTGGATCATATCCACGAATCCGTAGCGCAACGCCTCCACGAACCGGCTGCCGCTGCGACGAACCTCGCCGCCTTCCGCCGCCGGAAGGATACCGTCGGTCTCGCTGCGGGTCAGCCGATTGACCGTCCATCCGCCCGCCAACGCCGTCACGAGCGCCACGACGGGCCGGATCACGGCGAAGGGAAGGCCCAGTACCGAGTAGGTCGCCACGATCGAATCGACGCCGGTCTGCGGCGTGGCGATCAGAAACGACGTCACGGCACCCTTCGACGCCCCCTCGCGCCGCAGCGACATCGCCGTGGGAATCACGCCGCACGAACACAGGGGCAGCGGCACGCCGAAGAGGGCGGCCAGCGCCACTGAGCGGAAATCGGGCTGCGAAAGGTAGCGCGCATAGAGCCTGCGCGGGACGTAGGCGTGGATGACTCCCGCCAGCAGGAATCCCAGCAGCAGGTAGGGAGCCATCGTATTGAGCAGGTAAAGAAACGGCGTTATATATTCCATGATCGTTGCAGTTTTAAGGTCTAACGGAAAATCGTCCCTCGAAAGTATCCCGTGCAGCCGCATAGAGCACATGCCGCCGCAGGAGATGCCCGACGGGCAAGGCCGGATGATCGAATCCGCCGAGGTTGCGCATCCCCAACCGCCGCATCACCCGCTCCGAACGAAGGTTCACCGCCGCCGTAAAGGAGTACACCCGCGGCAGTCCCAACCGGCCGAAGGCATCGTGCAGCACGGCCCGCGCCGCTTCGGTGGCATAGCCCTGCCCCCAGACCTCGGCGACGAACCGCCATCCGATCTCGATACAGGGTGTAAACGACGCCTCGAAGGCCGCACGGTGCAGCCCCGTCAACCCGATCAACCGTCCGTCCCCGCGTCGTTCGACGGCATACAGTCCCCGACCGGACTCCGCCCATTCGGCGACGATCCGATCGAAAAAAGCGTCCGACTCCGCCCGCGACAGCGGGTGCGGGAAAAACTCCATTACCCTCCGGTCGGCATTCATCGCGGCCAGCGGCTCCCTGTCCTCCGGAAGCCACTCCCTCAGCCGCAACCGCTCCGTCTCCAAACGATACACCATGTCCAAATCCGCTAAGGGAACGGGTACGGTTTTCGTGCCGCACCGTGTTCCGAATTATTTCACATACAACCGGTAACGGATCGACCACTTGCCGCCCGGCGGGATCGAGCGGAATCCCCACCGTTCGCGGTCGGGCAGATTCGGCGCATCGGTGGCCCACGACTGCGGCTCGGGACAGCAGTAGGGCACCTGCCCGCCGTTGTTCCAGAGCGTCCAATAGAGCGTCTGGGAGTCGACCTCGTAGAAAACCCGCACTCCCGTACGGCGATTCTCTACCACAGCACCGCGGAAAGGCCGGCCGTCGACCTCGATCTCGCGCACCGAAAAACCAGCTTCGATCGCCTCGCAGCCGGTCGCCTGCAACCCTTCGGGAGCACGCAGCCGTGCAAACCGTTCGTCGAGCGGCAGCAGCCGTCCGGTCGGGAGATTGCGTCCGTTCAACTCGAAACGTTCGCCCACGGCCATACGGAGCCGGTAGTCCGCCGCATCGCCGCCGGCGAAGGGAACGTTGAGCGGCGTGTGGAATCCCACGCCGACAGGCATGGGAAGGTCGCTCTTATTGCCGAACATCACCTCCTGCTCCAACCCTTCGGCCGAAAGCCGGTAGGTGATCTTGCACTTGAAGGCGTGCGGGAAATCCCGATAGATCGCATCCGAGGCCGCATTCGAATAACAGCGTGTTTCGATCAGCACCTCATCGGGCGTCTCAACGGCCTTAGACACCGCGAACGGCTGGCTTTTGAGGATGCCGTGATGGTAGTTGTTCTCCTCGGGACGGGTAATCGGGAAGCGGTATTCGCGGCCGTCGAACCGAAACCGTCCGTCGGCGATCCGGTTGGGCGGAAAGAGGATCGGCACGCCGTAGACATGGGGACGCCGAAGGAATTCGTCATGCTCCCGTTCCGACGGCGTGCGCAACACCTCCACTCCCAATCGCGTATGGGCCAGCCGCACCAGATTCGCCCCCACCGACGGAACGAGCAAGGCCGTGTAGTCCCGCTTGGTGAACTCCACGGCCTGCGTCCCGTGCCATTCGCACGAACGGATCATCGCTCAGAGCAGTTTCGACAATTTGTCGACGATCTCCGCCTTGGTCGTCGCACCCACGATTCTGGCGACCTCCTGTCCATCCTTCAGAAAGACGAGCGTCGGGATGTTGCGCACCTTATAGGTCGCCACGATGTCGTCGCTCTTCTCCGCATCGCATGTGCAGATCAACACGCGGCCTTCGTACTCTCCGGCCAACTCTTCGACAATCGGCGCCACCATGCGGCAGGGACCGCACCATTCGGCACCGAAATCGATCAAAACAGGGAGTTTCGAGGCGGCGACCTCGCCGTAATTTTCAGTTGTCAGTTCAATTGCCATAATTCACCTGATTTTTAATTTGTTGTTTTGATTATATAACAGTATACTTTATATCATTGTCTTCGAAGAACGACACCAATCCCTGCGTAAGGCTCACCTTGTAACTCTTCGAAAAGAGATTGAGCGACACCTGGGCCTGCCGGTCGTAAACGTTCAGCCGCAGCAGGGTATTGCCCTTCGCCTCCTTGACCGAACGGCCCATCCGTGCGATCAGGTCGCGCGTGATCTCCTCGACGGCCAGCTGCACGTGCACCTCCTTGACGGCCTCCTGCAACTCCGACAGCTGCATCATCGACGTGATGCGGAATTCCAGCTCCTGGTCGTTGTAGGGGCGCGGCTGTACCCGTCCCCGGATAAAGAGGAAATAGTCGCTGAAAAGGTATTTGCGGAAATTCTCGTAATCCTTGCCGAAAAGCGCGAACTCGTGCGTGCCGTTGTAATCCTCCAGCTTGAACTTTCCCCACGGCTTTCCGGTCTTGGTCGTCAGGTTCTGCACCGCGACGACCATGCCCGCCACGGCGATCTCCTTGCCCTTCAACTCGTCGAGGTGATCCAGATCGCCCACCTGCGTCTTGCACATGTTGCGGATGATCACCTTGTAGTCGTCGAGCGGATGGGCCGAGAGATAGAGTCCGATCACCTCGCGTTCCTTGTTGAGCTTTTCGAGCTGCGACCACTCGGCGCAGGCGGGAATCACCGGCGGCGTGATGTCGGTCGTCCCGGTATCGCCGCCGAAGAGGCTCTGCTGGGCGTTGTTCTTCTCGCTCTGATAACGCTGTCCGTAACGCATCAGCTGCTCGATGTAGGTCACGCCGTTGTTGTCGCGCTGATCGACACCGAAAAACTTGCAGCGGCTGAATCCCGAAATCGAATCGTACCCTCCGGCATAGGCGATATTTTCCAGGCACTTGCGGTTCACGAGCGAATAGTCGACCCGTTCGATGAAGTCGTAAATGTCCTTGAAGCGCCCGTTCTTCGTCCGTTCGGCGATGATGCTCTCCACGGCCGCTTCGCCGACACCCTTGATCGCCGCCAGCCCGAAGCGCACATCGCCCTGCTTGTTGGCCGAGAATTGCAGCATCGACTCGTTGATGTCGGGGCCGAGTACATTGATGCCCATACGCTTGCACTCGTTCATGTAGATCGTCAGCTGCTCGACGTTCGTCAGGTTTCGGCTCAGCACCGCCGCCATGTACTCCGAGGGGTAGTTGGCTTTGAGGTAGGCCGTCTGGAAAGCCACCCACGAATAGCAGGTAGCATGCGATTTGTTGAAGGCATAGGAGGCGAACTTCTCCCAGTCGCCCCAGATCTTTTCGAGCACTTTCGGGTCGTGGCCGTTGGCCTGTCCTCCCTTGATGAACTTGGGCTTCAAGGCGTCCAGCTTGTCTTTGAGCTTCTTGCCCATCGCCTTGCGCAACGTGTCGGACTCGCCGCGCGTGAAGTTGGCCAGCAGACGCGACAACAACATGACCTGCTCCTGGTAGACCGTCACGCCGTAGGTGTCTTTCAGATACTTCTCCATGACGGGAATATCGTAGACGATCGGACTGCGGCCGTGCTTGCGGGCGATGAAATCCGGGATATAATCCATCGGGCCGGGCCGATAGAGCGCGTTCATGGCGATCAGATCCTCGAAGGTCGACGGCTGCAACTCACGCAGGTATTTCTGCATTCCGGGGGACTCGAACTGGAACGTCCCGACGGTACGGCCCTCGCAGAAGAGCTTGTAGGTAGCCGGATCGTCGATGATCGAGAAGTCGTCGATATCGATCTTCCTGCCCGTCGTGAGGCGGATGTTCTCCACGGCATCCTTGATGATCGACAGGGTCTTCAACCCCAGGAAGTCCATCTTGATAAGTCCCGTATCCTCGATCACCGAACCTTCGTACTGCGTGACGAGCATCTTTTGCCCCGTCTCCTTGTCGTCGGCCGTCGAAACGGGCACCCAGTCGGTGATATCGTCGCGGCAGATGATCGTACCGCAGGCGTGAACACCCGTACCGCGCACGTTGCCTTCGAGCATCTGGGCATAGCGCATCGTGTCGCGCAGAACGGGGTTGTCCGACTCCGCCGCAGCCTTCAATTCGGGGACATACTCGATCGCATTCGGCAGGTTGAGCTTCTTGTCGGGAATCTTGTCGGGCACCAGTTTGCAGAGGCGATCGGACTCCGCGAGCAGCAACTTCTGCACGCGCGCCACGTCCTTGATCGCCATCTTGGTGGCCATCGTACCGTAGGTGATGATGTGGGCGACCTTCTCCTTGCCGTACTTCTGCGTCACCCAGTTGAGCACGCGACCGCGGCCGTCGTCGTCGAAATCGACGTCGATATCGGGCAGCGAGATACGGTCGGGATTCAGGAAACGCTCGAACAGCAGGTCGTAGGCGATCGGGTCGATCTGCGTGATCCCCAGGCAGTAGGCCACGGCCGAACCGGCCGCCGAACCGCGGCCAGGGCCGACCGACACGTCCAGCTCCTCGCGTGCGGCGCGGATGAAGTCCTGCACGATGAGGAAGTAACCCGGAAAACCCATCGTCTTCATGATGTGCAGCTCGAAGTTGAGCCGCTCCTGTTGTTCGTCGGTAAGCTGCTCGCCGTAACGCTTGCGCGCACCGTCCATCGTCAGCTTGCGCAGGTAATCGGCCTCCAACTTGATGCGGTAGAGCTTGTCGTATCCGCCCAGTTTTTCGATCTTCTTGCGGGCCTCCTCCTCGCTGAGCACGACGTTGCCGTTCTCGTCCTGCGTGAACTCGTCGAAGAGGTCTTTCTCCGAAAAACGCTGCCGGTAACCCTCCTCGGTTCCGAACTCGGCCGGAATTTCGAAGGTAGGCATGATGGGGGAGTGGTCGATGGAATAGGTCTCGACCTGTTCGCAGATTTCGACCGTCGTAGCCATCGCTTCGGGTACGTCGCCGAAGATCGCCGCCATCTCCTCGCGGGTTTTGAGCCACTCCTGCTTGGAGTAGAGCATTCGCTTGGGATCGTCGAGGTCCTTGCCGGTCGAGAGGCAGATCAGCCGGTCGTGCGCCTCGGCGTTGTCTTCGTCCACGAAGTGCACGTCGTTGGTACAGACCAGACGGACGCCGTGTTTCGCGGCCAGTCGGCGCAGATGCTCGTTCACTTTGAGCTGCATCGGATAGGCTTCGTGGTTGGCCCGCTCGACGGTGGCCTTGTGCAGCTGCAATTCGAGGTAATAGTCGTCGCCGAAGAGTTTTTTGTGCCACAGGATCGCCTCCTCGGCCTTCTGCATGTCGTCGGCCGTAATGGCGCGGGGCACCTCGCCCGCCAGGCAGGCCGAACAGCAGATCAGCCCCTCGTGGTATTTCTCCAACTCGACGCGGTCGGTACGCGGACGCATGTAGAATCCTTCGGTCCACGCTTTCGACACGATCTTGATGAGATTGTGATACCCTTTGAGATTCTTGGCCAGCAGGATCAGGTGGTAACCGCTCTGATCGGGTTTTCCCTCCTTGTCCTGCATCCGCCGCCGCGCCACGTAAACCTCGCTGCCGATGATCGGCTTGAACGCTGCCTTGCGTTTCAGGTCGGCCAGTTCGGCCCGGCAGCGGGCGATCTCCGCCGGATCGGCCGGCGCCTGCGAGCCGTCGACGAGCGCCGCCAGACGCGCCTCGGCTTCGGCGGCCTGCGCCTTGTATTTTCCCTTGACTTTCTTGACGTAGTTATAAAATTCCTTGATACCGAACATGTTGCCGTGATCGGTCAACGCGATGCCCGGCTGTCCGTCCCGCATGGCCTTGTCCACCAGCTTCTGAATGCTGGCCTGGCCGTCGAGGATCGAATACTGTGAATGGACGTGCAGATGCACGAAATCGGGAGGGGTTGTCATAACGTCGTCTTCTTTTTACCAAAGATACGGTTAAGCCGAGCGCAATGCAAATTTATTTGCGATTGCCGAGACGGAGTATCTTCGGCGTCAGCCAAAGTTCGATTAAGCCGAGCGCAATGCAAATTTATTTGCGATTGCTGAGGCGGAGTATCTTCGGCGTCAGCCAAAGTTCGATTAAGCCGAACACAATGCAAACTTTATTCGCATTTTACGGGGCACCATATCTAAGGCGCAGTCAAAGGTACGCATTTAATGAAAAAAAGACAACCGTCCGCCGGACGAATTATCAACAATCCGTCGACCGCAGCCGCTTACGAATTGTCTGGCAATATTTTTGGATTTATCGCCGAAAGAGTTTATCTTTCGTGCAACCTAAATCTACGGAACTATGGATAACAATGAAGAACTGGTGGTAATTCGGGAATACGACTCGATTACCCGGGCCGAAACGGCCAAATCGCTGTTGGAAAGCGAAGGCATCTTCGCTACGATCCGCAACGAATACATGTCGGCCATCTATCCCGTCGGAACGATGCCGGCCCAGATCGTCGTCCGCGAGGAGGACGCCGAATGGGCGGCGGCCCTGCTCCGCTCGATGGACGGAGAAGACGCCGCTAAATAACGCCGTTCCAGATACGCCACGACGCCTCGGCCTGCGCTTCGAGCATGGGAAGGCCATTGAGCGTGTGCGCTCCCTGCCGCTCGCCGCGCAACAAGAACTGCGTCCGTTCGGGATTATAGACCAGATCGAACAGGTGATGCGCCGCCGTCAGCGCCTCGTAGGGCAGCAGCGGCGCTTCGTCGACATGTGGAAACGTCCCCACCGGCGTAGCGTTGACGATCAGCCGGTGTCCGGCAACGATCTCTGGCCTCAGATCGTCGTAAAGGAAGTTCCCCCGTGCCGGATCGCGCGAAACGACCGCATAGGGGATTCCCGCCTCCGCGAGCGCATACTGCACCGCCTGCGAAGCTCCGCCGGTGCCCAGCACCAGCGCCGCTTCGGGAAGATCGTCGCCGAGCAGAAGGCGCAGCGAAAGGCGGATGCCCTCGATGTCGGTATTGAAACCCGCCAACCGCCCGCCGTCGCGGCGCACGCAATTCACGGCCCCGATCCGTGCGGCCTCTTCCGACACGTCGTCCAGATAGTCGAAAATCCGCTGTTTGTAGGGAATGGTCACATTGAATCCCTGCAATTCGGGTTGCGCCCCCAGCAATTCGGGCAACGCCTCGATCGAAGGCAGCTCGTAAAGCGCATAATCGCACCCCGTAATCCCCTCCCTGCGGAACTTAGCCGCGAAATAACCGGCCGAGAAGGAGTGGCCGAGCGGCCGGCCGATCAACCCGTACCGTTTCATGCTTCGCCCTTTTTGGCGGCGATACGATTGCCGACGTACTCGATTCCCCAAATGAGCAGGAATCCGCAGGCGCAGAGCGCCACAGCCCATCCCACCTGCGCCTCCGTACCGGTCAATTCCGTAAAGGTCGCAGGCAGCACGTTGCGTTCGACGAGCGGATGCGTCGCGCCGTGACTGTCGAAATAGCTTTCGAGCGTCTCTTTCCACGGCCACACCTTGTTGAGCGATCCGACCATGAAGCCCATCAGCAGGGAGATCGTCACGTCGTGATAACGCCGCAACAGCCACGACAGCACGTGCGAAAAGCTCACCAATCCGGCGACCGCCCCCGTTGCGAACAGCGCCAGGATACCGATGTCGAACGACGAAACGGCATTGAGAATAAACTGGTATTTGCCCATCAACAGCAGAATGAACGCACCCGATATGCCGGGCAGGATCATCGCGCAAATGGCGATAGCACCCGACAGCAGGATGAACCACCATGTTTCGGGCGTCTGCGACGGCGACGCCACCGTAATCCACCACGCTACCGCGATGCCGCACAACAGCGAAACGACCGATGCGGCATTCCAGCGCGTAACGTCGCGCGCCACCAACAGCGCCGAGGCGACGATCAGTCCGAAAAAGAAGGCCCAGATTTCAATGGGGTGGTGCTCCAACAGGTAAGTCATCGCCCGCGCCAGCGAAAAGACCGCTACGAGAATTCCGACGAAAACCGCCGCCAGGAAATTTCCGTTGATCTCACGCCAGAACTCCCGCAGACGCAGTGTAGCCAACAGCCGCAGCGACGGGCCGCCCAGCTTTTTGATCGACTCGATCAGTTCCGTGTAAATACCCGAAATAAAGGCGATCGTACCGCCCGAAACGCCGGGGATCACGTCGGCCATTCCCATAGCGCAACCTTTGAGCGCCAACAATAGATAATTCGTCATTGGATCTGCTTGCAAATTATGGTTTCATCCGCAGGAACACGCAGGCCGGAGACCTCACGGGAGCGATCCGATCGAACCTGAACGACGCGCATGCGGAGGGTTTTCCTTGCGCAAAGATAATCGAATTCCGCAACATAACGCCGCCTGCTGGCCGACTCCGAAGTTAATTTATCCTTAATTTTAAGGTTTATCCCTCTTCACGACGCACGCCGGCCGCTCCGCCCTTCTCCGACGACGGCGAAACGACGCGAGTCCCGGCCGAATGGAGTCCGCCGTGCGGGACGGCGGCATCGCCCGGCGATGCCGCCGCTCAACCGGAAACCGGATTCCGAAGTAAAATCGCGGATAAGCGTGTTCATATCCCGACGCACCGGTCGTTCGGACCCGCCACACAAAAAAAATGTCGTATTGTATAAATACGACATTTTTTCATTCCGAAACGGTACCTTCCGTTTTCTGCCTTGCGGAGGCTTCGTCCGCCCTTTGACACGCAGCGATAAAATCCAGCACCTCCCGCAACGTTCTGTCGAAACGGGCGAAATCTTCCTTGTAAAGAAAAATCTTATGCCGGTCGAAAACGACCGAACCATCGGCGACGGTCGTCTTCCGACTTTCGGTAATCGTCAGGTAATAGTCATTGCCCCGCGTCGCACGAACATCGAAAAAATAGGTTCGGCGACCCGCCTTCACGGCCTTCGTCAGAATATGTTCGCCGACCTCTTCACTCTCTTTCCGCGGTATATCCGTTCGAGAAAACATGATCCAGGTGTTATTTAGGTTTCAACTGTCGTAACCCGCGCCCGCCGGATGCGCGCCGATCGAATTCCGGCGGTTATGTATTGCACGGTAGACGAAAATAATAAAAATATCCGGAATATCCAAACGAATCTTCCGAAATTCGCTTATTTTCTTTTCGAAAGGATCTGTTTCCCCTGTTCCGACCATGCCCCGAGCAGTTCGACCGCGCGCCGGAACATCGATCCGTCGGCCGCATTCATCACCCGATAGAAGCCTTCGCGCGGGAAAAGCCGCTCGGCGACCAGTGCCTTGATCTGCAATTTCAGGAGCCCGTCCGACTGCGCCGCCTCATCCCCTGCGGGTTCGATTCCCTGCGCCGCAGCCATCTCCGCCAGTTCGGACATCATCGCGGGCGATACGGCGAATCCGGCATCGAACCGTTCGAAATCGGGATAGCGGGCCGTCAGCTGCGGCCGTTCCCGGTCCAGATAGCGCAGCACCAGTTCGTTGACTACGCCATGACGCATCAGCGCCAGCCAGTAACCGGTCTGCCCGACGGTATCGGCTTCGACCCGAACGTCGGGACGGATGCCGCCTCCGCCATAGACCGGCCGATGCGTGCGCAGGGTCTCGAACTGCGGCGTTTCGGCCGCTACGCTGTCCGCCTGCGCGCCGGTCAGCCGCTCGCGGTGCGCGGCATAATACTCCTCGCGGTGTCCCTTCTCATAGGGTCGCTGAATAACCCGCCCCGAAGGGGTGTGGTAACGCGCCACCGTGACGCGGATCGCCGAGCCGTCGCCCAACCGGAACTGACGTTGCACCAACCCCTTGCCGAAGCTCGGACGACCGACGACCACCGCCCGGTCCCAGTCCTGCAACGCCCCGGCGACGATCTCGCTGGCCGAAGCCGAGTTCTCGTCGATGAGCACCACGACCGGCCCGCGGAGAAAAGCGCCGTCGACCGGCGCCGTATAGGCGCGGGGCGGCACCGCGCGTCCCTCGGTCGAGACGATCCGGCTGCCGCGCGGCAGGAAGAAGTTGGCCATAGCGACCGCCTGATCGAGCAGGCCGCCGCCGTTGCCCCGCAGATCGAGGATCAGCGAACGCACGCCCTTCATCCCCTTGAACGCCTCGACGAACTCCTGCATCGTCGTCCGCCCGAAACGGTTCACCTTGATATACCCCGTCTCCGCATCGACCTTATAGGCCGCGTCGACCGTATGGAGCGGAATATCGCCGCGCGTCACGGTAAACGCCAGCGGCTCCTTCACGGCATGACGCGACACCTCCAACCTCACCTGCGTGCCCGACGGGCCGCGCAATCGTTTGGGCACCTCGGCCCGGCTCAGCCCGACGGCCCGCTGCCCGTCGATCCCCACGATCCGGTCGCCCGGCAGCAGTCCCACCTGCGCCGAAGGGCCTCCGGCGATCGTGTTGACGATCACCACCGTGTCGTTCAACACATTGAATTCGATCCCGATACCGCCGAAACTGCCGTCGAAGCTCTCGTCGACGCCCTTCATCTCCTCCTCCGAAAGATAGGCAGAATGGGGATCGAGCCGCGTGAGCATCCCGCGGATCGCCTCCTCGACCAGCGGCGCCGTATCGAGCGAATCGACGTAGGCGGCATCCACATAGCGATAGGCCTGCACGAGTTTCTGCAACTGCGCGGCCGCCGCATCGTCGAACTGGGCGCGCACGCTCCACGGAGCCGTGCACAACACGCCGACGATCAACGTAATCAAACGTTTCATAACTCTCCTTGATTCATACGACGCAACGGAGCCGCGAGGCCGGGCCGAACGCCTCCGCCGCACGACTCCGTTGCAATCCGGTCGTTCTATTGCAAACTTGCGGCCAGCTCCGCGAAGGGCACCTGCCGCTGTTCGCCGGTGCGCATATCTTTGAGCGTCACCGTCTGCCGCGCCAACTCGTCGCTGCCGACGATGGCCACGTAGGGGATCGAACGGCGGTTGGCATACTCCATCTGCTTCTTCATCTTGCCCTTTTCGGGATAGATCTCGGCGGCGACGCCGGCATCGCGCAACGCCCGCAGCAGGCCGAGCGACGCAGCCTCCTCGTCGGCCCCCAGATTGACGAAGAGCACCTTCGTCGAGAAGTTCACCTCCTCAGGGAAAAGTTCCAGCCCGACCATGACGTCGTAGATGCGGTCGGCACCGAACGAGATACCCACGCCCGAAGTGTCGGGCATACCGAAAATACCCGTCAGGTCGTCGTAGCGGCCGCCGCCGCAGATCGAGCCGATGGCATAATCGTTGGCCTTGACCTCGAAGATCGCCCCCGTATAGTAGTTCAGACCCCGCGCCAGCGACAGATCCAACTCGACGGCGAGCGCGATACCCAGCCGCTCGACATAACCGAAAACCGTCTCCAACTCCTCGACGCCTTTCAGCCCCGTCCCGGAACCGTTCAACACATCGCGCAACGCAGAGAGTTTCCGACGGTTGTCTCCTCTCAGTTCGAGTATCGGTTGAAGTCTGTCGATCGCCGCATCGTCGATACCGCGTTCACGCAGTTCGGCCTTCACGTTGTCGATACCGATCTTCTCCAGCTTGTCAATCGCCACCGTGATGTCGATCATCTTGTCGGCATGGCCGATCGTCTCGGCGATACCGTAGAGAATCTTGCGGTTGTTCATTTTGAGCGTCACGGCGATGCCCAGCTTGCGGAAAACGCGCTCGACGATCTCCACCAACTCCACCTCGTTCAGCAGCGAACGCGAGCCCACGACATCGACGTCGCACTGGTAGAATTCGCGGTAGCGGCCTTTCTGCGGCCGGTCGGCACGCCAGACAGGCTGGATCTGATACCGCTTGAACGGCAGGACGATCTCGCCCTGATGCTGCACGACGTAGCGCGCGAAGGGCACCGTGAGGTCGTAACGCAGCCCCTTTTCGCAGATTTTCGACGCCTGCCGCAGTTCGTCGGGTGCAAGTCCCGCCGCATAGTCGCCCGAATTGAGAATCTTGAACAGCAGCTTGTCGCCCTCGTCGCCGTATTTTCCCAGCAGCGTGGAGAGGTTTTCCATGGCGGGGGTTTCGAGCGGCGCGAAACCGAAGGTGCGGAACACCTGCCGGATCGAGTCGAAAATATAGTTGCGGCGCATCATCTCGGTGGGCGAGAAGTCGCGCGTCCCCTTGGGAATCGAAGGTTTCTGCATGATTACTTTATTTGTTTCACTATCTGTTGTTTTTTATCCATATAGGCCGACCAGCCTCCGCTTTCTTTCACCCGCAGATACGGAGACAGAGGCGCCAACCGCCGACGCAACTCCTGATCGTCGCGTCCGAAAAAAGCCTTCACGATCGGAATAATCCGATCCATTCGTTCCGTTTCGTACATCTCCACACGACGGAAGAGGCGGTCGATTCCAAGAAAACGTTTCTGCACGGGATAGATGTAACCTACCCAATAGCTGACCTTCCGGCTGCCGGCCAACCCCACCGAAATGAACACGGAGCGGTCGGTTTTCAAATCGGTGACGGAAACCGTTGGCGACAGCGTCGGGTTCCGCTCGGCCAGAACGGCCTGATCGTACCACGGGAAACGTTCGATCTCGGCAAGGAACCCATCGAGATCCGTCTCGCCCTTTATATCGGACTCCTCCTGCGCCATGCCAGCCGTCTGCACATCCCAGCAGAAAGCGTCGATACAGGGATTCTCCCGAGCGCACGATAAAAATGCAAACATCCCCATAGCCATCAACGCATATTTTCGCAATCCGCACGACACAGCCGACGGATTACTCCATCAATTTCTTGTATTTCACGCGGTGGGGCGTCGTGTCGCCGCCCTGCGCACGCTTCCACTCCTCGAACTCGCTGTACGATCCCTGATAGAAGACCACCTTCGAGTCACCCTCGAACGAGAGGATATGCGTGGCGATACGATCCAGAAACCAACGGTCGTGCGAGATGACGACGGCACAGCCGGCGAAATTCTCCAAGCCCTCCTCCAACGCACGCAACGTGTTGACATCGATGTCGTTGGTCGGCTCGTCGAGCAGCAGCACGTTGCCGCCTTCCTTGAGTGCGAGGGCCAGATGCAGGCGGTTGCGCTCGCCGCCCGACAGCACGCCGCATTTCTTCTCCTGATCGGCTCCCGTGAAGTTGAAGCGCGCCACATAGGCACGCGCCGGCACCTGGCGGTTGCCCAGCTGAATCCACTCGCTGTTCTGCGAGATCACCTCGTAGACCGTCTTTTCGGGATCGATCGACTTGTGCTGCTGGTCGACGTAGGACAATTTGACGGTCTGCCCCACGGTGAAGGTTCCCGCCGTGGGCTGCTCCAGCCCCATAATCATACGGAAGAGGGTAGTCTTGCCCGTACCGTTGGGGCCGATGACACCCACGATGCCCGCAGGCGGCAGCGTGAAGTTGAGATTCTCGTACAATACGCGGTCGCCGAAGGCCTTCTTCACGTCGTGCGCCTCGATCACCACGTCGCCCAGACGCGGGCCGTTGGGAATATAGATTTCGAGCTTCTCCTCCTGCTGCTTGGCGTCCTCGTTGAGCATCTTGTCGTAGGCCGACAGACGCGCCTTGCTCTTGGCGTGACGGCCCGCGGGCGACATGCGCACCCACTCCAACTCGCGTTCGAGGGTCTTGCGGCGCTTCGACGCCTGCTTCTCCTCCATCTCCAGCCGCTTGGATTTCTGTTCGAGCCAACCCGAATAGTTGCCCTTCCACGGAATACCCTCGCCGCGATCCAGTTCCAAAATCCAGCCGGCCACGTTGTCGAGGAAATAACGGTCGTGCGTCACGGCGATCACCGTACCCTTATACTGTTGCAGATGTTGTTCCAGCCAATCGATCGACTCGGCGTCGAGGTGGTTGGTCGGTTCGTCCAGCAACAGTACGTCGGGCTGCTGCAACAGCAACCGACACAACGCCACGCGACGGCGTTCGCCGCCCGACAGCACCTTCACCGACTGGTCGGGATCGGGACAACGCAGGGCGTCCATCGCACGTTCCAGCACGCTGTCCAACTCCCAGCCGCCCGCATGGTCGATCTGCTCGTACAACTCGCCCTGCCGTTCAATGAGCCGCGCCATCGTGTCGTCGTCCATCGGCTCGCACAATTGCTGGTTGATCTGCTCGTACTCTTTGAGCAGCGCCACGGTCGCGGCACACCCTTCCTCGACCACTTCACGCACGGTCTTCGAATCGTCCAGCTGCGGTTCCTGTTCCAGATAACCCACCGTGTAGCCGGGAGAAAAGACCACCTCGCCCTGAAAGTTCTTGTCCAGTCCGGCGATGATCTTCATCAGCGTCGACTTGCCCGAACCGTTCAGACCGATAATGCCGATCTTGGCTCCGTAAAAGAAGGAGAGGTAGATGTTGTTGAGAACCTTTTTCTGGTTGGTGAAAGTCTTGGAGACCCCCACCATGGAAAAGATGATTTTTTCGTCTGCCATAGAGTCGTGCGAGGAAGACGGAACAATTAATATAATCAGGCGATTCGCCTGCCGGAACGGAATCCGTCTTCCTCACATGAACGGCGTTTACAAACGCCGACTCCGTTCCGACATTCCCCGTTTCGGCGGGAAAACCGTTTGCATGTCGAACCGTTTCGGCATTCCGGACGGTTCGGGACGACAAAGATACGAAAAGTCGAGCGCAGAAGCAAACATTCATGTTTGATTATGCCGAGACGGAGTATCTTCGGTGCAGCCAAAGTACGAATAAGCGAGAGCAATGTCAAATTTTATTTGAACATTGCCGAGCGGGAGTATCTAAGACAAAGTCAAAGATACGAAAAGTCGGGCGCAGAAGCAAACATTCAGGTTTGATTATGCCGAAACGAAATATCTAAGCTGTAATCTAAGATACGGAAAATCGGCATAAATATACCGACACAAGTCGGCAAATCGCAAGATAAGCCGATCCTATACTTCTATAAAAATAAAGAATCGCTATTTCTGCCGAACATCCGACAATTTTTCGTATCTTTGTTAACGAAAAAACAGAAACCACTTAACACATTAATAAATTCAGTTATGAAAAGCATCAAAGGAACCAAGACCGAGCAAAATCTGCTCACGGCATTCGCAGGCGAATCGCAGGCGCGCAACCGGTATACCTATTTCGCAAGCGTAGCCAAGAAAGAGGGTTACGAGCAGATCGCCGGCATCTTTCTCGAAACGGCCGATCAGGAAAAGGAACACGCCAAGAAATTTTTCAAGTACCTCGAAGGCGGCTGCCTCTCCATCACGGCCAGTTTCCCTGCCGGCGTGATCGGCACCACGGAGGAGAACCTCAAAGCCGCTGCGATGGGCGAGAACGAGGAGTGGACGGAGATGTACCCCGAATTCGCCAGAATCGCCGACGAGGAGGGCTTCCCCGAAATCGCCGCCACGTTCCGCATGGTGATCGTCGCCGAGCACGAGCACGAGGATCGTTACCTCAAACTGCTGAGCCGCTTGACCGACGGTAATTTCTTCATCCGCGACCACGAAATCTGGTGGCAGTGCCGCAACTGCGGTTACATCTGCAAAGGCACCGAGGCACCGAAAATCTGCCCCGCCTGCAAGCATCCCCAGGCCTATTTCGAGCCGAAGCGGGAGAACTATTAGGCCATCCGGGCCGGAAAATAGAAGCGGACCCTCTTTTGAGAGTCCGCTTCTATTTTCACTCCCGCTCATCGAGCAGCCGGCGAGTATCCTGCATGAACCGGTCATAAACCGCACGTGCGTGGGGCGGCATCGCAAGCGTATCGGCCACTTCGGGCGGCAGAATCCGGTAGTCGGGCAGGGCAACCCACACCGGAACGACCTGTGCGGCATAGTGCATCGTCGGCACGCCCGCCGCAACGCGCTTGACGACTTCCACTTCGGCCAGCAGTCCGCCGTCGCAGTAACGCCGCCGCTGGTTCGAGACGAAATTTCCCAACGAGTAGAAGACGGCACCCGTCGAATCCTGCTCGAAGGGCTGCACGACGTGCGGATGACTGCCGACGACCAGATCCGCGCCGTGCCGTCGCAGGAACCCTGCCAGCATCCGTTGTTCGCTGTCAGGCCGACGTTCGTACTCGTTGCCCCAATGCACGAAGGCGATAACGCAATCGACCGCACCGCGGTCGACGGCCGCCAGATCGCGGGCGATGACCGTCGTATCGATTCGGTTGACCGTCGTGCCCGCAGGCACTGGCAGACCGTTGGTGCCATAGGTATAGTTGAACAGCGCGAAGCGGATGCCGTTCGCCGCGAGCCGCAGCGGGTGGTCGGCGCCGTGCCGCAACGAGTCGACGAACGTTCCCGTGTGGCGCAGACCCGCATCGTCGAGCGCGGCGAGCGTCGCGCCGATACCCCGCGCGCCGCCGTCGCAACAATGGTTGTTGGCCGTGACGGCTACGTCGACACCCGCCCTGCGCAGAGCACGGGCCAACGACGACGGGGTACGGAAACAGGGATAACCCGTATGGGGAGCGGCGGCGGAGAGGGTAGTTTCGAGATTGACCACGACCAGATCGGCAGCATCGAAGCGGGGCTTCACGAGACGGAACTGTCCGAAGAAATCGTGCGTTCCATCGGACCTCCGTGCCGCAGTCAACTGCGGCAGATGGGCCATCACGTCGCCCGCGAAGAGCAGGCGCGCACGGAAAATGCGTTCGTCGGGCAGAACCGTCGCCGGAACGACACGCTGCATCCGCACGCCGCGCAGATACCCTGCGCTGACGACGACCGCGGCGATCATCGACAACAATACGGCACAGGTACCCAACCGCTTCATCGGCCGCCCCGTCGGTTTTTCTTTTCGCGTTTCGGAAACCAGCCTTTCGCCACACGTTCGCGCTGCTCGAACAGTTCGCCGATCCCCCACAACGACGATGCACCCCACACGGCCAGCAGGATCGAGAGAATCAGGTTTTCGACCCACAGCGACGCCGCGAGCGCCGCGACGCCCGACACGGCGAAAGCCCACCAGCATCGCACGCCGAAATAGTACTCGCCCTTAATGACGAACGGGTGAAAAACGCCGATAATGAGAAAGGTCGCTGCGCCGACGACGATTCCCACGAGATGATATGTCTCCAAAAATTCCATCATGTCGACAAAGATAGTGCAAGCCGAGTGCAAAAGCAAACTTGTTCGCGGTTTTGCCGAGGCGCAGCCTATCCGAGCGGAGGCTCGTCCTCCGCAAAGTGTGCATGCCGAGAGTAGAACCAGAAGCTAAAAAGGCCGGAATCCGCATCGTTTCCGACCCGATCTTCCGACCGTCGAATAGCGGAAACGAAACCGGCGATCCCTTTTACGGGATCGCCGGCCATACCGACGCGACTGCCGGAGAGGCCCCGCGCACCGAAGGGAGGGAACCCGCACCGCAGGCAATCGTCGTTTAGAAATTGTACTGCACCTGCATGCTCACGCGGTTGGCATGGTTCTTCATGCCGTCCCTGTTTTCGCGGCTGCCGTAAAGGTATTCGGCGGCGATGCTGCAACGCGAGGTGAAGTTATAAAAGATATTTCCGAAGATATATTGGCCGTTACGATACTGGTCGCCCGAGAAATAGCCGTGCTTCTGCTGGATATGCGCTTCGGAATAACCTCCCGATATGAAAAGACGCTGCGGCAGGATATTGATGCGCGCCGCGCCGTACCAGCCCCACATCGGCATGGTCTGCACCTTGGCCGGATCCTGCGGATCGGGGGTGAAGTCGTAGCCCAGTCCCGACAGGTCCTGAATGTAGTTGGTAATGCCCTCGCCGTAGACGCCGTTGCCGTAGATCGTCAGCACACGGGCCAGATTGATGCAGGTGCTCGCCTGCACGCCCCAACCCAAAAGGGAGGTATTGTTCCCCGTGGCGGCATTGTGCAGATAGAGATCGCGCACGACGCCCGTCACGCGGAAATGGCTGTCGCGTTTGGCCCCCCAGGCATACTGGAAATAGACCGGAAAATCAGGCACGCGCTGCGGAATCGGATCGAACGTCTCGCCGAACGTGCCGCTCACGCTGGGCAGCTCGGCCGCCAGACCGAATTTCAGATGATCGTTCGCAAAGGGAACTTCGTAGCGGATCATCGTGGCGAAGGTGAAGTTATAGGCGTTCGGCCCCTGGAAGTCGATCGTCGTGGGGCCTGCGTCGAGATCGCAGAAGGTCGTCACGTCGCGGCCGAAGGTAAAGCCCTTGAACGACACGTAGGCTTCGCGCAGGCGCGGCGTATAGCTGCCCTGCGCACCGCCGCGGAAGTCAGTGGAGACATAGACTACGACACGGCCCAGCGCACGGGTGTTGGCGATACCTTTAAGATAGATGCGCGAGGTAGAGGCATCCATCGACAGCCGCTGCCGCGAAGCGTAATCGCCCGGAACCGGAATCGACGAAGGGATGAAGTCGGTGGCCGACGGCGTTCCGTCGAAGTCGTAACTGGTACGCAGGGCGATGAACCCTCCGAGCGCCAGCGAATACTTGTTCTGTTTGTGCGCGAAGAGGAACTGCGGCCGCCCGGACTGCTGGAAACCGGTGCGGTGCGTTTGGTTGTAATCGTCGACGGCGTCCATCATCGCCATCCGGTTACGGGCCGCACGAGCTCGCCACTCGCAGGGAATGAGCGTATCGGTCTCCTGAACCGAGATCATGTAAACCGTAGGCGAACTTCCGTCCCGGGCGGAGGATGCGTTAGGCTGCGCCGAAGCCGCAACAGTCAGGAACAACGCAACGATGAAAAGTCGAACTGTCTTCATAAGCTCTTGTGTGTTTTTTTGATTTAAAACCGTTTATTAATGTTGGATAACAGCCAGTTAATATTCGCTGCTACCGAAAGCAAGATATATGCCAAAGAATTTGACCCGATTCTTGAATCGACGCGGTCGGATATTCCGCCCCTTTTCGTATATTTGCAACGTCTTCATAATCTATCAGCTATGATGTGGATGCCGCTTTTCCTGATTCTGTTGCCGCTCGCCGCCGACGGTTGGCATTTCCGCCGCCACCGCAAAGCGTACCGCTACCGGAACCTGCTCCTGACGCTCGTCGCGGCGGGCGATCTGCTGCCGCTTGCCGGGATCGTCCTCTTCTGGCTGGTGAAGGACAACACCGGCGGCGTGGTGACGGCAGCCATGTGGATTTTTTTCGCCTATCTGCTGCTCACGCTGCCGCGCATAGCCTACTACGCCGTGCGCGCGTTCGGCAAGGGCCGTGCGACGCGCATCCTCGCACCGATCGCCGCGCTCGGCATGGCGGGCGTACTGATTCACGGTGCCGTGTCGGGCCGCAGCACGCTGGCCGTACACCGCGTCACGCTCCGCAGCGACCGGCTGCCGGAGGCGTTCGACGGGCTGCGCATCGCACAATTCACCGACCTGCACATCGGGACGCTCGTCGACCCCGACCGCGAGATGAGGGCGCTGGTCGACTCGCTCAACGCTCTGCGGCCCGATCTGGTGATCTTCTGCGGCGATCTGGTCAACATCCGCTACACGGAACTCGATTCGACGGCCATGCGTCTGTTGGGCGGCATCCGCAGCCGTTACGGAACCTTCTCGATCACGGGCAACCACGATACGGGCAACTACGTCCGCGATACGCTCTCCCTGCCGCCGGCGACCAACATCGCCGCGCTCGTCGAACGCCAGCGGGCGATGGGGTGGCGCGTACTCGACAACGAAACGGTCTACCTGCGGCGCGGCGACGATTCGATCGCCCTGTCGGGTATCTCCTACGACCGCTCGCTGGCCCGTCAGCGCCACGATCGCACGCTGCCCGGCTACGATTTCGGCACGACCTACCGCGACGTGCCGCAAGAACTCTACAACATCACGGCGGCGCACATTCCGCAACTCTGGGAACAGATTCTCGATGCGGGCTACGGCGACCTGACCCTTTCGGGGCACGTTCACAGCATGCAGTGCAAAATACGGCTCTTCGGCCGCGCCTTCTCGCCCGCGCAACTGATGTACCGCCATTGGAGCGGCCCCTACGAGAAGCAGGGGAGGACGCTCTATGTCAACGACGGCATAGGATATGTAGGATTTCCCATGCGGATCGGTGCGAATCCCGAAATAACCCTGTTCGAATTACGACGATGAACGTGTACGCTTCGGTCGCCCTGTCGGGCGACGGCTATATGGACGATCGGTCGCCCCGGCGACTGATTCTCTCGACGCCCGCCGACTGGCGCGACGTGATGCGCCTGCGGGCGTGGGCCGACGCGATCCTCGTGGGGGCGGAGACCGTGCGCCGCGACGACCCGTCGCTCACCGTGCGCGACGAAGCGTTCCGCCGGGAGCGCCTTGCGGCAAACCGGCCGGCCGACCCCGCGAAGGTCACGCTGAGCCGTTCGCTGCGACTCGCCCCCGCGTCGAACTTCTTCACCGCAGGCTCAGGCGCACGGATCGTCTTCACCGACAACGCTGCCGCATCGCCGCTCGAAACAGCGGCCGAAATCGTCCGTATCCCCGACCTTTCGGCGGCGAGGATCCTCACCGAACTGGAAAAGCGGGGCTTCGAACGGCTGCTCGTCGAGGGAGGCCCGCGCACACTCGGCCTTTTTTTTGCGGAGGGGCTCGTCGACACGCTCCGCATGGCCGTCAATCCCGCCGTCCGCGTCGGCGACCCGCACGCCCCCCGTTTCGAACCGCCTTTCGATCCGGCACGCTTCCCGCAGCAGCGCCGACAGCTGGAAGGAATGGAGGTGACGACCTACACGCTGCATCCCGACCGCACGGAGGAGGATCTGCATTACCTGCGGCAGGCCATCGCCCTGAGCCGCCGCTGTACGCCCTGCGCCACCTCCTACCGCGTGGGGGCGGTCATCGTAACCCGTTCGGGCGACCGTTTCACGGGGTATACCCATGAAACATCTCCCACGCACCACGCCGAACAGGAGGCGATCCTCAAAGCGACGGCCGCCGGAGCCGATCTGCACGGCGCGAGTATCTACTCCTCGATGGAGCCGTGCTCGACGCGCAGCAGCGAACCGGAGAGTTGTTCGGAACTGATTCTGCGCCACGGCTTCTCGCGCACGGTTTTTGCTCTATACGAACCGTCGTGCTTCGTATGCTGCGAAGGAGCGGTGCGGCTGCGCAAGGGCGGCGTCGAGGTGCGCGTCTATCCGCAGTTGGCAGGCGAAGTACGCGCGATCAACGGCCACCTCGGTCTCCACGAATAGAGAAAAAGTGGACTAAACGGACTAAAAATGTCCTTTTCGTCCTTACAAAAACACATTTGAAGCGGATAATCTCTATCTTCGCAACATCATAAGTATAAAAGATATGAAAAAAGTCACGCTGGTTATGCTCGCCCTGACGGCCGTCATGCAGCTTCCCGCACAGGAACAGGGGCGGACGCTGTCGCTGGAAGAGGCACTCGAAATGACGCTTTCGGACAATCCGGCCATTCGGGCCGCCGAGTTCAACCGCCGCGCCGCACAACAGGAGCGCCGCGCTGCCATCGGTCTGCGTATGCCGCAGATCGGCATCACGGGCAGTTACGCCTATCTGGGTAAGGACATCGAAATCGATCTCAACAATATGAAGGCGCCGGTGCAGAATCTCGCGGGACAGATCCTTCAGAGCGGCATGATCCCGTCGGACTATATCCCCTCCATTTCGCAGATGTTGAGCGGAGCGATGGCGGCCAGCTGGGCGCTGCCGCTGCAAGACCGCAGTCTGGGATTCGTCGGCGGCGACGTGACGGTTCCGCTGTGGATGGGCGGCAAGATCAACGCCGCCAACCGTGCGGCGCGGATCAACGAACAGACGGCCCGATCGCAGGGAATCCAGCAGCGCAATGCGCTGGTATCGGAACTCGTCGAACGTTACTACGGGCTGGCGCTCGCGCGGCAGGTCGTCGTCGTACGGCAGCAGGTGGTGGACGGCGTGCGCAAACACCTCGAAGACGCCGCAGCTCTCGAAGCGCAGGGCATGATCTCACGAAGCGAAAAGCTCTACGTCGAATTCAAGATGTCGGAGGCCGAACGCGACCTGCAAAACGCGCAGTCGCAGGTCGAGACGATCGCCGCCGCGCTGAACAGCACCATAGGCCAGACAGACGACTACCAGCCCGTCACGGCGATGTTCATACTCGAACGCATCGAACCGCTCGACCATTTCCGGACACTGGCCGCCGAACGCAACCCGCTGCTCGATCAGGTCGACCAGAAACGCCGGCTGGCCTACGAAGGGGTACGCGCGCAGCGTTCGTCGTTCCTGCCGCAGGTGGTGGCCATGGGCGGCATGTCGTTTTACGACTATCAAGTATCCAAGGTGCTGCCGCGCTGGGCGGTCGGCGTCGGCGTGAACTTCAAGCTCTTCGACGGCCTGAACCGCGAATACAAATATTCGGCGGCCAAACAGACCGTACGGCGTGTCGAAGCGTTGCAGGACAAAGCCGGAAACGACATTTCGGTGCTCGTCGAGAAGCTCTACAACCAGATGGAGAACTACCGCACGCAGATGGCCTCGATCGAGGCTTCGCTCGCCTTCGCCGAGGAGTATCTCAAAACCAAGAACGCGGCGTTTCTGGAAGGGATGAGTTCGTCGACCGACCTGATCGACGCCGAACTGAATCTGGCCAAGGTAAAGACCGAGCGCATCGAAGCCGCCTATCGCTACGACGTGTCGTTGGCGCAACTGCTCGAAGCCGCCGGCATCAGCGACGAATTCACCGCCTACATGCGCCGGCAGGACGCCCGCCGCATCACATTCGAGAAATAGTAAAAACGAAAGAGATATGAAGAAGAAAAACATCATCGCAGTCCTCGTCGCCGTCGTCGTCATCATCGCGGCAGTCCTATTGGTGAGCCGTTATTTGAAGGCCAGGACGCCGATCCTCCTTCAAGGCACGACGGAATGTACGACCTACAAGGCTTCGTCGAAAATCGCCGGCCGCATCGTCGACATGAAGGTCGAGGAGGGGCAGCGCGTCGAGCGTGGCGAACTGTTATACACGCTTTCCACGCCCGAACTGGACGCCAAACTGCAACAGGCCGAAGCGGTGCGGAGCGCAGCGTCGGCAATCGACCAGAAAGTGCTCTCCGGCGCCCGCGTGCAGCAGATCGAAGCGGCGCTCAACATGTGGCAGCAGGCGCAGGCCGGACGCGAACTGGCCAAAAAGACCTTCGACCGCGTGAAAGCGCTCTACGAACAAGGGGTCGTGCCGGCGCAGAAATTCGACGAGGCGCAGGCGCAGTACAACGCCATGACCGCGACCGCCGCGGCCGCCAAGGCGCAGTACGACCTGGCGGTCGACGGCGCCTCGAAGGAGGAGAAAGCCGCCGCCGCGGCACAGGTGCGGCAGGCCGCAGGCGTCGTATCGGAGGTGGAGAGCTACCTGAGCGACGCGATGGTCTATTCGCCCGTTACGGGCGAAATCTCGACGATCATCGCCGAGCAGGGCGAGCTGGTGGGCAGCGGTTATCCCGTGGTCGCCATCCTCGACATGAGCGACATGTGGGTGACGTTCAACATCAAGGAGACGCTGATGCCAAAGATCCGAATGGGCAAGCGCCTGCGCGGCTATGTGCCCGCACTCGACCGCGATGTCGACTTCCACATCACCTACATCGCTCCGCAGGCCGATTTCGCCACATGGGCCGCGACGCGCACGCAGGGCGGATTCGACATCCGTACCTTCGCCGTCAAGGCCAAGCCGCTCGGCGCCGAAGAGGGGATACGCCCCGGCATGAGCGTTCTGGTCGACTGGGACGCAATCGAGTAGCCGATCGGAGCCATGCGCAACTACTTCAAAGAAACCGATCAGGTCGTGCGGCGCGAACTGCGGCGCATCGTCCGTCAGCCCATGTACTGGGTGCTGATGGTGGTGCTTCCCGTCGTGTCGTTCGCCTTCTTCGCCGTCATCTTCGAGCGGGGCGTGGCGCGCAACATCCCGATCGCCGTACTCGACGAAGACCACACGACGCTGTCGCGCAAGGTGACGCAGATGATCGACGACACGCCGACGGCGATGGTCTCCTACGAGGTGCAGAGCATGGAGGAGGCCCAGCGGCTCATGCGCGAAGGACGTATCTCGGCCATCGTCCACATTCCGGCGTTTTTCGAGAAGAACATCCTCAGCAACAGCCAGACCCATATCGAATGTTCGGTGAGCGGCACGAACATCACCGTCAACGGACTGCTGTCGAAAGACCTGCAAACGGCCGTCACGACCTTTCAGGCAGGCGTGCAGCTGCAACTGCTCATGAAGCAGGGGTTGACCGAGAAACAGGCGATGGCGCAGATCATGCCCGTGCGTTTCGTCAAGCACGTACTGTTCAATCCCTACATCAATTACAGCTATTACCTCTCGCCGAGCTTCATGCCCATGATGCTGATGATCTTCGCCATGCTCGTCACGATCTTCGCCATCGGCACCGAACTCAAAGCGGGCACGGCGCGCGAGTGGCTCGACACGGCGGGCGGGTCGGTATTCCCTGCGCTCGTCGGAAAGATGCTGCCGCTCGTAGTCATGATGCTGCTCATGACGCTGATGATGTTCCTGATCCTGTTCAAAATCGTAGGGGTACCGCTCAACGGCAGCCTTACGGCCCTGCTCTTCGGCTGCATGCTGTTCGTGCTGGCCTACATGGCCATCGGCGTACTGATCGTCACGCTGCTGAGCAACCTGCGCCTGTCGCTCTCGATCGGCGGCGGTTATTCGGTGCTGGCCTTTACCTTTTCGGGACTTACCTTTCCGATGATGGCGATGTACCCGTGGGTGCAGGCGTTCAGCAAGATCTTCCCCTTTACGTTCTATACCGACATCTTCATCGATCAGGCGCTTCGCGGCGCACCGGTCGTCGATTCGCTGTGGGACATGGGGTATATCGCACTCTTCATCGTACTGCCGATGCTCTGCCTGCCGCGCCTGCGCAAGATCTGTTCCGATGAAAAATACTGGGGGAGGATGTAACGATGGGACGAATCAAAGAGATACTGCAAGCCTACCGAACCGAACTGGCTTCGGTCATCCGCAACGAATACAAGGCGGTCTTCACCGACGGCGGCGTACTGCTGGTCATGGTGCTGGCCATCTTCATCTACTCGACGCTCTACGCATCGGCCTATGCTCCCGAAGTGCTGCGCAACGTCCCGATCGGCGTGATCGACGAGAGCCAGACCCCGTCGAGCCGCGAACTGATCCGCACCTTCGACGCCGGCCCCAATACCTACGTGGCCTACGAGCCGAGCGGCATGGAGGAGGCCGAAGAGCTCTTCTTCGCCCGCAAGATCTACGGCGTGGTCTACATTCCGCAGGATTACGACAAGCAACTGCTGGGCGGTTCGTCAGCCGCCGTATCGCTCTATGTCGACGCCAGCTACTTCCTCATGTACCGTCAGGTGTTCCAGGAGCTCGTGACGGGCATCGGACAGACGGGGGCCATGGTACAGTTCCAGCGGCTCATCGCCAAAGGCGCCGACATCCCGCAGGCGACGGCCGCGACGCAGCCGGTCATCTACCAGTCGCACAACCTTTTCATTCCCTATCTGGGTTACGGATCGTTCATCATGCCCGCGATCATCATCGTCATCATCCAGCAGACGCTCCTGATCGGCATCGGCATGATCGGCGGCACATGGCGCGAATTCGGACTCTACCGGAAACTGATCCCCGCCAACTGCAAGCGCATGTACACGCTTCCGATCGTGCTGGGAAAGGCGTTGGTCTACATCTCGATCTACGCCGTCACGCTGCTCTACATCATGACGGTGCATTACAAACTGTTCCACTATCCCTCCAACGGCTCGACGGAGGCCGTCGTCGGACTGCTCGTGCCCTATCTGCTGGCCTGCATCATGCTGGGTATCGCCATTTCGACGCTGTTCCGCTACCGCGAACAGTCGCTGCTGCTGCTTTTCTGGACATCGATTCCCATCCTGCTGCTCAGCGGCGCTTCGTTCCCGCGCGAAGCCATCCCCGAATGGCTCTACACGCTGGGGCAGGTCTTCCCGAGCAGCAGCGGCGTCAACGCCTTCATCCGGATCCGGACGATGGGCGCTTCGCTGCGGGACGTGATGCCCGAACTGAGGATTCTGTGGGCGCAGGTCTTCGTCTACGGAGGGTTGGCCTGCATCGGCATCCACGTGATCCTGACACGCCAGAAGCAGGACGAAGGCGGGCAATAAAACCTCGCCGAAAAATCGACGAACCCTTGCCGCGAACCGCAGCAGGGGTTTCCGTGTTCGGGAGCGGACTTTTCAACCGACGTTCCGGATCAAAACATCGGGCCTCTGCCGCCCGGAGGAGGCCCCATAGGCGGACGGCCGACACCCCTGCGGTTTCCGCCCAGCGCCCCCATGCCGTCGTAATCCTTGATGTCCTTGGAACCGCGCTTGCCGAAATTGCGCAGGTTGTAGACGAACTGCACGGTATAGTAGCGTCCGATCACGCTGTTGATCGAATTCTGGGTATATCCCGAACCGGTCGTGCGCGAGAAGGCCGTATTCTGGTCGAACAGGTCGTTGACGCCGAACATCACCTCGCCCCGACGGTTGCGGAAGACCTTCTTGCCCAGATAGACGTTGCACAACACGTAGGAGTTGTCGTAATCGTTCGTGAAGCCGATATTCTGCTGGTAGGAAACATTCCCCGTGAAGGTGAAGCTTTTCAGGAAGACGAACTTCATCGCCGCGGTCGCCACATGGTTGAAATAGCGGTTCTTGTTATCGGAATCGTTGACGACCAGCGAGTTTTTCGCGATGTTGTAGGCACCGTGCCATGAAAGGGTGAAATCGACGTTCTCGGAGATGTTGCTGCCCAGCACGGCGCGGAAATCGTAGCTCAGACGGCTGGCGTCGTTGCGCTCGCCGCCGACGATTTCGCCGTTGTTCAGATAGACGCTTCCGTCGGTCGCCTTGCGCGCCACCAGCGTCGGCGTAAGCGTGTAGTTGACGCCCGCCATCACATTGAGGTTGCTTTTCAGGAACGAGACGGGCAATCCGTAGCTCAGATGCGTACGCAGGTTCCAGTAGCCGTCCATGTTGGTATAGGTGGAATAGGTGTGCGGATTGTAGGTTTCGGTCACGGGATCGCCGCCGCCGTCGACTTCGCCGGTCGGGACCTCCACCTCCACGTCGTAGGCCATGCTCGACGTGATGTAGTTCGACGTATTCTGCATCGAGAACATCCACATGAACGTACGTCCCTTCTCGACGTTGGAGTTCACGTAGTGGAACCGCACGTTGTTCGAGTAGGAGGGACGCAGATGGGGGTTACCTTTGGAGATGCTCTGCGCGTTGGAGATATCGTAGACGTTCTGCAACTCGCCGATACCGGGGTTGTCGGTCGAGGAGTTGATGAACAGCCGGATCGAATTCTCCTTGTTGATGTTGAGCTGTCCCATCAGGAAATAGGTCAGGTTGTTGAATCCGTGCGACGTCTTCGCATCGTCGCCCGCCCCCATGACCTTCGTCGCCGAGAGCACCTCGCCCGTCAGCTGGGCGCGCTGGTAGGAGACATTGGCCACGAAACGGTTCTTGCCCTTCACGATACGGAAACCCGGCCCGATACGATGCGTCAGATAGCCCGTGTTGGACGATTGCGACAGGCTCGGATCGGGTTCGACGCCAGCCGTTTCGAACCGGTCGTCCGGCGTCACGTAGACCTTCTTGTCGCTCTCCTGATAGTTATAGGCCACACGGTATTGCAGGCTCAGCTGCGCATACTGCGAAACCGGTTCGGTATAGGTCACGTCGCCGCGCAGGTTGTAGCTGAACGACGGCGAATGCGCACGCTGGTAGCGCAGCAGCAGGGTATCCGTAGGAACGACGATCAGATCGGGATCGATACCCCGCGCCTGGTTCGAATAGCTGTCCGTATCTCCTCTGTTGTTCCGATAGCGCACGCTGCCGTCGAGCGTCAGCGTGCGGCCGTCCTTGCCCAGCTTCGTGCGATAGGAGAGGTACTGGTTCAGATTGACTCCCGTGCGGCCGCCGTCGCTGAAATTGTCCACCACGCGCAGACCGCTCTCTCCCCACTGGTGGCCATAAGTCGTGCTGTAAGGATCGTAGCTCTGGAAACTGAGCCCCGTGCGTGACATGAGTGACTGGTTCTCCGAAATACGCCATTCGAGACGGGCATTGAGGCGGTGGTTGCCGTTCGTATTGTTCGAATAGCCGTCCGTATGCAGCGTATCGATCGGCGACGGAGTTTCGTACCACTTGTCTATCGTCGAGTAGTTCTTGGTCGTCGTACGGTTGAAGAAATAACTGGCCTGCAACGTCACCTTGTCCTGCCGGCCGGTCTTTCCCCAACTGTCGGAGTAGTTGACGCCGAACGAGTTGACCGACGCCACGCCGCTCTGAGGCCGCACCATCAGCGCCCCCACGCCGCCGCGGCCGCCCGAACCTCCCGACACGCCCAGAATGTCCTCGAACGAAAAATTCTGCTGGTTGACGTTGTTGAACAACCCGATCACCGACACGCGGCTCGACCCGTGGAACAGATTGACGTTGCCGCCCACGTTGTACTTGTGGTTCGACGTCGTTCCTTCGGTTTCGGGCTGGTAGCCGTAACCGGCATAGAGCTTGCCGAACTGGCCCTGACGCATGTTGGGCTTCGTGACGATATTGATCGCCTTGTACCCCTCGCCGTCGTCCATACCCGAAAATTCGGCCGCATCGCTCAACTTGTCGTAGACCTCGACCTTGTCGACCGCCTGTGCGGGCAGCGACTTGATCGCCGAAGTTACGTCCTCGCCGAAGAACTCCTTGCCGTCGACGAAGACCTTTTTCACAGTCTCGCCCTGTGCCTCGACCTCGCCGTCGGTAATGGTGATGCCGGGCATCTTCTTGAGCAGCCCTTCGACATCGGCGTCGGCCGTCACCTTGAAGGCTCCGGCATTGTAGCTCACCGTATCGCCCTTCTGCGACGTACGCATCGACTTCACCTCCTTGACCACGGCCTCGATCTCGGTCGACGAAGGCGCCAGCTCGAGCGTGCCGAGCGACTTTTTGGCGGCCGACAGTTTCAGCTCCTTTTCAAGCGTTTCGTAGCCCAGAAACGAAACGGAAACCTTGTAGGTACCGTAGGGAACCGTCGCCTCGACGCGCCCCTTGTACCCCGTCGTGAAGTAACGTTTCTGCGCCGCAGGATCCGCCGGCGCAAACTCCACGACGGCACCCGGCACGCCCTCGCGCGTCGAGGCGTCGATCACGGTCGCCGTCACGCTGCCCGACTGGGCATAAATTTCCATCGCGGTGAACAATGTCACAAACAGTAAAATCGTTCGTCTCATCTTCTCTTTTATCTTTCTCCCGGGATCGTTCCGATCGCCGATCGGCAAATCTTCGCGAAGATAGCCAAAATCCGGCAAACCGCCGCGAATACCCCGTCTATATTTGTCCGCTCCGGCGTCCGAAACACACGGACCGGCCTTCCAAAAAACAGGGTGTCAAGAGACTTGACACCCCTTTCACCAAATCAATTCTGAAGCCCTATTAAAATGTGAAGTGGTTTATCGAACGACGGTAGGACGCCGGATGCGCCCCGTCCGCTGCGCCGCACGCCGCGGCGAAGATGATGCACAGGGTCCGCCGACCGCTGCTTCTCCCATTGTTGACGGTGTACGTCGTTTAACACACGCTTCATAGCCGACCTCTCGGCGACAGCTACTTTTTCCAACCTTCTACGACGTACGTCGGCGGCCCTGCGCTTCATCCGAATCGTTTCCTTCCGACGAGCCCGTCCGGCCGCAACTCCGCCGCAGCGGCATCTCCTTCCGTCCATCGGACAGGAGGCCCCTCCGGCCGCAAGAGACGGCATCAGTCCCCGAAACGTTATGTCGGCAATCGATCTCATCGTCGGATTTATACGAAACAAAGATAACGCCCCGAACGGCTTTCCGGTGCCGGAAGCGGGGTCAACGGGCAAAATCGGCGGGTGAACCGACTAATCGGCAGGGTGAACCGACGTAAGCCAACGCTTGAATTCGGGAACCCGGGCCTTGGAGATGACGATCCGTTCGGGTGTTTCGACGCTCAGACGCAACGCCAGCCGGCTGCCGAACCAGACCGCGATCTCGGCGACGGCCTGCCGCGCGACGATGAACTGGCGGTTGGCACGGAAGAAATCGCTCGCCGGCAACAACGTCTGCAATGTTTCGAGCGGCTTGTCGAGCGGATACTTCTCACCGTCGAGCGTACAGGCCGTCACCCGCTCGTCGCTCGTGTAACAATAGGCGATCCGCTCGCGTTGCAGAGGAATGAACTTGTCGCGCACGCGCACCAGGAAAACCTGCTGTCGCTCGTTGGCACGCTCCGCCAGCCGTTCGACCCGCTCGCTGTAACGGCTGCGTTCCAATCCCGAAAGCCGCCGCAACTTCTCCAGCGCACGGCGCACCTCCTCCTCCTTGATCGGTTTGAGCAGGTAGTCGATGCTGTCGACCTTGAAGGCTTCGAGCGCATAGCGGTCGTAGGCGGTCGTGAAAATGACGGGAGCCGTGAGCGAAACCCGTTCGAAAATCCGAAACGCCTCGCCGTCGGCCAGATGAATATCCATAAGCACAAGATCGGGCTGCGGATGCGTCCCGAACCACTCGACGCTCTCCTCGACCCCTTCGAGCACCGCCGTGATCTCCACGGCCGGAGCCACACGGCGCAGGATCGACTGCAAGTTGACCGCAGCAGCGGTTTCGTCCTCGATGATTACGGCTTTCATTTCGTGCGGGGTTTCAGAAGCGACATGCAGACCGAGAAGATCTCCCCGCTGCGGTCGATGCGGATGCCGTGGCCCGTGATGAGCTGCCAACGGCTGTCGAGGTTGTGCAGGCCGATTCCCGTACAAGGTTCGGCGTCGAGCTTCGGCAAGAGGGGATTCGACACGACCAGCTGGCCGTTTTCGACGCGGATCGAAACACGCAGCGGACGGCGTTTGGTTATGGCGTTGTGCTTGACGGCATTCGACAGCAGCTCCTGCAACGTCAGCACGGGCAGTCGGTAATCCAAGTATTTCGGGGCGACGTCGACATCGAAAAAGAGCTTGTCGGCATAGCGTATCTTGAACAGATAGCCGTAGGCTTCGGCGAAACGCAACTCCTCCGCGAGCGTCGTCAGCATGTTCTGGCCGTTGCGGATGATATAGCGAAACGAGAAGGAGAGCTGGTCGATGTAGGTGAGTGCCTTCTGTTCGTCGCCCTCGCGCACGAGCATCGCCAGCGAATTGAGCGAATTGAAGAAGAAGTGGGGGTTGATCTGGCTCACCAGCATGTTGTAGCGCGTCGTGAGGTTCTCGCTTTTGAGTTGTTCGTTCTCGACCTCCATCGCCTGACGCTGACGAAGCAACAGGCTGATCTGCCCGTACAGGAGTACGACGACCAGCGTGAACGAACACTTCATGATCAGGTTATAGTCGAGCCAGCTGCCGCTGAGCGCCAATATCGTCAGCTCGTGCGTCCGCCAACGCACGACAGGGGCGATGAAATAGAGCCCGACGGCAAGCCCCGCACACAGCAGACCGCGTTTGAGAAATCCCGACATCGGCCGCACGCGGTCGCCCAGCCGCAGGAGCGAAAGCAGCAGGAAAGCCAGCACGAAGAAATAGAAGAGCTGCAACGCGAAGATCACCCCCTCCTGCGGACGTTCGAAGATCACTCCGTAATCGAACGGCTCGCCGTTGCGTTCCAGCACTTGTCCCAGCACGAGCCGTCCGCCCGAACGGTGCGATTCGAGCGCGTCGGCCAACAGATGGTCGCCCGACCGCAACCGCAGGAAGCGCGCCGAATTGCGGGGGATATAGACGCTGTCGCGCGCCGGTGCGACCTCCGCGAGCCCCGTAGCGGCGGCATCGCCGTCCGAAAGCCTCTCCGGCGAAACGTAAAGCAGATAGCCGTGCCCGTCGGGCGAAATCCACACGTCGCCCTCGACGCGGACAATCTCCCGATCCGTCCGCAGCTCCCGGCTGAAAGGCGGATGCCGGTCGTCGCTCTTTTCGACCACGAGCAACAGCACGTAGGAGAAATTGACCACCAGTGAAATGGCCACGGCGATCAACAGGTTGACGACGATTCCGCTGTATTTCGACGGTCGGGACATTCGCTATCGGACAGCTATTTGCCCTCCTCGTACCACGAGGCGTACATACGGTAGTCGCGGGCGATGCGCAGGATGATCTCTTCGCGTTGTTCGGGCGTAATCTCCTTGACCTTGCGGGCCGGGACGCCGGCATAGACCGAATCGGGTTCGAGTTTCGCGCCCGACAACACCAGCGCGCCTGCGGCCACGATGCAGCCCGACGCCACGACGGCGTTGTCGAGCACCGTGGCCCCCATGCCGATCAGGCAGTTGTCCTCGATGATCGCACCGTGGATCGTGGCGTTGTGACCGATCGACACGTCGTTGCCGATATGCGTCTGCGAAGGGTGGGGCGCACCGTCGTAGAGCGTATGGATCACCGTCCCGTCCTGGATGTTGGTCCGGTCGCCGACGGTGATCGAATTGACGTCGCCGCGCAGGACGGTGTTGAACCAGATCGAACTGTCGCGGCCGACGGTCACGTCGCCGATCAGCACGGCCGTTTCGGCCACGAACGTCCCTTCACCCACACGAGGCGTATGCCCCCGTACCTCTTTTATATATGCCATATCGATTCCTCCTTTTCGTACTGCGGATGCGGAAACGCTCCGCACCCTCTATCTTGCAAAAATAGGAACTCCGCACGAGAATTCCAACTCTTCGGGCGGCGAAGCGGTGAAAAAACTTTCGGCCTGAATCCGTCACGCACCTCCGCGCGGTTCGCCGCCGCCGGCAGACACAGCACGAGCCGCAGCGGATCGCAGTCCGCCGCATGGGAAGGGGGGGGTGCTGGAAACACGAAGCAGGGACACCCTTACGCAAAATGCGAATAAATTTGCTTTTGCGCCCGACTTTTCCTATCTTTGCGCGTCGCAATTCCGCAAGGGAGCGCGGCGATGGAATGTGGAAAGATTTGACTGATTGCAAACCACAATAAAAAATCGCTAAAACAGCTTCGTTTTTTATTCCCAACAGCCAATTTTTCCCGTTTCGATACGTTTAACTCAGCGAACGATCTTCCGCCCACAACGGAAGACTCGAAAGGGTTGTCCGATCGAAGGACCGGCCTGCATGTGACAGGCCACGGAGTGAGTCCGGCAAGTCCCGCGTCGAGGCCCTCGACAATTGACAAATCTTGCCGGACTCACACGTTAAATTGTATTGAAAATGGGTTATCTATTCACGTCGGAATCGGTGTCGGAAGGACACCCCGACAAAATCTCGGATCAGATTTCGGACGCCATCCTGGACGAATTCCTGCGTCACGACGCAAGCGCCAAGGTCGCCTGCGAAACGCTCTGCACGACGGGACTCGTCGTCGTGGCGGGCGAAGTGCGCTCGGAAGCCTACGTCGACGTACAGGGCGTGGCGCGCCGGGTCATCAACCGCATCGGCTACACCCGCAGCGAATACCAGTTCGACGGCAATTCGTGCGGCGTGCTCTCGGCCATCCACGAACAGTCGCCCGACATCAACCAGGGCGTCGTACGCGCCGCCGAAGAGGAGCAGGGCGCGGGCGACCAGGGCATCATGTTCGGTTACGCCTGCAACGAGACGCGCGAGTACATGCCCGCGACGCTCATCCTCTCGCACGTCATCCTCAAGGAGCTGGCCGTCATTCGCCGCGAAGGCGAAACGATGACCTATCTGCGCCCCGACTCGAAATCGCAGGTGACGATCGAATACGACGAAGCGACGGGCCGTCCCCTGCGCGTACATACGATCGTCGTCTCGACACAGCACGACGACTTCATCGCCGCCGGCAACGGCATCGACGAAAAGGAGGCCGAGCGGCGGATGCAGGAGCGTATCCGCGAGGACGTGCGCACGATTCTCATTCCGCGCGTCAAGGCACGTCTCGAACGCGCCGGCGACAAACTGGCGTCGCTCATCGGCGACGACTACATCCTGCATGTGAACCCTACGGGCAAATTCGTCATCGGCGGCCCCCATGGCGACACGGGCCTCACGGGACGGAAGATCATCGTCGACACCTACGGCGGCCGCGGTGCCCACGGCGGCGGTGCCTTCTCGGGCAAGGACTCCTCGAAGGTCGACCGTTCGGCGGCCTACGCCGCCCGCCACATCGCCAAGAACATGGTGGCTGCGGGCATAGCCGACGAGGTACTCGTCGAACTTTCGTACGCGATCGGCATTGCCCGGCCGTTGTCGGTCTATGTCGACACCTACCGGTCGAAGCGTCCCGCAGCGATCGACGGCATGACCGACGGCGAGATCGCACGCCGCATCGAGCGGTTGTTCGACCTGCGTCCGGCGGCGATCGTCAAACGGTTCGGCCTGACGAACCCGATCTTCGAGGCGACGGCCTCCTACGGCCACTTCGGCAATCGTCCGTATACCCGCACCGAAAAGCTTTGGCGCGACGGACACGAAGTCGAACGGGAGATCGAGTATTTCGGCTGGGAGAAACTCGACGCCGTAGAACTGATCCGCAAGGAGTTCGGACTTTGACCCTGCGCCGCAGAAGGCGTAAAAACGGGACGACGGCTTTGCGGCCGTCGTCCCGTTTTCCATTTCGTACGAATGATTCCGACAAACCTTGCGGAGTAGCGTGAAAACAGGGTGCATGGTACCATTCTTGCGGCGAAACGACGAACCTTAAACAAGCAACGACATGAGAAAAATCAAGCTGCCGACCGACCGCATCCCCGACGGAATCGGCGAAATCGGCGAAGACGACCGTCCCGTCTACGACGAGGAGGGGTACACGCACGCACCGGGAGAGTGACGCCCCCCCCGAAAGCAGACGCCGGAAACCGTTCCCGCACCACGGCGTCGGCCGCATCGCCACACTAAGCGGCGCCTTTTCCGGAACATCCCGCACGGACGCGGACAATCCCGCCCCTCCCGACAGAGGCCGGTCCTGCATATCCCATGCGCGTTTTTTCAACCGGCGATAAAATATTTCACGGCAAGGCACGTTAGTATGTCAGAATTTGGAAACGAAGGAATTTGCCCATGATAGAATTCGCCTAAAAGTTTAACGTAATTTTCAGAAGCGATGAAAAAGACTCTTTTATTTTTAGGAATGATTGCAGTTTCGGCCGTCACGAGCGGCGTAACGGTGTGGGCGGTAGACCGCTCGCACACCGACAAAATCGAATATATCGAACGCGAGGTCGAACGTACGCCCGCCCTCGGTTCGCACTTTACGGCCTACGAAGCCGATAAATATCCCGATCTGACCTATGCGGCCGAGAATGCGGTCAAGGCGGTCGTGAACATCGAAGCGATCCAGCAGGTCGACGTCTCGTCGGGTTACGGCGGAGGCGCCTACGACCCCTTCTTCGAATTCTTCGGCATTCCGCAGGGCTACGGCCGCCGCGGCGGCCAGCCGCAGACGCAGGAGCGCCGTGCCGGCGGTTCGGGCGTCATCATCTCCGACGACGGATATATCGTGACGAACAACCACGTGATCGAAGACGCCACGAAGCTGCGCGTGAAGCTCAACGACGGCCGCAAGTTCGACGCCAAGGTGATCGGCACCGACCCCACGACGGACGTGGCGCTCATCAAGGTCGAGGGCAAGGATCTCCCGACCATCCCGTTCGGCAACTCCGAGGGGCTGCGGCTGGGCGAGTGGGTGCTGGCGATCGGCTCGCCGTTCGACCTGCAATCGACCATCACGGCAGGGATCGTGAGTGCGAAGGCGCGTCAGCTCGACGTGATTCCCGACCAATTCCGCATCGAGTCGTTCATCCAGACCGACGCGGCGGTCAATCCGGGCAATTCGGGCGGCGCACTGGTCAACACGCGCGGTGAGCTGGTGGGCATCAACACGCTCATCAAATCGCAGACGGGAAGCTACATCGGCTATTCGTTCGCCATTCCCGAATCGATCGTCAAGAAGGTCGTCGTCGACCTGAAAGAGTACGGCGTCGTGCAGCGGGCTCTGCTGGGCATCTCCTATCGCTATATCGATCAGGACTTTATCGACCAGATGGGCAAAGAGACCGGTATCAAGGAGTTGGGCGGCGTCTACGTTGCGACCGTCTCGGAGGACGGTGCGGCTTCGGCGGCAGGCATCCGCAAGGGTGACGTGATCGTAGCCATCGACGGCGTAAAAATCGACAATGCCTCGGCCGTACAGGAGCAAATCGCGAAGCACCGCCCCAACGATAAGGTAAAAATTACGGTAAAAAGAGACGGGGCAGTGAAACTTTTTGATGTGACCCTGCGTAATAAGGCTGGTAAAACGGAGTTAATCACCCGCGAAGCGGTCGATGTGACCGCCGCTCTGGGCGGCAAGTTCCGCGATGCCGGCACGAAGCTCTGCCAGGAGTTGGAGATCAAGGGCGGCGTGCAGGTTGTAGGCATCAAATCGAACGGAATTCTGGCCAGGGCGCGAGTGAAAGAGGGTTTCGTCATCACGCACATCAACGATCGTCCCATCTACTCGCTCAGCGACATGGAGCGCATGAGCGACAAGATAACGTCGATCGACGGTATCTATCCCAACGGCCGTGCGGCCAGCTACATGCTGGTCGAATAATCCGAAGAGGCCGAACCGTCCGCGCACGGCGTGCGCGAACGACCGCCTCGCAGGAAGATTCGGTTACACGCCTGTCGGGATTTCGGGAAAAGAGAGAGAGTGAGTGAAGAGAGGGTCCCGGAAACCCGACGGGTTTTCCATAACGACGATTTGCCGGGGAGGAGTACGAGGCTTCTCCCCGCGTCGTGTGAAACGGAAGAACGAATTAGTATATTAGGTTTAGTTAGAGTATGCGTCAATTAAAAATTACAAAATCCATCACCAACCGCGAGAGCGCCTCGCTCGACAAATATTTGCAGGAGATCGGCAAGGAGGAGCTCATCACGGTGGAGGAAGAGGTGGAACTGGCCCAACGAATCCGCAAAGGCGATCAGGAAGCGCTCGAAAAGCTGACCAAGGCCAACCTGCGTTTCGTGGTCTCGGTAGCCAAGCAGTACCAGAACCAGGGACTCAGCCTGCCCGACCTGATCAACGAAGGGAACCTCGGCCTGATCAAGGCCGCCGAGAAGTTCGACGAGACGCGCGGTTTCAAATTCATTTCCTACGCCGTGTGGTGGATTCGCCAGTCGATCCTTCAAGCGTTGGCCGAACAGTCGCGTATCGTGCGTCTGCCGCTCAATCAGGTCGGATCGCTCAACAAGATCAACAAGGCGTTCGCCCGCTTCGAGCAGGAGCACGAACGCACGCCGTCGCCCGAAGAACTGGCCACGGAACTGGATCTGCCGCGCGAGAAGGTGACCGACACGCTGCGTGTGGCGGGCCGCCACGTTTCGGTCGACGCGCCGTTCGCCGACGGCGAGGACAACTCGCTGCTCGACGTGCTGGTCAATCCCGACTCACCCAACGCCGACCGCGGACTGATCAGCGAATCACTCTCGACCGAAGTCGATCGGGCGTTGGAGACGCTCACCGAGCGCGAACGCGACATCATCAAATATTTCTTCGGCATCGGCTGTTCGGAAATGACGCTCGAAGAGATCGGCGAGAAGTTCGACCTCACGCGCGAACGCGTCCGTCAGATCAAGGAAAAGGCCATCCGCCGCCTGCGCCACTCGTCGCGCAGCAAACTGTTGAAATCCTATCTGGGATAACTTCCCGCACAGCGGTTGCCCGCATAAAAGACCTGCGGCTGCAAGATCGAATCTTGCAGCCGCAGGTCTTTTCCGGCCGAGGGATTCCGCCCGATCCTTCGGTCTCCGCCGTGCGACTATTTCTTTTCGCGGCGAACCTTCGGCGCCTCGCCGCATTCGAGTCGGCACTCCGGCCCTTTCGCGTGCGCTTTCTTCCCGACCCGCGGAGCGTGACCGCGTCCCGGACGACTCTGCATCTGCGACCAGCGCATGAACTGCTCGGTGGAAAGGATCGATTTCATCGCCTCGGCCTCCTTCATTTTGACCGCACGCGCCTGCTCGCGCAGCGCTTCATCCGCTTGCAGCCGTTCGAGCGTAGCCTCATAGGCCTGTTCGGCCTGCTTTTCGGTCAATTTCAACTGTGCGGTCATCCGGTCGGTCGCCTTGCGCGCCAGCTGTTCGGTCGTCGGACGCTCCCGGGGAGGTGCCACCGACTTGTTCTCCTGCGCGGACGCGCTCGTCCCCGCCATCAGCAAAAGGGCCATGACGGCCGTCATCATCTTTTTCATCGCCGTAAATAGTTAAAGTTATACATCGTTCCGACCGGCACGGAATCCGGTCTGCGGAACATTCCGATAGCAAAGATAGCGCGAAGCCGCACGATACGAACCGCCGGGCGGCCCAAACGGCAAAACTGCGGGATCAACCGCCTCCGAGGCGGGACGAAGCGACCGCCGATCGCTCCGGCGGGGCGGCCGGCCGCAAAAAAGCGGCGGGAATCCTGCAACGGATTCCCGCCGAAACGACGACGCGCCTCTTCGTTCACTTGACGACGGGCGACTGCACCGTCACGAAGGGGCAGCCGTTGCCTTCGCAGGTCGAGACGACGCGGATCGCACGGATCGGCTTCGACGGCTGGCGGATCGTCAGCCCGCCTTTCTCCAACTCGCCGACGCGCTCGAACGTCTCGCCGTCGGTACTCGATTCGACGTATCCCGTCGTGAAGATGAAACGGGGCAGTTGCAGGTTGCCCGTACGCACCGCCAGTTCGCGGCACGCGAGCGGCTCGGCGAAATCGTAACGGATCCAGTCGCCCTTCCGGCAAGTGCGCGCCGTGCGGGCGATACCGCGGTACTCCTCGGCACGTGCGTAGGGGAACTGCTTGCTCTCGCCCATCGACGTGGTGATCTTCACAGCAGGTTTCAGCGTGCGGTAATAGGCCGGTGCGCCCACCTCCGGACTGCGGCCGCTGCGGTAGCTGCTGCGGAAAAGGTAAAGTTCGGGACGCTCCGTCCGAATCGGGCCGGTGTAAGGCTGCGGCTGCGCGCCGTCGACGGTGAAGGTCAGTTGCGAATCGTCGTCGACAGCAGCGGTCAACACGCCGTCCTTGTAGCTCACACGGGGCGGCATCAGGCGGAAGCGAATGCCCTGCGCCCCCATGCGATCGTAGTGCGACCGCAGACGGCGGTAAAACTCCGTCCACTCGCGCACCCCTTCGCTCCAACCCAGTTCGGCCAACGCGCAGGCGCGCGGAAAGGTCATGTAGTCGAGATAATCGGGTATTTCGGGATTGTGCGAAACGTACAGTTCGCTGAAAAAAGCCCCTTCGACCCCCAGCACGTTGGCCTCCTGCGCCGGCGTGAATCCGCAGCGGGCGAAATCGAACGAATAGGTCTTGCGCACATCGAAAATCGCCGCCCAGTCGTGTCCGTCCTCATGGGGCGACTGGCGCATGTCGAAATAGAAATACTGGCCGGGCATCACCACCGTACGGTAGCCCGCCGCCGTGGCATCGAGGCAAGCCTTGACGCTCTCCCAGCCGTGGACACGGGTGCTGCGGGCCAGCTCCCCACCCTCGATCGCCTCGTTCCACACGGCGGGACGCTTGCCGTTGGCTTCGAGAATGCGGGTCAGCCTTCCCAGAAAGTACTGTTCCAGCGCATGTCCGTCGGCCATTCCCTCGCGCACCATGAGTGCCCGACAGTTCGGACACTTCTCCCATTGGCTCATGTCGACCTCGTCGCCGCCGATATGGAGGTACTCCGACGGGAAGAGCGCCGCCAGCTCGCCCAGAATATCGGCCAGCAGCCGGTAGTTCTCCTCGCGCGAAGCGCACCACACCGAGCGGTAGTCGTAACCGGCCGTCGGACGCAGGTCGGGGGTATAGTCGCAGAGAATCTCGGGATGCACGCGCGCGAAGTTGCGGCTGTGCCCCGGCAGGTCGAGCTCGGGGATGATCTCCACGTTGCGCACGGCGGCATAACGGATCAGGTCGCGCATCTCGTCCTGCGTATAGAACCCGCCGTATTTCTCGTCCCATTTGCCGTAGACGGGCATCACGGGCGAATCGCCGCCGCGCCAGGCCCCGATCTCGGTGAGTTCGGGATGCGACTTGATCTCCAACCGCCACCCCTCGTCGTTCGACAAGAGCAAATGCAGCTTGTTGATTTTCAAGTGAGAAAGCAGGTCGATATGGCGCTTCACGCGATCGGCGTCCATCCACGTGCGAACCACGTCGAGCATCATGCCGCGGTAATGGAAGCGCGGCGCATCCTCGATGCGACAGGCGTCGACGGCCAGCGGCAGGGTGGCCTGCCCCGTATAAACCTCCGGCGGCAAGAGTTGCAGCAGGGTTTGGAGGCCATTGAAAACGCCTCCGTAGTCGGCCCCGACGACCTGCACCCCTTGGGGCGTCACGGTCAGCCGATAGGATTCGTCGTCCATCGTCCCGTCGAGCGAGAGCCGCAGCGCAGCCCCCGCCGTCCAAGTGCGGTCGTCGAGCCGCTGCAAGGGAATGTAGTCGGCGATGTACTCCGCCAGCGGTTCCAGACCCGAAGCATAGACGACGGGAATACCCGTCGTAAACACGAATTGCCCGTCGAGACGGGTCGCCTCCTGCGGCCGCGGAATCAACGTCCCGGGCGCCGAACGGACGGTCGCGCTCAGCGTCAACGCCGCAAGCAGGATAAAGAGTGGTCGTAATTTCATTCTGTCAAGGATTAGTGAACTCGTTTCGTTTTTCCGCTCCACGCCACGACGTCGAGCCGGACGATCTCGGTACGTGCGAACGACGCTTCGGCATACCGCAGCCCCGTCGTCTTATGGGCAGGGGAGTACTTCTCCAACAGCAGTTCCAGCGCCCTCATGCGCTCCCCGGGCGGAGTTGTCGTAAGGCATCGTTCGCATCTTTCGGTTGACAAAGATAACCTTTTCCCGGGAAAAAATGCAAAATCGCCCCACGCTTTCACCCGGTATTCCGACAGACGGGCCGGCCACAGCGGGAAGGGCGGCCGCGGCATCCGGTCAGGGGGATTACCAGACGTTCCGGTGAATCCTATCTGCCGTCCTGATCTCTTTCTGCCTGCACACGTGTGCATTTTCAGCGGCATAACCGACAGCGAGGAAGCAGGTGAATTCGTATTCCTCGGGAGCGCCTACAAGCCGTTTCACATGTTCCGGCTCGTTGCCGATGGGAATCCGGAACGCGCACGACAGCCCCTCAGCCGTCGCCGCCAGCAGGATATTTTCGACCGCCGCCCACGCCGAGGCGAAATAGTTGAGCGAACTTTGATCCGTCGGCCTGCACAGCGGGCAATCCTTCTGCCGGAAAAACGGCAGTACGAGGCAGTCGCTCTCGATGAGCATCCGCCGCTGTTTGGGCAAAGCATCGACGAACATGGCGCGTTCGTCCTCATCCATCGCTTCGGCCGCCTCCAACCCTGCTTGCTGGATATTTCGGGTATTTTCCGTTACCGGCGCTACGAGCCGTGCGATGTTCTCCCTCCCGCGCACGACAATGAACTCGAACTGCCGCAAATGGTCGTTGGTCGGAGCCTTGAAAGCCGCCGACAGAATTTTTTCCAGCACTTCGTCCGTGACGATTTTATCGGAAAAGTCACGAATGGTTCTTCTTCTCTCCAATACCTCATAAAATTCCATGACAACAAATATTTTTAAGTTCCGACTTTTGTTTACGGATACAAAGTTACGCCCGTCTATTGTTGTCGATTTGTGCATTCGTTTCATATATTTGTCATATATTTGCAATCAGGCAAATCAGAGTTTTCATGGAAGACACAGCCATTCCCTACGAATTACCCGAAGCGGAAAACCACTCGTTCTTCTTCATAGACCAGCGAGTCGAAACCCATACCGAAGCAAAATTGCACCGACACGATGCATGGGAGTTGTATTACGTCGTTCACGGATACGGCAGCCGGACGGCGGGCGACACATGCCAGCCCTTTACGGCCGGCGACGTAGCGTTGATACCTCCGTCCATGCTTCACCGGTGGGAGTATGCGCCCGAGTCGGCGGATACCGACGGGCGTATCCGCTATCTGATGGCTGCGTTCGACCACTCGCTGGTGAAGCGGTGTATGGAAACGTTTCCCGAAGTACGGAACCGGTTGGCCGGCATCCCTTTCCCGACCGATGCGTTGAAATTCGGGCCGGAAAGTTCCCGCATCATCCGCAAACTGCTATCCGAGATGACCGGCATGGACGAATTGGAGCGCCTGAGCGCGATGCTCCGCCTGCTGCCGACCGTTTTCACGTCGCCGGATCACACGTTCGCCGGTCGGCCGATGCGCATCGAGCGGGACGTGAGGCGGATGCAGCAGATCGCGGCATACGTCATGGCGCACTATGTCCACGCCATCTCCTTGAAGGAGATCGCTGCGGAAGTGGGAATGAACCGTTCGGCGTTCTGTTCGTATTTCAAACGGTGCAAGGGAATGACCTTTTCGCAGTTCGTCACGCAATACCGTTTGAACACGGCTTGCGAACTGCTGAAACATTCGCAGAAGCAAGTGTCGGAGATCTGCTACCTGGTCGGGTTCAACGACGTTCCGCATTTCAACCGCATGTTCAAAAAGGCCAAACGCATGTCTCCCAAAGCGTACAGGAACGCAGAATCGATAAAAAGCCCTTGACTGTCCTGTTTTCCGGTGAAAAACCCTACCTTTGCATTCGAAAACGATTATTGCCAATGGAACAGGACAAACGTGCCGCGGCAACGCTGCGACTGTTGAAGATCATGGACGAATTGCGCGCAAAGTGCCCGTGGGACCGCAAGCAGACCTTCGAGACGCTGCGCGGCAACACGATCGAGGAGACCTACGAACTGGCCGACGCCATTCTCGACCGCAACATGGAGGGCATCCGCGAGGAGCTGGGCGACCTGATGCTGCATATCGTCTTCTACTCGAAACTGGGCGCCGAAGCCGGAGCGTTCGACTATGCGGATGTGGTCGACGGCCTGTGCGACAAGCTGATCTACCGTCATCCGCACGTCTACGGCGACATCCACGCCGACACGCCTGACGACGTGAAACGCAACTGGGAGGCGCTCAAACTTCGCAAGAAAAACCGTCGCAGCGGTACGCTGGGTGGAGTTCCCGTCAGTCTGCCGGCGATGGTCAAGGCGCTGCGCATCGGCGAAAAGGCCGCCGGTGCGGGATTCGACTGGGAGCGACGCGAAGATGTCTGGGCGAAAGTCCGCGAAGAGACGGCGGAAGTCGAGACCGAAATGCGCCGCGGCGATCACGAAGCGATGGAAGGGGAGTTCGGCGACCTCTTCTTCGCGCTGGTCAACGCCTGCCGGCTCTACGGAGTCGATCCCGAAGCCGCACTCGAACGCACCAACCGCAAGTTCATCCGCCGCTTCACCGCGATGGAGGAAGCCGCCGCCGGACAGGGGCGTATGCTCTCCGATCTGACGCCCGACGAACAGGAAGCGCTCTGGCAGAAAGCCAAGCAGGAGGAGCGGTAAAAGCGACCCGTTTCCGTTCTCCCGAACGGATGCTCCGATACGAAAAATCGGTGCGGGAAGAAGAATTCCCGCACCGATTTTTCGCTCCGCCCGGCACTACCGCACGACGGCACCGGCCTGCCGTTCGAACTGCGCCTGCAAGTTGTTCATCACCCGCTCGATGGCCTTGTCGGTCAACGTTTGGCTCTTGTCCTCCAACACGAAACTCAACGCATAGGATTTCTTGCCTTCGGGCAACTTGTCGCCTTCGTAGACATCGAACAGCGAGACGCTTTTCAGCAACTTGCGCTCCGTGGCCAGTGCAATGGCGCGCAACTGCGCGAAGGTCACCTGCCGGTCGACCAGCAGCGCCAGGTCGCGCTTCACCTCCGGGAATTTCGACAACTCCTCGAAAGCGATGCGGTGCTTGCGCGTGGATTTCACGAGCGCATCGAAATTCATCTCCAAATAGTAGACCTCCTGTTTAAGGTCGAACGCACGGCGGATCCGCGGCGCCACGACACCCATTTGCAACAGCTCCCTGCCGTTGCCCGCCGACAGCGAAATGCCGTCGCCGAAGAGGTCGCTTTGCAGCGGCTCGCATTTCAGGGCGTAAATATCCAGCCCGAAGCGGCGCAGCAACTTCTCCGCCACGGCGCGCAACGTGAAGAACGACGACGCCTGCGGTTTGGCGTTCCACGACTGCGGCACGGCGGCACCCGTCACGGCGATCGCCAGCCGGTACTGTTCGGAGTAGGCCGAAAGCGGCTTTTCCGCATCGCGTGCCGCCTCGTCGTAGAAATAGCAATTGCCGAATTCGTAGAGTCTGAGGTTGCCGTTGCGCCGGTTGGCGTTGAGCTGCACGGCCTCCATCGTATTGAACAGCAACGTCTGCCGCATCACGTTCAGGTCGGCGCTCAACGGATTGAGAATCCGCACGCAGCGGGCGGCGGGGTAGGAGGTCAGCCCTTCGTAATAGGACTCTTTGGTGAGCGAATTGGACATGATCTCGGTGAAACCGCCCGCCGTCAGGTAGTCGGCCGCAAGATTCATCAGCCGGTTGCGGTCGGGCTTCGCGGCATAGGAGAGCGTCGAGCGCACCTGTACCGGGATTTCGACGTTATTGTATCCGTAGATACGCAGCACCTCCTCCACCAGATCGGCTTCGCGCTGCACGTCCACGCGGTAGGGCGGCACCGCCACACGCCACACGCCCTCGCGCTCGCCGAGAATCTTCACGTCGAGCGCATCGAGGATCGTGCGGTAGGTCTGTTCGGAGAGCTCCTTTCCGATCAGGGCATTCGACCGCGCGGGCGAGAAGTCGAAGACGAAATCGGCGGGTTCGCCGGCACTCACCTCGACGATGTCGCTCGAAATCCGACCGCCGGCCAGCTCCTTGAAGAGCAACGCCGCGCGTTTGAGGGCATAGACCTGCAAACGCGGGTCGACGCCGCGTTCGAATCTCCACGACGAATCGGTATTCAGTCCGTGCCGCTTGGCGGTCTTGCGCACCCACACGGGATTGAAATAGGCGCTTTCGAGGAAGATGTCGGTCGTATCGTCGCCGACACCCGATTCCAGACCGCCGAAGACGCCGCCGATGCACATCGGACGTTCGGCCGAACAGATCATCAGGTCGCGGTCGCTCAGTTTGCGCTCCACGCCGTCGAGCGTCACGAACGGCGTTCCCTCGGCGCAGGTCTTCACGACGATCCTCCGCCCCTCGATCTTGCGGGCGTCGAAGGCGTGCAGCGGCTGGCCGAGCTCGAAGAGAACGTAGTTGGTGATGTCCACCAGATTGTTTTTGGGATGAATGCCCGCCGCACGCAGCGCGTTCTGCATCCAGTCGGGCGAAGGGCCGATCTTGCAGCCGGTGATCGTCACTCCCGTGTAACGGGGTGCGGCCTCGGCATTTTCGACCGTGACGCCGATCTCCAACGCATGATCGTCGACCGCGAACGCCGACACGTCGGGCCACAGCACCCGTGCCTCCGCATCGCCCTTAGCGCGCAGATAGGCCGCCAGATCGCGCGCCACGCCGATATGCGAAGCTGCATCGACGCGGTTGGGCGTCAGACCGACGCCGATCAGGTAGTCGTCCTCGATATGCAGATACTCCTTGGCCGGCATCCCGACCGGTGCATCGGCGGGCAGCTCCATGATACCGTCGTGCGACGCGCCGATCCCCAGCTCGTCCTCGGCGCAGAGCATTCCGAGCGACTCCACGCCGCGGATCTTGCTGCGCTTGATCTTGAACGCCTCGTCGCCTCCTTCGGGGTAGAGCACGGCACCCACCGTGGCGCAGAGCACCTTGAGTCCCTTGCGGCAGTTGGGTGCGCCGCAGACGATCCGCAAGGGCTCCGGAGCGCCCACGTCGACCGTCGTTACGTGCAGATGATCCGAATCGGGATGCTTCTCGCAGGTGAGCACTTCGCCCACGACGACGCCTTGCAGGCCGCCGCGCACGGTCTCGATCTTCTCGAACGACTCCACCTCCAGACCGATGTCCGTGAGGATAGTCGCCATCGCCTCGGCCGACAGGTCGGCGGCGATGTACTTTTTCAGCCAGTTGTAAGAGATATTCATATCGTTTCGAATTTTCTTTCCGATGAAATATAACGGACAAAAATACGAAAAAAATCGGCGAAAACGCTCGGTACGGCCAGAAAAATCGACTGCAAGCAATTCATTCTCTACCGCAGTTTCAAGTTTCCGATTTTTTTCTTATCTTCAACCAACAAAAACGAAAATCATGTATCGCATCCCCCGCATCGACTGCAACGTCGCATGTCCCGCATCGCTCGAAGAGGCCTTCGCACGCACCGTGCGCGAAACGGTCGCCTGCAACAACTGGCCGGCCGATTTCCCCTATGCCCCGCAAGTCGGGTTCCGCATCTTCCACACGGGCGCCGATCTGCTGCTGCGGTTCGACGTCGCGGAACGCTGTACGGCGGCCCGCACGCTCGACGACAACGGCCCCGTATGGACCGACTCCTGCGCGGAGTTCTTTTTCCGCCCCGAAGGGAGCGACTCCTACTACAACTTCGAATGCAACTGCATCGGTACGCTGCTCGTCGGGCACCGGCGCGACCGTACGCAGGCGGAACATGCCCCCGCCGAAGTGCTGCGCACCGTGCGGCGACGCGCGACCTATCCGCACGCTCCGCTGCCGGAAACCGAAGGCGACAACCGCTGGACGCTGACGCTCGCAATTCCCGCCGCCGCACTGTTCCGCGACCGGATCGCAGGGTGGGACGGCGTGCAGGGTGCGATGAACCTCTACAAATGCGGCGACGACCTCTCGTGCCCGCATTACCTCTCATGGCGGCCGGTCGGAACGCCTGCGCCCGATTTCCACCGCCCCGAGTTCTTCGAACCGGTATTTTTCGAACCGAAAAAACAATAAACGTCCGATGAAACCCAAGTACATTCTGGCGCTCGACCAGGGGACGACCTCCTCGCGCGCCGTCCTGTTCAACTCCCGCTGCGAGATCGTCTCGATGTCGCAGCGTCCCTTCAACCAGCAGTTCCCGCAACCGGGATGGGTCGAACACAACCCGCTCGAAATCTGGTCGACGCAGTCCTTCGTCATGGAGAACGTCGTCAACAAGGCCGATATCGAATGGAGCGACATCGAAGCGCTGGGCATTACCAACCAGCGCGAGACGACCGTCGTATGGGACCGCCAGACGTCGGAACCCGTCTACAACGCGATCGTGTGGCAGGATCGCCGCACGGCCGACTACTGCGACGTGCTGCGCGAACGCGGTCTGACGGAGCGTATCCGCGAAAAGACGGGATTGATTCTCGACGCCTACTTCTCGGCGACCAAAATCCGCTGGATTCTCCACAACGTACCCGGCGCACGCGCGCGCGCCGAGCGGGGCGAACTCTGTTTCGGCACGGTCGATTCGTGGCTCGCATGGCGGCTTTCGGGCGGGCGGCTCCACATCACCGACGTCTCGAACGCCTCGCGCACGATGCTCTTCGACATCCACACCCTCGACTGGGACGACGAACTGCTCGACCTGTTCGACATCCCGCGCTCGATGCTGCCCGAAGTCGTACCCACGAGCGCCGTATACGGCACGACCGACTGCCCGCAGGTACCGGTGCCGATCCCGATCGCCTCGCTGGCGGGCGACCAGCAGGCCGCGCTTTTCGGGCAGCAGTGCATCGCCCCCTTCTCGGCCAAGACGACCTACGGCACGGGATGCTTCATCATGCTCAATACGGGCGACCGGCCCCACGCCTCGGCCAACAACCTGCTGGCCACCGTGGCGTGGCAGCTCGGCGGCAAGACGACCTATGCGCTCGAAGGAAGCGTCTTCGTGGGCGGTTCGGTCATCCAATGGCTGCGCGACGGGTTGAAACTCTTCTCCTCGTCGGCCGATTCGGAACCGCTGGCCGCATCGGTCGAAGATACGGGCGGCGTCTATCTGGTACCGGCACTGACGGGACTGGGCGCTCCCTACTGGGACCCCTATGCCCGCGGCACGATCGTCGGCATCACGCGCGGCACGACCTCCGCGCACATCACCCGGGCGGCGCTCGAAGCGATCGCCTTCGAGGTCGACGACGTGGTACGCGCCATGGCGGCCGATACGGGACACACCTCGACCGAGATGCGCGTCGACGGCGGTGCCGTGGCCAACAGCCTGCTGATGCAGTTCCAGGCCGATCTCACGGGCGTGCGCATCATCCGCCCCTCGGTCATGGAATCCACGGCGCTGGGGGCAGCCATGTTCGCCGGTCTCGCGGTGGGATTCTGGCATTCGACCGACGAAATTTGCGCCCTGCTCAAACCCGACCGCACCTTCTCACCCGAAGCCGCTCCGGCACTCATGGAACAACGCCGCAAACGCTGGCACGAGGCCGTGCGCCGCAGCCGGCATTGGGTCGAAGAGTAACGACAACCGTAAAAACGACTCGTCATGACACCTGTTCTGGCCGAATTCATCGGAACCGCCGTGATGCTGCTTCTGGGCACCGGCGTCTGCGCAAACGTTTCACTGGCCCGCACCAAAGGCAACGGCGCGGGGTGGATCGTCGTCATCGTCACCTGGGCGATGGCCGTCTTCACCGGAGTGGTGATCGCCGGTCCGTACAGCGGCGCACACCTCAATCCTTCGGTCACGCTGGCCTTCGCCGCGACGGGGCAGTTCCCGTGGAGCGACGTGCCGGGCTACGTGCTCGCCCAGATGCTGGGCGGTGCGGCGGGCGCGCTGGCCACATGGCTCTTCTACCGTCCCCATTTCGATCTGGAAGAGAACCCCGACACCATTCGCGGCGTTTTCTGCACCGCCCCCGCCGTCCGCAACCCGGCATCGAATCTATTGAGTGAGATAATCGCTACATTCGTATTGATTTTCACTATTTTCTACATCACGGAAGGACACCTTGCGTCGACCGAAGGCAACGTCCCTATCGGGCTGGGATCGGTCGGTGCGCTTCCCGTAGCGCTGGTCATCCTGGTCATCGGCGGCGCATTGGGCGGCACGACGGGCTATTCGCTCAACCCCGCCCGCGACCTTTCGCCGCGCATCGTCCACGCGCTGGTCCCGATCCGCCACAAGGGCGGCAGCGACTGGCGCTATGCGTGGATCGCCTCGGTCGGACCGCTGCTCGGGGCGCTGCTCGCCGCAGGAGTTCAAGTGATGATCCGCTCCTGAAACACGAAAGCCGGAATCGAGATTCCGGCTTTCGTGTTCGAACGGGCAGGTATTCCGCAGGCATAGTTTTTGTTTCCGGAGGAGGAAAACGACAAGCCGGATGAGCAAATTCAAGCCCCACATCGCCCTGTTGGTGTGCAACATCCTTTGGGCGATGGACTATCCCTTCTACAACATCGTACTGCCCGAGTACGTCCACCCGATGGCCATGGTATCGGGCTCGCTGATCGCAACGGCGCTGCTGTCGCTCATTCCGCTCGCCTGGGAGAAATCCGAAAAGGTGGCACGCACCGACATCCGCAGACTGATCGGGGCCGCACTGCTCATCGGCGTGCTGCGCAAGGTCTTCATCATGTACGGACTCTCGATGACGTCGCCCATCGACGGATCGATCATCGACACGATCGTTCCGCTGCTCGTGCTGGTCGTCTCGGTGTTGTTGGGAATGGATCGCTTCACGAAACTCAAAGTCGCCGGTCTCGCGCTCGGCATGGCGGGAGCCGTCGCCGTCGTACTGACGGGCATCTCGGCCGCCCACACCCATTCGCACCTGTGGGGCAACATCCTGATTCTGCTCTGCGCCTGCGTCACGTCGCTCTACATGGTCTGGTTCAAACGGCTGATCGCCAAATACCGAATCACGACCGTCCTGCGCTGGCTCTATTGCACCGCCGCGATCGTCGCGCTGCCGTTCGGACTGCGGGCGATCATCCACACCGACTACGCCGCAATCGCGCAACATGCGCTCTTCCCGACCCTGTTCGTGCTGATCGTCCCGACCTATCTGCCCAACCTGATGCTCAACTATGCGCTCAAAACGGTGCAGCCGACCGTTTCGAGCATCTACACCTACCTGCAACCCGTGCTGGCCATCGCCATGTCGGTGGCAATGGGGCTGGACAAGCTGCACCTCGACACGGTGATCTTCGCCCTCGTGATCTTCACGGGCGTGGCACTGGTGCTCCGTTCCTACGCCACGCATCCCGACGCGCCCGCCTCGCGGACGCACTGAGAGGCTCGGCGGCTCCGCCGTTCTACCGCGAACCGATCCAGAGGAAGACCATACCGACGAGGATCAACGCCAGATCGATCGCCTTGGCGCGCAGGTTGCGTTCGCGGAAGAGCAGCGCGCCGAATCCGAACGAGACGACGACCGAGCCGCGGCGGATCATCGAGACGACCGAAATCATCGCTTCGGAGTCGCTCAACGCATAGAGATAGCAGAGATCGGCCGCCGACAGAAAAAGCGAAATGAAGGGAATGGCCCAGCTCCAATGGAAGGGCGTCGTACGCCTCCGGCGCGGCCACCAGATCAGCAGCACGGCCGCGGACATCATCCAGAACTGATAGAAGGTATACCAGCTCTGCACGAAGACAGGGTCGAGCCGGCGCGTGATGAACTTGTCGTACAACCCGCTCGCAGCCCCCAGCACGGCGGCCGCGGCGATGCAGTAGATCCAGACGTCGTGACGGAAATCGACCCCTTCCCTGCGGCTCGACCGGCTCAGCAGAAAGAGCGATCCTATGGCCAGCACCACGCCGACCCACTGATACCCGTTGAGCCGCTCGCCGAAGATCAGCATGGCCCCCACGAGCGTCATCACCGGCCGTGTGGCGTTGATCGGCCCGACGATCGTCAGCGGCAGATGTTTGATGCCGAAATAGCCGAATACCCACGAAGAGAGTACGATGCACGATTTCAACACGACGAGCAGGTGAGCGTGCAGATCGCCCGCAGGACAGCGCAGGGGCGTCGCGTCGAACCATCCCCAGCCGCCGGCCGTCGAGAGGATCGTCGGCAGGAACAACAGCGACGAAAAGAGGGTATTGAGCAGCAGCACCGGCAGCACGGCATTGTCGCGCAAAGCCTGCTTCTTCGCCACGTCGTACAATCCCAGCAGCAGCGCCGAGGTAAAAGCCAGCAGCAACCACATGGGGCGGCTACATCAGGTCTTCGCCGTAGACGGCGCCGGGCAGGTCGTGGAGGTTGTAGCGCGACGCCATCGACATGCCGTAGGCACCGGCCGACTTGATCGTCAGCAGGTCGCCGCGCACCGAACGGCGCAGGCTCACGTTCTCGTCGAACCGGTCGGTCGACTCGCAGGCCGTGCCGACGACCGTGTACTTGTCCGTGCGGTCGGTTTCGGCCGTGATGTTTTCGATGTTGTGGTAGGAGCCGTAGAGCGCGGGGCGGATCAACTCGGTCATCGAGGCGTCGACGATCAGCAGCTTGCGCCCCGTGGCGGTCGTCTTGTTGAACAGCACGCGCGTGATGAGTTCGCCGCACTCGCCGACGATCGACCGGCCGAATTCGAAATGCACCTCGCGGTCGCCGACCCGCAGATGGTTGTGGACGATGGCGAACAACGACGCGAAGTTGGGGATCGGCTCGTTTTCGGGCATGTCGTAGTTGATGCCCAGACCGCCGCCCACGTCGACGAAACGGAACGAAAAGCCCAGCCGTTCGAGGTTCTCGACGATGACGTTGACCTTCTGGCACATGTTCTCGAAGACGTGCAGTTCGCGGATCTGCGAACCGATGTGCAGGTGAACGCCCACGATGCGCAGGTGTTTCAGCGAACGGATCCGCTCGGCGTTGTCCAGAATCTCTTCGTAGGAGATGCCGAACTTGCTGTCGGCCTGACCCGTATCGATGCAGTGGTTGGTCTTGGGATCGATGTCGGGATTGACGCGCAGGGCGACCTCCACCGTACGTCCCGCCTCGGCGGCCATCGCGTCGAGCACGAGCAGCTCCTCGATCGACTCGCAGTTGATCGCCATGATCTCCTGCTCGATGGCGTAGCGCAGCTCCTTGTCGCGCTTGCCCACGCCGGCATAGACGATGCTCTTCGGGTCGAAACCCGCCTCGATCGCCTTCTGCACCTCGTTGCCCGACGCGCAGTCGACGCCCAGCCCGTATTCGCGGATGATCGCAAGCAGACGGTCGTCGTAATTGGCCTTGATCGCGTAGTGCACCTTATAGTTGTACCGTTTCGACTCGTTGACCACGCTTTCGAGCGTCTGGCGCAACAACTCCGTGTCGTAAAGGTAGAAGGGGGTCTCCATGTCCCGCAAGCGGGAAGCGATACGTCTGCTTAACATAATCCGAATCTATTTAAATTAACTAACCTGCAATCAATTGGGCGATCACGAAGAGCGCCAGCGTGAGACTCGCCAACCCGTTGAGCGTGCCGAAGGCGATGCCGATGTTGCGCTGGCGCGAGGGGGTCACCAGCAGATGTTCCGCCGCGAGAATGGCCACGAACAACGCCTCGCCCGTCCACAGCAGCGCCCCCTGCGGACAATAGCTGCCGAACCACAGGAGCGCGCCCACGCTGACCGCATGGAGCGCCACGCTGATCGCGAGCGCCGTGCGCAGCGAAAACCGCTGGGGAATGGAGTGCAGGCCGTGCGCGCGGTCGTAGTCGGCGTCCTGCAAGGCATAGATGATGTCGAATCCCCCGCACCACGTCAGCACGAGCAGCGCCAGCACGCACGGCTCCCAGTCGAAACGCCCCGTCAGGGCGATGTAGGCACCGACGGGCGCGATCGAGAGCGACAGCCCCAGCACCAGATGCGCCGCCCAGGTGAAGCGTTTGCAATAGCTGTAACCCATGATGACGGCCAGCGCCACGGGCGACAGCAGCGCCGTCAGGCGGTTGATCGTCGCAGCGCACGCCACGAAGAGCAGAGCGTTGACCGCGACGAACGTCAGCGCCCGGCGGGGCGAGATCACGCCGGCGGGAATCTCCCGACCGGCCGTGCGGGGATTCGCGGCATCGATGCGCCGGTCGGCCCAGCGGTTGAATCCCATGGCCGTATTGCGTGCGAAGACCATGCACAGCACCACCTGCACCAGCGGCACGCACCACCACAGCGGTACCGGACAGACCTCCGCCAGCGCATATTTCCACATGGCATAGGCAAAGGCCATGAGCGCGAAGGGCATGGCGAAAATCGTGTGCTGGAACTTCACCAGACGCATATAGTCGGCAAATCGGGGCATTTCCGTAAGGGTTAACTCCGGCAAAGGTATGCAAAATAGCGATTCGGACGACCGTTCGACGGAAGAAAATCGCGCGGAAGGCCGGAAAAGACCGCCGGCATTTGGCGATTTTAAATCCGTATCGTATCTTTGTCGTGGATAAACCGCCCGCAGCGACGGCCCCGACCGAACCGATATACGCGGTTCCGCGATCCGGCCCGCACGCCCCGAAGCGGGAGAGACAAAACAAGCGGATTTACATGAAGAACATACGCAATTTTTGCATCATCGCCCACATCGACCACGGCAAAAGCACGCTGGCCGACCGGCTGTTGGAAAAAACCAACACCCTGAACCAGCGCGAGATGCAATCGCAGGTACTCGACGACATGGACCTCGAACGCGAGAAGGGCATCACCATCAAGAGCCACGCCATCCAGATGGAATACGCCGCGCGCGACGGCGAGCGGTACGTGCTCAACCTGATCGACACGCCGGGACACGTCGACTTCTCCTACGAGGTGTCGCGCGCGATCGCCTCGTGCGAAGGGGCGCTGCTGGTGGTCGACGCCACGCAGGGCATCCAGGCACAGACGATTTCGAACCTCTATCTGGCCGTCGGGCACGATCTGGAAATCATCCCCGTGCTCAACAAGATCGACGTCGACTCGGCGATGATCGACGAGGTGACCGACCAGGTGATCGACCTGATCGGCTGCAAGCGCGAAGACATTCTGCTCGCTTCGGGCAAAACGGGGCAGGGCGTCGAGGAGATACTCGAAGCCATCATCGCCCGCATCCCCGCACCGAAGGGCGACGACAACGCCCCGTTGCAGGCGCTCATTTTCGACTCGGTATTCAACCCCTTCCGGGGTATCATCGCCTATTTCCGTGTCTTCAACGGCTCGATCCGCAAGGGCGAGCACGTCAAATTCATCAACACCGGCGCCGAATACGACGCCGACGAGGTGGGGGTGCTCAAACTCAAAATGTCGCCGCGCGACGAGATCCGCTCGGGCGACGTGGGCTACATCTGTTCGGGCATCAAGAACTCGGCCGAGGTGAAGGTCGGCGATACCATCACGTCGGTGGCGCGCCCCAGCCGCGAGGCGATCGCCGGCTTCGAGGACGTCAAGCCCATGGTCTTCGCGGGCGTCTATCCCGTCGTAGCCGACCAGTACGAGGATTTGCGCGCCTCGCTCGAAAAGCTGCAACTCAACGACGCCTCGCTGACCTTCGAACCGGAGAGCTCGCTGGCGCTCGGCTTCGGCTTCCGCTGCGGATTCCTCGGACTGCTGCACATGGAGATCATCCAGGAGCGTCTCTACCGCGAGTTCGACATGGACGTCATCACCACCGTGCCCAACGTCTCGTACCGCATCACCACCACCTCGGGCGAGGAGTTGGAGGTACACAACCCCTCGGGACTGCCCGAAATCACGAAAGTGGCCAAGATCGAGGAACCCTATATCCTGGCGCAGATCATCACCAAAGCCGACTTTCTGGGCAATGTCATCAAGCTCTGCATCGACAAGCGCGGCGTGCTGAAAAACCAGACCTTCATCACCACCGACCGCGTGGAGATCAATTTCGACATGCCGCTGTCGGAGATCGTCTTCGACTTCTACGACAAGCTCAAATCGATTTCGAAGGGCTACGCCTCGTTCGACTACCACCGCACGGGCTATCAACTCTCGAAGCTGGCCAAGCTGGACATCCTGCTCAACGGCGAGCCGGTCGACGCGCTCTCGTCGCTCATCTACGCCGACCACGCCTACGACTTCGGCCGCAAGATGTGCGAAAAGCTCAAGGAGCTGATCCCGCGCCAGCAGTTCGACATCGCCATTCAGGCGGCCATCGGCGCCAAGATCATCGCCCGCGAAACGGTGAAGGCCGTGCGCAAGGACGTGACGGCCAAGTGCTACGGCGGCGACATCTCGCGCAAGCGCAAGCTGCTCGAAAAACAGAAGGCGGGCAAGAAGCGGATGCGGCAGATCGGACAGGTGCAGGTGCCTCAGTCGGCCTTCCTCGCCGTGCTGAAAATGGACTAACCGGCGTCTCCGGCCGCTGCGGCCGGCGCGATACCATAACACGCCCTCTCTATGAAAAAGACCATCATCGATCTCTTCGAGGATTCCGTCGGGAAATACGGCGGGAAAACATTTCTGCTCGAAAAACGCCACCACAGGTTCGAGCCGACGACCTATGCCGAAACACGCGAACTGGCACTCGAAGTGGGTGCGGGACTGGCCGCCTCGGGCATCCGCCCGGGCGACAAGGTGGCCATCCTGGCCGAGGGCAGCAACGCATGGATCATCTCCGAACTGGGCCTTTTCTACGCCGGAGCCGTCAGCGTCCCCCTCTCGGTCAAGCTCGAAGAGTCGAACGACCTGCTCTTCCGGCTGCGGCACGCCGAAGTCAAGGCGCTCTTCGTCTCCAAACACCAGCTGCCCAAGATCCGCCGCATCCGCGCCGAACTGCCGCAGATCGAGCTCGTCGTCGTGTTCGGCCACATTGCGCTGGAAGCGGGGGAGACGGCCTACGGAACGCTCCGAAAACTCGGCCGCGACTACCTCGCAAAACACCGCGAGGAGTTCCTGAAAATCGGGCAGGCGATCTGCAACGACGACTACGCCACGATCACCTACACCTCCGGCACGACGGCCGATCCCAAAGGCGTGATCCTCACGCACCGCAACTATACGGCCAACGTCGAGCAGTCGCTCACGCGCATCGACATCCCGCCGTACTACCGCACGCTCATCATTCTGCCGCTCGACCATTGTTTCGCCCATGTCGTGGGATTCTACATCATGATCGCCTGCGGCGCCACGGTGGCCACCGTGCAGATCGGCCGCACGCCGATGGAGACGCTCAAAAACATACCGGTCAACATTCGCGAAGTCCGGCCGCACTTCCTGCTGTCGGTTCCGGCGCTGGCCAAGAATTTCCGCAAAAGCATCGAATCGTCGATCCGCGCCAAAGGCCGCATGACCGAAGGGCTGTTCCGGCTGGCGTTGAAGACGGCATACGCCTACAACGGCGACGGTTACCGCCGCGGACGCGGCTGGCGATGCGTCCTGCGCCCCGTCGTAGCACTGTTCGACGTCACGCTCTTCCGCAAGGTGCGCAAAGCCTTCGGCGGAGAACTGCGTTTCTTCGTCGGCGGGGGAGCGCTGCTCGATGCGGAACTGCAACGTTTCTTCTACGCCGTCGGGATGCCGATGTTCCAGGGCTACGGTCTCTCGGAAGCGACACCCGTCATCTCGACCAACTCGCCCCGGCCCCGCAAATGCCGCTTCGGCTCGTCGGGCACGCTGGTGCAGCCGCTCGACTGCCGCATCCTCGACGAAGAGGGTCGCGAAGTTCCTCTCGGTCAGAGAGGCCAAATCGTCGTCCGCGGCGAGAATGTCATGGCCGGTTACTGGAAAAACCCCGAAGCGACGGCCGACACCGTGCGCGACGGCTGGCTCCATACGGGCGACATGGGCTACCTGACCGACGACGGATTCCTCTATGTGCTGGGACGTTTCAAAAGCCTGCTGATCGCCTCCGACGGCGAAAAATACAGCCCCGAAGGCATGGAGGAGGCGATCGCCGACGCATCGCGGCTGATCGACCAGATCATCGTCCACAACAACCAGAATCCCTACACGGTCGCCATCGTCGTTCCCAACCGCGACGAACTGCGGCGGCGTTATCAAACCTGCGGGAACGATCTCGCCGCATTGGCGCGGGAGGTCGCAGGCGAGATCGACGCTTTCCGTGCGGGCGGAGTCCATGCCGGCGAATTCCCCGACCGCTGGCTGCCGTCGGCCGTCGCCATCGTCGACGAAGCGTTTACCGAGCAGAACGGACTGGTCAACAGCACGATGAAGGTCGTTCGCAGCAGGGTAGAGGAGCACTTCCGCGACCGGCTGGATGCGCTTTACACTCCCGAAGGAAAACGTCCCGACAGCGCACAGAACCTCGCTTCGCTGAAAAAACTGGTGGAATAAAGCCTCCCTTACCGAAATACGGGGACGGATCGTTGCGGTTCGTCCCCGTTTGGTTTACCGGCGAAGCCTGCCACACACGATCCGGCGGCGCGACCGCTCCCAGAACAGGAACAGCCGTCCGGCAAAAATTTTACGACATCGGACCGTCCCGTCGCAACAGCCGGTCTTCTCACGCCCCGTCCCGACAGACCGCGACATCGTACAAAAATTATGTGTCGAGAGACGGATTCTACCCGCAGGAACGGTACAACAAGATAACACCATACGATCGATTCCGATTTTTTTTCGGGCGACGCCCCATAAAAATGCGAAACCAGTTGGAGATTCACCGTTTTTTTATTACTTTTGTCCTGCTTTCGGAGTTTTTCCATCGAAAAGCGACATGCAATGCGGGAGTAGCTCAGGGGTAGAGCATCAGCTTCCCAAGCTGAGGGTCGCGGGTTCGAATCCCGTTTCCCGCTCAGGGCTTCTTTGAAAGGAGGAGCAAAGTCGAGTAAAAAACCTTATGTATCAGCGATATGTAAGGTTTTTTCGTTTTTTAGGCGATGTATTCGAGTGCATAAAAAAGCAGGTTCTCAGACCTAAATCGTGACCTGTTTTGCTCGAACCGAAAAGAGGTCACGATTTACGACCGATGCGTTGAATTACATCGTTTTGCGTCCAATAATCTCTATGCTGCATACGTTTAACCGATTCAACCCAAGCAGCATGATGAAACGCACGACATTCAGCGTGGTCTTCTTCTGCAAGAAGACGAAACTCACGAAGAAGGGCAAAGCACCGATCTATGCCCGAATCACGATCTCCGGCCAAATTTCCGAAATCCACACGCAGTGTCAGGCCGTACCGGAACATCGGAACCAGCGTTTGGAACGCGGTCTCCACGCAGTTACCGCAAGGTATTCGCCCGAAAAACACGATCACCGAGCAGATCGAGAACCTGAAAGGGCAGCAAGAAACGCTGCCGGTAGATGTTAGATATTACAGCTTTGCAGGCGCAGTGGAAGGCCGTGCGGACGGACTATGACACCATCGACGAACAATGACGAAAGAAGAAAGAGGAGCCGGCGAAAGCCGAGGAACCTGCGCAGCCCCGCCGCGGGATCGAAGCCGGCAAACTCAAAGGTATGGACGTAGATGCCACGGCCGAAGCCGTCGAGCGAATCGGAACGTTATTCCACGATCCGAACCCTCGCAATACGAAAAGCAGATCACAGACTCGCAGGGGATAATTGCCGACAAGTACCAGCGAATCGGAAAACTGCAACAAGAGATTAAACGATGCACACCGGATATGAGAAAGAGGTCGCCAACCTTAAACAGGAGGCACAACAGCTATTGAAAACATCCGTACGCATCGATAACCTGTTCCCGCACGAAAGGGACTGTCGAAATGGGAAAACTATTGCAAGACCATCGGGCCGAGCGGGGTCAAGTTCACAGCAAACGCAACAGACGCCCCGTGGTTCGAACAGCAACGAAAGGAATTTGACCAGAAAATCGGAACCGACATCGAACGAAAGGAGGAAAGGCCGGAAATGGAGATTTCACCACAAAGCGGGTCGGAACGAAAAGGCTGTCCCGCTTTCATTTTTCACTCAAACAAATGGCCCCAAATTGAAATAACATTGTTCAGAGTCAATATTGATTTTCAGAATTTTTTTACCGAAATTTGCTTTCGCAACAGCTCGAAAAAAGAAGACGGCAATTGCATTTTCCGGATATGTTTTCTACATTTGCATTGACATATTGGAACCACGGAAAGTGTAAGTTTATTCTTGACTGGACGAACGTAGGAAATTCATCAGTGAAAAGAATAGGCGAATATCTTCTTACGTCGTATCCTTCGGGGTATAGGCGTGGGGCTGTTGCTTATTTTTTCACGAAGGTAATCCTACGACCTGTCCAGTTGAAATAAGTTTTCGGCACCACGCTTTTCTTTTTGTTAAAGCCGCCGAGGTGCGGACGGCATTTTTCGAAACTTATGAAAAAATTGATTTTGTTGGCGTGCATCATATTGTGCGCCGGGAGTGCGTCGGCACGGCGAGTGGGCGTCTACTGCTTCTTTGCCGACGGAGCGAATGCCGTCTATGAAGACGAGAATCTCAAAGTCATGATCGGAATCGACGGCGGACACCCCTGTTGGATAGTGGCAAACAAATCGGACCGAACGCTCTACATCGACAAAGGAAATTCATTTTCTTACAAAAACAATACGCCGACTTGCCTTTTCACCAATGCATCCTACACGAGCGGTAAGGAGAAAAACTCGGGCGTCGGAATCAATCTGGGAAGTGTCGCCAATGCTGTCGGAATCGGAGGGATTGCCGGAACACTCATGAACGGCATGAACGTCGGCGGAGGACGTACTACACAAAATTCGACGACGATTCAAGAACAGCGTGTGTTAGCACTCGCCCCTAAGGCGGTCTACAAACTTTGCGATTGGACAATCGATGCTTCCGACTTCGCCCAGATAGGCTTCCGCCCCCGTAAAATCGGCCGGACATGGCATTTCGAGAATACGAACACGCCCTATTCGGTACGAGGCGTATTGCGTTATTCTCAAACGGAAGATTTCGCGGAAACACAGGATATAACAGTGTCGAACTATGTTAACGACATTGTGCTGGACAAACGCCAAAGCCTCCGTAAATTCAAAAAGGCCCGAGTCGTCAATAATCCTATTTATGCAAATCGTAGTTTTTGCGTTTTCCTTGAAGGGCAAAATTACGCTGCAACCGCATACCTCGTCGGAGGCTGCCTCGCTGTTGGAGTCATTGCAGGAGCAGTAGCAGCGTCCGCCTAATTCGAAGGTAGAGAGAGGTAGTTTAAGTCAACATATAAAACTCTTTATCTTCCCGATTACCTCCTGTGACAAAAATATAATACGGAAACCTCCAAAAACAGATCGGTTCAAAACGATTAAAATTATTTCCATCCATAAAAACAAATTCTTATTCTTATAACCCGTCGACGGAATCGAATCAGCGTATTTAGTTCCGTCGGCGGGTTATGGAATAATATCCGGCGAACGAATATTCCTGTTATCGTGATTAGTTATCCAGAGCGGTAAAGCACGGCGCTAACGGAAAGATGAACCGTCGCCAAATCATATAATCAGCAAGTAATATCCGTCAAACGGCTGTTTCTTTGAAACAGCCGTCGACTGAGCAAGAGGAGGGGGGGGGCTGATAATTCTTCGAAAATCAAGATTCGGGAAACAGTCGGACAAGAAAACGCAAAAAAGCAGAGTTTACGACTGCGTTTCCATATCGTCACCTGTCCGATTTTACGAACGTATTCATACTATACGGACATTTATTTGCGCCCTATTCCACCGCGATAGGTTAAGATATTTACAGACCGCCACCCTGAATTTCAGGGTCGTCGGACGCACCGTACCTTCCAAATCCGAAAAACACCGAGACCAGCTTCCGTCGCCAACCGTTATCGCGTATCAGCTACGATGCCCAGTCCCTGCGCCTCGCACCACAGCCACGCCTTCGTGTCGGCCGTCTTCACCACCTCGAATTCGGCACTGCCGGCTTTCAGAGCGACCCCCGTACCCTCGTAGCGTGCGACTATCGTCACGCCGCTCTGTGGACGGGAAGAGAAGGTGCACGCCAGCACGCTGCTCTGCTCCGTATTCTGGATGCGGAGCGTCGTTCCCTCGCTGTCACGCACCAGCTGATCCTCTGTGCGGCAGAATACCCGCACGGGCACACCGTCGCTGTAAAGTCCGTATTCGGTCGCCGCAGCGAGAAACGCCTCGCACTCGGGTGAACCGTTTTCCACGGTCTCACCGCCCTTCTCGCAGGCGGTCATCACTGCGGCGACCGCTAAAACAGCCGCAATTTCCATGCGGAACGCTATATTTCCCATCACTTATTCTACTTTGATATACTTCGTTATAATCTCCGTGCGACCGCCGTCGGTCACGCGTAACTCGACTTCATGTTCGCCGGCCGCAAGCCGCACGACGCTCTCGGTAGTCGCCTCGCCGTCGACCGCCCAGCTCAACTGCGCCTCGTCGGAGACGTTGATCGCTTTCAGCAATACAGGCGCTCCGACGGCATACTCCGACTGCAAAGCCATGCCTGCATAACGGCCGCTCTGTGCCGCCGTCGTGAAATAGGCGATCCGATAGCTCCGCTCCGCCTGGCCGGAAAGCTCGGCGATCCGTACGACATAGTCCTTTTGCCGTTCCAGATCATCGATATCGAACTGCGACTCGGCGACCGTCTCCGTACCGATATAGAAAGCCGAATCCATCGGCCGCCACTGCACGCGCCACGCTTCGGCTTCCGAAGCACTCCACGTCACGAAGGCCGAACGCTCGAATGGCTGCACGGCAACCTCGAACGTCCCGTCGCCCCGATCGAACTCGTCGGATCGGAGCAGCGGTACTTCGAGCAGCGTCATGCCCTCCGTTACCGTCGCCGGCACGGCCTGCTCCGGATACCCTTCGCATGTGAGCAGCAGCGAATAGTCGCCTGCCGTCACTTCGTCCACCTCACTGGTGAAGCAGCCGTCGTCGCCGCTGACGAAAGCCGCGACTCGCTCGCCGTCGGCGTCGGACATCTCGATCGTTGCACCGGCCACTACCTCGCCTTTCCCGTTACATACACGACCGCGCAGCATCCGTCCGTCGACCACCTCTATATCGAACGCCGCAGCCGCACCAGTCGACCCGGCAACGGCACGTACGGTTGTCATACCCGCCCGCAGGCAATGCACGACACCCTCGCCGTCGACCGAAGCGACCGTTTCGTCGGAACTGCTCCACGCCAGCTCCCCGACGGCACCGGAGGGCATCACGATAGCACGCAGGAGAATCGTGTCGCCCGCAACTGCCCGCTCGCGCCCCTCGATACGAACTTCCTCGATACTTCCTTCGGCCATACGCACCGAGAAACGGATGACGCCCTCCGGGGATTCCGAGATGTCGTACAGTTCGGCCGCCGGCGAGGCACCCGACCAGCTCTGCGCTGCCGGCCGGCTGGCGGCCGAGAACTCCGTGTTTCCGGTCTCGCCGGGATAGGGCATGAACGCCTCATAGCCGTCACCCGAATCGGGACGCGCCGTCACGAGGCGGAAACAGGGATGGCCGGCCACGTCATTAGGCATATTGTAAGTCCAACGGTCGCGGGCCGAGTATCCTTCGACGATCCGCTGCGAACGGTCGACGTGGTAAATCAACATGCCGTGTCCTTTGAGCGCTCTGTCCCATCCCGTCTGCTGACGGTTTTCGAGCAGGAAAAATTCACCTTCGGTATCGGTCGCAATCAGGTAGGCCTCGTTTTGCTGAATGGGATTGAGTTCGTAGTCGCCCGAACGGGTGAGCGTCGTCGGGGTCAGCCATCCCGCCATCATGCGCTCCATCGCCGTGAGCGACGGCGGCGTGCGACCTCCGTCGTTCCGACTGCCCTGACACATGAGCGACCAATTGAAGACGCCGACTCCCGAACCGAAATCGCTACCGTTCGTATCGTAGAAATCGGGCCAGCCGAGCACATGACCGAACTCGTGGCAGAAGGTTCCGATGCCGGCCATGCGGCTGTCGAAATCGGGCGAGCCGCTCAGCTCCGACGTACAGGCGTAGACGCATAGCTCCTTGCCGCCGAGCATCTCGCCCGGATAGGATATTTCACCCCGATGCGGCCATACGGTATTCATACCGCCGCCGTCGGATTCGTTGTGACCGGCATAGTAGACGAAGACGTTGTCGATTTTACCGTCATTGTCGAAATCGTACTGAGAAAAGTCGACGCCGGCACGCTCCGCCTTGTGGCAGGCCTCGATAATCATTCGTTCGGCATTCTCGTCGCGATAATCAGTATTGGCGCCGTAATAAGCGACGGGATGGTCGAGCGTCACAGGACCCACCACGTCGAAGGTCGGGCGGAACCGTCCTCCCGAGTTATCGAGGTAGTAGTCACGCGCACTGCCGAGCGCTCCGTTGTCAGAATACCCCTCCTCATTGAGCATCCGTTCGAAAGCACGCTGCGGATCGGGCACCGTGAAACCGACGTCACTGAACGCCGCCAGAATCACCACCGAACGGATTTCGCCCGTCGTAGGGAATCCCGTTTCCAGTCCGGCGCGCGTCTCGCTGCGCAGCATACGCGCGCGAGCGCGCAACGCCGTTGCCACCACGCCCGGGCGCAACGTCTCCAACAGCCGGCGTTCGTCGGCTGTGCGGCGGCCGCGCTCAGACACGCGGACATTGCTGCGCACGGGACGGCCGTCACGCTCGACCAGATAATAGTAGAAACCATCGGGACCCTGATCGACGGAATAACCATCGGAGGTGACAGCATAGTGGAAAAACTCGTCGCCGCAAATTCGCAGCGACAGCGTCGTGCCGTCCGCCTGCCGCACACGGGCAAGCCTGCCGGTATCCGCCGCCCGTAGCGATGTCGGCACGCATATCATTGCGACGGCCAGCACGCATGTCGCAAACCGTACAATCGTTTCGTTCGCTCGATTCATAAATGACGATACATGATAGCAGCACGAGGAGTGCCGCATCGGTTCGAGTAGCTAATGTACGAAAAAAATTTGAAACGAACGTTTTTTATGATTTTTTATTATATTTGTGCGAAACGCATACCGACGCGACACCTCTGCCGGCGGTCGTCCCCAATGCCTGCGGAGAGTATGCGTTCCGTGTCCCTTGACAATATCTTCATATATTATATGTTATGAACAAACTGTACCCAAATCACCGGAGAACGTGGCGCCGCACGGTGACCCGTCTCTCCCTGAACGGCCTTGTTTCGCTATCGGCCGTTATAGGTCTGTTTATCGCCCCGTCATGTTCGACGACCGAACCGGAGGGGGGGGGTGAAACGAACCTGCGCATCACACTGGCGCCGAGCATTACGACGCGCGTCACCGGAACGGCCTTCGACGAGGAGGACGCTATCGGCCTGAGCGTCGTACCGTGGAGCGATGGCCGCGAACAACCTCTTTCAAGTTCGCGCTGGGAAGACAACGTGAAGTTCGTCTACCGCGACGGACAATTCGTTTCATCGGCAACTGCCTACTTCCCCGATGCCACGACGGCCAATACCTTCTACGCCTACTATCCCTATAATCAGACCGGATTCCGGTCCAATACCTCGTCGCTCGCCGTCGCTGTCGCGACCGACCAAAGCGACGCCGCGAGCCGTACGGCTTCGGACTGGATGGTCGCTGTCACGCGCAACGTGAAGCCGGACGGGCAGGCTGTTCCCGTCGCTTTCCGTCATATCCTGAGCCTCATGCAGATCCGTATGACGGCAGGCGACGGCGTCACTGCCGACGAGCTGCTCGAAGCCGAGGTGCTCCTCAAAGATTTTTGCAGTACGGCACTCTACGATGTCGATGCCGAGACATTCGGCGAGCCGGCCGACGTGACCGACATCCGTCCCTACGGCACGACGCGAATCGAGGGCGACTACGTCACCGGCCTTTCGGCCGTCGTAGTCCCGCAGACACGCGAAGCGGGCGAGACGGTCATCTATTTTACATTCAAAGGCAAGACAATGGCCTACAAACCCAGTTCGGAATTCACCTTCGAGCCGGGCAAGAGCCATCTCTTCACCGCTACAATCGGCATGACGCCGCAGGGCCCGACGCTCGCCGTCAGCGCCCAAATCGACGATTGGCAGGAGGGCGGCGTCATTACGGGTGATGCCTCCAAACCCGAGTTGCCCTCTGTCAGCGACTACGATGGCAACACCTATCCCGTCATCGAAATCAACGGCGTGAAGTGGCTCGCCGCCAACCTTCGCACCACGCACTACAACGACGGCACGGAGATACCGGTCGTCGACGGCGGCACGGACGCATGGGACGCACTGACCGCGCCCGCCGCCTGCATCACGGAGAATAACGCGGACTATCGTGAAAAATACGGCCTGCTCTACAACTATTATGCGGTCGAGAAGGGCGACCTCTGCCCGAAAGGCTGGAAAGTTCCCTCCAAAGAGGAGCTGGGGCTGCTGCCGTTCAACGACGAGAAAGGCGCCTATTCGCTGATGGCGCCCGACGAGAATTGGAGCAGCGGTTACAATCCGACCAATACGACCGGCTTCTCCGCATTGCCGGCCGGCATGTCCGTCGGCAACGGCTGGATGACGGGCGACGCCTACTTCTGGAGCTCGACCTGCGACGATACGCAGACCTTTCCTGCATCCTATCTCTATCTGGCGATGTATTCTGGTATAGACACGCATTACAAATACGCAGGCATGTCCATCCGCTGCATCGAAGACGAAGATGTTCCGGAACCCGAGCCAGAACCCGAACCGACAGAGACGGTCAAGGACTACGATGGCAATGAATATCCTGTCGTGAAAATCGGCGACTTCTACTGGATGGCATCCAACCTCAAAACACAGCATCTGAACGACGGCACGCCGATTCCCGTCATCGAAGGCGGCTGCTCCGCATGGGACGGACAGACCGAGCCTGCCGCATGTATCTTTATGAACAAGAGCGAAAACGAGGAAAAATACGGTCTGCTCTACAACTTCTATACTGTTGCGACTGGAAAACTCTGTCCCGAAGGCTGGACAGTGCCCGACTGGGAGCAGACGGACGCTTTGCCTTACGGTTCTATTGCTCAGAATGTCGCCCTGATGGCACCCGACGATAACTGGACGGCACTCGCCTCCGACCCGACCAATACGACAGGGTTCAGCGCACTGCCGGGCGGCAACTCGTCGTGGGCCTTCTGGGAAAGAGGCAGCGCCTATTTCTGGACATCCTACACAAGCGACAGCGGGCCGGCCAGTTTCACGCTCGGCGTAACGACCATGATTTCTCAGTCGTATTACGAAAGCGCCGGCTTGTCTGTCCGCTGCATAAAAAAGGCCGAACCCGAACCAGAGCCCGAACCCGCAGCGACGGTCAAGGACATCGACGGCAACGAATATCCCGTCGTGGAGATCGGCGGCCTAACGTGGATGGCTGCAAACCTCAAAACACTACATCTGAACGACGGCACCGAAATTCCTATCGGCAAGGGACAGGAGGCATCGTGGGATACCTTTACGACTCCTACTGCCTGCGATTTCATGGACAAGACCGAGAACCGAGCCACTTACGGTCTGCTCTATAATTTCTACACCGTCGACACAGGCAAAATCTGCCCCGAAGGATGGACGGTACCCGACTGGGACCAGATGCAGTCGCTGCTCGACGCCGTACCCAAAGCGGCAGATCTTATGGCGCCCGACAGCCGGTGGAACCACTACAATCCTACCAACGCTTCCGGATTCGGCGCCCTGCCCGGCGGCATCCAATCCTATTATTATTGGCTGACATCCGATGCCGGCATCTGGACATCCTATAAAGGAGACGATAGCCCCGGATACCTCTATCTGTCCAACATGCCCTACATTGCGCAATCCTACCTCTACTCGGGCATGTATGTCCGCTGCATAAAATCAACGAATACAAGCGATTTATGAAACGATACAGCTATCATTTGCGACTACTCGCCCTCGCATGGGCGGGAGTCCTGCTCGTCGGCGTCACAGCATGTGGCGACGGCAACGATCCGAACGAAACGCCGGAGCCGCCCGCCACGCAGCCTGTACTCATCGACGGCAAGTTCTCCTCATGGAACAGTACGTCGGCCGACGGCATCTTCGACGACGGTGCAGCCATCGGTCTCTTCGCCGTCGAGGGCGCATTCACGGCCGATGCACCGCGCTACATCAACAATGCGCGTCTCACGTTGAAGGAGGGCCTGTTCCGAAGCGCAGCCTCACTCATGCTCAAACCTTCGGCCGGTACGCTGGCAGCCTATACCCCTCATGCCGACCGGATGCCCCTCGCCGGCACGACGGCGACCGTCACGGCTGCGGCCGACCAATCGGCCGCAGCAGACTTCGCCGCTGCCGATTTCATGGCCGCGACGGCACTCGTTCCAGCCGACCAGCAGGGAGCCGTGCAGATGACTTTTCACCGCATGTTCTCGCGCATCGACCTTTCGTTCACGACGGCTGGTGAACCCACGCTCGATGAGTTGGCCGATGCCAAGGTCACTTTGACGTTAGACCTGTCCGCCGACGTGGACTTCGCGACGGGTAGCGTTACGGGATCGTCGAATCCACAAACAACGACACCCAATGGCACGCTGGTGCCCGACGGATCGACGATCAAGGGACTTTCGGCCATCGTCGCACCGCAGCGGATCGCAGCCGACGAAGCGGTGCTCAATCTCAAAGTCGGAACATTCGAAGCCTCCTACCCGTTGGGCAAGGAACTGACGCTCAAAGCCGGTATGCAGTACGACTTCGCCATTACGGTGGGGCAGGCCGTACCGGATATTACCGTCACGGTGGACGTCACCGAGCATGAATGGACGGAGGGTACGTCGGTCGAGGAGACTGTCGAAGTCGACGACAACATGCCCAAGTCAATCACCGACATCGAGGGCAACAGCTATCCCGTCGTGAAAATAGGCACGCAATATTGGATGGCCGCCAACCTCGCCACGACTCGGTATAACGACGGTACGCCCATCACGCGAATGGACGACGCCGAAATGTGGACGAACAACGGAACGACTCGCACGGACGCCTACTGCTACCCGAACGGCGAGTCGGCCAACGTCGAACGCTACGGTCTTATTTACAATTACTACGCGGTAGCCACCAACAAACTTTGCCCCGAAGGGTGGCATGTGCCCACCATCGATGAAATCCGCATGACCATCGAACTGTTGGGCGGTGAAGATATCGCCGGCGACAGGATGAAGAGCGACTCGGGCTGGAAATACAAGGGAGAAGAAAACCCCGCTTATCAGGGTACCAACAGCAGCGGCTTCAACGGGCTGCCTGCCGGTTCGCGCGAGGATAACGGCGCGTACTGGCAATTCGAAAGCTATGGCTATTGGTGGAGTAGTTCAGCAGTGGGGGCTTCACAGGCCAATGGGTTCTATCTCTACTACAACCGCCCGACAGTGTATGTCACCTCGCCGCAGCAGCGAACCGGCTACTCCGTCCGTTGCATCCGTTACAGAAACTAAACACCGCACGATTATGAACAAAAAACAATATAATAGCATTTGGGCAGGTTCGTTAGCCTTGCTCCTGCTTGCAGGCAGTTGCAGCAAGAGCGATGAAACGGCGGCGCCGGAGCCATCCGACGGTCGGATCGTCGTCCGCGCCCTTGCGTCGGACAGCGGGCAGGCGCCCTCGTTCGACCGCTTCGGTCTTTACATTGTACAGAAAGCGGCCGAGGGTTCAGAGGCGCTCGCCGGCGAACGCCTCCATGCGAACGTGGAGTTCACTCGCTCGGGCGACACCTATGTCTCGACACCCGCCATTGCGTTTCCAGGGGCAAAGAAGTTGCGGTTCGACCTCTACGCCTACGCTCCCTACCGTGAAACCGCACTCGAAGCCGGTGCCGTCACGTTGCCGCTGGCGCTCGCTGCCGACCAACAGGACGACGCAGCCTACACGGCAGCCGACCTGCGCTTCTCCAAGCGGACAAACTACGCTGCCGTCACGGGCGACGTGGCGATGGAGTTCGTCCATGCGATGAGCCGTATCGACATCGTACTCAAAGCCGGTTACGGTTATACGCTCGACGACTTCGCTTCGGCAGGGGTCGTTCTGAAAGGGTTGAAGAACGAAGGTGCGTTCTCATTCGTCGACGGCGGCAGCACGACTTCCGGTGCGGCGGCCGACATCGCGCCGCACGGTACACTGACGCGGCAGGACGATTGTTTGGAGGGATTGTCGGCCATCGTCATTCCACAGAATGCCGCAGCAGGCGAACCGCTCGTCGAAATTACGGCGAACGGCGAACGCTTCGAGTATTCGCCTTCCGAAACGTTCGTCCTGCAAAGCGGTAAACGTCACACGTTGACGCTCGTGCTAAGCCGATCGTTCGAAGGCGTCACCGTACAGACCGACGTCACCGTCACCGACTGGCTGCCCGGCGGCGAGGAGTCGATGAACGGCGAGGAAATTCTGCCGCCGACGGGCACGACTGTCGAGGATGGCGACGGCAATAGTTACGGCATCATCCGCATCGGACGTCAGTATTGGATGGACGAGAACCTTCACACGACCAAATACAACGACGGCACCGCCATCGCCCATATCACCGACGGCAAGGAGTGGATGGCTGCTATCGAAGGCGCCTATTGCAGTTACGGCAACGACGACGCCAACGCCGCACGTTACGGCTTGCTTTACAACCGCGCTGCCGTGAGCACGCACAAACTCTGCCCCGAAGGGTGGCACGTGCCCACCGTCGACGATTGGAACAAGCTGGGTTCCGCACTGGGCGGTACGCTCAACGATTTCGACTCCTGGGTCGGCGTCGCCTCGAAACTCAAAGCGACGGCAGGCTGGCCTGCGGGCGAAAAGGCTACCGACGAGAGCGGCTTTGGCGGACTGCCCGGCGGTGCGTTCCGCGCCGACCCCAACGACACGGCGACGGCCAAGTTCTACTACGCTGAAACGAACGGCTATTGGTGGAGCGACAGCGACTTCTCAGGCGAAATGACCTATTACTACGGTCTGCGCACGCAGGGGGACAATCTCGACCAATACGTCGGTGACCGGTGCAGTGGGATGTCGGTTCGCTGCGTTCATGATTTTTAACCCTCAAACGAACACGTTATGAAAACAAGAGATATAGTGTCTTATGCGACCCTCGCCGTAGCGGCATTTGTAATGGCCGGCTGCGAAAAGTCGAACGACATGCCACAGGAGAGCGGCCCCGGCCACCCTGCGGAAATCCGCTTCGCGCCGGCCATCGTGCCCCTGACCCGTGCGACGGGCACCGCATTCGAGGAGGGCGACGCCGTCGGCATCTACTGCGTCGAGTCGACCGACGATCCGGCCGCAGCCATTGTCGGCGAACGGTATATTGACAACAAACAGCTCACGATGACGGCGGGAACGCTCACCGGAACCACGCCCTGTTTCTGGCCGACGGAGTATACGGGACCCTCCGACTTCTACGCCTACTTCCCCTATAACGAAAAGGGGTTGAGCGGCGACAAGCAGAGCTATGAGATTTCCGTTGCGCTCGACCAGAGCGACGACGAGGCTTTCCGCACGAGCGATCACATGCTCGCCCGTGCCCAGAATACAGCGCGCACCGAGAAGGCGATTCCGCTCGACTTCAAGCGTCTGATGTCGCTGCTCGATTTCGTGCTGCTGCCCGGCACAGGTTACGACGACGTCGACGGGATACTCGCCGCCGAGGTGCAGGTAATGAACATGGCGCAGGTGGCCAACGTCGATTTCGTGACGGGCGAAGTGTCATCGCCGGCCATCAAGGCCAACATCACGCCGCACGGATCGTTCCGCGCATCGGACGGCAAAGCGGTCGGCGTCGAAGCCATCGTCCCGCCGCAGCACGTCGACGCCCGCAGCTACCTGTTCAACGTTCGTATCGGTGAGCGCAACTTCCGCTGCACGACCGACAAGGAACTGACCTTCGAAGCAGGCAGGCGCTACACCTTCACGCTGACAATCAACCGCGCCGCAGCGGGCGGCGAGGTTGCACTCTCTCCGACGATCGAGGACTGGACGCCCGGCACTGCATCGAGCGAGGAGACTGTCGAGGTCGACCCCGACCTCGATGCGAAAGTCGTCCGCGACATCGATGGCAACGAATACGCTATCGTGCGCATCGGCACGCAACAATGGACGGGTGCCAATCTGCGCACGACGCATTACAACGACGGTACTCCCATCACCCTGCTCGAAGATCAAGAAGCATGGGCGCAGTGCGAAAACAGCGAGGAAGCGGCCTACTGTCTGTACGACAACGACGCGACCAACAGCGAGCTCTACGGTATGCTCTACAACTGGCATGCGGCGAACACCGGAAAACTCTGCCCCGAGGGATGGCACATTCCATCGGTTGAAGAGTGGAAGACACTCTCCGACTATCTGGGCAGCAACGCCGGCGCCATGCTGAAATCTACGTCGGGATGGAGCGACACATGGGGTGAATCGAAGCCCGAATATCAGGGCACCGACGACTACGGTTTCACCGCCCTGCCGGGCGGCGCCCGCAAATGGAACCAGTTCGAGACTCTCGGTTCGAAAGGGACATGGTGGACGACCGACGCCGTTCCTGACTATCCATTGTCGGCTTCCTACGCCCGTCTGGATGCCTCCGACCAGATTCTTTCGACCGGCAGTTCATGGGGCAAGGAGACGGGATGTTCGATTCGCTGTCTCAAAGATTAAACGTTAAACGAAAAGAATCATGAAAAACGAACTCATCATATTCGCGGCCGCGATCGCATTGCTGGCTGGATGTTCCAAAGAGGAGGGAGCTCCGGCGGCCGAACGTCCCTGCATTCGCCTCTCGACAGGCGTCGAGGCCGCCACGCGCGCGACGGATGTCGCATTCGAAGAGGGCGACAACTTCGGCCTCATCGTCCTCAGCCGCACGAGCGAGACAGCACCGTCGCTCGACGGCGCACGTTACCTGAACAATGGTTTGTGTACGCAAACAGCGGAGGGCGTCGAAATGCCGGCAGTCAAATACCCCGAGAAATCGGCCGATTTCTACGCTTACTATCCCTACCGCGAGGAGTTTACCGCGGGGAGCAGTTTCACGTTCACCGTGCAGAGCGACCAGAGCGCAGGCCGCAACTACACGAACAGCGACCTGATGAGCGCCGTACGGCAGAATGTTGCCCCGACGGCCGATGCCGTCGAACTGACCTTTTCGCACCGGCTCACACGGCTCGACATCGAGCTGATGCCAGGCGAAGGATTCGCTGCGGCGGATGAGTTGAAGGGAGCGACAGTTACGGCCAAAAACGTCAAGAGCAGTTGTCTGTTCAACCTGAGCGACGGTTCTGTGAGCGAAGCCGGCACACCGGCAGATTTAACACCGCGAGGCAACGGCGCGAAGGTCACCGGCGAGGCAATCGAACCGATGCAACTCATCGTCGTTCCGCAGACGCTCGCCGCCGGCGAGATACTCTTCGAAATCGCGCTGGGCGACGAGACATTCTTCTATGCGCCCAACGAGGAGCTGGTGCTCGACGGCGGCAAATACTACCGCTTCGAGATTCGCCTCAACCGCACGAATGTCTCGGCTACCGGCGTCCGCATCACCTCGATGCCGCTGTAACGACTCCGCCGCGGGCAGTCGTTCGATACACGCTTCCGAAAAATATCCCGTCCCGAATGGACGGGATATTTTTATGAAACCATACGCCTCCGGGTTCTTGTTTACCGTTTCGTATTCTTCCCCCGTTCTTCGCCTAAAATCGCAGAATGACAATCCGCGACCGCATGGTCGGGCACAGGAGGCTTTTGACTATTTTCATCAACCCGAGCGAACTGCAATGACCGAATGCAAACACATCAGATTTGCGAATTCAAAATCGGCGTATTGCAGTACCTCGCTTATTTTCTCCGGCGAACGGTTCCGCTTCGGAATCGCTTTCATCCGGATTACCGGAGAACGGACGACACGGCCGCCTTCTTGCAACGTCGATCGGCGATAGCTACATCCTCCCATGCCGATGCGAAGTATCCGGAAACTGTCCCTTCCGGCAATAAAACTCATGCAGGCAATCCGCTACTTGCGTTGCCGGCAATCTCTTGACCAATATCACATAGAGTCTCAGCAGCTCCCTGAGTTTCCGAGGAATCACGACACCGGTAAGGCGGTCGGAAGGGTAGTGCAGATAGTGGCGGAAAGTGTTCTTTCCGATACCGAACAGCTCTCGAACGATGAGCGAGTAGCATCGGCTGTGGCACCGGCAGGCGTCGCCGGATTCGTAAAACAACGAATCGACATACCGAACGACGGCGATGCGGTAGAGACAATGTTTGTCCGTGAAGACTGCGCTCCCATGTCGGAGCGTCTTTTGTTTTGAGTTTTTCATGATGGCATATTGTTTGAAATGTTCGTTTCAACAATATGCGCGGTCTCGGCTCGCCAATCGTGAATTCAAAAGGTCTGGTAATCCTAAAAGCGACAAAAACTCGCCAAGAACCGCGCATATAACGGCCCTTAGCTGTTCATCTTTGTCGCTTAGTTTACCAGACCTTCTGATTGAATAAACAGCTGTCGAAATAGTCTATATCATAAATCTGATACTAAATTAACAAACATATTTCAAAATACAAAATTATATTGCTATTTAATTGCCCTCAATCAAATCCAGGGTCGCCGAGCCAAGCTGTCGTACAATATCGACGGAGTTCTGCTTCCGTGCATCCGGTCGTTCATCCGCCTTATTTATCCGGCAGGGATACTTCCAAACGTACGCTCGTACGTCAGCGGCCGGCGCCCGCCATCGAACGATAACCAGTTGCCGCTGTCGACATAGGCAATGCATTCACCACATACGGCAGCGCAAAAGCCGGCACCTCGGCCGGCGATGTTTCCGGCAGTTTCGTCACGCCGCCTTCGGCTGCCCTTTCTTTTCCCGTTCGCCCGAAGGACTCCGCTTTCGATATCCGCGTTTGGCCCCAGATTTGGAGTTTCGATCGAAGTTGTCCGCCGCTGATCCGACGGAATTTCCATATCGCAGATTTACCGGTAGCACAAACTCAAAATGATCAAAGGCTCTATCTTCATGTTCATATCCTCCTTTATGGCGCTGTTTCCTGTGGCGAATCCCGTAGGGGCGGGATTTCTCGTGAACGGATTCTTGTCGGGACTCGACCAGAAGACCCGCATGTCCATCATCCGAAGAATCGTCACCGACTACCTGCTGGTCGGCCTGGGAAGTCTGGCCGTCGGGCATTTCGTACTCGCGCTCTTCGACCTGTCGCTGCCGATCATCCAGTTGGGCGGCGGCCTGCTCATCTGTCGCACGGCGCTGCAATGGCTCGGCGACTCCGACGCTTCGGCCGGCCGCGTATCGAAAAGAAACGCCGATCCCATCAGTCTGCGGGCGGTCGAATCCCGGATATTCTATCCCATTACCTTTCCGATCAGCATCGGCCCCGGCAGCGTCTCGGTCATTCTCACGATGATGGCTTCGGCCAGCATCCGCGGCGACTGGGTCCGTAGCCTGCTCAACTACGCGATCATCGCCGTCGTCATCGTATTGATGTGCTCGATCCTCTACCTGTTTCTTACACAGGGACAAAAGATCATCCGAAAAATCGGCGACAACGGCAGCATCGTCATCAATAAAATGGTCGCGTTCTTCACCTTCTGCGTCGGCATCCAGATCGTGGTGACGGGCATCGCCAAAATATTCCACCTGACGGCACTGTAAACCGCCGGAAAATCATTCGTCGTATGGACTCGCAGCTCTTACTGAACAACGTCGAAATTTTCAACGGAAAGGACGCACGCACCTTCTCCGGCAACCTCCTGATCCGGAACAATCGGATCGAGACGATCTCGGCCGCTCCCATCGAAACGCCGTCGGAAAGGCCCGTCACGGTGATCGACGGAAAGGGACGATTTCTGATGCCCGGTCTCATCGATGCGCACTGGCACGCCTATCTGTGCTGCAACACGATGACGGACCTGCTGGCAGGCGATCCCTCGTATACACATCTCATGGCAGGACGGGAGGCTGCGGAGACCCTGCAACGGGGATTCACCGCCATCCGCGACGCCGGAGGTCCCGTCTTCGGACTCAAACGGGCCATCGACAGCGGGACGCTCCGGGGCCCGCGCATCTATCCGAGCGGAGCCATGATCTCCCAGACCTCGGGACACGGCGATTTCCGAATGATCTATGAACACGCCCACGGAGGTTGCGGCTGCGAAATGGCGCACGTCGAACAGATCGGCGCCTCGAAAATCGCCGACGGCGCCGACGCCGTGACGGCAGCCGTCCGCGAGAACCTCCGGCAGGGCGCATCGCAGATCAAACTGATGGCCGGCGGCGGTGCCGCATCGCTCTACGATCCGCTCGATGTGACCGAATTCTTCGAGGAGGAGCTCCGTGCGGCAGTCCGTGCTGCCGAGGATTGGGGCACCTACGTGATGGTTCACGTCTACAACCCGCGGGGGATCGCCCGGGCCCTGAAAGCCGGTGTGCGAAGTATCGAACACGGGCACCTGATCGACGAGCCCACGATGGCCCTGCTGGCCGAAAGCGGCGCATGGCTCAGTATGCAGGCCTTCGCCGTCGAGGACAACACCTATCCGTCGCCCGTCCAGCAAGCCAAACACCTGCAAATCTGCAACGGAACGGATCGGACATACCGCCTCGCCAAAAAACACGGCGTAAAATTGGCTTGGGGAACCGACCTGTTGTTCGATCCCGCCAATACGAAAAATCAGAATCACGGGATCGTCAAGTTGCAGAAGTGGTTCACCAATTTCGAAATTCTCAGAATGGTTACCTGCGACAACGCCCGTCTGCTGGCGCTTTCCGGCGCACGCAACCCTTATCCCGGCAATCTCGGCGTTATCGAAGAGGGCGCGTTGGCCGATCTTCTGGTAATCGAGGGCAATCCGCTCGAACGGATCGAAGTACTGGAAAATCCGCACGACAATCTCCGCGTCATCGTCAAAGACGGAGTCGTCTGCAAAAACACGCTCTGATTCGAAATCTGCCTGCCGCACCGCCCTCGGCAGCACGCACTCTCAGCGTGATCCCGCACCTCCGGCGAAGGACTTCACCCAAAAGTACGATACGAACCGAATCTCGATGTTCGTCAGCGAAATCCCCGCACGGTACGGATGAGCCGCGGAGCTATCCGAAAAGCCGCAGGGCGATCTCCGCACAGGCTTCGGCGTCGGCCAGTGCATGGTGGTGGCGTTCGAGCAGGTATCCGCAGGCTGCGGAGACCGTATGGAGCTGATAGTTGGGCAACCCTTTGATCCGACGGCGCGAAGCGCTCAACGTACACAGGAAACGGTAGTCGGGATAGGGTAGTCCGTAATGGGCGTGGACAGCCCGCAGACACCCCTCGTCGAAGGGCGAGTTATGCGCCACGAGCGGCAGTCCCTCGATTCGCGGAGCGATCTCGCCCCACACGTCGGGAAACGACGGTGCATTCTCGGTATCGCTGCGCGTGAGACCGTGGATCGCCGTAGTGAAGGCGGAGTAATAGTTGGGGTAGGGACGGATCAACCGGTAGATGCTCTCCGACGGACGGCCGCCGCGAACGACGACCACGCCTACGCTGCATACGCTCGTGCGCTGCCCGTTGGCCGTCTCGAAATCGATCGCCGCGAAATCCCTTATCCGCTCCATTTTTTCCTAACTATTACAATCGAAAGAAGGCCGGAATCGCCCCGGCCTCCACTATCCGATACACCCCCGCAACAGGCGAAGGCGCCCGTTCGCTCAGCGTATCTTCACGCAGCGAACCTGCATACCGCCGGCGGCATACTGCAACGCCGCACCCTGGAACGACGAACCTGCACGCGTGCCGTTGATGTCGAACGAGAAATCCATCGCATAGGCCTCTTTGCCTTCACCCGTCGAACTCCAATAATACCCCGTCCACGGAGTCGGACGCACCTCGTTGTCGTTCATGTTGGTCAGCGCGCCGGTGTAGAAACTGCGGCGGCCGGCTCCGGGGAAGAAGGCTTCGTTCGTACCGTCGCTCAATGTGAAACCGTAATTCTTCTCCAGCTCGGGCGAAATAACGTCCTTGATATGCAGAGCGGCGAAGACCTCTTTCGAAGGCACCTTCCAGCCTTTCGGACACGGGTCGTTATTATTTTTCTCCGTCCCCCACAACGACGCATCGGCCGTCTGGAGCCAATTGTAGCCGCTCTCCTTCGTACCCGTGATGAAGGTCATGGCATGAGCCGAGGCATAACCCGCCGACCCCCGCTCGGCATCCGTCGCGGCGTATTCGGGATAGACGCGCAGATTCTGGCTGTCGTAGACCTGCGCATCGGCCGAATCGGCCATGTTGTAGTAGCGCGGCCCGACGAACGGATCTTTGCGCCCCCACTGGAAATAGACACCGTACGAAGCCAAAATATCCTCTTCGGATGTGCCCGAAACGACGCCTGCACCCAAATTGCGCTTCATCATCACCTCGCCGCCCAGTTCGACCTGCTCGTCGGCAGGATCGAACTCCGCGCACCACAGGTGCCACGACCACAGCAGATTGCCCGCCGCATCGAAAGCGCCGAGGAGAGCGTTTCCGTGATTGAAAAACTCCTTCTCATCGTCGTCGGTGCCGATCGCATGGTAGAAATAGGCCTTGCCGTCGACCAGCTTCGGGAATTCGATCACCTTGTAGGGCGTCTCCCACAGGATCGCCACGCTGGCGGGCGACATCGTCGCTTCGGTATCCTCGCCCTTGCGGGTCACGTCGATGCAGTAGCGTGCATTCGACTTGTTGATGATGTAGCAATTGGAGGGTTGCCCCGTGAGATCGACCGTCTCGGCGAGCGAAACATAGAGCGAAGTGGAAACGCTCGATCCGCCGGACGAACGTCCCGTCAGATAGACGGTTCCGAATCTGACGTTGGTATTCTCCTCCTCTTCTTCCTCCCCGTCGGCCAATGTCTTCGGGTCGTCGGGAAAGGTCGTCGGCGCAGTCACGGAGATGCGGCGTTCGTTCATGTCGACCGTCACCGACCAGCCCTGGGGAACGGTCGTCGGGGTCACCGACGAGATGTTGATCGCCGTAAAGCCCAGCGACGTCGTACCGCCCGGCTCCTCGACGAAAGCGCCCCGTTCGTTGAGGAGGAACGAGTAGGTCTCGCTGTCCTTTTTACACGATTGAAGCAGCACCGCCGCAACGACGAACAGCCCCACGAAGATTTTCACTGTCAGATTTTTCATTTGTATAAAGCGACTCGTTATTTTCCAAAATATCTGCAAATATACCAAAAAGCTGAGAATAATCCGCTACACCCGCCGAATTATTTACGGTTAGGAATAATTCTTGCCCGTTGTAGGAACGTTCGAACGGCCGGAATTAGTATATCGCCGGTACGTTACCGACACCTATTCCGACGGACTCTCTCCGGAAAACACGTTTCGGAAACATGCCGGCAGCCGATCCGGCGTCCCGAGGACGCCGCAATGCGAGGAGGGCGGGATTTCCTGCCGGCACGACCGTATAAACCATCCAACCATGCCTTCCTCCCGCTCGTATATGAAAAAGATCGACATCGAAAAAGGATCGAAACGGGCCGACGCCCGATTCCGCATCACCGTCGAAGAGACGGGCCCCTATCTGATCTACGGACAGCCGCCGCTGGCCCAGCAGTTCATCATGCCCGACGCCGAGGGCGAAAGCTGGTACTTTCAGCAGGGTGCGCACTTCCCGACCGACGACGAACCGACGGCGCTGTGCCGCTGCGGCGCCTCGAAGAACAAGCCCTACTGCGACGGAGCACACGTCCACGCGGCGTGGGATCCGCGCCTGACGGCCGCCGACGCTCCGCTGCTGGACAACGTCGAACTGACCGAAGGCGAGACCCTCTCGATGACCGACAACCCCAAATACTGCGTCTTCGCACGTTTCTGCGACGCCAAGGGGCAGGCGTGGAATCTGGTCGGGCAACCGGAGAACGACGAGGCGCGCGAACTGGCCATCCGCGAGGCTTCGATGTGCCCCAGCGGCCGGCTGATGGCGTGGGACAACGAGACCGGCACTCCCTACGAATTCCGCTTCGAGCCGTCGCTGGGACTCATCGAAGACGTCGCCATCGGAGCCAGCAGCGGCCTGTGGGTGCGCGGCGGAATCCCCGTCAGCTGCGAATCGGGCGAGACCTACGAGATCCGCAACCGCGTCGTGCTGTGCCGCTGCGGCGCGTCGCACAACAAGCCCTACTGCGACGGCACGCACGCCTCGATCCGGTTCAACGACCGGCTCGAAGGGACTCCCGAAGGCGAAACCCTCCCCGAAAAAGTCTACTGATCGGCGCGGAGGAACGTCCGACGCCCCGGCCCCCACGATTCACCCCTGCCGGAACATTCCGGCAGGGGTGATTTTCATTCGCGGAATCATGCGGTTCCATGTTGCAGGCCGCCGCTTCGTCTCTGCCGATTTACCTTCGGCGGCTCGCGCAGAGCGCAACTCCCAAAACCTCATTCCGTTTTCACGTCCGGATAAGGGGAACCCTCTTTCCGAACGAAATGAAGTTCAAAAACGGAACTTATCCTTTTTTGGGGATTCTCCGCTCGCACGGCACATTGACCTGGCACTTGCCGCAGCCGAAGCGCGGCGCATACTTCTCCCGCAGCGTGTCGAAATAGGAGCAGCACAGATGATGCGACTTGCCGTGTTCGAGCGAAATGGCCTGTGCCGGACAGTTGCGCACACAGGCTCCGCACATCGAGCAGTAGTCGTAAAGCCCCGTGTAGCAGCGTTTCGTGACGGGCAGCGGGGCGTCGGTCACGACACTGCCGAAACGGCCGCTCACCCCGCGTTCGGTGATGAGCCCCTTCGAAAGCGAAAACGTCCCCAGCCCGCAGACGTAGGCCACGTGCCGCTCCGACCAGTTGCTCGTGAAACTGAGCGACTTGTCGGCGATTTCGGCATTGGTTCCGGCCTCGAAAACATACCGGAACCCGGCGCTCGCATAGGGAGCGACGGCCCTGTAACCGCGCTCGCGGAACCATCGTTCGAGGAAACGGTTCACCTCCGTAAGAAAAGCCTGCCCCTCCACGCGCGCATAGAGCCAGCCGTTGCCGACATCGACCGCATCTCGTTTGTTGCCCTCCACGACGAAATCGCTGAACGGGGCGAAATAGGAGACCACGCTCACGGCCTCCGGCAGCCACTCCTTCGGCGTGCGGAACAGATGTCCGACGGCCTCCGGACGTTTCATCTCTTCCCATTTGGGATCGTCGGCCGAACCGACCCGTACGAGCGGCGTATCGTAGAGCCGCTGCCCGACATCGGACGGCACGAGCGCCATCGCCTCGTCCACATAATTGCGGGGCGATTCCCGGATATACGTTTCGAGCGCGTATGTAAGTTCCTCAACCGACATGTCGCAATCCCCGCGGCAAACGGGTCTCCTATTTTTTATCGACGGGCTTCGAGATCGCTTCGCGCATGGCCGTATCGGCCATGACGTTTTTCATCTTGTAGTAGTCCATGATCCCCAGATTGCCGTTGCGGAACGCCTCGGCCATCGCCAGCGGCACTTCGGCCTCGGCCAGAATCACCTTGGCACGGGCGTCCTGCGCCTTGGCGCGGTTTTCCTGTTCCAAAGCGACGGCCATCGCGCGGCGCTCCTCGGCTTTCGCCTGGGCGATGTTCTTGTCGGCCTGTGCCTGATCCATCTGCAACTGCGCGCCGATGTTCTTGCCCACGTCGATGTCGGCGATATCGATCGAGAGGATTTCGAACGCCGTACCTGCATCCAGTCCCTTGTCGAGTACCACGCGCGAGATCGAATCGGGATTCTCCAACACGACCTTGTGGCTCACGGCCGAACCGATCGACGAGACGATACCTTCACCCACACGTGCCAGCACGGTCTCCTCGCCGGCACCGCCGACCAATTGTTTGATATTGGCACGCACCGTCACGCGCGCCTTGGCGATCAGCTGGATACCGTCTTTCGCCACGGCCGCCACGGGAGGGGTGTTGATGACCTTCGGGTTGACCGACATCTGCACCGCCTCGAACACGTCGCGGCCCGCCAGGTCGATCGCCGTAGCCATCTTGAAGTCGAGCTGAATATTGGCCTTCTGCGCCGAGACGAGCGCATGGACGACATTGGGAACGTTGCCGCCCGCCAGGAAATGCGCCTCCAACTCGTTGGGATCGAGCGAAAGCCCCGCCTTCGTACTCTCGATCATCGACGAGACGATCACCGAGGGCGGCACCTTGCGCCAGCGCATCAAAATCAACTGCAACAGGCTGATTCTGACGCCCGAAACCAGCGCCGAGAACCACAATCCCACCGGAATGAAATAAAATATCAACCACAGCGCGACGAGGCCTGCAAAGACCGCGATCGCGATAATTCCCGTTTGATCCATCTTGAACTATTTTTAGATTAGTAAATTCATGCGGAGGGTTCGTCGGCAACCTTGCGCACGACGACGTTGAAATTCTCGAACCCGACCACCTCGACCGTGCTGCGCTGGTCGATATAGACATCGGTCGACTTGGCCTCGTAAATCCTGCCGCCGATCTCGACCTTGCCCATCGGAGCCAGGCGCGAGACCGCCACGCCGCGGTCGCCCGCCTTCACCTCGTTATCGGGAAGGGGCATACTCGACGACTCGATCTTCTGTTTCAGCGAGAAGCGCTGCCACGTCTTCGAGCGCAACGAAAGCACCGTAGCCACGAACGACAACGCCAGAATGATCAGCACGACGATACCGCCCGTGAAGGGGCCGTAATCGGCAAAAGCCGTATAGATCGCGCTGCCGTAGCAGACCAACGCGAACAGCGCACCCAGCGAGACACCCGGCAGCAACACCAGTTCCGCCACCAGAAACAGGACACCCAATAAGATCAGGAGGATAATGAGCCACATAGATTGAGAGGTTTAGTTTCTGGAAAGATAATCGATTTTTTCGAATTATTCAACTATTTCCGCAATTTTCACCTCCAACGACGCATTCTGCTGCATCACCGCTTCGGCGACCTTGTCGGCTACGGCCTTGTCCGCCAGCGGCCCGACGATGAAATGCCGGCCCGCACGCGAAATTTCGGATTCGCCGGCCACGGCCTGCACCGCCGCGCGCAACTCCTCCGGAAAACCGTCCAGCCCGCCGATCTCGACGCGGAACATCGGGGCATTGCCCTGCTCGGCCGCATCGGCCAGGTTGGTGCGCTCGCCGTCGTTCCATACGACGATCTCAGGACGACGGAATCCCTTCTTCTTCATCTGCTCCTGCGCCGCACGCGCTTCGTCGAGCGTACGGTACCCGCCGGCATAGTAGGCGTATTTCCCCTCGACCTTTTCGTATCCGAGCGGATAGGCACCCTTGAAGAGGTAACCGCCGTTGGTGCGGTTCGTATAGGTGCCGAGCAGAATCCGGTAGATCGTTCCACGCTCGTAGACCTTTACCTCCGGAATGTGGTGCGAGGCGTTGTATTTGGCCGGCGTGACGAACCCGATCGGCTCGTATTCGAGGAACATGCGCTCTTCGATGAAGAGTTTCGGCAGCCGGTAATCGACGATTCGCAGGCCGGCGGCCGCGCGCGCCAGCGAATCGCGCGCCGCGGTCAGCCCCAGCGCTCCGGCCAGCTCCGTCTCCACGTCGACGAGCGCCCGTTTCTGCAACAGATAGTCGGTCAGTTCGTCGGCATAGTAACGTCCCCGCTCGGAGGCCATCTGCTGCCGCACGCCGGCCAGCTGCTCCTCCGTCTTGGCGAGCAGGTCGTCGCGTCCCAACCTGTCGAGCACGTAGGCATAGGCGTAGTTCTTGTTGTCGTAGACCGCGCTCCACACCCGTTGCAGCGAATCGCACAAGGAGCGGTTGAGCGATTGCAGGGTACGGTAACGTTCGTACAGCACGGCGGCCGGCGTTTCGGCCGTGATCGTGTCGTAGGAGATCTTCAACTCTTCGATCGCTTCGTAGTTCGCCGCACAAGCCGCCGCCAAGTCGAATGCCGTGCGCTCCCTGCGCTGCGCACTCAGCAGCGCCCGATAGTCGGCCTGCGGAAGCTGTTCGCGGAAATAGGCGTTGTGCACCAGATCGGCCGTCTGCAACGAATCGGGCAGGGGAGTACCCGCCGCACGGCCGGCCGTCGTCGTCGACGGACTGCTCAAGTCGAGATTCGCCAGCACCCAATCCTGTTCGACCGTATTGATCCGATCGGTCAGCCGCCCCCGTTCGGTGCGGATCGAAAAGAGCTGCTCCTCGCACCGCAGAATCTCGGCCGAATAGACCGCCCGCTGCGCCGGATCGTCGCGCAGCTGTCGACGCACCCGGTTGACGACCATCGTCACCGAATCCTCGCGCGCCTGCAACGACGCCTCTTCGCGCAGCATCTCCATATACTCCGCATTGCCTTCCAGTCCCGCGATACGCGCCGTCACCTCCTGCGCCGAGGCTTCGGCGGCACCCGCTGCGACCAACACCGCCAAAAGGAAAAATCCTTTACGCATCATCTCCACCATTTTAGAAAAAACAACTGCACGAGTCCGAAAATCTCCAAACGACCCAGCAACATCAACATCGTATTCGAAAACTTCATCACGGCCGGCAGGTCGGAGTAGTTGCCCAGCGAGCCGACCATGCCGAATCCAGGCCCCACGTTTCCCATACAGGCCACCGCCGACGAGAAACTCGTCTCCATATCCACTCCGCACATCGTGCCTACGACCGTTCCCGCGAGCAGCGCCAAAAAATAGGCCACGATGAACACCACCGCCGTCGAGGCGATCTTGTCGTCCAGCACGTTGCCGTCGATACGCACGCGCACCACGGCGTTGGGATGCTGCTGTAAAGAGAAACGCAAACGCAGGGTCTTTATTGCCAACAGGAACCGGTCGGTTTTGATACCGCCCGTCGTCGAACCGGCACAGCCGCAGACGATCGAAACGGAAATCAGCAGCACGATCGCCGTCGCCGGCCAGACGGTGGTATCGGCCGTAGCGAATCCCGCCGTCGAAATCAGCGACACGACCTGAAAAGCCGCATAGCGCAACGCCCCCGCAACGGTGTCGTACACCCCGCCGAAATAGAGGCTGCCGGCCACGACGACCGTCACGACGGCCACGATCGAAAGATACCACCGCGTCACCTCCGAATGGAAAATATTGTTCCGGCGTCCCGTCAATGTAGCGAAAAGCACGCCGAAATGGATACTGGCCAGCAACATCGTCACGATCAGGATCGATTCCACGGCCACGCTGTCGAAATACCCGATGCTGGCGTTCTTCGTGCTGAATCCGCTCGTTGCGACGGCCGACATGGCCTGCGTCAGCGCGTCGAACCAGTTCATGCCCGCCAGTTTCAACGCCAGCGTCGAACAGAACGTCAGCCCCAGATAGATGAACAGCAGGATCTGGGCGATCATCGACGCCTTGTAGTGGTAGTTGTGCTTGGCCATCGACGACAACTCGACGTTGGTCAGCAGCGCCTTGTTCGTCCCCAGCGAAGGAAGAATCAGCAGCGCGAACATCACCACGCCGACACCGCCCAGCCACGTCGAACACGACCGCCAAAAGAGCAGCCCGCGCGGCAGCGCCTCGACGTCTTTCAGGATCGACGCACCGGTGGTCGTATAACCCGACACGCTCTCGAACCAGGCGTTGACGAGCGAGAACTCTCCGCCCCACATCAGATAGGGGAACATCCCCACGACGCTGGCCACGATCCACGAACCCACGACGATACAGTAGCCCTCCTTGCTGCTGAGCTGTTCGGTGCGGTCGACGAAGATGAGCGGGAAAGCGCCCAGCAACGCCGTCAGCAATGCCGAAAGCAGCAGCGGGTAGTACCCGGAGTCGGTATGGCTGACCAGCGACACGCCGGCCGAGAGGAGCATGAACAGCGCCACGACCAGCATGATGATTCCCACGTATCGCAATACGACGCCTAGTCTCATCGTTGTTCCGGTTTCGTTTTCCTGGCCAGCTGGATCACGTCGTCGATACGATCCTTCAACTCGGCCACCTCGTCCTTGACTTCGGCCTTGATCCTGAACGGAAGGCCGAAACGCAGATAGTCGCCCAGACTCTTATTCATCGCCAGTACCGGACGCACCAGATAAGCCGAAACGAAGTAATAGAGCATCAACACGATAGCGATCATCACCAGCAGCGAGATCAGCACCGGCGTCACCGCACGGTAGGCGTTGCGTTTGAGCTGCTCGGTACGCGGGGCCAGCGAACTCTGGGTCGAGATCATGTAGTTCTTGATCGAACCGGTCAGTTTGTCGTAGGCCTTCGAATAGGCTTCGGCATACCAGCGCGCGCCGTCGAAATCCATTTCGACGCTCTTCATCGACAGCGAGTCCTTCCCCCCGCGCAACTCCAACCTTCCCGAAGCCTCCGACGTCATGCGCTGCGCTTGCAGACGCAGGAACTCCTGCGTAAGGCGCTGCACGTTCATGGCCGACGCCGAAAGCGTGTCGAGATAAGCCTGCTCGACCGCCTCCCGACGGACGACCTCCAACGTGCGGGCCATTTCGGCGATGCTGCCCATAAGCACCGTATCGTAATCGCGCTGCCGGAACACGATGCTGTGCACGACGGCCTTGTTCTGCCGCGCAGCGGCATCGAGCATGTCCTTGGCAAGTCCCAGATTGCGCTCGCTGGCACGCAGAATCTCCTCCGTATCGGAGCTCACGCGCCGAAGCTCAAACAACGAGACCAGCCCTGCGAAAAAAAGCAGGACCACGACGCTGAGAAAACTCACCAACACCCGTTTGCGGATTCCTTTCATCTTTCAATGAGAATTTGTAGCAAAGATACGATTAAGCCGAGAGCAATGCAAATTTATTTGCAATTGCCGAGACAAAGTATCTACGACGAAGTCAAAGATACGATTAAGCCAAGAGCAATGCAAATTTATTTGCGATTGCCGAGCGGGAGTATCTAAGACGAAATCAAAAATTACAAACGCTCCGTTTCGCCGTTATCGCGCACGATCTCCCCCGCAAGGTCGTGCGTACCATCCATCGCCCCCAGCCTGACACGACAAATCCGGTTGATAAAGGCCCGCTCGTAAGGCACTTTGACGCGGATGTAGTTGCCCGTAAAACCGAACATCATCCCGCCGCGCATCGTACTCTCGAAGAGCACTGCCGACTCGGTGCCCTCGGCGCGCCGGCAGAAATCGCCGTGCAGGCGGTCGCACAGCGCTTCGAGCCGTTTCACCCGCTCAGAGGCCACCGACGCCTGCACCTTGCCGGGCAGGTCGACGGCCGGCGTACCGGGCCGCTCCGAGAAGGGGAAAATATGGAGGAACGCCGGAGCGATCCCCGTCAGAAAATCGTAGGTCGTCCGGAAGTCGGCCTCCGTCTCGCCCGGGAAACCGACGATCACGTCGATGCCGATGAACGCATCGGGCATCCGCCGGCGCACGGCGGCGATCCGATCGGCGAAGCGCGCCGTCGTATAGCGTCGGCGCATCAGGCCGAGAATCCGGTCCGAACCGCTCTGCAACGGAATATGGAAGTGATGCTGGAATTTAGGCGACGAGGCACAAAAGTCAATGATTTCGTCCGTTAGCAAATTAGGTTCTATCGATGAAATTCGATAGCGTTCAATCCCCTCGACCGCGTCGAGCGCCCGCAGAAGATCGATGAACCGCTCGCCGGTCGTCCGGCCGAAATCGCCGGTATTGACGCCCGTGATGACGATCTCGCACTGACCGGCCTCGGCAATGCGGCGCGCCTCGGCCACCGCCTCGGCGATCGGCAGGTTGCGGCTCGCACCGCGGGCATAGTGGATCGTGCAGTAGGAACAGCAGTAGTCGCATCCGTCCTGCACTTTCAGAAAGGCGCGCGTACGGTCGCCGCCGGAGAAGGCGGCGAAGAAGCGCGTCAACTCGTCGGTCGTGCAGGAAGTGACGATCTGCCGCCCCTTGGCTCCCAGCTCGACCACCCGTCGATATAAATCTCCCTTATCGTTGTTGCTCAACACGATGTCCACCCCGTCGATCGCCGCGATCTCCTGCGGTTTGAGCTGGGCGTAACATCCCGTCACGGCAATGATCGCTTCGGGATTGCGCCGATGCAGCCTGCGGATCAGGTTGCGGCATTTCTTGTCGGCGTGTTCGGTCACCGAACAGCTGTTGATTACGCAGATATCGGCTTCGGCCGTCGGGGCCACGCGCTCGAAGCCCCCTTCGGCAAACTGCCGGGCGAGCGTGGAACTCTCCGAGAAGTTGAGCTTGCAGCCCAACGTATGAAAACTGACGCGTCGTCTCAGCATCTTTACAATTCGTTTTTCCTGCCGGCGAAATTACAAAAAAGCGTGCGAAAGTCGAATAAAAACCGTAAATTTGCGTTCGTTTATCGGCAATTATGGATTTTTTCTACGATATCGCCCGCTACGCCTATCTGCACAACGCGCTCGCGGCCTGCATCCTTTCGGGCATCGCCTGCGGGATCATGGGCACCTACGTCGTCTGTCGCCGCACGGTCTTTCTGGCGGGCGGCATCACCCATGCGTCGTTCGGCGGGCTGGGCATCGCCTTCTATCTGGGACTGAATCCCATTGCCGGAGCGCTCGTCTTCGCCGTTCTCTCGGCACTCGGCATCGAATGGGCGGGCAACCGCGGCCGCATCCGCGAGGATTCGGCCATCGGCATCATCTGGTCGGTCGGCATGGCGCTCGGCGTACTCTTCATGAGCCTGCGTCCGGGCTACACGTCGGGCGATCTGGCCGGATACCTCTTCGGCAGCATCGTGACGGTCTCGGGCGCCGACGTCGCGGCGCTGGCCGTGCTCACGGCGCTCGTCGTCGCCGGCGCCGCGCTGTGGCTGCGTCCGGTGATGTACGTCGCCTTCGACCGCGAATTCGCCCGCAGCCAGGGCATCGCCACACAAACCGTCTCCTATCTCATGGCGGCCCTCACGGCCGTCACCATCGTGCTGGCCATCCGCGTCATGGGCATCGTGCTGCTCATCTCGCTGATGACCGTCCCCGCCGTGACGATGAACACGCTCTCGAAATCCTTCCGCACGATCGCCTTCGGCTCCGCCGTGCTCGGCGCACTGGGCGGAGTGGCCGGCCTGGCGGTCAGCTACCAGTGGGAACTGCCCTCGGGCGTGGCCATAATATTTGTCCTCACCGCGTCGCTTATTGTGGCAAAACTATTATCTTTGCGACACGAAAGCGCCAAAACCCGCCGCGGATGAAAACGATTCACAAGCTCGTATTGAAGTCGTATCTGGGACCGATGTTCCTGACCTTCTTCATCGTGATGTTCGTCCTGATGATGAATTTCATCTGGCGGTATATCGACGAGCTGGTGGGCAAGGGGCTCGACGCCGGCGTCATCATCGAACTGATGAGCTACGCCATGGCCAACATGATTCCCATGGGCCTGCCGCTGGCGATGCTGCTGGCGGCGATCATGACGCTGGGCAACCTGGGCGAAAACTACGAATTGCTGGCGATGAAGTCGGCGGGCATGTCGCTGCCGAAAATACTCAAACCGCTCATCATCGTGGTGGGCATCATCGCCATCGGCAGTTTCTTCGTGGTGAACAATCTGGTTCCCTATGCCAACAAGAAGATGCTCAGCATCCTCTACGACATCCGCCAGCAGAAACAGGTCATCGAATTCCAGGACGGGCTCTTCTTCAACGGCATCGAGGACATGAGCATCCGCGTCGGCAAACAGGACCCCAAGACCCACCTGCTGCGCGACGTGCTGATCTACGACAACCGCAACATCAACGGCAACATGACCACCACGGTGGCCGACTCAGGCTACATCCGCCTGTCGGACGACAAGAAATATCTGCTCGTCACGCTCTTCAACGGCGAGACCTACGAGCAGACGCGCAACTACCAGTGGTACAGCAAAAGCGCGCTGCGCCATCACATCTTCGAGAAGCAGGACGGCGTCATCCCCATGGAGGGTTTCGGTTTCGAACGCTCGGACGCCAACTTCTCGAACCAGAGCACGACCAAGAACATCGCCCAGCTCGACCGGGCGATCGACTCGCTGGAGCTGACGGTCAATTCGGCCACCACACGCTCCTACGAACCGCTGCTCAGGGAGCAGATCTTCGCCAACGACAACCAGGTGCTGCCCCTGCCCGACAGCGCACGCATCGACAAAAGCGGATTCCGCGACGCCCTCATCGCCGACTCCATCGCACGGCTCGGCCTGCGCGACCGGGACAAGGTGTGGGGCATCGCACGCGCCAACGCCAAGAACTCGCGCGGCCTCTTCTCTTTCGACGAATCGACGGCCAAGGAGGCGCTCAACCAGCTCTACCGCAGCAAGATCGAGTGGCACCGCAAGATTTCGCTTCCGATCTCGATCATGATCTTCTTCCTGATCGGCGCACCGCTGGGCGCCATTATCCGCAAGGGTGGCCTGGGAACGCCGATCGTCATCTCGGTGATCTTCTTCGTCATCTACTACATCATCAGCATCTCGGGCGAAAAGGCTGCGCGCGAAGGCAACTGGGAAGCCTTCTACGGCATGTGGCTCTCGTCGTTCATCCTCGCCCCGATCGCCGTCTACCTCACCTACAAGGCGACCAACGACTCGGTGCTGCTTGACGTCGACTGGTACACCGGACGTATCAAATACTACAAGGAGAAGTGGGGGATCCATACTCCGAAATGGATGTCGGCGCTCGCCGGCAGGTTCAAACGCAAACCCGAAGAGAATAAATAAAATACGAGTGCAAATTATGGCTAAGAACGCTATTTTCAATACGGTCGAAGAGGCTATCGAGGATTTCCGCGAGGGCCGGATCGTGATCGTCGTCGACGACGAAGACCGCGAAAACGAGGGCGATTTCATCGTCGCCGCCGAGAAAATCACCCCCGAAATCGTCAATTTCATGCTCTCCAACGGCCGCGGCGTGCTCTGCGCACCGCTTTCGGAGTCGCGCTGCGAGGAGTTGGAACTGAACATGATGGAGGAGAACAACACTTCGCTGCTGGGGACTCCCTTCACCGTGACGGTCGATCTGCTGGGGCAGGGTTGCACCACCGGCGTCTCGATCCACGACCGCGCCGCCACGATCCGTGCGCTGGCCGATCCCGCCACCCGTCCGTCGGATCTGGGGCGTCCGGGCCATGTCAATCCGCTGCGTGCCCGCGAGAAGGGGGTGCTGCGCCGGCCGGGACATACCGAAGCGGCCGTCGATCTGGCCCGTCTGGCCGGATTGCAGCCCTGCGGCGCTCTGATCGAGATCATGAACGAGGACGGCTCGATGGCCCGCCTGCCGCAGTTGCTCGAAGTGGCGAAGAAATTCGACCTGAAAATCGTCTCCATCGCCGATCTGATCGCCTACCGTCTGCGCGAAGAGTCGATCATCGAACGGGGCGTGACGGTCGACATGCCCACCAAGTGGGGGATGTTCCGCCTCACGCCGTTCCGCCAGAAGAGCAACGGGCTGGAGCACGTCGCCCTGACCAAGGGCGAGTGGACGGAAGAGGAGCCCGTGCTGATCCGTATGCACTCGTCGTGCGTCACGGGCGACATCTTCGGCTCCTACCGCTGCGACTGCGGCGAACAGCTCCACGAAGCCATGAGCATGATCGAGCGCGAAGGCAAAGGCGCGATCGTCTACCTCAACCAGGAGGGGCGCGGCATCGGCCTGTGCAACAAGATCAAAGCCTACCAGTTGCAGGACGAGGGGCTCGACACGGCCGAAGCCAACCTGCGGCTGGGATTCCGCGTCGACGAACGCGATTACGGCGTCGGGGCCAGCATCATCCGCGAGCTGGGGATCAAACACATGCGCCTGATGACCAACAACCCGCTCAAACGCGCCGGACTGGAAGGCTACGGGCTGCACATCGACGAGATCGTGCCGATCGTCATCGCGCCCAACAAGTACAACGAGCACTACCTCGAAACCAAGGAGGTGCGCATGGGGCATACGCTCGGCCTGTTCAAAAAGAAGTAAGCCGATGCGCCTGCACCACCTCGCACTCTGGAGCCGGAGGATCGAACTCCTGCGGGATTTCTACACGACCTATTTCGACGGCCGTGCGGGCGAAAAGTACGAAAACCCCGCCAAGGGTTTCGAGTCCTATTTCGTCACCTTCGCCGACGGCGTATCTCTGGAACTGATGCGCCGCACCGACGTCACGGCGCCCGACGCCGCACAGCATCTGGGGCTTGCGCACTTCGCCTTCGGTTGCGAGAGCCGCGCCGAGGTCGACCGGCTCACCGAACGGCTGCGCGCCGACGGTCATCCCGTGCTGAGCGAACCCCGCACCACGGGCGACGGCTACTATGAAAGTGCGGTCGGCGACCCCGACGGCAACCTTGTCGAACTCGTATACAAAGCATGACATGATGAATCCGAAAACGCTGCGCATCGTCTTCATGGGTACGCCCGAATTCGCCGTCCCGTCGCTCCGGCGGCTCGTCGCCGAAGGGTACAACGTCGTCGGGGCGGTCACCGTCCCCGACAAACCGGCCGGCCGCGGCCGGCACCTGCGCGAAAGCGACGTGAAGATCGCCGCCCGCGAACTGGGAGTGCCCGTATTGCAGCCCGAAAAGTTCCGCGATCCGGCATTTCTGGATGCCTTGCAGGCGTTGCAGCCCGATCTGGGAATCGTCATCGCCTTCAAGATGCTGCCCGAAGTCGTCTGGGCGATGCCCCGTCTGGGAACCTTCAACCTGCACGCCTCGCTGCTTCCCGAATACCGGGGGGCGGCCCCGATCAACTGGGCCATCATCAACGGCGAACGCGAAACGGGTATCACGACGTTCCTGCTCAACCACGAAATCGACAAGGGGGCGATCCTCGCGCAGGAGCGTGTCGCCATCGCGCCGGAGGACAACGTGGGAACGCTCTACGAACGGCTGATGCTGCTCGGCGCCGAACTGGTCACCGCGACCGTCGACCGCATCGCAGCGGGGGACTGTACTCCTGCGGAGCAGATGCACTTCGACGAAAGCCGCCTGCACCCCGCACCGAAGATCTTCAAGGAGGACTGCCGCATCGACTGGCGGCAGCCGGGCGAGCGCATCGTGAACCTCGTGCGGGGACTGTCGCCCTATCCGGCCGCATGGACGCCGATATTCAAGAAGGGGGAGCCGAGCGATACGGCCAAAATCTTCGCCGTGCATTTCGAACCGGGCGGGGTAGTGCAGCGGCCCGGCACCGTCGAGACCGACAAGCGCACCTACCTCGCGGTCGCCTGCGCCGACGGCCGCATCGTCGTCGACGAATTGCAGATCGCCGGCAAACGCCGGATGTCGGCGCGCGACCTGCTGCCGGGTATGCGCGACCTCGCGGATTACTCCTTCGGGGAGGAGGCAGCCGAAGCCTGACGCCAGCGGCGGTAACGGTCTACGGGCCATACCGCCGCAATACCGACCACGGCACCGACCGTCGCCTCCGAGAAGCGCAGCAGTCCGTTGGCCAATGGCGATAGGTCGGGGGAACGTTCCGAGACGATCAGCACGATGATAAGCGTGATCGTAGCCATTTTGCCGTTGTCCGGCACCTTGAACATCATGCAAATCACCTCTTCCAATACGACGGCGACGACCATTCCTGCCGGCGAAAAGCGGAAATTCACCAGATAGACATAGGCCACGACCGCACCGATGAAGGTGCCCAGCACCCGCAGCCACCCCTGCTGAACGGCGTGGCGGATATCGGGTTGCTGTTGCACGACGATCGCCGAGACACAGGCCAGCATCGCCCCCGTCAGGCTCGACGCTTCATGGAAATGCGACGTAATCGCAAAACCGAGCAGGTAGGCGAGCGTGACGGCGACGGCTTTCGCAATCACTTCGAGCGGCTGCACGCGGCGCAGTATCTCCCACGGTGTAATCATCTCTCCCGTCCCCACGGCAAGAAACGCACCGGAAAACTCCTGTCCGTCCCGAAATCCGCTCCGAATCCCGAAAAACCGCCGCTCACCGTGTCCGGTACCGAATGCCGATCGCTGAAAAAACTGCCGAAAACGAACCTTTTCATTAAGCCGAGTGTAGAGACCAACGCAGTTCGAACTATACCGAGGCGGGAAAAGGTGCACGAATGTGCACCTTTTCATTAAGCCGAGCGCAGAGACCAACGCAGTTCGGGTCATGTCCGCCCTCGCGGATTGCACCGTCGGAACTGACGTCAACCGACGACAAACACTGAAAATCCCTGTCGCAGTCCGACAGCCGCCTCCAGAAGATATTACCGAAAAAGCCGCGCCTGCTCAGAAATTGAGCAGGCGCGGCTTAACACTTATCGCCTGAAATCTTTGTAAATGGTACAATATCTCGGATTCAAACTATCGTAAGCAACGATACAGGAATCCCCCTCCCGAGGCGGTTTCATGGAAAAGGTTTCAATCCGAGGATAATAACCAACACCTCTTTTATAAATTTTGCCGTCATGTTTATATATTAAAAACACCGAAACACGTCCTGGTCTTCCTGCTATTCCACTAATATATGCAGTGGTATATTTTGCATGTTCTCGAAGAGATCGGTCAATATCTGGACCTTTGATACAATAAATCCACATGACAAATATAACACCTGCACATCCCAGTATTATCGCCGCCGTATTCATTATTTTAGCTTGAATTCGCTCTATTTCTTTTTTCTCCGATTCAGTCATTTTCATAGTCGCAGTTTGTTATACCATCGAACCATTATATGCAGGGAAGTTACGAAAACTCCGCAATATTTCCAAACCGCTCAGGATATTCGTCGTCAATACCGTAACGGCCTCCCAACCTCCGAAGCATCGTAAAAAGACGAACGCAGCAAGCCCGTCGGCTTGCTGCGTTCGTCTTTTTCTGACAGGGGAGGGCTTACTCCTCGACCGGCTCGAACTGGTCTTTGCCGACACCGCACAAAGGGCACACCCAATCTTCGGGAATATCCTCGAACGCCGTTCCTGCGGCAATACCTCCGTCCGGGTCACCCACGGCAGGATCGTAAATCCATTCGCAGACCGTGCAACGATACTTTTTCATACGCTTATTCTTTTGAATTCGATTTGTTTCGAACAAATGTAACATCATTTTTCGGAAAAACCAAATCGGAAATCCCGATACCGCCATCAGCAGAAACAATCGCCGTACCAAACCGTCCAAACAGGAGACCTCTTTCCGCCGATGAGGCGCGCCCCTTCACGACGACCGCCCGTTCCCCACACTCCCGCACACCGACGCTCCGAAAGTCCGCTTCCGCCATCGTCCCCGGACAATCGCCGTCCGCTGTCCGAGCGACCGCATCCGTCCGATAAAACCCGCATACTATTCATCGGCGAAATAGCGGACAAAAGGCTATCGAAAATATTCGTCGAAATATTTCCCCCCCCCGAAAAAATTTTCCTACATTTGTCCGCCCTCTCTCCGACAACGTACGAACCAAGAAGACCCGAACCATGCACAGATTCCGCCTCATCCTACTGCCTCTATGCCTCTTTGCGACGGCAACGGCAATCGGTCAGACCGTCACCGGCCGCATCGTCGACGAGCGGCAGCAACCCGTCGCAGGGGTCGCGGTCGTCATGCAGACGCCCGACTCGGTCTATGTCGACGCCGTGGCGAGCGACCTCGAAGGGCGGTTCGCCATCGCATCCGGCGTCCGTCCCTACCGACTGCTGTTCCAGCATCTCAGCTACGACCCGCTGACGGTGGAGCGTTCGGGCGACGACGCCGGCACCGTTACGCTGGCCGAAGCGACGAACCTCGTGGACGAAGTGGTCGTCCGGGGCGAACGCCCGCTGGTGAAAGTCGAGCAGGGGCGCCTGAGCTACGACCTCCAAGTCGCCGCACAGGGCAAAATCGCCGCCAACGCCTACGAAGCCCTCACCAAACTGCCCGGCGTGAGCGAACGCGACGGGGTGCTCACGCTCGCCGGCGCCGCCGGTGTGACGGTCATCCTCAACGGAAAACCCTCGACGATGACGGCCGAACAGCTCGCCGCACTGCTCAAATCGACCCCGGTCGAGCAGGTGGAGAAGGTCGAGGTGCTCTACGCCGCACCGCCGCAGTACCACATCCGCGGCGCGGCGATCAACGTCGTGCTTCGCCGCCGTTTCGGCCGCTCGTTCTCCGGCCAGGTCAACGGCACCTACGAGGGCGGCTACTACCACTCGTGGGGAACGGGAGCGAGCGCCGTCTATTCGACGCCGACACTCTCGGTCGACGCGCTCTACCGCGTCGGCGAAGCCCGTTCGATGCGCAAACTGCCGCTGACCTCGCAGCACACGGTCGGCAGCGACACGTTCGACATCCGGCAGGAGCAGCGCCTTGCCGACGACAACCTCACGCACAACCTCCGCACGGGGCTTTCGTGGAAAACCTCCGAAAAAAGCCATATCGACCTAGCCTACACCGCATCGTTCACCCCGTCGGGCAAAGGCGACATCTCGGCCACGGGCAACTACGTCGCAAGCGACTCGCATATCCGCGACGACGCGGCGATGCACAATCTCGCGCTCTCCGCCTCCACGGGTTTCGGAATGCAGATCGGGGCCGACTACACGCATTACAACACCACCAGCCGGCAGGAGATGTCGCTCCTGCCGGCCGACGGCGCACCTTCGTCGTTCCGCACCGACGCCGGACAGCGCATCGACCGCCTCTCGCTCTCGCTCGACCAGAGCCACGACCTCGGCCGGCAGTGGACGCTCGACTACGGCGCCCGCTTCGTCTATGTCCGCGACAACGACTACCAGTATTATACGTCGGAAGAGGCGATGAGCGACCGCGACACCGACCTGCGGCTCGACGAATACACCTACGACCTTTATGCGGGTACGAGCCGGAACTTCGCATCGGGCGTCTCGTTCTCGGCCTCGCTCACAGGCGAATACTATCGCCGCAACGGCTACGACCGCTGGGCGTTCTTCCCCCAGGCCTCGCTGAGCTGGATGGCGTCGGCCGACCATATCCTGCAAGCGGAGTTCTCCTCGGACAAAAGCTATCCTTCGTTCTGGGACATGTCGGGCGCCGTCACCTACCTCGACGGCTATGCCGAGGTTCACGGTACGCCCGGCCTGCGCCCCTCGTCCAATTACGGTCTCACGCTGACCTACGTCCTCAAACAGAAATACATTTTCCAGCTCTTCGGCAACCATCGCGTCGACGCCTTCACCCAGTCGGCCTATCTCTCTCCCGACCGTCCGGCGCTCATCTACCAGACGTTGAACTGGGACTATATGTCCTCCTTCGGGGCGCTGGCCGTCGTGCCGCTGCGTATCGGCGAACGGTTCACGTCGCGCATCACGCTTTCCGGATTCGATTACCTGCTGCGCAACCGCGATTTCTACGGCATGGACTACAAACGTTCGAAATGGGTGGGATACGCCGCTCTGGACAATACGCTGCGCCTCTCGCGCAAACCCGATCTGGCGTTCGAGTTCGGAGGGTACTATCAGTCCGAAGCGATCCAGTGCACCTACGACATCGGCGCTTCGTGGCGCCTCGACGCAGGGGTGAAATGGACGTTCGCCGCCGGCAAGGCCGAGCTGAGCGTCAAGGGCAACGACCTGTTCGACAGCATGACGCCCGTCTCGAAGGTCGATTTCGGCGAACAGCGTCTGCACATGGGCAACGACTTCCACACGCGCAACGTGACGGTCAACTTCGTCTACCGTTTCGGCGGCTACAAGGACAGGGAACGCAAGAAGGTCGACACCTCGCGATTCGGGCACTGAACTTCGGCGGACGGCTGCGGACTGCCGTTTCCGGCCACGGCCGAAGAACGCACCACGACAAAGTAACGATTGCAAACATCCTCCGCCAAAACGACGTCCGGCCGCTCCGATAAGGAGCGGCCGGACGCATTCCATAGAGGGTTCGTCAGCGTACCTGCCGGATGATTTCGGCACCGTGGCGGATCGCCTTCTCGTTCTCGGGCAGCATCTTCCATGCCCGCTCGGGCAGCGACTTTTTCAGGCCGAGCGCCACGTTTTCGAGCGTCACCACGGGACATACTTTCAGGTATCCGCCCAGAATCATCGTGTTGAACAGCTTCGAATTCCCCAGCTTGGCCGACTCCTCGGCAGCGTTGATCGTATAAATACGGATGTCGGTGCGGGTAGGGTGGTGCGTGATGCCGTTCGTGTCGTAGATCAGCGTACCGCCCGGGCGCACCTTCGCCTCGAACTTGTCCATCGACTGCTGGTTGAGGATAATGGCCGTATCGTACTGGTAGGCGATCGGCGACGAAATCTTCCGATCCGAGAGGATGACCGTCACGTTGGCCGTACCTCCGCGCATCTCCGGCCCGTAGGAGGGCATCCACGTCACCTCGAAATCCTGCATCACGCCGGAGTAAGCGAGAATCTTTCCCATCGAGAGGACGCCCTGTCCTCCGAATCCTGCAATAATTAACGTCTCTTTCATACCCTTGGATCTTACTCGTTAGACTTGATGTCGCCCAACGGATAGTAGGGCAGCATGTTCTGCGCGAGCCACTCGTTGGCCGCCACGGGCGACATCTTCCAGCCGCTGTTGCACGTCGAAACGACCTCCACGAGCGAGAACCCCTTGCCTGCCATGGCCGTCTCGAACGCCTTGCGCAGAGCTCGCTTGCATTTGCGGACGTTGGCCGGCGTGTGGACGCTCTGGCGCGTGATGTAGGCCGTACCGTCGAGGTGCGCCATCATCTCGGCGATCTTGTAGGGGTAGCCGTTCAGCCGCGGGTCGCGGCCGTAGGGCGTCGTCGCGGTTTTCATGCCCAACAGCGTCGTGGGGGCCATCTGCCCGCCCGTCATGCCGTAGATGGCATTGTTGATGTAGACCGCCACCACGTTCTCGCCGCGTGCGGCGGCATGGATCGTCTCGGCCGTACCGATCGCCGAAAGGTCGCCGTCGCCCTGGTAGGTGAAGACCATGTTCTCGGGATGCAGCCGCTTGACGGCCGACGCGATGGCCAGCGCACGGCCGTGCGCCGCCTCGATCCAGTCGATGTCGATATAATTGTATGCGAAAACGGCGCAGCCCACGGGCGAAACGCCGATCGTGCGGTCGGCCATGCCCATCTCCCCGATCACCTCGGCCACCAGCTTGTGCACCGTGCCGTGGCTGCAACCCGGGCAGTAGTGCATCACGTTGTCGGTCAGCAACGGCGACTTGCCGTAGACCAAATTCTCCTGCTTTATTTCAACTTCCGCCATTGTCTTACGCTTTAATCAGTTTCTCTTTCAACGCCGCGAGCACCTCGTCCGGCGAATAGATCATACCGCCCTGACGGCCGTAGTGCTCGACGGGTACGGCGCCGTTCACGGCCAGCCGTACGTCCTCGACCATCTGGCCGGCGTTCAGCTCGACACTCAGGAACCCCTTCACCCGTGCGGCCAGTTCGGCGATCGGACGGGTCGGGAAAGGGTAGAGGGTGATCGGACGCAGCATTCCCAGCCGAATCCCTTCGGCGCGCGCCATTTCGACCGTCGCCGAACAGATGCGGGCCGACGAGCCGAAGGCCACGATCACGTAGTCGGCATCGTCGCACGCAAGGGCTTCGTACCGCACCTCGTTCTCCTCCATGGCCTTGTACTTGTCCTGCAAGCGCAGGTTGATCTTCTCCATCGCTTCGGACTGCAATTCGAGCGACGTGACGACGTTGCGCGGACGGTCGGCGGGCTTGCCGTAGGTCGCCCAGTCGCGGCACTCGGCGGCGATCTCCTCGTTCGTCTTGCGCGGGCGCTGGGGTGCGAGCACCACCTTCTCCATCATCTGACCGATCGCCCCGTCGGCCAGAATCATCGCCGGATTACGGTACTTGAAAGCCAGATCGAAACCCAGCGCCACGAAATCGTGCATCTCCTGCACCGACGCGGGCGCCAGCACGATCAACCGGTAGTCGCCGTGGCCGCCGCCCTTGCAGGCCTGGAAATAGTCGCCCTGCGAGGGCTGGATCGTACCCAGACCGGGGCCGCCGCGCTGACAGTTGACGATCAGGCACGGCAGTTCGGCGCCCGCGATGTAGCTCAGCCCTTCGGCCATGAGCGAGATGCCGGGCGACGACGACGAGGTCATCACCCGCTTGCCGGTGGCCGCACCGCCGTAGACCATGTTGATCGACGAGATTTCGCTCTCGGCCTGCAAGACGACCATGCCCGTCGTCTCCCACGGTTTGAGTTCCATCAGGGTCTCCATCACCTCCGACTGGGGCGTGATCGGGTAACCGAAATAAGCGTCGCAACCGTAGCGAATCGCCGCATGGGCGATCACCTCGTTGCCTTTCATCAGTTTTATCTCTTTCTCTGCCATGTCTATTCGAATTTTTGCCGGTATACCGTAATACAACTGTCCGGACAGATGATCGCACACGAAGCGCAGCCCGTACAGGCGTCGGGGTGCGCCATCATGCACATGCGATACCCCTTGTTGTTGACTTCGACCGAAAGGGCCAGCACGTCGCACGGACACGATGCCACGCAGACGCCGCAACCCTTACAGCGTTCTTTATCAACGACAATCGTTCCTTTTATCTTTGCCATAATGCCGTTTTGAGTTAAGTTTCTTACAAATGTAGCAAAAAATCGCCCTCTTTGTTCCGATTCTCCGAAAAAATCGCGTCCTGCCCGTCGAACGGCAACCGCCCCGCATCCGCCGGAAGAGGCGGAGGGCAGCAACGGATATTCCGCAAAAAATACTATCTTTGCAATCGTTTTCAGCGACATAGGAAGCCATGAATCCGACACCATACCGACATGCGGCAGACCGGATCGTCTCCCGAATCGCCGTTCCCGTCCTGCGGGAACCGGTCTTCTTTTGCTTCATGCTGCTGACCTTCGTATGGCCCCAGCTGACGAGCGACCTGTTCCGCATCGAAGCGACGCATTGGGAGATACTCGGACTCTACATCGCCTATGCCTATGCGGCGACGCTGCCGCTCGGCATACTCGGCGGCAAAGCCCGCCGCTGGTACAAAACGGCAGCCTACACGCTCGCCTATGCCGTTTCGATGGCCGAATGCTTTCTGCTCGTCTTCTTCCGTACCTTCATCACGCCGTCGCTCATGAGCATCGCCACGGATACCGATCCGGCCGAAAGCGCCGAATTCATCGGGTGCTACCTCTTCACCGGACGCTTCGCACTCTTCCTCGCGGCTTGGAGCCTCGTCGCAGGCATCAACCTCCTGCTGGAAAAGGTTTCGCAGGCCCGGCGCACCGCACCGATGCCCCATGCCGGCCTGCGCACCTGCCTGCTGACGACCGTACTGGCGGGGGGGGGGATTTTCGGACTGACATCCAACGCCTCCGCCTTCGAATCGGCCTGGCGGCTCTCCCGCATACACGACCGGCATGAGCTGCACGAATTGTTACGCGAAGACCCTGAACTCTGTCTCGAACGCCGTTCGGCACCCGAACGCCTGTTTTTCAGTCTGCGGATGCAGGCCTTCGACCGAAACGCGATCGGGAGCCTGCATGAAGCGATGGAGTCGATTGCGATCGACTCCTGCACGTTCCGCTCTCCGGAAATCGTCCTTATCCTCGGCGAATCCTACAACAAACACCATGCAGCATTGTACGGATACCCGCTGCCGACGACGCCCCGACTGTCGCAGGAAGAGGCGGCGGGCCGTCTCTATCCCTTCACCGACGTGGTATCGCCGGCCAATTTCACGGTGAAAGCCATGCATCTGCTCTTCTCCTTCGCCAGCCAGGACCGGCAAACGGCGTGGTGCGACACACCGCTATTCCCCGCTCTTTTCCGGCGTGCGGGTTACGATACGCTGATGTTCGACAACCAGACGACCTTCACGCTCGAAAACGACGACGTGTGGGATCAGGAGATCCGCCATTTCCTCTACCATCCCCGGCTCTCCCCGCAGCTCTTCACGCATTGCAACGCCGACAAATACCCGTTCGACGAAGGACTGCTCGCCGATTTCGACCGACAAGACCTTCGCTTCCGCAATCCGCACCGGCTCACGATCTTCCACCTGATGGGCCAACACGTGGCCTACCGCAACCGCTTCCCCGCCGAAGCGGGTTATTTCACGGCCGACAGCATCCCCGAATATTCGACCTCGGGGCTGCGGCGAAGCCGCGACGAACGCCGCATTGTCGCCGACTACGACAACGCCGTCCGCTACAACGACCGTGTCGTGGGAGAGATCCTCGACCGTTGCCGCACACGCGACGCCGTGGTCGTCTACCTCTCCGACCACGGCGAGGAGGTGTTCGATTACGCCCACCGCAACGGACGCATCCACGATGCGACGCTCTCGCCCGACTGCTGCCGTCACCAATACGAGATTCCCTTCATGATCTGGATGTCGGACCGCTATCGGGCCGCACGTCCAGAACTCGCGGCGGCGATCGCCCGTGCGGTCGACCGGCCCTACATGACCGACGACCTGCCGCACCTGCTGCTCGATCTGGCCGGCCTCTCCTGCCGTTGGTTCGACCCGACGCGCAGCGTCGTCAACGACCGTTTCGATGCCTCGCGCCCCCGATTGCTGCGCGACGACAAGGTGGACTACGACCTCATCATGCGGCAGGCGAAGGGCAGTGCGGAAACGAACAAGGGTGCCTGATACACTCTCAGACACCCTTGTCTATCTCCTTGCGGAACCGGCGGATCGCCCGCCGGCGCTCTATTTTCCCTCCTCGAAGGAATGGATCACCACGCCCGAACGCAGTTTGGGTTCGAACCACGTCGTCTTGGGCGGCATGATGTTGCCCGTATCGGCGATGTCGATCAGCTGTTTCATCGAAACGGGGTAGAGTGCGAAGGCGACCTTCATCTCGCCGCTGTCCACACGCCGCCGCAACTCGCCCAATCCGCGGATACCGCCCACGAAATCGATCCGTTTCGAGGTACGCAGATCCTTTATATCCAACAGCTTGTCCAGCACACGATTCGACAGCACGGTCACGTCGAGCACGCCGATCGGATCGTCGTCATCGTAGGTGCCCTCCCTGGCCGTCAGGCTGTACCACGCGCCGTCGAGATACATCGCGAAATTATGCAGACGGGCAGGGCGGTACACCTCGCCGCCGATCTTCTCCACCTCGAAATCCGTCCGCAGCGCCTCGACGAACTCCGCGGGCGTCATGCCGTTCAGATCGCGGACCACGCGGTTGTAGTCGATGATGCGCAGCTGGCTCGCAGGAAAGGTCACGGCCAGAAAGAAGCAATACTCCTCGTCGCCCCGATGGTTCGGATTGCGGAGCATACACTCTTCGCCCACACGCGCCGCAGCCGCCGTACGGTGGTGGCCGTCGGCGACGTACAATGCCGGTATATCCTTGAAAATCTCCGTAATGCGGTCGTTCACCTTCCGGTCGCGGATAACCCACAACCGGTGGCCGAAACCGTCCTCGGTCGTAAAGTCGTAGTCGGGCGCAGCACCCTTCACCACGCCCTCGACCAGCGCGTCGATCTCGGCGTTGTCGGGATAGGCGAAGAAGACCGGTTCGATGTTGGCCCGCTGGCAGCGCACGTGCTTCATGCGATCCTCCTCCTTGTCGGGACGTGTCAGTTCGTGCTTCTTGATCGCACCGCTCCGATAATCCTCGAAATGGCAGCACATCGCCAGTCCGTACTGCGTCCGTCCGTCCATGGTCTGCGCATAGACGTAATAGTGTTCTTCCTCGTCCTGTTGCAGCCAGCCCCGTTCGCGCCACAGACGGAAATTCTCGACCGCACGGTCGTAGACCTCCTCGGCATGTTCATCGGCGATCGGATCGAAATCGATCTCGGGTTTGATGATGTGCAGCAGCGAACGTTCGCTCGCTTCGGCTTTGGCCTCCGCCGAGTTGAGCACGTCGTAAGGCCGCGAAGCGACCTCGGCAGCATGTTCCTTCGGCGGGCGGATTCCCCGGAAAGGTTTGATTCTTACCATAGCGTACAAGATTAAAAGACGGGGCGAAAGACGACCCGCAGGCCGCGTTCCGCCCCGTCGTGAATCGAATTACCTGTTGACCTGGAAACGGGTGTCGCCCGTCTTGAAGAAATCGACGATCTGCCGCGCCGCAGCCAGTCCGGCGTTGATATTGGCCTCGGCCGTCTCGGCACCCATCTTCTTGGCCGTGGCGAAGAAGCGCTTGCCGAACTTCCCGGCCATCTCGGCCTGCGCATCGGGGGCGATGTCGGTGATGTATTTCAGATCCTCCCGCTCGGTCATCGCACGCACCACGCCGGCTTCGTCGATCACCTCCTTGCGGGCCGTATTGACCAGCGTCGCGCCCTTGGGCATCGACATCAGCAGCTCGTACCCGATCGAACCGCGCGTCTGGGCTGTCGCCGGAATATGCAGCGACAGAAAGTCGGCCGCCTCGTAAAGCTCCCCGACCGAAGCGGCGCGCTTCACGCCGTCGGCCTCGAACAATGCGTCGTCCGTCACGAACGGATCGTAGGCGATGACGTTCATCCCCATCGCCTTGCCCTTGCGGCCGACGAGCTTGCCGACGTTGCCGTAGGCATGGATGCCCAGCGTCTTGCCCTGAATCTCCGATCCCGTGCCGGGCGTAAAACCGTTGCGCGCCATGAAGATCATCATCGCAAGGGCCAGTTCGGCCACCGCATTGGAGTTCTGCCCGGGGGTGTTCATCACCACGATCCCGCGGGCCGAAGCGGCTTCCAGGTCGACGTTGTCGTAACCGGCGCCGGCACGCACCACGATTTTGAGATTCTTCGCGGCGGCGATCACTTCGGCCGTCACCTTGTCGCTGCGAACGATCAGGGCGTCGACATCGGCCACGGCGGAGAGCAGCTCCGCCCGATCGGCGTATTTTTCCAGCAGGGCCAATTCGTACCCCGCCTCTTCCACAATGCCGCGAATGCCCTCCACCGCCTTTTTAGCGAACGGCTTCTCGGTTGCAACCAATACTTTCATATCTTTGAGTAATGACGTGAAATAAATTCGTTTCTCTTTTTTCGCCTCGTATGTGTAGGGAACGATCGTCGGACACATGGCCTATTTGCCGTGTTTGCGGGCGAACTCCTGCATGCAGGCCACCAGCGCCTCGACGCTCTCCTTCGGAAGGGCGTTGTAGCACGAAGCGCGGAAACCGCCCACCAGACGGTGTCCCTTGATGCCCACCATGCCCTGCGACTTGGCGAACTCCAGGAACTCGGGCGCCAGCTCCTCGTAGCCGTCGGCCATGACGAAGCAGATGTTCATCAGCGAACGGTCCTCCTCGGTCGCCGTACCCACGAAGAGGGGGTTGCGGTCGATCTCGTCGTAGAGCAGCGCCGCCTTCTCCTGGTTGCGGCGGTAGATTTCGGGCACGCCGCCGATCGATTTGAGCCAGTTGAGCGTCTCGGTCAGCGCGTAGATGGCGAACACGGGCGGCGTGTTGAACATCGAGTTGTTGGTCACGTGCGTGCGGTAGTCGACCATCGTGGGCAGATCGCGCTGAATCCGGTCGAGCATATCCTCGCGGATAATGGCGAACGTGACGCCCGCCGGAGCGAGATTCTTCTGCGCGCCGCCGTAGATCATGGCGTACTTGCTCACGTCGCGCGGACGGCTCAGGATGTCGGAACTCATGTCGGCGATCACGGGCACCGGCGAATCGAGGTCGGCCGTATACTCCGTACCGTAGATCGTGTTGTTGGTCGTGATGTGCAGGTAGTCCAGATCGGCGGGGATGTCGAAGCCTTTGGGGATGTAGGTGAAATTCCGGTCCTCGGACGAGGCGACGACTTCGGTCCGGCCGTAACGCTTGGCCTCCTTGATCGCCTTCTTCGCCCAGACGCCGGTATTGACGTATCCCGCCTTGGTGTTGAGGAAATTGGCGGGCACCTCGAAGAAGTGGGTGCTGGCGCCGCCGCCGATGAAGATGATCTTGTAGTTATCGGGAATATCGAGCAATTCGCGCAGCAGCGAATCCGCCTGAGCCATCACCTCGTCGAACTCCTTCGAGCGGTGTGAAATCGAGAGAATCGACAACCCCGTCCCGTTGAAATCGAGGATCGCCCGGGCCGTCTTCTCATAAACGACTTCAGGCAGGATCGAAGGTCCTGCGTTAAAATTGTGCTTTTTCATAGTCTGATGATTTAGATAACTGTTACTCCGATAACACAAAGGTAAGCAAAAAATGAGAATCCGCAACCACGACGGCCCAAATATTTTCAGATAATTCGCCGGCAGCCATTTTTCGAACGGAATCCTTCCCCGTTTCGCATTTGTTTACTATTTTTGCAAAAATTTACCTCGACCAATGATCAGATCCATGACCGGTTTCGGCAAGGCCGAAAGGCTCGCCCCGAATAAGAAATTCAGCGTCGAAATCCGCTCGCTCAACTCCAAACAGCTCGACCTGAGCATCAAAATGCCCTCGGCGTACCGTTCGCTCGAACCCGAAATCCGCACGCTGGCGACAAAGGCGTTGCAGCGCGGCAAGGTCGAAATTTTCGTCACGGCCGAGAGTACGGCCGTCGAGACTTCGGCCCATATAAATAAGGAGCAGTTCCGCGCCTACGTCCGCCAGTTGAGCGATGCGCTCACCTATGCAGGTATGGAGGCCTCGTTCGACGCCATGATGCAGTCGGTGCTGCGAATGCCCGACGTGGTTTCGACACCCAATGAAACGATATCCGAAGAGGAGCACGCCGCGCTGCTGGCGGCGGCGGGGGAGGCCGTCGCCCGGCTCGACGACTTCCGCTTGCAGGAGGGCGCCACGCTGATCGCCGACCTGCTGCGGCGCGTGGACAAGATCGAAGGCTACAAGGAGGAGGTAGTCCCTTACGAAAAGGCGCGCACCGAGACGATCAAGGCCCGCATCCGCGAGAATCTGGCGCAGCTCGACGTCGAGGTCGATTCGAACCGGCTGGAACAGGAGATGATCTTCTACCTCGAAAAGCTCGACATCACCGAGGAGAAAGTACGCCTGCAAAACCACTGCCGCTATTTCCGCGAAGTGGCTGCCGACGAGGAGACGCCCGGGCGCAAACTCGGTTTCATCGCTCAGGAGATGGGACGCGAAATCAATACGATGGGCTCGAAGGCCAACGAGAGCAACATCCAGATTCTCGTGGTAAAGATGAAGGACGAGCTAGAAAAAATCAAAGAGCAAGTACTCAATATTTTATAACGGTCAACCCGAAGCAGAGCTTAATATCCGGTCTCATGGGAAAACTCATCATCTTTTCGGCTCCGAGCGGTTCGGGCAAGACGACCATCGTGCGCGAGTTGCTCCGACGGATTCCCCAGCTGGAATTCTCGATCTCGGCCACTTCGCGCGCACCGCGCGGTACGGAGCGCGACGGCGTGGACTACTATTTCCTCTCGCCCGACGAATTCCGCCGGGCGGTCGACGAAGAGCGTTTCGTCGAATGGGAGGAGGTCTATGCCGGCACCTGCTACGGCACGCTGTGCAGCGAACTCGACCGCATCTGGGGAAAAGGGCATACCATTCTGTTCGACGTCGACGTACTGGGAGGGATCAACCTCAAACGCATCTTCGGCGCCGACGCCTGCTCCGTCTTCATCATGCCGCCGTCGATCGAGGAGCTGGAACGCCGGCTCGAACTCCGCGGCACCGATGCTCCCGAGGTGATCGCCAAACGGGTCGCCAAAGCGGAGTTCGAACTGACCAAGGCGCCCGAATTCGACCACGTCGTCGTCAACGACGTGCTGGACACGGCCGTGGCGGAGGTCGAACGCATCGTGCGCGACTTTCTCAGCTAAACCGATCGAGTCGTGAAACACGTCGTTCTCTATTTCGGTTCGTTCAATCCCGTCCATCGGGGGCATATCGCATTGGCCGAGTGGGTAGCCGAGCATGTCGGCTGCGACGAAGTGGTGCTGGTCGTCTCGCCGAAGAACCCGCTCAAAGCGGACGATTCGCTCGCACCCGAGCTGAACCGTTTCGAAATGGCCGAACTGGCCTGCGCCCGCTCGCGTTTCCCCGAACGGATCAAACCCTCGGTCATCGAATTCCTGCTCGAAAAACCCTCCTACACGATCGACACGCTACGGTACCTCTCGCGGAACTACGGCGGACAAATGCGTTTTTCGGTACTGCTGGGCGCCGACCTCGTCCCGCAGCTCGAACGCTGGCGAGACTACCGCGAGATCCTCGACGGCTATCCGTTGCTGGTCTACCCGCGCAGGGGCTTCGAGACGACGCAATACCTCGACCGGATCACCCTTCTGAACGAAGCGCCGCTGTGCGACTTCTCCTCGACCGAGGTGCGCCGCGCATTGGAGCAGGGCGACGACGCATCGGCGATGCTCACGCCCGAAGTGCTGGCCTACATCCGCGAGAAACGGCTCTGGGACCCCGTCCGCTACGCCGAACGGCTCACCGAACGCATCGGCGAGGAGCCGTGCAACGCCGCGCTGCTCGTCGAACGCGGACGGTGGTACTACCGCCGCCAGGAGTGGGGCAAGGCGCTCAACGATTTCAACCGCGCGCTCGGGATCGATCCCGCACGCGACGAAGCGCGCCAATACGCCGAACAGATCGAGGAAATCCTCGCTTTCCGTTACAAAGACATCTACAACCCGTAACTTACGATATGAACAGATTGAAGATAGCGTTTCTGGCCGGAGGTGACTCTTCGGAACGGGAAATCGCATTGCAGAGCGCAGCCCAGATCGAAGCGGCGCTCGACCCCGGAAAATACGACGTGACGGTGATCGACGTCCGCGGCCGCGACTGGCACTACACGGCCCCCGACGGACGCCGGTGGCAGCTCGACCGCAACGACTTCTCGCTCACGGTCGACGGATGCCGCCGCGAATTCGACTACGCCCTGATTCTCATCCACGGCACGCCGGGCGAGGACGGCAAGTTGCAGGGCTACCTCGACATAATGGGCATTCCCTATTCGTCGTGCTCGATGACCTCGTCGGTCATCACCTTCGACAAGATCTCGACCAAGCGCGCCGTCGCCGCCACGGGCGTGGGGCTGGCGCGCGAACGGTTCATCCGCCGCGGCGACGCCGTCGATCCCGACGCACTCGCGGCCGAACTGGGACTGCCGCTCTTCGTCAAACCCAACGCCTCGGGCAGCAGCTTCGGCGTGACGCGCGTCGAACGAGCCGGCGAAATTCCCGCCGCCGTCGAACGCGCCTTCGCCGAGAGCGAAGAAGTGCTCGTCGAGGAGTGCATCCGCGGCCGCGAAATGGGCTGCGGCGTACTGATCGCCGGCGGCAGGGAATACCTGCTCCCGATCACGGAGATCCGGCCGAAAAAGGAGTTCTTCGATTTCCAGGCCAAATACGAGGCGGGCTATTCGGACGAGATCACGCCGGCCGAGATCGCACCGCAGACCGCGGCCGAACTCCACCGTCTCGCGCTGGCGGCCTACAAGGCCTGCCGCTGCCGGGGCATCGTGCGCGTGGATTTCATCGTCACGCCCGAAGGCCGTCCCTACCTGATCGAGATCAACACCATTCCCGGCATGAGCGCCGGCAGCATCGTACCCAAGCAGGTGCGCGCCGCCGGCATGACGCTGGGCGAACTCTACGACCTCATCATCGCCGACACGTGCGGCTGCAAGCCATGATCGAAATCGACGACAAGATCGTAAGCCTCGACCTGCTGCGCGAGTGCTTCGCCTGCGATCTAGGCCGCTGCAAGGGCATCTGCTGCGTCGAGGGCAACGCCGGCGCACCGCTCGAAATCGAGGAGGTCGCAACGCTCGAAGCCCAGTACGAAACCTACAAGCCCTACATGACCCCAGAGGGCATCGCCGCCGTCGAGCGGCAGGGCTTCATGGTCGTGGACGACGAGGGCGACTACACCACGCCGCTGGTCGGCGACGCCGAGTGCGCCTACTCCTACACCGAAAACGGCGTGACGCTCTGCGCCGTCGAACGGGCCTTCCGCGAAAGACGGTGCTCGTTCCGCAAGCCGATCTCGTGCCACCTCTATCCGATCCGCGTCGTGCGCTTCTCGAACGGTACGCTGGGCCTCAACTATCACCGCTGGGAGGTTTGCCGGCCCGCGGTGGAGTGCGGCCGCCGGCTGGGCATCCCCGTCTACAAGGCCCTTCGGGAGCCGATCGTGCGGCGTTTCGGCGAAGAGTTCTACCGGGCGCTCGAAGCGGCCGAAGAGTTCCTGCACGAACAGGAGCGATGACCTTAATTTTGATTCAGCGAAACTAAAACACACACTCGATGAAATTGCGTTATCTTTTCACCGCCCTTCTTTTCACCGGCGCGGCCGCGCCCCTGCAAGCCCAAAGCATCGACCACATGCGCAAACTCCTGCAAGAGATCCAGCAGGAGATCGACTGCCTCGAAAAGGAGCAGGCCGAGACGCTCAAACCGCGGAAAGAGCCGCAGCCGGTCGAATCGACCGAATACGTCGACGGGGTGATCGCCGTCGACACGCTCCCTTCGGGCAACGACGCAGTGATGATCGTCCTGTTCAACGACAACACATGGAAATACCTCCGCAACCGCGACTACGTCAAGGACAGCGAAATCTACACCCGCTGCTGGGACACGACCAAACTCTTTCCCTACCGCGACGTGGTGAAGCTCGCCGACCTGCCGCGTTCGGTGGACATCGAGCTGGTCGACTCGCTCAAATGCTACCACTATCCCTACAAGGCCGCCATCCGTTCGAAGTTCGGTATGCGCCGCCGGCGCAAGCATCAGGGCGTAGACCTGCCGCTGAAAACGGGCGACCCGATCTACGCCACCTTCAACGGCAAGGTGCGCATCTCGATCCCGTCGTCCAAATCCGGCGGCTACGGCAACCTGATCGTCATCCGCCACGACAACGGACTGGAAACTTTCTACGGCCACCTCTCGGAGCGGATCGTCCACGCCGACGAATGGGTCGAGGCGGGGCAGATCATCGGCTACGGCGGCAGCACGGGACGCAGCACCGGCCCGCATCTCCACTTCGAGACGCGCTACTGCGGACAGTCGTTCGACCCCGAACGACTGATCGACTTCCAGAGCGGCAACCTGCGGCGCGAAACCTTCCTGCTCAAAAAGAGCTATCTGGATATCCATTCGAGCGCCTCGCAGGACTTCGAAGACGAGGAGGCCGAAGCCAACGACGAAAAGAGAGCCGAGGAGGCCCGCAAAGCGCTCGCTTCGGCGCAATACCACAGGATCCGTTCGGGCGACACGCTGGGCGGCATCGCGGTGCATTACGGCACGACCGTTTCGCGGCTCTGCCAGCTCAACGGCATTTCGCGCACCACGACGCTGCGCATCGGCCGCTCGCTGCGCGTACGGTAGCCACGGTCCGACGATAAAAGGCGAACGCCTGCTTCCTTATCGGAAGCAGGCGTTCGTTCCTTGGCAATGATACCAAAAGGGAGAGCGCTTCGGTTTTTCAAATACCGGAATATTTTTCTCTTGCACGCTGCAAACCAACGACGTATTACAGAATTGCGAACACATCCTTTCGACATCGCTACCTTTTCAGTCTGCATCATTTTTTTTGCAAAAATCATTGAATAGATGGCTGAATTCAATAACTTTGTATTGAAACGATGAAACGTTTTTAAACATTCCGGTTTTCTGTATCATAATTCACAAGATTCACGGAAAAACATCCGACGATTCATTTCAAACCTAAAACCATCACGACATGAAATCCAACGTTCTGATTCTGAAAGCAATCCTGCTCCTGCTGGGCGGAAACCTCGTTGCGTGCGATGACTCGAAAGAACCCGAAGTCGTCGGCACGCCTCCCGTCGCCGCCTCCGAGGAGGTAACGGCTTTTTTCACGACGCATCTGCCGGAGAGTTCCTACAACTGCTCCGAAGTAAAATTTAACTTCTCCGAAATCGATTTCGGTGAAACGGAATGTTTCCTGATCAACAGCACGGAAGAGTTCGAGGCCGTTGCGCCGCCTTCGGTTGTCCTGCCGGTCATCGACTTCGAAAAATACACGCTCATCATCGGACAACATCTGTTGGGCGACCCCGGATACTCTTTCGGGAAGCAGGCTGTCGATACCGACACCGAATCCGGTAAAATGACCTTAAATCTGGTATACAGTAGAATGGGAGGAGCCTCTCCGACGGTCATAACTACGTTTTACGTTTGGGGACTATACTCCAAACTTCCCGAAAGCGCGATCGACGTTAAGATAACCATCATTTAGATACCGAGAATCATGAAATGACCGCCATGCGACACGGCATCGCTTCTTCACCCTAATCGGAATAAGAGACCAAAAATCGGCAGGATAATCGAATTCGATTATCCTGCCGATGAATATATTGGATCAGTCCTCTTTCACAAAGGGCGCCGCACTACTCGAAACGGGGTTTCACATAGCCGTCGTCATACGACGTGAAGACCAGCCCGGGCAGGGGAGTCCGCTCCGACCCGTAGACCATCGAATCGATCAGCCGGTACTCCCGCCGGGCGTCGACCGCATAGTAGCGGTCGGCTCCGGCACCCGTGACCCGCACCGTCCAGTCGAACATATTCCCGATGACGGTCAGCGACTCGCTCTCGGGGTTCCAGCCCGGAATCCCCACGCGGACGATCTCGTAGGAGGGTTTCGACAATACATGGAACCCGTTCTCCGTATCGGTCAGGAATCCCAGCGTACGACGCGACGGGAACTCCGTCACGAAGAGATGTTCGGGCTGCACCCCTTCGGGCAGATCGATCGCACGGACATAGGGACGCCCCTTGACCTGTTTGAGGTGGAACAACTGCCGCGAAGCGTCGAGCAGCAGATAGCCTTCGTCGTACTCCTTGCGCGTCGACGGATTGCCCGCCACCGCAAGCGCCGGAAAGCGGAAGCCCTTGCGGGTCATCGCCTCGGTGAAACGGTCGCTCTTTCCGCGGTCGATGCGGTTGGTCGCCATGACGACGAACTCGATACCCGAGGACGTGATGCGGAAGACGTCGTCGGGCATCTCCAGATCGACGCGCCCCGACATCGATTCCAACAGCGGATAGAGCCCCGTACGGGGTTTGTTGATCTCCGCCGGCGTCGAGCGGAACATGAAGTTCTCGCTTTGCAGCAGGCGGGGCGTGACGGCCACGCCGCACAGCGAATCGGGAAACCGCTCGTCGTTGAGCAGCTGACGCGCATAGAAAGTCGGCAGGATGCTGTCGAACTCCCGGTCGGTGTAGGTGCGGCCGCCGCGGTCGCGGCGCACGATCCCGTCGCCCGCGAAATCGACCACGGCGAAATCGCCGACTACGCAGCTCCACAGCGTGAAGGGCGTCCGTTCGGGTTTGTAGAAGGCGAAATTATAGGCCCACGGCAGCAGCCACAGAAGCAGCACGAACACGGTGAAGCCGAAAAATAGTTTGCTGAAACGTATCATATATCCACACTGTTATTCGTTAATCCTGCCGTCCCTCCTTGAACCGAACGACCGACCACCACGACCAGGAGGCGGTGCACAGGGTGCAGAGCGTCAACCACGGCAGGAAGCCGTCGTAAGCTTCGGGAGCAGGCGCCAGAAAGAAGAGCCTCAGCACGCACGCCGCGACCGCACCGTAGAGCAGCCGGCGCCGCCACGTCGGTTCCAGACAGATCCACGCCGCGAGCAGATAGGCGGCGATCCCCGCCGCATACCACGGTGCGGCCGTCAGCAGGATATGCCGTACCAGTTCGGGCGCCAGCACCGCCCGAAAGGCGACGAACAGCACGCCGAGCGACACGGCGAACAGCGCCCCCAGCAGCAGCACGCCGTAGAGCAGCATCGCACCGATCATCCTTAATTCCGGACAGGGCAGGTGAAGCGTCAGTTTCAGGCACTTGCGCTGCATTTCGGGCACGAACTGCACCACGGCGAAAAGCAGCCCCACGACCAGCGGCACGAATTGCAGCAGGTCGACGAACACCGCGTCGCGCAACAGCATCACCTCCCACAGGTGGGCGATGCCCTTCAACCCCGCCGCACGGAAGAAATTCAACAGCACATAACCGACAAAACCGAGCGAGAGAAGCACGGCGACCAGATAGTACCAGCGCGTTTTCAGCCACTCCTTGTAAAAAATAGCACGTAACATAATTCATCAATATTTTCCGGTCAGACCGATAAAGGCGTCTTCGAGCGACGTCACCTGCTCGGAGGTAAATTCGCCGTAAGGCACCTGCAACCGCCGCAGCGTCCGTTCGACCTCGGCGGGCGGCAGGAACGAAAAGAGTTCGGCCCGGTTGCGGATCACCGACGGGTGGTAAAACTCCTTCGCGTCGGGAATCTCGTAGCCCTCGGGCACGGTGAAGCCGTAACGCCGCACCTCGGCCAGCAGCTCCGCGACGGGGCGCTGCGTCAGGATGCTGCCGTAGTCCATGATGATACAGTCGTCGACCAGGCGCTCCATATCCTGAATGATATGCGAGGTCAGAAAGACGGTCTTCGACTCGGCGCGGGCATATTCGCGCAGGTAGTCGACGAAGAGCCGGCGATAGCCCGGATCAAGCCCCAGCGAGAAGTCGTCGAGCACGAGCAGTTCGGGATTCTGCGCCAGAATCAGCCCCAGCGCCACCTGCGAACGCTGGCCGCACGACATGCGCGAAATCCGCTGCCCGGGTGCGACTTTCAGCTTGCGCATCAACTCGTAGTAGGCGTCGCGGCGCCAGGCGGGGTAGAAGACCGAGTAGAACTTCTCGATCTGTTCGATGGTCATGAACTGGTACTGCACGTGTCCCTCGATCAGCAGGCCGATATTGCGCCGCAGCACGGGATCGAGGTTCTGCACCTCCTGCCCGAAGATGCGGCATTCGCCGCTGCGGGGTTTCAGGTAGCCGCTCAGGATGTTGATGGTCGTGGTCTTGCCCGTACCGTTCTTCCCCAGCAGCCCCAGAATCCGCCCCTGCGGCACGTCGAAGCTCAGGTCGCGGTAGATCAGACGCCGCCCGTAATAATGTGTCAGATTGCGACACTCGATGATTGCACTCATACGTTGAATCTCATTCTTCGTTTTCCCGCCCCGGTATACCCCGAACGAGCCGGCTCTGCGCCCGAGACTTATCGAAAACATTTAAAAGAAAATCAGGAACAACAATGGAACGGCGATACCGGCGGCCAGTTCCACGCCTCCGCGCCCCCGAAGCCCCTTCGGCCCCTTGAGCAGCAACAAGCCGCTTGCGACGATCGCCACGAGTCCCACGGCGAACAGATCCGAGAACCACGTCCACCACCGCCCGGGATTGTAATGCAGGCGCGTCATGGCCCCCAGCACGGGGCGGCGCGTCAGCTTCTCGTAGAACGCCTCGCCGTCCGATAGCCGTACGGTGAGGCTCGAACCGCCTTTGAGGAAGACTTTGAGCACGTCCGATTCCGGAAAATAGTGTTTGGTGTAGTTGTCGGCCTCGTCCAGCGGCGCGAGCAGACGGACGACGTCGTCGCGCGTCAGCCGATCCCGTGCGGGAAGCGGCTCCCCGACGACGTAGCGCCGCTGCTCGACCGAATAGTTGGGATTGATCGTATCGCGGTGGTTCATCACCAGCCCCGAAACGGCGTAGATAAGCAGCATTCCCGAAAAGAAGAACGACAGCTCGCGGTGCACGTTCCGGCTCCAACGACGCAGCCGGTTAGCGGTCGAATTCATACGACTGCGCCTCTACGAAATAGAACGACAGATAGGGTTTCCCCTCGGCCGCATTCCGTTCGGCGATCTTACGGCGGAAGTCGGCGATACGGCCCTCGACGGTCGCAGCCGTTTCGCCGCGGGCCTTCTTCTCCGAATCGCAGCCGGCCGCAGTCGTTCCGTGCTGTTCGCCCGCCTGCGTGCGAACCTGCTCCTCCCAGCTGCGCAGATAGTCTTCATCCACACGCTGTTCGCGCAGGATTCCCTTCACGCGGACAATGCTGCCCACGCACTGCGGATCGAATTTTCCCAGCTTGCCGCTCTCGACGCGAATCGTCTGCGTATCGTCGCTGCCCATGAGGAAGATCTTGCGTGCGCCGTGCTTGCAGGCATGGGTGCATACCCCCTCGATCCACACCTCTTTTCCGGCCAGCGAATCGGCCCCGGCCAGCAGGTCGTCGATCTGCAACGCCTCGCCGACCGCGGCCTCTGCGGCAGCGACGGCAGATTCCGCCTTCGTCGTACGATTGCCGCACCCGACACCTGCCAGAAGCAACAGGAAAGCGGTCGCCGACATCATCAATTTGTTCGTTTTCATCACTTTGCGAATTTTAGTCATTTGTACGGGCAAAGGTAGGGCAAATCCGCCGACACCCCCATACCGAAAATCAGGTATTTAAGCAACGGGGAAACCCTAATAAAACGGTATTGCCCGCCCGACGGATGCGGGTTACTTTTGCTGTGTAAATAAATCAAAGAGGACGTACGCGAAACGCATGAAACCATATACTCTTCTGTTGCTGGGACTCCTTCTCGCTTCCGCCGCCGAGGCACAGACTACGGACGAAGCGCGACTGGAAGTAACCGTGACCGACGCCGCTTCGGGCGAAGCGTTGGGATACGCCGTCTGTTCGCTCCGTCCGAAGGAAGGAAACGGGAAGGAACGGGCCGCGGCGGCCGACGCCCGGGGTGTATGTCTGCTGGAAGGGCTGAAACCGGGACGTTTCGAACTCCGTCTATTATACATGGGACACGTATTTCTGCAAGGCGAACTGCAACTTCCCGTCGGACTGACCCGCCGCCGAATCCGGCTCGACATCGATCCAGTGGCCATCGGCGAGGTGCTGGTGACGGCCGCCGAATCCAAAGGGCCCACGTCGTCGTCGAAGATCGGCCGCGAAGCCATCGCTCACATCCAGCCGTCGAGCATCGCCGACCTCATGGAGCTGATCCCCGGCGGCCGCGCCACTGACCCCTCGTTCGGAGCGCCGCAGGAGATCCGCCTGCGCGAAGCCGCCCCTTCGAGCTCCGCCAATTACGCTACGTCGGCATTGGGTACCCAGATTCAGGTAGACGGCATCCCCATAAGTAATGACGCCAACCTGCAATATTCGACCTCTTACGGATCGATCCAAGAGTACGCCAACGTCAATCGCGGCGTCGATACACGAGCGATCTCGACCGACGACATCGAATCGGTCGAAATCGTGCGGGGCATCCCTTCGGTCGAATACGGCGACCTGACGAGCGGACTGGTCAAGGTCAAGCGCCGCGAGGGCGGTCGCGACCTCACCGCCCGCTTCAAGGCCGACATGAGCAGCAAACTCTTCTCCGTCGGAAAGGGATTCGAACGGAAGGGGAGGGGTGACGCAGAACGCACGACGCTGAATATCAACGCCGACTACCTGACGGCCGCCTCCGATCCCCGCAATCCGCGTCAGAGCTACCAACGACTGACCGGCTCCGTCCGCTTCGGCCGCCACTGGCAGGGTAGCGCCTACCGCTACTCGGCGGGCGGCAGTCTCGACTATACGGGTTCGTTCGACAACAAGAAATCCGATCAGGACCTCGACAACGGTCTGGGAGGCCCCGTCGAGCGCTACAAGTCGAATTACAACCGCACGCAGTTCGCCGCGACGTTCGCCGTAGAGGCGCGGCATCGGCAATTTTTCCACAGTCTCGACCTCACGGCATCGCTCAGCGCCGAATTCGACCGTATCGACCGTTGGAGGTTCGTGGAGACCGGTTCCGATTTCGCCAAGACGTGGGGCACCGAGGCGGGGGAGTACGACGCCGTCATCATCCCCGCCTCCTACGACGCCACGCTGCTCGTCGACGGCAAACCGTTCTACGGCTATGCCAAGGCCATAGCGATCTTCAACGCCGACACCGAACGTTCGCGCAACACGCTGCGCGTCGGGGCCGACTGGTCGATGGACAAGAACTACGGCCGCGGGCTGGTCTTCGACGTCGCCCGGCCGTTCAGCCCGCAGATGGATTCGCGGCCCCGCGCCTACGACGCGATCCCCGCCCTGCACAAACTCTCGTTTTTCCTCGAAGACGCCACGACGCTCGCTCTCGGAGACTTCCGCGTGGAGGCTACGGGAGGCGTGCGCGCCGCCTCGATGTTCAATCTGGGACGCCGCTATACGATTCAGGGGAAATTCTATTTCGATCCGCGCGCCAACGTCGTCGTCGCACTGCCGCGATTTCATGTCGCCGGCCGGAATCTCTCCCTGCGATTGGGCGGAGGTGTCGGCTGGCACACCAAATTCCCGACGATGGACAGCCTCTATCCCGACACGGAGTATTTCGATTTCACCCAGCTCAACTACTGGCCTGCGAATCCCGCACTCCGGCGGATCAACCTGCGACTCTACACGCTCGATCCGACGAATTACGACCTGCGTGCCGCACGCAATTTCAAATGGGAGGTTCGCCTCGACGCCGGCTGGAACGACAACCAGCTGTCGGTGACTTATTTCCGCGAAGACATGACGTCGGGATTCCGCACGACGTCGGACTATCGGAGCTTCACCTTCCGGGATTACGACGAAACGGCGATCGACATGGAACAGTTGGACGGTCCCCCGTCGCTCGACGGCATCCCCTATACGGAAGAGAGGCGGTTGGGCGGGTACTCCCGCTCGACCAACGGCAGCCGCACGGAAAAGTCGGGCATCGAATTCGCCTTCACCTCGCAGCGCATCCGCGCGATCGCTACGCGAATTACCGTCACGGGCGCCTATTTCCGGACGAACTACTCCAACATGCACCCCGAGTACCTGCTGCCGACCTCCGCCCCCGGAGGACAGACCTATCCTTACGTCGGGTACTACTTTTCGACGGACGGTTACCTGCGCGAAATGTGCAATACCAATTTTCTGCTCGACACGCAGATTCCCCGCCTGAAACTCATTCTCTCCACATCGTTCCAATGCATGTGGTTCCTCGGAAGCCGCAATACGCCGGTTTCGGCCTGGCCGATCTCGTATCTCGACGAGAATCTCGTCTCGCACCCGTTCACGGCCGAATCGGCTGCCGACGGTCTGCTGTCGGCACTCGTACGCGACAGCGACCCCACGCTGTGGCGCTATGTAACCACTCCGTTCAGCATGAATGTCAACCTCAAAATCACGAAAAAGCTCTATCGCGACAAGATGGCCGTGGCTCTGTTCGTCAACAAACTGCTCGATTACACCCCCGATTATCACACATCCGACGGCCGCCATATCCGCCGCGAAGTCACGCCTTACTTCGGCATGGAGCTGAATATTAAGCTATAACGACCCCGACATGCGACGTCTTCTACTCTTGTTTCCGCTCCTGAGCCTCTGCTCGACCGCCTGCGAATCGGACGGCCGGGAGTTGTTCACGCAACTTTCCGTCCGCTTCATCCTGCCCGACGACCGTCCGGTCGAACGAATCGAGCTCCTCTCCGACATCTCCTATTGCGAGAACATCAACACGAAGGAACGGGTCTTCTTCACCGTCCTCGACGGACGGTCGGCGACCCTCACGCTGCAAAAGGGGGTCTACACCCTCATCGTCGAGGCCAACCTGCACTACACCGACGGAACGGTGCAATACGTCCGCAACGCCGACCATAACACCCCGTCCGAAGCGCTCGCCTGGATGGACGACCGGAGTTCGATCGTATTGTTGTTAAAATACGTCAACTGACCATGAAACCGCTGCGCCTCCTGTTGTTCTGTCTGTTGCCGCTGCCTTTGTGGAGCGAAGCGCAAACCGCAGCCGTGCGCGACTCGCTCGGCATACTCCGCCGTGCGGAGTTCCACAACGCCCCGCTCGCGACGCTGGATGCTTCGGCCTACGAAAGTTCTCCCGCAGCGATGCTCTACCGCTATCCGGTCTCGTACTCCACGCTGAGATTGCAGGGCGACCTGCGCAGCGAAAGCCGGCCGATCCTGCAACCCGAGGGCGACGGCGCACTCGTCGGGACGTTCCGCGCCGACTCCTATCTGCGACTCGACGAGCGGTCGGTCGTCACGGCCGGCGCCTCCTACGAACGGGGACGCACGGACAACGTTCGCTGGAACTCCACAGCCGACTACCGTCTGCTGCGCCCCTTCGTCCTGGCCGATTCGGTGGGCGGCGACCTTTCGACCGAAGAGTACGCCTTTCGAGGCGCATACGTGCGCCGCGACGGGCGGATCAATTACGGGATCGGCATCAATTACCGCGCCCGCCACGAATTCCGCCAGATCGATCCCCGTCCCCACAACATCGTCAACGATCTGACGGGCACGATCGGCGCCGGATTCTCGACGGATCGATCCCTCATCGCCCTGACTGCGCGCGGACGCATTTACAAACAGTCGCAGGAGGTCGGATTCTTCGACGAACGGGGCGCCAATACCGTCGAATTCCTCATGACGGGACTGGGCAACTATTTCGCACGTTACGTCGGAGGCGAAGACCAGTCCCTCTTCTACAAAGGCAAGGGATACGCGCTTTCGCTGACAGCAGTCCCGAGCCGCACCTGCGGCTGGTCGGCCCTCCTGCAATACGAGCGTTTCTCCAACCGCAACATTTTCAGCGAACTCAATTACGCCCCGGCAGGCCGACTCGTGACGCAAACCCTGTCGGGCAGCGTCGCACGCCGCTACGAGCGGGGAGGTTTCGCAGTGGAGGGCTCCTACGAATTGAGGCAGGGGTTCGAAAACGTCGTCGACAACGGCGAGACGGCGGACTACCGGATATTGGGCGAGTTCGCAATGTACCGCAACCGCACGCTGCGACTCGCTGCCGGGGGAATGGTGACCTGGAATCGCCCGCAGACGGACTATACGCTCGCACCGTCGGTCGGGTACTTCCGCACGTCGGCCGATTATCCCTACCCGAAGCGGGAAATCGCCCTGTCGACGGCCGACGCCGGCTGCGACCTGCATCTGACCCGTCACGGACAGCGCGGTACACTGCGCGCGACGGTCGGCGGCCGCTACGCGGTCAACCTGACCCGCCACACGCTGTTGACCGACAGCCGTCTCGATCCCGACATCGGCGCCATGCTCTTCGACAGCGTCGACCGCATGACGGCCGACGTCGTCGAACTCACGGCGGCCCTGCGCGCCGAACGGGAGCTGCGCCGTTCGCTGGCGCTCTTCGTCGACGCCTCGTGGCGCCCGGGCATCTACATGGACGGCGTGCGTGTCCACTTGGCCACGATCGCCTGCGGAATCTGTTTTTGAAACGATATTTATGTTTAATTTCTAATACTGTAAAACGATGAGAAAACTCTTTGCAATGCTGACGGTCGTCGCGCTGGCGACCGGCATGACCGCCTGCTCCGACGACGACGGAACGGAGACACCGAAAGATCCCACCACGACGAACTTCAACCTCCGCGCACGCGGCGGCAACGTGATGGTCACGCTGACGACTTCGGACTACACGATCGACATTCCCGCCGCCGACGCGGACTGGATCGGCCTGAGCGAACAGAGCCAGGGCGAGGTAGTCGTCCTCTCGGTAAAACCCAACACGACGGGCGCCGAACGTTCGACGACCGTCACACTCGCGGAGAAAACGACCGGTACGACGCTGGCCTACATGAATATCAAGCAGTCCGAGAACAGCCTTTACAGCGGCGATTTCCTGATCGAAGAGTCGTTCTTCACCTCCTGCCCCCTCCCCGCGACGGGCAAGGTCGACAAGGCTCACGGCGACCAATACATCAAGATCCGCAACAACACCGACCAGGATCTCTACGCCGACGGGCTGCTGATTATCACGTCGTCGAAGATCACCTCCGTCCAGAACATCTCGTTCAACGAGGGCGAAGATCCCCGGCCGAATTACTGCATCGTCGACGAGATTCTCTGCATTCCGGGCGACGGCGACGACGTCCTGGTCAAGGCCGGCGAGTCGCTCCTGATCTGCAACAACGCCCAGAACCACAAGGCGACCAACCCCAACTCCTTCGATCTGACCTCGGCCGATTTCGAGTGGTACAACGAGTCGACAGTCGAATCCATGCTCGATATCGACAACCCCAAAGTGGACAATCTCGACATCTGGTACACCTACACCAAGAGCGTCATCATGCTCGACGCTGCGGGTAAACGCTCTTGCGCACTGGCTATCCCTCCCATCGGAATGACCCGAGACAGGTTCCTCGCCGATTACGCTTTCACGGGCAGCTATATCTTCCATTCGCCCAACGGAAAGGACTACGACATGACCTTCAAGAACTGCTTCAAGGTACCCAATTCGTGGATCGTCGACGCCGTCAATCTGGGTGTTTCGTCCGAGTATCTGACGAATCCGTGGGATACCGAGCTCGACGCCGGTTACACCTATGCCTGCGAGACGAGCTCCGACCAGACGAGCTACGGTCTGAGCGTACGCCGCAAGGTCGCAGCCGACGGCAAGCTGGTCGACACGAACAATTCGACCAACGACTTCACGCCCCGCGCCACACCGTCGCTCTCGGAAATCCAATAGGGTAGCGCTTCCCGACGAAACGGGCCGGTGCGATGCACCGGCCCGTTTCCATTTTCCGTCGAACCGCCTACTTGAACCACTCTTCGAGATGATCCTTCGCGTAGAAATAGTAAACCAGCAGCCCCACCCAGCTCGTCAGCAATACGAGCACCGAGGCGATCACCTTGCCGACGGTCGAAATGTTTTTCTTGAAGATGTCGAGCACCGCCAGTACGGCGCAGACCAAACCCACCAGATAGAGAATCGTTCCCATAGTTCGGAATATTTTTAGTTAAACAACAGGTTTCGCGTCCGTTCCCCGCGCCGGAACACTCCGGCAGGGTAGGCGACGTCCCACAGATAAAGTCCTTCGGCCGGCGCGCCGCCGCTCGCGCGCGACAAGTCGCGGCTCTCGACGATCGCGCGGAACTCCTCCACATCGTAACGCCCGCGCCCCACGTCGACCAGCGTCCCCACCAGCGCCCGCACCATATTGCGCAGAAAACGGTCGGCACGGATCGTAAAGCGGTACACTCCTTCGGGCGACTCCTCCCAACCGGCCCGCACGATGCGGCAGATATTGGTCTTGTTGTTGGAGTTCAGTTTGGCAAAGGAGGTAAAATCATCATACTCCAAAAGCGATGCCGCAGCGCGATCCATCCGCTCCACATCCAGCGGCCGGTAATAGTGCCATGCGGCCCTGCGGGTAAAGGGGTTCTTGCGCGACTCGATGAAATAGCGGTACTCGCGCTCCGCCGCACTGAAACGGGCGTGCGCATCGTCCGCGACCGGTGCCACGCCGAAGACGGCGACGTCGTCGGGCAGCAGGCAATTGAGTTTGTAGGCCGTATGCTCCGGATCGGTCAGCGGCGCCGCTACGTCGAAATGCGCCACGGCATAGGCGGCGTGCACGCCCGTGTCGGTACGGCCTGCGCCGGTCACCTCGACAGGCTCGCGCAGCAGCGTCGAAAGCGCCCGTTCGAGCGTCTCCTGCACCGAAGCGGCGTCACGCTGACGCTGCCAGCCGCAATAACGGCCTCCGTTGTAACTCAGTTCGACAAAATAACGCATCGCAACATACCAATTCAGCGCGTGTTTACGTTTTCAGACGGATACAAAAAGATAGCAAGACAAAGGTACGAAAAAATCCGGAACACCCTCCGCACTCATCGAGGATTTCGTATCTTTGGCTGACGCCTTAGATACTCCGCCTCGGCAAAAAGCGAATAAATTTGATATTGCCTTCGCTTATCGCATCTTTGGCTGACGCCTTAGATACTGCGCCTCGGCAATTGCAAATAAATTTGCATTGCTCTCGGCTTAATCGTATCTTTGTCCAAATATTTTTTCGCACTATGAACGCAGCTATCATCGGATACGGGAAAATGGGACGCGAGATCGAACGTCTCCTCGTCGAACGAGGGCACGGCGTGAGGCTGATCGTCGACGCCGACAACCGCGGCGACCTCGACGCGGCGCATCTGCGCGGCATCGACGTGGCGCTCGAATTCACGACGCCCGCAACGGCCTACGACAACATCCGCGCCTGCATCGACGCCGGTACGCCGGTCGTAAGCGGCACGACGGGCTGGACGGATCGCCTCGACGAACTGAAAACCCGCTGCAAGGAGCGGGGCGGGGCCTTTTTCTACGCCTCGAACTACTCGCTGGGGGTCAACCTGCTGTTCCGGCTCAACCGGCAGCTGGCCGAAATGGTCGGCCGCGTCGGCGGTTACGACGTCCGCATCGAGGAGGTGCACCACACGCAGAAGAAGGATGCACCGAGCGGCACGGCCATCACGCTGGCCGAAGAGATCATCGGCCGCATCGGCACGAAGGAGCGCTGGGTGAACCGCCCTGCGGCCGATCCCTCGGAGCTGGCGATCGCATCGATCCGCGAAGGGGCGGTGCCGGGTATCCACACCGTCACCTACACCTCGGCGGACGACGTGCTGACGCTGCGGCACGAGATCCTCAACCGCCGCACGCTGGCCCTGGGGGCCGTCATCGCGGCAGAATTCCTGAACGGCAAGCGGGGCGTCTACACGATGGACGACCTGTTGAAATAGGCGGCGAAGCGAGACGATTCCGATGAAAAAGTCTCCGACCATCGCCGCACTCCTGATAGAATAGCGTCGCTGCCGACACAAACCGAACAACTCCGACATGGAAAAAATCAAGGCAATCCTGCGTAACAAATGGTTCGGCTTCATCTTCTGGAGCCTCCTCTATATCCTGTGGTTCGTCGTCTGGACGGGCAACCTGTGGCTGCTGCTGGGCGAACTGGTCATCGTCGACCTCTACTTCACGCATTTCCTCTCGCGGCTCATCGGCCGGCGCAACCGCGAATGGTGCCGCCGCAGCCCGACCTACAAATTCATCTACGAGTGGGTCAACGCAATCGTTTTCGCAACGGTCGTCGCCTCGCTCATCCACATCTTCGTCTTCCAGATGTACGTCATCCCGTCGTCGTCGATGGAGTCGTCGCTTCTTATCGGCGACTACCTCTACGTGAGCAAGGTGGCCTACGGCCCCCAGATGCCCAACACGCCGGTGTCGTTCCCCTTCGTACACCATACGATGCCCTTCTCGCAGACGAAGAAATCCTTCTCGGAGTGCATCCGATGGCCGTACCACCGGCTCAAAGGATTGCGCAGCATCGAGCGCAACGACGTGGTGGTCTTCAACTTCCCCGCCGGCGACACGGTGCTGCTCCAGCGGCAGGACGCCACCTACTACGACGTGCTGCGCGAATACCAGCGCACGCTGGGCGCCAGGGCGGGCCGCGAGAAACTGTTCCGCGACTACACGGTCATCACCCGTCCGGTCGACAAGCGCGAGAACTACATCAAACGCTGCGTGGCCATCGCCGGCGACTCGCTCAAAATCGTGGGCGGCGAAGTCTACGTCAACGACGAGCCGCAGGCTCCCGTCGAGGGCAAGCAGTACATGTATACGGTGATGACCTCGTCGCCGCTGTCGAAATACGCGATCGACAAGCTCGGCATCACCGAGTGGAGCGGCGGCAACGGCTCGAACTACTACATGCTGCTCGACGACGAGCGGGCCGAGGAGTTGCGCCGCATGGGCAACGTGCTGGCCGTCGAACGTTTCATCTACGAGGAGCCCAACCGCGAAGTCTATCCCCACGACCTGACGCTGGGATGGAATCAGGACAATTACGGCCCGATCTGGATTCCGGCCCGCGGGGCGACGATCCCGCTCACACCCGAGAACATGCGGCTCTACCGCCGCTGCATCGAAGTCTACGAAGGCAACCGCGTGGAAGAGCTGCCCGACGGCAGGGTACTGCTCAACGGCCAGCCGGCCGCGGACTACACCTTCCGCATGAACTACTACTGGATGATGGGCGACAACCGCCACAACTCGGCCGACTCGCGTTTCTGGGGCTTCGTGCCCGAAGACCACATCGTGGGGCGCGCCTCGTTCATCTGGCTGTCGCTCGACGCACAGAAATCGTTCCCGTCGAACATCCGGTGGAACCGGCTCTTCACCAAAGTGAAATGACGACGCCTGCCGACGATACCTATCTGACCATCGAAGCGCCGGCCGAGGCGATCTACAAGGAAAAGAGCAGCAAATTTCTCGCTTTCGCCTATCCCGTCGCCGACGAAGAGGAGATCCGCAGCCGGCTCGAAGCGTTGCGCAAACGTTACTACGACGCCACGCACCATTGTTACGCCTGGCGGCTGGGGCCGCACGGCGAGGCGTTCCGCGCCAACGACGACGGCGAACCTTCGTCGACGGCCGGCCGGCCGATTCTGGGGCAGCTGCTCTCGCACGAAACGACCGACTGCCTGATCGTCGTCGTGCGTTATTTCGGCGGGACGAAACTGGGCGTGCCGGGCCTTATCGCCGCATACAAGGAGTCGGCGGCGGAGGTACTGGCGGCGGCACGCATCGTGCAGCGAACGGTCGACCGCCGCATCGCGGTGACCTTCTCCTACGCGGCGATGAACGACATCATGCGCATCGTCAAGGAGGAGCAGCCCGCCGTCGAGTCGCAGCGGTTCGACAATCTCTCGTCGATCGTGCTGCGTATCCGCGCCAGCCGCGCCGAACGATTAACCGAACGACTCCGCAAGGTCGAAGGAGCGACCATCGAAACATGAACGAACCGAAAAGCATCCATATCAAGGGAGCGCGGGTACACAACCTCCGAAACATCGAGGTGGAAATCCCGCACGACACGCTCACCGTCATCACGGGCCTCTCCGGCTCGGGCAAATCGACCCTGGCCTTCGACACGATCTTCGCCGAGGGGCAGCGCCGCTACGTGGAGAGCCTGTCGGCCTACGCCCGGCAGTTTCTGGGCAAGATCGACAAGCCCGACGTCGACCTCATCACGGGGATCGCGCCGGCCATCGCCATCGAACAGAAGGTCAACACGCGCAATCCGCGTTCGACGGTCGGCACCACCACCGAGATCTACGACTACCTCAAACTGCTCTTCGCCCGCATCGGCCGCACCTTCTCGCCCGTATCGGGCCGCGAGGTGAAGTGCTACGACGTCGACGACGTGGCCCAATACGTCCTCGCGCTCGGTCAGGGAGCGAAAGCGCTCGTCGCAGCGCCGCTGGTCGCCGCCGAGGAGCAGGGCGTCATCGAGAAGCTGACGCTGCTCATGGGCGACGGCATCCAGCGCGTGCAGTACGACGGCCGCACACGTTTCATCGAGGAGCTGCTGCCGGAACTCGATCCCGCCGTCCGGCCCGACGAGCTGTCGGTGATCGTCGACCGCCTGCGCGTCGCCTCCGACGAGGAGTTCGCCACGCGCCTGCGCGACTCCGTGGCCCGCGCGTTCGCCTACGGCGACGGCGTGTGCCGCATCCTGACCGACGAGGGAGCCGAGGAGTTTTCGTCGCGCTTCGAGGCCGACGGAATCGCCTTCGAACAGCCCACCGAACACCTGTTCAGTTTCAACAACCCGCTGGGTGCCTGTCCCCGCTGCGAGGGCTACGGCAAGATCATCGGCATCGACGAGGATCTGGTCATCCCCGACAAGAGCAAGACGATCTACGAAGGCGCCATCGCCTGCTGGCGCGGCGAGACCATGCGCCTGTGGAAAGAGAAGCTGGTGGAGAACGCCGGCAAGTTCGACTTCCCGATCCACACGCCCTACCACGAACTGACGCCCGAACAGAAGCGCCTGCTGTGGACGGGCAACGAATACTTCTACGGTCTGGACAGCTTCTTCGAATACATCGACAGCGAACGGCGCAAGATTCAGTTCCGCGTGATGAAGGCGCGCTACACGGGCAAGACGCGCTGCCCCGAATGCGGCGGCAGCCGCCTGCGCAAGGAAGCGCTCTACGTGCGCGTGGGCGACCGCACGATCGCCGATCTGGTGACGATGAACGTCGACGCGCTGCTGGTGTTCTTCAAGGAATTGCAGCTCGACGCACACGATACGACCACCGCACGGCGCATCCTCACCGAAATCGTCAACCGGTTGCAATACCTCGCCGACGTGGGACTGGGCTATCTGACGCTCGACCGCCTGAGCTCGACACTTTCGGGCGGCGAGTCGCAGCGCATCAACCTGGCCACGTCGCTGGGCAGCAACCTCGTCGGTTCGCTCTACATTCTCGACGAACCCTCGATCGGCCTGCATCCGCGCGACACGAACCGGCTGGTGGGCGTGCTCAAACAATTGCGCGACATCGGCAACACCGTCATCGTGGTCGAACACGAGGAGGAGGTGATCCGTGCGGCCGACTGGATCGTCGACGTCGGCCCCGAAGCGGGCTACAACGGCGGAGAGATCGTTTTCTGCGGCCCCGCGAAAAAACTTTCCGCCTGCCGGAAAAGCCTCACGGCCGACTACCTGGCCGGACGGCGGCGGATCGAACCGCCCTCGACGCCGCGCGGGTGGAGCCATTCGATCGTCGTCAAGGGGGCGCGGGAGAACAACCTGCAAAACATCGACGTGCGCTTTCCGCTGGGAGCCATGACCTGCGTCACGGGCGTCAGCGGCTCGGGCAAGTCGTCGCTCGTCAAGGGAATCCTCTACCCGGCACTGCGGCGCACGCTCTTCGACACGGGAATCAAACCGGGCGACTTCGACGCGCTGGAAGGCGACGTACAACTGCTCAAATCGGTCGAAATGGTCGACCAGAACCCGATCGGAAAGTCGACGCGCTCGAATCCCGTCACCTACATCAAAGCTTACGATGAAATACGCAAACTCTTTGCCGACCAGCCCTATGCGCAGCACAACGGCATGACGCCGTCGCACTTCTCGTTCAACATCGCCGGCGGCCGCTGCGAGGAGTGCCAGGGCGAGGGCGTCATCAAGGTCTCGATGCAGTTCATGGCCGACATCGAACTCAAATGCGAGGCGTGCGGCGGCCGGCGCTTCAAGGAGGAGGTACTCGAAGTGAAATACCGCGGCCGTTCGATCTACGACGTACTGGAAATGACCGTCGACGATGCCGTGGCCTTCTTCGGCGAAGACAAGGCCAACGCCGTATGCCGGCGCATCGTCGACCGGCTGCTGCCGTTGCAGGAGGTGGGACTGGGTTACATCAAGCTGGGACAATCCTCCTCGACGCTCTCGGGCGGCGAGTCGCAGCGCGTGAAACTCGCGTCGTTCCTCGCCAAGGACGCCGTGCAGGGCAACGTGCTGTTCCTCTTCGACGAACCCACCACGGGGCTGCATTTCCACGACATCAACAAACTGCTGGCGGCCTTCGACGCGCTGATCCGCAAGGGACACACCATCGTCGTCGTCGAACACAACATGGACGTCATCAAGTGCGCCGACTGGGTGATCGACCTCGGCCCCGAAGCGGGCGACCGGGGCGGCAGGGTAGTCTTCGAGGGGACGCCCGCCCAGCTCGAAACGTGTGCGGAGAGTTACACGGGACAATTCCTGAAACTCCGCACCAAACTGTAAAATCCATGAAGGAATTCCATACCTATACGCTTCCCAACGGTATCCGCGGCATCCACCGCCAGGTACGCGGCAACGTGGCCCACTGCGCGCTCGTCGTGGGCGCTGGCACGCGCGACGAGCTGAAATCGGAGTACGGGCTGGCGCACTTCGCCGAACACGCCTTCTTCAAGGGTACCCAGCGGCGGCGCGCCTACCAGGTCAACTGCCGGCTGGAAAACCTCGGCGGCGAACTGAATGCCTACACCACCAAGGAGGATACGACGCTGCACGCCACCGTGCTGCGCGGCGACTTCGCCAAAGCCGTCGAACTGCTCGCCGACGTGGCGTTCCGTTCGACCTTTCCCGAACGGGAACTGGAACGCGAACGCGAGGTGATCTTCGACGAGATCAACACCTACAAGGATTCGCCCGCCGACCGCATCTACGACGATTTCGAAGACCTGCTCTTCGCCGGATCGGCACTGGGACACAACATTTTGGGTACGAAGGCGGCACTGGCCCGCTACCGCTCGGAGCACATCCACGCCTTCGTGCGGCGCACGCACACCACCGATCAGATGGTCTTCTCGTCGATCGGCAACATCGCGCCCCGACGCATCGAGGCGATCGCCGCGCGGTACTTCGCCGACATGCCTGCCACCGTGCGATCGTTCTGCCGGACGGCGCCCGCGCCCGTCGCCCCCTTCGAACGAAGCATCGCGCGGCACACGCACCAGTCGCACTGCATCGTCGGAGCACGGGCTTACGGCATCCTCGACCCGAAGCGGCTGCCGCTGGCGCTGCTCGTCAACATGCTGGGCGGCCCGAGCGCCAACTCGATGCTCAACGTCACCGTGCGCGAGAAACACGGACTGTCGTACAGCATCGAAGGCAGCTACACGCCCTACGGCGACGCCGGCATCGTGGCGATCTACTTCAGCTCCGACCACGACAACTGCGACCGCTGCCTGGAACTGGTGCGGGGGCAGATCGACTCCCTGCGCACCCGGCGGCTTTCGACACGGCGGCTGGCGCTGGCCAAGAAACAGTTCGTCGCACAGCTGGCAATCTCGATGGAGAGCAACGAGGGCTACATGCTCGGTGCCGGCAAGAGCTATCTGGTACACAGCGAGGTGGACACGATGGAGGAGGTCTACCGCAAAATCAGCGACTTGCAGGCCGGGGAGCTGTTGGAGGTCGCCAACGAAGTGCTCGCCTCGCCTTCGCTACTCGTTTACAGATGATGGACGCACTCGAAAAATACATCGACAGCCTCTCGACGCCCGAATCGGAACTGCTGCGGGCGCTCGATCACGAGACCCACATGCAGACGATCCAGCCGCGGATGCTCTCGGGACACATCCAGGGAAAACTGCTCGAAATGTTCGTGCGGATGCTCCGTCCGCACAGCATCCTCGAAATCGGTACCTTCACGGGTTACTCGGCGCTCTCGATGGCCGCCGGACTCGGCGAGGGGGCCACGCTCGACACGATCGAGGTGGACGACGAACTGGAAGAGCTGGCGCAGCGTTTCTTCGACCGCTCGCCCTGCGGCGGGAAGATCCGGCTCCACATCGGTTCGGCGCTCGACATCGCCCCGACGCTGGGCGGTCCGTTCGATCTGGTCTTCATCGACGGCGACAAACGCGAATATCCCGCCTACTACCGGATGCTCATGGGCGACGACACGGGGCGGCCGCTCGTGGAAAGCGGCGCTTTCCTGCTGGCGGACAACATCCTCTGGTCGGGCAAGGTGGTAGCGCCCGTCGCCCGCAACGACCTGCACACGCAGCGCATCCTCGAATTCAACCGCACGGTGGCCGACGACCCGCGCGTGGAGAACGTGATCGTGCCGCTGCGCGACGGCCTGAATCTGATACGGGTGAAATAAACATCCGAAGGAAACGATAAAAATCGGCCTTTTTGTTGCATTTTCGGGTTTTAGTTTCTAACTTTACTCGAACCTAAAACCCTCAACCATGAAAACCTACCCGTTTCTGGCAGTTTTCATCTGCCTCTGCGTGAACACCGCGGCGCAGGAGTACAGTTTCAAGTACGGAAAAATCACGCCCGACGAACTCCGCATGACCCTCTACGAACCCGAACCCGATGCCCCGGCCGTCTTCATCTACGACGATACGGACATCCACTACTCCTTCGGCAATTCGATCCAGCTGCTGTGTTATCGTACGGTCAAGATCAAGGTATTCAAGGACGAAGGCGTGAAGTGGGGCGACGTGGCGATCGACTTCGGCAACTACCAGCTGTCGAAAGAGGGCGTCTCCCGCATCGACGCCGCAGCCTACAATCTCGTGGACGGCAAAACGGTCAAGACGCAGCTCAAACGGCAGAATATCTTCGAGGAGGTGCTCGACGAACACACGAAACGGCTGAAATTCTCGATCCCCGAAGTCAGGGCCGGAACGGTGATCGAATACCGCTACCTGCTCACGTCGGACTTCATCGGGCAGATTCCGGACGTCGACGTCCAGCACGCAATACCGGTCGTACGCAGCACGGCGCAGATCTCGATCCCCGAATATTTCACCCACCATATCCACACGCGGGGGTATCTGACGCTGCCGGTCAAAAAGGAGCTGGAAAACGGCGGTGCGGCCGGCTTCTCCGGATTCAGCTATACCAATACCAAATACATCTGCAACATCGATCGGGTGCCCTCGCTCCGCAAAGAGCCGTACGTCTGGCATCTGGACGACTTCCGCGCAGGGCTCGAATTCGAGATCAACGGCCTCGAAATCCCCGGCAGCCTCTACAAGAGTTTCACCCGGACGTGGGCCGACGTCTACGAATCGCTCGACCGGTCGGAGTTCGGGCGTTACGCCGACATCCGCAATCCCTTCAAGGACGAAGTGGCGGCCATCGTGGCACGAAACGCCGACGACGAGCGCCGGCAGCTGCACGAAATCCTCAAATTCGTGCAGTCCCGCATCGCATGGGACGGAACCTACCGGCTGACACCCGAGAGTTCGCCCCATGCGGCCGTCGACAAGGGACGCGGCGACAGCGGGTCGATCAACTTCATCCTCGCCGCCGCCCTGCGCGACGCCGGATTCAAACCGGAAATCATCCTGCTCAATCCCCGCTCCGCAGGACGGCTTCCGCTGACCCACGCCACCGACCGCATCCGCACCTTCGTATTGCGGACGAAGCTCAAAAGCGGGGAGACGGTCTACCTCGATGCCACCGACCTCCACTCGGACGTCAACGTCCTGCCCACGCAGCTGCTCGTCGACCACGCCAGACTTTACAGTCCGGAACATCCTTTCGAAAACTGGATCAACCTCTCCTCACCGGCGCAGAGCGTCGTCCTGTCGCAGATCACGGCCCGTCTGACGGAAGAGGGGGAGTTGGAATGCACCGAAACGGACACCGAAACCAATCAGGCGGCCTACGACCTGAGCCGCCGTTACAGCCGCAGCGAAAACCACGACACGTTCGTACAGGAATACGAGCAGCGGGCCGGCATCACGATCTCGGAGCTGGCGGTCGATGGGCTCAATACGGCCAAAGCACGCATGAAGCTGAGCTTCCGCAAGCCGGTCGATTCGGGCGGCGACTTCCTCTATATCTGTCCCACGATCGTCCCCTTCATCGAGAAGAACCCCTTCACCAGTCAGAAGCGCCAGCTGCCCGTGGAGTTCTCGTATCCATACCGCTACCGCATCATCGTTTCGCTGATGCTGCCCGAAGGCTACACCGTGGAGGAACTGCCCAAATCGCAACGCCTGTCCGCCTGCGACGAAGGCATCGCCTGCACGATGCAGTTGCAGCAACAGGGAGCGCTGGTGCAATGCCTGTTCGAATTCGACCTGTCGCGCATCATCTTCCCCGCCACCGAATACACCGACCTGAGCGCATTCTACGGATTCGTCATGGACATGTGCAACAGCCGGATCGTCCTTAAAAAGTCATAGCCCATGCGCAGTCGTTTATTACCGTGTCTTCTGCTCACACTGGGCAGCACGGCCGCCGGCACGGCGCAGGAGTACTCCGTCGCAACGCTCGCCGACTCGCTGCGGCGAAACGCTCAGGCAGTCGTCCGGCTCTACGAAACCGATTTCCAATACAATTCGCCCTCCTCGGCGACGGCACGGCACGACATCGTCGTCACGCTGCTGGACCGCAGGGGAGCCAGACATGCCGACCTGGTCTGCTACGTGGACATGTTCAGTTCGCTGAAAAGCTTCTCCGCAGAGATCTGCGACGCCTCCGGCCGCGTGATCCGCAAACTCGGCAAAGGCGACCTGAACTATACCGAATATTCCCAGCATCTGGCCGACGATGCGGCCTACTACTGGCTCGAACCGCCGTTATCGGTCTTCCCATGTACCGTCCGCTACCGTTACGAGACGGCGCACAAGAACGGCATGTTCGGCACGCTGCGTTTCGTCCCGCTGTCGACCGACATCGGCGTGGCACTGGAAAAGGCGCGTTTCCGGCTGTCGACCCCTGCCGGCTATGCGTTCAACTGCCGATGCACGCCCTTCCCTGTCGAACCCGTGCGGCATACGGATCGCGGCCGCGACAACTACGAATGGACATTCCCGTCCCGCACGGCCGTGCTCGACGAACCGCTGATTCCGCCCGCCCGCGAACGGCTGCCGATCCTCTACTTCGCGCCGTCGGAGTTCACCTACGACAAAACGCAGGGGAATATGCAGGACTGGCCCCGTTTCGGCGTCTGGATGGACGGACTGCTCGCGGGCCGCGGACAGCTGCCTCCGGCCTTGCAGGCCGAAATACACGACCTGACCGACACGATCCCCGACAAACGGGAAAAAATCGAGGCGCTCTACCGCTATCTGGGACGTACGACCCGCTACGTGAGCATCCAGCTGGGTATCGGGGGCTGGCAGCCGATGGACGCCGCAACGGTCTATGCGAATAAATTCGGCGACTGCAAGGCGCTCTCCAACTACCTGCACGCGATGCTGGCCGCCTGCGACATCGAGTCGTTCTACACCATCATCCACACGCAGAACAAGCATATCCCGCGCGATTTCGCCACACCGGCCATCGCCAACCACGCCATTCTGGGCGTGCCGTGCCAGCGGGACACGCTGTGGCTGGAATGCACCAACACCGACGTTCCCTTCGGCTATGTACATCAGTCGATCGCCGGTCACGACGCCGTGATCTGCCACGACGGCAAGGCCGAAGTCATCACGCTGCCCGCCTACGCCGACTCGCTCAACACCGAATGCCAGCGCATCGACGTCCGGCTCGACGAGGCGGGCAATGCCAGCCTCTCGCTGTCGAGCGTCAGTCGGGCGCGGCAATACGAGTGGACACGGCCGATACTGGATCTGGCGCGCGACAAGCAAGCCGACTTCCTGTGCAGGTCGTTCCAACTGCCGCTGGCGCAGGTCGATTCGCTGCGCTGCGAGGAGGTGCTGGACAAGCCGCTTCCCGAGATGCACATCCGCGCCTCGATCACCGCGCTGCGCTATGCCAACAAGACCGGCTCGCGCCTGTTCGTCCCCGTAGCACCGCTGCGTTCGGGGCCGGGTCGCTTTACGGCCGAACGCAGGCACGACCTGTGGATCGACAAGGGGTATTGCGATACCGATTCGCTTACGCTGCATCTGCCGGAGGGGTACGTCGTCGAAGCGCTTCCGAAATCCGTAACGATAGAAAACCGCTTCGGAAAGGTCGCATTCGAGGCCTTGTGCAGCGGCGACAGGTTGCACATCCGCATCCGCCTGCTGCGCCGTTCGGGCCGTTACCCGCAAAGCGAGTATGCAGCCTTCCGCGAATTCATGCAGGCCGTCGACCGCGTCTATTCGGCCAAAATCGTCCTGCGCAAGGTATAAACGATCGGTCGGCGACACCCGAAAGGGTAGTCGCCGACCGACTGAAAGGAGCGGCCGAAACCGGCCGCCGTATCCCGAAACCTACAATTTCGGGTTGTTCCGATGACGCTCCGCGTCGCGGGCGCTCTTCTTGGCGAAATTCGCTTCGACGGCCCGGGTCAGATCGACCCCCGTCTGGTTGGCCAGACAAACCAGCACCCACAGCACGTCGGCCATTTCGTCGGCGAGATTCTCCTTCTCGCCGGCCTTGAACGACTGGTCGCCGTACTTGCGCGCCATGACGCGCGCCAACTCCCCGACCTCCTCCGTAAGAACCGCCATATTGGTCAGTTCGCTGAAATAACGCACGCCGTACTCCTTGATCCACGTATCGACGCGCTGCTGCAATTCACTCAACTCCATATCCGTACAGAAAAAAGGGTCCTTCCGGCAGGCGCGGATTTCCGAACGTTTCCGTCAAACCGGCAGGGCAGAGCCGCACCGGCGCAGGAGAACCCCTGACGGGAAGACGAACGCCGGAATCAGACGGTTTCACCCCGCCGCACGGTGCGGCAAGGGTGAAATCCGGCTCCGGAGACCCGTCGGTCCGCCCGTATCAAACGAGCTTCAATTCCTTTTTAATCGTCTCGATCTTGGCGTCCAGCCCGGCCTCCACACGGTCGAAATCGGCCACCGATTCCAACTCGGCGCGCACGCCGAAGTAGAACTTGATCTTCGGCTCGGTTCCCGACGGACGCACCGAAACCACCGTCCCGTCGGCGGCGAACCACTGCAACACGTTGGACGCCTCCTCCTCGATCGGGGTTTTGGCCCCCGTCCTGACATCGGTCGATTCGAGCAGTTTGAAGTCGTTGATCTTCACCACGGGCGAACCTGCAATCTCCCTGGGGGGATCGGCGCGGTAGTCGACCATCATCCGCTGAATCTCGGCAGCGCCCTCCATGCCCTTGCGGACGACCGACACGAGCCCTTCGCGGAAGAAACCGAACTCCACGTAGAGCTTCTGCAACCACTCGTAGAGCGTCAATCCCATCGTATCCCTCGTCCACGCAGCGGCTTCGGCCACCAGCGAGCAGGCCGATACAGCGTCCTTGTCGCGCACGAAATCGCCGGCCAGATAGCCGAACGACTCCTCGCCGCCGCCGATGTAGGTGGCCTTGCCTTCGTTGTTGCGGATGATGCGGGCGATGTATTTGAAGCCCGTGAGACAGTCGTAGCACTTCACGCCGAAATGCGCCGCCATGACGTTGGGCATCTGAGAGGTGACGATCGTCTTGACCACGAACTCCTTGCCGTCGAGGCGCCCCAGCTCCGACCAGCGCGTCAACTGATAGGCCATGATGAGCGACAAGGTCTGGTTGCCGTTCAGCAGAACGTATTCTCCCTTGGCATTGCGCAGCGCGACGCCGATACGATCCGAATCGGGATCGGTGGCCAGCACCAGATCGGCGCCCAGCCGCGAACCCAGCTCGATGGCCTTGGCCATCGTCTTGCGCTCTTCGGGATTGGGGGATTCGACGGTGGGGAAGTTGCCGTCGATGACCGCCTGCTCCTCGACCAGCGAGACGTTCGTGAAGCCCCACTTGCGCAGCGATGCCGGCACGAGCCGCACGCCGGCGCCGTGCAGCGGCGTATAGGCGATCTTCATGTCGTGGAACTTGCCGACGCTTTCGGGCGAGAGCGACAGCGTATGCACCTTATTTAAGTAGATCTCGTCGAACTCCTCGCCCAGCAGCGTGATGTTGCCCGGATTGGCACCCGTGAGGATCTGGTCGATCGAGGTGATCTTCTCCACCTCGGCGATGATGTTGCGGTCGTGCGGGGCCGTTACCTGCGAACCGTCCGTCCAATAGGCCTTGTAACCGTTGTACTCCTTGGGATTGTGCGAAGCGGTGACCACGACCCCCGAATGGCATTTCAGTTCGCGGATGGCGAAACTCAACTCGGGAGTGGGGCGCAGCTTGTCGAACAGAAAGACCGTAAATCCGTTCGAAGCGAAGATGTCGGCCACACGCTCGGCGAACATCCGCGAATTGTTGCGCGAATCGTGGCCGATCGCCACGCGGATCCGCTCGCCCGCGAAATTCTTTTTCAGGTAGTTGGCGAGCCCCTGCGTGGCCATGCCCACCGTATAGACGTTCATGCGGTTGGTACCCACGCCCATGATGCCGCGCAGGCCGCCCGTACCGAATTCCAGATCCTTGTAAAAACTCTCGGTCAACTCCTTCCTATCGTGATCCATCAGATAGCGCACCTGCTTTTTGGTCGCTTCGTCGTAGTCGCCGTCGAGCCATTTCTGCGCTTTCGACAGGACCAGCTGCTCTAATTCGTTTGCCATAAATTATTAGTTTTATTTATAAAAAACAACGATTCATCATTTTAATACTATACGCAAATATACACAAAAAATTCCGAATATTCACTATCAACCAGTTAAAAAACGAGGCTCCGAAAACCCTTATTTTGCTATATATAAAAAATCCGAAAAAGCAACCGAAAACAGAAGATATTTTCACAAATTTATTCACACCTTTGTAAGGCCAAAAAGTACGGGTCTCCGATTCGTTCCTCAGGCAAAAATTCAATCAGACAAAAAAGACTCGCATTGGCGCATGTTCAATAACTCGCAGACATACAGCGATATATGGCAGCTTTGCCTGAACCGGATCAAGGAGCAGACCTCCGCCGAGGAGTTCGCCAAATGGTTCCAGCCCATCGTCCCGCTCGAATTCGACGGAACGACGCTGCGTCTGCGCGTGCCCAACGCCAGCTACGTCTACCAGATCGAGAAAAACTACATCCCGTTCCTGCGTCCGATCATCTCGCAGCTCTACGGCCAGCAGACGCGGCTCCACTACGCCGTGCCCAAAGCCGAGGCGCCGAAACTGGACACCGAAACCGATTCGACGGCCATCTCGCGCTTCGCTACGCAGAACGATACGGCAAATATAAAAAATCCTTTCATCATTCCCGGCCTCAAAAGGGTGCGAATCGACCCGCAGCTCAATCCGAACTACACCTTCTCGACCTTCATCGAGGGGGAGTGCAACCGGCTGGCGCGGTCGGCCGGCATGTCGGTGGCGGTGAATCCCGGCACGACGCCGTTCAACCCCTTGTATATATACGGCGATTCGGGATTGGGAAAGACCCACATCGCACAATCGATCGGCCACGAAGTGTTGCAGCGTCATCCCGAGCTGCAAGTGCTCTACGTGTCGATGAACAAATTCCAGGCCCAGTTCCAGACGGCGCACAAACGCGGCGAAATTCCCGATTTCATCCACTTCTATCAGATGATCGACGTGCTCATCATCGACGACATCCAGGAGCTGACCGGAAAGCCGGGTACGCAGAACGTCTTCTTCAACATCTTCAACCACCTGCACCTGTCGGGCAAGCAGCTGATCCTCACGTCGGATAAGCCGCCCGTCGAATTGAAGGACATCGAGGACCGTCTGCTGACGCGTTTCAAGTGGGGGCTTTCCACCCAGCTCAACCAGCCCGACCACGACACGAAGGTGAAGATCATCCGCGCCAAGGCGCAGAAGATGGGCGCGCAGATCTCGGAAGAGATCGTGCAGTTCCTCGCCGACAACATCTCGGCCAACGTGCGCGAGATCGAAGGCGCGCTGTCGTCGCTGGTGGCCAACGCGTCGTTCCTCGGACGGAAGATCACCACGTCGCTGGCCAAAGAGATTCTCAAAGCCTACGTGCAGCTCTACCAGAAGGAGATTACGATCGAACACATCATCGAGGTGGTATGCGGCTACCTGGCCCTCGATCCCGAACGGTTCAACTCTCCGGAGCGGACGCGCGAGATCGCGCAGGCGCGGCAGATCGCCATGTATCTGGCCAAGCAGCACACCAAGGCACCGCTGGCCACGATCGGCGCGGCCATCGGCGGCCGCAACCACGCCACCGTACTCCACTCATGCAAGGCGGTGTCGAACCTGCTCGAAACCGACAAGGCGTTCCGCCGGCAGGTCGAGGAGATCGAAAAGCAGGTGTTGGCGTAACGCCCGCCCGACATATTATGCTACGGAAAACGCGACCTCGGGTCACGTTTTCCCGTTTCAGTTCCCGAACAAGCATGGACCAACCCAAACTCGAACGGCTGCTGCGGCTGATGAAGATGCTCACGGCCAACACCGAATACACGATCGACGACCTGGCCGAGCGGCTCATGATGTCGCGCCGCACCGTCTACCGCTATATCGACACCTTCCGCGAAGCGGGTTTCGTCATCAAGAAGAGCGGCGAACACATCCGGCTGGACAAGGAGTCGCCGCACTTCAAGGACATTTCGCAACTGATCCATTTCACCGAGGAGGAGGCCGTGATCCTCAAAAGCGCCATCGAAAACATCGACGACGACAACCTTCTGAAACAGAACCTCAAACGCAAACTCTACTCGGTCTACGACAACCGCACGCTGGCCGACACGATCGTCAAGGGCCGGTTGTCGGGCATCGTTCACAACCTGGTCGGAGCGATCGCCGAAAAACGGCAGGTAGTGCTGCAAGCCTACCGTTCGGCACGCGGAGCCGCCGTGCGCGACCGCAGGGTAGAGCCGTTCGCCTTCACCACCAACTACGTCAACATCTGGTGCTACGACACGGAAGACGGCCTCTGCAAGCTCTTCAAAACCTCGCGCATCGGCGCCGTACTGCCGCTCGGCGACAAATGGGCGCACGAAGCGGAACACCGCGAAGGTTTCATGGACGTCTTCCGCATGAACGGCCACGACCGGCACCGCATTCGCCTGCGGCTGGGGATGCTGGCGCACAACCTGCTCGTCGAGGAGTATCCGCTCGCCGAACGCGACCTCGCGCCCGACGGCGAGAGCCACTGGCTGCTGGAGACCGAAGTGGCGGGATTCGCCGGCGTCGCCCGTTTCGTCGCGGGACTGCTCGACGACGTGGAGATCGTCGACTCGCCCGAGCTGAAACGCTACGTGGCCGATTATTTCCGGCGCAACGCGGCGGTGATCGCCGACTGAATCCCTCCCCGAACAACCCCTCCCGACAACATCAAAACGGACAATTCCGTAAAATGATTTCGATATTTTTTTCTTGTGTCAAAACCTGACACGAAGGTTTCGTTCCTTTGCAGTATCGAAAAACCGAAAAACTCAGAAAAGCATGGGAACAGCCTACAAAATCAAGTGCAAGCACTGCGGAACGGAGTTCCAGCATAGTGCATCGGCCTGCTACGGCCTCTATCAGGAGTGCGCCGGATGCGGTTCGTCGGTCGTCGAAACCGACATTCCGATCCGCTGCCCTTCGTGCCTGCACGTGCTCAACCGCACCGAGCAGGAGTTCAACGAACAGGTGGAAGTCGTCATGATGTGGGACTGACCTTCCCGAAAACATCCCGAAAAGGCCCGAATCCGGCGCCGAACGCGCATTTTCCGAAAAATTTCACTATCTTTGACTTCGTCTTAGATACTCCGTCCCGGCATAACCAAGCTGACGCTTGCTTCTGCGCTCGACTTTCCGTATCTTTGACATCGTCTTGAACAATTAATTCGCATTACGAAAAAATGACGACGCTCCGAGTGGGGGATACGGCCCCCGATTTCACCTCCGTGACGCAGGACGGCCAGCCCTTTACGAAGGCCGACCTCATGGGACAACGCACGATACTCTATTTCTATCCCAAGGACAACACTTCGGGATGCACGCTCGAAGCCAAGAGCCTGCGCGACGGCAAGGCCGAACTGGCGGCCATGGGGTTCCGGATCGTCGGCGTCAGCCCCGACAGCGAACGTTCGCACCGGAATTTCTGCGCCAAACACGAACTGAACTTCACACTGCTGGCCGACACCGACCACAGCGTTTGCGAGGCGTTCGGCGTCTGGGCCGAAAAGTCGATGTACGGCCGCAAGTACATGGGCGTGCTGCGCACGACCTTCGTCATCGACGCCGAGGGGCGCATCGAAAAGATTTTCACCAAGGTGGACACCAAGAATCACTATCGGCAGATCGCCGACGCTTACAAACAAGCAGAATAACAACGAACGATATGGCAGAAAAACCACAGGCAAACGCGGACAAGCTCAAAGTGCTTAGCGCGGTCATGGACAAAATCGAAAAGGATTTCGGCAAAGGGTCGATCATGCGCATGAACAGCAGCGAGATCGTCGACGTGCCGGTCATTCCCACGGGGTCGATCACGCTCGACATGGCGCTCGGCGTGGGCGGCTATCCCAAAGGACGTGTCATCGAGATCTACGGTCCCGAATCGTCGGGCAAGACGACGCTGGCGATCCATGCGATCGCCGAGGCGCAGAAGGCGGGCGGCATCGCAGCCTTCATCGACGCCGAGCACGCGTTCGACAGTTTCTACGCACAGAAACTCGGCGTGGACGTCGACAACCTGCTCATCTCGCAGCCCGACAACGGCGAGCAGGCGCTCGAAATCGCCGACTCGCTGATCCGTTCGAGCGCGATCGACATCATCGTCATCGACTCGGTGGCGGCACTCACCCCCAAGGCCGAGATCGAAGGCGACATGGGCGACTCGAAAATGGGCCTGCAAGCGCGGCTCATGTCGCAGGCGCTGCGCAAGCTGACGGCCAGCATATCGAAGACCAAGACCGTCTGCATCTTCATCAACCAGCTGCGCGACAAGATCGGCGTGGTCTACGGCAATCCCGAAACCACGACCGGCGGCAACGCGCTGAAATTCTATGCCAGCGTGCGTATCGACATCCGCCGCATGTCGGTCATCAAGGACGGCGAGGAGCAGCTCGGAACCCGCACCAAAGTCAAGGTCGTGAAAAACAAGGTGGCACCCCCCTTCAAGAAGGCCGAGTTCGACATCATGTTCGGCGAGGGAATCTCCAAGATCGGCGAGATCATCGACCTCGGCGTGGATTACGGAGTCATCAAGAAGAGCGGTTCGTGGTTCTCCTACGGCGACCGCAAGCTCGGACAGGGCCGCGACGCGGTCAAGGAGCTCTTCAAGACCGATACGGCACTCGCCGACGAAATCGAGACGAAAGTGCGCGAGGCGATGAAAGCGCCGCAGCAGAAGTAGCCCACCCGCCCCTCCGAAGCACTCCGGCTGGCGGCCGGAGCGCTTCGGCATACGGAGCGCAAACCGAAAACGAGGGATATGGATTACACGGCCGAAGACGAAAAAATCATCGAGGAGCGGTGGGAAGACCTGCTCCGTTCCTGTACCAAAATTTGCAGGAAAGATGAGGATTGGGACTTCATCAAGCGCGCCTTTTTCCTTGCGAAAGAGGCGCACGCCGGTGTGCGCCGCCGTTCGGGAGAACCCTATCTGCTGCACCCGATCGCCGTGGCGAAAATCGTCATCGAGGAGATCGGGCTGGGAGTCAAATCGGTCGTCGCATCGCTGCTGCACGACGTGGTGGAAGACACAGAATACACGGTCGAAGACATGGAGCGCATCTTCGGCCCGAAGATCGCCTCGATGGTCGACGGACTGACCAAGATGTCGGGCGTCTTCAACGCCGACACGTCGGAGCAGGCCGAATATTTCCGCAAGGTGCTGCTCACGCTCTCGGACGACGTGCGGGTAATCCTCATCAAGATCGCCGACCGGCTGCACAACATGCGCACGCTGGGCGCCATGCCCCTGAACAAGCAGATCAAGATCACCAGCGAGACGATCTACCTCTTCGCGCCGCTGGCGTACAGACTGGGGCTTTTCGCCATCAAAACCGAACTGGAAGACCTCTGCATGAAGTACCGTTTTCCGGAGCAGTACGAGGAGATCAGCCGCAAACTGGACGAGACGGAGGCGTCGCGCCAGGAGTTCATCGCACGCTTCAACGCTCCGATCGTCGAAGCGCTGCGGCACGACGGCATCAATTTCGAGATTTCGGCCCGTGTCAAGAGCATCTACTCGATCTGGATGAAGATGCAACGCAAACAGATTCCTTTCGAAGAGGTCTACGATCTGTTCGCCATCCGCATCGTCTTCAAACCGCTGCCCTTCCCGTCGGAAAAGACGCAGTGTTACCAGATCTACGCTACGATCACGGACATCTACACGCCCAAGCCCGACCGCCTGCGCGACTGGATCAACACCCCGAAAGCCAACGGTTACGAGGCGCTGCACTCGACGGTGATGAGCCCCGACGGCGTATGGGTCGAGGTGCAGATCCGCACGCAGCGCATGGACGACATCGCCGAAAGGGGAGTGGCCGCCCACTGGAAGTACAAGCAGGAGACCATTTCGCAGAACGAGGACGAGCTGGACAAGTGGCTCAAAAAGATCCGCGATGCGCTCAACTCGCCGACGGAAAACGCCGTCGACTTTCTGGATAACTTCAAGCTGTCGCTCTACACCTCCGAAATCGTCGTCTTCACACCGAAAGGCGAGCCTCGCCGGCTGCCCTTCGGCGCCACGGCGCTCGATTTCGCCTACGACATCCACACCAACGTCGGCAACAAGGCGATCGGCGCGAAGATCAACCATAAGCTCGAACCCGTCACGACGCAGATTTCGAGCGGCGATCAGATCGAGATCATCACGGCCGACAACGCACGTCCCAAAGCCGAATGGCTCGACCTGGTGACGACGAGCAAGGCCAAGCAATCGATCAAGAACTTCCTCAAACGCGAACAGCAGAACAACATCGAACGGGGTATGGCGACGCTCACCGAGCGGCTCGCCAAACTCAATATCAACCTTTCGGGACGTGTATTGCGCAAGTTGGTTCCGGCATACGAATGTGCGACCAAGGAGGAGTTTTACAGCAAAATCGGTGCAGGCATCATCCGGCTGGACGATATAGAGAAGCATCTGAAAGTCAACTCGGCGAGCAAGATCCTGAAATTCTGGACGCTGTTCATCCCAAAAAAGGCGAGGCCGGAGAGCGAGGACGACGAAACGCCGGCGATCGACGAGGCGGCGGACGACACGTCGCCGGAATTCGTCGTCGCCGAGTGCTGCAAACCCATTCCGGGCGACAAGGTCGTGGGATTCCGCGATCCGCAGTCGGGCAAGATCATCGTCCACAAGGCCACCTGCGAGGAGCTGAACCGGCTCGCATCGCAGTTCGGGCGCAACATCATCAAGGACGAGATCAAGTGGTCGCAGCACAAGGCCGTCTCCTACCTTTCGACCATCGAGTTGCGCGGCATCGACCGCACGGGCATTCTGCTGGATCTGGCCAACGTCATCAGCCGCGATTTCAGCATCAACATCCGCGAAATAGGCATCCAGAGCCACGACGGCATTTTCGAAGGAACCCTGAGCCTCTACGTCAAAAATGCGGAGAGCCTGAGCGTCGTCCTCGAGAATCTCCGCAAAATAAAGGGCATGGAGAGCGTGAAACGAAACTTATAAGGAGGAAAAGTCATGGATATTACCGTTTTAATCTGGGTGGCCATTATCATTCTCTGGAGCGTGAAAACGGCTTCGGATCAGAAGAAGCGTACACAACGGCAGGAGCGGCAGGCCGACGATACGGACGAAAGGGTAGCGCCCCCGGTCGAGATGGAGCCCCGTCCTGCACGACATGCGAGGCGTCCGGCCGAACAGGAGGCCCGGCGCGACGCGAGGGTAGAGGAAGCTGCCTCCGAACCGCTCGTCGTCGAGGCGGTATCGCTCGAAACGTTCGACGACGAAGCATCCGCCGCCGACACGATTCCCGCCCCAATCGCAACGCACGACGTCAGGCAGGAGACACCCGAAGAGAAGCGTCCGACATGCCCCGCAGCAACGGACGGCCCGCTCGGAGAGCCATTCGATCTGCGGCGTGCGGTCATCTATTCCGAAATACTGAAACCCAAATTCGAAGAATAAAAACAACTGCATCATGGCATCGATTTTTTCACGCATCATCGCCGGAGAGATTCCGTCGTACAAAGTCGCCGAAGATGCGAATTACTACGCATTTCTCGACATCAACCCCCTGACCGAAGGACATACGCTCGTCGTGCCCAAGAAAGAGGTCGATTACATTTTCGATCTGGACGATCAAACGCTCGCCGGCATGATGCTCTTCGCCAAGAAAATCGCCCGCAGGATCGAACGGCAGATCGACTGCAAACGGGTGGCGGTCGTCGTGCTGGGATTGGAGGTTCCCCATGCGCACATCCATCTGATCCCGATCAAAAGCGAAAGCGACGTCGACTTCCGGCGTGAGAAACTCTCCCTGACGCCCGAAGAGTTTCAGGCGATCGCCGCCAAATTGAACCGATAGGGAATCGCGGCATACTTCATAAAGACGCCGGTCTTGACCGAAAAACTTCCTTTCCCAGGAACGTTTTCGTTAAGCCAAATGAGCAGAGCCGCGCTTGCGCGAGCTATGTCATGGCGAGAAAACGGCTGTTGAAAACAAAGCTTTTTTACAGATCCGCCCGAATTTCCCTGCCTTTTTCCATTCTGCACATCGCCCCTCCCAGGTCCTGATCGAATCGCTGGGAACCGTCCGGCCTTTCCCCGCGACGGTACACCGTCACCCGTACACCCCGGCGCAGGAGCCTCGCACAGAGCACCTTCGTCTTGAAATATCACGTAAACCGACGGTTTCCGCCATGCACGACCAGCATCGGACGGCACGATACCTAAAAATTCCGAAGCGGATTTTCGTTTTTTCAGCAAAACAGGAATTTGCTCTTTTCCGAAGGTAGGCGGCCCCAAGCTCCACGACATCGACTGAAACCGCTTGCGTGTCCACCGCACAAACAACAGGAAACCGAGCGCAGCGAACGCAAAGTCTCCCGGCACCTCCGACCGGAGAACAGCAAAGAATCCAACAGCGCGATCATCTCGATATTCCGCTTTTGCGACACAAACAAATGCGCCGGATCGGGCAGTCCGATAATGCCAGTAAGCAGCATCCACACCCACACCCACACCCACACCCACACCCACACCCACACCCACACCCACACCCACACCCACACCCACACCCGCACACCCGCACACCCGCACTGCCTACGTTCGCACAATCGTTCCGGGCGTTTCATCTTCCCATGCCTGCTCTGTTTCCCTCTACGACAATACGGAGTTACCGTTGCCCGCAACCAATATTCGAAAATAAACGGATTCGGCCGGCCGGTCGGAAATATCCGGAGAATCGAACAGCGACGTAGCATTTACACGCTATCAAATATGTAAATTTTGACACTTCTGTTTTTCCTGTATCCGGCACGTCCGAGCATCCCCGCAACGAACCGAATCCGGCGACGTCAAACCAATAGGGTATTTTCCCCGAATCGAACTTCGTGCGAACAAACCTCCGAAGAAATCAACAGCGCACTTTACCTTCAATCGACACGCTTCGAATTCCAGAGGTTCCCCAAAACCGTCGATCGAGCTCCGTCAAAAAAAGGGTAACTCCGAATATCGCTCCATTTTTTCACATCCAGCGGGAATTCGATCGGAACAGGCAGGATTTCGCTGCCGGAAACCGACTTTTCAAGAATCAAAATAGGAGCAAACCGCCTGTTCTCTCCGCCTCAAACACCCGAATCAGCGCTGAACGATCGAAAAATCATACGAGCTGAAAAGGTCATGAATACCTCGGATTACAAAAATATAGATACCTTATAAATAAATAGATAAGTGGATATGAAAGAATTATCAACAATCTGTTTTTAACATAATGTATACAACCGGAAAGGTATGGTAATTTTTAGAGAAGACAAGAAGGCGAGAAATCATATTTTTCATTGAAAATAGTCACGAAAGGGTAGTATATTTACTTTTGTAAATAATATCAAGTAAATTCAACACCTTCTTTGTTTACTTTTGTAAACATAAATCAGAAAATCAGGTGTTCATAATTCATAATCTGTAAAACACCACCAAAATGTATTCACGATTGCCTAGCCCTCGGATTTCGCCAAGTGCAAATATTGAATATACAAATTTATATTATTAAATATCAAATGATTATACGATTTATATACACTATAAGATTTCATATATCGGAGTAAAACCAGCATACGATGACGGATTCTCATTACAGAAGATTATATAAGTATAAAATTGCAGAAAATCATATATTTGTTATATTCTATCTAAACATAATTAGTAAGTGAAAAGAGAATCGTGTTTTTACAGTTTTAATTTGTTTACAATTGTAAACAAATTCTTCCGTTGTTAATTGTTTACATTTTTGAATCTCGCTTGTTTTACAAAATAAAAATGTTTATATTTGTAAAAAATCAGGGAATATGGGAGAAAAATTGTTGAGACTGATGAAAAGCGAAGGATTGACTTCAAGCCACCTTGCGGAAATTCTGGGGACAGGCGCTTCCAATATCTCCCATATCATCTCCGGACGCAGCAAACCGGGATACGATCTGCTGCGAAAAATTCTGCTCAGTTTCCCGCAGATCAACCCTGATTGGTTGCTGCTCGACGATGAAACAATGTACCGCTCGGATGAAACTCCGATCAGGGAACAACCCGTTTCGCCCGACCTTTTTACGGCAGAATCCGCAACCTCCGAACATCCTTCCGGTTCCCCTTGCGAAACCGATATCGCCGAAAATACGGATACCGTCGACGCGGTCGATCCGCATCGGATCGCTTCCGGAGATTTTAGAAATATGACATCTTCTACCGTGCAACGAATCATCATCGTTTATTCCGATCGAACCTTCGAAAGTTTTACGCCGAAACAGGAATAGGAAACCTGACCGCAGCTCCGTTCTCAAATTTGCCGGACACGGATAATCCAGACCTCAACCGGCGTTCCCATATCCGAACCTATCGAAGCAACGAATCCCGTCCGACACTTCGGACGCAGCCCCATTTCCCTGCCAACGGGTCACGATTCGTTTTTGCCAACGATCTTTTCCTCCCGTAAAATACGGTAGACGGAACCTTACCGGAATTAACATAATATAGACTCCAAAAAATAGGTTCTTAGGAGTATTTTCGGTACCCCGGAATTTCTCCAAATTCCTTGATCGCAATTATTTCTTAATAATGCATCGGCACGGCCAAAAAGAGTCGGCGAATCGCCAGACCTCCGGCGACTTCAAACAGATCCATAGTGGTCCAGAGAAATATTATAATCCCGCATTTTATAAAACAGCAAATAATGGATTAATATTTATATTATGTTAAATTAAATATCGATCCGGCCAAAAGGACCATTCGAACGGTCGGATACAGCTACCCCGACGGCGTATCAATCACTGAAATATCCCACCTTGTAATCCGAAAATGCACGATTCCATCGATTTCCCCACAGGAAAATGCGCAGTGAACCGGATTTTTCGCTACATTTGTTCTTATTCACCGGAGCGGTTTTGCCGTCCGGAAACGACGATACATAACGACTATGAGAACCGCATATTTATATTTATTATTCCTGTCGCTTTTCGCAACAGGTTGTACGTCAAGCACCCGCCAGACAGACAAGGAGCGACTTTACGTCTCGATCCTGCCGCTGCGCTCGCTCGTCGAGCAGATCGTCGGAGACGACTTCAAAGTCGACGTATTGGTTCCGGCGGGCGCCAGCCCCGAAAGTTTCGAACCGACACCGCGCCAGTACGTTGCGCTGAACCAGTCGAAACTGGTCTTCAACGTCGGGCTTATCGACTTTGAACAAAATCTGTTACGCGATCTTCCCGATCGGGAGAAACTGGTCAACCTGAGCCGGGGCATTCGGCTGCTCGAAGGGAGTTGCGCACACGGACATACACACGAACCGACCGGAAAAGCACGCGCGTCCGAAGGGCACGCACACGGCATCGACCCTCACATCTGGACCTCGCCGCGCGCACTGAAACAGATGGCCGCCAACGCTTACGACGCACTTCGCACATCGTTTCCCGACTCGGTTCGTTATACGGAAAATTACGAAAAACTGCTCGTCCGCCTCGACTCGCTCGATACGGCCTGTGCCGAAGCGCTGCGGCAGGCGGACGTACACACGATCGTGATCTACCACCCCGCCCTCACCTACTATGCGGCGGACTACGGACTGGAACAGCTCGCCGTCGAACACGACGGAAAGGAGCCGTCGGCCCGTCACCTGGCGCGGCTGATCGAGGAGGCACGCAGGAAAAAGGTACGGCACGTCTTCTATCAGGCGCAATACCCCGCGTCGACGGTCAAAGTCATCGCCGAAGATATAGGCGCCCGCAGCGTGAAGATCGATCCGCTGCGTGAAGATGTCATCGAAAACATCGGGGAAATCACCCGACAACTTACCTCCGGCAATGAGTAACGTATTGATCTCGGTAAGAGACCTCTCGGTCGCATACGAGGGGACGACGGCGCTGGATGAGGTGTCGCTGGATATTTTCGAGGACGATTTCCTGGGAGTCATCGGCCCCAACGGCGGAGGAAAGACATCGCTCGTACGTGCGATTCTGGGCAACATTCCCTACCGCGGAACGGTGAACTACGCTGCCGAACTTTTCCGCGGCAAAGAGCGTCTGATCGGGTATCTGCCCCAACAGAACGTTTTCGACAGGGCTTTCCCCATATCGGTTACGGAGACGGTCCTGTCGGGCTTGCAGGGACACAAGCGATTCCGGTCGCGCTACACCGCCGAAGACCGCCGACGGGCGCTGGAACTGCTCGAACGCACCGGCATCGCCGAAGTCGCCGGCCGAGCCATCGGCGAAATATCGGGAGGGCAGATGCAGCGGGCGCTTCTGTGCCGGGCGATCATCTCCGAGCCGCGGCTGCTGATCCTCGACGAACCGGCCAACTTCGTCGACAACCAGTTCGAAAACGAACTATACCGCATTCTCCAGGAGTTGAACCGCCGCATGGCCATCGTCATGGTGTCGCACGACGTGGGGACGATCTCCTCGGTGGTGAAGAGCATCGTCTGTGTCAACCGTCATGTTCACCGGCACGATTCGAACATCATCGACGAGGAGCAACTGCGCAACTACGGCTGCCCGATCCAGCTCATCTCGCACGGCGACGTACCGCACACCGTGTTGAGCCGCCACTAATCCATCAGCCGCCGCAGCCAGCCGAGCAGCCGCTTGGGATAAGGCGCATAACGCAGCGGCAGGTCGAAGCGTTTCGACCCCAGAAAATAGGAGCGGCAGTTGGAGAAGCACTCGAACGACGCCTCGCCGTGATAGCGTCCCATGCCGCTCGCACCGACCCCGCCGAAGGGCAGGCGACGACTCGACACCTGCATCACCACATCGTTGAACGCCACCCCGCCCGACGGCACCCGCTCGCACAAACGGCGGCCTTCGCGTTCGTCGCCGAAATAATAGAGTGCCAGCGGCCGGTCGGCGGCGAGCAGCGCATCGGCCGCCTCCGACAACTCCGCGAAGGTCAGCACGGGCAGCACCGGTGCAAAAATCTCTTCGCGCATAAGACGGCTCTGCGGGTCGGGATTCAGGACGATCGTCGGTGCGACATAGCGCTCCTCTTCGAGCACCTCGCCGCCGCAGACCGTCTCGCCTCCCGCCGTGGAGAGCAACTCCGCCACACGACGCGCATGGGCGCCGTCGACCATTCGGGGATAGTCGACCGCAAAACGCGGATCCCTCCCCCATTGCCGCTCGACGGCCCGCTGCAACTCCACCATCAGCCGGTCGCAAACCGATTCGTGCACCAGCAGGAAATCGGGGGCCACGCAGGTCTGGCCGGCATTGAGGGTCTTCCCCCACACGATGCGCCGCGCAGCCAGCTTCAAATCGGCCTCCGCCCCCACGACGCAAGGACTTTTCCCGCCCAGTTCGAGCGTGACGGGCGTCAGGCGTTCGGCCGCACGCACCATGATCTCACGGCCGAAAGTCCCTCCGCCCGTGTAGAAGATATGGTCGAACCGCTGCGTCAGCAACTCTTCCACAGCCTGCGGTGCGTGCGGCACCAGAGCGACCAGCTCCTCCGGAAAGCACTCGCCGACGATCTCCGACAGAACGGCTGCCGTGGCCGGAGCGCCCGGCGAAGGTTTCAGCACCACGCAGTTCCCTGCGGCCAATGCCCCGACGAGCGGCAGCAGCGTCAGTTGCAGCGGGTAATTCCACGGCGCGACGACGAGCACCACGCCCAGCGGTTCGTAGCGCACACGGCTTCGCGCCGGCCAGGCGAAGAGCGGCGTCGGGACGCGGCGAGGCCGCATCCAGCGTTTCAGGTTACGCAATGCAAAACGGATTTCGCCCGCGACGATGCCGATTTCGGTCATGTAACTCTCGACAGCCGATTTGCCCAGATCGGCGCGCAACGCACTGCACAGCACCTTTTCGTGCCGCCGCACCGACGCCTGCAACGCTTGCAGCGCCCAACGCCGCACCGCAATGTCGTGCGTGGCGCCCGTCTCGAAATAGGCCCGCTGGGCGGCTATCAACTTCGGAATATCCATAACAGTGTGGGATTATCGATTTTCAACCGACTCGATGCCGAGGCCGGCGATACACGAAAATACGCCCCCTCGATTGCAAGCGGCACGCCCCGGCGCACCGCGGAGGGATCGGCAGGGATACGAACGGGAGGAGACAGTCGCCTGTCGCCTCCCGCAAAATTTACCGAAAAAGGGCACTCCCCTACTTCTTCGCCTCGTTGATCTTGCTCAGCTCCTCGAACAATGCCTCGAACGACCGGACGATATCGGCACGCAGCGCAGCATAGTATTTGCGGACCAGCGATTTGTTGTGCGGTTCGGTGGGATTGCTGACCTTTGCGATCAACTCGTTGCGAAGGGCGACGGCCTTCTGCATCAGCTCGAAAATTTCCTGCTCCTTCGACGGCTGGAAGGCAATGGCCATATCGCAGTCGAAAACCACCTCTTCCAGACGATAGTCGATCTCCTTCTTCAGCTCTCTTAAATTTGCCATAATAATCCTGATAGTTTGATATTTGGCGTAAAGATAATAAAAACCTCCGACAATCGCCACTTCGCCCGATGATTTTTCCGCACGAAACCGCCGGATCCGCCCGCAGGCGATCCGGCGACTCCGTCCGATCGGGGCTCGGCGTCGACGAGCAAGGGCGGAAAACGCCCGCCTGAAACGGACGGGCTACATCGTGCAGGTGCAATCGAACTCGTCCATATCGATAATCAGACCGTCGGGCTGATCGTCGACAAGGATGTAGGTCGCATGGATGACCGGCTCCACTTCGGGCAGCGGAATGGGCGTGCGCTCGGTGACGACGCTGCTCTTGTCGTAGGTGAAGGCCATCTCTACATGGCGCATCGGCGGCAGGATATGCTGGCGCATGTAATTCCACGCCGCAGGCAGCCGTTTGAGTCGCATCTCCTTGACCGTCGCCTTGTCGCTGCCGTTCAGGATTTGCAGCACCTCCTGCTTGGAAGGTATCGACGAAGCCTCCACAGCCGGAACCGCCGCCCGCCACTCGTCGACTACGGCCGATACGGTGACCGGATAGCTGGCCGAAAGGCGGTAGCGGGAATCGACGTAGTTCCGGAAATCGGTCGCGCGTTTGTGCGCCAATCGCTCGTTGGGAGCATAGGGCCCGTCGGGCGAAGCATAGCCGGTGATCGTCACGCCCGTCACCCGCAACGACTTATCCTGCGAAACCTTGTCGATAAAAGCCTGCAAATCGTCCAGCTGCCGCGCATTTCCGGCCAGCGTCGACGAGAGCTGCGCCACATCGACCTGATAACGCACCGCATAGTCGGAGTTGCGGTCGGCGTGTTGTTTCACCAGATACTTGCGCACCAGATAGGTACCGTCGACATCGGCCGACAGCAAAACGGTATCGGCCTGCGGACACGATGCCGGAGCCCCGCTTCGCTGCTGGGCATCGGCCGCAGCGCATACCGCAAAGGCACATACGAAAGTAGTAAAGATCCTTTTCACGTCATTAACGATTTATGAGTGGATAGTATGATTTCGCACCAATCCATTCAACAATCGCGCCGAAACGACGAAAAACGGCCCCTGAGCAGAGTCGAGGGCCGTCGATACGTTCTTTGCCGGCTGCATAGGCAGGCTGTCCGCCGCAGGCTACATCCGTTCGGGAACGTCGATCCCCAGCAGGCGCATCGCCAGCCGGATCACGCGCGCCACCTGCTCCGACAAACGCAGCCGCATGGCACGCACCGCAGCGTCTTCCTCGCGCAGGATCGAGTGATCGTGGTAGTAGGCGTTGTATTGTTTGGCCAACTCATAGGCGTATGCCGCGACGATCGAAGGAGCGAAATTCTCGGCAGCGGCCTTCACCACGTTGGGATAGTCCGCCAACTGCTTGACGAGCGCCACCTCTTCGGGCAGATAGGCCGCGGCCGACGCTTCGCCGCAGGCAATCCCCGCCTCCTGCGCCTTGCGCAGCACCGAACGGATGCGGGCGTGCGTATACTGGATGAAGGGACCGGTATTGCCGTTGAAATCGATCGATTCGCGCGGATCGAAGAGCATCGTCTTTTTAGGATCGACTTTGAGAATGAAATATTTGAGTGCACCCAGACCGACCATCCGCGAAATCGCAGCCGCCTCGTCCTCCGTGCAGTCGTCCAGCTTGCCTAGTTCGTCCGACATTTCGCGTGCCGTGCGCACCATGTCGTCGATCAGGTCGTCGGCGTCGACGACCGTCCCCTCGCGCGACTTCATCTTGCCGTTGGGCAGCTCCACCATCCCGTAGGAGAGATGGGTGATATGGTCGCTCCAATCGTAGCCCAGCTTTTTGAGCACCAGTTTCAAAACCTGGAAATGGTAGTTCTGTTCGTTGCCCACCACGTAGATCATGTCGTCGAGATCGTTCTCCTCGAAACGGCGGTAGGCCGTCCCCAGATCCTGCGTCATGTAGACCGACGTTCCGTCGCCGCGCAGCAACAATTTCTGATCCAGGCCGTCGGCCGTAAGATCGATCCAGACCGAACCGTCCTCGCGGCGGTAGAAAATCCCCATGTCCAGCCCCTTCTGCACGATGTCCTTGCCCAGCAGGTAGGTCTGCGACTCGTAGTAGACCTTGTCGAAATCGACGCCCAGCGCCTTGTAGGTAACGTCGAAACCGTCGTACACCCAGCCGTTCATCATCTCCCACAGTCCGTAGACCTCGGGATCCCTGGCCTCCCAGCGGCGCAGCATCTCCTGCGCTTCGAGCATCAGCGGCGCCCGCTTCTTCGCCTCCTCCTCCGACATGCCCGAGGCCGTCAGCTCCTTGACCTGGGCCTTGTAGTGCCTGTCGAACTCGACGTAGTATTTACCGACCAGATGGTCGCCCTTCATTCCCGACGAAGCGGGCGTTTCGCCTCCGCCGTAGCGCTTCCACGCCAGCATCGACTTGCAGATGTGGATGCCGCGGTCGTTGACCAGGTTGACCTTGATGACGTTATGGCCGACGGCACGCAATATCTGCGCGACCGAATAGCCCAGCAGGTTGTTGCGGATATGCCCCAGATGGAGCGGCTTGTTGGTATTGGGCGACGAATACTCGATCATCACGTTGCGGCCCGTCGCAGGAGCCTGCCCGAACGCTCCGTCGGCTGCGATTTCGGCGAAACGGTCGGCCCAGAAGCCGTCCGAAAGAGCGAGGTTCAGGAATCCCTTGATGACGTTGAACGACTTCACCTCCGGCATATGCACCGTAAGGTGCTCCCCTATCTCGGCAGCCGTCGCTTCGGGCGACTTGCGGCTTCGTCGCAGCAGCGGGAAAACGACCAGCGTATAATCGCCGTCGAACTCCTTGCGTGTCTTCTGAATCTGCAACTGCTCCTCCCCCAGCGGCCCGTAGAGCGCCTCGACCGAGCGGCTCACCGCCTCCGAAATAAAGTGATCGATATTCATTTTCCTCTGATGATTTGTTGATTTAGCCCTGCAAATTTAGCTTTTTTCGGTGAATAATCAATCGCCGGCAACAGATTCCGTACAATTCTCCCCGCAGCATTTCCCGCCATCCGAAATATTCATCTCCGGCCGACGTCTTCGATACTCCGTCCCGGCAGAATCAAACATGCGTTTGCTTCTGCGCTCGACTTTTCGTACTTTGGCTGCGCCTTAGATACTCCGTCCCGGCAGAATCGAACATGCGTTTGCTTCTGCGCTCGACTTTTCGCACTTTGGCTGCGCCTTAGATACTCCGTCTCGGCAGAATCAAACATGCGTTTGCTTCTGCGCTCGACTTTTCGTATCTTTGCAAAATGATACGCTTCCGCACCGGACGGCCGACGCACCGGCGCAGGCGCATGAACCCGCCCGCGCATCCGGACAACGGCCGACGTACGGAACATACCGCATACATTCAATATGGAAATCGTCATCATCATCCTGCTGATCCTGCTCAACGGCATCTTCGCCATGTCGGAAATCGCACTGATCTCGGCCCGCCGTTCCAACCTCGAACTGCGTGCCCGGCAGGGAAACGCCGGCGCGCGGCGCGCGCTCCGGATCATCGAGGACCCCGACAAGTTCCTCTCGACCATCCAGATCGGCATCACGCTCATCGGCATCCTCACGGGTATCTACTCCGGCGATGCGCTGGCTGTGAAATTCGGCCGCGAACTCGCTCTGCTGGGTATTCCCCTGCGCACGGCGACGATCGCGGCCCAAGTGACGATCGTCGTCATCGTCACCTACCTGACGCTCATCTTCGGCGAACTCGTTCCCAAGCGTATCGGCATGAACACGGCCGAGAAGATCGCCTGCGCCGTCGCGCGGCCGATGCGTGCACTCTCGGTGGCGGCCTCGCCATTCGTATGGCTGCTTTCGCGCAGCACCGCGGCGATCACCCGACTGCTGGGCCTCAAAGAGTCGGACAACAAGGTGACCGAGGAGGAGATCCGTTCGATCATCCAGGAGAGCGTCGACGACGGCGAAGTGCGCGTGGTCGAACAGCAGATCGTCGGACGCGTCTTTTCGCTCGGCGACCGCGCGGTCGACTCGGTGATGACGCCCCGCAGTGAAATCGTCTGGATCGACATCGCCATGACGACCGACCAGATTCGCGAACGGGTCAACCGCAACCCGCACAGTCTTTACCCCGTCGCCGACGGGGAGCTCGACAAACTCGTCGGCGTGGTCTACCTCAAAGACCTCTTCCAGCACCTCGCAGAACCCGACTTCAACCTCTGCAAAACGCTCCGGCCGGTCAAGTTCTTCCATGAAAGCTGCGAAGTCTACAACGCCATGGACCAGCTGCGCAGCGAACAGCTGGGCTACGGCATCGTCTGCGACGAGTTCGGTGTCACGCGCGGCATCGTCACCCTCAAAGACATCTTCGAAGCCCTCGTCGGCGAAATTCCCGAAGACCTCGACGAACCCGACATCGTGCGGCGCGAAGACGGGAGCTGCCTGGTGGACGGGCAGTGCTCCTTCTACGATTTTCTGGCCTACTTCAACATGGAGGAGGTCATTCCGCACACCGCTTACAAAACGATCAGCGGGCTGATCCTCGACGAACTGGACCACATTCCCCAAACGGGAGAGAAGCTGCACTGGAACCGCTTCACGCTGGAAATCGTCGACATGGACGGCGCACGCATCGACAAAATACTCGTCACACCCGATACAATACCCGCCGATGAAAATAGCTGATCTGGAACTGGGCGACAAGCCGCTGTTTCTGGCGCCGATGGAGGATGTCACCGATCCGTCGTTCCGCTCGATGTGCAAGGAGTTCGGCGCCGATGTGGTCTACACCGAATTCATCTCGTCGGACGGCCTGATCCGCGACGCGGCCAAGTCGCTCAAAAAACTCGAAATAACGGAGGCCGAACGCCCCGTCGGCATCCAGATCTACGGCCACCTGATCGAACCGATGGCCGAAGCGGCGCGCATGGCCGAGGCCGCCGGCCCCGACATCATCGACATCAACTTCGGATGCCCGATGAAGAAGATCGCCGGACGCGGCGCCGGCTCGGGCATGATGCGCGACGTGCCGCTCATGGTCGAAATGACGCGCCGCATCGTCCAGGCGGTCGACCACACCCCCGTGACGGTCAAGACCCGTCTGGGCTGGGACGACGAAAACAAGAATATCGAAGAGATCGCCCTGCGGTTGCAGGACGTGGGGATCGCAGCGCTCACGATCCACGGCCGCACCCGCGCCCAGATCTACCGGGGCGAAGCCGACTGGACGCTCATCGGTCGCGTGAAGAACAATCCCGCGATCCGTATCCCGATCATCGGCAACGGCGACGTGGATTCGGGCCCCCGAGCCGCCGCGATGTTCGACCGCTACGGAGTCGACGGCGTGATGATCGGCCGCGCCACCTACGGCCGGCCGTGGATCTTCCGCGAAGTCAGGCACTACCTGACTACCGGCGAGGTACTCCCCCAGCCTACGGTCGTCGAACGGGTGGAGATCGCCAAGCGCCATCTGCGCAAATCGGTGGAAATCAAAGGAGAATACGTCGGCGTACTGGAAATGCGCCGCCACCTCTCGAACTACTTCAAGGGGCTGCCCGATTTCAAACAGACCCGTCTGCAACTCGTCACGCTGACCGACATTCCCGCGCTGATGGCCACGCTCGACTCGATCGCCGAGCGCTGGGGCGATTTCGACACCTCGCAGGTCGTGCCCGCGCCGCTGTCGCACGAACTGTAACGCCCTTACGAAAACGCCTGTCCCTCGCGGAACAGTTTCCAACGACCCTCCGCCGACCGCAGGAGTCGCGCGGAGGGTCGTTTTTCACCGGCGAACGGCTCCACGCCGACCTGCGTTCCCTTGCGGCCCCACTGCCCCACGATCCGGCCGCCGTGCAGCAGCACCGGCCGGAAAACACCGAAGTCGTTGAATGCCCGCGCACGATGCTCCGGTGCCAGCACGTCCGAACGATCCTTGTAGGCGATCAGGTACTCGTCGAACGCCGGCAACAGGTGCGCGTGCGCCGGCGCCTTTCGGCAGGTCGCCCAACTCTCGTACAGCAGATACTCCCGCCCGCCGAACGATTCGCGCAGCAACTCCCCGTCCAGCGCCCCGACACCGCGGCGGGCCTGCCCGACGGGCAACCCCGACCACCAGACGAAATCGTCGAACGTCGCCGGAGAATGGCTGCGGAAATAACGGAGCGCCAGCAGGGCCAACGCCTCCTCTTCCGGCAGATCGACCGCCTGCGGCACCCGTTCCGCCAACAGCGCATAGGTAGGTTTTCCCGCCCTGTCGGCACCGCTGCAAACCACGCCGTCCGTTTCGGCGTGCATCATCAGACGATTCAACCGCGGTGCGTCGACGGCCATTCCGGCTCGTTCCAGCTCCCCTGCGATCTGCTGCCGCGTGAGGTGGTTGCCCCCTCCGAGTATCCGTTCCAGCAACCGGCTGCAACGCAGGTAGTCCCCCTCGTCCAACCCGCAGCCGTTGCCTTTGGCGAACGACGCATTGGCGGCGCGGATCCGCCGTGCCGACAGGTGCAGCATCCACCGCACGTCCTCCGCCGCGATGAAATGCCACGTCGGCCGCATGATGTGCATACGCAGGATGCGACCTTCGCGCAACGCCTCCTCCACGGGCGCCGCTGCGGGCGTGCGCAGCCGCAACGCGACGGCCCATTTGGCCGAACTGTACTCCTGCGCCTGCACCATGCCCATCCAGCGGATCAGCTCGGCCGGATCGTCGAACTGCGGCGCGACGAGTTGCTGCGCGTGCAGACGGATGTCGGTCAGGCGGTTCATCGGAACGTCCCTACTTGTCGACCGAGAAACGATAGATGCAACGACTGTGGTAGGTCTCTCCCGGACGCAGCACCACCGACGGCCACTGCGGTTTGTTGGGTGAATCGGGATAGTGCTGCGTTTCGAGGCAGACGGCCGTACGGTGTGCATAGGGAATGCCGTGTTTCCCGCGGACAGTCCCGTCGAGGAAGTTGCCGACATAGACCTGGATGCCCGGTTCGTCGGTGAAGACCTCCAATGCGATACCCGACACGGGCGAGACGAGCCGTGCGGCCGGACGCGACAGATCGCCCGCCGTGGCCAGCACCCAGTTGTGGTCGTAACCGTGGCCGTTGCGCAGCTGCTCGTCGTCGGAGTCGATTTCGGCGCCGATGGCCTTCGGCCTCCGGAAATCGAAGGGCGTACCTCCGACCGAATCGATCCGTCCGAGCGTCAGGAAGGTCGAATCGACAGGCGTATAGCCGTCGGCGGCGATCGTCAGCAGGTTGTCGAGAATCGGATGCGTAGGATCGCCCGACAGGTTGAAATAGGAGTGGTTCGTCAGGTTGACGACCGTCGGCCGGTCGGCGGTCGCCTCATAGGCGATATCGATGGCGTTGTCCTCCGTCAGGCGGTAGACTACCTTCGCAGTCACGGCGCCGGGGAATCCCGCATCGCCGTCGGGCGAATGCAATGTCAGGGCGAGCGACCGCGGGTCGGGCTGGTGTGCCTCGTAAACGCGATACTGCCACCCGTCGGGGCCGCCGTGCAGGCAGTGCCCGTAGTTATTCACGGGCAGGCGCACCGTATCGCCGTCGAGGACGAATCGCCCGTGACCGATGCGGTTGGCATACCGCCCGATCGACGCACCGAAATCCGACGGAATCCGCACGTAATCGGCGATATTGTCGAATCCGAGCACCACGTCGCGCAGCGTTCCCGTGCGGTCGGGCACCATGACCGATACGATCCGGCCGCCGAAATTGGTGATGCAAACCTCCATTCCCGCGGCGTTGGTCAGCGTGTAGAGGTCGGTCGGCCGGCCGTTCACCTCGGAACGGAACCGTTCGCGGTCGAGCCCCGACAAACTTTTATCGCCCGCAGCGCCGCCGCAGGCCGGAATCACGGCCGCGGCACCGAGGGCCGCCAGCCAGCAAAGTAACGTTTTCTTCATGTTCAGGTTCTTAGATCGGATAAAGATACGAATAAGCGAGGGCAATGTCAAATTTATTTGAACATTGCCGAGGCGGAGTATCTAAGACACAGTCAAAGATAGTGAAAAAATACGGTTATACGCAAGTACCCCTTCTCCGAATTGCAGGCAATTCGCCTCCGGTAGCGCGACAGGCACAAGCGGATGCGATCCGCGCATGGAACGGCGGCGGACTGCCGACAGCACCCGCGCTGTCGAGCGAAGCGCTTCGGAAAACGAACTCGGTGGTTCGCCCCCCCCCTCGCTGCAAACGAAAAAGAGGGTCTGTCGACCCCCTTTTGCATCGGCGTTCCATGCACCGCTACTTCAACACCCGCTCGATGTAGGAGGTGTAGTCCTTCACCACGGGCCGGTAGTCGTCGTGCTCGAAGAGCGGCGACGAGATCAGGAAATCGGCCGACGAGCGGTTGATCGCCGTCGGGACGTTGTAGAGCGTCGCAATGCGCAGCAGCGCCTTCACGTCCACGTCGTGGGGCTGCGCCGACATCGGGTCCCAAAAGAAGATCAGAGCGCTGATCTCCCCGTCGGCGATCATCGAACCGAGCTGCTGGTCGCCGCCCAGCGGGCCGGATTTGAGCAGCGTGATGTCGAAATGCGAGATCTCCTCGGCACCGCCCCGCTCCGTCAGCGTCCGCGTCACCATCTTACCCGTCGTTCCGGTACAAACCAGGTGGTGCCGGAGCAGAATCTCCCAATTCCAGTCGACCCACTCCGCCAGATCGCGTTTCATGTTGTCGTGGGCCACCAGTGCAACTTTCTTCTTCTCTTTCATCGTCATTTATTTTCAATCATCGCTTCCCGCGCTCGGAAGGATTCCCCGCTTGCGGGAAGCGTCGTTTCCGACAGACGTTCCGGTATCGCGGCTCCGCCCCTCCCGCCCCGATAAAACAGGGGAATCGGGCATCGGCGCATCGCAACCGGAGACAAAAATAATACAAAAAACGAATCGGCAAAACGGCCGCCCCCGAATTTTACATTTTGATAACAAAAAGCCGCCCGCATCGCGGCGGACGGCAGGTACGGACTGCGAACGGAGGGCTTATTCCTCCTCCGTCTCGGGCAGTTTGAATTCGGTGAATCCCGCGCCGAGCAGGATGTTGTACCACATGAAGACCTTCTTCATGTCCGACACATGCACGCGGTCGCGGTCGTAGTCGGGCAATACCTCCGCGAAAGCGGCCTTCAACTTCTCGGGAGCCTCCTTGTGGCTGATCGCCTCCTTGCCGCCCGTGTGGTTATAAATATTGGTGAACACGTCGGCCAACGGCAGGTCGTCGCCCTCGGTGAAGATCGAGATCTCCGTCAGGGCACTCACCTTCGACGACGCCGAAGCATTCATCCGCTTCCCGTCGAGCAGCGATTCGACGATCACGCCGTTCGTCGACTGCGCCACATACTTATACAACCCGGGCTGTCCCGATATTGCCAAAATCTCCTTCAATTCCATAAACCTTCAAGAATTAAGTTCGTACAAAATAATAAGTTCTCATTAACCTTCCGCCGCGAACGGCGCACGAGCGTCTACACCCCGCTATTTTTCCGAACCGTCGCTCTCGCCGGAATCGCCCGGCTGGTCGGGATCGGGCTCGATCGGACCGGGCACGACATACTCCTCGAAATCAGAAGAGACATAGAGGCGATGCTGCGTCGTCACTTCGATCATGAAACGCACCTTGCGACCGGTCAGCTTCGTGGCGGGAATCTTGGCCATGAAGTCGTAGGTCTCGCCCGCCACGGTCGAATAGACGGGATCGGTCGAGCGATAGCTCTCCGTCGTATTGCCCCACGTACCCGTAATCGAATCCACCTAGTAGGTCACACAGGCCTGGAACGGACAATGTTCGTTGCGTATCCTGGCCGTCACGGTCACCTCTTCGCTCTTCGACGGATTTTTCGGCGAGTAGTTCACCTCCGAAATCACGGGCGTCGAACATCCCTCGCCCTCATCGTCTCCACACGACGGCAGCACCGCAACCGCAGCGGACAACACCGCCCATACAATCAGCTTCTTCATCGTTCGTTTTCCGTATTTATTTGTCGAGATGCACATCCAGCTGCGGGAAGGGGAAATGCAACCCCTGCTGCGGCAATTCGTTGTAGAACCGCTCGTTCATATCGAAAAAGAGATCCCAGTAATCGCCGTTGAGCGTCCACGTCCGCGCCACCACGACGATCGCGCTGTCGGCCAGTTCCGACAGGGCCACGAACGGATCGGCCGGCGCATCCGGCGTATGGAGCACCCGTTTGTCGGACTCCAGCATGGCGAGCATCGTGCGTTTGGCCACCGCCACGTCGTCGCCGTAGGCGAGCGAGACTTTCCATTCGACACGGCGCATCGTCTCCGACGAATAGTTGTTGACGATGGCGTTCGAAATCGAAGAGTTGGGAATGTAGATCCGTTTGTTGTCGGTCGTGGTGACCACCGTCGAGAAGAGACGTATCTCCTTGACCGTACCTGCCTGCCCCTGCGCCTCGATGTAGTCGCCGATGCGGTAGGGATGCATGAACATGACCATTATGCCTCCGGCGAAGTTCTGCAATGTTCCGCTCAACGCCATACCGATACCGAAACCCGACGCCGCGAGCAGCGCGACGAGCGACGTGGTATTGAAGCCCAACAGCTGAACGATAATCAGCAGCAGAATGGTATAGGCCGCACCTTTGACCAGGCTGCGCAGGAACGAGCGCAGCGACTTGTCCACCTGCCTGCGGTCGAACGACGCGTCCATCAGGTGCACCAGCCGGTTGATGATCCACCGCCCTGCGGCATAGATCGCGAAGGCCACGGCGATCTTCAACGCCACCCAGATCACCTGTCCCGTAAAGTCGCGCAGGAAAGTCTCGGCGTCGAGCGAAGTGAACCGTTCGACGATCTGTTTCCACTGCGCCTTCTGCACGCTGTCGGGCAGAATCAGCGTCTCCGCTTCCAGAAAAAATCCCAGCATAAGCAAATTCTTATCGTTTAAGTTACAAAAGTACTATTTATATCCGAAAAAACCACTAATTTTGTCTGCACATTTAACATCCTATCATGGAATCTCAGGTAGAAATCATCCAGATCAACATAGCCGGAAAGGACCAGCCCGGCCTCACGTCGTCGCTCACGGACATCCTGGCGCGCTACGACGCCTTCATTCTCGACATCGGCCAGGCCAATATCCATCAGTCGCTTACGCTGGGAATCCTGATCAAGACGACCTCCGACAAATCGGGTGCCATCATGAAGGAGCTGCTCTTCAAATCTTCGGAGCTGGGCATCAACATCCGCTTCACGCCCATCAGCGAGGAGCGCTACACGGCATGGGTGGGTATGCAGGGCAAGAACCGCTACATCATCACGCTGCTGGGGCGTCAACTCACGGCGCGCCACATCGCCGACGTGGCGGGCGTGATTTCGCGGCAGGGGCTCAACATCGACGCGATCAAGCGCATGACGGGCCGCGTTCCGCTGCACGAAGACGAACGGGCGCCCAAATCGTGCATCGAATTCTCGGTGCGCGGATCGCTCACCGAAGAGGCCACGACGGCCATTCAGGAGCAGTTCATGTCCTTCTCGAACAACGGGGTGGACATCTCGTTCCAGCGCGACGACATCTTCCGCCGCAGCCGGAGGCTGATCTGTTTCGACATGGATTCGACGCTCATCGAAACCGAAGTGATCGACGAACTGGCCGAACGGGCGGGCGTCGGCGCGCAAGTGCGCGCCATCACCGAACGCGCGATGCGGGGCGAGATCGACTTCCGCGAGAGTTTCACCGAGCGCGTGGCGCTGCTCAAAGGGCTCGACGTCTCGGTCATGGAGGAGATCGCGCAACAGCTGCCCATTACCGAAGGACTCGAACGCATGATGACCATTCTCAAACGCGTGGGCTACAAGACGGCGATCCTTTCGGGCGGCTTCACCTATTTCGGCAACTACCTGCGGCAGCGGTTCGGCTTCGACTACGTTTATGCCAACGAATTGGAGATCGTCGACGGCCGTCTCACGGGACGCTACGCGGGCGAGATCGTCGACGGCCGCCGCAAGGCCGAACTGCTGCGGCTTCTGTGCCAGTTCGAGAACATCAACATCGCCCAGTCGATCGCCGTGGGCGACGGCGCCAACGACCTGCCGATGCTCTCGCTCGCGGGACTCGGCATCGCCTTCCACGCCAAACCGAAGGTGAAGGCCACCGCCGGCCAATCGATCTCTACGATCGGCCTCGACGGCATCCTCTATTTCCTGGGATTGAAAGATTCGTGGATCGAACGATGAGGGAATGAAACGGCCGGTCGTCATCGCGTTGCTCGCCCTGTGCGGCTTGTCGTGCGGATGCCGCGACCGTTTCGACGTGCCCGATACGCCGGCCGACGTTCCGGCGGCGAACATCACGATCGCCTCGCTGCACGCATTTCTCCATGCGGAAACCGTCGTCGTCCGCGAGGAATTGACCGTCGGCGGTACGGTCGTGTCGAGCGACGAAGCGGGTAACTTCTACCGCACGCTGGTGCTCGACGACGGCACGGGCGGAGCCGAACTGCGTATCGCCGAATACAATCTCTACACGATCTGTCCGCCGGGCTGCCGCCTGACCGTTTCGCTGCGGGGTTGTGCGCTCGGCGAGCGGAACGGCGTATTGCAGATCGGACTGCCGCCCGATGCGTACAGCCCCTACCCGACCGGTTACATCTCCTCGCGCGTACTGCTCGAACGGCTGCTGCATCCTACGGGCGAACGGCAGGAACCCGTCGCTACACCGTGCGAAATCGCACGACTCGGCACGGCGTCGTGCGGCCGTCTGGTTCGCATCGACGCCCTGCGGTTCCGCCCCGACGCGGAACAGGCCGTCCCCCAAACGTGGGAGGGCTACCGGCTTTTCGAAGACGCCGCGGGGCGGACGATCGCTGTCTATACGAGTGCTTACGCCCGTTTCGCCGATCGGGAGATTCCGGCGGGAGAGTGCTCGCTGACGGGGGTGCTCGAATACGGCACGGCCGGCAGTTACGGCAAACAATTCATCCTCCAGATGCGCGATGAGAACGACTGCACGCATTAGCCTCTGCGCACTGGCACTCCTTGCCGCCGGCATCGCAGGATGCCGCGACGACGACCGGCTATCGTACGAAAAGGATGCGCAGGAGGGTGACGTTCCGCCGATCGGTGTCCAGAGCATCAGCGTCCTCAAATCGCTCTACCACGACCGCACGATCCGCATCACGCAGGAAATATCGATTCAGGGACACATCGTGGCCAACGACACCGCGGGCGAATTCTACAAGGAGATCGTCGTAGAGGACGACACGGGCGGCATCGTCCTCTCGATCGACGACGAACGGCTCTACCGCACCTGCCGCCTGTTCGACTTCGTCACGATCAACTGTCAGGGATTGGCGCTCGGCAGCGAGGGCGGCACGCTGCTGCTGGGAACGTTCCCCACGGGCGACTATTGCGTCGACCGCATCCCCGCGGCCGACATGGCGCGCTACCTCGCCGTGACACCGGCCGCTACGCGCCGGCAACCGCTGACGCTCGGTTTCGAGGAGGTCGCACCCCGCCACATCAGCCGCTACGTACGCTTCGACCGGGTGCGTTTGGCCGAGGAGGCGACGACATGGTGCGACTTCGACCCCGAAACCGGCGACCCCGTCACGACCGACCGCACGCTTCTCGATGCGGCCGGCCGGCAATTCGTCGTCCGCACCGACCGCCGCTGCAACTATGCCCGCAAACCGCTGCCCGCAGGCGAAGGAACGCTCTGCGGCATCGTCGAGTATTTCAACGGCCGTTACCGCCTTCGCGTCACCAACCACGAAATCCTCTTCGACCGACAATAAATCGGGGTGCAACCGTCAAGATCGCACCCCGCCTTTTTCTCCCGCCGCGCCGATCAGCGCTCCGGCACCGCCGCCGCGGCTTCCATCACCCCTTCGTTCATCGTCGGGTGGGCATGGATCGTACGGGCGATCTGCCGCGCCGTGGCCCCCAGACGGCAGGCCAGTGTAGGCTCGGCGAGCATCTCGGTCACGCTGGCTCCTACCAGATGCGCCCCGATCAGCTTGCGGTCGGCGTCGAAAAGCAGTTTCACGAAGCCGTCGCGTTCGCCGGCGGCCGCAGCCTTGCCCGAGGCCATGAACGAATAGCGCCCCACCGTATAGGGAATCTCCCGGGCCAGCGCCTCGCGCTCGGTCAGGCCGACCGACGCCACCTCGGGCGAAGTGAAGACGCACGACGGGATGACCGAGTAATCCACCGGATCCGATTCGACGTCGCAGATATGTTCCACGCAGTGCAGCGCTTCGGCCGACGCGACGTGGGCCAACGCCGGTCCGGGCACGATGTCGCCCACGGCATAGACCCCCTCAACATTGGTGCGGTAGTGTTCGTCCACCGCGATCTTGTCGCGTTCGACACGCACGCCCAGCTCCTCCAGCCCGAGCCCCTCGATGTTGGATTTGATGCCGACGGCCGAAAGCACCTTGTCGGCCGTGAGCTCCTCCTCACCCTTCTTGCCTTCGATGCGCACGCGGCACCGACCCTCGCCGTCGACCGTCACGGACTTGACCGTCGTGGAGGTCATCACCGCAATGCGCTGTTTGCGGAAAGCCCGCTCCATCGTCCGCGCCACCTCCTCGTCTTCGAGCGGCATCAACTGCGGCAGGTACTCGACCACGGTCACCCGCACGCCGAGCGCAGCGTAGAACGACGCGAACTCGCAGCCGATGGCACCCGATCCGACGACGACCATCGATTCGGGCAATTCGTCGAGCACCAACGCGTCGCGCGACGAGAGGACATGCTCGTGGTCGATCGGCATGAAGGGCATTTCGCGCGGCCGCGCCCCCGTCGCCAGAATGATATGGTCGGCCGAAACCGTTTCGTCGGCCACGATCACACGGCCTTCGCCCGCAAGACGGGCCTCGCCGCGCAACACATCGACCTTGTTCTTCTCCAGCAGGAACCCGACGCCCTTGCGCATCGTCTCCGAGACGCCGCGCGAACGGGCGACGATACGCGCCATATCGGGCTTCGCCTCGCCGCCGAGCGTCACGCCGAAAGCATCGGCTGTGCGGCAATAGTGGTAGACCTGCGCGCTTTTGAGCAGTGCCTTGGTGGGGATACACCCCCAGTTGAGGCAGACGCCTCCCAGCTCGGCGCGTTCGACGAGCGCCGTCTTGCGCCCCAGTTCCGCGGCTCGGAGCGCAGCGCCCATACCGCCCGGGCCGCCGCCGATCACCAGAATATCGTAATGGTTCATAACGTATGTATTTTCAACGGGACGGATTGTCCTTTACACAACCCGTCACCCCTTAATTTTTAATTACTTTCAACGTCTCGCCGTTGTCGGCCGCCACGGCGCGCTGCCACTTCTCGTCGTAACCCGGGAAGAGTATTTCGCCCGGGATATCGCGGCCGTTGCCGTTATCCTTGAATTTGCCGGGTTCGGTCTCGCCCTTCACATTGCCGTCGATGTACTTCACCAGCAAATATTCGTCCATCTGCTTCCACAGATCGAACAAGGTCTGGGCCATCATCACCGAATAGTCGGTCACGTACTTCACGCGCGCCTCCCCTTCGAGCTTCCGCGCCTCGGCCGTAACCTCGCGCACCTCGCCGAGCACCCGATTCTCCCACCGATCGGCTACCGCCTGCAAATCCTTCGACATGCGGTCGTAGCGCAGGTAGGCGAAATTCGTGACGCGATTGAAGAGCCAGAACATCGACGTGGGGGAATACTTCAACATCGACCCGTTGTTTTCGCTCAGACATTCGGGCACGCGATCGATCGAGCAATAGATCGGCGTAAGACACGACGTGGCGGCATCGTCGACGCCGAACCACAGAATCCCCAGATCGTCGCCCGCCGCACGGTTCGCCTGCGCCACCAGCCAGAAACCGGTCTGCTGCGTGGCCGTGGCACGTTCGTTGACGTACTCCGTACCGTCGACTTCGAACGACATCGGCCGCCAGCGATACGGCAGCCCGCAGCCGCCGGCACCCAGATCCCTGGTCATGTCCATCGGCGTCCCCTCGTAGTGGTCGCGCATGGCATCGAACACCTCCTTGGGCGAGACCTTTTTCGAAGGTTTCACCCACAGCGGCATCCGGTTGGCGGGATTGTGCCCCATCGCGTAGTCGGTATAGGCGTCCATTCCGTCGGCCACGCGGCGGAAAAAACTCCACACGCGGGCTTCGCAGGCACGCAGCGCCGAGAAATCGGCCGGCGCATAAGCGTCGCAGAAACTGAACTCTGCATCCGGTCCCTCGTAGTACCCCATCTCGCGGGCGAACGAGATCACGTCGGGCGAATAGAGGCAGTTGTCGGGATCGTCGAGCGGGAAGGTCGTGATGCGCGCCTGATTGGCATGGCCCGACACATAACCGTCGGGAATGCGGCGCGCCACCCACACGATTCCCTTGCGGGCGTTGCCGCCCTTGCCGTCCGGTTCGAAACCCTTGCCGATCACCTCCATGATCCACGCCTCGTCCGCATCGGCGATCGAAAACGACTCGCCTTCCGACGCATAGCCGTAGGTATCGGCCAGATCGGCCATCACGCGGATCGCCTCGCGCGCCGTGCGGGCGCGTTGCAGCGTGATGTAGATCATCGAACCGTAGTCCATGCGTCCCGTCGAATCGGCCAGTTCGCCGCGGCCGCCGTAGGTCGTTTCGGTGATGATGAGCGAATGTTCGTTCATGTTCCCCACCGTGGAATAGGGATGTTCCACCTGCGGGATGTCGCCCAGATAACGCCCCGTGTCCCACTCGTAGACGGAAAGCATTTCGCCCGGACGGAACCCGCCCTTCGGTGCGTTGAACTTATAGAGGCAGCCGTACAGCGCATGCGAATCGGCGGAATAGCTCACCAGCGTCGTCGAATCGGTCGAAGCGCCGCGCGTGACGATGAAGTTGGTACACGCTCCGGCAGGGGTGCTTTCGAGCAAAAGGAACGGCGTCAAGACCGTCAGCAGACAAAATAAAGGCTTCTTCATAAACAAAATCGGGTTTGCGGTCAAAAATACGAAAAAATTATCTAATTTTACCCGAGCGTTAACCGAAAAAAAGAGTAGAGTATGTCGATCAGAAGTCAATTATCGGACGTGCGGGAGACACTGCCCGAAGGCGTCACGCTGGTGGCCGTATCCAAAACGCACGCCCCGGCCCTCATCGAAGAGGCTTACGCCGCAGGACAGCGCATCTTCGGCGAGAGCCGGCCGCAGGAGCTGGCTGCAAAATACGAAGCGCTGCCCAAGGACATCGAATGGCACATGATCGGGCACTTGCAAACCAACAAGGTAAAGCTCATCGCCCCCTTCGTCGCGCTGATCCATTCGGCCGACAGCGAACGGCTCATCCGGGTAATCAACGACGAGGCGATCCGCAACGGCCGCGTAATCGACATTCTGCTCGAAATCCACGTCGCGGACGAGGAGACCAAGTCGGGATGGACCTACGACGCGCTGCTGAAATACGTCAAAAGCGGTGCACTGGCAGCCATGAAGGGGGTCCGCGTGCGCGGCGTGATGGGTATCGCCACCTACACCTCCAACGAATTCCGCGTACGGCTCGACTTCGAACTGCTGCAACAATATAAAAAGGAGCTGGAAGCGTATTTCGACTCCTCGTTCGACACGCTCTCGATGGGCATGTCGGACGACTATCCGCTGGCGCTGGACTACGGAACGACGATGGTACGCATCGGGTCGCTCATCTTCGGCAAACGCGACTACGCAGCCGCCGAAAAAGAGGCGACGGTCTGACCTCCGGCCGAATTCCGGCTGCCGATACTGAAAATCCGCCCCTGTCGCGATCGTTGCGGCAAGGGCGGATTCCGTGAGGAACGGCGCTGCTTATTTTCAAAAACACCTCAGTCATCAGGATCATTCGGCATCGCAAAGCGATGCCGGCAGTTCGCCGCCGCCCCATGCGGCGGACTGCAACTCGCCAGGGTTCGTGCATCCTGCCGCCGTCGGCGAACAGTCGATGCAACTGCAAAATTCAGTGGATTTTTACGAAGAACCAATCTCTTTCCTCTCCCTGCCACACGGCTCATGCAATCGGTGCGATTTCCTCCCACAGGTGCTTCGAAAGATCGACACAGCCGTTGCGGCGAAACGTCACGCCCTCGTGCTCCAACAACTCCCGCTGGGTCGGCCATCCGGGCGCAAGCCTTCCGCTGCTGTTCACGACGCGGTGACAGGGCAATCCTTCGGGAGCATTCGCCAGCGCCCGTCCCGCCCGCCGCGCCCAACGGGGACGCTGCGCGAGCCGCGCCAACTGTCCGTAAGTCACGACCCTGCCCGGCGGTATCTGGCGGACGATATCGTAAATTTCGGCGTCGAACTCCTCCATTACTTATGCAGCGCCTCCCACAGCAGATCCTTCAACTGCGGAATGTTGTATCCCGTCACCGATGAGATGAAAAGCGCCGGAATCCCTTCGGGCAGGTGCGTCCGCATCTCGGCGATCAACTGTTCGTCGAGCATGTCGCTCTTCGTCACGGCCAGCAACCGCTGCTTGTCCAGCAACTCCGGATTGTACTGCGTCAACTCGCCCAGCAGGATTTCGTACTCGCGGCGAATATCGTCGGCATCGGCCGGCACCATGAACAACAGCACCGAATTGCGCTCGATATGGCGCAGGAAGCGCAGCCCCAGTCCGCGCCCCTCGTGCGCCCCCTCGATGATCCCCGGGATGTCGGCCATGACGAACGACTTGCCGTCACGACATTCGACGATACCCAGATTGGGTTCGAGCGTCGTGAAGGCGTAGTTGGCGATCTTGGGCTTGGCAGCCGACACGACCGACAGCAGCGTCGACTTGCCGGCATTCGGGAATCCGACCAGTCCGACGTCGGCGAGCACCTTCAACTCCAATACGAAAGCCCCTTCGTCGCCCTCCTCGCCCGGCTGCGCATAACGCGGCGCCTGATTCGTCGCACTCTTGAAGTGCCAGTTGCCCAGTCCTCCGCGGCCGCCTTTGAGCAGTACCAACCGCTCGCCGTCGGCCGTCACCTCGCCCACAGGCACCAACTCCGTCTCGCCCTGCTCGTTCTCCACGACACGCTTGGCCACCGTGCCCAGCGGCACGGGGATGACGATGTCGCGCGCATCTTTGCCCGACGAACGGGCACCCGACCCGCCCTCGCCGTCCTCGGCGAACTGGTGGCGCTGGTATTTGAGGTGGATGAGCGTCCAATACTGACTGTCGCCCTGCAAAACGATGCTGCCGCCCCGTCCGCCGTCGCCGCCGTCGGGGCCGCCGAAGGCGACGAACTTCTCCCGACGGAAATGCGCCGAACCGGCACCGCCGTGCCCCGAACGGGCGAAAATCTTCACATAGTCTACAAAGTTCGAACCAGCCATATCTCGTCGATTTAGGGGAACAAAGATACGAATAAGCGAGGGCAATGTCAAATTTATTTGAACATTGCCGAGCGGGAGTATCTTCGGCGTCAGCCAAAGTACGATTAAGCGAGGGCAAAAGCAAACTCGGTTGCATTTCGCCGATCCTCTGCTGCGAAAAGCGGAAGCGGAAATCCCCGTCGCGGTTCAGACGCCGGCTCCGAGTATCCGCCGGACCTCCTCCCGCCAGTCGGAATTGCTGCGCGGGCAGAAGGTCCGATAACCCAACGCCGCGCCGGCGGCGGCATTGGCCGCGCTGTCGTCGATGAAGAGCGTCTCGGCAGGAACGAGCGGGGCCTCGGCCGCCATGCGGTCGAAAATCGCCCGATCGGGTTTCATGCACTTCATCTCGTAGGAGAGGAACAACTTGTCGAAATAGGCGTCGAGCGGCTTTCCGGCAGGCGAAAATTCGCGGCTGCGCGCCCAGTCCATCACGAAGGGATTGGTGTTGCTCAGCACATAGAGCCGGTAGTCGCGGCGCAACTCCTCCAAACAGGCCAGTCGTTCGAGCGAAACCGGCAGCAGGAAGAACCCCAGCCACGCCTCGCGCGCCTCGGCATAACTCACCTCCCGACCGGCGCACTCGCCCAGCCGCCGGACGAATTCGTCGGCCCCGATCCGGCCGCTTTCGAGTTCGCGGAAGAACCCGCGCTGGTGATAGCTGTCCAGATATTCCGCCGGATTTTTCAGTCCGACGCGTTCGAACGCCGCCAGCGCCCGCGAAAACTCGAAGTCGGCGATGATCCCCCCGAAGTCGAAAACAAGATTCTTGATCATAATCCGCTTTTTAGAGAGGCGAATATAGGCAAATTCGGGCAAATACGCAAACGCTCCTCCGCACGCCGGCGCATGTTCCGACGCCCGCACGATCGGGGCCGGCCGCCGAACCCGAAAAACATCCGGTCTCCGCAAACGGATCCGGCCGCCTGCGGGCGGCCGGATCGTCCGACACGGTGCGGATCAACTTTGCAGCGGCTCGTAGGGAAGCCCCCACGCTTCGGCCACCGAGCGGTAGACGACCTTCCCTTCGACGATGTTCAGACCGAGCCGCAGCTCTTCGTTCTCGGCGCAGGCGCGCCGCCACCCCTTGTCGGCCAGTTGCAAGGCATAGGGCAGCGTGGCATTGGTCAGCGCGAGCGTCGACGTATAGGGCACCGCACCGGGGATGTTGGCCACGCAGTAGTGCAGGATGCCGTCGACATAGTAGACCGGATCTTCGTGCGTCGTGGGCCGCGACGTCTCAAAGCAGCCGCCCTGATCGATCGCTACGTCGACCATGACCGTACCCGGCTCCATCAGTTTCAACATGTCGCGCGTCACCAGCTTCGGCGCCTTGGCACCCGGAATCAGCACCGACCCGACCACCAGATCGGCGTGTTTGAGCTCCTCGCGGATGTTGTACTCGGACGACATGAGCGTCTTGACATTCCGGGGCATCACGTCCGCCAGATAGGTAAGCCGCCGCAGCGAGACGTCGCAGATCGTGACGTCGGCACCCGTTCCGGCCGCCGTGCGCGCCGCTGCCGTACCGACCACGCCCGCGCCGATGACGAAGACCTTGGCCGGCTTCACGCCCGGCACGCCACCCAGCAGGATTCCCTTGCCGCCGCGCGGCTTTTCGAGGAAGTAACGCCCCTCCTGTGCGGCCATGCGGCCCGCGACCTCCGACATGGGGATCAGCAGCGGCAGCGAACGGTCGCTGCGTTCGACCGTCTCGTAGGCGCAGCACACGGCGCCCGACGCGATCATCGCCTGCGTGAGCGCCTCGCTGCTGGCGAAATGGAAATAGGTGAAAAGCAGCTGTCCCGGACGAACCAGCCCGTACTCCGGTGCGATCGGCTCCTTGACCTTGATAATCATCTCGGCCGTCGCGTAGACCTCCTCGATCGAGGGCAGCAGTTTCGCCCCCACGGCCTGATACTCCTTGTCCGCGAATCCGCTGTCGACGCCCGCTCCGCTCTGGATGTAGACCGTATGCCCCCGCCGAACGAGCTCCATGGCTCCGGCCGGCGTAAGCGATACGCGATACTCGTTGTTCTTAATTTCCTTTGGAATTCCGACGATCATAACGATGTGTTTTAATTTTACGAGAGCAATTTAGCGAAATTAAAAACAATTTCCAACGATTTTCTTAAAATTTATAACTCACGGTCAACGTCGCGCTGCGGCCGTAGGCATAGAGCAGGCTCGTAGCGAACGGGCGGTAAAAGGTCTCGGCACCGCTGCGCAGGCGCCGCACCCGATCGGACTCGTAGGCGGAGTAGACCGTGCGACGGTCGTCGAGCAGGTTGCGTACCGACAGCGTGACCGACAGTCTCGACGCGCCCAGCCGCCACATTCTCCCCGCCGAGACATCGGCCGTAAAGGAGTCGTCCAGCCGCTCCTGCTCCATGAAAAGAGCGAATGTTTCGGGCGAATCGGAGGCCTGGTTCGCCACACGCGAAGTCCGGTAATGGAACGACGGCGCGACCCATCGTCCGGCGACCAGCGACGCATCGGCAGAGAAATACCACCCCGAACGGCCGAAATAATGCACGCCTGCCGTCGCGGCCAGCGAGGCCGTGCCGCCGGGCCGAAGACCGCTCATGTAACTCGTGACGCCGTCGGCGCGGAGCTCGTTGCCCGCATCGGTGTAGAGCCATACCGAAGGATTCGTCGCATAGGTGTGGCTGCCCGCACCGACGGCGGCCGACAGGCTCCAATTCCACGTAAGGCGCAGTCGGGCCGCCGCCTCGGCGCCGTAATCGAGCCGGCCGATGCCGCGCACCGTCATATCGCAGTATTCGTAGGAGAGGTCGTCGAAAAAACGGGTAGTGCGGATTTCGTCCCGCGTCGCCGCGAGGTAGCCCGTCACCCGCAGCTCGAAGGCCCCGCCCGTGCGGACGAAACCCAGTTCGGCGCCGTAGCGGCGCGACAGGGACGGATCGTCCACCGTCCGGTTGTTGTAGAGCGGCTGCAAAAACAGATCCTCCACGTCGGGCACCGCGGCCGACGCCGACGCCGAGATTTCAAGATAGCTGCGCGATGAAAAGGCATAGCCGGCGCTGGCCCGCAACGCGTAGGGTGTGAACCGCAACCGCGAAGAACCGCCGTAGGAGCCGGCGCCCGGAAACAACTCCTTCTCATAGAATCCGCGCCGCCGGACGACGCAGCGCCCCACGCTTGCGCCGAACGCCGCCGTCCACCGGTCCGAACGGTAGCGCACCACACCGTCGGCCGCGACCTCGCAGCGGACGGTGCGGTAGTCGTAGCCGAAACGGTCGCCTTCGCCCACCGTCCGGTCGGGGTGGCGCAGGTCGTTCTGCAAACGGTTGGAGTAGGTCGCGTCGTCGAGCAGGAAGCGGTCGATGTCGGTCAGACGGTCGGCACCCAGCAGGTCGCGCAGCTGTTTATACCGGCGCGGCGCATCGTAATCGACCCTGAGCGCGCAGGCGACGGTCAACTGCGGATCGACCTCGGACTCGATACGAATCGCCGTCTGCATCCGCAGCGGACGTTCCACCCGATCTTCGAGGGCATAGAGCGCCTCGCCGTCAGGCTGCATCCGGTTACGGCGGTAGAGCTCCGCCCAGTCGATCTGCGTATAGCGTTCGTCGCCGGCGCGCCACACGGCGTCGACGGCCTCGAACGCCTCGCCCGTGAAGTAACTGGGCAGGTAATGGTAGTTGTCGGGACGGGGCGTCGAAGCGTCGTACCAGGCCAGCGAACTCTGGCGCCGTATGCCCGCCTCGACCGCGGCGGATGCCCGCAACAGCGTCGACCCGCCGATCCGGCCGCAATAAGCGGCGATACCCAGCGGCAACCCCTCGCGCCGCACCCTGCTGTTACGCACATCGCCCGCCTGACGACCCCATGCGGGATTGTAGTAATTGGAACCCCGCAGCATAAACGCCTCCTCCACCGAAGAGGAACGCAAACCGCGCTCGGCAAACGGCACGACGAACACCGCCGTCCAGTATCCGTCGCCCCTCGTGCGGCGGCCGACGCGCAGGGCGGCTGTCGTCTGCCGCGTATAAACGCCGTCGACGAGCGCGTCGCGCCCGAAACGCCCGTCGATAGTCACGGCCAGGTGCCACCTGCGGGGCAACTCGAACGCCAGCGAACCTTCGGCACCGGCGCGATAGTTGCGGGTCGCCGCACGCAGGGCCAGCGCCCCGCCCGGCACCGGATCGTATTCGGTGAGCGACACCGCCGTCGCTCCGGCACCGACCGAAAGCCTCCCTACCTGCGGACGTGCACCGGCGACATACCGCGTCTCGGCCTGCAACCGCCGAAGCGCGGTCAGATAACGCCACGACACCTCCGCACCTTCCAGCAAAACGGGCGACAAGGCATAGTCTTCGCCCCGCCGGCGATACGAAACAGCCGAAAAGCGGAATGCCGACACCTCTGCCCAAAGGTCGTCAGCCTGCTGCACGGCACGGTAAAAAAGCAGCGAATCGCTCTCCAATTCGGGCATCCGCTCCTCCTCGTAGGGTGCAAAGGGGTAATAGGGTTCGTCGTCGAACGCCTGTGCAAACGCGCCCGAACAGCGCAACAACAAAACCGAAAAGAGTATTTCACGAACTATTCGCACAATTTATAAGCCTGACTATACTACAAATATAGCGATTTTCCCGATTATCCGCACACTGCGGGGGGGGGTATTGCTTTTTCGGAAAAGAATCGATATATTTGTGGACAACAACCTGCAAAATACCTTGCACGACACTTCGCCGGCGCACCGTAACGCGTCGGTTCCAACACCTGACAAATGAAAAAACGAACGCTTCTCCTGCTGCTGTCGCTCCTGCCTCTGAGCATGACCGCACAGCAGAAATTCCTGCTGCGCGGCCAAGTCGTCGACGCAGCGAACGACTCCCCCGTGAGCTTCGCCACGACGGCCCTGCTGCGCGATTCGACGGCCGTCGCCGCCGTCGCCGCCGATGCGCAGGGGCGGTTCGAACTCTCGGCGGAGGCCGCGGGCGACTACCGCCTGCAAATCACCATGGTGGGCTACAATCCCGAAACGCAGCCCGTCACGCTCCGCACTGCCGCGACCGATGCCGGTACGATCCGCCTGCGGCAGGGCGTGGACATCGACCAGGTGACGGTCACCATCCAGAAACCGCTCGTCACGGCCGACGCCGAGAAAACGACCTACTCGGTCGAAGACGATCCGCAGGCCGCATCGTCGACGCTCGAAGAGATCCTGCGCAAAGTGCCGCAGCTGACCATCGACGCCGAGGGCAACGTGAAGCTCAACGGGCAGAGCGATTTCAAGGTGCTGGTCAACGGACGGTCGTCGGCGATGTTCAAGAATTTCAAGGACGTGATCCGCAGTATGCCCGCCTCGCAGATCAAGAAGATCGAAGTCATCACCGAACCCTCGATGAAATACGACGCCGAAGGCGCGGGCGGCATCATCAACATCATCACCGCCCGCAAGGAGTTCGACGGCTACAACGGCAGCCTCAACTACAACACGGGACTCGACACCCGCCAGCAATACGGCGGAGCCTCGCTCTCCGTCCAGAAGGGCAAGTTCGCCGCTTCGGTCCAGGCGTTCTTCTTTCAGATGAACCGCAGGAACCGCCCCTACACATCGGAAAGCCGGCGCGAGAATTTCGCCTCCGAACAGCAGCGCTACCACACCTCCGAATCGACCGGCTACGGCAAGGGCCACAACGAATACGTCACGCTGAACCTGAGCTACCAACCCGATACGCTCAACCTCGTCACCCTCGAAGGATCGCTTTGGACAGGCGCATGGAAGAACAGTTCCGACACCCGGATCCGCATGTCCGACGCCGCCGAAACGCCGACCGTCGCCTACGACACGCACGACTACGACAACTACCCCTACACGGGATTTCAGGTCGGCGCCAACTACGAGCGGCGTTTCCGCAAGCCCGAACATACGCTCACTGTTTCGGACATGGTCGAGATCGACCCCGACAAGGGTTACAATCTCGTCACCTACGACGGCGTGCTGAACTACCCCTCTTCGCAACTCTACAAGCGCCATACGAGCCGGAGCTTCACGAACACCTTCCAGCTCGACTACTACAACCCGCTCGCGGAACACCACTACGTCGAAGCCGGCAGCAAATATATCTACCGGATCAACAAAGGCTACCAGAACGAGATCCCGTGGATCGATCCCGTCGGGTTCGATCCGACGAACATGACCAAGTACGACGACCTGCGGCAGCGGCAGCAGATTTTCTCGCTCTATTTCGGCTACGGGTTGAAATTCTCGAAGGTATCGGCGCGTGCCGGCGTGCGCATGGAGCGCACGTGGAACCATGCCGACGCCGACAACAGCCGGGAGGGAATCTACGATTACGGCAACCGCCTGCTGAACTTCATCCCCTACCTCAGCTTCACCTACAAACCGCGCGACGGGCATAACCTCTCGCTCTCGTATACCGAACGGCTGCGCCGTCCCTCGATCTCGATGCTGTCGACCTACCTCGACGACAGCGACCCTTACAATACCTCGCAGGGCAACCCCGATCTGGAAGCATCGACGACACATACGCTGTCGCTCAAATACAACTATTTCTCCCCCAAATGGAGCGGCACCTTCACCCTGTCGGGCCACCTGTCGAACGACGGCATTTCGAGCTGGACGAGCGTCGACGACCAGGGCGTCTCGCACACGACGTACAGCAACAACGTGCGCGAGCGCACGGCCAGCGCACGGCTTTCGGTCAACTACTCCCCCTCGGAGAAGTTCTCCTTCGCGCTGAACGGGCGGGGCGGTTACAGCCACTACCGGCTGCCCCAAGAGGAGATCTCCACCGAGGAGTTCACCTTCGACCAGAACCTCAACATGAACATCGCGCTCTGGAAAGCGGCCACCGTTTCGCTGGGCGAAGGATACAACAGCGGCAGCGCAAACTTGGGCCGCAAGTCGGGCGACTACTTCTACTCCTATGCCACCCTTTCGCAGAAGTTCTTCGACAAGAAGTTGCAGATTTCGGTCAGCTGCTACAACCCCTTCACCAAATACCAGACGTACAGCTCCACGGCGCAAACCCCGACCTATCGCTCGCAGAGCCGCAGCCGCAACCATTCGCGCCAGTTATCGATCGGCGCCTACTGGCGCTTCGGAAAGCAGAACGTCCAGGTCAGGAAAACCCGCAAGTCGATCTCCAACGACGACATGATGGACGGCGGCAACAAGCAGGGCGGCAAACAGTAGATCGCCGGGCAGCCCGTCCGGAACCGGCGAACAGCGGCCGGCATGGAGCCGCACCGACCGAAAAAGAGAGGAGCGTCGGATAACGACGCTCCTCTCTTTTTCAGGTCTCCGACGCTCAGAGACTCCCCACCACGGCGCAGAGCAGATCCCAGAACTTCTGCACGGTGGCGATTTCCAGCCGCTCGTCGGGCGAATGCACGCCGCGCAGCGTCGGGCCGAACGACACCATGTCCAACTCCGGATATTTCTCCAAGAACAGCCCGCACTCCAATCCGGCATGGATGGCCCGTACTTTGGGCTTCACGGCGAAAAGCCGCTCGTAACACTGCTCCGTGACGTGCAGCAGGTACGAATCGGGATCGGGCGACCAGCCGGGATAACCGTCCGAATGGGCGACTTCGGCGCCGGAGAGCCGCAGCACCGCCTCGACGGTCTGTGCGGCATAACGCTTGGCGCTCTCCACCGACGAACGCTGCGACGTAGTGACCACGATCCCCTCGGCACCGAACTTCACCGACGCCAGATTCGACGAGGTCTCGACCAGCCCTTCGACGGCGTGCGACATCGCCAGCACGCCGTTAGGCAGACCGACGAGCGCCCCGACGAGCGACTGCATCGTCACGGGATCGAGTACCCATTCGACCCCCTCGATCTTGTTCAGGGTCATCTGCAAATTGGGTTCGGTATACTTGAACTCCTCGACGATCTCGACGGCGAACGCACGGCAGCGCTCGCACACGTCGCCGGCCGTCTCGGCGGGAACGCCGAAGACGGCGAACGCCTCGCGCGGAATGGCGTTGCGCAGGTTACCGCCGTCGAAACGGTTCAGCACCGGCCCGTAGGGAAGCAGCTCGTAAAGCAGCCGTGCCACCAGCTTGTTGGAGTTGGCGCGCCCCTTCTCGATGTCGTCGCCCGAATGGCCGCCGGCCAGCCCCTTGACATCGATACGGAAATATTCGAACCCGTCGGGCGCCGGCGTCACCATCGGGCTGAATTTGGCCACGGTATCCACGCCGCCGGCGCAGCCGATAAAGAGTTCGCCCTCGTCCTCCGAATCGAGGTTGATGAGGTACTTCCCCGTCAGCATCCCCTCGCCCAGCCCGAACGCTCCTGTCAGGCCGGTCTCCTCGTCGACGGTGAAGAGCGCTTCGAGCGCCGGATGCGCGACGGTCGCGGAGGCCAGCATCGCCAGTGCGGCAGCCATGCCGATCCCGTCGTCGGCGCCGAGCGTCGTCCCCTCGGCACGCACCCACCCGTCGTCGATGCGGGTGCGGATCGCGTCGTGCTCGAAGTCGAATGCCACGTCCGAATTTTTCTCGCAGACCATATCCATATGCGACTGGAGAATCACCGTCGGACGCCCTTCGTAACCGGTCGTCGCCGGTTTGCGGATCACGACGTTGCCCGTCGCGTCGCACCGGTACTCCAATCCGTGCTCCTTCGCCCAGCCTACCAGGTAGTCGCGTATCTTCTCCTCCTTCTTCGAGGGCCGCGGTACGCGCGTGATCGCCTCGAATTCCGTCCACACCTCGCAGGGTGCGAGTTTCGTCAAATCTGTCATCTCTGTTTCGGTTTGAATATGCACAAAATTACAAAAGAATATCCATTTTAAAGAGAAATTACTTAATTTTGTCTGATATAATCGAACACCATGATTCCGGACTACCAAACACTGATGCGGCCTCTGCTGGAATGTATTCAGGACGGACAGGAGCATCTCTTCAAAAACGTCATAGAGCAACTGGCCGACCGATTCGAACTCACCCGGGAAGAACGGGAACAGTTAGCTCCCAGCGGCCATCGTGCACTTTTTTCAGGTCGCGTCGGCTGGGCAAAAACCTACTTAAAGAAGGCGGGACTGCTCGAACAGAGAAAAAGAGGGATACTCTCGATCACCTCTCTGGGAATAAAGGCTTTAAAATCCAAAAAGAAAATAGACGTAACCTACCTGACGGGATACCCGAATTTCGTCGATTTCTACGCCCCGTCGTCCCGCAACGACAAGACGCGGGAAAACGAGTGCGCGCCTGCTATCGATCCGGAATGCACGCCTCCCGTCACTCCGGAAGAGACGATCGCCCACGCCTACGAACAGATACACAATAAACTGTCGTCCGAACTGCTGGATGTCGTACTGATGCAGGATTTCGCATTTTTCGAACGGCTCGTCGTCGAGCTTCTGGTCAAGATGGGCTACGGCGGTTCGATTCAGGATGCGGGACAGGCAATCGGACGCACGGGAGACGAAGGAATCGACGGTATCATCAAGGAGGACAAGTTAGGTCTGGACGTCGTCCATATCCAGGCCAAGAAATGGAACAGGAACAATACGGTCGGACGTCCCGAATTGCAAAAATTCGTGGGTGCACTCGCCGGACAGGGAAGTACGAAAGGGATTTTTATCACCACTTCCTCTTTCACCAAAGAGGCGCAATCCTACAAACCCCAGGGAGTCAAACTGGTCAAAATCGACGGAGAGAAACTGACACAGCTCATGATCGAATACGGACTCGGGGTCACGACTGCGTTCTCTTATGAAATCAAACGGATCGACCGAGATTATTTCAACGACTTAGACGATTGATGCCCATGCTTTTCAGAATCGGACACGGATACGACGTACACGCATTGGCCGAAGGGCTGCCCCTCGTGCTGGGCGGCGTCGGGATCGAACACGACAAGGGGTGCGTCGCCCACTCGGACGGCGACGTGGTGATCCACGCCCTCTGCGACGCACTGCTGGGCGCCGCCGCGCTGGGCGACATCGGGCTGCATTTCCCCGACACGTCGGACGACTACAAGGGTATCGACTCGAAACTGCTGCTGCACCGCGTCGCGGAGCTGCTCGCCCAAAAAGGCTACCGCATCGGCAACGTCGACTGCACGATCCGGATGCAGCGACCCAAACTGCGCCCCCACATCGACCGGATGCGCCGGACGCTGGCCGACGTCATGGGAATCGGTGTCGACTGCGTTTCAGTCAAGGCCACCACGACCGAGCGGCTCGGCTTCGAGGGCCGCGAAGAGGGCGTCTCGGTCTCGGCCGTAGCGCTCATCTACCGGGAATAACTTTCGGGACTATCCTTCTCTGAGTCGCATCGCCGTCCATAGCCGGCGAAGGATGCATGCGAACTCTTGCGAACAGAGCATATCCCTGTGTCGGGTAGCTGCGGACTGCCGTTCTTCGGACAATCAGGGAAAACGTTTTCGCTAAGCCGTGTACAGAGCCGAACTTGTTCAGACTGTGCCGAGGCGAAAAAAATGGAGAAAGAAACGCCATACGCAATCGTCGCAACAACACGAAACGGGATCGGGATAATTCCATACGATTCTTCCGCTGCGGCCGCACCAAAGTGCCAAAATGCCGGTTCAACGTTCCGATGCTGCCAAACCGACACTCGTAAGCCCCCCAAAAAAGGGAATATCTTTCGAATCATGCAACAAACTGATTATCATATACAGTAATATATTTTATTAAATTTTCTGAAAAATTTATTAAAAATATTTACCAACTTACCTTTATTTGTATTATCTTTGCATCGGTTAAGGTTAGAAAACAGATCCGCCGCAGAGGCGACTCGAACGCGGATCGCAATTCAGGTTAAGTATGGTACGAATGATCAAAAACACCGTGGTTGCCTCGCGGACGCTGAAGAGCAACCTCACCAACAAACTGTTGGACATGATGACCTCCGACTGGTTCCTCAAAGTTCTGGAATCGAACAAGTCGAACATCGATTAGGGAAGAGATCACGAAAGAGCGGTCTCTTTCTTTTTTTCAGACAATCCGATCGCGGGCGCAGGCCCCGCTCACAATAAACCCCGGTTCGCAAGGAAGCCGGGGTTTTCGTATCGCAGCAGAAAGGGCGCCGTCACTTCGCCGGAACATCTTCCGGCTGCGCCTCGGCGGACGGAAGCCGCCTTTCGCCGCGAGCCGAATCGGCCAGCGGCCGTGCCTGGAATTCGCGCACCGGCACGCCGTACATCAGGCGGATCGGCCGTTGGACCCTCACGCTGTCCGCACGGCTGCCCGCACTCTTCGCGGTCTCCTTCACGCCCGAACAAGCCGCTCCGAAACCCAGCAGAGCGAGCAGCGCGGTTATGATTCTGGCATTCATATTCTTAGTTCTATCGGTCACGTTTCTTGCCGAATTCACAGACAAATATATGCATAATTTCGCATTTTTTCATGAATCGGTTCAAAAAACAAGCCAAAAAGTTTTGACATTCAATTGTTTTTATTTTACTTTGCCAGACAAATCTATTATTCTATTTTTATGAAAGGCAAAGTTAAATGGTTCGATGGCAAGAAAGGCTACGGATTCATTACTGGCGAAGACGGTAAGGAAGTGTTCGTTCACTACTCGGGCATCGTCAAAGACGGTTTCAAGGCTCTCAACGAGAAGCAGGAAGTTGAATACGAACTCGGCGAGGGCAGCAAGGGCATTCAGGCGATCAATGTGAAAGTAGTTGAGTAACAATCATACATTTTCACCCAGTGGTGGACGGTCCGCACGAAGCGGACCGTCCTTCTTTTTCAAAACGCCGTGCCGACGGAGAGGAAAGACGCCCCTCGCCGCTCGGAAACGGAAACGGAAACGGAAACGGAACTCCTTGCCGTCCGGCATACGACGGACTGCCCCCGCCCGCATTCCGGGAAAACCGGCCGGCGACGGACAAAGGTAGATTTTTGCCCCGACCGGCCGGAATTTTGCCGAGGATTGTTTCGGGTTTATTAAAATATTTTGTAATTTTGGACGCGAAAAGAACAGATTCGGAACATCTGAACAATCATAACTTTAAAGCACTATGAAAGAGGCAATTGCAATTCTTACAGGTGGCGGTCCCGCACCGGGCATGAATACGGTGGTGGGCAGCGTCGCCAAAACGTTCCTTGCCAAAGGGTATCGCGTGATCGGTCTGCACTACGGTTATTCGGGTCTTTTCAATCCCTCGCCCCGCTACGAAGACCTGACTTTCACGCAGGCCGACTACATCTTCAATCAGGGCGGTTCGTACCTCACGATGAGCCGTTTCAAACCGACCGACAAGGATTTCGAGGAGAATTTCAACCTCAATTTCTTCACCGAGAACAACGTCAAGCTGCTCGTGACCGTCGGCGGCGACGACACCGCGTCGACGGCCAACCGCATCGCCAAGTTCCTCGAAGCGAAGCACTACCCCATCGCCAACATCCACGTCCCGAAGACGATCGACAACGACCTGCCGCTGCCGGCCGGCACGCCGACGTTCGGCTACCAGTCGGCCAAGGAGGGCGGAACGGTCATCGGCCGTGCCGTCTACAACGACGCACGCACGTCGGCCAACTGGTTCGTCGTAGCAGCCATGGGCCGTTCGGCAGGACACCTCGCCTTCGGCATCGGCTCGGCCTGCCACTACCCGATGATCGTCATTCCGGAGATGTTCAACAAGACGGAGATCACCGTCGAGAAGATTGTCAACCTGGTCGTTTCGTCGATCATCAAGCGCAAGATCATGGGTATCGACTACGGCGTGGCCATGATCTCGGAAGGTGTGTTCCACGCCCTGAGCGATGAAGAGATCAAGAAATCGGGCATCCATTTCTCCTACGACGAGCACGGCCATCCCGAACTGGGCAAAGTATCGAAGGCGCATATCTTCAACGAGATGCTGGAAAACAAGCTCAAAGAACTGAAAATCAAGGTAAAGTCGCGTCCCGTAGAGATCGGTTACGAGGTACGTTGCCAGACTCCGATCGCCTACGATCTGGTCTACTGCTCAGAGTTGGGCATGGGCGTCTACAAACTCTTCTCGGAGGGCAAGACGGGCTGCATGGTCTACATCAGCCAGGACGGCTTCGTGTCGCCGCTCTATCTCAAAGACTTGCAGGATCCCGCCACGGGCAAGATTCCGCCCCGTCTGGTCAATATCGACTCGGACAAGATCCAGCAGGTAATCGACAACCTGATGAACTACATCACGCCGGCCGACTACGAGGCTGCCAAGGCGTACGTGGCCGACCCCGAAGTCTTCGATTTCAAGAAGATTCTCAACTGGTAGCACGCTGCCGAACCCGAAAGAAAACGCTGCGGCAGCCGATCCGGTCTACCGCAGCGTTTTTTTCAATCCTTATCCCAACCGACCATGAACTCCGACAAAAGAGCCGAACGGGAGCAACACCGTGCCTGGCTGCGCGAATGCATCGCCCGCTGCCGCGCAGAGGTCGCCCGCTACGAAAAGGCCGTCGAACGACGCCCGAACACCTACCGTCCCAGACTCGCAGAGGCACAGCATACGCTGGGAAAATTCTACTGGTGGCGCCACACGCCCGCCTCCTACCGCACGGCGCTTCGCCTGTTCACGCAGGCGCTCTGCAACTACGACAGCTACCGGGGGCGGCGCGACCTGACGCTCAACCGCCTTACGCTGATGAGCGATCTCCAACAGTTGAGCCTTCGTCTCGACGACGACCGCGCCGAGGAGGTGCTGCTCGGCCTGCTATCCGCTTACGAAAGCATGGCCGCCGCTGCACCGCTTGTCTACGGCGAGGACGTAGCCTCGACGCTCTGGCAGTTGGGAAACCTCCATGCCGACGCACGGCGCTTCGGCGAGGCCGAACGCATGTACCTGCGTGCATTGGACAAACACGCGGAGTTCGACGGGGAAGACCCGCACCGCTACCGTCCCGCAACGGCACAGTGCCGACGATCGCTGGGACGACTCTACGAGGAGATGCACGACGATGCCCGCGCCGAAGAGGCCTACCTCGCATCGGCCGCCATACTGCGCGAACTGTGCGAAGATCCCTTCGAACGGTGCAACCATCTTCGTTCGCTGGCCCGTACCCTCGTGTTGCTGGCCGACCTCTGCGAACGGCGGGGCGCCTGCGGCGAAGCGGCCCGATACCGCACCGAAGCGGAGGCGCTGGAGGCCGAACGCGGAGCATGACGGGAAGCGAACGATGGCGACGCCCCGCATCCGTGACGGATGCGGGGCGTCGTTGGTTTTCCGCAGAGACCGGCCTTAGCCTGCGATCACGCGCAGTTTCTTGCCCGTGAGTTTCTGAATATCGGCCAGCATGGGACGTTCGTCCGATGCACAGAAAGTCAGTGCCATCCCCGAATGCCCCGCACGGCCCGTGCGGCCGATCCGGTGCACGTAGGTCTCGGCGACATCGGGCAAGTCGTAGTTGATGACCATTTCCAACTGATCGATATCGATACCGCGCGCGGCGATGTCGGTCGCTACGATCACGCGCGTTTTTCCCGCCTTGAAATTCGACAGGGCGCGCTGGCGCGCCGTCTGCGACTTGTCGCCGTGGATCGCGTCGCAACCGATACCGGCCTTCGACACGATCCGCGCGATGCGGTCGGCGCCGTGCTTCGTGCGCGAGAAGACCAGCACCGAACGGCCGTCGTTCTCTTTCAGCGCCGAGATCAAGGCCTGCTTCTTTTCGGGTTTCTCCACGTAGCAGAGCCGCTGCTCGATCGTATCGACCACCGATGCCACCGGTTCGACGGCGACGCGCACGGGATCGTTCAGCAGATCGGCGGCCAACCGTTCGATCGTCTTGGGCATCGTCGCCGAGAAGAGCAACGTCTGGCGCTGTCCGGGAAGCAACGGCAGCAGGCGCCGGATGTCGTGGATAAATCCCATGTCGAGCATCCGGTCGGCCTCGTCGAGTACGAAAAATTCGATCTGCTTCAACGAGATATGCCCCTGCCCGATCAAGTCGAGCAGACGCCCCGGCGTAGCTGTCAGCACGTCGACACCGCGCTTCAAGCAGTCGATCTGCGGACGCTGGTTCACGCCGCCGAAAACGACGCAGGTACGCAGCGGCGTGTACTTGGCGTAGTCGCCGAGCGACTCGTCGATCTGCAACGCCAGTTCGCGCGTGGGCGTGAGGATCAGCGCCCGGATCGGACGTCCGCGGCCGACGGGCGGCCGACGCAGCAGGTTCGCCAGAACAGGCAGCGCGAAGGCCGCCGTCTTGCCCGTACCCGTCTGGGCCGTACCGAGGATATCCCGGCCTTCCAAAGCGGCGGGGATCGCCTGCATCTGAATGGGCGTGGGTCGTTCGTATTCCTTGTCCCGCAATGCGCGCAACAGCGCATTCGGCAAATTCAATTCCTGAAAATTCATGTATTTATCCGTGAGTCCGACGTAAGATAAGTTTATCGATAATTGTAAAGTCGTGTGAATATGGAATCTCGCCGAACTCGTATTACGGCATCCTGCGGAGCCGGATTTCATATTGACATTTCCCGTAAACACCCGTTGCGGGCGCTTCACCCTTCGCACCTTCGCTTCGCCGGCCGGATCGATACCTTACGACGCGCTTCCCGCCCTTCGGTTCGGGCAGTCGGATTCGACGGATTCGTAATAAAATAACGGGGAGAAGAGCGGCTCCGAAAGCCGGCGCGAAAGATTATTACGCCGTAAAGATAGGTATAATTTCCCGAATAAACAAATTTTGGACGAAACTTCCTATGACGGCTGCGTCCCGTAGGCTTTCAGCGCCAGCCGTTTCACCAGCAGGACGAAGCCGCCCGTGAGGATCAGGTTGAGCACGATCGTCAGCACCGAGACGATCAGCACCGGGCCGCCGAGGTTATACCCCAGCGCGATGAAGATCACGCCGGCGCCCACTTCGCCGCGTGTGAACATACCGATCGAAAGCGCCAGCCGCTCGCTCAGTTTGCGGTCGCGGTAGAAAAAGACGGGAAAGAGCTTGCCGAGATTCGACAGCAGCGAGACGATCAGCACATGCACGGCGATCGTCCCCCACGACATCATGGGCTGCGAGCCCGTCACCGAATGATGGCCGGACAATGCCTCGGCGTGCTGCACGCCGATGAACAGCGGCATACTGACGCCGACCAGAAACATGAACAGGAACGACACGAACGACGACGCGCGCGCCTCGGCCGCCGAATCCACATGGCGGTGGCGCATCGTCATGCCCAACACGAAGGCGGGCAGGAGCACCTCGATATGAATGCCGCCCGACTCGCCGAACAGCGAAGCGGTGAGCGCGTAAAGCCCCTGCGTAAGTGCAAAAACGACGACGGCGTAGAGCAGGATCGATTTCCAGTCCTGCCGCAGGTCGTAATGCCCCAGTTTCCGCCACCCCGCGACCAGCAACAGCGTCACGATCGCCACGACGACGAACATCTGCCATTGAAGGCCGATCATCGCTATTTGCAGGGGAATCATCAGCAGGATGGTGTCCAGGTCGTCGAAAATCGCCAGCACCTGGATCTTGCGGTACATCCAACTCGATTTGAGGTGCAGCGCCGCCAGCATCGTGAAGAGGATACCGGCCGAGGTCGGGGCGGCGAACCGGCTCAGCAGCAGGTTCTCCTTCCATGCTTCGGCGTCGCCCCAGTAGACGGACGGGAGCATCACGAACATGTAGTAGAGCGTAATGAAAATCCACGGCACGGCAGCCGTGGCCATTGCGATGAAATAGTCGCTTACATAGGAGCGCCACTCGCCCTTTTCGATCTCGAACTCCCGGCCGACGTTGATCATGATAAACGCCAGACAGACGTACAACAGCGTATCGGAGCACATCTTGAACGAAGCGTAATCGGCACCCAGCAGCCCCGGCAGCAATTGCGAGGCGACGAGCCCCAACACGAGTAAAAGGGAAAAGGTAAGGACTTTTTTCATAATCAATCTTGTCGGTTCCGACGCGGTTCGGTCCGCGCGGCCGGCCGAGGCGGCTTTCCCATCCTTCGGCTCCGCCCATGCGGGCAAGTATCGCCCGATCGCCACCGAAGCGGAATCCATCCGCAGGAGGGCTTCTCCCGCAGCCCGTGCGGCCCGCCGTCCCATCCGCATGCAAAGATACGAAAAGTCGAGCGCAGAAGCAAGCGTTAGCTTGATTATGCCGAGACGGAGTATCTAAGACACAGTCAAAGATACGAAAAGTCGAGCGCAGAAGCAAGCGTTAGCTTGATTATGCCGGGCGGGAGTATCTAAGGCGAAGCCGAAAACTATTAAGGCACTTCGGCCGATCTGTCCCGAAATTCACCCGATAACCGCAAAAAAGAGGCCGCAATGCCTCAGAAAAGTTCCTGTTGACCGTCGCACCACAAGTTGATCCGCTCCGCCTTGCAGCGCCGCGCATAATCCCAGGTATAGCGCGTCCCTCCCTTGCCGCCGTCGAACCATGCCACGACGGCGGCCGACCGCTCCACCATAAACTCGTCGCGGCGCAGGTAACAACGCGGTTCATAACGCGGAGCGAGCGTCGCCACCTCGTCCGCCCGATCGAGAATCCGCATATATCGGAGGCGATCCGCCTCCGGAAAACGATCCGCCTGCCCGGGGAAAGGAACGGCGCAGCAGAGCCGCAATCCGGGCAGTTCCCCGCGCAGGGCGAGCACCGCCTCGGCGGCCGCGAGGTCGAATCCCAAGGCCATGCCGCTCCAAAACACACGGAAACCCCGGCCGTACAGCTCCCGCACGACGGCACGCAATGCGTCGTCGCACTCGCCGTCGTAGCGTCGATGTCCGGTAAATGCCGCCGTATGTTCCCTCGATCGATCCATTCGGTACGTCCGCTTCGTGCGGGAATGATGCTGCAAGTTACGCTTTTGGTCTGAACTTTGCAATCGTAGCGGGTGAATTTCAAATACATTTTGCCACTATGAAAGGTTCTTGTTTTTTCGCGATGCTGGGCGGTATGGTGCTCGGCTCGGTCATTACCCTGCTGGCTACCCCGAAGTCGGGAGCCGAAGTGCGGGGACAGATCAAAGATCTCGTAAACCGCGAAGCCCGGAAAGTCCGCGACAAATACCACGAGGTCGAGGGTAAGGTCGAAGAAGCCGCCGCCAAAAAGTAATTCGCAGCCATGTATTCCGACTCCACCGAACGCTCCTTCGCCGGCGCACTCGTATTCTTCCTCGTCATGGCCCTTTCGGCCTACGTCCTGCTGGTGACGGCGCTCGTATTCTGGCTGGCCGAACTGCTCGGGTCGCTGCCGCTGGCAGCGGTTCTGCTGGGCGGATTCACGCTGCTGATCGCTCTGCTCACCTACCAGCTGGCCGTCCGCGACGCCATCGCACGGCTGCGCGAACGCTGGGAAGTCGTCTACGAGGTCATGCGAACCGTCCACGACGGGTATCGGCGCGTGTCGGGATTCCTTCACCGGCTCCTGTGGTAAGGCCCCGCGCCGCCACGCAAACGAAAACGCCGGACTGCATCGACAGTCCGGCGTTTTCGGTCTATATACCGCCGCTTAACAGAGCGTCTCCGACTCGATCGTCTTGAACAGCTCCACGTCGGCGGCCGTCGAAGCCATGACGTAGGCGTAAGCCTCTTCGATCTTCGAGGCGGCGAGTTTTCCGTAGATTTCGGCCGAAAGGAGGTACTCCTCACGATCTCCGGCCTGCAACGCCAACAGGTGCGTAATGGCCAGGTAACCGGCCATTTCGACCAGACGGCGGGCATGGAGTTCCTTGAAGCCGCAGGTCTCCTTCTCGATCTGTTCGACATGGGCGACCGCCTCCTCGAACTTCGCGCGCAGCGAGACGAGCCGCTCCACGAGCGGCTGCACGGCCTCGATATGCCCGGCTTCCTCGTAACGCTTGATCTGTTCGAGATAGGTGCCCTTGGTCACGTGGTTGATCGCCGCCACGACCTGCAACTGCGACGTGCCCTCGTAGATATTCATGATACGGGCGTCGCGGTAGAGCCGTTCGCAGGCGTAATCCTTCATGAAACCCGAACCGCCGTGAATCTGGATCGCGTCGTAGGCCATCTGATTGGCGTACTCCGACGAGAAGAGTTTCAGCAGCGGCGTGAAGCCGTCGGCCAGTTTGTTGTAGTATTTCATCTCCTGGCGCTCCTCCGCTTCGAGCGGACGCTCGTGCGAGATATGGGTGTACTGCTTGTATATCTCCACGAAACGGGTCGTCTCGTAGAGCAGCGCACGCACGCCCTGCGTCTTGGCCTTCATGTTCGACAGCATCTCCGAAATCGCGGCGAAGCGGATGATGTTCTTGCCGAACTGCGCACGCTCGTTGGCGTATTTCAGCGCTTCGCGGTAGGCCGCTTCGCACAGCCCCACCGACTGCGCGCCGATACCCAGACGGGCGGCGTTCATCAGCGACATCACATATTTGATGAGGCCCATCTTACGGTCGCCGACCAACTGCGCCGGAGCGTTGGTGAAGACCAGCTCGCACGTGGGCGAGCCCTTGATTCCGAGCTTGTTCTCGATGCGGCGCACCTTCACGCCGCCGTCGCGCTTGTCGTAGACGAGCATCGACAGGCCGCGGGCGTCGGTCGTACCCTCCTCGGTACGGGCCAGCACCAGCGATACGTCGCCGTCGCCGTTGGTGATGAAACGCTTCACGCCGTTCAGGAGCCATGTGCCCTTCTGCTCCGACCACGTGGCCTTCAACATCACGGCTCCCAGATCCGAACCGGCGTCCGGCTCCGTGAGGTCCATCGCACAGGTCGCACCGGCCGAAACCCACGGCAGGTACTTCTGTTTGAGCTCCTCCGAAGCGAACTCGTTGAGCGTCTCGGCGCAGTCCTGCAAGCCCCAGATATTCTCGAAGCCGGCGTCGGCGCGCGCCACCATCTCGTTGGTCATCACGAAGCAGAGCAGCGGGAAATTCAGGCCGTCATACTTGCGCGGCAGCGTCAGACCGCTCAGGCCGGCCTTGACGACCGCGTCCAGGTTGCGCTGCGTGCCCTCGGCGTAGACCACATGGTCGTTCACCACCTTCGGCCCCTCGTGATCCACGCTCTCGGCGTTGGGGGCGATCACGTCGCCGCACACCTCGCCCGCGATCGCCAACACCTTGCGGTAGGAGTCCATGGCGTCTTCGAAATTCTGCGGCGCATAATCATAGGTGTCCTTCTCGGCGAATCCGCGCTCTTTCAGTTCCACGATCTTACGCATCAGCGGATGCTCGAGGTGGTACTGCAAATCCTTGTTATCTAAAAAGAAATTAGCCATTACTTCGAGTTTTGTTTGTAATACTTAATCATCTTGGGGATCACCTCGTTGACATCGCCCGTAATGGCGAAATCGGCGATCTTGCAGATCGGCGCCTCCGCGTCGGTGTTGATCGAAATGATCATCGACGACTGATCCATGCCCGCCGTGTGCTGGATCTGGCCCGAAATACCGCAGGCGATGTAGAGTTTCGGACGCACGGTGACACCCGTCTGCCCCACCTGACGCGCATGTTCGGCGAAGCCCGCGTCGACGGCCGCACGGCTGGCGCCCACCTCGGCGCCCAGCACCTCGGCCAGTTCGTGCACGAGCTTGAAGTTCTCCTTCGAACCCATCCCGTAGCCGCCGGCCACGATCACGCCCGCACCCTTGATGTTGATTTTGCGCTCCTCGATCTGGCGGTCGATGATCTTCACCGCCAAATCCGTATCCTGCACCATCGGACGCCAGTCGATCGGCTTCACCTCGCCGGCGCCCGCTTTGGCGGCGTATTCCTTGCGCATCACGCCCTCGCGGACGGTCGCCATCTGCGGACGGTGGTCGGGATTGACGATCGTGGCGATGATGTTGCCGCCGAAGGCGGGACGAATCTGGTAGAGCAGGTTCTTATAGTCGGTCTTGGTCTTGGGATCGGTGTGGTCGCCGATCACGAGCTGCGTACAGTCGGCCGTCAGACCGCTGTGCAGCGCCGACGACACGCGCGGCGCGAAATCACGGCCCACGGGCGTCGCACCGAACAGGGCGATCTGCGGCTTCTCCTGCCGGATCAGGCCGCACAGCACAGCCGTATGGGGCAGCGTGCGGAACGGCGCGAAGATCTCGTCGTCGGCCACCCAGACCGTGTCGGCGCCGTATTTGGCCAGCTCCTTCTCGATGCCGGCGACGCCGTGCCCCAGCACTACGGCTTCGAGCTTGACGCCCAGCTCGTCGGCCAGCTCCCGGCCCTTGGTCAGCAATTCCAGGCTCACGTCGGCGACCGCGCCGTTTTCGAGCTCGATATAGACAAATATGTTGTTCATAACAGAATATCCTCCGATCTTTAACCGAGCGTGTGGCTCGCAATGAGTTCAACCATCAGTGATTCGATATCGGCATCGGCCGCCGTGAGCCGCTTGGACTCCTTGGCCTGGAAAACGACGTTCTCGATCTTCTTGACCTTCGTCGGCGAGCCGACAAGCCCCAGCTGCGTCTCGTCGGGATCGACATCGGCCGCCGCCAGCTCGACGATCTGCAAATACGCTTTCGCCGAGGCCATCGCCGAAGCCATGCAGTCGGGAGCGGCCGCAATCTCGGACTTGGTCTGCGCGAACTTGTACTTCATCACGCGCTTGGCATTCTGCGGACGGCATTCGGGCGCCGAGCCGTTGACGGTCATCACCAGCGGCAGCGGGCATTCGACGATCTCCGTACCGTGTTCCAGACGGCGCTTGACAACCAGCGAGTCCGCCTTGATTTCGAGCAGCTCCTCGGCATAGGTCACCTGCGGCCAGCCCAGCTTCTCGGCCACCTGCGGCCCCACCTGCGCCGTATCGCCGTCAATCGCCTGACGGCCTGCGACGATCACGTCGGGACGGATTTTGCGCAGCGCGCACGACAGCGCATAGGAGGTCGCCAGCGTATCGGCACCCGCGAACTTGCGGTCGGTCAGCAGATAACCGCCGTCGGCGCCGCGGAACATGGCGTCGCGGATGATGTCGGCTGCACGCGGGGGGCCCATGGTCAGGATATGCACGGTCGAACCCTCCGTCTCGTCCTTCAAAGCGAGCGCCATTTCGAGGGCGTTCAAATCTTCGGGATTGAAGATTGCCGGCAGAGCGGCGCGGTTGACCGTCCCTTCGGGCGTCATCGCATCCTTACCCACGTTGCGGGTATCGGGCACCTGCTTTGCCAATACAACGATTTTCAACGCTTTTTTCATTCGTATAGTTTTAAGTTAGCATTGTATATTCACGAAAAACGGCAGGTTTCCCACCGGAAAACCCGCCGAAAATCCTATTGGAGCGTCCCCTCCTGCGCCTGCCGGATCATCGCCTGACCGGCCGAGATGTAAACCTCGACGCGGCGGTTGGCCGCCCGGCCCTCGGCCGTATCGTTCGAGGCGACCGGCTCGGTATAGGCCTTGCCCTCGACTTTGAGGAAGCGGTTCGAGGCGATTCCTTTCGTCTCCAAATAGTTGCGAACGGCCTGCGCACGTTCGAGCGAAATACGCTCGTTGACCGCGAGCGTCCCCGTGCTGTCGGTATGGCCGAAAACGGTCACGTCCGTATCGGGATTCTGCAACAGGCTGATGGCGAACTTGTCGAGCGCAGCCTTCGCCGAAGCGTTGAGCGCCGTCCCGTTGGTCGGGAAGAGAATGCCCGTGTCGAAGGTTACCTTGATGGCGTCCAGCCCGTTGGTATCGGTCACCGTTTCGACTTCGGCCCCCTCGATAGCCGCCAATTCGGCCTTCTGCTTCTCCATCTTGCGGCCGATCAGCGCACCGGCCGTCGCGCCGAGCGCCAGCCCTACGCCGGCACCGATCGCAGCGCCCTTGCCGCCGCCGGCCAACGCACCGATACCGGCGCCGACGGCCGTGCCGCCTCCGCCGCCGATGAGGCCGCCTTTGAGCGTCCCCGACATCGACGCGCAGCCGCCGGCCACCATCATCGCCGCAGCGCACGTCACGCACAGCAAAGAGATTCGTCTCATAGAATATTCAATATTTTGATATCGTCAATACGTCTATCTACTGCCGAACGATCGTCTCGTCGCGGTCTGGCCCGACCGAAATGATCGCCACGGGCACGCCCGTCTCGCGTTCGATATATTCCACATAGGTCTTGAACTCGGCAGGAAAATCCTCGTAACGGCGCACCTGCTTCAAATCGGTTTTCCACCCCTTGAACTCACGGTAGACGGGTTTCACGTCGTCCTGAATGTCGTAGGGGAACTCCGTCACGCGACGGCCGTCGATCTCGTAGGCCTCGGCCACCTTGATCGTATCGAAATCGTTCATCACGTCGGCCTTCATCATGATGAGTTTCGTCACGCCGTCGACCATGATGGCATATTTGAGCGCCACCATATCGAGCCAGCCGCAACGACGCTTGCGCCCCGTCACCGCACCGAACTCATGACCGAGCCGGCACAGTGCCTCGCCCGTCTCGTCGAACAACTCCGTTGGGAAAGGCCCGCTGCCCACGCGCGTACAATAGGCCTTGAAGATGCCGTAGACCTCGCCGATACGGTTGGGGCCGATACCGAGGCCCGTGCAGGCGCCCGCACAGATCGTATTCGAAGAGGTCACGAACGGGTACGAACCGAAATCGACGTCGAGCAGCGTACCCTGTGCGCCTTCGGCCAGAATGGCCTTGTCTTCGGCGAGGAAGCGGTTGATTTCGTGCTCGCTGTCGATGATGCGGAACTTTTTGAGGTACTCGATCCCCTCGAACCACTGCCGTTCCAGTTCGTCGATATCGTAGTTGTAACCCAGCGATTCGAGAATGTTCTCGTGACGCGCCTTGGCCACTTCGTAAATCTTCTTGAAGTCGAGGAAGATGTCGCCCACACGCACGCCGTTGCGGCTGATCTTGTCCGTATAGGTCGGGCCGATGCCCTTGCCCGTGGTGCCGATTTTCGAACTGCCCTTCGCCGCTTCGAACGCAGCGTCCAGCACGCGGTGCGTGGGCAGGATCAGGTGCGCCTTTTTCGAGATGTAGAGCCGCTCCGTCAGGTCGTGGCCGCTGCGGGCCAGTGCCTCGGCCTCCTCCTTGAAGAGGATCGGGTCGAGCACCACGCCGTTGCCGATCACGTTGACCTTATCGCCCTGAAATATACCCGAAGGGATCGAACGCAACACGTACTTCTCCCCGTTGAACTCCAATGTATGCCCGGCATTGGGGCCACCCTGAAAGCGGGCCACGACCTGATAATGGGGGGTCAACACATCGACCACCTTGCCTTTTCCTTCGTCGCCCCACTGCAAACCGAGAATGACATCGACTTTTTTCATCTCTTTTCCGTTATCTGTTTTATGCAAAAGACATTTTTTGCATTCAAAGATACGAATTATTCTCCGAAATACCCAATCCCGCTGCGGGACTTTTCAACAAATTGTCAAGAATCCGGAGTTGCCGGCGCTTTGCCGACGGGCACCCGCAATCCCCTCTCCCTGCAAAGCAAGGGCCGAAAAAGCCGGTCCGCCTCCATTCGGGTTCTCGGCGGTTCCGCCTGCGGAATCGGGCCGCCGCCCGCAGGGCGCACATCCGTTCGGAACGCCGTCTGCGGCGGCAATGAAAAACCCGACCGTCCTCTCGGAAAGTCGGGTAGCGTACCGGCAGCACCGGCCGTCAGATTTCCACGTCGTCGTCCGTCGCCTCCTCCGCCTGGGAGCTCTCCTCCTGGATGTCGTCGGCGCCCTTGATCTCGTCGTCGTAATACTCCTTCTCCTCCTCGTCTTCGGACAGATCGTCGATCTTTACGTCGATTTTAACGAGATAACTGATCTCGTCGGTATCATAAGGAACGGCATAGAAGAAATCGCCGTTCGGTTTATCGACACGAATCATCGCATCGGTAAAACCAAGCGGATATTTCTGCTTGATTTCCTCCTGTAATTCAGGAGAGAGATTGTGGAAACTCGCTACCAAATGTTTCTTATTCGCCATGGCTTTTACCATAAAACTCGTAAAATTTTGTGCAAGTATAAACAAAATTTGTATACCGCCCTTCATCTTCCGATTTTTTTTGCATTTTTTTTGATTTTTATGGATGTTCCAAACAAATTGTGTAATTTAGCGCGAACAATAATATATATGGGTATACTCGAACGCATACGCGAACTGCGCACGCAGCTCAACGATCATAACCGAAAATACTACGTCGAAAACGCGCCGGAAATCTCGGATTTCGAATTCGACCTCCTGCTGCGCGAGTTGCAGGAACTCGAAGCGGCGCACCCCGAATACGCCGACCCCAACTCCCCCACCGTGCGCGTGGGCAGCGACATCACCTCGGAGTTCCGCAGCGTGCGGCACCGCTTCCCGATGCTGTCGCTGGGCAATACCTATTCGCTCGACGAGTTGCACGAATTCATCGAACGGGTCGAAAAGGAGGTGGGCGAAACGGAATTCGTCTGCGAACTGAAATTCGACGGTACGGCCATTTCGCTCACCTACGACCACGGCCGCCTGTCACAGGCCGTGACACGCGGCGACGGCACCGCGGGCGACGACGTGACGGCCAACGTCCGCACGATCCGCAGCGTGCCGCTGGTGTTGTCGGGCGAGGGCTATCCCGATCTGTTCGAAATACGGGGAGAGATCCTGATGCCCTATGCGTCGTTCGACCGTCTCAACGCCGAGCGCGAAGCCGCCGGCGAGCCGCTCTTCGCCAATCCGCGCAACGCCGCCGCAGGGACGCTCAAACAGCTGTCGTCGGCCGTCGTGGCCCGCCGCGGCCTGGACTGCACGCTCTACCAGCTGGCGGGCGACGACCTGCCCTACGACTCGCATTGGGAAAACCTGCAAAAGGCACGCGAATGGGGATTCAAAATCTCGAACGAAATGCGCATCTGCCGGAGCATCGCGCAGGTCGACGAATTCATCGCCCATTGGGACGAAGCGCGCAGCCGGCTCCCCTTCCCCACGGACGGCGTAGTGGTGAAGGTCAACCGGTATGCCGACCGGCGGGCGCTGGGATCGACCGCCAAGGCCCCCCGCTGGGCCGTAGCCTACAAGTTCAAGGCCGAGCAGGCGCTCACCGAACTGCTGAGCGTCGACTTCCAGGTCGGGCGCACGGGCGCCGTCACTCCCGTGGCGAACCTCGCCCCCGTCCAACTGGCCGGAACGACCGTCAAACGCGCCACGCTGCACAACGCCGAACAGATCGCGCAACTCGACATCCGTCTCGGCGACAAGGTCTACGTCGAGAAGGGCGGCGAGATCATCCCCAAGATCACGGGCGTCGATTTCGCACAGCGCAAGGCCGACAGCCGTCCCTTCGAATACATCACCGTCTGTCCGGTCTGCGGCACGCCGCTGGTGCGTTACGAGGGCGAAGCGAAGTACTATTGCCCCAATCAGAACCACTGCGAGCCGCAGATTCTCGGACGCATCATCCACTTCATCCGCCGCAAGGCGATGGACATCGACGGATTGGGCGAGGAGACCGTCGAGCTGCTCTACCGTAACGGTCTGGTGCACGACGCCGCCGACCTCTACGACCTGCGGGCCGGACAGATCACCTCTCTGCCCCGCATGGGCGAGAAATCGGCCGAGAACATCATGGAGAGCATCCGCCGTTCGAAGCTGGTGCCCTTTCCGCGCGTGCTCTTCGCACTGGGCATCCGTTTCGTAGGCGAAACGACAGCCAAATACCTCGCCTCGCATTTCGGGTCGATGGACGCCGTGATGCGTGCCACGCGCGAAGAGTTGGTCGAAGCCGAGGAGGTGGGGTCGAAAGTCGCCGACGGCATTCTCGACTACTTCGCCGACGAGGGCAACCGGACGCTGATCGAACGGCTGCGCCGCGCCGGGCTGAAATTCGAGGCCGAGGCGCCCCGTCTCCGCTCCGACGCGCTGACAGGCAAGAGTTTCGTCATTTCGGGCAAGTTCTCGACGCACAGCCGCGACGAATTGAAGGAGTTGATCGAACTGCACGGCGGGCGCAACCTGGCCGCCGTGTCGGCCAATGTCGACTACATCGTGGCCGGTGAGAATATGGGCCCCGCCAAACTGAAAAAGGCCGAGAAACTGGGTATCCCGATCCTCACGGAGAAGGAGTTCCTCGCGCTGATCGCCGACGACGAACCCGCAGCGGCGACCTTCGCGGCGGCGGAACCCGAAACGCCCGCGCAGCCGACGCAGGGCGCATTGTTTTAACCGAAATACAAATCCCACGATATGAAGCCAAACCTTTTCCGCGGCGCAGGAGCCGCCATGATCACCCCCTTCACCGCCGACGGCCGCGTCGATTACGAAGCGCTCGGACGCATGATCGATTACGTCATCGAAGGCGGGGCCGACTATATCGTCGCACTCGGCACGACGGCCGAGACGCCGACGCTCTACATTCAGGAGCGCGCCGTCGTGGCCATGTTCATCGCCAATCAGATCCGCCACCGCGTGCCGCTGGTGATCGGCGTGGGCGGCAACTCGACCTCCGAGGTGCTCGACCAGCTGCGCGAGTTCGACCTGCGCGGCGCCGACGCCATCCTGAGCGTGACGCCCTACTACAACAAACCGTCGCAGGAGGGACTTTACCAACACTTCAAGGTCGTGTCGGAACACTCGCCGCTGCCGATCATCCTCTACAACATCGCAGGCCGCACGGGCGTCAACATGACCGCCGAGACGACGCTGCGCATCGCCGCCGATTTCCCCAACGTCATCGGTATCAAGGAGGCGTCGGGCAACATCGGCCAGATTCAGGAGATCATCGACCGCCGGCGCGAAGGGTTCCTCGTCCTGTCGGGCGACGACGGGATCGCCGTCGACGTGATGCGGCGCGGCGGCGACGGCGTGATCTCGGTGGCGGTCAACGCCTTCCCCCGACGCTTCATGGCGTGCATCGACCTGGCCAAGAGGGGCGATTTCGATGCGGCCGAAACGGCCTTCGCCCCGATGCACGAAGTCGTCGAAGCCCTCTTCGCCGAGGGAAACCCCACCGGCGTGAAATGCGCGCTGAGCATCCTGGGGCTGATCGGCAACCGCCTGCGCCTGCCGCTGGTCGCGGGTACTCCGGCGCTCGAAGCGCGCCTGCGGGAGTTGATCCGTACATACGATTTGCGCTGAAACGGCGTTTTCCGAAGAAATCGACGCATTATGAAACGACTTCTCATCCTGTGGCTGCTGCTGCCGCTGCTGTCGACCGCGAAGGTTCCCGTGGAGAGCGACATCAAGGCCCGCATCGAAGATCCGGCCTCGGAACAGTACTATCCGAACCTCCGGCTGCGCTACGAGCAGGCCGACTCGACCCTCACGGCCGAAGACTACCACTACCTCTACTACGGCTACGCCTACCAGCCGCAGTACCGCCCGTTGGAGACGAACCCCGCACTCGACCGTTTCTACGAAACGCTCGCACGGCTGAACGTCGACGCACCCGCCGACACCGACCTGCTGGCCGTCATCGAGGCCGGTACGGAGGCGTTGGAAGCCGATCCGTTCTCGCCGCAGGTGCTCAACTTTCTCTCGTTCGCCCACGCACAGCGGGGCGACACGGCACAGGCGGCCGCCTACCGCGACAAGATGAACCTCGTACTGGCGACGATCGAAAGTTCGGGCGACGGCCTGACGGAAGAGACCCCATGGCATATCCTGATGTACGCGCACGCCTTCGACCTGCTGGCCGCCAAGAACATTCCGGTGCGCGAGAGCTCGATCATCAGCCGCACGGTGGAGTACATCCCGCGCGTCAAGAAGGACGAAAAGGGAGTGAAAGGGTACTATTTCGACTACGGCCGCATCTATTGGAAAAAGCCCGAACAGGGGTATAAACGCGAACGCTCGTGGCAATTCAACAATCTCAAACCGTGGAAAAGCGACAAAAAATAAGGGACCTCGCGCTGGGACTGCTCTGCGCCGCATTCGCATTGTCCGGCTGCGAGCGCTCCGAGGAAGAACCCCTCGCACTGCTCACGCTCGACAAGGAGCGGATCGTCTTCGATAATCCGGCCGAAGGCGAAACGGCCCAGGCCGTGCTGCGCATCGAGGCCGACCGCCGTTGGAGCGTCGGTTTCATCGGGAACGGGCACGACTGCCGCGTGTCGGTCTTGTCGGGCGAAGCCGGCGTGCACGAACTGCGGATCGAAACCTCCGAGACCAACACGGGGCGCGACCTGCACAGACTGGGACAACTGACCGTCGCGCTCGACGACGGCTCGGCGAACCGGACCGTCGATCTGCAACAGCGTCCGCAGGCTGCACGTCAGACCTTGCTCATGTACTTCTGCGGCACCGATCTCTACTCCTATTATAAAAACAATCTGTCGGACGTCGCCAAGGCGCTCTCGCGGAATATCCTGCCGCTGGGCCGTATCGTGGCCTTCACGCAGCCCGCCGCCGGCGAAGGATACGTCGTGGAGTACCGTTACGACGAAGCGGCGAACGCCTGCGAACGCGACACGCTGATCCGCTATACGCCGCTGCCCGGGCGCACGACCGATCCTGCGGTCATGGAACGCATCCTCGGCGACATGGCGGCCGCCGCGCCCGCCGAACGTTTCGGGCTCCATCTGGCCTCCCACGCAAAGGGATGGCTGCCGGCATCGATCGAAAATTCGTCGTGGCTGCGCAGCAGCGCCCGTCGCGCCGACGATCTGTGGCGGAAGATACCCGGTGCGGCCGAAACCCGCTGGTTCGGCCATGACCGAGGGCGCTACATGGATATTTCGGAGCTTGCCGCCGCGATCAACGGCTCCGGCGTGCGGTTCGACTACCTGCTCTTCGACGCCTGTTTCATGTCGTCGGTCGAAGCGCTCTACGATCTGCGCCGCGCGGCCGACTACATCGTCGCCTCGCCCTGCGAGGTCATGGCGCACGGATTCCCCTACGATACGGTGATTCCCTCGCTCTTCGCCGACGACGGCGCACGGTACGATCTGGCCGCGGCCTGCCGGAACGTCTACGAATACTACAACACCGTCGACTCCTACAAATCGGGGTGCGCGACGCTCACGGTCTGCGACGAATTGGAGGGGCTGGCCACGGCCCTGCACGACATCAACGCCGGCGCCACGAAAGCTGTCGACGCGACGACGCTGCAAAGCTACGACGGAATGGAGACGCACCAGTTCTACGATCTGGAAGAGTACGCCCTGGCGCTGACGGCCGACGACGCTCGCGGTCAGGCGTTCGTGCAACAGATGGAACGCTGCTTCCCGCACGAGGGACGGTTCCACACGGCGCAGTTCTTTTCGGTTTACAACAATCGCATGAACGACATCCGCTACTATTCGGGCGTAACGACCTATGCTCCGGCCGAGACCTACCGCAACGAGTGGCAACAGACCGCGTGGTATGCCGCGACGAAGAGATAAAACCATCTGCGACCGGATTAAACCCTATATCCATGCCGCAGCAGAGCTCCCCGGGCCACTCTGGCTCTTCGGGGGATATGTTGTTTGGGGATGTACGACGTGGCTGAATACGCTCTGGATCGAAACATTCGACCAGAACTTCGCTCCATGGAATTGGGTGACGGCATTGATACAAGCCAAAACGCTCTGTTTCCATCTTTTCCTCATAGCAATCCTACGCGGGCTCGTCCTCCGACGCCCTTACGCCCTCCCGCTCATGGCGTGGTTTGCCGGCATCCAATTCGCGCTCTGCGGGCTCTCGTTCATCAACATGCTGAGGAACGCATCGGTTCTTATTCCCTACCAATACGGAACGCTGAGCGCCGCGATTCTGGGCATCGTCATCACAGGCGCATTGTGGATGCTGCTGTTACGCTACATCGAAAAATCCGCCGCACTGGCACGTATTTTTGCACCCGAAGATCGCCGCGTCGCCAAAAAGTACATTCTGCTGCTGTTGGTACTGCACTTGCTATGACGAACGACGACCGGCAAAGAGATGGTCGGCCGGTCGTCGCTTGTCTGTTTTTGTCGCCTTCTCAGAACAACTTCTTGCGCGAGGTCGTCACCACGAAATCTTTCAGATAGAAGGGTTCGAAATAGGCCAGATCGGCGAAATCGCCCCCGTCGAAAGCCGTCTGCGCCAACCGCGCCAACCCGCGCGCCGAGGGGGCGACGTGCACCAGCACGGTGTCCGACAGCACATCGGCGCACTTCGCCGCACCGCTGCCGAAAATCACGAAAGGCCCTTTCGCCCGCCATGCGGCGAAACTCCCCGCATCGACCACCTCGGCCGACACCTCCGTGAGCGGCTGCCCCTGCGCGTCGAACAACTGCGTATAAACCTCCATGCGCCGCGCGTCGACCATGGGACACAACACGGCACGCTCCCAATCCTCGACGGAGAGAATCCCCGCTTCGTAATCCTCGCGCGCCACCTCGCAGAGCGCATCGAGCGAACCGACGGCGACGAGCGGTTTGCGCAAACCGTAGCACAGGCCCTTGGCGAACGACACGCCGATGCGCAGCCCCGTGTAGGAACCGGGCCCCTTGCCGACGGCTACGGCATCCAGATCGTCGGGATCGAGCCGGTTCTCTTTGAGAATTTCATCGACGAAAACGCCGACCTTGCGGGCGTGGTCGCGGCCTTCGTCGCTCTCGCGCAACGAAACCAGTTCGCCGTTTTCGGCGATCCCGACCGAACAGATGTCCGTGCCCGTTTCGATACATAAAATCAATGCCATATCTCTCGCTATAATACTCCGTAATGTTGCAGTGCACGCAGCACACCGTCGTCGTCGACCGTGGCGGTGACATAGTCGGCCGCCCGTTTGGCCGCGTCGACGGCGTTACCCAACGCCACGCCGACACCCGCATGGCGGATCATCTCCACGTCGTTGCCGCCGTCGCCGAACGCCATCGAACGGCTCCGGTCGATGCCGTAATGCCTCAGAAAGACGTCCATGCCGCTCGCCTTCGTTACGCCGCACATGTTGATGTCGGCCATGAGCGGACTCCAACGGCTCGACACGCACTCGGGAAATTCGCGCATGATCCGCTCCTCCTGTTCGGGCGACATGAAGACGCACATCTGACGGCAGGGCGTACGCTGCGCCACCTCGCGCAAATCGGCCACCGCAGGATCGAGCGGCATCCCCAACGCACCCAGAAACTCGCGCATCCCGTCGTTCACGCTACTGGCGACCATCCCCTCGTCGGTCAGCATCGAGACGGGAAATCCCTCGCGCATCCCCACATGCAGCATCCTGTCGAGAATCTCCATCGGGATCGGACGCTCGGCCAGCACCTCGCCGTCGGTCGTCAGGCAATGGCCGCCGTTGACCAGAATGTATCCGTCGAAAGTCAGCCCTTCGAGCGGTGGAAGGCTCCGCCGGTCGCGGCCCGTGGCAATAATCACCTTCGCCCCGCGTCCGCGCAGGCGGGCGAGCGCTTCGCGCGCCGATGCGGGCACCTCGTGCGTCTCGAAACTGCGCAGCGTACCGTCGATATCGAAAAAGAAAATTTCGTACATTTATTTAACGTTTATGGGTTTTCATCGCCTTGTCCATTTCACGGCGGGCGTCGTTCTCTTTGAGGTATTCGCGTTTGTCGTACGCCTTGCGGCCGCGCGCAAGCCCGATGACGATCTTCACCAATCCCCGCTCGTTGAGAAACATCCGAAGCCCCGCTATCGTCAGGCCGCGATCCTGCAACGACCGCTGCAACTTATTCAGTTCCTTGCGGTTGAGCAGCAGCTTGCGGTCGCGTTTCGGGACATGGTTGTTGCAGGTTCCCCAATGGTATTCGGCAATCGTGACATTGCGGATCCACAACTCGCCCTTGTCGAAATAGCAATAGCTGTCCACCATCGACGCCTTGCCCAGCCGCACGGACTTGATCTCGGTACCGACCAGCACGACGCCGGCGACGAACTCTTCGAGAATCTCGTAGTCGAACGTCGCCCGCTTGTTGCGGATATTTATCGTTTTATAATTGCCCATCTATCTCTCTGGCTTTGAAACGTGTAAAACTTATCTCTCGACTTCCCGCCCGTCGGCGGCGATTCCGGCACTCGGTTTGCACGTGAACGGGCGTAAGGCTGGGTGAAGGTAACTAATTCTTTTATCTTTGATATGTTTTACACATCTTTCTGTTTATTTTCTGTTTGCACACGGTATGCGTAGCGATACGTGTACGACCCAGCCTTACTTTTTTGACATTCTGCGAATGTAAAAAAGTAAAAAAGTTATTTTTACATTCCTTCCCTCATGCTCCCTCCCTTTGACAAAGGGAGGGACTTTTATAGTCTTTCCTCCTACTTCTTTGACATTCTGCGAATGTAAAAAAGTTATTTTTACATTCCCTCCCTCATGCTCCCTCCCTTTACCTTCGCTGCGCTCGGTTTCTGCGGCGGCGCCTCGGCATCCCGCAAGCGGGTGCGCTCGGCTTGCACACAGTCGACAAAGGGGTGGGACTTTTAGTGCCTGCGTGCCGCATCGGCAAAACGTCTCCTCTCATACCCCGCTCAGCGGGAAAATACGGCTCTCTGCGCCGTGCGGGCCGAAGTCTCCGCACGCGGAGGCCCGCCACACGGACGTGCTCCGCAGTCTTCGCCCCGTACGAATTCGCATAAAACCGCACTCTGCAAATCCATCACCCTCCGTTCAGTACGGTCGGAGAGCGGCTGCCTGCAACCGCTCGGTACGGCAAGCCGACCGCCCTGCCCGTGGCGTCCGGAATATCCTTCGCCGGCTGCGGAGTAAAACCGCAGCACCGGCCGGGAACTCTATCTTGCAAAAATAGTGACTTTTTCCGGATATCCAATCAAAATCCCCGCACGGACTATCCCATTTTCACCAGCCAATGCCCCGCATGGACGGCCAGCAGCCCCGACGCCACGCTCAACGAGACGTAGAGCGCCGATCCCGCCAGATCCGACTGGCGGACCAGCAGGAGATTCTCGTGGATAAAGGTCGAAAATGTCGTGAAACTGCCGCAGAACCCCACGATAAAGAGCAGCCTGATCTCCTCCGACAGCACCCGGTAGTGCTCCAGCAGACCGTAGCAAATCCCGAGCAGCAGGCATCCGAGGATATTCACGCAAAAAGTTCCCAACGGCAGAGAGAGCCACTGGCTACCCTGCAACAACCGCGACACGCCGTAGCGCAATACGCCACCGGCGAAGCTGCCGCAGCCGATCAACAGCAATGTTTTCATTCGAACCGAAATTTCAGGGCAGGCATCATCAGCGTCCGCGAAGGGGACACGGTTTGGATCGGGCGGATACCATCGCCCGGCGTTATCGACATCGAACGAATCAGAGAATCGTCCGCTGCACCTTGTGCGAGATATTGGTTTTCTCGCAGTTGAGCGTATTGATGAGAGTCGTCGCCTCCAACTCCTCCTCCTCGGTAAGTTGCCCCGAAGCCAAACGCTGCATCTGCTCGTCGATCAGTTTCTTGATCGCATTCGACTTGTAGAGGATCACCGCCTTCGGCACACCCTGCGCGAGAATCTCCTCGACGCTCTCGACATGAACCTCCTTCTGCTTCCAGAGCTTACTCGGCACGTAGTTGTCGTCCGACGTAAGGATGTCGACCGCCGCATTGCAGACCGCGGGATCGGGGTGATTGATGAACAGATGCGCCGGCACCTCCACCCCTTCGCCCAGTTCGGCGCGCTGCTCGCGGTAGGTATCCAGCATCTTCCGGTAGACCTCGGTCTGGAAATGGAGTTCCTGCGCATCGAGCGTCGACAGGATCACGTCGGCGACATTCATCTGGATGACGTCGCGCCCCTCCTTGAAGTCGAAATTGCGGTGGCCGTATTTGAGCAGGTATTTCAACAGTTCCTTCTCCAACTCCTGCGTGGCGCTGCCGGCCGCGACGCCCTTCGTGAAATCGACCTGCGGCTCCGGCACGGCGGCCTGCTCCTCGCTCCGCTGCCGCATCTGCTGACGGCGGATGAAATCCGAAGCCTCGCGGCCACCGCCCGTCTGGACGACGCGCTTGCGCGCCACCTCCTCGACGAGCACCCGCTCGTCGATGTCCATCAGCCGCGCGCACTCCTTGACATAGACCGAACGCTGGATCGAATCGGGAATCTGCGTAATCGACTGCACCATGTCGCCGATGAGCGCCGCCCGCTTGATCGGGTCGTTCTGAGCGTCCTTCATCAGCAGCTGCGCCTTGAAGGTGATGAAATCGACCTCGTTGGCCTTGATGTACTCCTGCACCTCGGCAGCCGTGTGCGCGCGCGCGAAGGAGTCGGGGTCTTCGGGTTCGGGCAACAGCACCACGCGCACGTTCATCCCCTCGGCCAGGATCATGTCGATTCCGCGGATCGAGGCGTGGATACCCGCCGAATCGCCGTCGTAGATGACGGTGATGTTCTTCGTGAAGCGGTTCAGCAGCCGGATCTGATCGGTCGTGAGCGATGTACCCGACGACGACACGACATTCTCCACACCGGCCTGATGCATCGAGATCACGTCGGTATACCCCTCGACCATGATCGCATAGTCCTGCTGCTGGATCGCCTTCTTGGCGAAATAGAGGCCGTAGAGCTCGCGCTTCTTGCTGTATATCTCGCTCTCGGGGGAGTTCTGGTACTTGCCGACATTCTTGTTCGTTCCCAGAATGCGGCCGCCGAAGGCGACGATCCGCCCCGAAATGTTGTGCACGGGGAAGATCACCCGATCGTGGAAGCGGTCGAACAACTGCCCGTCGCGTTCACGTCTGATCGACAGTCCGGTCGAGAGGAGAAACTCCTCCTTGTATCCGGCGGCCAGGGCGGCGCTCGTCATCGCATCGCCCTTGGCCGAACAATAGCCCAATCCGAACTTCTGGATCGTGGCCTCCGTGAACCCGCGCTTCTGCCGGAAATAACTCATGCCGACGCTCTGCCCCTCCGACGACTTACGCAGGTAGTCGGCGAAATAGTCATAGGCCCAGCCGTTGAGGGCGAACATCGATTCGCGGTTGTCGTTGCGGCGGATATCCTCCTCGGTGAGCTCCCGCTCCTGCACCTCGATGCCGTAGCGCTTGGCCACGGCTTTGAGCGCTTCGGGGTAAGAGATGCCCTCGTGCTCCATGACGAAGGTAACGGCGTTGCCCGCCTTGCCGCAGCCGAAGCATTTGAAAACGCCTTTCGAAGGCGATACGACGAACGAGGGAGTCTTTTCGTTGTGGAAGGGACAGCACGCCTGATAGTTCACACCCTTGCGTTTGAGCGTGACGTAATCGCCGATGATTTCGACGATATCGGCTGCCGCATAGATGCGGTCTACGGTGGCGCGGTCGATGAGTCCCATGCTTGCAAAGTTACGAATAATTCGGCAGGCGGAACAACGTTTGCGGAATTAAATTCGATGCGCTCCGTTTCGGCTTCTGCGACAGCTGTTTCGCCGCCGCACGCAAACCGGCTGCCGCCGGACGGACAATATCGCCGGCGGGTTTCGCGTTGAAAAGGGCATTCCGGAAGCGGAATTATCCGCCGTTGCGGCCTCCGAATTCCGAATTTATCGTACCTTTGCATCTATGGATTTCAAACTCGTCTCGGAATACAAGCCCACGGGCGACCAGCCCGAAGCGATCGCGCAGCTCGTCGATTCGATCCGCCGCGGATCGAAACACAACACGCTGCTGGGCGTGACGGGTTCGGGCAAGACCTTCACGGCCGCCAACGTCATCGCCCAGATCAACAAACCGACTCTCGTATTGAGCCATAACAAGACCCTCGCGGCGCAGCTCTACGGAGAGTTCAAGAATTTCTTTCCCGAAAACGCGGTCGAATATTTCGTCTCCTACTACGACTACTACCAGCCGGAGGCCTACCTGCCGGCCACGGATACCTTCATCGAAAAAGACCTGTCGATCAACGACGAGATCGAAAAGATGCGTCTGCAAACCTGCGCGACGCTCCTTTCGGGCCGCCGGGACGTGATCGTCGTCTCGTCCGTCTCGTGCCTCTACGGCAGCGGCAACCCCGAAGACTTCCATGCGACGGCCGTCTCGTTCAAGGTCGGCGACATCGTCAGCTACAAGCAGTTCCTCTACAAACTGGTCGAAGCGCTCTACACCCGCACCGAACGCGACCTGCTGCCCGCGACGTTCCGCGTCAACGGCGACACGGTGGACATCATGGCCGCCTTCGGCGAATTCGGCAGCCAGTGCTACCGCGTGATGTTCTACGACAACGAAATCGAAGCGATCTGGATCGTCGATCCCGCGACGGGCGCCCGCATCCAGACGATCGACACGCTGACGATCTACCCCGCACGTCTCTTCGTCACCACGAAGGAGCGTATCAACGCTGCCGTGCAGCAGATCTACCTCGATCTGGGCAAGCAGATCGAGTTCTTCGAACGCGAAGGGAGGACGATGGAAGCGCAGCGCATCAAGCAGCGCGTGGAATACGATCTGGAGATGATCAAGGAGCTGGGCTACTGTCCCGGCATCGAGAACTACTCGCGCTACCTCGACGGGCGCGCCGCCGGAACGCGCCCCTTCTGCCTGCTCGACTACTTCCCGAAGGACTATCTGCTGCTCATCGACGAGAGCCACGTGACGCTGCCGCAGGTACACGGCATGTTCGGCGGAGACCGGGCCCGCAAGGAAAATCTCGTGGAGTACGGATTCCGTCTGCCGGCGGCGAAGGATAACCGCCCGCTGCGCTTCGAGGAGTTCGAGCAGATGATGGGCACGACGGTCTACATCAGCGCCACACCCGCCGACTACGAGCTCATGAAGAGCGAAGGCGTAGTGGTCGAGCAGCTGATCCGCCCTACGGGGCTGGTCGATCCGCCGCTCGAAGTGCGCGTCACGGAGAACCAGATCGACGACCTGCTCGAAGAGATCGACAAGCGGGTGCGCGTCGAGGACAAGGTGCTCATCACCACCATCACCAAACGCATGGCCGAGGAGCTGTCGAAATATTTCGACCGCATCGGCGTGCGCAACCGCTACATCCATTCGGACATCGACACGCTGGAACGTATCCAGATCCTCGAAGACCTGCGCGCCGGCATGTTCGACGTGCTGATCGGCGTCAACCTGCTGCGCGAAGGGCTGGACCTGCCGGAGGTGGGGCTCGTCGCCATTCTCGACGCCGACAAGGAGGGGTTCCTGCGCAACGTGCGGTCGATCACCCAGATCGCGGGACGCGCCGCACGCCACGCCAACGGCAATGTGATCCTCTACGCCGACCACTGCACCGACTCGATGCGCTACGCCATCGTCGAGAGCAACCGCCGCCGCGAAAAGCAGGTACGCTACAACCTCGAACACAAGATGCTGCCGCGGCAGGCGCAGCGCAGCGGCACGGGACAGAGCACGCTGCTGGCTTCCCAGGGCGAAAAGATCCAGGAGGCGACGCCGGCCTTCTACCTGCCGGCGGAGGATCGCTACATGCAGGCCGCCGACGTACAGGGAACCTACGTGGCAGGCGAAAACCTCGACACGCTGATCGCAAAGGCGAAGGAGGATATGGAACGTGCCGCCAAATCGCTCGATTTCCTCGCCGCGGCGAAGTACCGCGACCGCATGTACGAGTTGCAGAAGCTGCGCGAGGAGAACCGCAACCGCTGAAACCGCAAGCGGGCCTTAATCCGCCCTCTCACAAAGAAGGAGAATAGAAAACGGGAGGATGTCCTTTTCCGGAGACATCCTCCCGTCGCATTCCGAAATGTTATCTACCGAAAATACGGAACAATACCCGAACGAGCAAAACAGCGAAAAAAACGGCGAACGCCGCATTGTTCCAGCGGTTCCAGCGGCGAACCTGCCGTTTGTCGATCGGCAGCCTCTTCCATCGTCCGCAGGGCAGCCGCAGCAAATAGATGAAACGCACGATCAAAGCCGTAACGGGAACCATGCACCCCCACGACACCACATCGGCAAGCAGCGAAGAAGCGGGCAGAAGAAACAGCACCGCCACGCACAACGCACCGACCGTTGCGAATCGCAGCACCCATATATCGTTGAAGGCGAGATCGAGTTTTCGCGCCCATTTACCTATATTCTCACTCATAGCACTCCCAATATTTCGCACTGTATGCCGCAACGGTCAAGCCGATATAGATACATTGCTTCTCCTCCTCGGTCAATTCCGGCGAAGGATCGATATTCTCATAATAACAATTGACGATCGCAGACAGCTCCTTCGGAGCATTCCGTAATGGATTATTTTCTCAAGACTCAATCCTCGATCGCCCCGCGAAAGGTGAAATACCGTGCCGCAAGAAAACTGTATGCGGCCGAAAGGAGAGAGGTCGCGAGTTTCGCGGGCGTAGGCCAGATACCGACGACCTCCACGAACAGTTTCATGCATAGATAGTTGAGCAGGATCGCTCCGGCGACCGACAACGCATAGCGCAGCAGTTGCGTGCGCGTGCCGAGCGGCGACGCACGGAACGCCACGTTGCGATTGAGCCAGAAACCGGTGAAAAAGGTAATCGGAAAGACGAGGAACAGCGACGCGATCGGGGCAGACATGTAGACGAAGCCAAGATCGATCATCCGCCCTTCACCGATCAGAAAGTGATAGATCACGAAATACCACACCGCATCCAGCGCCAGATTCATCCCGCCGCAAAAGGCGTAGCGGAACAACTGCCGCGAGACGACCCCTTCCAGCCGACGCCAGTAGAACGCATCGACAGCACGGGTTACCAACGAAGCGGGAGAACTCATTTTTTCGCGTAAATCCACAAGTCGGGCCACGCCGAACGGTGTTCCCGCGCGAAACGCTCGCAGACGCCGCGATCCTGCGCGGCGAAGGGCGAGACCATGTACTTCGCACCGAAGGGATAGACCCCGACAGCCAGCGACGGCGCCTCGCGCAACAACTGCTCGCGGCACCGCGCAGCGTTCTCCTCGGTCGAAAATACACCGAAAACCACGTAACACCACCCCGACTGCATCCGTTCGGAGGCAGGCTGCGGTACGGCGGCCGGTCGTGCGGATGTCGTCTGCGGGACTTCGGTTGATGCCGTGGCGACGGTCGGTTGTGCAGACGCCGTCTGCGGAATTTCGGCAGACGGCGTGGCGCCGGCCGGCCGGTCAGGGCCGGCAGCTTCGTCCGGTCCGGCCGCCGATTCTTCCGTACTCCGTTCGCCCCCCGTCGCAACGGCAGCGGCCGAAACGCCGTCCTCCGCCGATCCGGAAGCGGCTTTCGGCCTCTCGACGTTCGACTTCTCCGCCTGCGCCGCGAAACGCGATCCGGATTTCGGGGCGAACTCGATATAACCGAACACGGCGACAGCCACGACAATCGCAGCAACGGCGATCGCCACCACGGCCCGATTCATACGGGGCTGCAAGGTCACGACCTCCTCGCCGGCCGGATTCATTTGCGCGGCGAACGCCGGTTCGGAGGTAAACGCACGGTGGCGCAGGATTCCGATCCCTTCGAGCGTCAATACCTCGCCCTCGCGCGTCTTAGTCAGCCAACACCCGAAAATGGCCTGCGCCTGCGCTTCGTCGCACCCTGCGGCGCGGCGGATCAATTCCACGAGCGAAACGCCCTCTTCCGACGGGCGGAAATCGATTTCGTTGCGGGGCGCCGCGATCTTCTGCCGCGACAGGCGGCGCGCACCGCGATGCGCCACATAGAGCGTACCTACACCGGGAATTACGACGGAACGGTGATTCAGCAGCTCACCGGCAATGATCTTATTTACCTCTGCGACCATGGTGTTCTCTGTTTCGGCGAAAAGGCTATTTCCGCGCAGGTTTCGTTTTACGGCCGGGCGAAGCGGGCTTCGCCTCGACGGCAGGGCGCGACAACGCCCGCCAGATCATATAAATTCCGAAAAGGATGAAGGGGATACTCAACAACTGCCCCATGTTGAGCAGCATTCCCTGCTCGAAGGCCTCCTGATCCTCCTTGATGAACTCGATGAAAAAGCGTGTCAGGAAGACGCCGATAAGCCCCACGCCGAACAACAACCCCGGCCGGCGGACACCCGTGTCGCGGCGGTAATAGAGCCACCACAGCACCCCGAACGTCGCCACATAGCACAACGCTTCGTACAATTGCGTGGGATGCTGCACGGGAACCGCGTCGAGCGGCAGGTCGCGGTAGAGACGCACGAACTTGAAGCCCCACGGCATATCGGTCACACTGCCGACGATCTCCGAATTGAACAGATTGCCGAAACGCACCGCCGCACCGCCGATCGCCACAGGGATCATGATGCGGTCGAGCGACCAGATGTAAGGCAGTTTGTTCCGGCGCGAAAAGAGCCACAACCCGATCAGAAGCCCCACGGCCGCACCGTGGCTCGCCATACCGCCGTTACGGATTTCGGTGATGATCGCCAGCGGATGCGCAAGATAGTGCTGCGGCTCGTAAAAAAGGCAGTGACCCAGCCGCGAACCGATGATCGTAGCCAGCGTGCCGTAAATGAAAATCGACTCCGAAACCGACGAAGGAAGCCCCTCGCGCTTGCAGAAATTATCGAAGAACTTGGCGCCGACGAGAATCGCCAGCGCCCACATCAGCCCATAGTAACGGATATCCAACCCACCGACGGAGAAGAGCACCGGGTTGAAATTCCATACGATGTACAACGGATTGAATACCATTTTATCGAAATTGGTTTACTTGATTTCGTTCGGGTCCGCCTTCTTGAGCGTGAAGGAGAAGGTGCTGCCCACGCTCACTTCGCTGCGCAGCGTGATATGCTCGCCGTGCGCTTCGACGATATGTTTGACGATCGCCAGCCCCAGCCCCGTGCCGCCGTGTTCGCGTGACCGGCCCTTGTCGGTGCGGTAGAACCGTTCGAAGACACGCGGGATATCCTCCTTGGCGATGCCGACGCCCGAGTCCTCGACCTCGATCAGGATCTTGTCGAGCATGTCGCGGAAACGCACGCGCGTCTGGCCGCCCTCGCGGCCGTAGCAGATCGAGTTGGTCAGCAGGTTGACCATCACCTGCCCTACATAGTGCTTGTCGGCCAGGACCCAGAAGGGCGACGGCAGATCTTCGGCCCCCTTCACCAGCAGTTTGATGTGCCGCTCGCCGGCCTTCATCTCCAACTGGTCGGCAATCTCCTTCGTGAGCGCCACGACGTCGAACGGCTCCATTTTGAGCCGCGTCATGTCGCTTTCGAGTTTGGAGATCGTGTCGAGGTCGTTGACGATATTGATCAGCCGGTCGATGCTCTTTTCCGTACGTTCGAGATACTTGCGGTTGATGAGTTCGTCTTCCAGTCCGCCGTCGAGCAGCGTCGAAATATACCCCTGAATATTGAAAATCGGGGTTTTCAATTCATGCGCCACATTGCCGAGATACTCCTTGCGGAACTTCTCCGTCTCTTTCAGGCGGGCGATCTCCATGTCGCTGGTCTCGGCCCATGCCGACAACTCTTCGGAGATGCTCTCCACGTGCTTGTCCTTCAACTCGTCAAGAATCTCGTGCGTATGCACGTTGCGCGAAAAGACGATCGAATAGATCGGTTTTAGCTTGTAAGCCACATATTTACGGATCACAAAGAGGGCGAACAGCGCCACGATCAGGAACGTCCCGACCGCCACGCACAAAACGACCCACCACGCCACATGGGCCAATGCCGTCGCCAGAGCGACGATCGCCGCCGCCAGCACCGCAACCAACAGCGAGGAGGCCTCTTTCGTCTTGATGTTCATCGTAACAAAAATTAAAGGTGAGACAAATCCGCACGCCGCCCCGTCGAAGGACGACCGTGCGTCAACGCTTCATGTAATTGCACATCAGGCGGGCGATGTACTTGCCCACGATGTCGAATTCGAGATTCACCACCGAACCGACCCCGATGCGGCAGAAATTGGTATGCTCATAGGTATAAGGAATGATCGCCACACGGAAACCGTCGTCGCGCGAATCGCATACCGTGAGACTCACTCCGTTGACGGCCACCGACCCCTTCTCGACCGTACAGTTGTCGCCCTGGGGTTCGTAGCGGAAGGTGAAATACCAACTTCCCTCGGCATCCTCGACCGCCGTGCAGACGGCCGTCTGATCCACATGCCCCTGCACGATATGCCCGTCGAGCAGCGCATCGGGTTTCATCGACCGCTCGACGTTGACCAGATCACCGACCTGCAACGCCCCCAGGTTGCTGCGCAGCAGCGTCTCCTTCATGGCCGTCACCGTGTAGGTATCCTCCGTAAGGTCTACGACGGTCAGGCACACGCCGTTGTGGGCGATGCTCTGGTCGATCTTCAATTCGCGGCAGAAATCGGTGCGCAGGGTAAAATGCTTGTTCTGTCGTTCGCTGCGGACGGCCACCACGGTCGCCGTCTGCTCTATGATTCCGGAAAACATACGATCGTCAATACTTAAATTTAAATGGATTGTTAAAGTTAAGCATAATTTTTCAAACACCCAAACCCGAAGGGAGGAAACAACTCCCCCAGCGGGACGAATCGTTTCGGATTCACACCGTCCGGAATCGCAGGACGAACCGACAATTGCCTAACAATTCAGGTTTTGCGCCATAAGTCCGGCGAGGAAGACAACTATTGCGCCAGGATCGTATGGTAAACTTTTTCGATGAACGTTTCATAGTCATTCAAGATGACTCCCGGCTCCATCGGACCGAACTCAACCTCCGACAGCATGACCGAACAATCCTGATTTCGATAATAGCCCATGTATTCATCCTTAGTTCGCAAGGCCCGATTTTCGGGAAGATGCACCACATAGATCAGCGTCTTGTTGGGCGTGTGATAGAAAACATTCGCATCGTCCCTCGAAAGGCAGATGTATTTGGAAGCATTCCGCTTCGTAAAGGTCTCCCACCGTTGGATGGTCTTATGGGTGTCCCTCCGATAATAAGGCAGTTGATCCTGAATGATGAAAATCTGGAAATAAGGATAGCCCGCCGCCCTGATATTCGCGGTTTCGCCGAGCATGTTCTCGAAATAGTTGTTCGAGTTCTGAGAATAGTTCTGCATGACGAACTTGACGGCGACGCCCGCGGCGACCTTATCTTGTTTGAAAATCGTTATATCCACTCTTTTAGGGACATATCTTCCCCGAACGGTGAACTCTTTTCCGAGGCCGAATCCCTGCGAACAGATATGATAGCCTTCGCCCAACCGCCGGGACAGATCGGCTGCGATCGCACCGTGAAGAGGCTTGAGCTTTTCCGGACTCCTCGACGTTTTCACCCGCAGGAACCGGCAGAACGAGTTGGATATCACCTTCAAAAATTCAGCGTTCGTCAACGGGAATGAAATCGGTTGCTCTTTCATGACATGCTATTTTATAATTCAGATACTGCTCCAAATCTTTGGAACCATACGTGTAGTAACCGCCGCTCTTGTAATTCTTCAACATCGCCAGATAATCGATAAAATCTTTCGATTCAACGGCCGATTTCAACACGTCATAGGGAACTCTGCTCAGAATATAGAGCCCGCTGTACAGACCCGAACCGGCAGGGACATCGATCAACCGGATGCTCGACACATCCTTAATGATGGAATTGATGGAATATTTCCTTTCGAAAACATCTCGGATGGCCTGCGTTCGTCCGTAGAGATACCAATCCGGATTTTCACGCTCGGTATGCTTTTTCAGCAACTCCTTCTTGTTCCTGTTCAGATAGTCCGCAACATCCGGATGCGAAAAGACCGCTTCTCGCGAGAGCGGTTTCCCTGCGGCATCGTATGGAAAAAACGCCTTGTACCATTTCCCTGTCGAAGCCTTCAAGACCGGAATCGTGAGCGCGTCGAAGGAGACGTTCGAAATAAAAACCTTGTCCGCGAGTGTGGCAAACCCGTTTTTCACCCGGACGTAACGGGGCACGGAGGCCGTTTTGACGACCCTCAACAACGATAAGTCCTCTTTCGAAGCGACGTAGAAACTATCGCCGATAGACATCTCCCCATAGGTTATCGTATCGACATAGACTTTGTCCGAATCCGCTGCCGAATAGGTGTAATATTCGACCCCGTCGGCCTGGTGCCGCGCGTCGAACAATGCGATCATCGTATAAGCCGTCACATTCTCGAAAACCTGCTGGTGTCCCAAATCGATCAATCCCGCCAGAGTCCGGTGCTGCATGACATATTTTCTCATGTTCGTCGCAGCCACGCTCGACAACCAGGAACTCGGCGTGATGTAACAGAGTTTACCCGTACCGTTGATCATGCGCAATCCCAATTCGTAGAACGCGAGATAGAGATCCGTCATACCGCCCTCGGCGAATCGGAACGATTTCACTTCATCGTAATCCTCTTCCAGATTATGAACCCGGACATAGGGAGGGTTCCCGACGACAAAATCCATCTGCCCGTCATACCGGGTTACAGAGAGTGCATTGGTGTTTAAGAGGTCCCACCCGACATTTTCCACGCCGAAATCCTTTGCAATGCCATCCAAATTGGAACGACAATCTGCACAGACGACAGGGTCCAGTTCTATCCCGTGTACAAATCTTTCCAGATCGGCTTTGAGTCCGACGTTATCGTCGTGATTGGCTACATACTCGTTGCAATATCTGGCGACGGCTTCGCATAGAAACGCTCCGGCGCCGCAACTATTGTCGATGATATGTTTTTCAAGGATATTACCGCAGACATAGCCAGCATAATCCAGCATGTTCCTGACCAAAAAGCCGGGCGTAAATACCTGCCCGCTATGTTTGACCGACCGGTCGGCAGCATGGCTTCCTTGAATTCCGGAACTCGGTCCGCTGCCCCGCCCTCTGTTATTTTGACGCATCGCCTAATTTGCATTTACTTGTTGAATCTACCGCCGGACCGGTCTCCAAGACCACCCATCCCGGACGGCAGTCGTTGCAAAAAACACATCGCAATCATCTGTTTCATGGCACGATACATCAATAAGACGACTTTTCGGGGAATTTGGGCCCAATATAGAATTGATCACCGCATGTTCCATCGGCGACCTCCTTACGGATTCAAAACCGGTCATAGCGCTATGCGTTTAGCGCTCCCAAGATAAGGAAAAGATTCCGTTTCCACAAGAAGACCCGCCCCTATTAGGAGCTGTCCAAAATGGTTCCCTGCAATTTTATCCCGTCGCCCGATCCCGAATGCGGTCCCGACGCCAACCGCCGATGCCGACCGGCCGCCGTGCGGGACGGCGGCCGCTTTTGGGCGAACCTCGTGCGTCTCAGGCAGGTCGCGACGGACAGTTATTCGCCCGAAGCTATTGGAGATGGTGCTGCGGACGGCCAACCGAGTCCGATCCGTTTGCGAAACCGGAAGGCATGTCGCTCAGTCGACGATAAGATGTGCTTTTACCCGATAAATTTTCTGTATATCCTTGCTTTTGACGACCATTTCGTCGAACCCGGCCTCGCACGAAGCCGTCAGCCGTACCGACTGTGCGCCGGCTTCCAGATGGAGCTGCCGCAACGTCACGATCTTGCGCGTCACGACGACATACATGCCGCCGGGAATGACCGACTCCACATCGGACTCTTTCAGAAAAACCAGCGTTCCGGCAGGCAGTGTATCGCCCATCGCACGACCGTAATAGTAGAGCGCGCAGTCGGCATCGTCGCCCATCGGCAGCACGACGTACCCGTCGGGACTCAACAGCTCCACGCCGCGGATCGACTTTTCGACATCGGCATTGAAAAAGGGGATCTGCGCGCCGCGGTCCTCGCTTCCCGAAACGAACATCTGGCCCCTGCCGGTCAACAGCCACAACAGGTCGATCTGCGGAAAATGCTGGACGATCCGTTCGCCGAGTTTCCGGGAGATGCCGTTGTGCCCCCGTTTGATCTGGTAAAGATTTTCACCGCGGGAGAGTCCGATATAACGGGCAAAATAATTCGTCGTCATGTTGGCCCATTTGACGACACTCTCGATTCTTTGCCAATTATTTTGATTTTCGTGCATTATTTCAAATTTTTTTTGCATCTTTGCATCATCATTTGGTCTCGTAGTTCAATGGATAGAATATAAGATTCCGGTTCTTACGATGTGGGTTCGATTCCCGCCGAGACTACTTTTTATCTTATTTTCAGCCACTAACCCCTTTCGATTCATTCTTATATTTTACTACAAAATTAATAACAAATTTCTATTCTCCAATAAAAAATAGCAAATTTAGGCAACTTGATATTGTAAAAGGGTTTTATCGATCTTCCGGTACCGGGAATGAATTCCGATAAAAAAATGCACAAATGTTTCCGAAAGGCGGAAACGGGAGCGAAATAGAAAAGTCCGGCAATGTTTCGACATCGCCGGACTTATTTTTACCGAAACCTTCTCAATAAGTCAGACGCACGCCCAACTGCAAAGACAAATTGACCGGCGAAACCGTCCGGGCCGTCCGCAACGCGGTTTCCGTCAGGTAATAGGAGACGCCCGGTTCGAAGTAGAGGGCCGTCCGCCGCGTAAAATCATACTGTACACCCGCGTTGGCGGTCAACGACCATTGCAGCTCCTTTTCGGCGACGGACTCGGAGCCGAATTTCGCATAGAGGCACTTTTCGACCATTCCGCCGGCACCCAGATAGAGCTTCCAGTCGCCGCGCGACAGAAAATCCCAGTTGACACGCAGCGGAATACCCAGCATGTGAAGCGTCTGCGAGAACGACTCGTCATTCTGCGATACCCTGACATCCGAACGCAACAGCGAATAGACCAGACCGCTTTCGAGCGACAATCCGTATCCGAATTCCTTGCGAACGGAGATGCCGAAACTGAGCGGTTGCTTATGCCGGTAAAGATAATCGTCGTAACCGCGTTTCATTCGGAAAATGCCGCTCGAACTGAGCACATGAGAGGGCGAAGCCGAAGCCAACGGCGTCGCCCGCCCCGACGACACCTGCTGCGCCGTCGGCAATCCGGCGGCGAAAAGCCCCACCGACGTCCGCCGCTTCACCCGTTCCGGTTCGAAGGAACGCCGTGCGGCTTCCCCGGGAAGCGTGCGGGCGACCGTCCGCTGCGACGAACGCGAGGCGGCAGCCTTTGCGGCAGGTTGCGCCTCTTTCTCCTCGGCTACCGCTTCTTCCCCGGCCGCAGAGGGTTCCGCATCCGACGGTGCTGCGGCTTCCGTCTCGCTTCGGGACGACCGCACCTCCGCTACCGCATCGCCCGAGAGAGTCCGTACCGACCCGTCGGCCGCAACGATCGCAGCCGGCCGACTTTCGGCCAAAGCCTGCCGAACCTTCGCTGCCAGCGGCGCCGGGGCTTCGGAGAGTGCCGTCGGCGCCTCGTTCCGCAACGGTTCGTCATCATATAAAAGCTGACCGTCCGCCGTCGTAAGTTCTCCGGCAAAGAACGTTGTTTGTCGATCACCGTCCACAACACCTTGATTTACGACAGTCTCACCTATTAATACGGCAATCGCTACGACGGCGGCGACGGCAGCTATTTTTTTCCAGGCGGGAGTGAAAGCCCTGCGCCGCCGGCCGGCAGCGGCCAAGTCGCGCTCCAGCGCCTCCCAGCCTCCTTCCGGCAACGACTCGTCGGCACCTCGCAACTTCTCCCGAACCGTTGCAATCCACCGTTCCTCCCGCTCCATCCTATTCCGTTTCATTTGTCCTTTACATACTCCTTAATGCGCCGCGCCAACAAGGCCTTTGCGCGAAACAGCTGCGACGACGAGGTTTTCTCACTGATTCCCAACCGCTCCGCAATCTCCCTATGGGAGAGCTCCTCGATACAATAGAGGTTGAAAACAGTCCTGTATCCGTCGGGCAGCTCGGCGATCAACCGTTTCAGATCGTCGTAGGGCAACCGCTCCATTTCGTCCGACGTCGGCTCTTCATAGCGTTCGGGCAGCCGGTCGACCGTAGTCGGATAGTGCAACCGCCGCTTCTGACGCAGCGCTTCGAGCGAAACGTTCACCGCGATCCGTTCCATCCACGCCCTCAAGGAACCCTCGCCGCGCCATGAAAAACGGTCGATTGCCGCGAACACCTTGATAAAACAGTCATGGAGCAGATCCTCGGCCGTCGCCCGATCCCCGACATAACGCAGGCAGATACCCAACAAACGTCCTCCGAAACGAGTATACAGCTCGCAGCGGGCATCGTTATCTCCGGCTTTACAACGCTCTGCGAGTATCCGTTCCTCCATGCTCATCGTTCGTCATATAATAAATGGTGTCCTCTCCCGAATACTGCATCCCCGTAAAAAAAATATTTTTTTATCTCTTTACGCAGTATTTCGTACTTTCGTGCGTTTATAGAAAGGAACAAATTTAGAAATAAAATAGCTAAACCCATGAAAAAGTTCAAATTATTTCTCCTCGCGGCGGTCGCGGTGCTGCCCGTGCTCCAGTCCTGCAACGACTCCGACGTAGAGGGCGCCGACAGCATGGCGCTCGTGACCATCCTCAATCCGGGCGGATTGAGCGGGACGTTCTATTTCAAGGCGGACAACGGACAGACGCTCTATCCTTCGCAATTCGCCGTACCTACCGGCGGCTACAATCCCGAAGACGGACAGCGCGCCTTCATCTATTACTCGCTGCTCGAAGAGAAGAGTCAACAGTACGACTACAACATCAAGCTCTACGGCATCAGCGAAATTCTCACCAAGGACGTCGAAGAGATGAATGAGTCCAACGAAGCCGAATTCGGCGACGAGCCGATCGAATTGGTGAAACTCAGCGGCGAGGACAAATTCGACTGCCTGATCAGCGCCGGATACTTCACCTGCTCCTTCCAGATCAAGGTCACCGGAAGCGAGAAACACAAGATCAGCTTGGTTCGAAGCGCTTCGGCGGACGATACCGAAGACCCCGACTACACGCTGCTCGAACTGCGCCACAAACCCGACGACATGGGATCGGACACTCCCGTAGCGAGATCCAGCATGGCTTCGTTCAAACTCAACTCCTACGATCCGGCCGTCACTCAGAAGAAAGGTCTCAAAATCCGCTATAAGGATTTCGACGGGAATCTGCGTACGGCGCTGATCGATTACACGGAATAGACACATCCCATCTCAATTAATAAATGATTCAACCGGAAGGTCTGTCCGCTGCGGCGGACAGGCCTTTTTTCCTTTGCGGGAAAAATCCGCCGCATCGCCGCAAGGCGATAACGGCGTTTTTTGAAGCGGCGAATGCGGAGATTTTCCGAAAAAGTAAGTATATTTGTAACACGATTGCATGTTTCGGGTACCGGCAGCCGCAGCCTGTTACAGTCAGGCCGCAGGCGGGGAAAGAAGGATCCGTAAATGCAGCCGCCGCTGCGAATGGCGGCGACCGGAAAATGAAAAACCGTACCGGAACTACCGGCATACCGGAACATACGATTACCCTTTGTAACCATGTCTACGATCCGAAACATAGAGAGCGATCTCGAATTCGAAAATAAAATCCGCCCGCAGGAGTTGCAGAATTTCGCCGGACAGGAGAAGATCGTCGAAAACCTGCGCATCTTCATCCAGGCGGCCCTCATGCGCGGCGATTCGCTCGACCACGTATTGCTGCACGGCCCTCCCGGACTGGGCAAGACCACACTGGCGAACATCATCGCCAACGAGATGCACTCCCAGCTCAAAGTCACCTCCGGCCCCGTTCTGGACAAGCCGGGCGATCTGGCGGGCCTGCTGACGAACCTCAATCCGGGCGACGTGCTCTTCATCGACGAAATCCACCGCCTGAGCCCCATTGTCGAGGAGTATCTCTATTCGGCCATGGAGGACTACAAGATCGACATCGTGCTCGACAAGGGTCCTTCCGCCCGTTCGATCCAGATCGAACTGGCGCCCTTCACGCTCATCGGCGCCACGACGCGCAGCGGCCTGCTGACCTCGCCGCTTCGCGCGCGTTTCGGCATCCAGTGCCATTTGGAGTACTACGACACCGCGGTGCTGTCGGGAATCGTGAAACGTTCGGCACGCATTCTCGACGTTTCGATCGACGACGACGCGGCGATCGAAATCGCCCGCCGTTCGCGCGGCACCCCCCGTATCGTCAACGCCCTGTTGCGCCGCGTGCGCGATTTCGCCATGGTCAAGGGCGAGGGGCACATCGACTTGGCGATCACGCGCATGGCACTCACAGCTCTCAACATCGATGCGCGCGGGTTGGACCAGATGGACAACCGCATCCTCCAAACGATCATCGGCAAGTTCAACGGCGGCCCCGTCGGGCTGAATACGATCGCCACCGCCGTGGGCGAAGACGCCGGAACGATCGAGGAGGTCTACGAACCGTTCCTCATCATGGAGGGATTCCTCAAACGCACCCCCCGCGGCCGCGAAGCCACCGAAACGGCGTTCCGGCACCTGGGGCTCACGCCGCCGACGCTCGGCGACACGCTCTTCTGACGGGATTTCCCGACCGGAGTGCGGCATAAACTGGACCAAACCAACACTGAAACAGATATGCTACACCCCTCTCTTCCGTCTCGGACCGGCTTTCGTTCCACGATCGCCGGTCGGGCGTAGCGTGTATCCTCTGCGGCTGCTCTTCCAGAATCTACACCTCTCTTACCGAGGCGGGCGCCCCGCTTCCCGCCGACAGCGTCAGGCTCTTTACGGAAGATCTCCCGCGGCCCGCTTCGTCGCGCAAAATCGGAGAACTGACGATATCGAGTTCCTCGGAAAATGCCGACGAACGCAATCGGGAAGCAGTCGATCTGGCCGTCCGCGCGACCGCCGGCATCGGCGGCGACGCCCTCTCGGTCACGGAACAGAACGAAACCGTGACCTCCAACGGCACGACCTATACCCTGAGCGCCGACCTGCTCCGCATCGACGGCAGGGACACCTCCGCGACGATGCGGTTCGATCCGCCGCTGCGGCTCCGTTCGAAACATCCGGACAAGGTTATCCGACGGATGAACGACCGTCAGCGGAACCGCCTTCCCCGCCACCTGTTCTACGGCAGTTTCGGAGCGGGTTTCGTCGTCAGCGATCTCTACACGATCGACGGAGCGCCCTATGACGGAAGCACCGCCGGCATCGCCTACAACGCAGGCTACGACTATTGTTTCGCCCGCGGTTTCACGCTCGGACTCCGCTACGCCTGCTTTCGCATGAAAGCCGAACTCTCCATTCCCCACCCGATAGCGCCAATATCGAGTGTCCTACGGTGCAACATCGGCACCCACTACGCGGCACCCGAAGCGGGATATTCGTTTCGCGTCGGAAACAAGTTCATGTTCTCGGCACTCGCCGGCATCGGCTACGTCAACTACTTCGAGCGGATGGAAGGCACACGGTTCTCGCTCGACGGATTCGGCACGCACGGCATCGTGCGTGCGACGCTCCTCCTTTCGAAACGTCTCGACATCGGCGCCGAAGTCGGCGGTTACAGCTCCTACTTCACCTCTTCCGCGCTTGAAACGGCGGATTTCGACGGACACGCTGGAATAAAATATGTCAGTATCGCAATGGGTCTTCATCTCCATTTTAAAAAAACATCGTTTTATTTTTAATAAATCTATTTTAAAAACTAATATTTTTTATTAACTTGCGGGCGTGATAATTGGTTGACATACCGGTAAAATTTAGCTTATGGACACGAACGAATTGATGAAGGAAGCGCTCGCCTATCACGCCGAAGGAGGCCCCGGCAAAATCGAAATCCGGCCGACGAAACCCGACGCCACCCAGTACGATCTCTCGCTGGCCTACTCGCCCGGCGTGGCGGCGCCGTGTCTGGCGATCGCCGACGATCCGGCCAAGGCGTACGACTATACGATCAAGGGCAATCTGGTGGCGGTCATTACCAACGGAACCGCCGTACTGGGACTGGGCGACATCGGCCCGCTGGCCGCCAAACCGGTCATGGAGGGCAAATGCATGCTTTTCAAGCACTTCTCCGGAATCAACGCCTTCGACATCGAGATCGATACGATCGATCCGGAGGAGTTCATCACCGCCGTCAAGCGAATCGCCCCCACCTTCGGCGGGATCAATCTCGAAGACATAAAAGCTCCCGAATGTTTCGAGATCGAACGGCGGCTCGTCGAGGAGCTGGACATTCCGGTCATGCACGACGACCAGCACGGAACGGCGATCATCGCCTCGGCAGCGCTCATCAACGCGATGCACCTGAGCGGGAAACGCATCGACGAGGCGCAGATCGTCGTCAACGGCGCCGGTGCGGCCGCCATCGCCTGTGCAAGGATGTTCCTCGCGCTCGGCGCGCGCCGCGACCAGATCACGATGTGCGACAGCCGGGGCGTAGTCACGACCCGCCGCACCGACCTCAACTCCGTCAAGCGCGAATTCGCGACCGACCGGCCGGTCACGACGCTGCGCGAAGCGCTCGTCGGCGCCGACGTCTTCCTGGGCGTTTCGACGGCCGGCGTGCTCGACGCCGACATGGTGCGGTCGATGGCCGGCAACCCGCTGGTCATGGCGCTGGCGAATCCCGATCCCGAAATCTCCTACGACGAGGCCAAGGCGGCACGCCCCGACGTGATCGTCGCAACGGGCCGTACAGACTACCCCAATCAGGTGAACAACGTGCTGGGATTCCCCTACATCTTCCGCGGCGCACTCGACGTCCGCGCCCGCAAGATCAACGAAGCGATGAAACTCGCCGCTGCGCACGCACTCGCGGAGCTGGCACGCGAGGAGGTTCCTGCGGAGCTGGCTGCCGCCTTCGGCGTCGACCGGCTCGAATTCGGCCCCGACTACCTGATCCCGAAACTGACGGACCCGCGCCTGCTCGGCCGCGTCGCCCCCGCCGTAGCCCGCGCGGCAGTCGAATCGGGCGTGGCGCAGCGCCGTCCCGACATCGAATAAACGCAAAGACGGGAAGTCTTCCTTCCGGAGAACTTCCCGTCTTTGTTTTCCTATTCCTACTCGGCCGACAACCGCTGCCAGACCAGCCGTGAAATCTCGGCGATCAGCGCCGCGGTCTCCCCGTCCGAAAGCGCCGTTTCGGCGACATAGACGCAGATCGCATACCCGCTGCCGTCGGGCAACTCGACATACCCCAGATCGTTGTCGGCGATCTTCACTCCCTGCATATCCCGATCCGACGAACCGGTCTTGTGCCCGATCGTCGTCCCGTCGGGAAGCCCTGCCCGCAGTTTATTCATCCCCGTGGTCGTCGTGCACAACGTCTGCCAGAGAAAATCGCGGTATTCGGATGCGAACAGGCTGTCGTGCCGGAACCGGTCCAACAGCAGCGCCATCGCCTCCGGCGTCGCCCGGTTGCGGCGCTGGGCATCCGGCGCCCCGCTCATCTCCCGCTCCGTCATCCGGAAATCGAGTCCTTCGGCGGGCAGCCCCTCCACGTAACGCTGCAATGCCCCGATGCCGCCGATCTCGCGGATCAGACGGTCGCAGGCGCAGTTGTCGCTTTCGGCCACCGTGTAACGCAGCAGTTCCCCGAACGAGAAACGTCCGCCCGCCGGATGCGCCTCGCGCAACGGCGACCACGTATCGGGCCACAGATCGTCGCCCGTCACTTCCAACTGCGCCGAAAGCGGCAGCCCCAGCGAGTCCAACCGCGCCGCTGCGGCCAGCGCCAGCGGAAATTTGAAGGTGCTCATCGCCGGCATCGGACGGTCGCCGCCGACCGAGGCGATCACCCTGCCCTCGCGCACGACGGCGATGCCCACCTCGGCGTCGACACCGCGCACGGCCCGGCACAGATCGCGTTCCAACCCGTGCGGCGTAACGAACCACAGCGTCCCCGCCGCACCTGCGAAAAGCAAAAGAAGAAGAAATCGTTTCATCGAGCCGTCGCGGGATCAAACCGACCGGACGAGCCGCGACAATTCGTCGAAGGTCATCGTCCGCACCTCGCAGGCACCGACTGCGGTCGGCAGCACCAGACGGATCGTATCGCCCTCGCTCTTTTTGTCCTTGGTCACGGCCGCGAGCAGCCGTTCGGCCGGCACCGGCGGTTCGGTCGCGAAGCCCAGCGCCGCAAGCAGCCGCACGATGCGGTCGCACGCGGCCGGGGCCAGCAGCCCCAGCTTCACGGACAGCCGTGCGGCGATCGCCATGCCGACGGCCACCGCCTCGCCGTGGATCATCTCGCGCGAGCATTTCTCGACGGCATGGCCGAACGTATGGCCCAGATTGAGTTTGCGCCGCTCGCCGTGTTCGCGTTCGTCGCGGCTCACGACCGCGGCTTTGAGCCGCACGGAGTGCACCACGACCTTATCCATGGCCTCCGGATCGGCGCACAGGCCGTCGAGTCCCACCCGCTCGATCAGCCCGAAGAGCGGTTCGTCGCCGATGATCCCCGCCTTGACCGCCTCGGCCAGTCCTGCGCGAATCTCCCGCAGGGGAAGCGTCGCGAAGAGCGACGTGTCGCAGACGACGAACTGCGGCTGGGCGAAAACGCCCGCCATGTTCTTGTACCCGTCCAGATTGACGCCGTTCTTGCCGCCGACGCTCGCATCGACACACCCCAGCAGCGTCGTCGAGACGAACCCGAACGGAACGCCGCGCATGTAGACCGATGCCACGAAGCCCGTGACGTCGGTCACGATGCCCCCTCCGACCCCCAGCAGGAAGGTCGTGCGGTCGGCGCCGCGGCGGATCAGCTCGCGGCAGACCTCCTCGACGGTCTGCAACGTCTTGTGCTCCTCGCCCGGCTCCATGCAGATCGGGTCGCAGTCCTCGAACAGTTCGGGACGGCAACGGGCGACATTGCGGTCCGTCAGCACGACCACCCGCCCCTGCGGCAGCAGGCGCGGCAGCTCCTCGACGGTGCGCCCCACCACGACGCGGCTGCGTCCGGCCACTTGCAACGAATAACTCATCATCGAACAGATTTACCTGAATGAATACCTGAGCAAATGTAACACATTTTCCTGAGATTTTATTACCTTTGCCCCCGTAAATATCCCGAGTAACATATGCAAAAACTACGCAATATTGCGATTATCGCCCACGTAGACCACGGAAAGACTACATTGGTCGATAAGATGATCCTTGCAGGAAATCTCCTGCGCGACAACGCCCAGCAGAACGGCGAACTGATTATGGACAACAACGACCTGGAACGCGAGCGCGGCATCACGATCCTCTCGAAAAACGTTTCGGTCATCTATAAGGACTACAAGATCAACATCATCGACACGCCGGGACACGCCGACTTCGGCGGCGAGGTCGAGCGCGTGCTCAACATGTGCGACGGCGTGCTGCTGCTCGTCGACGCTTTCGAAGGCACCATGCCCCAGACCCGCTTCGTGTTGCAGAAGGCCCTCGCGCTGGGCAAGAAACCCATCGTGGTCATCAACAAGGTCGACAAACCCAACTGCCGCCCCGAAGTGGTCAACGAGCAGGTTTTCGATCTGATGTTCACGCTCGACGCCACCGAGGAGCAGCTCGACTACAAGACGATCTACGGCTCGGCCAAACAGGGCTGGATGTCGCACGTATGGACAGAACGCACCGACTCGATCGCCCCGCTGCTCGACGCCATTATCGACGAGATTCCGGCACCCGCAACCGTCGAAGGGACGCCCCAGATGCTCATCACCTCGCTCGAATATTCGCCCTACGTGGGACGGATCGCCGTGGGCAAGGTGACGCGCGGCTCGCTCCGCACCGGCCAGAACGTCACGCTGGCCAAGCGCGACGGCGTGACGATGCAGAAGACCCGCATCCGCGATCTGATGGTCTTCGAAGGGTTGGGCAAAAAGAAGGTCGAGGAGGTTGCCTGCGGCGAGATCTGCGCACTGGTGGGCATCGAAGGCTTCGAGATCGGCGACACGATCTGCGACTACGAGAACCCCGAACCGCTGCCGCCCATCCAGATCGACGAACCCACGATGTCGATGCTCTTCACGATCAACAACTCGCCCTTCTTCGGCAAGGACGGCAAATACGTCACCTCGCGCCATATCAAGGAACGGCTCGACCGCGAATTGGAAAAGAACCTCGCCCTGCGCGTCGAACCGGGACAGAACGCCGATTCGTTCGTCGTCTACGGCCGCGGCGTGCTGCACCTGTCGGTGCTGATCGAGACCATGCGCCGCGAAGGCTACGAGTTGCAGGTCGGCCAGCCGAAGGTGATCGTCAAGGAGATCGACGGAGTGAAATGCGAACCGATCGAAGAGATGAGCGTCGACTGCCCCGACGAATCGGCCGGCACGGTGATCGAACTGGCGACCAAGCGCAAAGGCACGCTCACGAACATGGAGTCGGCCAACGGCCGCACGCGGCTCGAATTTTCGATCCCCTCGCGCGGGATCATCGGCCTGCGGTCGAACATGCTCACCGCCACGGCCGGCGAAGCGATCATGACACACCGGCTCAAAGATTTCGAACCCTGGACGGGCGAGATCGAAATGCGCACCAACGGCTCGCTCATTGCATCGGAGACGGGTACGGCCTATGCCTACTCGATCGACAAGTTGCAGGATCGCGGCCGCTTCTTCATCTCCCCCATGGATCAGGTCTACGAGGGAGAGGTCATCGGCGAGAGCACGCGCGCGGGAGACATCACGGTCAACGTCACCAAAGCCAAACAGCTGACCAACATGCGCGCTTCGGGTTCGGACGACAAGGCGTCGATCGCCCCGCCCAAGATCTTCTCGCTGGAAGAAGCGCTCGAATACATCAAGGAGGACGAATACGTCGAAGTGACGCCCCATGCCATGCGTCTGCGCAAGATTCTGCTGCACGAGGTCGACCGCAAACGCGCGTCGAAATAATCCGGAGAGGCGATGGATCACGTCACACTGTCGCTTGCCGTCGGCGCCGTCGCGGGCGCATTGGTCGCCATTCCGATGATCTTCCAGCGGTCGTCGGCACGGTCGTGCCTCTCGGCCTTCTTCGTCTACCTCTTCGCGGCAGTCCTCGTCTTCAACGGCCGTCTGCCCTACCTGCCGTGGTGGGCGCAGGGAATGGCCGTCGTCATGATGCTGACCGTTCCCCTGCTCTTCGCCTTTTCGGGCAAGGAGCGCAAGGCGATCCCCGTCGTGGTGTTCAACGCACTGCTCTTCGGTTTCCTGATCTCGGCGGCGGAGCGTTATCTCTGAAACGACCGAAATCGAACGGGCGGAACTTTTTTCGGAAGGTTCCGCCCGTTCGATTTGCCGGACAGCCGCCTATTCCGGCCGCCGCAGCGTCGCATAGGAGAGAATATGCCACGTAAGCCCGACGGCGAGCAGCAGCAACCCCGCCTGCGCCCACCACCACGCACGCACGACTCCGAAGATGCAGTAGAGCAGCGTCGCCCAGATCAACGTGACGGAGATGATCTTCGCACGCAGCGGAATGGCGCGGTACTCCCTGAAATTGCGGACGTAGGCGCCCAGGCAGGGATGTGCCAGCAACCGGTCGTACAACCGCGGCGAAGAGCGGCAGAAGGCCCACGCCGCCAGCAACAGAAACGGCGTGGTGGGCAGCAGCGGCACGAAAATCCCGACGACACCCAGCACGAGCATCGCCCACCCGAACAGGATGCAGCCCGCCCGCGAGAGGCGGGAGCCGCCCGCAGGTTTGGCAGGACGTGGAACACGCGGAGGAACAGTCGGAGATTTCACGCAGTAAAAATAACGCTTTTATCGATTCGTTCGTATCTTTGCCGGGGACGAACTGCCGTCCGGATTCGCGAAAGCGCGCCTCGGCAAATCCGCAAACAAGTTTGCTTTTGCGCTCGGCTTGCACGACTTTGCGGAGGACGAGCCTCCGCTTAGATAGGCGGCGCCTCGGCAAAACCAAATAAATTTGGTTCTGCGCTCGGCTTGCACTATCTTTGTATCCGGAAACATGCCAAAACGAACCCGTCACGAAATTAATCTTGCTGTATGGAGAAAAAAATAGGAATCGCCTGCGACCATGCGGGCTATGAAATGAAGGAGTTCCTGATCGGTTATCTGGGAGCCAAGGGGTACGATGTCTACGACTTCGGCACCGACTCGCCCGAAGCGGTGGACTACGCGGATTTCGCGCATCCGCTGGCCGAAGCGATCGAAAAGGGCGAATTCGAGCACGGCATCGCCCTCTGCGGTTCGGGCGAGGGAATGGCCATCACGCTCAACAAGCATCAGCGCATCCGCGCCGGTCTGGTGTGGCGCAAGGAGATCGCCGAACTTGTCAAAAAACACAACAACGCCAACGTCATCGTTCTGCCGGCACGCTTCATCACCAACGACGAAGCGGTGGAGTTCATCGAGACCTACCTCACTACCGAGTTCGAGGGCGGCCGTCACGAACGCCGCATCGCCAAGATTCCCGTCAAGGGCCGCGAATAGATCGGCCCGCCCGGCATCGAACTTGCTTCGCTACGGCACTCGCTGCGAAACGGATGCGGCCGCAAGGCCCCTACAACCGCTCCCTGTGGAGAAATACCCCGTCGAAAGGCGGGGTATAGTTTTGCGCCCGCACGGGATCGTCGAACAATCCGAAAAGAGCCGAGCCACTGCCCGACATCGCGGCATAAACGGCGCCCGCCTTCAACAAACTCTCTTTGAGCACCGCCAACCGCGGATGTGCGGCGAAGACGTGCGGTTCGAAATCGTTCTTCACTCGCCCCTGCCAGGCGGTCACGGGCAGCCGCATCGACTCTTCGAGCGACGCGGCCGGTACCACAGGCCGCACGCCTGCATACGCCTCACGCGTGGAAACCGTCTCATCGGGCTTCACGATCAGCAGCGTATATCCTCCGAAAGCCGGCTTCACGGGCCGCATCACCTCGCCGCGGCCCGTACAGAGCTGAGGAGCGTTGCGCACGAAAAAGGCCGTATCGCTGCCCAGTGCCGCCGCGCAGTCGATCAGCTCCGCCTCCGCAAGCCGCAGGCCGAACAATGCGTCGACCCCCTGCACGACCGCCGTCGCATCGGCCGAGCCACCGCCCAGCCCGGCCCCGTAGGGCACACGCTTGTCGAGCACGATTCGTACGGGCCCCGCACCGTAGCGTTCGTGCATCAGCCGCCAGGCCCGCAGGCAGATATTGTCCTCCGGCGGACAATCGACCGGCAACCCCAGCTGCACGAGTTCGGTTTCGATCGCAGGCTCGATCTCCAACCGGTCGTACAACTCCCTCACGGGCACCATTACCGTCGACACGTCGTGGAATCCGTCGGCCCGACGGCGAAGCACGTCCAGCCCGATATTGATCTTGCAGTTGGCTCGTAATTTCATACGTTGCGATTTTGTCGGCAAAATTACGATAAATTCCCGACACCGGAACCCGCACCCCCGAAATTCATCCCGTCTGTCGCGTTTTCAAGGCTCCTCTCCCGCACCCGTGACAGAACTCTATACAGCCATACTCGCGGACGGCATGTTAACCCGAAGAACGAATCTTTCAAAATCGGATTTAGCAGGCCTTTGATCCACCCAGTCGCACCGTGAAAAGCATGAAGAATCCCGAACCTTCTCTTTGGACGTTTCCTGCGAATAGCAGTTTTCCACCTCTTGATGCCAAAAGGTGGCACCCGAAGCCCGCGCGGCGCCACGGGCACCGCAATACCTCAGCAGGATGTAAGAGGTTTAGCAGGCCGCAAATCTGTACGGCTGCGCCGCAAGAAAAGCGATCGATTCCCACGCTTCGCTGTGCTCCGTTCGACATGGCGAAATCCGATTTTTAACTCTCAATTTTTCTTTTTTAATCGCGGAGCTTCGTATCTTTGCCCTATGAAATTCCGTACCGAAATCGAAATCCTCCCCTACGACCGGCAACTCTCCTACGACGACCGCCTGCTGGCGCTCGGCTCGTGTTTCGCCACGGAGATCGGACGCCGGATGGCCGAAGCCAAATTCCGCATCGCGGTCAATCCTTCGGGCGTGCTGTTCAACCCGCTGTCGATCGTGCGCACCCTGCGGCGTTACCGCGACGGACGCCCCGTTGAGAAGGAGGAGTTGCAGCACGCCGACGGAAGGTGGTTCCACTACGATTTCCACGGTTCGCTGGCGGGCGACACGGCGGACGAAGCGCTGACGCGCATCGACGCTGCCGTCGCCGAAGGCGCCCGCGCACTGCACGAAGCGTCGGCCGTCCTGCTGACGCTGGGTACGGCATGGGTCTACGAACGCACGGATACGGGCGACGTAGTAGCCAACTGCCACCGGCAACCCGCCGAACGGTTCCGCCGTCGCAGACTTTCGGTCGAAGAGGTGGTCTCGGCGATCGAATCGGTTCTGCCGGACGAATCGAGCGGCAAACGAATCCTGCTCACCGTCAGCCCCGTCCGTCATCTGGGCGACGGACTGGCGGGCAACGCCGTAAGCAAGGCCGTGCTGCGGCTCGCGGCCGAGGAGCTGAGCGAACGCCATGCGCAGGTGGCCTACTTCCCTGCCTACGAAATTCTCTGCGACGATCTGCGCGACTACCGCTTCTACGCCGACGACCTGACGCATCCCTCGCCTCAGGCGGTCGCCTACGTCTGGGAACGTTTCTGCGAGGCGCTGCTCACGCCCGACGCACGGGCGCTGCTGCCCCGCATCGCCGAGATAACGGCCGCAGCACGGCACCGGCCGCTGCACCCCGCGTCGGAGGCCTACCGCGCCTTCTGCCGCCGCCAGCTGGAAGCCATCGAACGGCTGCCAGGAGTGGATTTCACCGAAGAAACGGCATTTTTTCGTAGCCGAATCGAAATTAATTCCTAAATTTGCCGTTCAATAGATGCTATGATGAAACTCCGCTATTTCCTCCCCTTTCTCGCCCTGTCCGCGACACTCCGCACGACGGCGGCCGAACCGCCGCGGCTGGTCGTACAGATCGTCGTCAGTTCGATGCGCGCCGAGGATATGAACCGCTACGCCGACAACTTCTCCGACGAGGGATTCCTGCGACTCGTACGCGGCGGCACCTTCTATCCCGAGAGCCATTACGACTACCTGCATACCTCGACCCCCGTTTCGCTGGCCACGCTCACCACGGGAGCCAACCCTTCGGTACACGGTATCGTCGCCGAGCGGTGGATCGATTACGTGAACAACAACGTCGTGGAACTCATCAAGGACCGCTCCGCGATGGGCATCGACTGCGACGCCGGCATCGGCGACTGTTCGCCCCGCAATCTGGTGGCCCCGACGCTGGGCGAAAGCCTCCAACAGAGCTCGCCCAAGAGCCTCGTCGCCACCGTGGCACTCGACCCCGCATCGGCCGTCGTGGCAGGCGGATACACGCGCAACGTATTCTGGATGGACGCCCCGCGCGCCAACTGGATCACCTCGTCGTTCTATGCCGAAACGCTGCCCGCGTGGGCCCGCAAATACAACCTCAGCCGCGAGATTCTGGGATACATTCCCTTCGCGTGGGAACTGAAATACCCCCGCGAGCGCTACCGCAACTCGCAGAGCACGGTCATCGACCTCAACAAACCCGAACACCTGCGCCGCAAACGCCACCGTCTGACGCCGGTCGAGCCCGAAAAGCCCGCACCGAACGTCCCCTCCGGCATCGAACGGATGCTCTACACGCCCTCGGGCAACGCAGTCACGCTGGCTTTCGCCAAGCAGCTGCTCACGCAGATGCGGCTGGGCAAGGACACCGCACCCGATCTGCTGAACATCTGCCTGGATGCCCCGCGCCGCATCGCCGAGAGCTACGGCCCCGAATCGATCGAGGTGGAAGACATGTACTACCGGCTCGACGAGGAGCTGGCGCAGTTCCTGAACTACCTCTACGCGCAGATCGCGCCCGAAGAGGTGGTCGTGGTACTCACCTCCGACCACGGCACCAGTCCGTCGTACGACGCCGGCATCGTCGAACGCGACCGCTTCAACGCCGCTCAGTTCCAGGTGATCGTCAACAGTTTCCTCTGCGCCCAGCACGGACCCGGGGAGTGGGTCGTCGACTACGAAGACAACAATCTCTACCTCAACCATACGCTCATCTACAACAAGGGGCTCGACCTGGCAGCCATCCAGAACGAGGCGGCGACCTTCGCCATGCAGTTCCGCGGCGTGTCGCACGCGCTGTCGTCGACGGCCATGCGGTCGAGCTACTTCGGCAGCGGCTACGGCGAGAAGATGCAGAACAGCTTCTATCCCCGCCGTTCGGGCGACGTGGTGGTCAACCTCATGCCCGGTTGCATCGAGGAGCGGCCGGACGTGCGGTCGAAATCGGGATCGATGTACGGCTACGACACTACCGTGCCGCTCGTCCTCTACGGTGGCGGCATCCCCGCCCGCAGAGTGGGACGCAGCGTCGACATGACTTCCGTCGCCCCGACGCTGGCCTACCTGCTCGACATTCCGGAGCCGGCCGCTTCGGAGGGCACGGTTTTGGAAGAATTCAGAAAATAGAAGATTCAACCAATGGATAAGATTCAGGACGAAATCATCGGCGAGTTCTCGGTCTTCGACGACTGGCTCGACAAATACGACTATCTGATCGAACTGAGCGACGCGCTGCCTCCGATCGACGCGGCGCACCGCACCGACCGCTACCTCATCAACGGCTGTCAGTCGCGGGTCTGGATCGACGCACGGCTCGAAGGGGGCAAGGTCTACTATACGGCCGACAGCGATGCCATCATCACCAAGGGCATCATCGCGCTGCTCATCCGCGTACTCAACGGCCGCACGCCGCAGGAGATTCTCGCAACCGACCTCTACTTCATCGACGCGATCGGGTTGAAGGAGAACCTCTCGCCCACACGGTCGAACGGGCTGCTGGCCATGCTCAACCAGATGCGGCTCTACGCGCTGGCGTTCGAAAAGGAGTCGGAAATGAAGCGCTGAGCCTCGGACGACGGCCGGTTTTCCGTTCTTCACCCATAAACACTGCAAAGCAATGACTCCCGAAGAGATACTCAAAGTCGAAAAGGACATCGTCCTTACGCTCAAAACCATTTACGACCCCGAAATCCCCGTCAACATCTACGACTTGGGGCTGATCTACGAAATCGACTATACGCCCGACGGCGCAGCCAACATCCGCATGACGCTCACGGCGCCCAACTGCCCGATGGCCGAACAACTCGTCGAGGACGTCAATCGGCAGGTAGCCAAGGTCGACGGGGTCAGGGAGGTCAACGTCATCCTCACGTTCGACCCCGTATGGGACAAAAGCATGATGTCCGAAGAGGCGCTGCTCGAACTCAACCTGCTGTAAGGCCATGACGGACGAGGAGCTGCGACGTGCCGAACACCGGCTGCTGGCCGGAGCCGCGACTTACGCCTGCGGCGGGTACATCGCGCGCCTCGACGCGCTGCACCGCAACGACCTCTACACGCGGCTGGCCTACGACCGGCTCGAACGCAAGTACGACGTCGTGCGCGAACTCTTCGCCGAGAGCGACAGCAACTGGAACCAGACCTTCTACGTCCTGCTGTTCCGCACGATCGGCGACGTGACCAACCGCGACGCATTCCTCACGCTGGCGCGGCGTGTAAGCTACCGCATGGTGCTGCGCGAACGAGCCTCGCTGCATGCCGTCGAGGCGATGCTCATCGGCGCTTCGGGATTGCTGGACAACTACCGCGACGACGCCTACACCCGTTCGCTGAAACAGGATTTCGACTACTTCTCCCGCAAATACGAAATCGCACCGATGACGGGCGCCGAATGGAATCTCCGCGACATCCGGCCGGCCAACCACCCGCTGCTGCGCATCGCCCAGCTGGCGGCGTTCCTCGCATCGAACGATTTCCTGATCGACCGCCTCGTCGAATGCCGCACGGCCGAGGAGGTGCGCCGCCTTTTTTCGGCCGAAGCTTCCGACTACTGGTACACCCACTATATTCCGGCGACACCCACCCGCGAGCTGCCCAAGCGCATCGGGAGAATGAAGTCCGACCTGTTGGGCATCAACCTCGTCTCCCTGATCCAGTACGCCTACGGTGCCTACAACGGCAACGAGCGGCTGCGCGAGCGGGCCTTCGCGCTGCTCGAAGCCATTCCCGCCGAGGAGAACCGCTTCATGCGCCGCTGGCGTCTCTACGACCTGCATCCGGCCAACGCCTTCCAGTCGCAGGCATTGCTGCAACTGGCCACCGAATACTGCGACCGGCGCCGCTGCGCGGAGTGTCCGGTGGGTCGCCGCCGGCTGGCAGCGCTCAGACAGTCCGTCCCCGCCGACGAATCCCTCAGCCGACATTGACGTTATGACCCTACGAATCGAAAACAAAAGTTGCATCGCCTGCGGAAAATGCGTGCAGGTATGCCCCGCCGGAATCATGGTGCGCAGCACGGACGGAAAGGGGATCGAAGCCGTACGGACCGACCGCTGTATCGGCTGCGGGCACTGCGTCGACGTGTGTCCCACCGGTTCGGTGATCCACAGCGACTTTCCGCCGCAGCGCGTACACACCGTCGATACCGGCCGTCTACCCGCACCGGAGCAGGTTTTGGAGCTGATCCGCTCGCGGCGCTCGAACCGCGCGCTGACGCCGCGCCCCATACCCGACGAAGCCCTGCAACGGATCGTCGAAGCGGCACGCTACGCCCCCACGGCCTCGAACTCCCGGCAGGTCTCTTTCACGCTCGTCACCGAGCCCGAACAACTGCGCCGCATCGCCGACTTCACCGTCGGCGTCTTCGCCTCGACAGCACGCAAATTGCTGCATCCGGTGGTACGGACGTTGCTCAAACCTTTGCGCCCCGACCTCTACCGTTATGCCGCGCGCTTCGCCGAGATCGAACGCGAACACGAAGCCGGCAATGACCCGATCTTACGCAGAGCGACTGCCCTGCTCATCATCCATACGCCCGCTTCCAACCGATTCGGATGCGAGGATGCGAATCTGGCCTACCAGAACGCATCGCTGATGGCCGAGTCGCTGGGCGTGAGCCAGATTTACATGGGATTCGTCCTCACGGCCGCCCGCATGGGCAGGAAAAATGCGTTCGCACGGATCGCCGGCATAACGGGCCGCCCGCAGGCGATCATGGCGCTGGGCATACCCGCGTTCCGCTATTCGAAATACACGGAGAGGTGACGGCCCGACCATGCAATCCCCTTATTTTCAGACAACGACGCAACCGACTCCCTGAACGGCTGCACGGATGCAGCCGCAGGCGTTCCGACCGGGAAGGCCCCGAACCTGTCCCGCCCGATATGCTGCGGCAAACGGGGAAAAGCACCGGAGCGGCATTTCAAAATCGACTGTTCGCCAATCCGATCCCGTTTTTTTCTCAATCTCGCATTTTTATATTATCTTTGTTGTTCTAAGATCGAAAATCAATAAAACAGACCCATCCGTATGGATATTGTAACCGGTATAATCAAACTCCTGTTCGGTTCGAAGGCGGACAAAGACCGCAAGGCCATCGAACCCTATGTCAACAAAATCAAGGAGGTCTACCCCTCCATCGCCGCACTTTCGAACGACGAACTCCGCGGCCGGAGCCAGGCGCTGATGAAGCAGATCGCCGATTTCATCGCCCCCGACGAGGAGCGCATCGTCACCCTGAAAGCGCAGCTGGAACGCGCCGAAACCGCACTCGAAGAGAAAGAGAAGATTTCGAAGGAGATCGACGAGATCACCAAACGCATCGACGAGAAGATCGAACAAAAGCTCGACGAAATCCTGCCCGAAGCGTTCGCCATCATGAAAGATACGGCGCGCCGTTTCGCCGAGAACGAAACGGTCACGGTCACGGCCAACGATTTCGACCGGCAGCTGGCCGCCTCAAAGGATTTCGTCACGATCGACGGCGACAAGGCCGTCTACGCCACCCACTGGCTCGCGGGCGGCAACGACGTCAAATGGGACATGGTGCACTACGACGTGCAGCTCTTCGGCGGCGTGGTGCTCCACAAGGGCAAGATCGCCGAGATGGCCACGGGCGAAGGAAAGACCCTCGTAGCAACGCTCCCCGTATTCCTCAACGCACTGGCACGCAAGGGCGTGCACATGGTGACGGTCAACAACTACCTGGCCAAGCGCGACTCCGAATGGATGGGCCCGATGTACGAATTCCACGGACTGTCGGTGGCCTGCATCGACGATACGCAGCCCAATTCCGCCGCCCGGCGGCAAGCCTACATGGCCGACATCACCTTCGGCACGAACAACGAATACGGCTTCGACTATCTGCGCGACAACATGGCCTCGTCGCCCAAAGACCTCGTGCAGCGCAAGCACCACTTCGCCATCGTCGACGAGGTCGACTCGGTGCTCATCGACGACGCCCGCACGCCGCTGATCATCTCCGGTCCCGTCCCCAAGGGCGACGACCAGCTCTACGAGCAGTACCGCCCCGCCATCGAGAATCTCTACAATCTCCAAAAGAATCTGGTGACGGGACTCGTGGCCGAGGCCAAGCAGCTGATGGCCGACGGCAAGATGGAAGAGGGCGGCATCAAGCTGTACCGCGCCCACAAAGGTCTGCCCAAGTACAAGCCGCTCATCAAGTTCCTCTCGGAGCAGGGCATCAAGGCGCAGATGCAGAAGACCGAGAACATCTACATGCAGGACAACAACCGCCGTATGCCCGAAATCACCGACGACCTCTTCTTCGTCATCGACGAGAAGCTCAACTCGGTGGAGCTGACCGACAAGGGACACGAGGCGCTGTCGAAATACTTCAATGAAGACGGATTCTTCGTGATGCCCGACATCGGCGCCGAAGTGGCCGAGATCGAAAAGGGCGAAGGGACAGTCGAGGAGAAGGCGCAGAAGCGCGACGCGCTCATCAACGACTACGCTGTCAAATCGGAGCGTGTGCACACGGTGCACCAGCTGCTCAAAGCCTACGCCATGTTCGAGAAGGACATCGAATACGTCGTGATGGACAACAAGGTGAAGATCGTCGACGAGCAGACGGGCCGTATTCTCGACGGCCGCCGCTATTCGGACGGCCTGCACCAGGCCATCGAGGCCAAGGAGCGCGTGAAGGTCGAAGCGGCGACGCAGACCTTCGCCACGATCACCTTGCAGAACTATTTCCGCATGTATCACAAGCTGGCCGGTATGACCGGTACGGCCGAGACGGAGGCTTCGGAGTTCTGGAGCATCTACAAGCTCGACGTCGTGGTCATCCCGACCAACAAACCGATCCTGCGCGACGACCGCGAAGATCTGATCTACAAGACCAAGCGCGAGAAATACAACGCCGTGATCGACGAAATCGTGCGGCTGGTCGAAGCGGGCCGTCCGGTACTCGTCGGTACGACGTCGGTCGAGATTTCGGAGTTGCTGAGCCGTATGCTCAAACTGCGCGGGATCAAACACAACGTCCTGAACGCCAAGCAGCACCAGCTGGAAGCGCAGATCGTGGCCGAAGCCGGCCGTACGGGACAGGTGACCATCGCCACCAACATGGCGGGCCGCGGTACCGACATCAAGCTGTCGCCCGAAGTGAAGGCGGCCGGCGGTCTTGCGATCATCGGCACCGAGCGCCACGAAAGCCGCCGCGTCGACCGACAGCTGCGCGGCCGCGCCGGCCGACAGGGCGATCCGGGTTCGTCGCAGTTCTTCGTCTCGCTCGAAGACGACCTGATGCGTCTGTTCGGCTCGGGCCGTATCGCCACGTGGATGGACCGCATGGGCCTCAAAGAGGGTGAGGTGATTCAGGCCGGCATGATGACCAAGGCGATCGAACGCGCGCAGAAGAAGGTCGAGGAGAACAACTTCGGCATCCGCAAGCGGCTGCTCGAATACGACGACGTGATGAACTCGCAGCGCGAGGTGATCTACACGCGCCGCCGCCACGCCCTCTACGGCGAACGCATCGAAATCGACCTGAACAACATCATGTACGACTTCGCCGAAGCGTTCCTGCAAGCGCACGAAGGCGCCGAGTTCGAAGATCTCACCTACGAAATGATCCACGAAGCGGCCATCCAACCCACGTTCGATGCCGAGACCTTCGCCAAGGCCAAGCACGACGAACAGGTGGAGCTGATCGTCGCCGATCTGAAAGCCGCCTACGCACGCCGTGCCAAGCTCATCGCCGATACGGTGCGCCCCGTCATGGAACGCATCTACGAAGACCGCAAGGATCAGCTCGACAGCAACATCTACTTCCCGATCACGGACGGGCACCTGGGCTACAACGTTCCGGTCAACCTGCTGCGCTGCAAGGAGACGGACGGCGCCGAAATCTTCCGCGTCTTCTCGAAGGTAGTGATGTTCACCACCATCGACGACGCATGGCGCGAGCACCTGCGCGAAATGGACGACCTGCGCCAGAGCGTTCAGAACGCCACCTACGAGCAGAAGGACCCGCTGCTGATCTACAAGTTCGAATCGTTCGGACTCTTCTCGAAGATGCTCGAAAAGATCAACCGCGACGTACTCTCCACGCTCAACAAGGCCTACATTCCCGTCCGCGAGCAAAACGCCGAAGCCGTGCAGCGCGAACGTCAGGAACGCGCCAAGGTCGACGTCAACAAATTGCAGGCCTCGCGGATGCAGGCCGCTGCGCAGGCCGGTCAGGGCGAACGCGGCCCCACGGCTCCGATCCACGTCGAAAAGAAGGTCGGCCGCAACGACCCCTGCCCCTGCGGATCGGGCAAGAAATTCAAGAACTGCCACGGAAAAGGACTTTAAACCGCACCGATTGCAAAGAGGTTAAAGACGGGAAACGCCTTTAACCTCTTCGTTTCGAAACGAACCGACATTTATGGGATACAAGGAAGAGAAACAGCGCCAGCTCGACCGCCGCTACCTGCGTATGGCGCGCATCTGGGCGGAGAACTCCTACTGCGTCCGCCGCAAGGTGGGAGCGCTGATCGTCAAGGACAAGATGATCATCTCGGACGGTTACAACGGCACTCCCTCCGGGTTCGAAAACATCTGCGAGGACGAAACCGGCAAGACCAAATCCTACGTGCTCCACGCCGAAGCCAACGCCATCACGAAGGTGGCCAAAAGCGCCAACAACTGCGACGGCTCGACGCTCTACATCACCGCCGCACCCTGCATCGAGTGTTCGAAACTCATCATTCAGGCCGGCATCCGGCGCGTGGTCTACTGCGACGAATACCGTTCGGAGGAGGGGCTCGACCTGCTGCGCAAGGTGGGAATCGAGTGCGTGCAGATCGACGACATCGGAGCCTGACACCGGCAAACCGACGCATGAAACGGATCGTCATCATGGGCGCCACCTCGGGCATCGGGCTCGAAACGGCCAAACGCTGCATCGCCGCCGGCTGGCGCGTCGGGGCGGCCGGACGCCGCTCGGAGGAGTTGGAACGGTTGCGCGGACTCGCCCCGCAGCAGGTCGAGACCGAAGCGATCGACGTCGCAGACGATGCGGCTCCCGCTGCGCTTGAACGGCTCATCGAGCGGCTCGGCGGCATGGATGTCTACCTCCACGTGGCTGGCGTCGGCAGCCAGAACCCGCAGCTCGATCCTGCCGTCGAACTCCACACCGTCGGCACCAACGTCGAAGGATTCACCCGCATGACGACGGCGGCCTACGGCTATTTCGCCGCACACGGCGGCGGCCGCATCGCTGTCGTAAGTTCAATCGCCGGTACGCGGGGACTGGGCGTGGCCGCGGCATACTCTGCTTCGAAGCGGTTCCAGAATACCTACATCGATTCACTGGCCCAGCTGGCACGGATGCAGGGATCGAAGATCCGCTTCACGGACATCCGTCCGGGATTCGTCGCCACCGCTCTGCTCCGAAACGCGGATTACCCGATGCTCATGCGCCCCGAGAAGGTCGCCGAGACGCTGTTCCGTGCTTTGGAACGCGGCAAACGCCGCGTAGTGATCGACCACCGCTACGCCCTGCTGGTGCTGCTCTGGCGACTGATCCCGCAGGGAGTGTGGGAGCGGCTGCCGATCCGCAGCAGGGATTGAACCGCGATACGAAATTCGTTCGTACCGTCGCTTTCCGTCCGCAACCGGCAACGGTTCGGAGTGCCACTGACACGAGGAGCGGCCCTCTGTATGCCGGGTGGTCGACATTCTGCAAACCACCCCTCATCTTTGAATAAAAATACGGGTGCCGTTCCTTCGAACGGCACCCGTCAGTACATGAAACGAATACGGCATCATCCCCTGCCGCAACCGTTTCAGAAAGGCAGATCGTCGGGATCCTCCGCCGGCGGAACGACCGGAGCGGCGGCGGGCTGCACGGGCTGTGCCGCGGGTTGCGCATACCCGCCCGCCTGCGATGCGGGCGCGGCATATCCGCCCTGAGCCCCGCCCTGCGGCTGATAACCGCCCTGTCCGGCAGATTGTCCGCCGGCAGGATTGTCGGATCGCTTGCCGAGCAGTTTCATGTCCGACGCGATGATCTCGGTCGTATAGCGTTTCTGGTTCTCCTTGTCCATCCATTCGCGCGTGCGCAGGCTGCCCTCGATATAGAGCTGACTGCCCTTGCGCACGAAACGATCCACCACATCCGCAAGGCCGCGCCACAAAATGACCGTATGCCATTCGGTATGCTCAGTCGATTCGTTGGTCTGACGATTGAAAATCCGTTCGGTCGTCGCCAGACGCACCCGGGCGACCTTCACGCCGCTCTCGATCGCGCGCACCTCGGGATCGATCCCGACGTTGCCCACCAATATCACCTTATTAATCATGATCTCGATTATTTACTTAATATAATTTATACCTCTTTGAGCAATTCCATGAAAAGCCGCGCCATCTTTACGCCCGCCTTCTTTCCCTGGCGCTGTACATCCTCATGGTCGCCGATCTCGTCGCTCAGGCCGCAGTTGGTAATCACCGAAACGCCGAAGACGGGCAGCGACATGTGGCGTGCAACGATCACTTCGGGTACGGTCGACATACCGGCGGCATCGCCGCCGATCGCCTTGAAATAGCGGTATTCGGCCTGAGTCTCGAACGTAGGGCCCGTGCCGCCGACGTAGACGCCGTACTGCAACTTGATCCCCTCGCGTTCGGCGATGGCCGTCGCCTTGGCACGCAGCTCGCGGTCGTAACAGTTGTGCATGTCCGGAAAGCGGGGCCCCAGCTCGGCGATGTTGGGGCCGATGAGCGGATTGGGCATCAGATTGATATGGTCGGTGATGATCATCAGGTCGCCCGTACGGAACGACGGATTGATGCCGCCCGAAGCGTTCGATACGAACAGGCAGCGGATTCCCAACTGTTTGAGCACCCGCACGGGGAAGGTCACCTGCTGCATGGTGTAGCCCTCGTAGTAATGGAACCGGCCCTGCATGGCCACGACACGGCGGCCGTCGATCCGGCCGAAAATCAGGCGCCCCTTGTGCCCCTCGACCGTCGAAACGGGGAAATTGGGAATATCCTTGTACTCGATCGCGTACTCCACCTCGATATTGTCGGCGAAATCGCCCAGACCCGTACCGAGAACGATCCCCACCTCGGGGGTAAACTGCCCGACCTTCGCACGGATGAATGCGGCGGTCTCAAGAATCTGATTTAACATCTTTTTCAAGGTTTTGAAGAAAATCCGTTGCCGAATCGTCTATGAATGAAATGTTTATCGGTTGGTAAAACAATCTGCTGCGAATCTCGGCGGGCACCTTGCCGCGCCCCGCAAGTTTGACGGCGTCCTTCTCGGTCGTGAGCACCATTGCAGCCGGATGCTGTGCGATAAGCCCCGCCAGCGTCTTCAAATCCTTCACCCGATAGACATGATGGTCTTCGAATCGCAGCTCCCCGACCACGCGATAGCACGCTGAGGCGCCGCGCACGAACTGTGCCGGATTGCCGATTCCCGACATCAGGATCACCTCCGTACCCGGATCGAAGCCCTCGGCCGGAGCCTCCCCGAAGACGGGCTGCGGGCGGAACGCCTCCATGCGGGTGAAATAGATATTCTGGTAGGCGGCTTCGATCAGCACCTTGCGCATGATGCGCCGGTCGAGCGGATTCATCTCCTCGGGACATTTGGTCACGATAAAATAGTGGGCGCGGTGCAACTGCCCGGGCACGTCGCGCAGCGAGCCGAGCGGAAGCATCCGATCCTCCTGCACGGGGCGTGTGGCGTCGATCAGCACGACGTTGATCTTCGCCTCTACATAACGGTGCTGGAAACCGTCGTCCATGACGATCAGATCCACCTCGGGATGCTCGGTGCGGATGCGGCGGATACCGTCCGCCCGCCGTTCGCACACCACGACGCACACATCGGGAAATTTGCGTTTGATCTGCAACGGTTCGTCGCCCACGTCGCGGTAATGATCCGTCGCCGCAACCTCGCGGTAACCCTTCGTGCGACGGCCGTAACCGCGCGACAGCAATGCCACGCGATGCGTCTGCGACATGTAGTCGACGATCATTTCGGCCAGCGGAGTCTTGCCCGTACCGCCGACGGTGATGTTGCCGATGCAGATGACCGGAATGTCGAACTTCTCGCTATGCAGAATCCCCCAATCGAACAACTGATGACGGAACAGAACCGCCATCTTGTAAAGCCATGAAGCAGGATACAGCAGGAATTTGAACATTACTCTCGGTGCACAATCTCTCGATTTTCAAAGGTAGCAAAAAGAATCGGATCCCCCAAACAATAAGCGCCAAAACCATCCGGAAAAGGATTTATGCCGCAATATTCGACAGGATTCGATCGTTTCCCGGGTAACTTCGGCTTCGCCTTGGCCGCTTCCGTTTCCACAGAATCGACGGTATCTTTTTCGACGAAATGCCGATGGCGAAACGTCGAAAAACAGAGCGAGAGAAATTCATCCCTCGCTCTCGGCAACTCCGTCACTCCCTATAACAACAGATCCATCTGCGGAAGCGGTTTGTTCTCATTATTCGGATCACCGGCAATACGCGAGACACACTTGATATTCGGATGGCCTAGCCACTTGCCATTCACCTGGTATGCCGAACAACATATCTGACGCACCACGAACTCCGAGGTGGGATTGTCCAGAACGACCGTAAATTCTATGACTCTCTGAGACGCATCGAACGCCTGATTGTATGTGACGGTTTCGCCGCTCAAAGGGAGGGTTTCGGTTTTTAACTCAAAACTCGGAACCGGCTTGAAAACATCTCCGTCCTTGTATTCAATGCGCCAATATTTCGCACCATAGTTGCCAGGGTTGTAGGTATAAACGATACGAAGCCGCGTGCCCTCGGCAAATTCGTGGCCTCCCGTCGTTGCGAACTGCCAGTAATCTCCGGCCATGGGCCCGCTCATCACCGGCTGGCCTCCGTTCGAAACATCGAGCGTACTCAAACCGGCAGCGTCTTCCGGCCATTCGGTCTTATCGACCTGGACATAACTCAATCGACCCGCCCCCTCTTCGTTGGCCTCGAAATAACCTCTTTCACCGGGTTCGTTGTCATATCGGTAGACTCCGAGTTCATCCTGTCCCGTCCATGTTTCACAACCGCCGTCGGCAACCGTTCGTTCACGACTGAAATACCACTTCGCCAGCACGGTATGCGGTTCGTCCCCGTCTTCGCCGGCAGGCTTTTCGAAATACGACAGATCGGTAACGACATAGGGATGTTCGCACGCCTCGTGAGCCGCGGTCTGACAAACGAGCGCATCGGTTTCCGAGATCGCGGACGGACGATACGCATTACCGACAACGCTCCGGCCCATGATCTTTTCGAACCACAAGCACCCTGCCGTATAGCGGCCGATCGTATAGTTGAGATGCCAACCGTCGCGGGTAACGTTGTCGCCGAAATAAGACGTTCTGACATTCTGAATCGCATCCATACTGTTCATAACCAGACCTATTTCAGGATGAGCGGCTACGACCTCCTTCGTCGCGCCGCATATCATCTCGTACATTTTCGCCTGATCGTAACCATAATAGCTGAATTTAACGCCGGTGTAGCCCTCTTTCGCCGCCCACGGGGCATGATATACGAGTCGGGCATCGGGACATTTCGATCGCACGTAATTCAATAGATTCGTAAGATCGGGCTCCATCGAATGAGTCGTACCTTCGTACGTCGTATCGTAAAACCCGTGGAATCCCTTACCTTCCTGAACACTGACAAACGTCCAGTCCTCGTCTGCCAACGCCGTCGACAGTTTTACGGAAGAGGTTTTGGTCATAACGCCATCCACAATCTTACGATAACTGTAAGCCGCCGCATCCGATGCGGCATTCGCAGCATGAGTTTCCAGAGGACATCCGCCGATATACATATTTCCGATGACCACCTTTTGCCCCACGGCCTCGAAGAGCCCATACAACTCCTGCTCGACCGCATCGGCCGAGAAACTGTTGCCGATAGCAAGGATTTTGACGGTTTCGGGGAGCACCGGAACCTCCGGTTCGGAATCGCCGCTCCCCGAAGGAGCGGCCGCAGCCTCTTCGGCATTGGTGCAATTCACGAAAATCAATGCAAACGCAATGGACATCAAACGACATATCCGGCTCATTTTTTCCATATAATTAGATAGTTTCAAGTTGATATTCATCCAATTCCGATGCCCGTTCCAGACCAAGGGTCCGATTCTCCGGCCAGCTTTGACGAAACCGACAACGTCGATTCCGGATAACCGGACATCTCAAACCACACGGTATTCCGAGATCGTTTTCACCGTCCGATCTTCCCTAGCGGAACTCGATATCCATTGTAAAATTACAGAATAAAATCAGAAAATACATAGAATATTTCATCTTTAATTGGTGTTCATCCGTTATTCTATCCCTAAACTCATCGACAACCGACACAACAGGTCGCATAAGACAAAGGAGGCCCTCTTTTATCCGCGACAAACAATATTTATCGCTATTTCGCCGTTTTTTTATAACTTTGTAACATGATGGAACGACTGATGAAATTCGCGGCGCTGGGCGTCGCATGGATCGCCTGGGGCTGCGGTTCGGGCAACACCGCCGCTTCGGACGACGCAGAGACCGAAGAAGAGATCGTCGAGCAAAATCTGCTCTACGGCATCCCTGCCGACGACTACCGCATCGAACACGGCGAAATCGCCCCGGGAGAAACGATGGGACGTATCCTGAACCGCTACGGAGTAGGCGCAGCGACCGTCGACCGGCTCGACCGCGCAGCCAAAACCGACTTCCCGCTCGACGGCATCCGTGCCGGCAATCCCTACACGGTCTTCATCCACGAAGACTCGCTCAACACCCCGCATCTGGACTATCTGGTTTACGAACGCAACGCATCCCAATACGTCGTTTTCGGTCTCCACAGCGTCGATTCGGTCAGCGTCACGCTCGGCGAAAAACCCGTCAGCGTCCGCCGTCAGAAGAAACAGGCCACGATCGACAGTTCGCTGTGGGGCGCCATCATGCGCGAGCAGATGCCCTATGCGTTGGCCGCCGAACTGGAAGAGATCTACCAATGGAGCATCGACTTCTTCGGCATCCAGAAAGGCGACGCCTTCACGGTGGTCTACGACGAGCGGATCATCGACACGACGGCCGTCGGCATCGGGCGCGTCTGGGGCGCCAAATTCACCCATGCCGGCAAGGACTACTACGCCATTCCGTTCCGTCAGAACAACCGCATCCAATACTGGGACGTCAGCGGCGGCAGTCTGCGCAAGCAACTGCTCAAAGCACCGCTCAAATATTCGCGCATCAGTTCCCGTTTCTCCAACGCACGCCTGCACCCGATCTACAAGGTCTACCGTCCCCACCACGGTGTCGACTACGCCGCGCCGAAGGGGACTCCCGTCCGTGCCGTAGCCGACGGCGTGGTAACCTTCAAAGGCTGGGGAGGCGGCGGAGGAAATACACTGAAAATCAAGCATCCGGGCAATATGATGAGCGGCTACCTGCACCTGAGCCGTTTCGCGAAGGGTATCGCGCAGGGGTCGCGCGTGTCGCAGGGCCAACTGATCGGATACGTGGGCAGCACCGGCGCTTCGACCGGCCCGCACCTCGATTTCCGGCTTTGGCGCAACGGCAAGCCGATCGATCCGCTCAAAGCACCCTCCGAGCCGGCCGAACCCATCGCGGCGCAGAACCGTGCGGCCTTCGAGTTCGTGCGCGACCGCATCGTGGCCGAACTCGACGGCGAAGTGAGCGACTCGCTGCGCATCACGCAACTCGACTCCATTCGCATCGGGCAATGAGCGCACGGCAACAGCAACCCACGGAGGTCGACGAACGGATCGCACGGTTCCTCGGACGGCATCATGTGCTGACGCTGGCCACGGCAGCCGACGGAACGCCCTACTGCGCCAATGCGTTCTACGCCTACGACAAGGGACGCAACCGGCTGGTCTTCACCTCCGACCTCTCGACCCGCCACGCGCGGGAGATGCTCGCCGAGCGACGGGTCGCCGCCTCGGTCGTGCTCGAAACGCGGATCGTGGGAAAGGTACAGGGTTTGCAGCTCTGCGGCACGGTCGCACGCGGCGACGAGGAGGACAAACGGCGTTATCTGCACCGGTTCCCCTATGCGGCGCTGGCGGAACTGACGCTGTGGGCGCTTGTGCCCGATTACCTCAAATTCACGGACAACACGCTCGGATTCGGAAAAAAACTGATATGGAAAGCATAACATCGCACATAGGGGTCGTCGTCGTCGCCGGCGGCAGCGGCTCGCGCATGGGCGGCAACCTGCCCAAACAATTCATGCTGCTCGACGGCCAGCCCATACTGGCCCGCACGATCAACAACTTCGCGGAGGCGCTGCCCGGCGCCGAGATCGTCGTCGTCCTGCCGGCCGACTACATCGACTTTTGGCAGGACTACGCCCGCCGTTTCGACGTCGCCGAACACCGCACGACGGCCGGCGGCGCCGAGCGCTTCCACTCCGTTGCGAACGGCATCGCCGCACTCTCCGATGCGTGCGACCTGATCGCCGTGCAGGACGGCGTGCGTCCGCTGGCGACGCACGAGGCTATCCGGCGGATCGCCCGAACGGCAGAGCGGGAAGGTTCGGCCATTCCCGTCGTACAGCCGGTCGATTCGTTTCGCATCGTGACGGCGGAAGGAGCGTCGCATCCCGTGGAACGGGCGACGCTGCGCATCGTCCAGACTCCCCAGTTCTTCCGCGCCGAACTGCTCCGCAAGGCCTATGCCTGCGCCTACGATCCCGCCTTCACCGACGACGCGACGGTCGTCGAAGCCGCCGGCGGCGTTCTGCGGCTCGTCGAAGGCGAGACGACGAACCTGAAAATCACCACCCGCGACGATCTGGCCGTCGCAGAGGCCATCCTCGCCCGCCGCACGGAAGCATGAAACGGGTCTTCAAATACCGGTTCAGCCGCCGGACGCTCTACCTCAGCGCGTTCTACATCCTCGTGCTGGCACTCATCGGACTGGGGCTGCATTCGCTCTACATCGGAGGCTACCTCTCGGCATGGTTCGTCTCGCTCGTGGTCGCCCTTTTCGCGCTGATGTCGCTCTCTATCCCGCGCAAGATCGTGGTCAAGAAAGCCACGGTCGAGATCCTGTGTCTGCTCGACATGACCGAGATCCCGCGGATGGAGATCGCCTCCGTACAACGGGTCGACCCGCGGCAGATGCGGTGGGTCGTTCCTCTGTTCGGCGGATACGGATTCTTCGGTTATTACGGTTATTATTTCGACCTGAAAACGTTCGAGAAAGTGGTCGTCTACGCTTCGGAGTGGAAGAATCTGGTGGAGATCGTCGACATCTACGAACAACGCTACTACGTTTCGTGCACCCAGGCCGACGAACTCGTCGCCCTGCTGCAATCCGAATGAAAAAGAGCGCCCGTCGCCGAGCGCTCTCTTCTATTTCCGGTCTCTTCGCACCTATTCCAGTTCGAGTATCTCCATCAGCCGGTTCGCCAGATCGGAGTTCTCCATCACGCCGTTGATGCGCTCGGCGCCCGTACCGTAAAGATAGACGGGAACCATGACGGCCGTATGGCTTTTCGAGCCGTATTTATACAGCACGCCGCTCTCGGACTTCGTGAAATCGGCATTGCCGCTCGGCAACGTCAGACCGCCCGTTTCGTGGTCGGCCGTAACGACGAGCAGCGTCCCCGGATGCGCATCGACGTACTCCATGGCCACGCGCACCGCCCGATCGAAATCGCGCATCTCCGCGAGAATTCCCTCCGAGTCGTTACGGTGCGACACGTAGTCGATCATCGACCCCTCGACCACGAGCATGAAGCCTTCGTCCCGCTCCGCAGCGTCGTTCGACAGAATCTCCAACGCCTTCCCGACGGCGCGGGGAAGATAGTCGCCGCGCCCCTTGTGTGCATAGGGCATGTGCTTGGATGCGAACAGCCCGATGACCTTGCCCGACGTGATCGTATCGGCGGCCGCAAGGGTGTCGATCACACGGTATCCCTTCGTCCGCAACCGATCGACGAGCGTCGTTCCGTCTGCCCGGCGTGCGGTGAAATAGCGCTTCCCGCCGCCGAACGCCACATCGACGCCACTCTCGACCAGCTGTTCGGCGATCGGTTCGAGCGTCCGCCTGTAAACCTGATGCGCATAAAAGGCTCCCGGCGTGGCATGGGGCAGGTAGCAGGTCACGACCAGCCCCGTCGCCATTCCCCGCCGCACGGCCTTCGCCATCATCGACTCGACGGCCGTACTGTCGGGCAGAACGCCCAGCATACTGTTGTTGGTCTTGTGGCCCGTGGCCAGCGCCGTGCCGGCCGCGGCGGAATCGGTCACCCTGTTGTTCCGCGAATAGCTCTTGATGAGCGCCACGTTCTCGGCCCGCATGAACGAGACGGGATTGTCGTACCCCTCGGCGATCTGCAACATCGTCACATGGGCCAGCCCCATACCGTCGCCGATCATGTAGATCAGATTCCGCACCGTATCGCACTCCGCGACGCAGGCGGCCTGCCGCACAGGATTTTTCGCGCCGCCGCGCTTTACGCGGCGGGCATCCGCAGGCGTCGCCAGCAACAGCACGGCAGCCGCGAACACGCCCAAGCATCGTTTCCAATCGTCCATCTTCCGAATCTTTTTCAAACGACAAAAATAGCCACAATCAACGGATAATACAATCTTTTTTATTACTTTTACGAAAAATTCGAGCGACTATGAACGTGAAAATAGCCCCCGACTGGCAGGAACTGCTGGCCCCCGAATTCGAAAAACCCTACTTCGCGCAACTCGTCGACTTCGTTCGCAACGAATACGCCACACAGCGCATCTATCCGCGCGGCAGCAACATCTTCCGCGCCTTCGACAAGTGCCCGTTCGAGAAACTCAAAGTGGTCATCATCGGCCAAGACCCCTATCACGGCGAGGGGCAGGCCAACGGACTCTGTTTTTCGGTGAACGACGGTATTCCCTTTCCCCCGTCGTTGCAGAACATCTTTCAGGAGATATCGACCGACATCGGTACGCCCGTTCCTTCGACCGGCAACCTCGACCGGTGGGCCGAACAGGGCGTCCTGCTGCTCAATTCGGTACTGACCGTGCGGGCCCATCAGGCCGCTTCGCACGCCGGACGCGGGTGGGAAACCTTCACCGATGCCGTCGTCCGTGCCATCGCCGAGCGCAAAACGGGGATCGTCTACATGCTCTGGGGCAGTTATGCCCAGCGCAAAGGCGCTATCGCCAGCCCGCTGAACAACTGCATACTGAAAGCCGTCCACCCCTCTCCGCTTTCGGTCTACCGCGGATTCTTCGGCTGCCGGCACTTCTCGCAGGCCAACGAATATCTCCTGAGCCACGGAAAAGAGCCGATCGTCTGGTAGCGGCGCAGGATTACCACGGCTTTCGCATATCTGCGGCTTCGGCTCGCGGAGACTCCGCTTCGATAAGCGTAAAATTCGCTTTGCACGCGGTTTATTCGTACTTTGGCTGCGCCGTAGATACTCTCGTTCGGCAATGTTCAAATAAATTTGACATTGCACTCACTTATTCGTATCTTTGTCTTCGGATAAACTCCTGACGGAAGAGGCGATCACCGCACCCCGCCTGTACTCGAACCCAGGCCCGATGTGCGGCGCGTACGACCTTCGCAGGAAAACTCACTTTTTAACCGACCGTTATGAAAGGCCTGAAATTTCTGATGACGCTCTGCTCGATAGCGCTCGTCGTATTCATTTTCCTCACGCTGTGGAAATTCATGACCGGCGGCTTCATCTTCGCCGCCGTCGGAGCGGTGGCGTCGGTGGTATTGTTCGCCATACTGACCGTACTGCGGCGCCAGTTGCGGATCATGAAGATCATGAACACCGAGGATTTCGAGTAGCACGCCATCCGCCCGAACCGACGGAGGACGTCGTCCGCACGGCATCCCTCGTTCTCGCCGGGAACATACGGAGGGCCGCCCCGATCGGGGCGGCCCTCCGTATCGTAAGGATGCGGCACAGCGTCACATCACCTGTTCGATATTCCAGACGAAGGCGCGCGAACCCTGCATCTTCGTCTGCGAATCCAGTTTGCGGAAGGCGTCGAGCAGCGGGGCTACCTTCTCGTCCTCGACGATCATCAGCATCGAAGAGTTCATCGAAGGCCACGCATGGGTTCCGTAATGCGGTTCGCCGTCGAACGACCCGCGGCCCATCGTGAGTTCCCATTTGGTGAACCCGCGTACGCCGAGATCGTCCAGAATCTCCTGCATGGGGTCGGTCAATGCCTGGTTGTAAGATACAAATACGGCTTTCATGATTTTTCGTATGGTTTATGCGTTCAACGATACTTGTCTGGCAGCGGCCTGCTTCTGCTGCGCCTTGCGAATCCGACGGTTGACGAAAACCGAGTAGAGAACCGGCACGACGAGCAGCGTCAGCAGCGTCGAGCAGGTGAGACCGCCGATCACGGCGATACCCATCGGCTGCCAGGTCTCCGAACCCTCGCCCGTACCGAGCGCCAGCGGCAACATGCCGAGGATGGTGGTGAACGACGTCATCAGCACCGGACGCAGACGGCTCTTGCCGCCGGCCACTACCGCATCGAAGACGCTCGATCCGCGTTCGACGAGCAGGTTGGTATAGTCCACCAGCACGATACCGTTCTTCGTCACGATACCCACGAGCATGATCGCACCGATCAGCGCGATGATCGACAGCGGCGTCCCGGTCAGCCACAACGCGAGGAACGTCCCCGTGAAGGCCAGCGGAATGGTGAACATGATGATGAAGGGAAACACCAGCGACTCGAACTGCGTGGCCATGACGATGTAGACCAGAATCACGATCAACACGAACAGCGTCAGCAGGTCGCCGAACGCATCGCCCTGATCCTCGACCGTACCGCCCAGATCGAGACTCATGCCGTCGGGCAGCGGATATTCGTCCAGAATGGCGTTGATCTGCGGCACGACCGTACCCAGCGCCACGCCGTCGCCCAGCGAAGCCTTGACGTAGATCACACGCTGGCGGTTCTCGCGTTCGATCGACGGCGAGGCGAACTCCTCGACCACCGTCGCCACCTCCTTCAACTTCACGGGCTGCCCGTCGGCCCCGTAGAGTACGATGTTCTCCACATCCTGAATACTCGTCCGGAACGGTTCGCCGTAGCGCACCACGATGTCGTACTCGTCGCCGTCCTCGCGGTATTTCGACGCATCCAGACCGTTGATCCGGTTACGCACCGCCTGCGAGGCCGTCGCGGAATTCATGCCGTAGTAGGCCAGCTTGTCGCGGTCGAAAACCACGTTATACTCCGGACGCAGGTCGTCGCGCGAAAGCTGCGCATCGCGCAGACCGGGTATCTGCGAAAGTTTGGATTTCAGATCGTTGGCCACGTCGTTGGTCTGGTTTATATCATGTCCGTAGACTTTGACCTGAACGTAGGACGAACCGCTCATCGAGCCCTGATTGCCGCCCGGCGTGACCTCGTAGCGGTCGATTTCGGGAATCCTGTCGAAATCCTGACGCAGCAGGTCGGAAATCTGGTAGATCGAACGATCGCGCTCGCCCGAACGCGGCAGACGCAGATTGTAGTTGATGATGTGCGACCCCGTGGTCTGCATGGCCGAGAAGGCGTCGTCGCCCGAACTTGCGCCGGCCGAAGCCGAAATCAGGAGCACTTCGGGATACTTCGTCCGGATGACGCTGTCGATCTCGCGGGCGATCCGCGCCGTATACTCCACGCTCACGTTCTGTTGCAGACGCACCGTAGCCGCAATACGCCCGTTGTCCGCAGGCGGGAAGAACTCGAACGGCACCCGCGACAGCAGCAGCAACGAGGCGCAGAAGACGACGAGCACCGCCCCCAGCGTCCAGCGACGGTGGTTCAGCACCGTAGCCAGCATACGTGCGTAGGCGCCGTCGAGCCACGTGAGCGCCCGATCGATCGGCTTGTAGACGATGCCGAGACCCTTGTAGTCGTGTTCGCCGCCCTCCTTGTGCAGGATGTAGGCCGACAACATCGGGGTCAGCGAAATGGCCGCCGCCGTCGAAACGCTCACCACGATCGACACGATCCAGCCCAACTCGCGGAACATGATGCCCGAAAGGCCCGACACCAGCGTCAGCGGCAGGAACACGGCCACCGTCACCAGCGTGGTGGCGATTACCGACAGCCACACCTCGTTGGTGGCGTAGATCGCGGCCTCTTTCGGCTGCGAACCGCGTTCGATATGGGTCGTGATATTTTCCAGCACCACGATGGCATCGTCCACCACCATGCCGATGGCGATCGACAGCGACGACAGCGAAATGATGTTGAGCGTCGATCCGACGGCATAGAGGTAGATGAACGAACAGATCAGCGAGACGGGAATCGTCAGACAGATGATGAACGTCGCCCGCCAGCGGCCCAAAAAGATCATCACCACGAGCACCACGAAGATAAAGGCGTACATGATCGTCTCCGACAGCGACCCGATCGCGTCGGTGATCTCCTGCGAACCCTCGTAGATCAGCTCGATGTCGACGTCGCCCGGCAGCGAGGCGGCGATCGCCGGCAGACGCCTCTGCACCTCGTGCACGATGTCGACGGTATTGGCGCCCGACTGTTTCTGGATGATTACGCGCACGCCCAGCTGGCCGTTCACGCGCTCGTCCATCGTCGCCTTTTCGAGCGTATCGCGGATCTCGGCCACGTCGTTCAGCAGCACCTTGCGGCCGTTGCGGTTCGAAAGCACCACCTTGCCCAACTGCGTCGAGGCGTCGGAGAACTCGCCGTCGGCCTTGATATTGAAGGTGTTGTTGCCGATATCGATCGTGCCGCTCGGGATGTTGACGTTCTCGGCGGCGATGATGCTGCCGATCTGCTCGACCGACAACCCGTAGGCTTCGATCTTCTTGGGATCGACATTGACCTGCACCTCGCGTTCGGGAACGCCCATGACCGACACCGATCCCACGCCGTTGATGCGGTTGAGGTCGTTGACCAGCTTGTCGTCGAGAATCTTGTTCAGCGCCGGATAGCTCTCATCGGCCGTGACGGCGAGCATCATGACCGGAATCATCGACGACGAGAACTTGAATATCGTCGGGTAATCCACGTCGTCGGGCAGCAGCGACTGCGTGCGGCTCACGGCATCGCGGATGTCATTGGCCGCCTCCGTCAGATCGGAGCCGTACTCGAATTCGAGCGTAATCATCGAGAAGTTGTCCGACGACTTCGAAGTCATCTTCTTGAGGTTCTCCACCGTGTTGAGGTTGTCCTCCAACACACGGGTGATATTGGTCTCGATATCGGCCGCATTGGCCCCCGCATAGGACGTAATGACGGCGATCTGCGGGATCTCGATATCGGGATATTGATCGACGGCGAGGTTGTTCAGCGAAAATAGGCCGAAGACGATGACGCCGACGAAGATCAGAATGGTCGAAATCGGTTTTCGAACCGCTGTTTCGTATATTTTCATGTTCGATTCGTGCTAAAATTACTCTTTCACCTCCACTTCGACGCCGTCGGCCAGTCGTGAAAGCGCCGTCACGGCGATCTGCTCGCCATCGGCGACACCCGACAGAATGTCCACGTCGCTGCCGATCTGGCGGCCGACCTTCACGCTGCGGCGTTCGGCCTTGCCGTCCTTGACCACATAGAGGTAACGCTCGGACGAACCCACCTGTTTCAGCACGGCCACGTCGGGCACCATGATCCCCTCCTTGTCGCCCATGTTGAAGGTCGAACGGGCGAACATGCCCGGACGCAGCTTCTCGTTCCCGTTGGGAACGGTCACCTCGACGGTGAAGGTCCGCGTCGAAGCGTCGAGCGCCGGATAGATCAGCGACACCTTGCCCGCGAACACTTCGCCGGGGAAAATATCGGTGCGGATCTCGACAGGCATCCCCAGCTTCACGGCGGGATAGTACTGCTCCTGAATGTTGGCGATGATCTTCAACGGATTGATCTGCATGACGTGCAGCACCGGCGTCCCCGTGAACAGGTTGCCCGCTTCGTAGTTGCGCGCCGTCACGACGCCCGCAATGGGCGAACGCATCTCGATGTTCTTTTTCAGGTTGTCGAGCACCTCCTTCTGCACGTCGAGCGCAGCCTTGGTCTGTTCGAGCTGCTGCGCCGAGATGCCGCCGGCCTCATAGACCGGAACCAGCCGGTTGTAGTCGTCGAGCGCAGTCTGGTACTGCAACCGCTGCTGGTTGTACTGCGTCGGATCGAGCGTCACGAGCAGCTGCCCCGCCTTCACGCGCGAACCCACGTCGACCAGAATCCGGTCGATATGCACGCCCGAAACCGCAGGGGTAATATCGTTCTCCTTATAAGGCTCGATCTCGGAGGTATAGACCTCGTTCTGTTCGATCACCCGAAGCGCGGCGGGCACCGTCTTCGTCAACACTTTCTCGTCGGAGGCCGTCGATTCGGCCTGTTTCTTACCCGTGCAGGATGCAGCCATAGCCGCCGCAACCAACATCACCAAAACTCTTTTCATACTTCTCTATCCGTTATATTCTTATTTTCAACTTTACGAACCGTCAGTTTCCGCCTACCTCCCTGCCGACGATCCGATCGTAGTCGGCCTGCGCGGAGAGGTAGTCGTAGATCGCCTGCGAATAATTCAAATGCGCCTGCGTACGGTTGAGCTGTGCCGAATTGAGTTCGAGAATCGTGCCTGCGCCCGCACGGAACCGCGTGTCGGAGATGTGGTAGGCTTTGTCGGCCTGTGCCATCGTCCGCGCCTGCGCCAGCATCGTCTCGCGCGCTGTCAGCAGGTTGTTGATCGCCGACTCCACGGCGACCGTCGTCTGGCGCTGCGCATAGTCGCGCTGCAAATCGAGCTGCTCGATCTGATTCTTCACCTGACGGGACTTATAGCTGTTCTTCAACCCTGAAAAGATCGGAATCGAGATCTGGACGCCGACCGAAATCGGATGCGTCCAGAAATACTTGCTGCTGTTCAGATCGGCTACGGCCTCGCCCGTACCCGCTTCGGCACCCCCGCTCACCATTTTGCGGAAATCCTCCATGTCGTTACCGGTAATGGTCGCCGAACCGAACGCCGCGACGGTCGGGATACGGGCGGCATTGGTCGTTTTCAACTGGTAGCGGAGCATTTCGGCCTGAATATCCAATGCGCGCAGATCGCTGTTCCGCGACACGTCGGTCGAGAGCGTTTCGCCGCCCGCGAGAACGACGTCTTTCATCTCGTCGAGGTTGCCGACCAGCTCGATCGACAACGCCTCGGGAACCGACAGGTACATTTTGAGTTGCAGCATGGCCACCCGAATCGAATTCTTCGTCTGCGTAATGGTCGGAAGCAGATTGCTCAGCTCCACCTGCGCCGTCAGGTAGTCGTACTCCGAGGCCACGCCCTGTTCGAACTTCACCTTCGTATCGTCCACCGTGCGCTGGATCGTAGCACGCGACTCTTCGAGCGTCGCCAGCGACTGTTCGGCCAGCAGGATGTTGTAGAAGGCCTTTTTCACCTCGGCCACCAGCGTAATGCGCGACGACCGCGCCGCCTCGACGGCCGATGCGATCTGCGTGCGGTTCAGCTTCAACGTCCGATAGACTGCCGGCGCGAAGAGCGGCACCGAGAGGCTGGCCGTACCGGTAAAGGTATTGTCGGCGCCGAACGAGATACCGCCGCGCATCGTCGACTTTTCGATCGCGCGGGTGTACTCCCCGCTCGCCGACAGCGACGGCAGCAGATTGCCGCGCGTCTCCTTCTTCACGTAATCGTAGCGCTCCACGTCGAGATCGGCCACCTTGATCGTGGGGTTCTCGCTGAGGGCCATCTGGATCGCGTCGTCCAGCGTCAACCGGAGCTGCGCCGAGGCGCTTCCCGCTGCAAACGCACCGAAAGTCAGTGCTAAAATCAATCGCTTCATACCCGTTCTTCTCATCTGTAAGTTATTTCTTTCCGTTCTGTTTTTCGAGGAAATCGTCGATCAGGCGCATCCCCTTTTCGGTCGAAATACCCCGCAGGAAATTCACGACCAGAAACACCAGCGCCTCGTTCGTCGACATGTTGTGCGACAGCAACACGTCCTTGCGCACGATCAACCCCTCGACCGAATAACGCAGCAGCGTAATGGCCAGATCGAAGTTGACGATTCCCTGGAAATAGCCTTCTTCCACGCCGCGCGACAGTGCGATCTTGAACTGCTCCAACCCGTCCCGGCTGCGGCGTTCGGCGACGAGCCGCTCGTAGACTTTGGGATAGAAGCGCCGCAGGTTGCTTTGCAGCCGGTGGCTTATCTCCGCCTTATCCATTACGTCGCCGAAGACCAGCAGCATCGCTTCGAGCACGTTCTTCGCCTGTGCACCCAACTCGGCGTGCCGCCGGTCCTGCTCGCGCACATAATAGCTCAGACACTGGTAGAGCAACTCCTCCTTGTCGCCGAACTGTTCGTAAATCGTCCGTTTCGAGACGCCTATATGACGGGCGATATCGTCCATCCGCACCGCCTTGATGCCTTGTCCGACAAACATTTCGGCCGCCAATTGAATAATGGTCTCACGTTGCATACTCATCTCCTCACTGGTACGGCAGCAAAGGTAGACAAGAAAACTAAAAAAACAAAAATAGTTTTCTTTTTTTGCGATGAATTTTCCGGAAGAACTCTCCGATTCGGCTTATTTCAGGATCAATATGCTATATTTCAGATATTTAAAAAAGACAGAAGCCATATTTTCACGTCGCACTATCAGATATTATATCTGCGACAACTCGCTCTTCATACCACGTCCGGCCGCCTAAAAGGAGCTTCTGAAAAGACACGACCCCGAACGAAAGAATTCCATCAGGCAATTCATCCCCGCCCAACCCTGTCTCCGTTATTCCGCCCCGCATACAGACACAGGCTCCGGCGGGCGGTGAAGCGTCATCCGGAACGACGATATACCGCAAAAAAGGAGTATGAAAAATCGGGAAACGGCAGCGGTCGCATCACACGCACGGCGAACCGCAGGCGAGACATCCGGCACCTCCTGTCCGACAGGCAGGTATGGCCGGAAAACCGCCGAAAAAGAATACCGGCCGGATTGCGGCGGCCCGGCACAACGGGGTTCGCTCGCGCCTGCCGACCGTCGCCGGCAACGGCTTGGAGGCTGGAAACGGCAGCGGTCACGCCTCGCGGCGAAGTTCGTCGTCGTAGAGTTCGTCGAACCGCACACGCAACTGCCGGTCGTCGCGGATAACGGCACGCAATTCGTCCAGACGGGAGGCGTTTTCCGATTCGGGCAGCCACAGACGCAAATACCCGCCTTCGCCGTACTTCGTCCGCAGATGTTCGGCAAAACGGGCGAACTGCCCCTCCCGATCGAGTTCGGGAGCGTGTTCCAACCCGTACTGCACCGTCCGCCGCAATGTCGTTTCACAGTCGATCACCCGATCGGCTTCGGCCACGATACGGCCATAGATCGTTCGGGGCGGACGTCCCGACGACGCGCGGTGATCCTCCGCCGCCTCGGCGATCGTCGCCACCTCCGCTTCCGTGAACCAGCGCCGCAGGTTCCGATCCCCGCGCACGATGCGCGCCGACGCCTCGTGGTGCCGCTCGCGCCCCTCCCGCAGCCCCGTATCGTGGTAGGCCGCCACGGCATAGACCATATCGGGATTCACCTCGTAATATCGAGCCAAACGCAGGCTCGCAGCGATCACCGTCAGCGCATGGTCGCGCCGGTGCGCCCGATCGAACGCATCGTAACGAGGCAGAATCTCGCGTTCGACATACCGGATCAACTCTTCATTCACATTCATCTCCGCAAAAGTAGAAAAAAAGAGCGTCGTTCCGCGCGGGAACGACGCAAATCCGCCGACGGAATCCGGTTACTCCGCTTTCGGAGTCTCCGGCTCCGACGGCTCGGCAGCGGCGGCAGGCGCCGCGGATTCGACCGGAGCGGCGATCTGCTTGGGGTTGGGGCCGTACTTGTTCTCGCCCGCCTGCGAATCGAAACACATCCAGACGATCATCCAGACGGCAGTGATCATCAGCACTGCGAATCCGACCCCCGTCAACGCCATTCCGCTGCCCTTTCCGCCCAGCATCAGCACGCTGCCGATCATCATCAGGATCGTACAGACGAACGCCACGCCGTAGTAGCCGGCCAGCCACCAGCCGCTGCGACCGATATCGTGCAGACGGCGTACCACCACTGTCAATGTCGGCAGAAAAACGAAGAGCCCGTAAAGCGTCGTCAGATAGCGCGGCGACGTCGGATTGTCGGGAGTCGCCCCGAAAAGCAGAATATCTAGCAGCATCGTCACGACCACGAAAACCACATTGAACAACGTGAACATCCAGTACTCCTTGCGGCGCGCACGGCCCTCGAAAGTCACATACTTCCTAATACAAGTCAACCACCATTTCATAAGCTATCGATTTTAAGTTAAACGATCCGTAACACACTCCGCCTCCCCTGCGTCCGCCGCCGGAACTTCCGCCGTGGGATCGGCGCCATACCGATTCTCCCCTTTCTCGGAACCGATGCACATCGCCGCGATACCCGCCGCCGACAACAGCGCCAATGCCAGCAGCATCGGCCGCACTACGATCCAGATCGCCGCAACCGACTGCTGTCCAGACAGACCTTCCAAAGCACCGTCCTCGGCAAATTGCATATACGATGTCGACATCCAATAAAAGCAGACCCAATAAAGCGCATAGTAGCCCAGCAGCCATTTGCCGCTCAGCCCGATGTCGTGCAGCCGACGCACCCGCACGGCCAACCCGGGCAGGAAGGTGGCGAGCATCCAGCCGTACACGAGCAGGAGCAACCCGGCGACAGCCAACGTATAGGCCGTCGCATGCTCCGCCGCATCCCCGCCTTCGGCAATGCTCTTATAGATCACCACACCGAGCAGGACGAGACCGACCGCCAGAAGCAACAGATAGACGAGCGTGTTGAACAGCGTAAACATCCAGAACTCCCGCCGGCGGGCGCGCCCGCGGAAATTGACGTAGTTACGCATACATTTGAGCCACCATTTCATCGCACAAGAGGATTTGTTTTCAACCGTTGCCGTCCGGCCGCCGACCTCCGCCGCGGCCCGGAACCGTCGGGATTCATTCCCGCCATGTACAAATATAGAGAAAAAATCGCAGAACCGTCACCGCCTTCCTCGAAAAAGCAAAAAAGACCGGATTTCCGGGATTGTTCAGATTTTCGGCCGGTTACGAACGTCAGTCCGCACATCCTCAGCCCGTTCCACCCTGCACCGCCTCCCCTGCACAGCCAGACCGTCGCCCGCACGCGCACAAGGAAGGGCGACGACCGCCTGCAACAAAAACAGCAGACCCGAAGGTCTGCCGTTTTCACGGATATATCGCGTGTACCGCACGGAGTCCTATGCGTCTGTCGTGACGCTCTCGAGTTTCTTCATCATCGAGAACATAAAGACCGCAGAGAGGAGACAGAGGACGATGAATACCGTCCAGACGGCCCACAGAGGAATTCCGCCCCAAAGGAACCCGCCGACGGCTACGAGCAGATTGCCGATGGCCGTAGCACCGAACCAGCCACCCATCATCATCCCCTTATATTGGGGAGGCGCCACTTTCGAGACGAACGAAATACCCATCGGTGAAAGCAACAGTTCGGCGAAAGTCAACACGAGATAGGTCGAGATGAGCCAGTTCGACGAGACGAGCGGCACTTGCTCGCCAGCCTCCACAGCCGCTTCCTGCGCATCGGGCGTGAGCAATCCGAGCGAACCGACGGCCATGATGGCGAACCCCGCCGAAGCCACCAGCATACCGTAGGCGATCTTACGCGGCGCCGAAGGTTCCTTGCCCCTGCGGGCCAGTGCCGAGAAGATAGCTATCGAAACCGGCGTGAGCGCTACGACATAGAAAGGATTGAACTGCTGGAAGATCGGGGCCGAAACGGCAACAGGCCCGTTCAGATTCAGATATTTATAATAGAGGACAGCCACCACGCCCGCCACGATGCTGCCGGCAACGACGCGGCCTCGGGTCGTCTCGGACTGAAAGAGCGAGAAGAGAGCGTAGACCCCGATGATGATCAGCACGAGGTTCCACACGCTGAAAAACATGCTCTGGAAACCCTCCGAGCTCTTTTCGTTGAACTCATTGGCGAAGTAGGTCAGTGTCAGCCCATTCTGGTGGAAAGCCATCCAGAAGAAAATCACCACGGCGAAAACGAGGCAGAGGGCGATGATACGCTGGCGCATCTCGCCAGCCGAAAGTTTTTTCTCTGCCACGGCCTTCTCGCCGCTCTTGCTCTTGCCGCCCTCGATGTGGCGGAAGGAGGAGCGGAAGGTGTAATAAATCCCCATTGAGATGATAAGCGCCACGCACGCCACGGCGAACGAGAAGTGGTAGGCATCGTTCGACGAGAACCCGAGGCTCGTCTCAGCCCACTCCTTGATCTCGACGGCGGCCGTCGGAGCGAAGAGGGCCCCCACGTTGATGGCCATGTAGAAGATCGAAAAAGCCTCGTCGCGCTTCGAGGCATACTTCGGATCGTCGTAGAGATTGCCGACCATCACTTGCAGGTTGCCCTTGAAAAGCCCTGTGCCGACACTGATGAAAATCAAGGCTGCCAACATGCCGATCATCGCCAGCGTGTCGCTGCCAAGCGGAAGCGAGAGCAACAGATAGCCGGCAAACATCACGGTAATACCGATGGTCACCATCTTTCCGTAGCCGAACTTGTCGGCCAGAACACCGCCGACGAGCGGCATGAAATAGACGAGGCCGAGGAACGTACTGTAAATGGCTCCCGCCACACCGGCCTCCAAACCGAAGTTGGCACGCAGGAAGAGCGCGAAGACGGCCAGCATGGTGTAGTAGCCGAACCGCTCGCCGGTATTGGCGAGCGCCAGCGCGTACAGCCCTTTGGGTTGTCCTTTAAACATAGAGCGGATTATTTTTTGGTTATTTGAATCTCGTGCGGAATTTTCATTGCCGACAAATATAGCAAAAAATTCGGAAAAAGAGACCTCCGCAGGCGAAAAAAGCACGACCGGATTCACCATGCCGCCCTTGTTACGAACGGGATGCGACCCCGCAGGGCAGGACGGCGGCCTACCCGATTCCGTTCGTCGGCGATCTTCCGGAAAGTCGCCCGTACGAACGGAATCCCGTCGGAATCCGACGGATCCGGAGCGGGAGACCGGCTCGTCCGGATTCGATCCGGACGGACACGCAGGTTTCGGACGCCGCACCTTTCGACCGTTTCCAGCCGAATCGACCATTTATCCGGCACTATCGCCCTCCAATCCGGAATCGAGTTCCAAACCGATGCCTAACTTACCTGCGGCATATGCCGTAAAATCATTAATTTTTCACATTATGTGTTATTCCAATCACCATCATCGCTTTCGCGACAAGGCGATCCAGCAATTCGATGCGCTTTTCTACGAGAAGGGCAACCTGCGCCGCTGTCACTACCGGATCTGGTACGACCTTGCACACCGCATCTGGGGAATTTCCTACAAGAGCTACCTCAGCGCGCTGCGCAAGGACGTGAGCGACGTCCCCGACATGCCGCCGCAGGCATCCGAAGCGTTGAAGGCCCTGATCGGATCGCTGTTGCACAACGCACCGGAGTGGAAACGCAAACGCTATGTCCATCGGCGGCGACTCCCCGAAGCACTCGCCGGGCAGGAATGTCCCCGCAATCGGACCGCAGCGCTCGAACCCTTCCGACGATAATCCGTCCGCAGCCCCGGCCTTTGAAGGCCGGGGTTGTTCGCAACGGTACCGCGAACCTTCGGTGCGGACGACGACCGCCTGCCGGCGTTTTCCGCACGCCGAACCGGAACTTTCCGTTCCGGAAGGCCGGAATCGCAAAATTTTTGTATATTTGGGGAATAACCGTACCACGAAAACGTCGCCTTATGGAAAACTCACACCGTCTGAAAATGGTCGAACGCGACGAATGGCTCCGTCCCGTCGAAGGGCAACTCCTCGCCCGTCACGAAGCCTACGAGAAGCGGCTCGACGAGATACGCCGCACGGCGGGATCGCTCGTCGACTACGCCAACGGCCACCGGTATTTCGGCTGGCAATACGACTCAACGCTCGAAGGGTGGTGGTTCCGCGAATGGCTGCCCGGCGCCTGCGACGTTTACCTGTTCGGCGACTTCAACGGCTGGCAACGCACCGAACTGCGTCTGGACAAAGACGCTCAGGGGGTGTGGAGCATCTTCCTGCCCGAGGCCATGTACGGCCACCGGCTCCGGCACGGATCGCTCTACAAGATCCACGTCCACGGCCGCAACGGCTGGCTCGACCGGATTCCGGCCTACGCCACGCGCGTAGTGCAGGACGAGCGGACGAAGGACTTCACGGCGCAGTTCTGGATTCCGCGTCCCTTCGACTGGTCGGACGACACGTTCGACATCGCCCGCCATGACGAACTGCTCATCTACGAAGCCCACGTGGGCATGGCGCAGGAACGGCCCGGCGTGGGCACCTACCGCGAATTCGCCGACCGGATTCTGCCCGTCATCGCGCGCGGCGGCTACAACACCGTGCAGTTGATGGCCGTAGCCGAGCACCCCTACTACGGTTCGTTCGGCTACCACGTATCGAGCCTTTTCGCACCGTCGTCGCGCTTCGGAACGCCCGAAGAACTGAAAGGATTGATTCGCCGCGCACACGAGCTGGGCCTGGCCGTCATCATGGATCTCGTCCACTCGCACTATGTCCGCAACCTCAACGAAGGAATCAACGAACTGGACGGCACCGACCACCTCTACTCGCCCGCAGGCCCCGCCGGCGACCAGCCGCACTGGGACTCGAAACTCTTCGACTACGGAAAACCGCAGGTCGAACATTTCCTGCTGTCGAACATCAAATACTGGCTCGAAGAGTACCGTTTCGACGGGTTCCGCTTCGACGGCGTCACGTCGATGCTCTATCACCACCACGGCTACGTCGCCTTCGACAGCCGCGACCGCTATTTCGACGAAGGGGTCAACGAAGGGGCGATCACCTATCTCTCGCTGGCCAACCGGCTCGCCCACGACCTGCGTCCCTCCTGCGTCACGATCGCCGAAGACGTGAGCGGAATGCCGGGCATCTGCTTCCCGCAGGAGGAGGGAGGCGTCGGGTTCGACTACCGGCTCGGCATGGCGATTCCCGACTACTGGATCAAGCAGATCGAAGAGGTACCCGACGAACAGTGGGACATCCGCGAGATGTGGTCGGTGATGACCGACCGCCTGCCGGGCGTCAAGACCGTCGCCTATGCCGAATCGCACGACCAGGCCCTCGTGGGCGACAAGACGATCGCCTTCCGGCTCATGGACAAGGAGATGTACACCCACATGGATCGTGCGTCGGAAAACCTCACGATCGACCGCGGCATGGCGCTTCACAAGATGATCCGGCTAATGACCGTCTCGACCGGCGGCGACGCCTATCTCAACTTCATGGGCAACGAATTCGGACACCCCGAATGGATCGACTTCCCGCGCGAAGGCAACGGTTGGAGCTACGCCCACGCCCGCCGGCAGTGGTCGCTCGCCGAGGACGGTCTGCTGCGTTACTCGTGGCTGGGGGCATTCGACCGGGCAATGCTCGCGCTGGTCAAACGCTACGGCATATTGCGCGACGGCTATCCCTACTGCCTGCAAATGGACGACCGCAACCAGACGATCGCCTTTTCGCACGGGCGGCTCGTCTTCGTCTTCAACTGGCATCCGGCAGCATCGATCCCCGACTACCGCTGCCGAGTGCGCGAAGCCGGACGCTACGAGTTGATCCTCTCGACCGACGAACGCCGTTTCGGCGGCACCGAACGCGCCCGCATCGGCAGCGAACACTTCTCTTCGCCCGCAGACAACGGCGACGGCACGACCTCGCCCGCGATCAGCATCTACAACACCTCGCGCACGGCGGCAGTGTATCTGCTCCAATAAGATATCGATTCGCGCGTCGGGCGGCAACCGCACCCGTACGGAGAATTGCTCTCACAAGCGGATTCAGCCCTCAACGATGAAATCCACGCCCGCCCTGCGGGCCTGCGAATGCTGGAACTGCCGTCGAATGCGGTAGATGCGCCCCTCCTTGCGCAGCCGCGCACCGGTCTGCCGGAAGCGGAACGCGACGCCCGCATCGACGCACTGTCGCCTCAGGTCGAGTACCCAATCGAAATCGCACACACGCGCGTCATCGCCCGACTCGCCCCCGCACGACACCGAATCGATCCGCCCCTCGGCGAGGTAGCGGCTCAGGTCGAGGCGTTCGAGCAGCGGTTCGCAGATCACCTCGCGGCGGCACAACGGCAGCGAGAGGTAGATCGGCAGCCGATAGTCGGCGCGCTCCTGCGTCTCGCAGGTACAGCACAGCACCACATGCGGCCAGCCTTCGCCCCAGTCCGCCGGCAGGCAGGCCGCGACGCGATCGATGCGCTTGGTAATCATCAGGAAGGTACAGTCGCTCCGCTCGCGGATCATCGCCCACGCTTCGCCGCGCCACGCGTAGGCCTCCTCGATGAAAAAATCGGAGGTGAAACAGGTATAGACCGTCTGGCCGGGAGGAATCTTGTAACGTCCCGTCCGGTCGCGCCGCACGGGAAGGTCGAAGGCCGCCGTCCTGCGCACCTGCGAAGCATCCTGCTCCCACCGCGCATCCTGACGGTAGACATAGCAGCGACGGCATCCCTCGCTCACTTTGCGGCACCCGTGCCACAGATTCCAGCCGGCCATAAAACAGGGAATCGTCCGGAGCCGAACGGCCCCGGGAACCTCAGACGCGCACCTTGACGATCACCTTGCGGATCGTCCCCTCGCCCACCATCGGGGCGTGCGCATCTTCGGGAAAAAGCAGTGTGAACTGGCCGGGCGTCACCTCGTAGTAGGTCTGCGGCACGTCGTCGTAAAACCGGATGTCCTTCTGCACGTCGAACGCGCCGAGCGGACGGGTCACACGGTCGCGCTGGCTCCACCCGAAGGCTTCGCGTTCGCCCCTTACGAGCACCTGAATGTCGAGGTAACGGTCATGAATTTCCAGCTTGGCGTCGGCCGGTCGTTTCAGATCGACGTCCATCACGTTGATGAAGACATCGTCGCCGTCGATCGCGTGCCGGCCCGCCGGCAACGCGCCGAGATCGGTGGAGAACAGGTAGTCGAACGCCTTTTCGAGGCGGGGATTGAGTGCGTAGTAACGCGCACGGTTTTCGAGCGAATCCAGTATCATTGTCGTTGCGAATTGTATTTGAGCCGGACGAAAACGGGGTGGTGATCCGAAAACTCGACGGACGGCACCTCGTACGAAAGCACCTCGAAATCGTCGGAAACCAGCACGTAATCGATGCGGAACGTATTGTAGAATCCCCGATAGGTATGCGAGAATCCCCGTCCCTTCTCGCGGAAAGCGTCCTGCAATCCGCGCGACATGAGGCGGTAGGTGTAGGATAGGGGCGTATCGTTGAAATCGCCGCACACGATACATGCGTGGGGTGTGGCCGCGATCAGCTGCGACAGCGAGTCGACCTGATGCGAACGCGAGATGCTGTTGTAACGCAGACGGCTCAGGATGCTGTGCAGTTTCTCGTGGCTGGCCGTATCGGTCAGAAAACGGTAGTTCATCAGATAGTCGCTGTCGGAAGATTTGATATGGGTCGAACGCAGGTGGTTGCAGAAGACGCGCACCGTATCGCGGTCGAGGCGCAGATCGGCCCAGACGGCCGTCGCACGGGTCGTATCGACATCGTTGACACAGTCGACGGCGCCCGATGCGAGGATACGCAGTTTCGAATAGACGGCAAGCGCGACGCCGGCCGTCCCCTCGCCGTCGCGCGAATAGACCGCCCGACGGTATCCCGGGGCGATCAGCGAATCGAAACGCATCGTCGCACCGCGTGCCAGGTCGCTGAACTCTTCGATACAGAGAATATCGGGATCGTATCGGTTCACGAACGCTGCCAGCGAATCGACCGTGCTCCTGCCGTCGTCGCCGTAGAACATCCGCACGTTGTAGGCCATGACCTTCAACGCCGAGCGGTCGTAGACCGGTTCACCATAGTGGCGCAAGGTATCGATCTTATAATAAAGCGATATTTTCGGCACCCCCAGGAGCAGCAGCACGAGCATCGGCGAGGCATAGCCCCACCGCCAGCGGATCACCCAGTAGAGGAAGAGCACGAGCCCCGATACATAGATCACCGGCGCGACGAGCCCCAGCACGGAAAAGACCCACGACGCATCGGGCGAAACATAGGGCGCCAGATACATGAAGAGCAACAGCAGCGCCACCAGCGCCGTCACCACCGCGAATGCCGCGTCGAGCAGCCAGACGAAGAGGCCGCGCCGCCGGCCGGGACGGCCGCTGTCGGAATCGTATACCCAGCGCTCCATGGCTCCGAATCAGAAACGGATGATTCCCTTGCGGCGCCAGTAATAGAGCAGTCCCAGTCCCCACAGCATACCGCCGATATGGGCGAAATGCGCAACTCCGGGATCGCGTCCGGTCCATCCCAACAACAGTTCGATCGCCGCATAGATAATAACGAACCACTTGGCTTTTAGCGGAATGGGCGGGATAAGCAGCATGATGATCGAATTGGGCCACAGCACACCGAAAGCCAGCAGCAATCCCATTACGGCGCCCGATGCGCCCAGCAACTGAATGCCGAACTCGCCAGTCAGCCCCGCCACTCCCATCTGCACCAGCGCGGCCCCCACGCCGCAGACCATGTAGTAAATCAGAAAGCGCTTCGAGCCGAGCGCGTATTCCAGCGTACGGCCGAACATCCACAGTGCGAACATATTGAAAAACAGGTGTTCCAGGCTGGCATGAAGGAACATGTAGGTGACGAACTGGTAGGAGTGGTAATAGGGGCTCCCGAACCAGTAGAGCACGCCGTACTGTCCCATAAACTGATTGAGCGAGGGGATGAGCCAGACTCCCAGAAACGCGAGGCAGTTGATGATTATCAGGTTCTTCACCACCGGAGGCGTCGAGAAATAACTGCTGTTCATTGTTTTTCGTTGTTTTACGGACATCGGACACATCCTCCGACGTCGCCTATTCATTCACAAAGGTAGCGTTTTTCCCGCAAACGGCGCATATTCTACCGAAGTTTCGCACGCAACTCGTCGAGCGTGATTTCGGCCAGAATCGGCTTCCCCGCAGGCGAGAAACAGCGGTCGCCCGCCTCCTGCAATCGTCCGAGCAGCCGCTCGGCCTCCTCCTGCGAAGTACAGCTCCCCATGGGACGCGCCCCGCTGCGGGCCAGTTCGGCGGCGATCCGCTGTCTGCGCAGGTCGGCCGCCGATACGTGCGCAAAGGTCTGCAACAGCTGGTAAATCAGCTCGTCGATCGTATCCGACGGCATGTCGGCCGGCGTCCCCTTCACGTCTATCGCCCCGTCGCCCACGCGTTCGATGTCGAATCCGACGGCGGCGAACTCGGCGGCATACTGGCCGAGCAACTCGTATTCGTCATGCGATAGCACCAGCCGTTCGGGGAACAGCAACTGCTCGCTCACGGCCGAGCCGTTGGTGAGCATCAACAGATAGTATTCGTAAAGCAGCCGCTCCTGCGCCCGCTTCAAATCGACGACCACGAGCACACCGCCCAGCATCGCCACGACGTATCCGGGCGCCACCGACGTCACGCTGCGGAACTCCGCCGCAGGCGTCTCGATCAACCGCTGTTGTACGGCCGCATCCTCCGAAGAGACGTATTCCAGCACGCTCCGCTGCGCGTCATCCTCCGCGACGACCGCTCCGCCGCCCAGCGACGACGGCACGTCGGCCATTCCCGCGAACGGGACGGCCGCATCGTCCGGCGCGACCGCCGACGAGGGCACCTCGTCGTAACCACCCTCCCGATCGGAAAGGAGATATTCCCCCACCGGATCGAACGCAGGGTGCGGCGCCGCACCTCTGCGCGACGCCCCGACATCCCCTCCTGCGGCCGGACGGCCGCCGCGGGGTGTCGGCCCCGGAAACTCCGTGAAATCCTCGCCGGGGAACTCCTCGACATCCCCGCACTGCTCATCGGCCCCCTCGGCGACATACCCCTCGGCAAAGGGATTGTAATGTTCGTTGACCATCGCCGCCGGTTCGTCGTAGACGGCGCCCTGCCGCGCTACGGGAATCTCGATGCGCCCCTCGGCCGTGAAATCCATCATCGGCACGGCGCCGGTCTTGCCCAGCGTGTTGCGCACGGCGGCGTGGATGATCTCCCACACGGCCTCCTTGTCGTCGAACTTCACCTCGATTTTCTGGGGATGGACATTGACGTCGATCCGTTCGGGGTCGATCGTAAGGAAGAGGAAATAGGAGGGGAAACAGGTATCGGGAATCAGCTTTTCATAAGCTTTCAGCACCGCCTTGCGCAAGTACTGGTCGCTGAAATAGCGTCCGTTGACGAAGAAGTACTGCTCGGCATTGCTCTTTTTGGCCGCCGCCGGACGCCCCACGAACCCGTCGACGCGAACGATCGACGTGTCGGCCGCAACCTCCAGCAGATTGGGTTTGATATGGCGACCCACCACGTCGACGATCCGCCCGGCCAGCGAAGTCGGTTGCAGACGGTATACGGGAACATCATTGTCGTACAACTCGAACGCCACGGCGGGATTGCACAGCGCCACGCGCTGGAATTCGGCCTTGATCTGTTTCGAAGACGCGGTGCTCTTCTCCAAAAACCGCCGTCGCGCCGGTACGTTGTAAAACAGGTTGCGCACGTAGAACTGCGATCCCGCGGGACACATCACCGGCTCCTGGCTCTGGAACTTGCCGCCGTTGACCGACGTCTGCGTACCCACCTCGTCGCCCTCCTGCCGCGTGCGCAGTTCGACCTGTGCGACGGCCGCGATCGAAGCGAGCGCCTCACCGCGGAAACCGAACGTATGGAGCGCATAGATGTCCTCGACCGAAGCGATCTTGCTCGTGGCATGACGGTCGAAAGCCATGCGGGCATCCATCGGCGACATGCCGCATCCGTCGTCGACGATCTGGATCAACTCGCGGCCGCCGTCGCGCGCATTGACCGTCACGGTATGCGCACCGGCGTCGATCGCATTCTCCATCATCTCCTTCACCACCGACGACGGACGGTTGACCACTTCGCCTGCGGCGATCTGGTTGGCTACGACGTCGGGCAGGAGTTTGATTCGGTCGGCCATACGCTTCTATCGCCCCTCGTAGTCGTTAGGTACCACCGTGATCGGCATCTGCTGCCACTCCACGTCGCTGATGCCCGACTGGTCGAGGTCGGAGGCGGCAGCCCGCGATTCGACCGCAGCCGGGACAGCCGGCGCCACACCCCGCCGCATCATCGACGTCAACTTGGGATAGATCACCACGAAGAAGAGCAAAAGCACCACGATGCCCGTGAGCAGCACACCGAAACGCCGCTTCGAACGCGTGCTGCGCTCCGCCTCGCGCCGTGCGGCACGCGCCGTGCGGGCCGTGCGCACATACTGCCCGGGCACATACTCGTGCTTGGCATGCTCGGGACTCTCGCCGAGCAGCTCGGCACGACGCTGCGCCCGACGCTCCTCTTCGGGATCGTAGTAACGCGGAATATAGTTGAACTTGTTGGCGTGTTTCTTAAAGGGCGAAAAACCTAACATGGCGACTCGTGTTTTGGGCGAAGTTACGAATTTTTACTGGAAAAAGTTCTTCATCCGCTCGAAGATGTTCTGGTTCTTGACCGATTCCGCCTTTGCGAACGACGGTTGCCCGGCCAACTGTTCGACAAGGCGCTTCTCCTCGGCGGAGAGTTTGGCCGGAACGGTGATGTCGACTACCACCAGCAAATCGCCCGTCCCGTAGCCGTTGACGTCGGGCAGTCCCTTCCCGCGCAGACGGAGGACCTTGCCGGCGTGCGTACCGGGGTCGATCTTGATCTTCACACGGCCGTCGACCGTAGGAATCTCCACCGAACCGCCGAGCAATGCCGTCGGAACGGTAATATTGAGGTTGTGGATCAGATCGTTGCCGTCGCGTACCAGTTCGGGGTTGCGCTCCTCGTCGATCACTACCAGCAGATCGCCGTTCACGCCGCCCTGACGCGCGGCATTGCCTTTGCCGGAGACGGTCAGCACCATTCCTTCGCCCACGCCGGCCGGAATGCGTATCTCGACGACCTCCTCGCCGCGCACGACGCCTTCGCCGCCGCACTTGTCGCACTTGGAGGTGATGACCTTGCCCGTACCGCCGCAGGTAGGGCAGACGCCCTGCGTCTGCATCCGTCCGAAAAAGGTATTCTCCACGCGGGTCACGTACCCCGATCCGTTACAGGTCGGGCAGGTCGAATAGGCGTTGGAATCCTTGGCGCCCGATCCGCCGCATTTGTCGCAGGCGACGAGCTTCGAAATTTTGAGCTTCTTGGTGGTTCCTTTGGCGATTTCGGCCAACGTCAGTTTCACGCGCACGCGCAGATCGGAACCCTTGTTGACCCGCTGGCTGCGCTGCCCGCGGCCGCTCCCCGAAAAGCCCGAAAAGCCGCCGCTGAAATGACCGCCGAAAATATCGCCGAACTGCGAGAAGATATCCTCCATCGAGAACCCGCCGCCCGAAAAGCCGCCGAATCCGCCGCCGGCACCTGCCGCACCGCTCATTCCCGCATGACCGAACTGGTCGTAACGGGCGCGCTTGTCGGGGTTCGACAACACGTCGTATGCCTCGGCGGCCTCCTTGAATTTCTCCTCGGCCTCCTTGTCTCCCGGATTCTTGTCGGGATGATACTTGATGGCCGCCTTGCGGTAGGCCTTCTTTATCTCATCGGCGTTGGCGTTCTTCCCGACGCCCAACACCTCGTAATAATCGCGTTTTTCTGCCATAATCTTCGGATTCTACCCCGATTCCATTCTTCATTTATCCAGTATCCAGTTTCGACGGCGCAGCCTACTCGCCTACGACGACCTTCGCGAAACGAAGCACCTTGTCACGCAACCGATAGCCTTTCTGCACCACGTCGACAATCTTGCCGCGCTGCTCTTCGCCGGCCTGAAATCGCGCCACCGCCTCGTGGTGATCGGTATCCAGTTCGAGCCCCTTGGCTTCGATCTCGCTCACGCCGCACGAGCGGAGCACTTCGTGAAACTTCTGCGCGATCAACCCGACGCCTGCGCGCAGCGCCTCGATGTCGTCGCTTCCCGCCATCGCCTCCACCGCACGATCCATATCGTCGGCCACGGGCAGCATCGCCTTGATTACGTCCGCCCCGCCCCGTTCGACCAACTCCATCTTCTCGCGCAGCGTACGCTTGCGATAGTTGTCGAATTCGGCCTGCAAACGCAGGTATTTGTCCTGCCATTCGGCGATCCGACGCTCCAATTCGGGCGCCAGCTGCTCGCTGCCGCCCGCTTCGACACCCGACTCCTCGCCGGCCTCGCCCGAAGCGGCACCGTCCGACGGTCCCTCGTCGCCCGTCGGCATCGCGTCTGTCATTGTGTCAGTAGCCACGCCGTCGTCGCCTGACACATTGGCGCACGGCTGGCCGTCGCACGAAGGGTATCCTTCGCCCGGAGCAAAGCCCTCGTCACCGCCAATCGCCTCATTGTAAATCTCTTCCTTTTTCATATCTCTTTGTTTTGTATTTCGGTTCTTCTCTATCGCGCAAATTGTATACCAAGCGCCGGCTACCCCAGAATGAAGATCGCCGGACGCCTGTTCAGCTCAGGCAGCCGCGACCGCCGCCAGTCGGCGACGCTGCGCGTGAGGATCGTCTCCCCCGGTGCGGTAAGGTCGCAGGCGACGGTCAGCATCGTCTGCGGCGCGCAGAGCTGCAAGAGTTGTTCGGCCAGCTTCACGTTGCGGTAAGGCGTCTCGATGAAGAGCTGCGCCTGTCCCTCGCGGGCGCGCCGCTCGAAAGCGCGGATCGCCCGTGCCCGTTCGTCGGGTTTGACGGGCAGGTAGCCGTTGAAGGCGAACGACTGCCCGTTGAGTCCCGAAGCCATCATCGCCAGCAGAATCGACGAAGGGCCCACCAGCGGCACGACGCGGATGCCGCGCCGGTGGCACAACGCCACCACCAGCGCCCCCGGGTCGGCCACGCCCGGCACGCCCGCCTCCGAGATGACGCCTGCCGAACGGCCCGCCGCAATCGGCGCCACCAGCTCCTCCACCTCGCGGCCTGCGACCGTATGCTCGTTCAGCTCCCTGAACTCCAACTCCTCGATCGGCCTTCCCAACTTCGCCTTCGACAGAAAACGCCGCGCCGAACGGGTATTTTCGACGATGAAGTAATCCAGTGAGGCCATCACCGCACGGTTGGCGGCAGGCAGCACGTCCCACACGTCGCCCTCTTCGGCGATCGGACAGGGAATCAGGTAGAGCGTTCCGGGCATGACAGACGACTATTCTTTGAGATAAATCCGTTTCACGCGGCCTGCGACCGACGTGAGTATTTCATAGGGAATCGTGCCGAGCACCTCGGCCATCGCCTCGGGCGTATTGCCCGCCGCAGGCGAGAAGACCACCGCTTCGTCACCCTCGGCGACCCCGTCGATGTCGGTGACGTCGATCATGCAGCTGTCCATGCAGACGCGCCCCACGATCGGCGCCGGCCGGCCCTTCACACGCATCGACCAGGCACCGCAACCCAGATGACGATCCAGTCCGTCGGCATAGCCGATCGGCACGGTGGCCGTCACCGTCGGCCGCGACAACACCCCCGCACGGCCGTAGCCCACCGTCTCCGTCGGAGCCAGCCGCTTGATCTGCACGATGCGGGTGCGCAGCGTCGAGACGGGACGCAGCGCCGCGTTGTGCTCGAATCCGAAGCCGTAAAGCCCCAGCCCCAGCCGGCACATGTCATACTGCGCTTCGGGGAAACGCTCGATCGCGGCCGAATTGGCCGTATGACGCAGGACGGGATAGGGCAACGCCTCCGCGATGCGGCTGCTCATGCGGTCGAAACGCGCGATCTGCAACCGCGTGAAATCGTCCTGCGCGGGATCGTCCGACGTACAGAGGTGCGCGAAGACGCTCGCCACACGCACCGTCCGCCCGCAACGGGCGAGCGCATCGAGCAGCGCAGGCAACTCCTCCTCCACGAAGCCCAGACGATGCATTCCCGTATCGAGCTTGACGTGGATCGGATAACGCTGTTCGCCGTAACGTTCGACCGCCGCAGCGAACTCATGGAGCGACCGCAGGCTGTAAATCTCCGGTTCGAGCCGGTTGGCCGCCATCGCGTCGAAACTGTCGGCATCGGCGTTGAGTACCACGACGGGCATCGTGATGCCCCGCTCGCGCAACAACACACCCTCGTCGGCGAACGCCACGGCCAGATAGTCGACACCCTGATGCTGCAACAGCTGCGCAACCTCGAAATCGCCGGCTCCGTAGCTCGCGGCCTTGACCATCGCCACGAGCCGCACGCCCGGCCGCAACTGCGACCGGAAATAGTTCAGGTTGTGGGTCATGGCATCCAGATCGACTTCGAGCACCGTCGTGTGGCTCTTGCGCGAGAGCGCATGTTCCAGCTTTTCGAACCGGCTGTCGCGGTTGCCTTTGAGCAACACGGCGCGTCCCGCGATGTCGGCGCGGTCAATGCGCCGCAGATAGTCGTCGGTCGAGGCATAGAAGGCCTTGTCGCAGACGAAACGCTCCGCCTGCGCCTGCAACTTCGGGCCGATGCCGACGAATCGCCCCACGCCCGCCGCCGCGACCATCGCCGCCACGCGCGCATAGAGTTCGTCGTCGTCCATGCCGCTTTGCAGGATGTCGGACAGGATCAGCGTCGTGGGCCGTCCCGCCGCCACGCCGTGCAGATAGTCCAGCGCGATGGCCAGCGAATTGATGTCGGAATTGTAAGCGTCGTCGACCAGCAGCGAGTCGTTGATCCCCTCTTTCACTTCGAGCCGCATCGCCACGCGCTGCAACCGCCCGAAATCGGGCGCCGGCTCCCCCGCCACCCGCCAGAAGGCCGCCACCAGCTGCGAATTGCGCTCCGAAGCCGCGTCGGCCAGTCCGCCGCCCGCCTCCACCGCCGCATCGTGGAGTTCGTGCCCCGCGGCATAGACCTCGCGCAGCATCGAAGCCAGCGGCTCGTAGGCGCTGTGATAGATGATTTTCGGTGCATGAAGCGCCAGCAACAGTTTCTCGGCGCACTTCTCCTCCACCGACGCGAAATGCTCCTGATGCGCGTCGCCCAGCGAAGTGAAAAGCACGACGTCGGGGGAGATCATCCGTTCCAGCCGGGCCATTTCGCCCGGCTGCGAGATACCCGCCTCGATCAGCGCAAACCGTTCGTCGCCCTCGATCATCAGCAGCGACAACGCCGCACCCAGCTGCGAATTGTAGCTGCGGGGCGAACGGAACAGCTTCACGCCATCGGGCGCCGTCTGGGCGATCCACTCCTTGACGACCGTCTTGCCGTTCGAGCCGGTGATCCCCACCACCGTACCGCCGAAACGGCGGCGCCAGTCGGCGGCCAGCCGTTGCAGGGCGTCGATCGCATTGCCGACGACGACATACCCCGCCCCGTCGCGCTCGTCGAGCGGACGTTCGACCAGAAACGCCCGCACACCGCGGGCATACATCCCGTCGACGAAATCGTGCGAATCGTGCCGCGCGCCGCACATTGCGACGAAGAGCGGCGCAGCCGGCATACCGCAACTCCGGCTGTCGGTCACCACCTCCGTCACGCGCCGGTTCTCACCGGTGAAGGTTCCCCCGCAGATACGGGCTATTTCGCTTAACGTATAGTTCATCTTTCCTCCGTTTCTCTCTCTGTCCGCCGGAGCCGACCGTGCGGCCGCTCCGCCGTCGGCACCCCGTCCGCACGGCTCATTCGCTCCTGAACGTGACGACCGTAATGCCCGCGCCGCCGCGGTCGGCATGTTCGTCGGCGACGCCGGCGATGTCCGGCACCGTGCGCAGGTAACGGCGGATCTCCTCTTTGAGCGCCCCCGTCCCCTTGCCGTGGAGGATCGTCACCGAACCGACACCCACCATCAGCGCATCGTCGATGAAGCTCTGCACGGCCTCGACCGCTTCCGAAGCACGCATCCCCCGCACGTCGATATGATCCTTGAAATTGAGTTTGCGTGCCGCCACGTCGACCGACACCACCGTACGCGCCGTCACGGGACGCGTCGCCTCGCGGTATTCACTGTTCGACACCACGCGCAAACGTTTGCGATCGACCGTCGTCAACAACTGGCCGAAGGCCACCTGCACCTTGTCGCCTTTGAGCGACTGCACCACGCCGGGCGTCTGCTGCCCTTCGAGCACCACCTTCGAGCCGACCTCGATTTCGCGCGGCGGCGCGACGACGGGCTGCGCGTCGCCCACCGCAACGGGCTGGCGGCGGCGCTCCTCGCGACGTTCGCGGCGGCGCCGCAACTTCTCCATTTCGCGTTCGATGCGGGCCGCCTTCTCCGCGTCGACGGCATCCGCCTGCTCGACCCGCTCCTTGAAGGCGTCGAGATCGCGCCGGATGAACCGCGTCATTTCACGCTCGGCCTGCGCCTCGCGGATCTCCTTGATCGTCTGCTCGATACGACGGTTGGCCTCAGCTACTAACTCCCGCGCTTCGGCCTTGGCCGCACGCAGAATCTCGCTCCGCTCCTGACGGATACGCGCCAGTTGCGCGGCATAGCTCTGTTCCAGCTCCTCGATCTTGCGGTCGGTCAGGCGGATGCGGTCGCGCTTCTGCTCCCAGTAGCGTTTGTCGCGGGCGATCTCGCGCAGCTGCCGTTCGAGGTTGATATGATCCGAACCCGCCTTGTCGCTCGCCGCACGGATGATCTCCTCCGGAAGACCGATCTTGCGGGCGATCTCCACGGCGAACGAACTGCCGGGCTTGCCGATTTCGAGTTTGAACAACGGACGGATCCGCTGCACGTCGAAGAGCATCGCGCCGTTGGCGACCCCTTCGGCGTTCGAGGCGAAATATTTGATGTTGGCGTAGTGCGTCGTCACGACCCCGTAACAGCCGCGTTCGAGCAGCCGTTCGAGAATCGCCTCGGCGATGGCGCCGCCGATCGTCGGCTCGGTACCCGAACCGAACTCGTCGATAAGCACCAGCGTGCGGTCGGAGGCACCGGCCAGCATGTTTTTCATGTTGCGCAGGTGCGACGAATAGGTCGACAGGTCGTCGTCGATCGACTGCTCGTCGCCGATGTCGATGAAGATCGACCGGAAGACGGGCAGCTCCGAGACCTCCGATGCCGGAACGGGATAGCCGCACTGGAACAGGTACTGCATGAGTCCCGTCGTTTTCAGGCAGACCGACTTGCCGCCCGCGTTGGGGCCAGAAATCACGAGGATATGTTTGCGGCGGTCCAGCGCAAGATCGAGCGGCACGACCTCGCGGCCCTGCGCCCGCAGCGTCTGCTGCAACAGCGGATGGCGCGCTGTGCGCAGTTCAAGCCGGTCGTCCGTCGAAAGGATCGGCTTGCCGGCGTCGTTGGCAAGCGCCCAGCGCGCCTTGGCGCGAATCATGTCGACAGACGAAAGGTAGTCGCCCGCATCGGCGATCGCCTCCGCATCGGGACGGATCGACTCGGTGAAGGCGCTCAGCACCTTGACTACCTCGCGCCGCTCGGCATACTCCAACTCTTTGAGTTCGTTGTTGATCTCGACCACCTCGACCGGCTCGACATAGAACGTCCGGCCCGTGGCCGACTCGTCGTGGATGAAACCCTGCAATTTGCGTTTATTGGCCGCTGCGACGGGAATCACCGGCCGCCCGTCACGCACCGACAGCACGGCGTCGGCATCGACGATACCGGCCTGCTTGGCGCGCTGCAACACCTGCTGCAACCGCTTGGCGGCCTGCCCCTCGCGTTCGCGGATGGCGCGGCGCACCTGCTGCAATTCGGGCGAAGCGCTGTCCTTCACCTCGCCGCGGTCGTCGAGAATAGCGTCGATCGCCCGCACGATTTCGGGAAAGAGCGTCACGCGGCGGCTCAACTCCCAAAGGCGCGGATAGCGTGCCCCGCCCCGCCCCAGGATGAACTCCGCAATCGCCCCGACGGTAACGAGCGCCTTGCGCAGCTGATCCGCTTCGGCAGCGAGCAGATAACTCCCTTCGACCCGGATTTTAGCCACCAGCGGCGCAGGATCGGGATAGTCGCCGTCGGGAAAGTCGCGTTCGAGCATCAGCAGCGAACGCATTTCGTTCATCAGCGACAGGCGGCGTTCGATCTCATCGGCCGAGGTCGAGAAACCCTCCTCCGCCAGCTTCGCTTTCGCCGAAGGGGTGGAACAGAGCGCCGTCACCTGCTCGCGGATGCGGTCGAAACCTATTTTCTCTTCGAAATTCGCAGGATAAATCATCGTCCGATAGCCTCTTGTAACGACAGCACCGCGCTATCGGGCCGCCGGCAGCGAGTCGCCCGCCGAGATCGCCGCCTCTTTCGTTTTCACCTTCTCGCCCTTGTCCTTGCGACCGAAGAGCGAGAAATGAACATACCGTTTGGGGTGAGCCTTCAAATCTTCGAGCAACGCCGCCAGATTGGCGCTCGCCGTCTCCAACGACTCGTAGAGCCGCGGATCGTTCATCAATCGGCCCACCGTGCCTTTCCCCTCGTTGATGCGGGCCACGGTCCGATTCAATTCGCCCAGCGTCGTGCGCAGGCCGAGCGACAGCGAATCGATGTCGGCCTCGGTCAGCTGCTGCGAGAACCGGTCCAGATTGGCGATCATCGACGAGAAGCGCTCGGAGTTCTCGCCCAGCGCGGTCGAAAACTTGCCGATGTTGTCGATCGCCGTCCGCAAACTGCCCTTTTCGGCCGCCAGCACGGCGTCCATATTGCCCGAAATCGAGTTCAGGTGCGTCAGCGTCCCGTCGATATTTCCCTTGTTGTCTTTCAGCACGGCGTTGACGCTTTCGAGCGTGACCGACAGGTTGTCCATCACCCGCGTCAGACGCTCCTTCACGTCGGCCAGTTCGGTTCCGGCCGCCGCCAGCATGTCGCGCGTCTCGGCCGCCACGAGCGTGTCGCCCTTCGACAACAGCTGCGGGCTGTCGCCCATCTCGATGGCGATCGCCTTGCCGCCCATGAAACCGTCGCTGTAAATACGCGCCTTGGAGTCGCGCGGAATCCGGAAGGAGCGCCGCACGGTGAGCTGCAACACGACGTCGCGGCTCACCGAAGGATCGAAGCCGATCGCGGTGACCGTCCCGACCTTCACGCCCTGAATGGTGACGGGCGTGGCGGTCTGGATCCCGCTGATCTCCGGATAAGCCACATAATAGGGAATGTTGCGGCTGAAAATATCGATGCCGCTCAGAAAGCGGATGCCGCCCCACAGGCAGCCCAGCATGACGACGGCGAACACGCCTATCTTTACCTCTCGTCTCATAATTCGGAATGTTTATCGGGCGATCGCATCGCCTTCGTAACGCACGATGTAAGCGTCGCCGAAGCTCTTCTTCACCTGCGACAGCGCACGCTTGGCTTCGGCCTGCGTCGCGTAACGACCCACACAATACTTATAACGGTAGCGGCCCGCGGAACGCAGCTCGATCACCTTGTTCTTGTAGCTCTTGAATTGCCAGTCATTGGATTTCAGACGCTTGGTGCTGGCAAGAATCTGAATCGTATAGCCGCTCGACGGCTTCTTCGCAGCAGCGGCCTTCGCAGGCTGCGGAGCGGGTTCGGACACAACGGGCGCCGGTTCGACCGGCGCCTGCGTCGTAGCGTCGTCGCACTCTTCGACCAATTGCATACCCCGTACGAAATTCACATAGTCCTTCACGGCGTTGAACAGCGAACGGGCGATCTCGTTCTGTCCCTTCTCGGAACACATGTAGCGCAGTTCTTCGGGATTGGACATGAAACCGATTTCGGTCAGCACACCCGGCATGTTGGTCGCATAGAGTACTTTGAGCAGTTGGGGTTTGGTCTTGCGCACGTACCGCCCCGCCTGCTTGTAGTTCTTCTCCAACAGCCGCGCCATCGCCTCGCTGTACTCGCCGTAGGTGAAACGCAGATTGGAGATATAGGCCCGCACGATCGCCGCCGTGCGCTGGTCGCTCATGTCGATGAACTCCTCCTTGTTGTTGGCGAAGAGCACCTCGTCGTTGATGCGCTGTTCGAGCGGGCTTTCGCCCATGATGAGCGTCTCGACGCCCCGCGCCGCCGCGGTGGGCGCCGCGTTGGTGTGGATCGAAAAGAACAGGTCTCCCTCGGCCTTGTTGGCGATGTCGGCCCGCGCCTGCAAATCCTTGGTCAGCGACTCGGAAAACTGCTTGTCGGTCTTGCGGGTGTAGACCACCTTCACTTCGGGAAGTTCCCGCTCGATAAGCGCGCCCAGTTTGAGCGCCACTTTCAGGTTGAGATCCTTCTCGTAGATTCCGCGATAGTGCGCTCCGGGAAATTTCGGCCCGCCGTGGCCCGCATCGATGACGATAACCCGTACCCCGCGCGCAATATTTTCCGCTCCGGCTCCGTTCGCACTCAGTGCGAAGCATACGCAAAGCGATATGATGAAAACCAGACGCCGCATGGCAAAAGTGGGATTAACTATGGTGTTTCTCTAATTTTTTACCTATCTTTGTCGGATGCAAAATCGGCCTCAGACAATCACGAAGGCCCGATTCCGGCGGTTTTGCCGACTCGTCGGCAAAGGTATGAATTTTTTTGGAATTTTGAAGCGATTTTCATTAAAATATCTCGCTGCGGCGTTCGTCGTCGTTCTCTTCACGGAGATGGTTTTCGGCTTTGCCCCCCACGCCGTGATACAACGTCCCGCAGAGACGGACGTCGCCGTTGCCGACAGCGGATCGACCGATAACGACCGCAGGGCGCAGCGCCTCTCGCGGCGCGAACGCCGCCGCATGAAGCAGGCCGCCGAAGCCCAGGAGCCGCCCGTCGTCTCCGATACGCTCGTGTTGCAGGCGGATTCGCTCCTGCCGCCCGACTCGCTGCGGGTGCCGTCCGATTCGCTCCAACGCGACACCACGCGCCGCAAAAAGGAGGGCGGAGCCTTCCTCGAAGACATCATGAACGGCAAGAACACCGACTCGATGGTCTACGACATCCGCAACAAGATGGTCTACATCTACAACGAGGGCGACATCAATTACCAGGACATGAACCTCAAAGCCGACTTCATGCGCGTCAACATGGACACCCGGGAGATTTACGCCTACGGGAAGCCCGACACGCTGGAAGGGCAGCCCACGGTCACCCGCCCCGAATTCACCGAAGGTTCGGCCTCGCCCTACAAGATGGACACCATCACCTACAATTTCAAGTCGGGCAAGGCCAAGATCAAGGGCGTGGCGACGCAGGAGGGCGACGGATGGCTCATCGGCGGCAGCGTGAAGAAGATGCCCGACAACAACATCAACATCCAGGGCGGCAAATACACCACCTGCGACCAGACGGATCACCCCCACTTCTATCTGGCCATGACCAAGGCGAAGGTGATTCCGGGCAAGAAGGTGGTCACCGGCCCCGCCTACCTGGTCATGGAGGACGTACCGATCTATTTCCTCGGTATTCCGGAGGGCTTCTTCCCGATCAGTTCGGGCCCCAAGTCGGGATTCCTGATGCCGACCTACGGCGAGGACGGCCAGCGCGGCTTCTTTTTCCGCGATTTCGGTTACTACTTCACCCTCAGCCAACACATGGACCTCGCCCTCACGGCGGGCATCTACACGCTCGGATCGTGGGAGGGAGCCGCCGCATCGCGCTACATCAAACGCTACAAGTACACGGGCAACCTCAACGCCCAGTTCTCGAGCATCCGCACCGGCGAGAAGGGCGAACCCGACTTTCTCAAACAGAACACCTTCCGCCTGCAATGGACGCACTCGCAGGATCCGAAGGCCAACCCGGGCTCCACCTTCTCCGCATCGGTCAACTTCGCCACGAGCGGTTACTCCAAATACGCGGCCACGACGCTCAACGACATTCTCCAGACGCAGACCAACTCGACGATCTCCTACTCGAAGAACTGGGCGGGAACCCCTTTCTCGCTCTCGATGAACATGGCCGTGTCGCAGAACTCGCAGAACTCCACGATCTCGATGACGCTGCCCAACATCGTTTTCAACGTCTCGCGCTTCTACCCCTTCAAACGGCGCGAGGCGCAGGGCAAGGCACGGTGGTACGAGAAGATTTCGATGCAGTATACGGGCAAGATGACCAACACCGTCTCCACGACCGAGTCGGAGGTCTTCACCAAACAGACGCTCGAAAACATGCGCAACGGCATCGAGCACTCGATACCCGTCACGGCCTCGTTCAACCTCTTCAACTACATCAACGTCTCGCCGTCGTTCAACTATACCGAGAAGTGGTATTTCAAGAAGCAGGAGCGCGAATGGAGCCCCGTGACCAACGAAGTGCGCTACCTCGATCCCGAATACGGATTCTACCGGCTCTACAACTACACCACCTCGGTGAGCGCCTCGACGACGCTCTACGGCATGTATCAGTTCAAGAAAAAGACCAGCAAGATACAGGCGATCCGGCACACGCTCACCCCGTCGTTCGGCTTTTCGTACGCCCCCGACTTCTCGGATCAGAAATACGGCTACTACAAAACCGTACAGACCGACTCCACCGGCAAGTTCCAGGTCTATTCGCCCTTCGCCGACAATGCCTACGGCGTTCCCAGTTCGGGCCGCAGCATGTCGATGAACTTCTCGCTGTCGCAGACGCTCGAAATGAAGGTGCTCTCCAAGCGCGACACGTCGGGCATCAAGAAGATCAAGCTGATCGACAACCTGTCGGTCAGCGCCTCGTACAACTTCCTGGCCGACTCGATGAAGCTCTCGACCATTCCCATCCAGTTCCGCACGACGGTCTTCGGCACGAACTTCGGCATCCAGCTCAACGCCACGCTCGACCCGTACAGGGTCACCCCCGAGGGACGGCGCATCGACAAACTCTTCTTTCCGGGGCGTATCGTTTCGACGGGCTGGTCGTTCGGTTATACCTTCAAATCGCGGCAGGATAACTCCACGCCCGCGATCAACGACATCAACAGCGTCCCGCCCGAATACGCCAACCCCTTCTACGACCCCTACGGCATCCTCGACCCTGTGCTGCGAAGGCAGTACATGGCGCAGTCGTACTACGACTTCTCGCTGCCGTGGAACCTCGGCTTCAACTACACGGTCTCCTACTCGATCAACTACGTCAACAACGGTACGACGGGCTACCGCAAGAACATCACGCAGAACATCGGGTTCAACGGCAGCGTCAACCTCACGCCCAAGATGGGCATCACGTTCCAGGGCGGTTACGATATCAAGGAGAACAAGCTGACCACCTCGTCGGTCAGCATCTCGCGCGACCTCCACTGCTGGCAGATGTCCTTCTCGTGGATTCCGTTCGGCGCCCACCGCAGCTGGAGTTTCAACATCGGCGTCAAGGCCGCATCGCTGGCCGACCTCAAATACGACAAGAGCCAGTCGATGTACGACAACATGTATTGATGCACGGAGTATCGCCGGGAAACGTCCGGCTACCCTGAACCCGGCGGGGCGGGAAAGCGTTTCCCTGCCCGATTTTCGGAATCTCGACTCATGCGGATCACGAAAAAGTCCACCACCTTCGTATTGTTTCTGGCCCTCGGTGCCGGCACGTCCTCCGCATAGGAGCCTCCCCGCGGCGCCGTCTGCAACAGGGAAGCGGCCGTCACCTTTCGGAAGAGATCGACGAACCGCTCCGGACTCATCCGCAACAGGGACGGGAACCTTCTTTGCATACAGGCACAAATCCGGCTGCGATCGCTTAAAAAATGAAGGCCGGTCAAGCGATGCTTGACCGGCCTTCGAGTTGAGCTACCCGGACTCGAACCAGGAAAAACAGGACCAGAATCTGTTGTGTTACCATTACACCATAGCTCAATGTCCCACGGAACCACCCGTTCCACGTGTCCGCCCCTTCCGGTCGGCCCGAAATCGTGCGACGCACGCTGCGATTGCCGTTCCCTCAGGTTTGGTGATGCAAAAGTAGCACATAATTTTGCTTTGTGCAAGAAAAATCCGAAAAATTTTTCTAATTTTGTTTCCGCTCGTTTTCCTGCACACCGGAAACCGGACGATAAGAACCGCATTTTAGAACACCAACACGATGAATACAAAAATCCGCCTGACCCTGATGAACTTCCTCCAGTACGCCGTCTGGGGGGCTTGGCTGATCTCACTGGGGGCCTACCTCGGCAACACGCTGAAATTCGACGGGCTGCAAATCGGCAGCTTCTTCGCCACGATGGGAATCGCCTCGCTATTTATGCCGGCCGTCATGGGAATCATCGCTGACCGATGGATTCCGGCGCAACGTCTCTTGGGCCTCTGCCATCTCTTCGCCGCAGGATTCATCACCCTCGCCGCCACCCGAACTGACTACAATTCGCTTTACACGCTCGTCCTGCTGAGCGTAATGTTCTATATGCCCACCATCGCACTGTCCAATTCGGTCGCCTACAACGCCCTCGAAAAAGCAGGACTGGATACCGTAACCCACTTCCCGCCCATCCGCGTGTGGGGCACGGTCGGATTCATCTGTGCCATGTGGGTCGTCGATCTCGGAAAGATGGGCCTGAGTGCAACCCAACTCTACTTCTCGGCGACCTTGGGCCTCATATTGGGTCTCTACTCGTTCACGCTGCCGAACTGCCCGATCAACCGGTCGGGAGGCGGCAAGTCGATCGTCGATCTGCTCGGGCTGCGCGCCTTCGCCCTCTTCAAACAGCGCAAGATGGCCATCTTCTTCATCTTCTCCATGCTGCTGGGCATGTCGTTGCAGATCACCAATGCCTTCGCCGACGGATACATCAAAAGTTTCGGCGACACGGGCATCCACGGCGCCAAATATCTCGGCACCTTCGGCGTCGAACACTCCACGATCCTGATCTCGCTCTCGCAGATCTCGGAAACGCTCTGCATTCTGCTTATCCCATTCTTTCTCAAACGGTTCGGCATCAAGCGCGTCATGCTGATCGCTATGTTCGCATGGGTATTGCGTTTTGCATTGCTTGGCGCCGGCAACCCCGGCCCGGGCGTCTGGATGTTCATTCTCTCGATGATCGTCTACGGCGTGGCGTTCGATTTCTTCAATATCTCCGGTTCGCTATTCGTCGAAAAGGAGACCTCGGCGGCAATCCGTTCGAGCGCACAAGGCGTATTCATGATCATGACCAACGGTCTGGGCGCGCTAATCGGCTCCTATCTCGCCGGATGGGTCGTCAACCACTACGGATGGCCGCTTTCATGGTATCTGTTCGCAGGGTTCTCGCTCGTCGTAGCGATCGTATTTGCAGTCATATTCAAATACAAGCACGATCCGAACAGAATATGAAACGACACAAGCGACCTATGAAGAGAGGAGAGCTGTCGGACAGCTCTCCTCTTTTCATCTGCATCATTGGAGCCTACCGGTCGAACAGTGCGTTGAGCACCTTGGCCAGCCGATACCCCGACAGCACGAGCTGATACTCCGCGAACGGGGCGTGCGCATTGTAGAACTCCTGCCCCAGCTCGTCGCCGGGCTGCACCCAGTCGTAAATCTCGCGGCAGCGCCGCGCCGACTCCTCGAACCATTCGACGGGCGTCCCCTCCGTCATACGGGCGATCTCCTCGTCGGTGTAGTTGTCCAGCGCATGACGGTAATCCTGGAATCCCCAGAACTTATGGCGGCTGTCGAGCAGCTGTCCATCCCAGATCTTGTGGTAGTTGGTCTCGACGCCATGCAGCTTGACCGGAAATTTTCCGAGCGTCATGTTGTCGGGATAATAATAGACATGCGTCGGACAGTGCATGTCGCCGAGCAGATGCACCAGATATTTGATATGCACCAATACCGTCGAGTCGTCGAGCTTGTCATATTCGGAGAGCAGCGCAATCGATTGTTCGACGGCCACGACGCAGTCGCCCTTCGCGCCCGACGCCTCGCGCACGGCCGGCGTGCTGCGAAACTCCGCATCGACCGTTCCGGCGTGCCAGTGCGTCGTGAACTCATAGCCTTTCGAACGGCGCCACTCGTCCATCCACGAGGCGTAGTAGACGATCGAACGGTGGTCGGTGTAGCGCATGATGTTGGCTCGGGCGCGCGGCGTAAGATGATGTTCGGCAATGCAGGCGATCGCCGCATGGCCGGCCAGCCCGAAGGCGCGTATCTCGCGCGCGGCCAGCAGGAGGAAAAGGATCAGGATAAATCTCTTCATTCGTTCGGTTGTGTTTTTCGGAACACGTCGCCGACGCGATCTCCGTCGGGCACGTATCCGGATGAATATTCGGTTTAAGGTAAGTCGCAGTCGTTCGTACTGCCGGACGAGCCGTCGGCACGGCCCTTTATAATCGGTTCTACTCCATAGGCATTCGTATTTCGGTCGGTTCGAAAGGAGAACTGCGGAGCGGATCGGGCATTCCATACGCCGCCTCCGCAACCGCCCTCACTATTAAGAATAACACCTCCGCGGCGAAATACCCTATCGGAAATGAAAAAATATGCCCGGCCGCAATTTATCCCTACCCCGATTCCTGCCGACCGGCGACACGACGGACGATGCCGGCAGGAAAGCCGCCGCCCCATGCAGCAAACCGCGCTTCGCCCCGACCCTGCACGCTGCCGGCCGATGGCAACGAAGCGCAGATGCGCCGGAAGCGAAGGGGTTTCACTGCGGATAACCGTCACATTCGTCCCGCCCCTCCAAAAAAACGAAACGGAGCCGAACCCCGCAGGATTCGGCTCCGCCTCATCCGGACGCCGCCGGATCACTTCGTCAGTCCCATCTTCTCGATCAGCGCCTTCGTCTCAGGCTTGTGGCCGCGGAAGGCGACATAGAGTTTCATCGGATGCTCGTGCCCGCCCTGCGTGAGGATGTGCTTGCGGAAGGCATCGGCCGCCGGCCCGCCCAGAATGCTGCCCGTCTCCTCGAACGCCTTGAAGGCGTCGGCTTCCAACACCTCGGCCCACTTGTAACCGTAGTATCCGGCCGCATAGCCGCCGGAGAAAATATGGGTGAAGGCGGGATTCATCGCCGTACCGTCCACGACAGGCAACACCTGCGCAGGTGCCATCGACTGCTTCTCGAAGGCCTCGACATCGCCCGTGAACGGCTCTTTGAGCGTGTGCCATGCCATATCGGTCATACCGAACGACAGCTGACGCACATTGGCGTAAGCGGCCAGATAGTTCTTCGCGGCGACGATCTTCTCGACCAGTTCGGCGGGCATTTTCTCACCCGTCTCGTAGTGCTCGGCCCACAGGTCGAGCCACTGCTTTTCGGTGGCCCAGTTCTCCATGATCTGCGACGGCAGCTCCACGAAATCGCGGTAGACGCTCGTCCCGTTCAGCGACTCGTACTCGCCCTGGCCCAACATGCCGTGCAGCGAATGGCCGAACTCGTGGAGGAAGGTGTTCACCTCGTCGAAGGTCAGCAGCGAAGGTTTCGTCTCGGTCGGCTTGGTGAAGTTCATCACCAGCGACACCAGCGGGCGCGTCTCGACGCCCTCTACCACCTTCGAACCGCGGAACTCGGTCATCCACGCACCGGCGCGCTTCGACGCACGCGGGAAGAAATCGAGGTAGAGCACCGCTACGAAGTCGCCCTTCGCGTCGGTCACCTCGTAGGCCGTCACGTCGGGATGATAGACGGCGATGTCGTCGCGCTTGGCGAAATTCAGCCCATAGAGCTTGTTGGCCAGCAGGAAGACCCCTTTTTTCACCTTCTCCAATTCGAAGTAGGGCTTCACCTGCTCGTCGCTCAGCGCATACTTCTCGTTCTTGTACTTCTCGGCATAGTACGACCAGTCCCACGGCATCACATCGCCCTCGAAGCCCTGCGCATGGGCATAGTCGTTGATCATCGCATAGTCGGCCCGCGCATAGTCGATCGTCTCGTCGAGCAACTCCTGCAAGAAGGCGTTCACCGTAGCGGTATTCTCGGCCATGCGCTCTTCGAGCACATAGTCGGCATAGGTTTCATATCCCAGCAGACCTGCGATCTGGCGGCGCAGATCGACGATGCGACGGATATTCTCGCAATTGTCGAACTCGCCGCCCAGCGCACGCGCATTCGACGCCCGCCACAGCTGCTCCTTCGCCTCGCGGTCCGACGAATAGGTCATGAAGGGGACGTAGCTCGGATACTGCAACGTCACCGTCCAACCCTTCTCGCCGCGCGCCTTGGCGTCGGCCGCCAGCCCCTCCTTCACGAAGTCGGGCAGCTCTTCGACCCGCCCGGGATCGGTGATGTTGAGCGTGAAGGCGTTGGTCGCAGCCAGCGAATTCTGACCGAATTTGAGCGTCATCTCTCCCAACTCGGTCGTATATTGCCGGTAGAGCTCCTGCTTGTCGGCCGGAAGCGCCGCACCGTTGCGGGCGAAGCTCTTGTAGGTCTTCTCCAACAGCCGCTTGTCCTCCTTCGAAAGGAACCAGCCGGGATTCTCGTAGACGGCCTTCACGCGGGCGAAGAGCGCCGGATCGAGCGCGATGTCGTTGCTCAGCGCCGTCAGCTTGGGCTGCACGTCGAGCGCGATGCGCTGCATCTCGTCGTTGGAATCGGCTTCGAGCAGGTTGTAGAACAACCCTTCGATTCGGGAAAGCAGTTCGCCGGAACGTTCCAGCGCGACGATCGTATTGTGGAACGAAGGCTTGGCGGGATTCTTCACGATGGCCTCGATCTCGGCCCGCTGTACGGCGATGGCCGCATCGAACGCCGGTTCGTAATCTTTCAGTTCGATCCGCTCGAACGGGGGCGTGGCATAGGGCGTCTCCCACTCCGCGAGCAGCGGATTCGAGGTATCGATCTCGGGCAGGTCGGCCACGGGCATCGTGCGATCGGCACACCCTGCGACCAGAAGCGTCAGTGACATAAACGACAGAATTTTTTTCATTGTAACGTACTTATTTGAGGTTTTCTTGCTTATCGCGCAGTTCGAGCAGGTTCGCCGGCGGCATGAGCTGCCGCTCCGCAGCCGGACGGACGACCGCCAGCGAGTCGGTTTCGGGCTCCGGCTCCACCCAGAATCCGCAGGCCTTCAACAACGGCGCCTTGTCGGGATCCTGACCGCGGAAATCGCGGTAGAGCGTCATGCCGTCGGCCTCGCCGCCGCGGCTGAGCAGCTTCTCGCGAAAAGCGCGGGCGATCTTGCGGTTGAAGATGTCGCCGCTCCGGCGGAACGCCTCGTAGGCATCCTTGTCGAGCACCTGCGCCCAAATATAGAAATAGTATCCCGCCGAATAGCCGCCGTCGAAAATATGGCTGAAATAGGGGTAGCGGTAACGCGGTTCGATCTGCGGGATCAGCCCCCGTTTCGCGTAAAGCGCTTCGCGTTCGAAGGCATTGACGTCGAACGGCGCATACTCCCGCTGCGAATGGATGTCCATGTCCGACAGGGCGGCGGCCAGCAGCTCGGTCATCTCGAATCCCTGGTTGAACTGTGCGCTGCGACGGATCTTCCGCACGAGCGATTCCGGAATCTTGTCGTTGGTGCGGTAGTGCAGCGCATATTGTTCCAGCATCTCGGGTTCGGTGGCCCAGTTCTCCATCACCTGCGACGGCAGCTCCACGAAATCGCCCTCGACGTCGGCCAGCCCGCGGTACTCCACCTTGCGGAACAGGCTGTGCAGCGCATGGCCGAATTCATGGAAGAGGGTCTTCGTCTCGTCGAGATTGAGCAGCGTCGGCGTCGAACGGGTCGGACGGGCGTAGTTGGTCACCACCCCTACGACGGGCGCCACGCGCTCGCCGTTCTCGTAATACTGTTCGGTAAAGTTCCCGCACCACGCTCCGCCGCTCTTGCCCTCGCGCACGTAGTAGTCGAAGTAGAGCACGCCCAAATGGCTCTCGTCCTCGTCGAGCACTTCGTAGACCAGGCAGTCGGGATTGTAGAGCGGTGCGACGATCGGCCGGAAGGTGATACCGTAGAGCCTGTTGGCCAGAAAGAAGATGCCGCCCTGCACGTTTTCGAGCGTGAAATAGGGGCGCAGCGCCTCGTCGTCGAGCGCGTAGTCGCGGCGGCGCACCTTCTCGGCATAGTACCACCAGTCCCACGGCTCGAAGGTCGCATCGGGGTGGTCGGCGCGCAACATCTCTTCCATAGCCGCCAGCTCCTCCTTCGCCCGATCGAGCGCCGGCGTCCATATCTCGTCCAGCAACGCATAGACCGCAGCGGGCGTCGCGGCCATCTGGTCGGCAGTCACGTAGTCGGCGAAGGAATCGTACCCCAACAGGTGCGCCTTCTCGGTGCGCAGACGGATGTAGTCGTTCACCAGCGCCTTGTTGTCGTATTCGTCGCCATGGTTGCAGCGGTCGAGGTAGGCGGTGTAGAGCTCCTCGCGCAGTTTGCGGTCCTTGGCATAGCTCAGGAAGGGCAGCATACTGGGTTTGTGGAGCGTGAAAAGATAGGATTTGTCGCCGAGTCCCGCAGCCTGCGCCTTCTCCCGCGCCGCTTCGCGCACGGCGTTGGGCAGCCCCTCCAAGCGGTCGGCCGTCAGCTCCAACCCGAACGCATCGTTCTCGTGGAGCAGGTTGTTGCCGTACTTCACCGACAGCCGCGACAAGTCGCCGTTGATCTCTTTGAGCCGGCGCTTGCCCGCCTCGTCCAGCAGGGCGCCCGACCGGACGAACCGGCGGTAGAGCTTCTCCGTCAACCGCCGCTGCTCGGCCGTGAGCGGCAGCGCCTCGCGCCGGTCGTAGACAGCCTTGATCCGCCCGAACAGCCGTTCGTTCATGCGGATCTCGTCGGCATGGGCCGCCAGCAGCGGCATCGCCTCCTGCTCGACGGCCTGCATTTCGGGCGTCGCGTCCGAAGCGGCCAGCATCTCGAAGATCAGCGACGTGCGCTGCAACATCCGCCCCGAGGCATCGTAGGCCGCGATCGTATTCTCGAAGGTCGGTTCGTCCGACGTGTCGACGATCGCGTCGATCTCGGCGTTATGGAGCGACATCCCCCGCTCGAAGGCCGGCAGGAAATGTTCGGGCCGTATCCGGTCGAAAGGCGGTACGCCGTAGGGCGTCGTCCACTCCTCGAAAAAGGGGTTGGCCGTTTCGACCTTCTTTTTCTGACAGGCGGCAAGCGACATAATAATAAAATAAATTAATAACAATCGTCCTAAACGTCCCATTCGATTGGCAATCTTTTTATAACTTTGCAAAGTTAAAAATTATTACAGAGCCATGCAACTATTTTACGCACCCGACCTTACGACGCCCCTCTATACGTTGGGCGAAGAGGAGTCGAAGCATTGCATCCGCGTACTGCGGCTCCGACGGGGCGACACGCTCCATCTGACCGACGGGCGCGGAACGCTCTACCGGTGCGAAATCGCCGAGGAGGACGCCCGGCGCTGCACGGTGCGCGTCGTGGAGCGCTTCCCCGACTACGAACGGATGCCCTACCGCCTGACGATGGCCGTGGCGCCGACCAAGAATATCGAACGCTTCGAGTGGTTCCTCGAAAAGGCGACCGAGGTGGGCGTGAGCGAGATCGTCCCGCTCCTGTGCGAACGTTCGGAGCGGCGTGCGCTCAAAATCGAACGTGCCGAGCGGGTCGTCGTTTCGGCCATGAAGCAGTCGCTCAAAGCCTTCTGTCCCGCGCTGCGTCCGCTCACCCCGCTGGCCGACCTGCTCACCGAGCCGTTCGACGGGCGGCGGCTGATCGCCCACTGCGACGCGCCCCGTATGGAAAAACGCCATCTGTTCGACACGCTCCGCCCGCACGAAAACCTGCTGGTGCTCATCGGCCCCGAAGGCGACTTCTCGCCCGCTGAAATCGATGCCGCGCTGAGGGCGGGCTTCGAGGAGATCACCCTCGGCCGGCAACGGCTGCGCACCGAAACGGCCGCCGTCGTGGCGACGGTCATGGCTGCCACACGCAATCACACACCCGACCAAACCGCATAAATCATGCTGATCGCCACACTTATCCTGCTGACCCTGACGGGCGCTGCAATTTTCGCCGCACCCCTGCGCTGCAAGGCGTGGGTCGCGCTGGCCTTCGTCGTCCTGTTCGCCCTCGGCGGCACCGCCGCGGCCGTCGGAGCGCTCGCCGGCATCCTGCCGCCGGCGGGGCTGTCGCTGCCCACGCTGCTCTTCGGCGAGGAGTCGCTGCGCATGGATGCGCTCTCGGCCCTCTTCACGCTGCTCGTCGCCGCAGGGTCGGTGGCCGCCGCACTCTACGCCAAGGGGTACGTCGACCGCTACCTCGACCGCAAACCTGCGGCGCACATCTCGCTGCACTACTTCGCCTTCACGCTGCTGTCGCTCTCGATGACGGCCGTCGTCACGGCCAGCGGCGGCTATACGTTCCTCTTCTGGTGGGAGCTGATGACCCTTTCGTCGTTCGTGCTCATCCTCTTCGACGCCGAACGCAAGGAGGTGCTCAAAGCCGCGCTGACCTATCTGGTGATGATGCACCTCGGCTTCTTCGCCCTGCTCATCGGCTTCGTGGTCCTGCAAGCCGCCGAGGGATCGGCCGATTTCGGCGCGCTGGCGGGCTACTTCGCCGCACACCGCCCGCTGCCGCTGCTGCTCGTCTTCCTCGCGGGCTTCGGCATGAAAGCCGGCCTCTTCCCCATGCACGTCTGGCTCCCCGAAGCGCACCCAGCCGCCCCGTCGCACGTCTCGGCACTGATGTCGGGCGTGATGATCAAGACGGGCGTCTACGGCGTACTGCGCACGGCGATGTACCTTCCCGCCGGCGAAACGCTCGCCACGGCAGGCGTCATCCTGCTGGGAGCAGGCATCGTCACGGGACTGTGGGGCGTGCTGCTGGCCGCCATGCAGAACGACATCAAGCGGCTGCTGGCCTACTCCTCGATCGAAAACGTCGGGATCATCTTCATCGCCATCGGCGTAGCCCTGCTCGGACGCAGCGCAGGCAACGACGCGGTGGCCCTGTGCGGCATGGCCGGCGCGCTGCTGCACACCCTCAACCACTCGTTCTTCAAATCGCTGCTCTTCTTCGGCGCAGGCAACCTCTACGCCGAAACGCATACCACCGCACTCGACCGCTTCGGCGGCGTGGCGCGCCAGATGCCCGTCACGGCGATCCTCTTCCTGGCCGGCACGGCGGCGATCTGCGCACTGCCTCCTCTGAACGGGTTCGTCTCGGAATTTATTATCTACACCGGCATGTTCCGCAGCATCGCCGAAGGGCAGCAAGTGCTGTTGGCGGCAGCCGGCGTCACGGCGCTCGCCCTGATCGGCGGACTGGCTCTGTTCGCCTTCACCAAACTCTACGGCATCGTCTTCCTCGGTGCGCCCCGCACGCACGAGGTGGCCGAAATGCACGAGGCGGACAACTACCGCATCGCCGCCATGGCGCTGCCCGCCGCAGGCATCCTCTTCATCGGGCTGCTGCCGTGGACGGTACTGCCGCTGCTGACGAAGGTAGCCGCGACGCTGCTGCCCGGCCTCGGCGCCGGCCGGCAACCGGCGGCCGAACTGCCGTTGTGGGCGGGCCTCACGCAGATCACGCTCGTCGCAGCCGTGCTGATCGCCGCGACCGCGCTGCTGCTCGTCGCCAAACGGCGCGCCCTGCGCCGCCGCACCGTCGCGTCGGGGCCGACGTGGGGCTGCGGCTTCACAGCCGTCAACACCCGTATGCAGTACACGGGCGAATCGTTCGTCGAAGGGTTGGAAAGCATCGTCCACCCCTTCACCGAGGAGGTCGTCGAGGGCAAAGCGGTCGACAAGCAGGAGATCTTCCCCTCGGCGCACGACTTCGACATCCGCCGCAAAGACCGCGTCGCGCGGCTCTTCTCGGCATGGTGGGTCGAATCGCTCCGCTTGCTCAACGCCCGCGTCATGCGGCTGCGCACGGGCAAGATCAACCACTATATCCTCTTCGCGCTGCTCTTCATCGTGCTCATATTCCTATGTTCCATCCTCAACCTACTCTGATGACGACGCTGTTGAATATCCTGCTGCTCGTCGCCGTCGCCCTGTCGATCACGGGCGTCGTCAACCGCACGCGCGCACGGCTGGCGGGCCGCCGCGGCCCGCGCTTCACGCAGCACCTCCACAATACGGCCCTGCTGCTGCGCAAGGGGGCCGTCTACTCGACCACGACCTCGGCGCTCTTCCGCACGGCACCGGCCCTCTACCTCGCGGCGGCCGTCACGGCGCTGCTCTTCATCCCGGTAGGCGACCTGCCGCCCGTCGTTTCGTTCCCTGGCGATCTGGTCTGCTTCATCTACCTGCTCGCACTGAGCCGCGCGGCGCTCATCCTGGCGGCCATGGACACGGGCAGTTCGTTCGAGGGCATGGGTGCCAGTCGCGAAGCGCTCTACGGCGCGCTGGTCGAACCCGCGCTGCTGCTCACCACAGCCACGCTGGCGCTCATGACGGGACATACCTCCTTCGCGGCGATCTTCTCGGCTGCGACGCCCGTCGAAGTGCGTTTCACGATCATCCTGTTGCTGCTGGGTTACCTGCTGACCAAAATCTTCATCGTCGAGCAGGGGCGCATTCCGGTCGACGATCCGCGCACGCACCTCGAACTGACGATGATCCACGAAGTGATGTGCCTCGACTACGGCGGCATCGACCTGGCCTTCATCCAGATCGCCGGCTGGCTCAAAGGCGCCGCGCTGGCCGTGCTGGCCGCCGACACGCTGCTGCTGGGCGGCGCGCTGCACTGGTGGTGGGCCGCACCGCTGGCCGTGCTGCTGCCGGGCCTGGCCGTCGGCGTCGTCGAATCGACGCAGGCGCGCAACAAACTCTCGCGCAACGCAACCTTTCTGCTCACCATCGCCGCACTCGCCGCGCTGATCTTCTTCGTGGCGCTGCTGCTGCACCTCAATATCGATATCCGATGATACTCGCACTCGTACTTCTCTACGTCGTCTCGCTGGTCTACATCTCCATTACGGAGCGGTTCCGCAGCTATGCTTCGCTCGTGGGCTTGCAGGGATGGCTGCTGCTGGCCATCGCGCTGGTGCGCCTGCAACAGATCGAAATCTGGTCGCTGCTCTTCGTCGTGGCCGAGACGCTCCTATTCAAGGCGATCGTCGTACCGGCGATTCTCTTCGCCGTGATCCGCCGCACGAAGATCAACCGCATCGCGGCCTCCGGCACCTCGCAGTTCAACTCGCTGGTGCTGTCGCTCGCGGCGCTCGTGGCGAGCATCTCGGTCACCTACTGCATCGCCGAGGAGACGATCAATCTGGTCTTCTTCGGCGTGGCGCTCTACGCCCTGCTGAGCGGGCTGATCCTCATCGTCGTGCGCACGCGCATCTTCTCGCACATGGTGGGATTTCTGGTCATCGAAAACGGCGTCTTCCTCTTCTCGATGGCCGTCGGCGTCGAAATGCCCTCGATGATCGAAATCGCGATCATGCTCGACATCCTCATCTCGATCCTCATGCTCGGACTCTTCCTCACCAAGATCGGCGCCCGCTTCCGCATCGGCGACACCGACCTGCTGACCAACGTAAAAGACTGACCCTCGTATGATCGCACTCTACTTTCTGCTCTCCGCACTGATCGCCCTGGCCGCGGCCTTCGCCCGGCAGCGCCGCACGGTCAAACGGCTGGGCGCCGCCTTCTACCTCGTCCAACTGTCGCTGGTCGCTCACATCGTCGCCGAAGGCTACGGCGAGGTATCGTCGCAGTTCTTCCGCTTCGACGCGGCAGGCACGCTCTTCTTCGCGCTGCTGACGATCGTCTCGGCCTTCGTCTTCGTCCACTCGTGCGTCTACCTGCGCGACAATCCGATCAAGGAGTATCGTCTCTACTTCACGCTGCTGATGCTGCTCACCACGGCCATCACGGGCGTATACTTCGCCCGCAACATCGCCGTGACGTGGATCTTCCTCGAAGCCACGACCCTCTGCGCCGCCGGCATCGTCTACCACCGCCGCACGGCGCAGGCGCTCGAAGCGACGTGGAAATACATCTTCGTCTGCTCGGTAGGCATCGCCACGGCCTATCTGGGCATCCTGCTGCTCTCGTCGCTGGGCGACGGTTCGCTGCGCTACGAGGAGCTGGCGCGCAGCGTCGGCGGCGGCAACCCGCTCTACCTGAAAATCGCCTTTCTGCTGATCCTCTGCGGTTACAGCTGCAAGATGGAGATTTTCCCGCTCTACACGATCGGCGTCGACGCCAATTTCGCCGCGCCGGCACCCGCCTCGGCGCTGATCTCGACGGGGCTGGTCAACGCCGGCTTTCTGGCCGTTTTCCGCGTCTATCGCATCATGGAGCAGACCGAAGCGATCGGCTGGGTACGCAACGTACTGCTGCTGACGGGCATTCTCTCGCTGGCCGTGGGCGCGCTGTTCCTGCGGCGCACGAACAACTACAAGCGCTTCCTCTCCTACTCCACGGTCGAGAACATGGGCATCGCCGCGATCGGACTGGGCATCGGCGGCATCGGCGTCTGGGCCGCGGTGTTCCACGTCGTCTGCCACACGCTGGTCAAGAGCAGCCTCTTCCTGCAAATGGCCGTCGTGCGGCGCATCTACAACGGCTACCGCATCAACCGCATCGGTGACTACATCCGCATCAACCCCACGGGAGCCGTGGGACTGCTCGTCGGCATGGCCGTGCTGCTGGCCTTTCCGCCCTCGCCGTTCTTCGTCTCGGAGGTGATGCTCTTCCGCGAAACGATCGCCGGCGGGCGGTGGTGGGTGGCCGGCACAGTGCTTCTGCTGCTCTGCATCGTCATCTACTCGGTCTGCTACCGCATCGTCAAACTCTGCTACCAGCCCAATCAGGACTCTCTGCACCCCGCTCCGGCGCGCAACGCCCTGTCGTGGGCGGCCTTCTCGCTGCTGGCGGCGGCGATGGTCGTCGGCATCTGGCAGCCCGCGCTGCTGCAACAACTCATCGATCAAATCGTCTCGCTATAATGCACTACTACGTCACAGACAACCGCGCGGCGTGCGTGCCGCTGAACGAGATTCCCACCGCAGGCTATGCCGAGTTCTACGAAGACCTCGCCGAGCGCCTCGCCGACGAACGCTACCACATCGGCCACTATTTCGCGCTGCCCGACGGCGACGTGCTGCGGGCCTACTGTCTCCTGCTCGACGACACGGAGCATCGCGTGCTCGTCGCATCCTATGCGATCGGCTACTACGACACACCGCTGCTACCCTCGCTCACGGCGCGGCACCCGCAGGTGCACCCCTTCGAGCGCGAGATCACCGAACGCTACGGCGTGCGCTTCGCCGACATGCCGTGGAACAAACCTTTGCGCTTTCCCTTCGACCGCTACGACCGCAGTAGTTCGATCGACAACTACCCCTTCTACACGATCGAAGGGGCCTCGCTGCACGAGGTCAACGTCGGGCCGATCCACGCCGGCATCATCGAGCCGGGCGCCTTCCGCTTCATCTGCAACGGCGAACAGGTGCTCCATCTCGAAATCGCGCTGGGCTACCAGCACCGCGGCGTGGAGCGGACCATGACGGCCGACGACAACGTGCTGCGCCAGACGCTCGTGGCCGAGAGCGTCGCGGGCGACAGCGCCGTGGCGCACGCCACGGCCTACGCGCAGCTGCGCGAGAAACTGGCCGGAAAGGAGGGCGCACCAACGCCGCTCGACCGCGAACGAGCCATCGCGCTCGAACTCGAACGCATGGCCATGCACATCGCCGACACGGGAGCGCTCTGCATGGACGTGGGTTACCAGCTGGGACAGGTCGCCTGCGAGGCGCTGCGCACCGTGACGATCAACACCACGCAGGCGTGGTGCGGCAACCGTTTCGGCAAGGGGCTGATCCGCCCCTTCGGCACGAACCATCCGCTCACGGACACGACGATCGACCTCGTACGACGCAACATCGCCGACGTGCGGCGCCGTTACGACGAGGTGCGGCACGACATCAAGTCGTCGCCGTCGCTGCTCTCCCGTTTCGAGCAGTGCGGCATCGTCCCGCGCAGCGAGATGACACGCATCGGCGGCGTAGGTCCCGCCGCACGCGCGTCGGGCGTCGGCCGCGACCTCCGCACGTCGCATCCGTGGGGTGTCTACGGCATAGAGATCGCCCACGAGCCCTTCGTCAAACAGCAGGGCGACGTCATGGCACGGCTCATGATGCGCTGCCGCGAGACGCTCCAATCGGCCGACTACGTCCTGCGGCTGCTCGACGCCTGCGATCCGGCGGCGCCGCTCCCCTCGCCCGACTACGCGCCGGCCGCAAGGCCCGATGCGCTGGCCTTCGGGCTGGTCGAAGGCTGGCGCGGCGAAATCTGCCACGTGGCGCTGACCGACGCGCAGGGCGCCCTGCGCGGCTACAAGATCAAGGACCCGAGCCTCCACAACTGGCTGGCGCTGGCGCTGGCCGTGCGCGGCGAGGGAATCTCGGATTTCCCGATCTGCAACAAGAGTTTCAACCTCTCCTACTGCGGACACGACCTGTAAAGAACACGCTTATGATCCTTCCCAAATTCATCGTCCGGCGCAGCCACGGACGGCAATATATTCCCGATCTGGACGCGGTCTGTCTGACCGAAAAGTTCCGCGGCCGCCCCGAACTGACCGAGCCGTCCGACGCCGAACAGCGTGCGGCGTTGACGCGCGCAGCGGCGGTCTGCCCCACGCAGGCGATCGCTGCAGCCCCCTTCACGCTCGATCTGGGGCGCTGCCTGTTCTGCGGCGAGTGCGCCCGCATCGCCCCCCGCGCGATCCGTTTCACGAACGACTACCGTATCGGATCGCCCACGCGCGAAGGGCTCCGCCTCGCACCGGGCATGGATCGGGTGCCCTTCGATCCCGCCGCCGTACGCGAGCAGATCGCGACGACCTTCGGCCGTGCGCTCAAACTGCGGCAGGTGTCGGCCGGCGGCGACGCATCGGTCGAAATGGAGCTCAACGCCACGGGCAACGTCAACTTCGACTTCGGCCGCTACGGCGTCGAATTCACCGCTTCGCCCCGCCATGCCGACGGCATCGTCCTCACCGGCCCCGTAACGGCGAACATGGCCGAAGCGCTCGACATCTGCTACGACGCCGTGGCCGAGCCCAAGTTACTGATCGTCTGCGGTTCGGAAGCCTGTTCGGGCGGCCTCTACGCCGCAAGCCGCGCCGTCGACCGCTCGTTCTTCGAGCGGCGGCACGTCGATCTGTGGCTGCCCGGCGCTCCGACCCACCCGATGACCTTCATCGACGGCATACGCACCCTGCTCCGCAAAAAACAACGCTGACATGACCTCGCTATCCGCACTTTTCCGCTCGTTTTTCAAGATCGGACTCTTCACCTTCGGCGGCGGCTACGCCATGATCCCGCTCATCGAAGCGGAGATCATCAACCGCCGGGGCTGGCTGGCCCGCGACGAATTCATGGAGCTGCTGACGCTCGCGCAGTCGTCGCCCGGCCCCATCGCCATCAACACGTCGGTCTTCATCGGCTACAAGACACGCGGCGTCGCGGGAGCGGCCGCCGCCGTATGCGGCGCCGTGCTTCCGTCGTTCATCTGCATTCTGGTCATTGCGATCTTTTTCGCCCAGGTGCGCCACAACGTCATCGTCGACGCTGCCTTCAAGGGGATGCGACCGGCCGTCGTGGCGCTGATCGTCGTGCCGACGATCGCGCTGGCACGCGGGATGCATCCGGCGCTGATCGTCGTGGCGATCGCCACGGCGCTGGCCGTCTGGTGGTTCGGACTCTCGCCGATCTGGCTGATCGCAGCCGGTGCGGCGGCGGGCATTCTGTGGACGGTGAAACTCGGAAAGGAGGTGCGGCGATGATCTACCTGCAACTTTTCGTCAGCTACCTGAAAATCGGATTCTTCGGTTTCGGCGGAGGTTACGCGATGCTCTCGCTCATCCAGAACGAGGTGGTCGTACAGCACGCGTGGATGAGCAACGCCGAATTCGCCGACATCGTGGCCGTCTCGCAGATGACGCCCGGCCCCATTGCCATCAACTCGGCGACCTACGTCGGCTACACCGTCGGCTGCCAGGCCGGCACGGGGTGCTGGTGCGGTATTCTGGGCTCGGTGATCGCCACCTTCGCGGTCTGTCTGCCTTCGCTGACGGTCATGCTGCTGCTGACACGCTTCTTTCTGAAACTCAAAGGGAACCGATATATCGAAGGGGCGATGGCAGGCATGAAACCCGTCGTCATCGGCATGATCGCCGCGGCGGCGCTGCTGCTGATCTTCCCCAAGACGGACGAGGGGGCGAGTTTCATCGACGGATGGAGCTGGCTGCTCTTCGGCATCTGTTTCGCGGGATCGGTGCGCAAACTGAACCCGATCCTGCTGATCCTCTTCTCGGCCGTGGCGGGCATTGCGATCTACTACGTCCCGACCGTCGTCTGACGCACTACATGGCCACCAGCATTCCGCCTGCCAGCAGCAGGAAGAGGAAGGCCACCAGAAACAGCAGCCCGAGCACGCCGAACAGCGTCCCGATGCACCCCAGTCCCCGATCCGTTCCGACAGGCAGCGGGTCCGAGATCAGCGCGAGGAGCAATCCGACAAGCGGCGTGAGGAGCAGGCTGGCCAGAAAGGCCCAGCCGAAACCGATGCGGCGCTTGCTGCCGACGATGCCGACCAGCACCGAAAGAAAACAGCCCGACATCAGGCCGAAAAAGAGCGCGAACAGAGACATATCCGATTCAATTAACGGGTGAAACGATAGTAAATTCCCAGCGGCAGCTGTTTCGAGAAGGGGTCTTCGAAATAAAGCTCGCCGTACTGCTCGTCGGCCGGCGTGCCGAACGCCTGCCGCACGGCCGTACGGGCCAGCATCGCCGAAAGTCCCATCGAATAGAGGTTGAGCACCACGAAGGCCCCCGCATCGGGCGAGAGCAGCTGCGCGCAGCAGGCGAGCATCTGGCCGATATGTTCTTCGAGGATCCACTTCTCGCCGTCCGTGCCGCGCCCGTAGGCCGGAGGATCGAGCACGATCGCGTCGTAACGGCTGCCGCGCCGCACCTCGCGCCGCACGAACTTCATGGCGTCCTCCACGATCCAGCGCACGCCGTCCAACCCGCTCAGCTCCATGTTCTCACGCGCCCACGTCACCACCTGCCGCACCGAATCGACGTGCGTCGTCTCGGCACCGGCGGCGCGTGCGGCCAGCGTCGCTCCGCCCGTGTAGGCGAAGAGGTTCAACAGGCGCGGCCGCCCTCCTTTCCCGGCCAACGCACGGCAGCGATCGTAGATGAAATTCCAGTTGGCCGCCTGCTCGGGGAAGATACCCACGTGTTTGAACGAGGTCAGCCCCATGCGCATACGCAGGTGCATCTCCGCATGGTCGTAGCCCACCGTCCAGCGGTCGGGCGTCTGCGGTTTGAGCCGCCACACGCCCCGTTCGTCGCTGCGGGCGTCGCGCAGGAAGGCTGCGTCGGCGCGCCGGCGCCACTCCTCCTCCGTGAGCGAGCGGTGCCAGATCGCCTGCGGTTCGGGACGGCGCGTGACGTAACGGCCGAAGCGTTCGAGCTTCTCGAAATCGCCCGAATCGAGCAGTTCGTAGTCCGAAAGGACGGGGGAAAGCGAAATATTCATGCTATTTTTCATCGATCAAACTCATTTCGCAGCGTGCGCAGTCGAACGTCAGCCGGTAGCGCTTCGCGCCGCGCACCAGAAAGAGTTCGCCGTCGAGGCGCGAACCTTCCAGCAGGCATTCGCCGATCTCGCGACGGATGCAATAGGCCGAACGCATCACCCGCCGGCCCGCCGTCGAGGCTTCGAGGTCGAGCCCCCGCTCGATCCGCGTCACCCCGTGGTCGCGGTAGAAACGTTCCGCAAGCCGGTTGGTAACATTCCCTTCGGCCGAAAGCGCAGCAGCAGGATAGGGCGCACACGGGTCTTCGGCAAGAATCCAGTGTTCGGGAACCCGTGCGACACGCAGCCGGCGCAACTCCGCCAGCGCTTCGCGCCGCAACGCACCGGCCAGCGAAAGAGGAACGAACCACTCGGCACCCGTCACCTCCACCCGCTGTACGTCGAACGGCGTATCGCCGCTGCGGGCGGCCTGCGTCCGCAACCCGTCGGCCATCTTCGCGGGATCGCCCGCAGGCTCGAACACGCCCTCGCGCGAAGCCTCCGCCGACAGCCCCTCGCAATCCGTATACCGAAACGTCACCCGGTCGGACGCAACCGTCACGCAGGCCTCCGCAGGAATGACGCGCCGCATGCGGCTGCGCTCCAATTGCAGGCGGAACCGGCTGTCCAGATTGCGATAGACCGCCGCACCGGGGCGGATCGACACAGGCATTCGGTTGGGCGCGATGCGGCGCCCTTCGACCGAATTGACGTTCGTGCCGTCGGCACCGATGCAGATACCGTCGCCCGCAGCGAGCGCGGCGTCGCGGTCGAGCGTAAAGCCTCGGACATCGCACGCGGCCACCCGCCCTACGAACTCGCCCACCGACTTGGGCGTGTCGAACGACGCGACACCTGCCGACCGCCCCATAAGGAAATACTCCGATTCGCCGCGCGTGAAACTCTTCGCCGGATCGGGGGTGAAATCGAGCCGCGTCTCCCCCACCGACGCACGGCGGCAGTCGCCGCGCGAAGCGATCGCCTCGTCGAGCCGGCGGCGGTAGTAGGCCACCACGTTGCGGATATAGCCTTCGTCTTTGAGCCGTCCTTCGATCTTGAACGAGGTGACGCCCGCGTCGATCAACGCCCCCAGCCGATCGGCCAGATTGAGATCGCGCACCGAGAGCAGGTGCTTGCCGCGCAGGATCCGCCTTCCGGCGGCGTCTTCCAGATCGTAGCTCAGACGGCACGGCTGGCTGCATTCGCCCCGATTGCCGCTGCGCGCCGACATCGACCGCGACAGATAACACTGACCGCTGTACCCCACGCAGATCGCACCGTGGACGAAACACTCGACCTCGGCTGTCGTGGCGCGGCAGATCGCACGGATCTCGTCGAGCGACAGCGCCCGTTCCAGAATCACGCGTGCGAAACCCGCACTCCCCAGAAACGCCGCCTCGGCAGGCGTGCGGATCGCCGTCTGCGTCGAGGCGTGCAGTTCGACGGGCAGCGACATGCGCCGCAGCGCCATGTCCTGCACGATCAGCGCGTCGACACCCGCCGCGACGAGTTCGCGGGCCTGCCGTTCGGCAACCGCGAGTTCGTCGTCGTAAAGCAGCGTATTGAGCGTGGCGTGCACCCGCACGCCGTAGAGATGCGCATACTCCGCCGCACGGCGGATGTCGTCGACCGAATTGGCGGCCGCATGGCGCGCACCGAACCGCGCGCCGCCGATGTAGATCGCATCGGCGCCGGCGTCGACGGCCGCAACCGCCGAGGCATAGTCCCGCGCTGGGGCCAGCAGTTCGAGTCGTTTCATATCCGTTTCTGCGGACAAAGATACGAATAAGCGAGGGCAGAAGCAAGCGCCGGCTTGATTATGCCGAACGGAGTATCTTCGGCGTCAGCCAAAGATAACGAAAAAAGCGGCGGTACGGTATACGCATCGCCGCTTTTCGCCCGCAACCGCCGCCCGTGCGGAACCGGAGCCGCGCCGCAGGGTAAAAAAAGAGGAGCCCCCCTTGCTCGGCTCCCCGGAAACAACACACACATGACACCTGTCCGCAGGCTAACGGACGCAAGGGAGATGACAGTAGAAATTCTGGTCGATGACCGCACGCAGCAACTCGTCGCCCGAGACATCCGTATCGCCCGCAAAATCCATCATCACGACGCCCGTACAACCGGGATGCGCTTTGAGATAGTCGCAGGTGGCGGGATTGAGCGTCCGTGCGTTCGACTTCGGAGTCGTCACGACGGCCGTCGCCAAGCTCGTGAAGTTGAAGAGCCACTCCGACTCCGCCTTTTCACGCGCCTTGTCCAGATAGGCGATAATCGCATTCTTCTTGTTGTCGATACCGGTCGTACCTCCGTACTTATCCTGAATGAAGAGTTTCGCGGAAGCCGAACCGTTAACGATCGACGAAATTTGATCGGTCACATCGTCCTGCCACGAGGCGATCTTCCCGCCGACGAGCGCACCGTCGTAATCGCTGCGGGTGAGCACGAGTATCTTGCCGCGCAGTTCGCCCAGCGTCAGATCGGGCCGGAAATCGACGAAACGGTCGCGGTAGGCGCTCGACGAATTGAGGTAGTCGCCCATGCGCGAACGGAACGTCGCATCGTTGCCCGCATCGCCCTGCCGCTGCATCTGGACGATGCAGCCCTCCGAAGGACAGGCCGCCAAGTAACGATCCATCGCCGCGATGGCCTCATCGAACGTCACGCCGGTCGATGTCCCGTGGTAGATCATCAGATCGTCGGTACCCGTCGGACGCAGGTCGAAGCACCGCACGCCGGTGCTCAACTGCGCTCCCAAACTGAGGCTCTGACATTTCGACCAAAGGTTGAGCGTCGAGGTCGCCGCATCGTGCGTACCGGGAATCGACAGTGCCGAAAGCAGCGCATCGTCGGGCAGATAGCTCATCCACGAAGCATAGAGCTTCCTGCGTGCGGCGTCGTTCATAGCCGGCAGCGCACCCAGCTCGATCGCATAGCGTTTGCCGCCCACGAGCGGCTCGGCGCAACTCCGCCCTGCAACGCCGGCGGCCGTCACCACGTCGACCCGCAGTCCGACGAAAGAGCTCTGCAACAGCACGACGGCAATCGCACGGCAACTCTCGCCTGCGGCGAGTTTCACGCCCGGTGTTCCGTCGGACTGCAACATCCGCACGGCCACGACATTCGATCCACCGTCGACCCTGCCGAGACGGTCGGCTCCGAGATCGTAGACGAACGTCCCCGCCAGTTTCTCGCCTGCCTGCGTCGAACGCACCACGATCTGCCGCACCTCGGTCGCCTCGGACGCCGCGAACGAGATGTCGAGCAACGTCACGACCGGCCGGAAATGCAACGTCACGACCGAAGACTCGGGCGAGATTCCCTCTTCGGCAGAAGCCAGATAGAGCAGCGCCGGATCGAGGAGGCCGTCGCGGCACTCCTGCACCGAAGGGAGCGACGCCTTCACGGTACCGTCTCCCGATATTTCAAGATCGGGAGCGTCCGCAGGCGAAAAGGCGTAGAAATCGTGCAGACCTTCGCCCCACTGCTGCGAATCCCCCGAGCCGAACGAGGCCGAAACGGAAAATTCGTCGGGACACGTCAGCACATAGCGCCCCACGGAGGGCGTAGCCTGCGCGCAAGCGACCGACACGGCGTCGCCGTCGCACCAATAGACCGGCACCTTTCCGTCGGCGGGATCGCCCGGTACAGCGCGCGTAGCATCGTCGCACCTCCCTTCGAAACGAATCGCCCGACCAGCGTCGGCACTGAAATCGACATCGACCGCATCACGGGAACATCCCGTGGACGCGATCGCCAACCCGAACAAAGAAAAAGCAACTATTCCGTATCTCATATCAATCCCAATCGCTGAGGTCAGGGGCTCCGCCGTCGTCGAAACCGTCGGAGACGAATTCATCTTCATCGTCGAAATAGGACGCGGCGAAACCGCGTTCCGCCGCCACGGCCAGATTCGTCAGGCAGGGCGGCACGTAACAATCGAGCGGACGGCGGGGAAGGGAATCGCAACCGTCATTGAGTATGGATTTCATCATAAAATAATCAATCCGGGGAGGGCGTCGGCCGACGCCCTCCCCGGATTTCGACACTATTTGTTTTCGTAGGAGAAGCAGATGTTTTTGATATAGACCATACGGCCCTTAGTGTCGGACTGACGATCTAAAAGTCCTCCACCATCGAGTTTGAATCCCATATGAGCCGCCGATCCGTCCTTGTTGGGTTCCATGAACTGATCGATTCCGGCAATCGTCTCGGCAGGGATTACGACCTCGTAACTCCTCCAATACGCCGCATCCTCCGGATAACCGCCGTTCTCCTTGGCCTCCTTGGCCGTCATCAATGCGGGCTCGGCGTCGACACTTGCCAATGCGACGAATCCGCCGTCTCCGGTGTCCCCATTCGTCCGCGTGCTGCAATGGTTGAAGCCGATAATAATCGGACACGGATTCTTATCCTTGCCGCTGAACACGACATGGGCATCGAACGTCACGGCGATATCTCCCTGCGTATACCCCTTCAACACGGTCGAGCTGGGCATATAGAATGCAGACTGCGCGTACAGCCAGGAAGTACCCAAGCTCCATCTATTGCTCGTATTGTCCAGAACGATCATCCGCTCCTTGTCCGCTGCATCCTTAATCGATGCATGGAACCCGAAACATTCGCCTCGCTTATCAAACATGATACCGGCTCCGTGCGCATAATCTCCGGCAGGAGCGAAAGCCTCGGTAAGCTGCACGTCGACGGGCGTCCAGTCGTTCTCGAGTTGCAGGCTGACTGCGCGGAAATGTCCGGCCTCGAACTCCATGTCGCTGTCGCTCGTCAGAACGAGCGTCTGCGTGATCCGTTCGGCCTCTCCGGTATGGATATCCGTACCCGTACCTCTCAGCGTGACCAGAATCCGGTCGTTCGTATTGCCGTCGGTGTTCGCTTTCAACGTGAAGGGCTTCACGACCACCAACGCATACTGATCGTCGTTGGCCTCGCCCGATTCGTCCTTGTAAGACTTCTGCGGCGTCAACGGAGCATTCAGATCGACGATCACCTTCCGGCTCGACGCCGAAGCGACGTAACCCTCGCGGAAATTCACCTTCGTCTCGCCGATGACATTCTCCGGGAAAAGGATCTCCATGTCCGTGATCCGGATGTCGTCGAAGGCCGGCTCGGCCGACTCTTTCACATAGAAGCGCAGCGAAGTGAGCAGATGCTCGAAGGTAACCGGCGGCCGGCCCACGAGAAGCGACGATCCGGTAGTCTCGGCACGCATCAGGTTGTAGATTCCCTCGAAGACATCCTTCTGCACATAGCCGTCGCCCTCTCGGGTACCGATCGTATAGGTCACTTCATCGCCGTTGACACCCGACGTACCGGCATAAGGCCACGGATACATCAACACATAGTTCTGATCGTCGTATCCCATCTCGCTCAAATCGTACTCCGTCCGAAGCGAAAAGGCGGTTTCCGCACCGGCCGATTCCGCCACGAAAGGATCGCCGATGAGCGTATAGTCATAATCAGGAGCCGAAGCTGCGGGCGCATACCACACCATCACCTGCTCCGAACCGTCCCACGTATATGTCAACTCCGTATGGTCCAGCGACACGCGCGTACCCTCAGTCGTTGCATCGAACGAATAGACATTCATCGGCAGGGCAGCGTCGTCCTGCGTGCCGTCTTGCTGACAGGAGGCTAAACCCGAAACGGCCGCCGCCAGTAAAGCGAAAAAAGATCTTTTCATTATCGTAATTTTTAAATTCGATTTTTTCTTGCTGTTCCCGTGCGGAAAAATCAATTGCCCCATTCGGAATCTTCTTCTCCGGGAGTGATCTCCCCCTCGCCCGACGAGGCGAACCCCTCTTCGACTTTCACGTCAAAAACTATTGCCCGAGGCACCACGTAAGCCTCTTTTTCCGATTGATAGTAGTTCATAGTTCTAATTAGATAAATTAAAATTACATTATGTTCAAAACTATCTTCCGATCGGATTTTCGGATAACCTATTGCGATACAATGGTATATTGCGTTTATTTTCGAAACCGCTGTAATGCAGTTTTTTAATTCCGGCAAAATATTTCATAAAAAAGTCGGGCAAGGGGGGGGGATTTTTCAAAAAAAATATTTACCTTTGCCATCGTTGAATCCAACAAGGTGAGAACAAACATTTTAGGATATTATTCAACGCTCGCGAAAATTTTACATAATGTAATTTTTATCAGAGAGTCTCGCCCTGAAAATCCGTTTTACCCTCAGATTCATCCGAATAGTTAGCATCCTCGACACACCGCCCTTCGGTATTCCGTAGCGTACATCCTTCGTCGCACCCGACAGCAAACCGCACGGACGCCCCGGATAAACTCGATTTTTACCGCTCTGCGCATCGTTTTTACCAAGTATTTTATAACTTTGCGATTCGGAAACGTTTAACCATAATTAACGATGCTTACACTCAAACAACTCCGGGACGACAAGGAGGCGGCCGTCCGCCGCCTGGCCAAAAAGGGCGTGGACGCACGTCCCGTCATCGACCGGATCGAGCAGCTCGACGACCGCCGCAAGGCGATCCAGCAAGAGTTGGATAACTGTCTGTCGCAGCAGAACCAGGCGGCCAAGATGATCGGCGCGCTGATGGGGCAGGGCAAACGCGACGAAGCCGAAGCGAAAAAGGCCGAAGTGGCGGCGCTCAAAGAAAAATCGGTAAAACTGTCGGCCGAGATGAAGCAGACGGCCGACGCCTTGCAGGCCGAGATCGTACTGCTGCCCAACTTCCCCGCCGAGATCGTTCCCGAAGGAACCTCGGCCGAGGACAATCTGGTGGTGAAACTCGTGGAGAACTACACGCCGCTGCCGGCCGAGGCGCTGCCGCACTGGGAGCTGGCCAAGAAATACGACATCATCGATTTCGACCTGGGCGTAAAACTCACCGGAGCGGGATTTCCCGTTTACAAGGGCAAGGGCGCCCGCCTGCAACGTGCGCTGATCAACTACTTCCTCGACTACAACACCCGCGCGGGCTACCAGGAGGTCGAACCGCCCGTGATGGTCAACGAGGCGTCGGGATTCGGCACGGGACAGCTGCCCGACAAGGAGGGACAGATGTACCACGCCACGGTGGACAATTTCTACCTCGTCCCGACGGCCGAGGTGCCGGTGACGAACATCTTCCGCGACGTGATCCTCGACGAGAAGGATTTCCCCGTCAAGATGACCGCCTACACCCCCTGTTTCCGCCGCGAAGCCGGCTCCTACGGCAAGGACGTGCGCGGCCTGAACCGTCTGCACCAGTTCGACAAGGTGGAGATCGTGCGGCTGTCGCTGCCCGACGATTCCTACGAAGCGCTCGACGACATGGTGGCCCACGTCGAGGGGTTGGTCAAGTCGCTCGGCCTGCCCTACCGCATCCTGCGTCTGTGCGGCGGCGACATGTCGTTCACTTCGGCGCTGACCTACGACTTCGAGGTCTACTCCGAAGCGCAGAAGCGCTGGCTGGAAGTATCGTCCGTCTCGAACTTCGAGTCGTTCCAGGCCAACCGGCTGAAACTACGCTACCGCGACGCGAACAAGAAAATCCATTTGGCCCATACGCTCAACGGCTCGTCGCTCGCACTTCCGCGCATCGTCGCGGCGTTGTTGGAGAACAACCAGACGCCCGAAGGCATCCGGATTCCCGAGGTGCTGATTCCCTACACGGGGTTTGATATTATCAAATAAAGTCACTATATTTGCAGACACTTAACAAAAAATCGACAAAACAATGGCTTACAAAATTACCGACGCATGCGTTGCATGCGGTACTTGTATCGGCGAATGCCCGGTAGAGGCGATCTCGGCCGGCGATATCTATGTGATCGATGCCGATAAGTGCATCGACTGCGGAACCTGCGCAGGCGTTTGCCCCAGCGAGGCGATCATTCCCGAATAAGTTCGCTCCGTAAAAAAGCGCGTCTCCGCCTTATATAGGGCGGAGACGCGCTTTTTCATATCCGCACCTCAACGGATACGGCCGTACATACGCCTACACGGCGACGGGAGCGGCAGGATTCGCCGCGGAGGATCACAGCGCGCTGCCCTTGAATACGCGCGATTCGTCCAGCGGAACCAGCACGCCGGTCAACTGAATCCGGTCGGAGCTGAAATTGGGATCGATCGAAACCGACGCGCGGTTGCTTCCCGCCGGCAACCGGATGCTCAGCGTCGCGGAGATCCCCCGCCCGAATACGTTCATGGAAAAGGTGGTATTCCCCCGCTTGTCCGTTCTGACCCGAATGTTGGAGGCATGTCCTTCCAGAGTGATGCCGCCGATACCGTTGGGGCCTCCTCCCATGAACGGCGCGACCTGCACGGTGGCCATGTCGCCGGAAAGCGTCACGAAATTCGTGTCGGAGGAGACGAAGACCACCCTCCCGCGCCGGAGGGTCAGCCGATCGGCTTCCAACGCGAAATCGAGCCGGTCGAGACTCCGCAGGGCTTTCAGGTGCGCAAGCGAATCCGCAACGGCCTGTTCGCGCTTCGCCCGCTCGCGGTCGGCCGACCGTGTCTGTTCGGTCTGTGTGCGGGTACGCCGCGCCTGCGGCCGTGCGGGATTTACGACCCCCGCCAGCAGGCAGAGCGTCAAAAGAATCGGTAGTTTCATTTTCGTGTTTTTCAGCTCTTCCTGCAAAATATGTGCTAATCGTTCGCCGCGACGGCAATCACGCCGCCGCGGGGTTTCGACCGGATAAAAAAAGCGACAGACCGGACGACCGGTCTGTCGCATCCTCGGTTCCGACCGGCTCGGGTGGTCGGACCTCCTCGGCACGCGGCGTTCTAATAACCGAACAGCTCGCGCTGGCTTACCTCGTGTACGGGGCCGAGCGTGCGCAGATAATCCATGTCGATGTCGTTGCGGTCGCCCAGAATGCTATACGTGTATTTGCGCCCCTTGACCCATTTGTCGTGGAAAGCCTTCACGTCGGCGAGCGTCATGCCCTGCACGGCGTCGTAAACGGCCTTGTTGCGGTCGACCCCGACGCCCATCTCGCGCGCCGAGACGAAACTCCACAGCACGTTGTCGCGCACGGTGCGCTGCGTGGAGAGGTTGGCCAGGATACCCTGCTTGGCCAGTTCGAAGGCCTTCTCCGATTCGGGCATGTTCTCGATGATCTCGTCGAACGCCTCGACGGCCTGGCGCATCTTGTCGTTCTGCGTGGCGATGAAGGCATAGAAGATATAGGGATCGTCCTTGTCGCGCATCTCGGTGAAGGTGGCGAAAGCGGTATAGGCCAGCGAACGCGCCTCGCGCATCTCCTGGAAGACCACGGCGTTCATGCCGCCGCCGAAATAGCTGTTGAAGAGCGTCTCGCCCGGATCGTTGTCGGTCGAGAACTTCTCGCCGCGGTTCGAATATTGGAGATAATAGATCTGTTTGGCGTCGTACTGCGCCACGTTGACCTCGCTCTTGTCCACCGTCAGCAGCGGGAAACGCACCTTCCGCACCGGCTTCAACTCCTGCGACGTGCGGTGGATCGCGTCGAGCGCGGCGATGAGCTTCGCCTCCGTCTCGGGACCGTAGTACATCACGTAGTGCTCGTAGTCGCTCAGGCTCCGGATCCGCGCCAGCAGTTCGTCCGACGTGAGCGCCATGAGCTGCTCGTCGGTCAGCGTCCGCGCCCGAATCGCTTCGGGGCCGTAGAAGGTATACTGTTGCAGTGCGCGGAAGTTGGCGTTCTGGTTCAACTTGGCGTCGTTGCGCGCCTTCATCGCGTTGGCTTTGAGCTGCGCGAGCACGGCGTCATCGCCCTCGACGTTCTGCATGTACTCCTCGGCCAGCTTCACGGCCTTGTCCATATTCTCCGCAAGTCCGCTGATCGTCACATAGATGCGCTCGCCGCCCGCATGGATGCCGAACGAGCAGGCCAGATCGTAAAACTCGCGCTGGATCTCCTGCAACGACTGCGTATCGGTGCCCAACAGGTCGAAATAGTCCGACGCGATGCCGAAGGCGGGATCGGTCGTCGTACCGAAATCGTAGACGTAGTAGAGGCTGAACAGCCCGTTGGTGGTATTCTGCTTATAAAGCACCTCGATGTCCTGCTTCATCTTGCCGACCGAGAGGTCGCTGGCATAATCGACGAAGACCGGCTGCACGGCCTCGACCTCGGCGGCCTGGATGGCGGCGAGGAACTCCGACGACTTGTCGCGGTTGGTGGCAATGGGCGTGATCTGCGGCTTGTCGATCTTGTGGATATTGGGATCGACGCCCTGGCGCTTGTAAACGGCTGCATAGACCTCGGGATCGAGCTTCTCGTTGGCCCACGCCACGACGTCGGCCTTGGTCACCTTCGACAGGCGGTCGAGCTCCTCCACCGAACGCTTCCAGTCCACACCGTTGATGAAGGCGTCGACATAGGCCATCGCGCGGTTGCCGTTCTCTTCGAGCGCCTGCATCTCGCCGCGCTTGTAGTTGGCGATCGTCGAGGCGAGCAGCTCCTCGTCGAAATCGCCGGCCCGCAGCTTCCCGATCTCATCGAGCAGCATGTCGCGCGCCTCTTCGAGCGTCTGCCCCGGCTTGGGATAGCCGATGGCCACCATCATGCCGTAGTCGGCCAATTGGAGGCCCTCCGCACCCACGCCCAGCATTTTCTGCTGCTGCTGGATATCGACGTCCAACAGGCCGCACTTGCCGTTCGAAAGCAGCGAACTCACGAGCTGGATCATGTCGGCGTCCTCGCTCGAAGCGCCGCCGGTGCGCCAGCCCAGGTAGATCATTTCGGCCTCCTGCCCCAGCACCGTCTTCTCGACGGGAGCGGTCATCGCCGGTTCGGGCGTGAAGGACCATTCGGGCAGTTCGGGATTGGGTTTCAGTCCGCCGAAGTACTTGTCGATCGTCGCGATCATCCGGTCGGGATCGAAATCGCCCGACAGGCAGATGGCCATGTTGTTGGGCACGTAATAAGTCTTGTAGTAATTCTTGATGTTGGTGATCGAAGGGTTCTTCAAATCCTCCTGCGTACCCAGCACGGTGTGCATTCCGTAGGGATGGTGCGGATAGAGCGCCACCATGAGCGAGTCCAACATCTTGCGGCTGTCGCTCGTGAGCGACATGTTGTACTCCTCGTAGACGGTTTCCAACTCGGTGTGGAATCCGCGGATCACCGCATTGGCGAAACGGTCGGACTGGATCTTCGCCCAGTTGTCGATCTGGTTCGAGGGAATCTCCTCGGTATAGACGGTCATGTCGTAGGAGGTGAAGGCGTTCGTGCCCGCGGCGCCGATGGCCGACATCAGCTTGTCGTACTCGTTGGGAATCGCCAGCTTCGAAGCCTCCTGCGACACGGAGTCGATGCGGGCATAGATCGCACGGCGTTCGTCGGCGTCGGTCGTAGTGCGGTAGACCTCGAACAGACGCTCGATCTCGTCGAGCATCGGACGCTCGGCCTCGTAATCCTGGGTGCCGAACGACTCGGTGCCCTTGAACATCAGGTGCTCGAAATAGTGCGCCAGACCGGTCGTTTCGAGCGGGTCGTTCTTCGAACCCACGCGCACGGCGATGTAGGTCTGGATGCGGGGCGCTTCCCCGTTCACGGTCATGTAGACCTTCAATCCGTTGTCCAGCGTGTAAATACGGCTATGCAGCGGATCGTCGGCGACCTCCTCATAGCGGTACTTCGAACAGGACGTAACGACAAGGCTCAACACCGCTGCCGCTACCAATAAAAAGACTCTTTTCATATGATTGCGAGTTATGTTATCCTAAAATACGGTGGCGAACCACGCCCGCAGGGCCGGCCACGTGTCGGCCACGACGAAGGTCAGCATCCCGACCGCAGCCACCAGCTTGATTCCCGTACCGACCAGAAACGACAGGAACGATCCCACGCCCACCACCAGCGCCTGCCCGATCCGTTCGCGGTCGTTCAGCAGTTCGCCCGCGACAGCCCCTACGAACGGCCCCACCACGATACCGATCAGGCCGCCCACGAACAGGCCCGCGATCATGCCCACCGTGGCGCCGACCATTCCGGCCCGTGTGCCGCCGAACAGTTTGGCCATGTACCCCGGCAGAAAATAATCCGCCGCAGTCACCGCGGCCGTCAGCCCCGCCCACAGCCACATCTCGCCGGGCGTCAGCGTCGAATAGCTGCACGCATAGGCGCAAAAAAGCCCCGCATAGCTCAGCACAGGGCCGGGCAGGACGGGGACAATGCAACCCACGATGCCGACGAGGCAACAGAGGAAAGCCGTTATGGAGAGGAATACGTCCATCTCGTTCGGTTTTTATCGTTCCACGGCAGCCGGTGCGGCCGCCGCATCTATTCTACTCTACCAGACGGTTGGTCGCCGTGTCGGGAAAGACCACCCACGGGCGGAACGTCTTCGCCTCCTCGAACTCCATGCGGGCGTAGGAGGCGATGATGAGCACGTCGCCCACCTGCGCCTTGCGGGCGGCTGCGCCGTTGAGACAGATCGCACCGCTGCCGCGCCGGCCGCGGATCACATAGGTGTCGAGCCGTTCGCCGTTGGTGACGTTCCATATCTGCACCCGTTCGCCCTCGATCAGGTTGGCCGCCTCCATCAACTCCTCGTCGATGGTGATGCTTCCCACGTAATTGAGGTTCGCCTCGGTAATGGTCACCCGATGGATTTTCGATTTCAGTACTTCGATCTGCATCATCCTCCTCGCATTATTTGATCCGGATATTGTCGATCAGCCGCACGGCGCCCGCCTGCACGGCGATACACCCCTGGATGCGTTCGCTCTCGTCCCAGGCTGCCACCTGCTGCATCGTGAGAGCGTCGACCGACTGGAAATAGATCACTTCGAGCAGACCGCTGCGCTCCGTCTCGCGCGTGACGAAGTCCACCAGTTCGGCAGGCGTCATCCCTGCGGCACGTTCGGCTCCAAGCCTCAACGCCCGGCAGATATCGGGCGCGGCGGCGCGGTGTGCAGCGTCAAGCAGGGCGTTGCGCGACGAAAGGGCCAGCCCGTCGTCGCCGCGCACGATCCCGCACTCGACGATTTCGAGCGGAAAGCCCGACTGGGCGACCATCGACTTCACCACGGCGATCTGCTGGAAATCCTTCTCACCGAAATAGGCGCGCGCAGGCTGCACCATGGCGAAGAGCTTGCTCACCACCTGCGCCACGCCGTTGAAATGGCCCGGACGGGTGGCGCCCTCCATCACCTTGTCGATCCGGCCGAAATCGTACTGCCTGAGATCGGGGACGGGGTACATCTCCTCGACCGAGGGCATGAAGACCACGTCGGCCCCCGCCGCTTCGAGCAGCGCGCAATCGGCTTCGGGCGTGCGCGGATAGTTTCTCAGATCGTTTTTATCGTTGAACTGCGTGGGATTGACGAACACGCTCACCACGACGGTGACGTTCTCGCGGCGCGCCCGTTCGACGAGCGAACGGTGGCCGGCATGCAGGGCACCCATGGTCGGGACCAGCCCGATACCGGTCGAATCGACCGCCGAGAGCACCTCGCGAAGCGCTTTGACGCTTGTTACGGTTTTCATTATTATTTCCAAACAATTAGGCCCGAAGGCTCGGCAAAGTTAGAAATAACAATTAAGATATAAAAGCGAAAACCGGAAAAATATGGTTTTCGGACCTCCTGGCCGCCACGATCGTCCGCAAGACGACAAACCGAACCCTCGGCAAAATGCACCCTATTCGCTTTTGCGCTCGGCTCGCACACTTTGCGGAGGGCAAGCCTCCGCTTAGACAGGCGGCGCCTCGGCAAAATGCAAACTTCGTTTGCTTTTGCGCTCGGCTTGCACAACTTTGCGGGATTGCATCCCGCTTAGACAGGCGGCGCCTCGGCAAAATGCAAACTTCGTTTGCTTTTGCGCTCGGCTTGCACTATCTTTGGCATCAAATTCAATCCGAACGCAAATGAAAACGCTCACGTTTATTTCGCTTATGACAACATCCGTCGCATGTTTGGGTTCGTGCACGAACCCTGCGGCCTCCGACGCGCAGCAGCCATGGATCGTCGACCGGTTCGACGACATCAAGGTCATCCGCTACGAAGTGCCCGGATTCGAACGGCTCCCGCTCGAACAGAAAGAGTTGATCTACTACCTGGCCGAAGCGGCCAAGTGCGGTCGTGACATCCTCTTCGACCAGAACTGCGCGGCCAACCTGCCGATCAGGCGCACGCTCGAAACGCTCTACCTTAATTATAAAGGAGACCGCACGTCCGACGAGTGGAAAGCGCTCGAAAAATACCTCAAAAAAGTGTGGTTCGCCAACGGCATCCACCACCACTATTCCAACGACAAGTTCCGCCCCGAGTTTTCGGAATCCTTCTTCCGCGAGGCGGCCGCATCGGTAGGCATGGATCGCTTTCCGGCGGATTTCGATTTTCTCTGCAAGGTCATCTTCGACCCTGCGATCTACCCCACGCGGCTCAATCAGGCAGCCGGCGCCGATATGCTCTGGACGTCGGCCAGCAACTATTACAGCAACGTGCGCCAGCACGAGGCCGAACAGTTCTACGCCGCGATGGCCGCAGCCGATGCGGGCGATCCCTGCCCCGTCTCCTACGGTTTGAACTCGCAGTTGGTCAAGGAGGAGAAGACGGGACGTCTCTACGAACGCACGTGGAAGGTCGGAGGCATGTACTCGCCCGCGATCGAACGCATCGTCTACTGGCTCGAAAAGGCACGCGACGTAGCGGCCGAGCCGCAGAAGCAGACCCTCGCCGCCCTGATCGACTACTACCGCACGGGCGACCTGAAACAGTTCGACCGCTACAACATCCTCTGGCTGCAAGACACGGTGTCGAACGTCGACTTCGTCAACGGATTCATCGAGACCTACGGCGATCCGCTGGGGTACAAGGCTTCGTGGGAGGCCAACGTCAACTTCGTCGACTCGGCGGCCTGCCGCCGCACGCGGATCATCTCCGAGAACGCCCAGTGGTTCGAAGACCACTCGCCCGTCGACCCCGCCTACAAGAAAAAGGTCGTCAAGGGCGTCTCGGCCAAGGTCATCACCGTGGCGATGCTCGGCGGCGACTGCTACCCCGCCACGCCGATCGGAATCAACCTTCCGAACGCCGACTGGATCCGCAAGGAGCACGGCTCGAAATCGGTGACGATCGACAACATCACCTACGCCTACGACCGCGCGGCGCACGGCAACGGCTTCGAGGAGGAGTTCATGTTGCGCCCCGAAGACCGCGAGCGCATCGACAAATACGGCAAGATCGGCGACGATCTCCACACCGACCTGCACGAATGTCTCGGACACGGTTCGGGCCAGCTGGCACCGGGCGTGAAGGGTGACGAGCTGAAAAGCTACGGATCGACGCTCGAAGAGACGCGCGCCGACCTCTTCGGCCTCTACTACCTGGGCGACCCGAAGCTCGTCGAGCTGGGGCTCGTCCCCTCGTTCGACGTGGCCAAGGCGCAATACGCCTCCTACATCCTCAACGGCATGATGACGCAGCTCGCCCGCATCGAACCGGGCAAGAACGTCGAGGAGTCGCACATGCGCAACCGCAAGCTGATCGCCGAATGGTGCTACGAGCAGGGCAAGGCCGACAACGTGATCGAGTGGCGCACCGAGCAGGGAAAGACCTACGTCGTGGTCAACGACTTCGAGAAACTGCGCGAGCTGTTCGGACGGATGCTGCGCGAGATCCAGCGCATCAAGTCCGAAGGCGACTACGAGGCGGGCAAAGCGCTGGTCGAACAGTATGCCGTCAAAGTCGACCCGAAACTGCACCGCGAGGTGCTCGATCGCTACGAAGCGCTCCATATCGAGCCTTACGGGGGATTCGTCAATCCCGAATACGAACTGGTGGAACGCGACGGCCGGATCGTCGACGTGAAGATCGCCTACCCCGCCAACTACGTGGAGCAGATGCTCGGATACTCCCGCGACTACTCGTTCCTGCCCGACCGGAACTGATGCCGGACAAGACGGTGCAAACGGGCGGAGCCTTTCAAAGAAGGTTCCGCCCGTTTCGCGTTCCGGCACTTCCGCAGCTTCCCCGCAGCGCGGCCGGACTCCCCGACGTCGGCCGTCTCCGGCACCGCTGACAAGGAAGCATTGCACGCGAAACAAGAAAATACGGTACCGCATTCCGACCGGATTTCGAAACGGTTCGTCCGCCGGCGCAACCGCCGGCATCGCCGCACGACAGCCCTGCGAACCGCCGCCCGTGCGCCTCCGGCCGCTAAATCTCCGGCGACGGCCCGCCCGCCGGCTTCCGACGAACGCCGCAGCACGGAAACGTAACATTCAGAACGGAACGGTATTTGAACAGAGAAGGGACGATAGCAACTCTTAAAAATTTTCAGGACTATGACCACAAAAAATCTACTCACGTCATTGCTCGTACTGCTGGCCGTCGCTGTCGTTTCGTGCCAGAAAGAGCCATCCACCTCCGGGCTTCACGAGGACTATCTGGTCTACACGGACTACGACCAACAGGCCGACTTCTCCGACGTGGAGACCTTCTATCTCCCCGACAGTATTCTGGTGATCGGCAACGCCGACAAGACCGAATACTGGAAAGACGCCGATGCGCAGGAGATCATCGGAACCGTCGCCGACCTGATGGAATCCCGCAACTTCGTCCGCACGGACGACAAGGAAACCGCGCAGACGGGTCTGCAAATCAGCTACGTCGAGCGTGTGACCTATTTCGTCGGGTACGACTACCCCTACTGGTGGTGGTACTACCCCTACTATTGGGCTCCCGGCTACTGGGGCGACTGGCTCGGCTGGCACTACCCCTACCAGGTCTATTACGGTTACACGGCCGGTTCGATGCTCATCGAGATGGTCGATCTGACGGCCGACCGGCAGAGCAACCGCAAACTGCCCGTCATCTGGGACAGCTTCATCGGCGGCCTGCTCACCTCGTCGCATAAGGTCAACATGCAGCGTACGCTGGACGCCGTGAACCAAGCCTTCATGCAATCGCCCTATCTGGAAACCAATTCCGTAAACCGTTAATCATTCATCGCTATGAAAACACTTTCCATATTCAGTCGTAAAGCGTTGTTGCTCGCCGTCGCAGCGGTTACCTTCGCCCTGCCGGGACGGGCGCAGCTCATCCAGAACACCTACCTCAACGTCGACTGGCAAGTGACCGTTCCGCTGGGGAGCGCCTTCGCCGACAAGGCATCGGGCTGGGGTATGAACTTCGAAGGCGGTTACTTCGTAACGCCCGAAATCACCGTCGGCGCCTTCATCTCCTACCAGACCAACATCGAGTCGATCAGCCGTCAAACCCTGCAACTGGGCAGCGGCGCCGCCATGACGACCGCACAGAAACACACCCTGTTCGAGCTGCCGTTCGGCGTCGTGGGACGATACAACTTCCTCAAAGGGAGCGTATTCCAGCCATACGCCGGTCTTCGCATCGGCGCCGACTATGCCGAAATGTCCTCCTATTACTACACGATCCAGCAATATCAGGACACGTGGGGCGTCTATCTCTCGCCCGAAATCGGCGTGAGCATCTTCCCCTCGCCTGCGCAGCGGTTCGGCTTCCACGTAGCGCTCTTTTACAGCTACGCCAGCAACAACGACGATCTGCTGATCTATACGATGAACAACATCAACCGCTTCGGCGTGCGCGTCGGTATCTCGTTCTGACCGTTCCGGCTGAAAAGAAACGGCTGCCTCTGTTTTTCAGAGGCAGCCGTTTTCATTGGCAGCGGACGGGCTATTTCCGACGGTTCTTCTTCGCCTTATCGGCCTTGACCGACCGGTTGCCCTCGATGGCGCGATCCTGCAAGGCATGGATTTCGGCGCGCGAGCGAGGCAGATCGACGAACTCCGACGGGTAGTCGGTCTCGATCAGATCGGGTTCCGACACCAAGTCGCGCAGGTAGCAGCCCCTCCGGTCGCGCGGATTCTTCACCTTGTCGGACGAACCGGTAATGGAGGTCATCGTCGAGACGCCGCGCTCATGCAGCAGATCGTAGACTTCCTGCAACCGGGGATCGACCGACAGCCGGATATAGGCCATGATGTAGTCCCACGGAATCGGGCAGGCGTCGTAGGCGTCGAACATCTCGCGCGAGCTGATCTCGCAGCAGAACATCACGTTGCGGATGCCGGCGTTCCAATAGTACATCGCCTCGTCCAGCGAACGGACGCTGAGCATGATGTTGTGGTACATCGACCAGTCGCCGCCGGGGCGCAGCTGACGGATGTAGTAGTCGAGGCTCGCCTTGCGCACCTCGTCGCTCACGCCCTTGGTGTTGATGTACTTGTTGTCGAAGTTGAACACCACCTTGTCCTTGCCCCACTCCAACATGTCTTTCAGACGGGGAATGCGATAAGGCGTCAGTTTGCCGTCGCGGTCGACCAGCCGGAATCCCTGCAACTCCTCGTAGGTGTAGTCGGCCACGCGCCCCTTGCCGTTGGTCGTGCGGTCGATCGTCAGGTCGTGCATGAGCACCATCACGCTGTCCTTCGTGAAGCTGAAATCGATCTCGAAAAAGGTCGGCATCATCGACAAGGTTTTCTCGCACGACTCGATGCAGTTTTCGGGATAGCCGGGCATCATGCCGCCGCGATGGCCGCTGACGATAATGTCCCGCTCGGGGTCGTAGCGGAAATAGGCTTTGAGGTCTTCAAGACTATTGATCTGAACGGTGTGAAGCCGTTTCTCCGACGCGGGACGCTCCTCCGCGACGGAGGTAAACGAGATTGCAGTCGCAAGCGTCAGCGCGGTCACTGCGATGAAAGGTCTCTTCATAGGATTGCAGCCGACTTAACGGATTCGTTTTTCGACCTCGGCCGTAGCGGCGGCGATCTCCTCGATGACGGGATCGGTCGCGGGGATCGACGTGATCTCCGACACGGCCTGACGCAGCCCCTTGGCGGCGATCAGCTCCTGCATCTTGACGCTCTGCGGATCTTCGGGATTGTTGTAATGCAGTGCGGCGCCGATACCCAGCAGCAGTTTGTCGCACGGCAGGCCGTACTCGCGGGCGGTCATCATCGGCTTGACCAGCCGGTCGGTCGACGAGAGCTTGCGCAGCGGCTCGCGCCCCACGCGCGTCACGTCGTCTTTCAGATAGGGATTCTTGAACCGGCCGATGATCTTGTCGATGTACTTGAAATGCGCGTCGCGGTCGAAACCGAACTTTTCGACCAGCGCCTGTCCGCTCTGCTGCATCGCCTCCTTGACGATGGCGAAGATCGCGGGATCGGCGATGCTCTCGTCGATCGTCGCGAGCCCCTTCATCCGTCCCAAATAGGCCGTAATGGCATGTCCCGTATTGAGCGTAAAGAGCTTGCGCTCGATATAGGCCAGCAGGTTATCGGCCAGATTCATCCCCTCGATATGCGGCGCACCGCCCACGAACGACTTCTCCTCGACGTTCCACTCGTAGAAATTCTCCACGACCACGTCGATCGGGTTCTCGCTGCGCACAGGAGGCACGATGCGATCGACCGAACAGTCGGCGAACCCGACGTGCGCGTCGCACCATGCGGCCTCCTCGGCCGAGAGATGCTTGTAGACCTCCTCCCTGAGCTGCGAGGTGGCACGGATGCCGTTCTCGCAGGCGATGACGTTCAGCGGCTCCCCGACGCCTGCGGCGCGGCGCGCGGCGATGCCCTTGGCGATGGCCGGGGCGATGAAGGGCAGGATGCGCAGCCCGACGGCCGTGGTGATGATCTCGGCGCGCACGATCTCGTCGACGATCTCCCCGCCGCCCGAATCGACACCCGAAATATTACTGATCCGCACGTCGCGGCTCTCCACGTCCATGATATGCACGGTGTAGGCGCCGTCCTTGTTGATGCGGTCGATGACCTCCATGTTCACATCGGCGAAAACCACATGGTACCCCGCCTCGGAGAGTACCGCACCGATGAATCCGCGGCCGATATTGCCCGCGCCGAATTGAATTGCTCTTTTCATATCGTCTTGCAAAAAGATTGATTGATGTTTTTTCGATTCAGAATTGTTCCAGCCAGTCGAGCGCGTAGCGTTGCCACTGCTCGATATATTTGAATTCGGGCTTGATGCCCCAGCCGTGGTCTCCCGTGGGGAAGACGTGGATCGAGGCCTTCACGCCGTTGCGTTTGAGTGCCTCGTAGAAGAGCAGGCTGTTGACCGGCGGAACGATCCGGTCGTCGTCGCTCAGCAGCAGCAGCGTCGGGGGCGTCAGCGCCGAGACTCGCTTTTCGAGCGAATAGTTGCGCGCCTCCTCGGGCGAATAGTCCTTGCCCAACAGGTATTTGAACGAATTCTTGTGCAACTTGCCCTCTTCGGCCGTAATGACCGGATAGAAAAGGATCATGAAAGCGGGTTTCTCGTCCGAGATCGTTCCGGTGCTGGCCGCCAGATGACCTCCCGCCGACGAACCGACGATCCCCACGCGCGATGCGTCGTATCCCCACTCGGCGGCGTGTTCGCGCATGATGCGCAACGCCTGCTCGGCGTCGTTGCGCGGCACTTCGCAGTGACCGTTGGGCATACGGTATTTCAGCACGGCGGCCGTCGTACCGTGGTCGGCCAGCCAGCGCGCCATGTCGTGCCCCTCGTAGCCGATAGCCAGGTTGTGATAACCGCCGCCCGGACAAACCACGACGGCACGGCCGCTCGGCTCCTCGGCCTTGTAGACGAAAAGCTCGGCGACATTGTTGTTCGCCACGAAGACCTCCTTTTCGATGACGGTCGGCCCGAACAAGCCGCTCGACGTCGGGGCGGAAGCATTGTCCCAGATGACGATGTGTTCATCCTGCGCACGGGCCCCCAGCACGGCGGAAGCGCAGCAGAAACAAGTTAGAAACAGTTTTTTCATCGTATTGAAATTTGGATTGAGTAAGGGCTTCTGCAAGCCGGCGTCACCCGACGCCGATCAATTCGTGTACCTCCGACGCCGTAGCCGCTTCGACGGCCCTGCGTGCCGTCAGTTCCGCCTGCGGCGTTTCGAGCCCGCGAATACGTTCCTTGACGGCCGGAACGGAGGGCGGCGCCACGCTCAGCTCGTCGAACCCCAGCCCGACAAGCAGTTCGGCATGGGCTGCGCATCCGGCGAATTCGCCGCAGATGCCCACTTCGCATCCATGCCTGTGAGCCGCATCGACCGTCAGCCGCATCGCGCGCACCACGGCCGGATGCAGCGTATCGTACATCGCCGCGATCCGCCGGTTGCCCCGATCGACGGCCAGCACGTACTGCGTGAGGTCGTTGGTGCCGATGCTGAAAAAATCGACCTCGGCGGCCAGTTCGTCGGCCATGAACACCGCCGCCGGCGTCTCGATCATCACCCCGACCGGAATCCGGTCGTCGAACGGCACCTCCTGCCGGCGCAGCTCCTCCTTGCACTCCTCCAAAAGCGCCAGCGCGTCGCGCAACTCCGCGAGCGAGACGATCATCGGAAACATCACCCGCACGCCGCCCCGGGCACTGGCACGCAGGATCGCCCGCAACTGCGTGCGGAACATATCGCGCAATTCGAGGCTTACGCGAATAGCGCGCCAGCCCAGAAAAGGATTCTCCTCTTCGGGGAATCGATAGTAAGGCAGCGATTTGTCGCCGCCGATATCGAGCGTGCGGATCACCAGCGGCCGGCCGCCGCAAAGCTCGGCGGCCCGTGCATAGGCCGCCGTCTGCACCTGTTCGTCGGGAAAGCCGTCCTGCCGCTGCATGTAGAGGAACTCGCTGCGGAACAGCCCGATGCCGTCGGCGCCGCTGCGGATCGCCCGTTCCACTTCATCCACGCTGCCGGCATTGGCCAGCACGGCCAACGCCCGCCCGTCGCGTGTCGTGACCGGCTGCGATGCGTACGCATCCGCAGCCGCGGATCGTGCCTCGGCCTCCTCCATACGCCGGCGATACTCCGCCGCCGTATGCTCGTCGGGAGCGATCAGCAGTTCGCCGGCCGGGCCGTCGAGCACCACGATCGTGCCGTCGTCCAACCGGTCGAAATCGTCACCCAACCCCACCACGGCAGGCAGGTTCCGGTTGCGTGCCAGAATGGCCAGATGGCTCGTCGCGCTGCCGCACCGCGTCACCACGCCGCGCACGCGCGAAAAATCGATCCGCGCCGTATCCGACGGTGCCAGTTCGTCGGCGGCGAGGATGCTCCCGTCGGGAATCGCGGCGAAAGGATCGGTCTCGGAAGGCACCAACTGCCGCAGGATGCGGCGACATACGTCGCGCACATCGTCGGCGCGCGCCCGCAGGTACTCGTCGTCGATCTGCGCGAAGAGCGCCGCCAACTCGCCGGAGGCCGCATGGACGGCATCGGCGGCAGTCATTCCCTCCGCGATCTTCTCCGCCACGTTCTCCATGAGCATCGGATCGGCCGCCAGTTCGAGGTGCGCGGCGAAGATTTCGTTCGCGGCCGCCAGTTTCTCCAACTCCCCTTCGGCCGCCGCCACCGCCGCATCGAAACGCGACTGCTCCGCAGGCCGCTCGCCGGACGGCACGACCCAGCCCGAAGGCGCGTAAGCTCCGGCCCGATAACGCCACACGCGCCCGATCGCCACGGCATCGGCCATGGCTTGTTTCACCCGCAACCGCAGCATGACGACCTAATCGGTTATCGCCTCGATCGCGGCGACCACCTCGTCGAGTACAGCCTGCTCGTTGTCGCCTTCGACCGCGACTTCCACCTCCGAGCCCTTTTTCAACCCCAGCGAAAGGATGCCGATCATGCTTGCCCCGCTGACCGATTTGGCAGGCGTACGCAGCGTCACCTGCTGTCCCGACGCCTTGACGAGCGCCACCAATGCCGATACGGGACGCGCGTGCATCCCGTTCGGAGCTTCGATTGTAACAGTCTTCGATACCATATTTCAAATAGCCAATTTTTCCAGAATATAACGGGGATCGTCCGTCGTTTTAAGCCGTCGGAGCACCTCCTCGTCTTCGAGCGCCGACGTCACCCGCGCCAGAATCTCGATATGTTCGTCGCCGGCACCGGCGATACCGATCACCAGCTGCGCCCGTTCTTCGCCGAAATCGACCCCTTCGGGATACTGCATCACGACGATTCCCGAACGCCTGATGCGCGACTTCGCCTCGGCCGTCCCGTGGGGAATGGCAATACCCATGCCCAGATAGGTCGTGGCCACACGCTCGCGGGCGACCATCGCCTCGGCGTATTCCCCGTCGACATAACCGCAGGCAGCCAGCAACGCTCCGGCGGCACGGATCGCCTCCTCCTTGCCCACAGGCGCCAGTCCGGTACGGATCCCCTGCAAGGTCAGCATCTCCGACGCCGGTGCAGCGGGAATTGCCGCTGCGGGCACCTCCTCCGACTGCGGAGCTTCGGATGCTCTGGTTTGGCCCTCGATCCGGCCGTACAACCCGTCGAGGGCAGGATCGGAGAGGAAATTGCCGATCACGATCACCTCCGACGCGGGCGCAGCCTTCCCGGCGCGCTGCGACAACTGCGACTGGCACACGACGACATCCGTCCCCTCCGGGATCGTGTCGACCGAACTGTTGGTAACGCGCACGCCGCTGCCGAGCGGTTCGATGCGTTTGCGGAAACGGGTCGCACCCATGGCACTCGATCCCATGCCGGCATCGCAGGCGAAGACGACCGTGCGGATCGGCCCTTCGAGCGCACGGGGCGCACGGCTCGTTCCTCCGATAACCGTTCCGTTAGGCTTCTGAACGGGCTTCACCTCCTCCAAATGCGCACGTTTGACGATCGGCGCCGCAACGAAGAACGACACGGCTGCCGCGACCACCACCCCGGCGAGCACCAGTAGCGTCTCCCCCTTCGGCGCCATCGCCGCCACGGCGATGATGCTGCCGGGCGACGCGACGGCGGTCAGTCCCGTTCCGGTAAGCGAATAGAAGAGGATCGCCGCGGCCGAGCCGACGATCGGCGCCACGATAATGGCCGGACGCATCAGTACATAGGGGAAATAGATCTCATGGATGCCGCCGAAGAACTGGATGACGATCGCTCCCGGCGCCGACGAACGCGCCGCGCCGCGCGCGAAGGCCCAATAGGCCAGCAGGACGCCGAGGCCCGGCCCGGGATTGGTTTCCAGCAGGAACATGATCGACTGGCCCGTCTGGCGCGCCTGTTCGATCCCGATCGGCGAGAAGATTCCGTGGTTGATCGCATTGTTCAGGAAGAGCACCTTGGCCGGTTCGATGAAGACCGCGACCAGCGGCAGCAGACCGTGTTCGATCATCAGCGACACGCCGGCCGACAGGAAAACGGTCAGCGCCGAAACCACCGGCCCCACGGCATAGAACCCGATCAGCGCGCAGACGATTCCCAAGATGCCGACCGAGAAGTTGTTGACCAGCATTTCGAATCCGGCGGGAATGCGTCCCTCCGCCCAGCGGTCGAAGGAGCGGATCACCCAGCCGGCAAAGGGCCCGATCGCCATGGCGCCGATGAACATCGGGATGTCGCTGCCCAGAATCACGCCCATCACCGCTACGGCGGCAATCACGCCGCCGCGATCGCCGGCCACATGCCGTCCCGCCGTCATGGCGATCAGCAGCGGCAGCAGATAACGCAGCATCGGTTCGACGAGCTGCCCCAGACTCGCATTGGGCCACCAACCCGTCGGAATGAAAAGAGCCGTGATGAATCCCCAGGCGATGAATGCGCCGATATTGGGCATTACCATGCTGCTCAATGATTTACCGAAGCGCTGAATCCGTTCTTTCATTTTCGGTCGTTTTTAGAGCCTCCGCCGCGCACAGGCCGGAGGGGACGAAATATTTAACAAAGATACGAATAAGCGAGGGCAAAAACAAACCAAAGTTTGATTTTGCTGAGCGAGAGTATCTTCGGCGAAGACAAAGATACGAAAAGTCGAGCGCAGAAGCAAACATTTACGTTTGATTATGCCGAGACGATATATCTAAGGCGTAGCCAAAGATACGAAAAAAAACGCGCGTGATAGCAAGCACGGTTCGATTTTCGAAGTACGATACCCGCCGGAGCGAAGTCTAAGGTAGCGAAATAGCCTGTATAATCGCCTGCTCACGCAGAAAAAAGTTCACACACGCCGCTGCATCCGAGACAGTGCGCGACGCCCCATCGCCATCTTGTCATTGCACCGCATCGACGGCATTCCGACATGCGCCGCGCTATTTTCCGCCCTGCGCTCACGCATAAAAAGAGCGGGCCGGCATACGCCGACCCGCTGAAAAAGTATAGGGTCAGGTCAATCCTGCAAGCAGCGAACCGTAAGGCCCACGCCCCCGATGAAGTTCGAGTCCGTTGCGAAACGCTGGTTGTCCGACCACATGCGCACCACGGCACAATAACCTTCGCCCATCACACCCTGGGTCGACGACCACCAGCCGGCGCTGTACGACGCATGATCCCACTGCACGCCGCCGTCAGCCGGATTGAACGAGTAGGAACGGAACCCGATCGGAATCCCGCTGAATTTCGTCGCATTGTTCTTCGACTTATCGATACCGGGCCACGTCGGCTGCGGATCGCCTTCGATCATCGAAGGAAGGTTCCACATCAACTCATCATCCGGATAATCCATGGCCAGCGCTTTGGCTATGGCCGTCTCATCCACCTCGCCGTTGCTGCCGACCGCCGCCATGTCCGCATCGAGCACGTACTGCGCCAACTGCTGCCACTCGGCCTGCGACGGGATGTGCCATCCCTCGGGGCAGACGCCGCGGACAGGAGCCTGATCGGCCGACGTCTGAGGTTCCTCCCCTTGCAGAGCCGCCTTCCAGTTATAGAAGGCACCGTAAACTTTCAGGGCCTCGGCGCCGAGTTGTGTATCCTTATCATAATCGGACCAGATATAGTAGCGCGGCTCCGTATCGGAAACATCGTCGTGCTGTTCGGGCAGATAACGCAGATTCTCCGCCATCCACACCTGATCGGCCAGTTTCACGGTCTTGTAGACATTGCCGTCGCGGGCATCGGTCATGGTTCCCTCTACGGGAGCGGCGGGACCTTCCTTTCGATAGGTCGTCACCGTCACTTCGGTCGATGCCGTCGCTCCGGCGTCGCCCTCTACCGACAGCTCCAACTTCAATTCGCCTTCGGCTTGCTCGGCAGGAAACGTGTATTCGATCTCGAAAGGCACGTCGGTCACCTCAGGAACGACTATGCCTCCCACTTTCAAAACGACCTTTTCGATCTCGCCGACCGTAGCGACACCCGTTCCCGCGATCGTCAGTTTCTCCGCAAGATTGACCGAAGCACCCTCTTCGGGCTTCTCGATGCCGCAGACGACCTGCTGCTCCTTATCGGGCGGAGGCGTCGGCCCTTCGTCGTCAGGCTGCGGCGCAGGATCACTGTCGCTGCAAGCGACAGCACAAGCCGTCCAAAGCAGCATGAACAAATATTTTTTCATTCGGATTTTCTTATTTTGCACAGAACCGCACATCGCCGCACGTCACACCGCCCGACAACGCCCCGAGGCTCCGTATAATTACACGATAAGGCGTATCCCGGACTGATCCGGGATACGCCGTTGATAACAAAGTCTCAGTCTTTCAGACAGCGCACGGAATAACCGCGCTGAGGCTGCGTACCGAATTTAGAATATTCGAGACCGTACTGCAAGTTGTTGAGCACGACATATCCGCTGCCCTGCGTCTGCATATCCGTCGTCCAGAAAGTCGCCGACGACTCCGAAAGGCTGAACGAACCGGTCTGCCAGCATTGTCCGGCAGGGATGCCGTTGAACCCGAACGTATCGCGAGGCCCGTTCGCCAGATCGGGATTCTCCTGCGAAGCATTCGAGTCGCTCCAACCTTCCTTACCCGCCAGTGCCGACCAGACATTCTTGCAGTCTTCGTCGAACACCCACTCTCCGTCCAAGTCATTATACCAGCCGTTTCCTTTCACCGGCGGCAACTGCGAAGCTACATAATCCTCCAAAACCTGCCATTCGGCCTTGCTGGGAAGGTGCCAGCCGGCGGGGCAGATCCCCTGGACACCGCTCGGAACGGCATCGGCGCTGCCGCCCTGTGCATTCTCCTGATCCATGGCTCCGTACCAGTTGTAGAGAACGCCGTATTTTTTATACTCCTCCGTCGCTTTGGCCGCCGCCAAATCCTCGCCGTCGTAATTCAGCACGAAGTAAAGCGGGACGGTAGCCCCCACGGTGGCCGACGGTTTATTCACGGAGGGGAGATAGGCCAGATTTTCGGCCATCCACGTCTGATCGCCGATCTTCACGGTGCGATAAACATGGTTGTCGCGCGTGTCGACCATTTCGCCTTCACCGGGCTGAGGTGCAGGTTTCTTGACCGTTACATTCACCTCCGACGAGGCGCTGCCGCCCTTGTCGCCTTCGACCGCCAGCTCGATTTTCAACGCCCCTTCGGCTTGGTCGGCCGCAACAGCGTATTCATAAGTAAACGGCACGTTCGTCACCTCCGCGATCGTCTTGCCGCCGACCTTCAATACGGCCGCAGAGACCGAGCCGATATCGGCCGTCGCATCGCCTTTGATCGTAATCGTCGCCCCGAGGTCGAAAACCGCCCCCTCGGCCGGCTCCGAAATCATACAGGTAAGATGCTGTTCGGGCGCTTTGAGCGTAACCGTTACCTCGTCCGAAGCTTTCGCACCCGCGTCGCCTTCGACCGCCAATGCGATCTTGAACTCACCCGCGGCCTGATCCTCCGCAAATTCATAATCATAAGTAAAAGGTACAGACGTAACGTCGCTCACGACCTTGCCGCCTACGGTCAATGTCACTTTCGAGATTTTCCCTGCATCGATCTCCGCATCGCCCTCGATCGTCATCTTTGCAGACATATCGACCTCTGCACCGTCGGCAGGTGCCGAAATTTCGCACGTCACATGCTGATCAGCAGAGGGGGGGGGTACGTCGTCTCCGCCATTGTCGTCGCTGCAAGCGACCGCCGCCAGCAACAAAACAGAAAGCATCCACAGTTTTTTCATCATAATCCGAAAACTATCTAATAAATTAACGAAAAGGGGCGCAATACAGCCCCGTCGGCCACAAAAATAAGAGAATATTTCCATATTCTCAAATCGAAAAGACGGAACACCGCATATTAGCCATAACAATCCGGAAATAAAACAGCGGCAACTGAAAATGTTTATCAGAATTTCCCTGCGTACAGATTCTATTCGACAACAAAACGAAGAAATATTCAACAGATCATTACTTTCTCATCTCTGAATTTTTTTGTATCAAAAAACGATATTTTTCATGCTTTATCGGCAACGGAGCACCTTTTTCTATGAAATGAGAATAAAACCCGCTGAAAAAATCTCTCCATTTCGAAAGAGAGCTTCCGAACCAGGCCGCACGCAAAAAACAAAGTACGCCGCTGTTTCGAGAATTCCCTCGGAGGTTGCCGTCGGCCGCAGAGTTCAGGGAAGCGTAAAGAGGAACGTTTTCGTTAAGCCAAATGAGCAGAGCCGCGCTTGCGCGAGTTATGTCATGGCGAGAAAACGACTGTTGAAAACGAACCGTTTCGCTAAGCCGAGCGCAGAGCCGAACAAAGCTCGAACTATGCCGAGGCGAGAAATGGACGAAAGAAATTCAAGGCTTTTTCCGCAGCCAGTCCTCCGCTTACCGACTGCCGATCCGAGCGGCTCTCCGGCCTACCGCTTCTTTCATTCACCGATAGACAAAACACACCTGCATACCAATTAACAACGGCAGCTATATAATTTATACTCCGTCGGATTTCCGAGCCGCTGCACCCGACCGACAGTCGGAACCTTCGCCGCAGAGCCGTGTTTGCAGATTGGCCCCGTCCGGGCGGGAGCTTCGAACAAGCCCCGCTTCGGTAGTCGGACTTTAAAGGAGCGGCGGCGTAAAATGGAAGATAGTTTCCTTAACAAAATTGGCGCATCGTGCGGGCTCTCAGGGGCCGTTTCCGTATCGGAGGGAGATTTTATCAAAGAAGCCCGGCGGTAAGGAGGGCTGAGAACCAGACCCGACAGCCTCTCGCCCCTTTCCCTCGCAGTCATCTTCCCTCCGCAGCGGAGCGGACTCCGTGAAGGGAGTGTGGTGGTTGCGATGCGAGGGAAAGGAACGAGAAGGAAAGGGGCGAAAACGAATGCGCGGGAAACCGCGGAAAACAAAAAAAAGGTCAGACCTTACGGTCTGACCTTGAAGAGGCGGCTACCTACTCTCCCACACGATAAGTGCAGTACCATCGGCGTTAGTGAGCTTAACTTCTCTGTTCGGAATGGGAAGAGGTGGAACCTCACCACTATAACCACCTAAGAACCTTCTCTTCTCTAAGCAGATTTATCTGCCAGAAGACGGGTATTTATAAACCGGACCCCTCCGATAAAACTTGACATAATCCGGAAAATGAGATAACTTTTGAAAAAAGCCTTTCGGGTAATTAGTATTGCTCGACTTTGACATCACTGTCTTTACATCTGCAACCTATCAACGTAGTAGTCTCCTACGCCCCTCAAGGGAA